>Ga0074044_10000004_pt1 | contig 240421 bp, 178 predicted proteins | sample BogForMeECP23OM1_FD_94443 | JGI IMG/M metagenome (GOLD analysis project Ga0074044, IMG submission 94443) | Bog forest soil microbial communities from Calvert Island, British Columbia, Canada - Bog Forest MetaG ECP23OM1 | ecosystem: Environmental > Terrestrial > Soil > Wetlands ...
ATCACTGCGGTGCTAACCTTCTTCATTGCCGGTCTCCTTTTTATCTGTGCCTTGAGCACGTCGATAACTTGGGAGCGTACACCGCATCCCGTCCGGAGACCGGCCTTCTCATCCCATCTGGTTACAGAAGTTAGGAAAATGCTCGCCGGCAGCCGATTCGTTGCTTTCCTACTTACTGCAGCCTCGCGTATTCGGCTTTGGCCTCCTTCAGGATGGGGATGTCGGGGTCAGCATCTTTCCAGAGCGTAAGGAAGTCTTTGTAGGCGGCGAGTGCCCGTACGCGGGCGGCATCGACGTCTCCTCCCCGCGAAGTTTTCGCTTGCAGAGCGTTCCCACGAGCCACTCCCAGGTGCGCCAACGCTCCCGTCCAGCAGTTCCAGACGATCCCGCTATGGTCGAGAATCTTCTGGAACTCGGCAGCGGCTTCCCTGCCTCGCCCGGCCGCGAGATACGCCTCGCCGCGAATGTAGGTGGGATAGAGACAGGAGATATTGGCGACGAACGGAATTGACGCCAACTCGATAGAAGATGCAGTTTGCAGATCGGTGATCGCCTCCGAGGGGCTGTTACGATTGAGCGCTAGTTGTGCCCGAATTACAGGCAACCACAACGATTGCATCTGCGTGTCCACCGGAAAGCGTTTGTTCAGGTCTTGCGCCATCGATTCTGCTTTCATGGCGTCACCCGACATTGCAAACGCAAGTGCTGCTTCTAGCGCAACGCCCTGACTTGCGGTTGGGGAATACAGTTTCAGTCCCGCTTCTGCCATTTGCCTCGCATCACTCACATTGCCGAAAGCGATTTCCCGTTGAGCGGCAATTTCGCGCCATATCGCCCCCGTTTCCCTGCTGTCGGCACGAATCGCAGAATCGACTGCCTGATTCGTCAGTTCCCGTGCCTTATGCAAGCGACCCGCATAGGCTTCAGTATCAGAAGCCAGCGACAGTCCAAGGTTCTCCTCCAGCTTCGACGTGTACCATTGCTGCTGTTCCGCCATCGCCTGAGAGTCAGAGCCGAGAAAGGCTAAACCGTACATGGCGCTGCGGGAGATGCTATCATCCAACTTCTCCGCCCCGATCTCTCGGATCCCTTGCCGCGCTTTATCGAACTGCTGCAAGGCGAGAAAGCCCTGGAGAAGCAAACCATATATGTCTTGATCCGGGGCAATACGGAGGCTTTCGCTGTATGCCTCCGTTGCTTTTTCCCACTGCCCCAGCGATGCGTAGGCGGTGCCCAGTTCCCAACGCATTCTCCCGTCCCGCGGGTAGGCTTGGATCGCTTCCTGACAAGCCTGTGCCACTTTATCCATTTCCCCGGTGACGTTGGAATAATAGCTAATGGTAATCTGTAGCCTTTCCCGTTCGCTCACGTGCTCGCGCAATTGGAATGCCTTGGTGTAAAACTCTTCGGCGCGTCCTACCTGAGCCATCGAGTAGTAATCATCACCCACACCGTGGTACCCCATCGCAAAAGTGGGATCGAGTTCGATGGCACGTTGATGGTGTAGCAATGCGGCAGCGGCACCCGACTGTATTCCACCGAGACTGTACGCTTTCAGGGCCTCTAGCGACGATGTCGTCGCTTCTGCAAGGGGAACATCGAACTTCTGCACCGAGGCTAGCGACTCACCCAATTCGCTCCGCAACTTCGACGCCGCTTCGCCGAGCGCGTCAAGCGTTTTCTCTTTGGTAGCCGCTGTGACTTGCTCATCCACCAACACATTTCCATCTTCGCAATTCACCGCCTTCAACGCCAACACGTATTGGCTGCCCAGACTCGCAATCGAGCCAGCAATGTATGCTTTGCTGCCCGCCCTCTGGCAGAGTTCCTCCGCAACCTCCGGCGTGAGCTTGCTGTCGGGTGGGCGCGTCATCAGTTTCAACGTTGTCGCGACTTTTTTGTCAGAGAGCACATTTAGAAAGGGAGACTGCTGCAGAGAAACCGTTAGCGCTGTCTTGAGAGTGTCATCAAACACTGGGTCGCCAGTCGTGTTGGAAAAATCTGCGAGCACTACAGTGTCTTTGTCGGTGAGTTTGGACGGGTGGTGAAGGTAGAAGTAACCGCCGGCTACGAGTACCAACACAGCGAATCCAACTGCGAGCGTGACCTTCCAGCGAATTCGTAGTTGAAAGCTGGCTTGACTCCTTGAAGCTGTTGCTATTGGCGCTGACTCCGTGTCGCGCTTGAGCCTTTGCAATTCAGAGCGCATCTCGGAAGCATGCTGATAGCGCAGGTTGCGGTCCTTCTCCAGGGCCTTGTTGATGACGTCTTCCAGCTTAGGCGGCACATCGGGATTCAGCCGCACGGCTGGCGTGGGTGCCGCGTCCAGAATGGCCTTGAAGATGACTCCCGTGCTTTCTCCACGGAACGGCAACACCCCAGTCGCCATCTCGTACAGCACCGCCCCGAAAGAGAACAGGTCGGTGCGAGCGTCCAGTTCCCTGGCGCGGACTTGTTCCGGCGACATATACATCACCGTTCCCAGCGTCGTGCCCTCACTGGTCAGGTCCGTGGTGATCGAGGTCGTTGGCGCGGAGGCGTCACCTGCCGCGCTCTTTGAACGCGCATTTATCTTGGCCAGCCCGAAATCCAGAATCTTGGCGTGGCCGCGCTCGGTGACGAAAATGTTGGCCGGCTTGATGTCACGGTGAACGATGCCCTTGGCGTGGGCAGCGTCGAGCGCGTCGGCAATCTCAATTCCCAGCGACAGCACTGTTTCAATTTCCAGCGGACGTCCCGCAATGCGGTGCTTCAGGGTCATCCCTTCCAGAAATTCCATGACGATGAACGGCTGACCGTCTTGCTTCCCGATCTCATGGATCGTGCAGATGTTGGGATGATTGAGGGCGGACGCTGCACGGGCTTCGCGGCGAAAACGTTCCAATGCTTGCGGGTCTTGAGCGACATCTTCGGGGAGAAACTTCAAGGCGACAAAGCGCCCTAGTTGAGTGTCCTCAGCCTTGTAAACCACACCCATACCGCCGCCGCCGAGCTTCTCGACGATGCGGTAGTGCGAGATGGTTTGGCCAATCATTGGGCTGAAATCTTAGGACCGGAGCTAGGGCAAGTCAATGGAGGTGTGGGAGTTGGCGGTTTCTCGGCGCGATGGTTGTTGAAAAATCCCCATTACACTCAAAACCCCCGATCAAGAGACCGGCCTTGTGTCCGATGGGTGGACTCGGCCCGGCCGGTTCTCAAGTAAGTCCTTATTCCTCAAAGATCTGGAAGGGAAGCGGTCGCTAAATTTCTGATTCCAAAAACCGCCCCAGGAAGGGTCTTTCGCCCCAAAGCGCCATTCGCCGCGCCAAAGCCAAAGAGGAGCGCAAACGAACGGCGCGAAGTTGTCCGAACGAAGACGGTGAACAGGAAAGACATGACCTACCGATATTGACCGCCGACTTGCTTCGGGGTAAAGTTCAATTGCCAGGGTCCGTCGCCCCCCACCTTGGCTTGCACACCTGACTCCATGCGTTTTGCCTGCTTCAAACTCGCCCTCATTCTGTGCGCGCTGGCGACGGTCGCGTGGGCCGCGCCGCCGCAATTCTCCAGACAGAAGCGAGTTGGCCTGACCAGCGGCGATCAGTGGGAACCGTCCGTTGCGGCCGATGGTTTGGGACGAATCTACGTGCTTTATCCGCACTACGGGCAAGTGGCGGATTGCAAGGACTGCAGCGTACCCACCATGCTGCTGGTGGCAAGTACCGACAACGGCAAGACATGGCAAACTCCACGCGTGATGCTGGAAACGGGCTCAGGCCAGTTTGATGCCCAGATTGCCGTCGACCCCGCCGATCGGCACACTGTGTATGCGGCTTGGCTGCAGAATGGGAAACGAGCGGTCATGCTCGCCAAGTCGGTCGACTCCGGCGCAACCTGGAATTTTACGATTGCGGTTCGCAGCGAAGTGGAACTCGATAAGCCAGCGCTGGCAGTGCGCGGCCAGAGCGTCTACCTAGCGTTCAACCACGAAGAAGAAGTATGGGTTGCGGCGTCGCAGGATGGGGCTCGCAGCTTCGCCCCAACGCGCGTGAATGCGGAGAGCCGTCCAGGATGGTCGCTGCTCGGCGCGGCCACCGTCGATCCCGCCGGCATTGCGTATCTGGCGTGGGCGTCCTACTCCAAAGCGGGAGGAGCACGCGGCTCGGTGAATCTGTACGTCGCGAAGTCAGTGGATGCGGGCAAGACGTGGACGCCAACTCTGCTCGACGTTTCCGCGGCGGCTCCCGGCTGCAAAGACGAAGACTGTGGCGAGGCCTATCTGGGCGCTCAAGTTGCACTGACGTCAGACGCGGATGGAACGCTTTACGCGCTCTGGAGCGCGGGCAGCGCGGCGCTCGGACCGCAACGTATTTACTTCTCGTCTTCGACGAACGGTGGGGAAAGCTGGTTGCCGCGCCGCGGAGTTTCCGCCGCCGGCGCGGGCGTGGAACATGCCTTCCCGGCAATCGTCGCGGGCAACACGGGCGACGTCCGCATCGCCTGGATGGACAAGCGCAGCTCCTCCAGCAACTCTGCGTATTGGAACACCTACTATCGAAGTTCCAGCAACGGCGGCGCAACCTGGGGAGAAGAGATCCAGATCTCAGGCTACGTGCCCGGCTATAGCTATATCAGCGAGGAAGGTTTCCGCTTTCCCTTTGGAGACTATTTTGGGCTCGCGATCGACAACCACGGAGATACGCACGTGGTCTGGGGCGAAGGGTTGAACTACCAGTCCCCAGGGTCGATCTGGCACGCCAGCGGACGCTAGAAGGTGGATCTTGTAAATTGGTAATTTTGTTATTTGAAAATCCTGCGCACGGTCTCAAATTACCCAATCACAAAATTACCAAATAGGTTTTTATCAGTCTGTCAGCAGACCGCCGGTGAGGTCGCTGAGCCGCTCGATGCGGTGCTCGCGGCAGTAATCGGTCAACTCCTCCACCAGGGTTTCAGTCGCCACCGGATCGAAGAAACTCGCCGTTCCCACCTCCACTGCGCTGGCTCCCGCCAGCATGAATTCCACTATGTCGGTTGGCGTCGTGATTCCACCCATGCCGATCACCGGAATCTTGACGGCGTGAGCCGCGTCATACACCATGCGCAGCGCAATCGGTTTGATGGCCGGCCCGGAGAGGCCCGCAGTGACATTCGCAATTCGTGGCCGGCGCGTTTCCGGGTCAATCGCCATCGCCAGAAACGTATTCACCAGTGAGATGGCGTCCGCTCCGGCTTCCTGAGCAACATATGCCATCTGTGCGATCGATGTGACGTTGGGGGAAAGTTTGACGATGATCGGCCGCGCCGCCACGCGCTTCGCTGTCCGAACTACCTCATCGAGCAAGAGCGGATCGCTGCCGAACTGAATGCCGCCCTGCGCTGTGTTCGGGCAGGATACGTTGATTTCATACGCCGCAATGCCCTCGCCCTGATTCAGAATCTCAATCGTCTCCTCGTAATCCGAGCGGGTGTAGCCGAACACGTTGGCGAAGACGACGACATTTTTCCTCTCCCGCAATCCAGGGAGCTTTTCCGAGAGAAACGCGGGTGCGCCGATATTCTGCAAGCCGATGGCATTCAGCATTCCGGCCGCAGTTTCAAACAGGCGAGGCGGCGGATTCCCGGTCATCGGTTCCTTAGAAAGACCCTTGACCACCAATCCGCCAAGCCGGTCGAGATGCACAATGTCTTCGAACTCGATGCCATAGCCGAAGGTGCCAGAAGCGGCAATGATGGGATTCTTCAGTTCGATGCCGGCGATGCTGACGCTCAGGTCGGGATGGGCAACCGGCGTCATTGCATCCCCTTAGCGGGCGGTGCGCCGGATTGAATGGATGACGGTTCCGACGGCGGCGCGGTCGGCGGAGATGCGGAATGGTGCGGCGGAGCGAGCGCCTCGGTCAGCACTCTTCCCGTGGCTGCGGCGGGTGCGTTGATCCCGAGCAAGGAAGCGAGCGTGACCGCGAGATCGACGGGTTCAGCATGCGTCCGGTAAGTTCCGGGCTGAAAGGCGAGGCCATAGAATGCGAGCGGCACATGAGTATCGTACGAGAAAGGCGTTGCGTGGTCGGTACCCTTCGTGATTCCGACCTGAAACGGACTCGGGATTCCCATCACATACCAGCCGCCTTCAGGAGAGTAGCTGTGGGCATAGCGGCGTCCAACTTCGGTGGCCGGAGTTTCTCCGCGCGCCAATTGTGATTTGGTAAAGTATCCCGCCAATCCCACTTGCTTCATGGCCTCGCCGACAGAGGCCTCGCCCTCGGACTCCTTGTGTTCGAGGGAGATCCCCGCGAAGGCGTCTTCATTCAGCCAGGCGACCGGATAATCGACGTCGAGCACGTAGTCGGCTTTCCTGGCGTATTTTTTCGAGAGCAGGGAATTGATCTGTTCGCGCAGAGCCTTCGCATCGAGATTAGCGGCGGGTAGACGAAGAGTTTTTGCGAATTCCGGCAGGGGCGCGATGCCATGATCGGCCGAGAGCGCCATCCACACGTTGGCCATCCCGATCTGATGACCGAGGAAATCGAAGAAGTCCGCCAGAGTGCGGTCGAGTTCGAGCGCCATGCTGCGCATTTGCGCAGAGTCGGGCCCAACCTGGTGGCCGAGAATATCGTTGGCCGAAAGGCTGATGACCAACAGATCGGTCGCCGGGCCCGCGCCCAGCTTCTCGTACAAAACCAGTTCCTTGGCGAACTCCATCTGGTAATCGTTGGCGAAGGGAGTGGAACCGACGACCTCGTAGAACGAGGCGGGCGTGCCGTCTTTACCGTTTCGCGGGGCGGTCGAGCCGAGGACCTTGCCGTCTTTATCTTTCCACTCGCGATTCCAGTATTTTTCCGCGCGTCCTTCTTTAGGATGACCGCCGTTGAAATTACGCACCCACTCCGGAAGATCGGGGCGATAGTAAGTCGAAGTAATCCAGTCGCCGGTTTTGGGATCGATCCAGTAGGCGCCGTCACCGGAAAATCCGGCAGGCAACACGGCGGCGCGATCTTTCAGCGAGACCGCAAATACTCGCGCCTTGCCGCCCGTGGCCAGCTTCAATTCGTCCCCAAGCGTGTCGCTCATGAGATTGTGCGGAGACGCACCCGGACCAGTACTGGCGACTCCGACAAGTTTCGTCGCGGCATCTTCGACCGACGTTACCCGCTTCTTCTTCTGCGGGTCCCACCATTCGTTGGCCACGATCCCGTGTCCGCTGGTGTAGGTTCCGGTGAAGAGAGTAGCGTGTCCGGGAGCAGTGCGGGTGTTGGCGTAATCGTAATTGCAGTCGGCGAAGTAAGCGCCGTGATCGAGAAACATTCGGAACCCGCCGTCGCCAAACTGGTCGCGATAACGTTCGAGATAATCGCCGCGAAACTGATCGATGACGATGACGACAACCAGCTTGGGCCGGGCGTTGTAAGCGGACGCGAACGCGCCCGTAATCAATCCGAGCAACAGCAAGATCACAAACAGAGAGCGGGGAAGTCTCATTGCGAGCTAGTTTACAGGAGAAGAACCCTCAACGCAGAGGACGCGGAGGCAACGCGGAGGTCGCGGAGGGCAACGCAGAGGTCTTGCGCAGGCTTTCTCAGCGATCTCTGCGTAGATCTCTGCGTTCTCCGCGTTGAAGGTTTTGCGAGCGCCGTTCAAACTGCTGGCGTGCACGGAATCGCACTTTTCAGCTAAAGTTAAAGCAGAATGCTCGATCTAAATTTTGTTCGCGACAACCTCGCACTGGTGGAGGAAAAGCTGCGCCTGCGCGGAATGAATCCACAGGACGTTTTGAAAGATTTTCCTACTATCGATGCCGAGCGACGGCAGGCGATCACTGCGGCGGAAACTTTGCAGGCTCAGCGCAATCGTGCTTCCGAGGAGATCGCCAAGCTCAAGAAGAGCGGGCAGGACGCTTCGGCGCAGATCAACGAAACCAAAGAACTGCGCGAGCAGATTGCGGACTCGGAGAAGAAGGCGGCCGAACAGGAAGCGCACCTGCGCGAAATTCTGACCTCGATTCCAAACATTCCTCATGCGAGCGTGCCGATCGGCAAGAGCGAACACGATAACGTGGAAGCGCGCCGCTGGGGCGCGCCTCCGCAATTCGATTTCAAGCCTAAGCCGCACTGGGAACTTGGCGAAGCGCTGGGAGTGCTCGACCTGGAGCGCGCCGCCAAGTTGTCAGGCGCTCGCTTTGCCGTGTACTGGGCGCTGGGCGCGCGTTTGGAGCGGGCGCTTGCGAACTTTATGCTCGATCTACATACGCGCGAGCACGGATACACGGAAGTGCTTCCACCATACCTGGTGAACTCGGAGTCGATGTATGGCACCGGTCAGTTGCCAAAGTTCGCGCAGGATTTATTTCGCGTTCCTCACGGAGAGAAAGATCTCTGGCTGATTCCAACTGCCGAAGTGCCGGTCACCAATCTCTATCGCGACGAAGTGCTGGACGGCGCCCGCTTGCCGGTGTGCCTCACCGCATATACTCCCTGCTTTCGCAGTGAAGCTGGATCGTACGGAAAAGATGTACGCGGAATCATTCGCCAGCATCAGTTTCAAAAGGTGGAATTGGTGAAGTTCTCGCGCCCCGAGACGTCATACGAAGAACTCGAAAAGCTCACCCACAACGCCGAGACCGTTTTGCAGAAACTCGGCCTGCACTACCGTGTGATGACGTTGTGCACCGCTGATATCGGATTCTCCTCGGCCAAGACTTATGACATCGAAGTCTGGCTGCCGGGGCAGAATCTGTTTCGAGAGATTTCTTCGTGTTCGAATTTTGAAAGCTTTCAGGCGCGGCGAGCGAATATTCGTTATCGTCCAGAGGGCAAGAGCAAGACGGAGTTTCTGCATACATTGAATGGCAGCGGCTTGGCGGTAGGACGCACATGGGTTGCGATCGTCGAGAACTATCAGCAAGCTGACGGCAGCGTGCGTATTCCTGAAGCATTGCAGCCTTATATGGGGACTGACTGCATTCCCGCGCGTGTTCCGTAGAGACGCGGCTTGCCGCGTCTCCCGCAGCGCCCGAGATGATGCGAGCCGAGACGGGGCGAGCCCCGTCTCCACGTTGAGGTAATCGAAGATTTGCCATCCTATGAATTCACAAATACACTTGCAACAATCCGAAGCAGCCTCGGCGGCGTTTGAAAGCGCTGTCTCTCCCATGGGCGCGATCTGGCGCACAATCCGCGGATACATTCTCTGGTCGTATGAGCGGGGCAGCCTGCACTACGACATCATGGTCACGCTGATCCTGCTCTTTATTTTTGTCTCGCCGCACTTCATCAACTTCAAAGACAAAGCCGTCGAGCACATTCCGCATCTCACTGGCGTGGTGGTCATCCCCGGCGCCAAGGGCGAGCTGATCTATCAGATCCAGGCCTCGGCGGTGGATACGTCCGCTGGCGGAGACGTTCACCAGCAGTTGGAACGGATCATCGAGCCGATCTCCGGAGCGGTCACCATCACGAATGTCGAAACGGTCAAAGACGTTTCCGGACATCTGCAGAGTTATAAGGTCTGGGTAAAAAAAGAATAGGAGAGCCAGGTTGCAAGGTTTCAGAGTTTCAAGGTTTCAAAGTTCAAATTGAACTTCTTATCGAATGAAAACTCCGCTCAAAAGGCTTTTTCTCCAGACATTCGTCATCGGTTGGTTGTTGACCGCTGGCAGTTTGGCGCAGATTGTTGGCGAATCTCCTGCTCTGGAGCACGTCCTCGCCCAGATGGATGCCGCGGCCAAGAACTTCAAAACCACCGAAGCGAGCGTCGTTTGGGATCAATATCAGAAGGTCATCAACGAAACCGAGACGGAGAAAGGCAGGATTTATTTCCGCCGTGAAGGCGACGAAATACAAATGGCCGTCGATTTCGCCGAGCCTGACAAGAAATATGTCGTCTATAGTGGCGGCAAAGTGCAGGTCTACCAACCCAAGATCGACCAGGTCAATGAATACAGTCCAGGCAAGAATCGCAGCGATGTAGAGAGCTTTCTCGTGCTCGGCTTTGGCGGCAGTGGCCATGATTTGTTCAAGTCTTACGCTGTGAGGTTTCTGGCGACCGAGACCATTGGCGGCCTTGCGGCCAGCAAACTGGAGCTGATTCCGAAGTCCGACCGTTTGCGGAATAACGTCGCCCGCATTTGGCTGTGGATCGACCCAGCGCGTGGAATCTCGGTGCAGCAGCAGTTTTTTGAGCCCGACGGAGACTACCGCTTGGCGAAATATTCCGACATAAAAATCAATCAAAAACTCTCCGACGACGTGTTTAAGCTGAAGACCACCAAGAAAACGAAGTTTGTCTCGCCGCAAGGATAGGCCGCAAAATACTTTCCGCTAATTTGTCATCCCGAGCGAAGCGAGGGATCTGCATCGTGCCCCAAACTTCAGATCCCTCACTTCGTTCGGGATGACAAATGCTGTGTGGAGTTGAAGGCGGATGTCTGTCCCGGGATCGTGATTGGCTGCTCTGGGTTCGTCGCTGGCAGCCCCGGAATCAAAGAAAATCGGAACCAATAGAATCAAGCTGAAAAAGAGTGGCCGGGGCTATATACTGCCGAAAGACCCTCTGAAAGTTGAGTTCGCATGGCGAAAGTTTTTACCATACCGGTTCCTCCCGATTTGTCGCGCACCAAGCGCGAGCGCACGACCGATCCCCGCTACGTCGATGGCCAGAAGATGCTGGTGGAGGCGATGAGTTACCTGGTCAAGGCCGATCCGGTGGGGAATCGCGAGGCTATTCAACTGCTGTCCGAGCATGTCCGCACGCGTTTCCGCATGACTGACTCTCCGCTTAGCTGAATCCTTTGTCATCCTGAGCGAAGCGAAGAGCCTGCCCTGAGCTTGCCGAAGGGACCCGTGCATTTTGTCGCCAGCCACGCCGCTGCCAGCACAATAATGACGGGATAGCATTCCAACGTGTAGCGCGGTTCCGGGCTTTCCACACTTCCCAGAAATGCCGAGCGGAGGAACAGGAAACCGACCAGCATTCCCGCCCAGCGAATACCCGCTGGCCCGCTGCAGTCCCCACGGGACCTTCGACGAAGGATCGCCAGATGAAAGATCGCCAAGCCCGCTCCGGCCACGTAAGCCAGATTCAGCAAGCCGAATCCAACCGCCACGGCTGAGTGTTTTGCGTCGTCGTTGAATTCCCACCAGCGCGGATCGGGCGGAAGAAGCTCGGTTCGCGGACGCAGCCACATATCCACAATGCGCAGCGCGGGCAGCACAACGTAATAGCGAATGGGATGGGCGCGAATTCGCTCCGCCGCTAACTGTCCGAAGCGCGCATCCAGTTCCGGAGTCATGTCCTGCGACTCGTTGTAATCAGCGATCGCGGCCAGCGTTGCGTCCCTTTCCGCCGCGTCCTCGAAGGCGCGTGACGGCAACTTCGACGGGTCAATCTTGTCGCCGGGAACATTCCAGTAAATTTCTTCCACCGACACGTAGTCGACGATCCAGGTCTTGACCCAGCGATTGAAACCGCGAGGGACGAGTTCATCCGTGTCGTTGGCATAACGCGGAGCCAAGGGCTGGAAATGATGAAGGGTATGCAGATTGCGAATTGTCCAGGGAACCAGAGGCGCAAGCGCAAACGCTGCGACCAGGATCCCAGCCACGAGAGCATTGCCAAGAGAATCGACCTTAGCTTGTCGTCGCGTTTCCAGTTTCGAATCGAGCAGCGGCCGTCGCGCTTCTGGTTTCGAATTAGGCAGCAGCCGTCGCGCTTCTGGTTTCGAATCAAGCAGCAGCCGTCGTGTTTCTGGCTTCGTATCAGGGCGTCGCTTTAGCGATGCCGTTTGTTCCCCGGACTCACCGGCCCCTTTAGGGGCTGCCACCGCCACATACAGCAAGATCGCCGCCAGCAGAATGCCGCCGTCGGGGCGCAGCAAGATGCAGGCAGCAATCGCCGCCCCGGTCGCGGCCCAAAGCTTGTGAGCGTTTGCACCGTCGTTCATCCGATTCAGTGCCGCGGCTGCACCATCGAGAGCGAGAGCCGCGAAGAAAATTTCCAGAGTTTCGGTAAGCTCAGCGGCAGCGTAGTTTGCCAGGAATGGACACAGTGCCGCCAGCAAGAACGCGATTTTCGCCGCACGTTCAGAGGCTACACGGCGGGCAAGGTCGAAGACGACCAAGCAAGTGGCCAAGTCGACCAGAATTTGCGCCAGCATTACGGCTCTGAAATTGCCCGCCCCAAGGAGCCAGAAGATCACGGCCAGAAACGCCGGGTATCCCGGCAGCCGCGCGTCGGTCGGAACGATCTTTACGCTTTCCCCCGTACCTGCCCCCGGCGGCCCGTTTTGCGTTTGGCCGTAAATGCCGTGTTGCAGCCAATTGCCGGCGAGATCGGCATAAATGCGCGAATCATCCGTGATCATGGGGAAACTGACGAAGAAAAACAGTCGCAAAGCCAGGCCGGCCAGTAGGGTTCCCAAAAACCAACTGCGATGTTCGCGGACCAAAGTGAGCACGTTGGGAATATATCGCGAATCGCGCTATTTTCCGCGCCCCGAACGAAAGGCGCGTCGTTCGCTATTCGCTTTTCGCTAAGACCGGCGACCAGTAAAGAGCGAGACGACAAACAGCGAATCGCGATCGACGAACAGCGAAGGACGCGTACAATCCCGTTTGACCCCCCGCCCCTCGCACCTTAGGATGAATACACCACAACGAGATGGCGAAACAGGTTTTTTACGATCCCTTACAAGCCCGCTGGCGCCGCATTCGCCGCCTGGTTGACGCGGCCGCCGTGGCTTTTTCTTTGCTGGTGATTTTTTTCATCTATAGCGCCCTGCGCATCGAGCCTCTGCCTGACCTGGCCTGGCTCACACAAAAGCGCCCTTATCACCCTCTGATAGAAGATGAAAAGACGAAAGCGCGCGAGAAGCGCCGCTTGGCTACTCTGGCCCGCACGGGGCACCGCCACCAGGCCCACAAAGCTCCTTCGCAACTCACGCTGAATTCCGAGCAAGGAGTTCGGGCCGCATTTTACGTTGCCTGGGACGCCGCCAGCTTTTCTTCGTTGCGCGAATATGCGCGTCAGATTGATCTGCTTTTCCCGACTTGGCTGCAGGTACTCAGTCCCGACGGCCATCTCCAGGCCGTGGATTCGGAAACGAATGCCATGTTTGACTTGATTCAGGGGAATAAAGTTCATCCCGTGGATGACAAGGTGATGCCGTTTCTGAAGGCGGAAGCCACGGACATGGAAGTGTTTCCGGTGGTGCAGAATTTTGACGGCACCGATTTTGTTCCCGGCATAGCCGATTTTCTGAACAGTCCCGACGCCCGTGCCAGGTTTCGCCGCGAGATCGCGCTTTTTCTCGCCACCGATCATTATCGCGGATTGATGATCGATTTCGAATCTTTTCCCAAGCGAGGCCAGCCAGGATACGTGGATCTGCTGAACGAGCTCGCATCCGACCTGCACGCCAAGGGGATGAAGCTCTACGTCAGCGTCCAGGTACGCAACGAAGATTTTGATTACAAGGCCATCTCTGCCGCCGCCGATGGCGTCGTCATCATGAACTACGACGAGCACTTTCCCGAAGGAACCCCCGGTCCCGTCGCTTCGCAAGATTGGTTCATGGATAACCTTGATTCCGCCATCGAAGAAATTCCGAAACAGAAACTTATCTGCGCCATCGGCAACTACGGCTACGACTGGGTAGATCGGCCGGAAAAAGGCAAGCTTCCGCCCGGCGAGGCTGACAAGAGCGTTTCCGTGCAGGATGCCTGGCTCGGAGCGCGCGACTCCGAAGAAGAGGTTGATTTCGACGGCGACGCACTCAACCCACACTTCAGCTACGAAGATGACGATCACTTCCGCCACCATGTCTGGTTTCTGGACGCGGTGACGGCTTTGAACGAGATGCGTGCGGCCCAGACCGTTGGCATCCAGACTTTCGCTCTGTGGCGGCTGGGTTCGGAGGATCGCTCGCTGTGGCGAGTCTGGGATATGCCCGGAGAAGCCAACGCATCCGATCGCTTGAAAGATGTTCCACCCGGCCAGGACGTCGACATGGAGGGCAGCGGCGAGATTCTGCACATCGAGGCGCGCCCCACCCACGGCGTGCGTGAGTTGACCATCGACAACAAGACCGGACTCATCGACGGGGAAGAGTTCAAGAGTCTGCCTGAGCCCTATCGTGTGGCGCGCTATGGCGCCAGCAAAAACCAACTCGCCATCACCTTTGATGACGGTCCCGATCCCACGTGGACCCCGAAGATTCTCGATGTGCTCAAACGCGAACATGTGCCGGGAACATTCTTCTTGATCGGAATTCAAGCGGAAAAATTCGGCAGTTTGACCAGACGGATTTACCGGGAAGGCCATGAAATCGGCAACCACACTTTCACCCATCCCGATATCAGCTCAATTGGCTCCAGCTATATGAGAGTGGAGCTCAACCTGACCGAACAATTGTTTGCCAGCCAACTGGGCATTCGCAGCACGCTGTTTCGTCCGCCGTATTCCGTCGATGCCGAGCCCGATACAGAAGATCAGGTGAAGCCGCTCGAAGTCACACAAAGCCTTGGTTACATAACCATTGGAAACAAGATCGACACGCGCGACTGGACCGACGATCCTCCGCTCACACCCGAGCAAATGGCCGCGCGTGTGCTAAACCATCTGCCACCCTGCCAGCCCAACGACACACAGTGCGGCAACATCATTCTGATGCACGATGGCGGCGGGAACCGCGAAAGAACTGTGTCGGCGCTCCCCTTGATTATCGACGGGGCTCGTGCCCGCGGATTTGATTTCGTGCCCGTCTACCAGTTGATGGGCAAAACCAAAGCCGATGTCATGCCGCCGCTTCGCACTGGCGAGTATTGGTCAGCGCTCTTGAATTGGATCAGCTTCGGGCTATTCGGTGCGGTCATGGCGGGCATCGCGATCATTTTTTTCCTGGGTGACATTCTGATGACCGGACGTCTGATTTCGGTCGGTGTCCTCGCCATCTATGACCGCCTCCGTTCGCATGTCTATGGAACCCCCGAGCAGATTGCCGCCTATCTTCCGCAGGTCGCGGTGCTCATCCCCGCCTATAACGAGGAGAAGGTTATCGAACGCACCATCCAGGGCGCGCTCGATTCCGACCATCCCCATCTGCGCGTGATCGTCATCGACGACGGATCGAAGGATCGTACTTTGGAAATCGCCCGCCGCGCCTTCGCCGCCGAGGAGGCCGCCGGCCGCGTCTTGATTCTCACCAAGCCCAACGGCGGCAAAGCCGAGGCGCTGAACTTTGGACTCGAGCACATCGGCGATGCGGAACTATTTGTGGGCATCGACGCCGATACCATCATTGCTCCCGACGCCATCGCCCGCATGGTGCCCCATTTCCTCAATCCGAAAGTTGCCGCCGTGGCCGGCAATGCCAAAGTAGGCAACCGCGTGAACCTGTGGACGCGCTGGCAGGCTCTTGAATACATCACCAGCCAGAATTTCGAGCGCCGCGCGCTCAACACGATGGGCGCGGTGAGCGTAGTGCCAGGCGCAATCGGAGCTTGGCGCACCGAACTGGTTCGCGAAGCAGGTGGCTACCACGTCGACACCGTTGCCGAAGACGCCGATCTCACCATGGCACTCTTGCGCAGCGGCTATCGCGTGGAATACGAAGACATGGCGCTGGCTTTTACCGAGGCTCCAACCAGCGCCAATGCCCTCATGCGCCAGCGCTTCCGCTGGTCGTTCGGAATCCTGCAGTCCGTCTTCAAGCACAAGGGTGTGTTCGCGCGCAAAGGCGCTTTAGGATTCGTCGCACTGCCCAACATTCTCATCTTCCAGATTCTGCTTCCGCTGGTCTCGCCCTTCATCGACGTGATGTTTGTGGTCGGCGTTATCTGGTATTTCATTCAGAAACACTTCCATCCTGAATCCACCGATCCCGCCAGTTTTCAGCGGCTGCTGTTTTTCTTTGTCGCCTTCCTGGTAATTGATTTCTTCGCCTCGGCGCTAGCCTTCGCGCTGGAGCGCCGCCAACCCGAAGCCCGAGAAGATGCCTGGTTACTAAGCCAGGTGTGGTTGCAGCGTTTCGCCTATCGCCAGGTTTTTTCGATTGTTCTGTTCCGCACCTTGAAGCGCGCCATCCAGGGCCGTCCCTTCGCCTGGGACAAACTGGAACGCACCGCCGCCGTCAAATACGTCCCCGCCGAGCGCAGGGATTCCGTCAAAGTGTAGTACGGTGTGCCCGCCGTTCAATCCCGCATCCGCACTACGAAAACGCCAACTCCTTAGCCCGCTGCACTGCCTTCACCACTGCCTTGATCAAAGTGACGCGCAGCTTGCCCTCTTCCAATTCCATGATGCCGTCAATCGTGCATCCCGCTGGAGTCGTCACCGCGTCCTTCAACAGCGCCGGATGATCGCCCGTCTCGAGCACCACCCGCGCCGCGCCCATGGTTGTTTGCGCCGCCAACAGCGTTGCGATATCGCGTGGCAACCCCACCTTCACGCCCGCTTCCGCCAACGATTCCAAAATGATGTAAATGTACGCCGGGCCGCTCGCCGACAATCCCGTGACCGCGTCCATATGTTTTTCGTCGACGATTACCGTCCGTCCCATCGCATCAAAAAACTTGGTCGCCATTTCCAGATGCTGGCGGGTCGCGAACTTTCCCTTGCACAACGCCGTCATGCCGGCGCCCAGCACGCACGGAGTGTTCGGCATGGCCCGCACCACCGGCACTTCCTTCTCCAGCGCCCGCTCAATCATGTCCGTGGGAACCGACGCCGCCAGCGAAATCACCAGCTGTTTCCCGCTCAAGTGCGCGCGAATCTCGCGCACTACCTCCGCCACCACCTGTGGCTTCACGCAGAGAAAAATAATGTCCGCATCCTTCACTGCCTCGGAGTTGTTAGTTCCCGCGTGCACCTTCAACTTTTCCTTGAGCATCCGCGCCCGCTCCGGATGCGCCACCGTAGCCCAGCTTTGTGACGGCGACAGCAATCCATCCCGCAAGAGAGACTGCAGCAGAATCGTTCCCATCTTGCCCGCGCCCAAAACCGCCACCTTCTTTTTCGAACCCAAACTCTGTGCCATAAAAATGCTCCCAGCCGGTATTAGTAGAGAAGCCATCCAGACTACACGAGTTTCAAAGTTTCAGAGTTCCAAAGTTAAACCCTCGAGGTCTTACGCTTTCTCCTTGTAACCTGGAAACTCTGAAACTTTGAAACCTGCCTTATCCCACAATCTCCGCCGGCACCATCTTTAAGATCTCCCGTCCAATCGGCAACGAAGCCGTAGCCGCGGGAGACGGCACATTCAGCACATGCAAAAACCGCTCCCGCCCCACAAACCGGAAATCATCCACCAGCGCGCCATCCGCCCCCACTGCCTGCGCCCGCACTCCCGATCCGCCCGGTGTCATATCCTCCATCCGAACCTCAGGTACCAACCGCTGGCAAGACCGCACGAATTCCCGCTTGCGCAGCGACCGCCGAAATTCGCCCAACCCATTCTTCCAGTGCTGCCGCGCCATCGTCCTAAATCCAGGATCCAGAAACACTTCCATCGTCTCGCCCAAATCAAAATCCCGCCAACTGTATCCCTCGCGCCGGAAAGCAAGCACCGCATTTGGCCCGGCATCCACATTCCCCTGAATCCGCCGCGTGAAGTGCACGCCTAGAAACGGATACCTCGGATCAGGCACCGGATAAATCAGCGCCCGCACCAACGATTTCCGCGCGGCCGCCAGATCGTAATATTCCCCGCGAAACGGCACCAGCATCATCTGCGGATCGTCTCCCGCCATGCGCGCGACGCGATCGCTGTACAGCCCCGCACAATTCACCACATAGCGCGCCGAAAAATCTCCCGCCCGAGTTCGTACCACGACTTCACTCCCCGAAATATCGAATCCCACAACCCCAGCGTCCGTCTTAACCTCCGCCCCCCATCCCACCGCGATCTCCGCATACTTCGCTGTCACCGCCGAATAATCCGTGATCCCGGTACACGGCACATGCAGTGCGTGGACTCCGCCCACATGCGGCTCAAACTCAAGCATCTCGTCGCGGCCCAGCAACCGCAAACCCTCCAACCCATTTGCCTTGCCCTGCGCCAACAAAACATCCAGCCGCGCCGTCTCCTCTGCGTTAGTAGCCACAATCAACTTCCCGCAAACCTCGTGCGGAATCCCGTGCCGCGCGCAGAACTCCACCATCTCCCGCGCTCCCGCCACGCACAGCCGCGCCTTCAGCGATCCCGCCTTGTAATAAACTCCGCTGTGGATGACCCCGCTATTGTGTCCCGTCTGGTGTCGAGCCAGTCCCGCTTCTTTCTCCAGAACCACCACCCGCAACCGCGGAAACTGCTCGCTCACCTGCATAGCAAACGAAAGCCCGACAATCCCGCCGCCAATCACAGCAATGTCGTAAGTCATAAGTTTGCGTTTCTCGTGTTGGGACGGGCGTTCTGCCCGTCCAGCCGTGCAAAGCACGGCAGCCTCACCGCAGATGATCCTATCTCACTCTGCTTCCCATCACCGTGACATAAGAACAAGAGAGTGTGACGCAAGAAAAAAAGCGCGAATCTGGGTCCGCGCCTCGTGCCATGAACAAATATCTCTCACACTAGCTGCTAACGCTCTCGTATGCCGTGCCGCACCCCAGGCACACAGCCCCGCGTTCGCCTTGCCAAACACGGCTCGTGCCGCAAGAAGCGCACTTAAGCTCTCTGTTCAAACAGGCCCCACAGTCAGAACACCAATGCTTACGTCTTCCGCCCGACGCCGTTTTTCTCAATGGCTTGCCGCACACCGGGCAAACGTTCTGATTGTGACGCTTCGGATTACTGCGAATGATGGGCTCGATCGGAGAGTGTCGGATGCGTCGTATAGCATCCTTCTTGGTTTCGTTTTTCTTGCTTTGTTTGTGCTTATTAGTGACCAGCATGCGTGCTCCTGCCAGCCATGCTACTAGAATGTCGGGTTAGTGGAACGACACCCGAAAACAAAATATGCGGCTTCTCTCCGCGCCCACGTATCTCGACGCCAGTTGCACCTACTGCACGATCAGCGTCACCACGTCTCCATGCGACGTTCCACCCGACTCCGTAGCCGTTACCGCAACGTTCGACGTCCCTGGCGGTGTTCCGCCGCCACCACCACCGCCCGCGACCGCGCCGCAAGAGGTTAGCGCCATCAAAGCGAGCCCCAGGCCGATTATGACGAACCACTTGTAGAGACGCGGCTTGCCGCGTCTCCCAAGCGCCAAAATTCCAAACAGCCCCAGGCAAGCGAAGGGGTAGCCAAGGCCATCCCCGGTCGAAGCCCCGCCCAGCGCGGCCTTCTTCACCTGACTCGGAGCCGTAGTCCGAACTGTGAGCGCCACCGAAGTTGTCCCCGATCCGGCCGCGATTGACGCCGGACTGAACGAGCAATACGTCAATGCCGGCAGTCCCGAGCACGTAAAACTCACCGCAGCGCTAAACGTCCCGCTCGCCGGAGCCGCCGAGAATGTATAGCCAGCGCTCTCTCCCGCCGTCACCGTCGCCGAAGCGTTGCCCGTGTCCGTCCAGGTAAAGTCTCCAGTCTGGGCCGTCACTGTCAGCGTTTCCGTCGGCGTCGCATGGGTCCGCGTCCCGTCGGTTCCCTGAATCGTAAAACTAAATGTCCCGGGAGTAGCGCTGCCGAGGGTCACCGTAAATGGTGTGCCCCCAGCCGCAGGTGCCACAGTCGGCGGCGTAAACTCGCACGTCGCCGGAGCTCCAGCTGTGCAGCTCAACGTGACACTTCCGCTGTACCCATTCTCCGCCGTCAGCGTTCCGTTCCAGGTTACGTTCTGATTTACCGAAGTCGTATTGGGAGTCGGCGACACCGCAATCGTGAAGTCCGCTGGAGGGGTCACTGTCAGCGTTTCCGTCGGCGTCGCATGGGTCCGCGTCCCGTCGGTTCCCTGAATCGTAAAATCAAATGTCCCTGGCGTAGCGCTGCCGAGGGTCACCGTAAACCCAGTGCCCCCGGCCGCTGGCGTCACGATGGGCGGCGTAAACTCGCATGTCGCCGGATCTCCCGCCCCGCAAGTCAAAGTGACGGTTCCACTGTATCCATTCTCGGCCGTCAGCGTCCCGTTCCAGGTTACGTTCTGATTCACCTGCGTTGTATTCGGAGTCGCCATCACCGCAATCGTGAAGTCCGGCCCGAGCGCGTAGTACCAAATCCCCCGCCCGTAGGTCGATGCCACCAGCGTTTTTATGCCCGCATAATCAAAAATCTGCAGCGCCGTCACCGGAGCATTGGGCAGAAACCCCGACACACCCACTCCCGGCGCCGGATCAACCTCATTCCAGCTAGGAGGAAAACTCGTCGAGCTCACAAAAACTCCCACGTCGGTTCCCGCATAGATCTGAGAAGGTGTGACGGACGAGTCCACCAGCAAAGTATTGACCGGAGCGTCCGGCAGTGCCGTCGTGCCCGTTCCGCTCCAGTCCGTCCAACTCGCGCCCGCATTCGTAGTCTGCCACACGTGCGACGTCGGATACTCCGCCGTGCTGAAGCCCATGATCCCGACATATGCTGTATTGCCCGATTCAACCGACCCATCCATAGCCACCGACGAAATCGCGTACCCATTCGGATTCACATTCCCCGTCACATTCGTCATCAACGTGAAGCCCGCGTCGGTCGTAGCCCACACTTCGCCTCCCGGCGACCCGCTCAGCGGCCCATATCCGTTCGTGACCGCATACAACGTTTCCGAATGGCCACTTTCGCTGAGCGGCCCGCCCGCCGCCAGCCCCGTCACCAGGTTGATTTCATCCCCCGTACACACACCAGTCCCGAGCGTCTCAAAATCATTGCTCAGTTGCACAGGAGACGCCCCGCTCGTGCTGATCGACCACACCCGGCAAGTTCCCACCAGCATTTCACTGCTATTCTGCGGGTCCAAAATATAGGGAGTATCGTAAGCTCCCTGATCTCCGCCGAGATCATTGGATCCGACAACCTGGAAGAATGTGGAGTCGTTACACTCCGTTCCCGCCTCGCACTTCATAATCGTGACGTACGGATTCGCCGCAAACCACTCGTTCGAGTTGCTCGGGATTTGATTAATCGCCGTGAATCCGCCGTCGCCGCCCAGCGCATTCTGCCAGGTTGTGCTGCTGCCCGCGGTGCTGGTACTAGGGGAGCCGTTGTTCTGCGATCCTCCCAGAAGAATGGCGGGGTTGGTCGGATGCACCGAAACGGAAACCAATTCCGTCATCGAGCCGAGCGTTTGGCTTAAGCTGTCAAACTGATTCGTCCCCGAGCAACTGCCCGTCTCCAATCCGGAATACCCATCCAGGGTTCGGCTGATTCCCCCGTCATGCGCAAAGTAGCCGGGCGAGGTGTCACCCACAACTGTGAACGCAATCCCGTGCTGGTCCGGATGCACATGCGCCGGTGCTCCCAACGGATCGCAGCCATAGACGTGCGTTAGATTGAACCAATCACTTTGATTGCAAGTCGGGGGATTTTGACCTAACACCAACGTGCACTTGTAAAGGTTGACGGCACCGGCATAGATATCCGTTTCCCCCGCTCCGTCGGGGATCGCGGACAACGCCAGGTTGTACCAACCCTGTTCGACGCCGCAGCCACTATAGCCCGGCCCAAAAGCGTCATCCCCGCAGTTAGTAATTCCGTTGTCCGGAATCTGCGTCCAGCTAGTTCCGCCGTTCAACGATTGCCAGATGCCCTCGTCGGCGGGCACCGGATTCCCATCCAAGCCGTCGCCCTGCACATCGACCACCCACACATACATCTCGTTGCGTCCCGGCACCACGGCGAACTCGCCGCGATAAATCAAGCAAGTGGTTGCGTTCGAACTAAATGGACAATTTAGCGCTGCGAGACCAGCACTCGGCTGCGTAGTCAACCGCGTGAAGGTCTCTCCGTCCGTAGAGTAATAAAGTCCGTGCCGCCGTATAAAAGCGTAGAACGTCGCGTTCGACGCGTTGTAAATCACCGCCGTAGCCGATGCCGGAACCGAACCATCCGCAAGCGTTGCGCGGCTCCAGGTCGCTCCGGCATTCAGCGAGTAGTAAAGACCGCGAACTGTCGAGTTCCCATCTTCCTGCGGACCAACGCAGGATAGGGGGCTATTGCCCGCCGCCGCTTCTTCCTCACCAACGCACAAGCCGTTATCTCCCGCCGTGGCCGCCACCACCAGGTTAGGATTCGCCGTGCTGAAAGCAATCTTGCTGAACCCGATCCCGAGGAACGATTCGTCCGCGGGGTGTCCGATCCCCGTGATCTGCGTCCACACGGAACCCCCATTTGTCGAAAACAGGATTCCCAGCCCGTAATAAGAATCGGACGAATTGTTAGTTTCCCCGGTCCCAACCAAAATGGTATTGCTGTTTCCCGGCTGCAAAGCAATCGCGCCCACCGCCAGCGTCGGCTGATCGTCGATCAAAGGCTCCCAGACAACTGAAACAGGACCGGGATTGGGATCGGGACTCAGGCTTCCCGCGTTCGTAGACCTCCAAAGTCCGCCAAACGCGCCCCCGAGCAGCAACCGTGTTTCCACTCGCGTCCGCAGGATCGATCAGCACCGAAGTAGCCCGCCCCGAGACCCAGTTGTAATTCTGCCCTCCATCGCCGGTAGCGTCGGAAGCCAGTGGCGCCGGTCCAAGCGGCACCCACGCTGTTGAAGACGAAGCGGGTGCCCCACCTAAGTTCTGCTTGGGTGGGTGTGAGGAGAACGATGCAGGTGGGTGGATCGCCGCCGCCCGCGCCGCCCGCATAGCCATCTTCTGCTGGAAAGCCCGAAACCGCAGCCGCGCCGCTGATTCCCCAGGCACAGCCCGTCCCCGCCAGTTCCAGTTCCAAGGTGCAGGATCGTGCCGATAGATGCGATCGCCGCGGCTGTCTTCGCGAGTAGACCCAGACGCAGAAGAAACATGAGCTTGGTCCGGTTCCTGCGCGACCGCGCTGCAGAAAGCTTCGAGAATTACGCACAGAACGAAAAGGAGAGACCGAATGGCATGGGAGGCCATAGCTTGAAACGCCACGTTTGTGCGTTAAAGAGAGAGACGCACACTAGAGTTTCAACCATCAGAAGAAGATTTCCACGTCCTCGAAAGTCTCCCCATCCTTGGTAGCCAAGGAAACACGAACAGTCTTCGGATCGCGGGCCGACCGCACGGAGACGAACGCAAAACCAGAACCGAACATATCCAATTTCACCAAACGCCGGGTGTTGTCCTAATTCCCCGCCCGCCGCGCCGGGGCGAGGACGCCCTCGAAATAACCGGCAAGGATGCCGGCGCTACGGATGCGACAACCTGCCCAGATTAGGACGCTACCAAGCCCCGCCCTCGCACCCGACATCAGCCCGGCATCCGCTATAATGGCAACGTATGTCCGTGATCAAGAATGTCGGAGCCATAGCCCAGGGCATGAGCATCACCCTGCGGGAAATGTTTCAGCCCACGATCGTGGAGAATTATCCCGACGGTCCCGGCCCGCTGAAAGGCGCCAAGTTTCAGGAACGCTTTCGCGGCATGCACGTGCTGCAGCGCGACGAAAACGGACTGGAAAAATGTGTAGCCTGTTTCCTCTGCGCCGCCGCCTGTCCGTCCAATTGCATCTACATAGAAGCCGCGGAAAACACCGCTGAAACCCGGGTCTCAGGCGCCGAGCGCTACGCCCGCGTCTACAACATCGATTACAATCGATGCATATTTTGCGGCTATTGTGTGGAGGCGTGTCCGACCGACGCCATAACCCACGGCCACGGATTTGAGCTGGCGAATTTCAACGCCAGCAATCTGATTTATAGAAAAGAACAAATGCTGGCGCCGGCTCCGACCCATATGGGAGCCAATCAGGAGTTCGCAAAATCGGAACTGGATTCAGGCGGCGTAAAGGGGAGCTAGCAAAGTTCAGAAGTTTGCCACTAAGCGCCGGTCCCGAGGGACCGGCGTTTTCGTATAGAAAGAAGTCGTTAGTCGTCGGTCGTTGGTCGTTCGCGCATTTACGAATGGGCGCCGATTTGATTGGACTAGGGCAGATTCCCTGTAGAGACGCGGCTTGCCGCGTCTCCTGCCGCGGATGGAGGCGAGGTAAGCCCCGTCCACACATTCTGAAAGCGGAGACGAATAGCGAACGACCAACGACGAACGACCAACGACTAATGACAGATTTTCTCCAACTCGTGCAAGAGCGCGTCGTAGTCTACGACGGCGCCATGGGCACCAACATCCAAAAGCGCAACCCGACCCTCGACGATTTCTGGGGCAAGGAGAACTGCAGCGAAGTCCTGGTTCTCAGCCGTCCCGATATCATTCGCGACATCCACGCCGATTTTTTCCGCGTTGGCTGCGACGTAGTCGAAACGAACACCTTCGGCGGAACGGGCCTGGTTCTAGGCGAGTTCGGACTGCGCGACAAAGTTCGAGAAATCAACCTGAAGGCGGCGCAACTGGCTCGAGAAGTAGCCCAGCAATTTTCGACCAAAGACAAACCAAAGTTCGTCGCCGGATCGATGGGTCCAACCACAAAATTACCTTCGCTAGGACACATCGGTTGGGACGCAATGCTGGCATCCTACGAAGAGCAGGCGGCGGCGCTGATTGAGGGCGGCGTCGACGTGATGCTCATCGAAACTTGCCAGGATCTGTTGCAGGCGAAGATCGCGACCGTCGCTGTGCTCGAAGCAATGCATAAAGCCGGCAAGCGTTTGCCTGTGCAAGTTCAAGTAACACTGCAAGAATCCGGAACCATGCTGCTCGGCACCGAAATCGGCGCGGCGTTGACCGCACTTGAGCCCTACGACATTGACATCATCGGCCTGAACTGCGCCACCGGTCCGGCCGAGATGAATGAGTCCGTCCGCTATCTGGGTCTCAACTCCACCAAATTCATTTCGGTTTTACCCAACGCCGGCCTGCCGCAAAACGTGGGCGGACACGCCGTGTACAAACTCTCGCCAAAAGATCTGGCCGACTATCACAAACATTTTGTAAAAGATTACGGCATAAGAATCGTAGGCGGCTGTTGCGGCACAACTCCCGAGCATCTGAAAGCCGTAGTCGATGCGGTCTCCGGAGTAGAACCAGCCAAGCGCGATGTTAAGCCGGTAGGCGCAGCCTCCAGCGCCTACACCTCCGTGCCGCTGGATCTGGAACCCAAACCTCTGATCGTCGCCGAGGAAATGAACACGACCACGCGAGTCGATCATTTCCGCAAACTTGTGCAGGCGAAAAAGTACGACGATATTCTGACGCTGGCGAAAAAACTGGCGAACGAAGGATCGCACATGCTCGACCTCTGCTGCGCCATCGTAGGCGAAGACGAGAAGGGATACATTTCCGCCGTCCTGGAAAAAATCGCGACCCGCGTGCCCGCGCCCGTGCTCATCGACAGCACCGAAGCCGACGTAGTGGAAGAAGCGCTGAAGCGCATTCCCGGCAAAGCCATCATCAACTCCATCAATCTGGAAGACGGCGAGAAGCGCACGAGTAAAGTCTTGCCCATGGCCAAACGCTATGGCGCGGGAGTAATCGCGCTGACCATCGACGAAGAAGGCATGGCGCTCACAGCCGACAAAAAAGTTGCCATAGCGCATCGCATCTTCGACCTGGCGACGAAAAAGTATGGTATCCGCCCAGTCGATCTGCTCTTCGACGCGCTCACCCTCCCGATTTCGACCGGCCAGGAAGAATACCGTTCCGCCGGCATCGAGACCTTGAAGGCGGTAAAGCGCATCCGCGAAGAACTGCCCGAAGTGAAAACGGTGCTGGGCGTCAGCAACATAAGCTTCGGCCTCGACGCCTATCCACGCCGCGTTCTGAATTCGGTATTTCTGCACGAGGCAGTAGAAAACGGCCTAGATGTAGCCATTGTCAATTACACAAAGATTTATCCGCTCTACAAGATTCCGCAGGAAGAAGTGGAACTGGCGCGCAAACTGATTTACCAGGACCGCTCGAATGGCGATCCGCTACAGGTCTACATGCAGCATTTCGCGGGCGTCAAAGGCAAAGCGCAGGCGCAGACCACCGCGCATGTGGCTACGCTCTCGATCGAAGACAAGCTGAAGTACGCCATCATCAACGGCGAAAAATCGGTAGGCGATGGCCAATCCAAGCGCACCTTGGACGAATTGCTGGAAGACGCGCTAGTCGAATACAAGCCGCTAGACCTGATTAACACGGTCCTGCTCGATGGCATGAAGACGGTAGGCGATCTCTTCGGAGCGCGCAAGATGCAGTTGCCCTCGGTGCTCGATTCCGCGGGAGTTATGAAAGCCGCCGTGGCCTACTTAGAGCCGAAGATGGAAAAAAAAACCGGCGCGCAGCAGAAGGGCACCATCGTGCTTGCCACGGTCAAGGGCGATGTCCACGACATAGGAAAGAACCTAGTCGACATCATCTTGTCGAACAACGGATTCAAAGTTGTGAACCTGGGCATCAAGCAGGCGGGTGACGCCATCATCCACTCCGCGCAACAACACAAGGCCGACGCCATCGGCCTGAGCGGCTTGCTGGTGAAATCGACGCTAGAGATGAAGTACGTGATCCAGGAACTCGAACGCCAAAAGCTAGACTATCCCGTAATCTGCGGCGGCGCGGCTCTGACCCGCAAATACGTAGAAGACGACCTGCGCCGCGAGTATTCCAACGCCGTGTTCTACGGAGAAGACGCCTTCGCCGGCCTGCACGTAATGGAGGATCTAGCGTCAGAAGACGGCAAGCGCGAAGCCCGTCTGCAGGATGGCCGAACCGTAAAAGAATATGCGAAAGCCGCAGCCGTAGATGAAGAGATCGGCCCCGTATTTGCCGAGCGCAGCGCGGTCGTCACCGATGCCCCCAATATTCCCGAACCGCCGTTCTGGGGCGTGCGCGTAGTAAAAAATTACGATCTGCGGGAGATTTTCCAGTACATCAACGACACCGCTCTCTTCAAGAATCAATGGCAGTTGAAGACAGCGTCGCAAGAAGACTACGCCCGGCTGGTAGAAGAAAAATACCGCCCGATCAAGAAAAAGCTTGAAGAGGATGTCATAGCCGCAGGCTGGTTCGAGCCCAAAGTAGTCTACGGATATTTCCCAGCCCAAGGCGACGGCAACGACGTAGTAGTGTATTCAGTTCCCAGTTCTCAGTTCTCAGTTCTCAGTGAGAAACAAAACCTAAAAGAACTCCTCCGCTTCACCTTCCCGCGTCAAAAAGAAGGCCGCCGCCTCTGCATCTCCGATTTTTTCGCCGCACCATCTTCCGGCGAAATGGATGTCCTGGGCCTCACCCTGGTCACAATCGGTCCCAAGGCATCGATAGAAACGCAGCGTCTCTTCGAGGGCGGAGAATACACCCGCTATCTCTATCTCCACGGTCTTAGTGTTGAGACAGCGGAAGCCCTAGCCGAGTTCCATCATAAGAAGATGCGAGAAGAGTTGGGCATCGCTGCCGAAGACTCCCCGCACATTCGCGATCTCTTCCACCAGAAGTATCGCGGCTCGCGCTATTCCTTCGGCTACCCCGCCTGCCCAAACCTGGAGGACCAGACCAAGCTCTTTGCCCTGCTAAAGCCAGCAGAGAACGTAGGCGTGCGCCTGACCTCGGGCTTCCTGCTGGAGCCGGAGCAAAGCACTTCAGCGATCGTAGTGCATCATCCCGGAGCGAAGTATTTTGTGGTGTAGTTTACCCGCGCAGAAAAATCCGAATAGCTGCTGTCCCCAGGGTTTGCTGACGAGGAACCCCTGCCCCTGATTTCTCTTGCCTCGGCGGGCGTCAGCTTTTACTCTAGTTGCTACGTTTTCTGAATCTCGCCGAACGAGCCCGGCGCGGCCCGCAGTTTCGCATTCCTATATGAATTTCACCGTCAAAAGTTTCCTGCGATCACTCTGGTCGCGCCCCGACCCGGTGCTTGCCGAAGCCGGTGTGGCGGGCGAATTACTGGTGGCGAAAATCCGCTTGTGTCTGGCCTCTCTTCTCCTGCTCATTCCCGTGATCGATGGTCTTTTCTTCCCGGTCCATCCGAAGGCGGAGGCCATAATTGGTGTGAGTCTTAGTGTCGGTACATTCCTGGTTTCCCTCATCGTCTATTTTCTGGTCTCGCGCGAACACAATCCCTCCTGGCTGCCTTTTGCCACGAGTGGCTACGACGTCACTTGGCTGAGTATTGGGCTCGCCCTTTTTCTTTTCCTGAATCAGCCCCACACCGCCGTAAATAGTAAAGTTGTCTTTGAGGGCTACTTTCTGGCGATTGGAGCCACCTGTCTGCGCTACGACAAGCGCGTCTGTATCACCGCCGGCTTGCTTGCGTTTGCGGAGTATCTTGCCATTGTCGTTTTCGCATCCACCCACTGGGATCTCAATAGCCCAATTTATTCGCCCTATCCCTACGGTTATTTCGCCTGGTCGGCGCAGAGCTCGCGCTTGATCATGCTGTTGACTGCGGCGGCGCTCAGCTTGGCCGTGGTTTCCCGCAGCCAGAGGCTTCTACAGCTCGCCACCAGCGATCCGCTGACACGCTTATTCAACCGCGCCTACGTCGATGATCGCTTCGCCATCGAACTCAGCCGCGCCCGTCGCTACGGCAAGGCCATGACCATTGCCGTGATTGATGCGGACCGATTTAAATCGCTGAACGATACCCATGGTCACTTGGCCGGGGATATTGTCTTGCAAAAAATCGGCGCTATCCTGCGTGACTCTTTCCGCCAAAGTGACACGGCAGGACGCTACGGAGGAGAGGAATTCGTCGTCATCCTGCCCGAGACCGACATCGACGCCGCCCAACGGAAACTTGAGTCCGTGCGCGAGTTGGTGGCCACGACTCCGATCGGCCTAACCACGCGCGGCGTGAAGGCTCAGGTGACCATCAGCGCCGGACTGGCCAGCTTCCCCCAAGATGGAGAAGACGCAGCGGAGTTGTTCGCCTTGGCCGACGAAAGAATGTTTCAAGCCAAGAAAGAGGGACGCAATCGCGTCGTCGCCCGTTCTGAAGTTGTCCTCTCGTAGTGTCGTGTCCCGTAACTTTCTGCCATAAGTTAAGTTTGTCATCCTGACCCTGAGCTAGCCGAAGGGGAAGGACCCATGCATCTTGTTTGCACCACGAAACTCTTCGCTTAGCCGCGTCATTTCACAATTTCCGGCGCCACCCACTTCACTCCCAATTGGTCGTACAAGAATTCCAGAATGTACGTGCCCATCGCAATCCGCTGATCTTCCGCCGAACCAATGCCGCCGTGTCCGGAATTAGAGAAGCTGATGAACAGGATCGGGTTCTTCGAAGCGTTAGCCGCTTGCAGCGCCGCCGTAAACTTCCGCGAATGCCAGGGATCAACCCGCGGATCATTCTCGCCCACCAGAAACAGAATGCCCGGATACTTCGCACCCTCCCGCACGTGGTGATACGGAGAATAAGCGTAGAGTGCCTTGAACTGTGCCTCGTTCTTCACCGAGCCATATTCCGTGGTGTTGTACTGTCCATTCTGCGTCGTCTCCGAGCGCAGCATGTCGTAGATTCCAGCCACCGAAACCACGGCGCGAAACAGATCGGGCCGCTCAGTCAGCACCGCACCCATCAGCAAGCCGCCGTTGCTCCCGCCCTCGATGCCCAGCTTCGCGGGATTCGTATATCCCGCCTTGATCAGCAACTCGGCCGATGCGATAAAGTCGTCGAACACGTTCTGCTTGTGGGTCAACATGCCCCCCCGGTGCCACTCCTCGCCGAACTCACTGCCACCGCGCAGATTAGCAATTGCCATCACGCCACCAGCGTCCAGCCAGGGCACAACTCCCGGATCGAAATAAGGCGTCATACTTATGTCGAAACCGCCATAGCCCGTGAGCATCGCCGGGTGCTGTCCATCAAGCTTGGTCCCCTTCCGCCGAAATATGTTCACCGGTACCTTGGTTCCATCTTTCGAGACCGCGAACTCGCGCACCACTTCAACATCGGCCATGCTGACCGGCGACTTCTCCCGCAGGGCAGTAACAGTAACCTTCTTCGAAGCCGGATCGTAACGGAACCATGCCGTAGGATCGACGTAGCTGGTGTTGCCGAAAAGGATTTCATCGCCCTTGAGCGGCAGAATCTGTGTAATGGTCGAAACCGGCTCGGCCGGGACCGTGCCCAGATCCCGCCCCTCATGATCAAAGATGCGAATCTCACTGGGCCCGCCGACAAGTTCCGTTACATAGAGCCGGGAAGCTGTTGCTGAGAAACTGGGCTGGTATCCAGCGAGTGAGAAACGAAAATCCTGAATGATCGCCTTGCTCTCGGGCACAATCGTCTTGGCATTCTTCAAGTCCGGCGCGGAGAGCGATACCCGCAGCAGCTTGCCGCGCGGCGCATGATCGCGCGAAAGCATATACAGCGCATCATCGCCAAATGCGATGGCTTTGATGCCGTCCTCGAAGTGCGTAATCTGCGTCCATTTGCCATCGCGACCGCGCAGGAAATGCTCATAATCGCCGCCGTCGCCGTTTTGCACCATCGCCAGCAGATCTTTGCCATCCGCGCTGGTACTGAGCACGATCTCCGCAATACGTGGAAACTCCTTGCCCAGTACGTATGCGTCTTCGCTCAGCGGCGTACCCAACTTGTGAAAGTAAAGTTGGACATAGAAGTTCAAGTCCTCCGCCGGACGTTCACCTTCGCGCGGATACCGGGTGTAGAAAAACCCGCTGCCATCCGGTTCCCAGGCCACGCTGCCCCCGCCGATAGCGGTGACGTGCGGTATGACATCAGAAAGAGCATGGCCGGTGGCCACGTCATAGACATGCACCGTTCCCGATTCCGTTCCCCCCTGTGCCAACGACACCGCGACTTTGCTGCCATCGCTCGAGGGCACGTAGAACTGGATGGCGGTGGAATTCGTGGCATCAATCTCCATCGGGTCCAGTACCACACGCTTGGACGCCAGATCGTCCGCGGAGCGCAGTGTAACCAGCATGTCCTGCTGTTTCTGTGGCTGCGCATTCATGGCGAACAAAATTCCGCCCCGCCGTTCCAAATCGTAGAAACTTGGCGAACTCGCATCGTCCAGTTTTTTCAGGAATTGCTGGATTTCTGCGTGAATCGGCAAAGCATCCAGGATCGCGCGAGCGTGCGCATCTTCGGTTTGCGTCCACGCCATAGTCTCCGGGCTCTTGCCGTCTTCCAGCCAGCGATAGTCGTCCGTGACCTTGACCGCGTGGTATTCGTCCACAACCGGACGCTTGGGAGTCGCCGGCAGCGGAGGCGCGGCCATTTGCCCCTTGGCCGTAATCAAACCAAACAAAACAACTGCAAGCACAAGTGTGCGACGGTAATACATGATTTCCCCTCCGGGAGACGATTTCATTCTATGAATTCGGCCGGTTCAACTTGCGTGGCAGCGCCAGTATAGCGAAGTCTTGCGTAAGAAGCCTGCCCTTCCGCGTGAAGCCCAAATCCCACCCGCCGCATCCAATCTCAAAATGGAGGTAACGATGTACGTCATTCTTGGAGCAAGCGGCAACACTGGTCACATTGTGGCGAAGAACCTACTTGCCCACGGGGAGAAGGTTCGTGTCGTCGGCAGAAACGGGGCTCATTTACAAACGCTAACCGCCCAAGGCGCGGAGACATTCATTGGCGATGTAACCAATGCAGCCTCTCTGTCCCTCGCTTTTCACAAAGCAGATGCGGCCTACGTCATGATTCCACCCGACCTCACCAGCAGCGACTTCCGCGGTTATCAGGAGACCGTTAGCGACGCCATCGCCGCGGCAGTAAAAAACGCAGGAGTCACACATATTGTCTCGCTCAGTAGTATCGGAGCCGACAAAGACACCGGTACAGGGCCGGTGGTCGGCCTGCACAACCTCGAACAAAAGCTCAACCAGATCGAAGGTGCGAACGTGCTCCATCTGCGCGCGGGCTATTTCATGGAAAACACGCTCCCCCAGGTCGGCGCCATTCGCATGGCCGGCTCTGCCATCGGACCGCTAGCCCCTGACCTCAAACTCCCCATGATCGCCACCCGCGACATCGGCGAGGCCGCCGCCGACGCCTTGTTGCGCCTGGGTTTCCGCGGCAAGCAGACCCGCGAGTTGCAGGGACAGCGCGATCTCGATTACACCGAGGCTACGGCCATAATCGGCAAGGCTATCGGCAAGCCGGGTCTGGGATACATCCAGGCTCCCTCAGGTCAGATTCACGCCGCCATGGTGCAGATGGGGATGTCCGACAACCTCGTCGGACTGATCCTCGAAATGGCAGGCGCACTCGACCGTGGATATATGCGGGCACTCGAAGCCCGCACCTCCCACAACACCACGCCGACCTCCTTCGAGACCTTCGTTGCCGAGGTCTTCGTCGCGTCCTTCCAGCAACAAACCGCAGCCTGAACCCGCATGGGGCGGACATAGCTGTTCGCCCCACGCCGCCCTCTCTCCGCGGCGCCCATGGTCTGGAATGGTTGGACTATACTGATCCGTTTTCATTACCCAAGGAGAGAGAATATGCTGCGTAACACTTCGCTGATTCTATGCCTGCTGCTGGTTGCGATCGCCGTCGCCTGCTCGAATGCCACCACTCCACCCGCTCCGCCACCTGACACGCGCGCCGCCGACGTGCAAGCGGTGAAAGACGTCGAGGCCGCCTGGGTCAAAGATGTCGCTACCAAGGACGCCGACAAGTGGGCCAGCTACTTTGCCGAGGATGGCTCCGGGCTCTATCCCGGAGGTCCCATATTGAACGGGAAGGCGGCCATTCGAGCGGCCATGGTGCCAATACTTGCCGATCCCAATTTTTCCCTGACTTTCCAGTCCACGCGGTCAATGGCCTCCAAGGGCGGAGACATGGTCTATTCCCAAGGAACCTACACCATGACCATGACCAATCCGAAAACTAAAAAAGTTATGACCGACAAAGGAAAGTATCTGACCGTCTACACCAAGCAGCCCGATGGAAGCTGGAAGGCTGTCTCCGACACTTTTAATTCCGATTCACCCATGTAACCCCTAGGTTGATGAGGTCGAAAACTGGGAAGGGCACGGCTTTCAGCCGTGCCGCCCAGAACCAATAAACACATGGGCTTTAGCCCCTGAGGTCGTAAGCGTCGGCACGGCTGCAGCCGGCAGCCATGAATAAGTCCAAGTTAGTTGGGATGAGAGGAATGCTTACGAGTTTTCCTCGGCGTACTCAGGTAGCGTGCGCGAGTGCATGCGCACGATCAGCAGTCCCACCAGAACCGCGCTGACCAGCATGACCACCCGAATGTAAAGCCCGGCATGAAACGTCTGGTCGCCGGCCGCGGTCCGCACCAGGCCAGAAGTAGCGCTGACCGTGCAGAATGCGAAATAGGTTTTTTCCATCCATCCCCGTGAAATGATGAGCAGCCACAGAAGAATAGAAGAGACGATGGCAAAGATTCCGCAGAGAATCCACGTACCGCGCGATACCGTGGACGCAACCCAGATGCCGGGCGCGGGATTGGCTGCCACCATTTGCCGCACCGCAATCAGCAGAAACACGATGGAATGCACCAGGGCGACCAGGGCGCGTTTGCGGTTGGTGAGAATGGAAAATCCGCTCATGCCTTCTCTACTGTAGCGAAAGTGGCTGCCATAAGGCTGTGATCCAGATCACGCCAGGCCAGAACCCTTGGTTACACTAGTCAGCCCTCATTTCCTTTTGACAGGAGGTTTGTGGCCGGGGAGAATGACGGATATTCCAGCGTGCCGGGAGAACTTAATCCACAAACTTGTGTTCACAACCTGGAGAGGAAAACTAATGACAAAAACCATTGTTGCCGTCGTTCTTTCTGTATGTCTGTCGTTTATTGCTGGAATCGCCGTTGCCGATCGAGTGCATGACTGGCACGATCTGGAAGCGGTTCATGGCCATGTGCAAGAAGCCATCCACGAACTGGACCGCGCCCGCGAAGCCAACCACTACGATATGGCCGGGCATGGCGCCAAGGCAGAGCATCATCTGCATGAAGCGGAGCGTGAGCTGCACGAAGCCGTTGAGGCGATGCGGGCAGCGCGCTAAGAGCTATCTTCGATCAGCCATCAGCCACCAGGCTATCGCCAGGGAAGTCTTCACGATGGCGGATAGCCGACGGCAGATGGCTGTTTTCTGTCTCCAGTGCGGAAATGTCCCCGCGCCTGCTCAGGCGTCAAGCGAGACCGGGGACTCTGCGCTCACCGCTCCGCTGCCGAGCGCGAACTGTTGCAATTGCTGCTGCAGAGTAGTGTAGGCCTGTTGCGCCCCCGTGAGGTTGTTGGACGCAAGACCCTGGCCCACCAGGTTGAGATCCTGGATCAGGGAATTCTGGCCGTCGGGGGCTGCGTTCCAGCCGCCGCTTCCATGGTGTGGATGGAAGCGGTCGCTCAAGGGATCGTGCGGTTTCTTAAGTTCCTGCTGGACGGTGTTGAAATCCTTCTGCGCGGCCGAAACATTTCCCGACTTAAGATCGGATCCGAGTTGTTGGAACGCCTGCTCAAAAGCGTTGGTTGTAGCCACGTAAGTGCTATTGGAAGTCGTGCCAGAGCTGGCCGCCGGCTGCGAAAAGGCTTGTTGCAAGGTGGCGAAGTCGGACTGCGCCGCCGACACATTGCCCGACTGCAGATCCTGGCCGAGTTGCTGCACTTCCTGTTGCACCGGATTGGCGACCGGTTGATATGGATTGACGACATTGCTTTGAATTCCGGAGATGGACATCGATGTACCTCCAAGTAAAGTTGAAGAAATGTCCCGCAGGAATTCACCGCGGACTTTCACATGCTGGCCGCCAGCGAAGTTCCAAGTGGAACTGATGGAGTTGATGCACGCTCGATTCCATTCGTCCGGTTAGCAGTGCACCGCCTGAGCTCAGCATTTTGAGGCGATTCCCGTGCCGTGACCCGCGGTGAAACAGCACCGAACGGTTGCGATCGGCAAACCCTGCAGGGTGACCGCGGCAAAAATTGCCGGTTGTCGTGAGCGCCGGCATCTCGCCCTCGGGACGGCGGCGCTACCCTCAGCCGTGAAGCGGCAGGAATCACACCATCACAGTACTGGCGATGTATCAAACCCAGTTCTTGAAACCCAATTCAGAATCGGTAAACTTGTCCACATGGCGCGAAACTTCAAGGATCTGTCGGAGCGCGAGATTCTGGCGCTCGCGATTTCGCTCGAAGAAGAAGATGGCCGAGTCTATGCGGATTTCGCCGATGGTCTGCGCGAAACCTATCCGGCAACCGCGAAACTGTTCGATGACATGGGAGCCGAAGAATCGGGCCATCGGGCGTCGCTGATCGCAACCTACCGGGAGCGCTTCGGCGACCATATTCCGTTGATCCGGCGGCACGATGTGAAAGGCTTTGTGCAGCGCAAGCCGATGTGGCTGGCGCGTCCCTTGAAAATCGAAAACGTGCGCAAGCAAGCCGAGATCATGGAACTTGAGACGCGCCAGTTTTATCAGAAGGCAATGACGCACGTGACCGACGCCGGCATCCGCAAACTGCTCGGCGATCTGGAAGAGGTCGAGCGCAAGCACCAGGTGGCCGCCGAGGCGATGGAGGAGAGTATTCCGCAGTCGGTTAAGAAGTCGGAGGACGAAGCCCAGCGCAGATTGTTTGTGTTGCAGATTGTGCAGCCCGGCCTCGCCGGCCTGATGGATGGTTCGGTCTCGACGCTGGCTCCTGTGTTTGCCGCGGCGTTTGCCACGAGAAGCAGCAACGATGCATTTCTAGTAGGCCTCGCCGCCTCGATTGGAGCGGGAATCTCAATGGCGTTCGCGGAAGCCCTGTCGGACGACGGATCGATGACCGGGCGTGGGCGTCCTGTCTTGCGCGGTGCGGTGACAGGATTGATGACGGCAGCAGGCGGAATCGGGCACACGCTCCCATTTCTGATTAAAGACTTTCACGTAGCGTTCGTCGCCGCAGTGATCATCGTGGCTCTGGAGTTAGCGACGATCGCGTGGATCAGAAATCGTTACATGGACACTCCGCTCCTGTCGGCCGCATTTCAAGTAGTAGTAGGAGGAGTGCTGGTGTTCGCCGTAGGTATATGGATAGGCAGTTCCTAACCAATGAGTCGTGAGGTTTTGCTCGCGTAGGGACGGGCGCCCTCGCAAGCCTGCCCTGAGCGAAGTCGAAGGGTCCAAGCCGAGCGCAGCTCGGTTGATGCCACGAGCCGCGGCAACGAGCAACACTCTAGCCAGAGAGCTTATCGAATCAGAAAAACTCTGCGTCCCCGCGCCCCAGCCGGTGATCTATCTGCCATGGAAGCACCGCTTCGCCCCCAAGCATGGAAGACCCTCCTGGCCTTCTCCATCATTTACTTCGTCTGGGGATCGACTTTCCTGGCCATCCGCGTAGGTGTGCGCGAGGTCCCGCCGCTGGTTCTAGCCAGCATGCGTTTCTTCGTCGCCGGTGTCGTGCTTTTCGGATGGCTGCGCCTGAAAGGTACGCCATCTCCATCCCGCCGCGAGTGGCTCTCAGCATCGCTCCTCGCGGTTTGCATTTTTGTGGTCGATTACGGCCTGTTGTTCTGGGCCGAACAACGCGTGCCCTCGGGAATCGCCGCCGTCATGCTCGCGACCATTCCAGTATTCATGGCGCTTTCGGAGATCATCTTCCTGCGCACCCAGCGCCTCACACTTCGCCTCTCCCTGGCTCTCTTAGTAGGCATCGGCGGGGTCGCGATTCTAGTGAGCCGAACCCTAAGCCAAAGTCTCGGAGAAGCGCCCATCGATCGCGCCGGAGCCATCGCCCTCGTGATCGCCGCCATCAGTTGGTCGATTGCCTCGGCCCTGGCGCGCAAGTTGCCCCTCCCCGCGTCAAAAGTCATGAGCTCCGGAGCGCAGATGCTAGCCGGAGGAATTCTGCTGGCGCTGGCCGCGGCCATCCTCGGCGAGTTCCGCGGATTTCACATTCGAGCTGTTTCTACCGGTGCATGGCTCGCGCTTGGCTACCTGATCGTCGCCGGCTCCATCGTCGGCTTTACCGCCTACGTCTGGCTCATCCATCACGAATCGCCGACCAAAGTTGGCACCTACGCCTATGTCAACCCGGTAGTGGCCGTGATCGTCGGCTATTTTCTAGGAGGCGAGACCGTCGGTCCAAGAACCCTCCTCGGCACCCTGCTGGTGTTAGTCAGTGTAATTGTGATCACCACTACGCCAGCGAAAAAGCCTGTGGTTGCGCCCTTGGCCGAACCGCTGCAGCAAGTCGCGGAGCCGTAGCTTACCGCTACAGCTGGCAACTACTCATTTGGCCGGCTTCAAAATGTTCTCGATTTGCCGAATATGGTTGAGATCGTGTCCCGCGATCATGCGCACGAGATGCTCGATCGATTCCTGACCGCGCTCGGCATGTTGGCCAAAGTGTTTCCACTGCTCCGGAGAAAGCGATTTCAGCAACGCCAGATTGGCTTCGCGCACCGTGCGCTGCAGTTCAATCGATTTGCCAGGGTCGCGTTTTTCGTAGTGTCCGGCAACCACCCAGGCATCTTGATCGAAAGCTTGCACCGGCCCTCCCGGAGCCCCGAGGATCAAGCGCATGCGCCAGCTAACCACAATTTCAACGTCGGCCAGGTGAGCGAGTATCTCGGCGACCGACCATTTCTCAGGCGCGGGACGTTTGCGTAGTTTGGACGTCGGGATGCCTTTGATCAGTCGAGCAAGCTTCTTAGGCGTTGCGGCCTGGACTTTGATCGGATCTTGTCCCTGTGCATTTGCCAAGATTCGCTGCGTGTATTGCTGGGCACTTTCCGGCATCTGAAATCTCCTAATCTGGATTTGCGCTACTCGCCTGCGACGATTATAACGTGGCAGCAATTGCGTCGCGAGGGCCTCGACGCCCCCCTGACCATTGGTCAAAACAACGGACAGTCCGCCATTGCAGAATCGACGACCCGCCCTAAAAGAGCCATTGAAAAGTCATTTCCCAGTGCTGTATCGTACCTTGACCGGCGGTCAATAGATTTGGGGGAACCTGGCTATGGAAGGAATCACCAGCAGTCTCGCGAAACCGACGCAGATGAGGCGGGGTGGCAGGCCTCGTCCGCGCTCGGAAGCGAAACGCGCGCGCATTGTAGAGGTAGCCATCCGCCATTTTGCCGAACGCGGATACAGCGCGGCGCGCGTCGAAGACGTCGCGGCGCAATTAGGAATTGCCAAAGGGTCGGTGTTCCAGCATTTCAAAAGCAAGGATGGATTGTTTTTTGAGGCCTACAAAAAAGCGGTCCAATCGTTTCCAAAGTACATGCAGGCCCCGGCGGCGGCGCGGGAGCGCGGATTTTTTGAACTGCTGCGCTATTGGCTCGGATGCACTGAGAATATGGTGCGCGACAACTGGTCGTCGTACCGAATTTATTTGATCGGCAATTACGGGACAGATCTGGCTCTGCGCCGCGAAATCAATCGATTTCTCGTTGAAGAGGATCCGTACGGATGGCGTGAGTTTGTATGCTTTGGAGTAAGTCGAGGAGAGTTGCGAACCGATCTGGATACGGACATGATCGGTTCGATCCTGGAGTGGACAATGGACCGCTTTCAGGATGCGCTGCTTACTGCCGAGTTAGATCCGGGTCTATTTCGGAAATCAGGACCCGTTCCGGAAGAGAAAGAAGCGCGCATTGAACAGTTTGTGGAATTGTTAAGGCGAGCGATTGGATCGGAGAAAGTGCAAGTAACCGGACAGAAAGCATGAAAACCGCAATGAGCAGGAGCATCGACCAGATAATCGCGAGTTATGACGACCAGGCGCCATTGGCCGAGGCGTCGACCATTCCCGCGTCCTGGTATGTCGATCCGCGCATCGCAGACCTGGAGCAGCAGACAGTTTTTTCGCGCACCTGGCAGGTGATGGGACGCGTGGATCAGGTGGAAAAGCCGGGACAGTTCGTAACCGCAACCGTCGCCGGAGAGCCGCTCGTGGCTGTGCGTGGAAACGATGGCGTCCTGCGCGCGTTTTATAACGTATGCCGTCATCACGCGGCCGCCGTGGTAACCGAACCTTGCGGACAAGCGCCGCTTTTGCATTGCCCCTATCACGGATGGAATTACGGGCTGGATGGCGCGCTCAAAGGAATGCCGGAGTTCGACGGGGTCAGGAACTTTGAACGGAAAGATAACGGTCTGATTTCCGTGCGGGTAGAAACGTGGGAACAATTTGTATTCGTGAATCTGGACAATGACGCCGCTCCATTGGCCGAGTTCCTTAGCGGATTAGTGAAGCGAGTCGCCCCACTTGGCCTGGATAAGCTGCACTACTTTGCAACTAAGAGCTATGACATTCATTGTAACTGGAAGGTATTCGTCGATAACTATCTCGATGGCGGATACCACGTGCCGCACTTACACAAAGGCCTTAATGCGGTATTGGATTATAAACAGTACACAATCGAGAATGAAGACCATTATTGCCTGCAGTCAAGTCCGATGGTGAGTTCCGATAAGGACGCCGATACAGCAACCAGCACGACCCGGAGGGGTGATCGCGCCCGGTATTTCTGGCTGCATCCGAATTTCATGTTCAATTGTTACGAAGGGTATTTGGATACTAACCTGGTAATTCCCATTGATGTCGACCATTGCCGTGTGCTTTTCGATTTCTACTTCGGCGACATAAGCGAGTCGGCGCGCGCTTACAATGAGCAAAGTGTGGCAGTGGGCAATCGGGTGCAAGATGAGGATCTGGGAATTTGTGAAGCCGTGCAACGTGGGTTGAAGTCTCGCGCTTATGCGTCAGGGCGGCTCTCGGCGCGTCGGGAGGCGGGCGAACAGTTGTTTCATCGTTTGCTGGCGGCGGATTTGAAAAGGGGCCTGGGCCAAGCGGCGCTGGCAGGCTAACGGATCGCCGAGAACTCGCGTTTCGTATCAGCGCATCGCGTCAGCGATGCCAGAAGTCCTTTAAATTGAGATGCCCTTTTAGGGGCCGAGCCGCGCAAGTCGAGTTTTCTAGGAGGCTGTAAACGCGTAGAGTGCAATTCGTTACGCCAGTAACTGTGGGTCGTTGCAAAACCAAACGCAATTTCGTAGTTTGTGATCGTGGGGAACTTGATTCTGGAAACGGGAAGGAACAGCCTATGGGCTCGCGCTCACGGTGGTTGCTGGCCATCATATTCTGCGGATGTTCTGTTTTGAGTTTTGCAGCGTCCGACTGTCCCGCTCGTCCCGCCGCCGGCACCGTGGTCAACAATCCCTTCGCCATTTCCTCGCAAAACGGGGTTCTTTCCGCCGAATTGGTCATGGCGCACTCGGTGGATCAGGACGGTTATACCCACTACTGCTACAAATACGAATCGTCCGCTCAAATTTTCGAGTCCCCAACCTTGCGCCTCAATCCCGGAGATACGCTGAACCTCGAGATCCTCGACCGCATTCAGGATGACGATAAAAACGCGAAGAAGATGAAGATGAAGATGTCAGGCGCATCCGGTAAGACTTGCGGCGATGGTGGTGACCCGACGATCGACTCCACCAATGTCCATTTCCATGGCCTGAATGTTCCTCCCGTATGCCATCAGGACGATGTCCTCACTACCCTGATTCAGCCCGGCTCACCGGGGTTCAAATACAGTATCCAGGTTCCCACCACCGAGCCGCCTGGGTTGTACTGGTACCATCCCCATGTGCACGGCTTCACCGAATTTCAAGTGAACGGAGGCGCGGCCGGGGCCATCGTGGTTGAAGGGATGGAAAAATATCGCCCCGAGGTTCAGGGCCTCCCCGAACGCATCTTCATAATTCGCCAGCAATTCCTGGTGCCCTGGGTCCCGGGAGCTTATCAGTTGACCCTTAATTATCAAGTGACCTCTACGGAGGGCCTTCAACCCATTATTCAAATGCAGCCCGGCCAGAAGGAGTTCTGGCGAGTCGCCAACGCATCTCTGCAGGACTTCCTGGAGTTGCAGGTGCTGCAAGGTGAGCAAGTTTACAACCTCACCCTCATCGCGCTTGACGGCTATCCTTTGGCGGAGACCAGAACCGTGAATGAAATTCTGATTCCGCCAGCCGGACGAGCTGAGTTCATCGTGCAGGCTCCACCGCAAGGCGAGACCGCGATTTTCTACACCCAGGCCTATTCCACCGGCCCCACCGGAAACCCGGATGTCACCCAGCCTCTTGCTACCATTCAGGTTACCCCCGGCGAATCTTCGCACACCGCAAAAGCGCCTGCAACCGTGCCTGCTCCAGCGTCACCGGCATCCCCGTCAGCCTCCAAGTTATTTTCTACAGCAACGCCCGCGCTCAAATTTTCCGACCTCGCTCATCAGGCGGTAACCGCGCAGCGCAAGCTTTACTTCTCCGAGGAATTTGGCGGCACCAACGGTCCCATTCAGTTTTACATTACGGTCGACGGCCAGAAGCAGAGGGTCTTCGAGGCCGACGAGAAACCGGCCATCACCACGAAAGTAGGAGCGGTGGAGGATTGGACGATCGAGAACCGGGCCCTCGAAACCCACGCCTTCCACATGCATCAGATTCACTTTCAAGTGCTTGAGGTGGATGGAAAACCGGCCGCCGATAACGACCTGCGAGATACGATCGAAATTCCGTACTGGTCGGGTCCGGGTACTCTCTATCACAGCGTCAAGGTGCGCATGGATTTCCGCGATCCGACCATCGCCGGCACGTTTGTGTTTCACTGTCATATCCTGCTGCATGAGGATCTCGGCATGATGCACAAAATTTTGGTCGAGCCCTAGTACGCCTTCCATAAATGATTCCAGGTAGGGTTTGGGCAGGGCACTGCTCCGCGGGGCAGTACTTCCACGACTGGGGCCTCCCGTCTGAAGGAACGCAACCTAGTGAAAAATGTTTCACATTGACGCGAACTGTGATTGGGGGGACAATGGCCGACAGCTTTTGGGGTCGAAAAGGAAATCCAGTCTGACTCATCAAATTGGTCCGGCTTCGTATAACGTCCACGTGTTGTCAAGACCGTGACTGCGTAATCCAAATCACCCACGAGAAGAATGAGAGGAAAAACTATGAGGAAATTAATTGTAAGCTTGGCCGCCTTGCTCTGCTGCTTTGCGGCCTTTGCGGTAGCTCAGGATGTGACCCAAGATGAAGGTAAACCGGTTCCCAGATATGTCACTTTGCCGCCCTCACCCAGTCTGCAACCCGGGGAGCCCGCAGTCACACTGCCCACCTGGACCGGCTCGTTCAAGTACGAGGGGACGAAGTACAGCTACTATATGGTGGGTACTAATCCCAAAACGGGCACATCCACTACCGTCAACGCGTTCATTATCCCGGTGAAGATCGTCATCGGTAGCAACACATTTGACCCCACGACGACCGACGAGGATGGACAGACGGTTGTCGCTCTAACTGAGGAATCACCGATTTTCCAAACCCAGACTTATACCCTGGGTGGTGTCGACGTCGGCGATACGCAGTATGAGGACGCCTTTCAGCGCGCCAATTTCTGGGGCAAGGTCAAGACACATACGGGTTACCATGTCCTGCTCGGCGGCCCAACCGTTCTGTCTGAACTGACCCTGAACCCAGGGTCGAACGGCGCTGTTCTGCCGTCCAATCCTTTCGGGGGCTCGGTTCCAACCGCCCTGGTGAACATCAACTATGTTGACGCCCAGCTCCAAGCGTACATCAAAGCCAACTCCGAGATCACGCCCGACACCCTCCCGATCTTCATGACCGTCAACACTTACCTGACGGACGGTTCACCGATCCTCAACAACTGCTGCATCGGCGGCTACCATAGCGCGGCCGGCCCACAGGCCTATTCGCAATTCACCTTTATCCCCATCCCGGGCGATTTCTCGCAGGATGTGTCGGCTCTATCCCACGAAGCCGGCGAATGGTTGGACGATCCCGGCGTCAAGGGAGCATTCAACTCGGTGAAGTGCGGAATTCTTGAAGTTGGCGATCCCGAAGAGGGCTTCACCAACTACGGTGGCTTCCCGTACCCGCTGGGTGGATTTACCTACAATCTGCAGGACCTGGTATTCCTTGAATACTTCGGCGCTGCTAAGACAACCTCGGTGAACGGGTGGGAGACCTTCCACGACAATCCCTTTGGTCTCGGCATCTGTAACAACGGCGGCTAACCTTCAGCAGACCTCTTTGAGAGAGTAAGCATGATGCCCGCCCACGTATGTGGGCGGGCATCATGCCGATACATAAGTGGTTCTAGGCAGGCTTTCGGTAGGGCAGTGCTCGAAAGGAAATCTGCTTGCTGGCGCTTGTGATAGGGGAAGAAAGGCAGACCGCCGACCCGAGGAATGCCTGAAAAGTACCTTAAGACAGGGGTCACAGAGAATCACGGGGCCGTGGGTGAGTGGAATCCATTTACCAGTTGACAGCAACGATTTGCACCGGCAGTAGTTGTTCTTCCCAGGATTGTACTGGTTGAAATATCGCCGGACCTGTGATCTACTTTCGCGATTGGGGCCCCCCGCCTGAAGGATCACAATTATGAAGAATTCGCCGCAATCCTCGTGGTGGCGCGTGGCTGTGCTTTGGGCGTGCGTGTTGGCTGCCACGGGACTCGCCACGGCACAAACGCAGTATGTTGTAACCAATGATGATCCCGGCGTCAGCTTTTTTACAGTGGGCCCGAACGGGTCGCTGACCCTGCAGCAACAAGTCCAGATCGGTGGTTTCGGCAACGTCGCCGGCTTTTTTGGCGCCAACCGGATCGTCGCTCTCAACAGCGGTAACCAGCAGTGCGTCTACGCCTCCGTAGCCTCCACCGGAGGAATTACGGGAATCGCCATCAGCACCCTCACCGTAGGCGGCAGCGCCACCGGATCTCCCAACGACAACGGCACGGCGAATGGCATCGCCTTGGCCATGAACAGCCAATATCTGTATGCCGGCTTCACCTCGTCGAACACCATCGGCACATTCCAGGTACTGCCGGGATGCAGTCTCACTTTTGTCAATGATGTGTCGGTCAGCGGATTAGCGGGCGGCATGATCAATGGCATGGCGATCCATGGCAACATAATGATCACCACCTTCACCGATGGCTCGATCCAATCGTTCGACATTTCGGCGGGCACTCCCGTACCTAATAGCGACGAACAGTACTCCACCGCGACGCTAAGCTCCCAGGGTGCCACTTATCCCAACGGCATCGACATCACGAGTGATGGACATTACGCGATTTTCGGGGATACCTCCACCGCGGTGGTGGTGGAAGTCTCCGACATTTCCTCCGGCCAATTGACGCCGACCGTGGTCTACTCCTTCAAAGGGAGCATCAGCTCCAACAACATCATGCTAAGTCCCGACGAGACGATCCTCTACGTCGTGAACACTCAGGGAGCCAGCGTCGGCGCAATGTTTTTTGATGCAACGACGGGCACGCTTTCCGCCGGTTGCACCTTGGGCTTGGTCAAAGGTGAGTCTGTGAACTGGTCGTATCTCGGCGGTCTCGGCTTAATCAGCCAAACTGGTAACGGCGGCGGAGTCTATGTGGCCGAGTTCAGCATCCCGTCCGCCATCGCGATGGTGGCTCTCAACTCCTCGGGCGGGAAATGTTCGCTGAATGAAGTGCCCCAATCGCCATTCTCCGATCCCGGCAGTCAGGGGTTGCTATCCATCGGCACTTTTCCCCCGCGATCTTTCTAGCGGGCTGTTCGCTGCGCCGCCCGCGGCCGGCGCAATCATAAGACACGATCTGCGGGAGTGCGACTCGAGGAAATTAGGAAGGACTTGCATATGCGCTGGTTGCTGGCAATCGTATTCTGCGGATGTTCTCTTCCGAGCTTTGCGGCCTCGTCCGACTGTCCCGCTCGTCCCGCTTCCGGGACCGTGGTCAAAGACCCCTACGCCATTTCCTCGCAGAATGGCGCTCTTGACGCCAGGTTCACCCTGGCTTACTCGGTCGATCAATATGGCTACACTCACTACTGTTACAAGTACGACGCGTCCGGGCAAATCGAAGAGTCCCCCACCCTGCGCCTCAAGCCCGGCGACACACTCAATCTCGGAATCCTCAATCGCATCGAGAATCAGGATAAAAATGCCGCAAGAATGAAAATGAACATGAGCATGAAGAAGTCAGGCGACGCTCAGACCTGCGGCGATGGCGGCGAACCCACCCTCGATTCCACCAATGTACATTTCCATGGCCTGAATGTTCCTCCCATATGCCATCAGGACGATGTCATCGATACCTTGATTCAGCCTGGTTCACCCGAGTTTAAGTACAGTATCCAGATTCCCACGACTGAGCCCCCTGGCCTCTACTGGTACCATCCCCATGTCCACGGCTTCACCGAGTTTCAAGTCAACGGCGGCGCGGCCGGAGCCATCGTAGTCGAGGGCATGGAGAAATATCGGCCCGAAGTGCTGGGCCTTAGCGAACGCATCTTCGTGATTCGCCAGCAATACCTGGTTCCTTGGATTCCCGGACCGTACCAGTTGACCATTAACTATCAGCCTGCTCCGTTTGCCGGTGGGACACCGATCATTAAAATGAAGCCCGGCGAGAAGCAGTTCTGGCGCGTGGCCAACGCGTCGATTCAGGATTTCCTCGAGTTACAGGTAGTGATCAATGACAACCCAGAACAACTGCAGATCATCGCGCTCGACGGCTATCCGCTCGAGAAGACCAGGGAAGAGAAAACAATTCTGATCCCACCCGCCGGCCGAGCCGAGTTCATCGTGCAAGCTCCTCCAGCGGGAGGAACCGGCGTGTTCTACACCCAGGCCTATTCCACCGGCCCCACCGGAAACCCGGATCTTCAGGGCAGCCTCGCAAATATCGAACTGACCGACAATGACCAATCCGCACGCGGCGCAAAAGCGCCCGCGCCGGCACCCGCTTCAACGTCCGCGCTCAAGTTTTCCGACCTCGCGCATGCAGCAGTAACGGCCGAGCGCAAGCTCTACTTCTCCGAGGAATTTGGCGGCACTAACGGTCCCATCCAGTTTTACGTCACAGTGGACGGCCAGAAACAGAGGGTCTTCGAGGCCGACGAGAAACCGGCCATCACCACGAAAGTAGGAGCGGTGGAGGATTGGACGATCGAGAACCGCGCCCTCGAAACCCACGCCTTCCACATGCATCAAATTCACTTTCAAGTGCTGGAGGTGGATGGAAAATCGGCCAATAACGATCTGCGAGATACGATCGAAATTCCGTACTGGTCGGGTCCGGGCACTCCCTATCACAGTGTCAAGGTGCGCATGGATTTCCGCGATCCGACCATCGCCGGCACGTTTGTGTTTCACTGTCATATCCTGCTGCACGAGGATCTCGGCATGATGCACAAGATTCTGGTCGAGCCCTAAGCTGAGCGCGCAACCCAGCGCCGCTTTTCTTGCGGATAAACTCGATGATGCACTTGATTTTGGGTGGCGCAGCGGTTCACCGCTGCGATAAGAGGTTTGTTTTGAATCCGGCTTTAGCCGCTGAGGGAACGACTGCGTCGAGCAATCGAGTTTTTCCGCATTTTTCTTTAGCCGATGCGGTCACACTTTCTGTTGCCCACCATCAATCATCGAGAGAGGTCATCCCAACATGCCCAAACCAATACTGATACTCTTTGGAAGCGTAGTCCTATTGATCGCCGCATTCCTCGCCGGTTCTCGCACGACAACCGTGGCCCATGCCGGAACTCCCGCGCCCAGCGCCGACGACAAATCCTACGCTCCCACCCAAGGCGTTGTGCCCAAATCCTACGGCCGGATGGTAGCCGCCATCGCCGACAACATCGGCACCGGCCTGGTTTTTGAGGATGCCGAAGGCGTGATCCGCTTTGTCAGCGTCACCGGCATGAAAGAAGGAGAGTTGGCCCGCTATGACACCACTCCCACCCGCGGCGGCATTCCCAAGTCCTATGGTCATCTGGTAAGCGCGGTGGTCAACAACGGAGCCACCGGCCTCATCTTCGAAGACGCCAAAGGTGTAATAAGGTTCGTCAGTCTAACCGGCAAGACTGAGGGCGAATTGACGCGCGAATGAGTTAGCAAAAATCGCAGTGCCTCTCGCCCCGCTAAGTTTCGTATCAGGGTATCGCTTTAGCGATACCGCAAGTCGCTTGAAACCAGATGCCCCTTCAGGAGCCGAGCAGCGTACATCGAGTTTCTCAGCAAACTGTTTAGCCGCTGGGGGGATCTGTCGTTCAAACTGACCCACTACCCGCGGATTCGCCAGCCCGCCTTGACACCGCGCCGCGTCCTCCCTATCGTTGCTAACCATCTATGAACATCGTTAAAGCCACTAAGAAGTATGAAGAATGGCTGCGCCAGCACATCCGCATCGTCGAGCCCGATTTGCAATTCAAGCACGAGCAGATGGCCGCCGCTCTTTTCCCGTTTTTTCGCGCGACATTCTATCGCTGGGTGCAAGTATGGCCCGAGGTCTGCGCCGACTTCGATCGCGTTCCGCATCTCTTGTCGGTGGGCGATCTGCACGTTGAGAACTTCGGCACTTGGCGCGACACCGACGGGCGCCTGGTGTGGGGAGTCAACGACTTCGATGAAGCTTTCGTCTACCCCTACACCATGGATCTGGTGCGGCTCGCGACCAGCGCTCTGCTCGCGGCTCGCGCCGAGCATCTTTCCATGAAGCCGAAAGACGCGGCCCAGGCGATTCTCGAGGGATATGAGAGCGTGATGAGCGACGGTGGCCTTCCCTTTGTCCTCGAGGAGAGTCATGCCTGGTTGCGCGCCATCGCCGAGAGCAAGCTGCGCGACCCGGTCGTCTTCTGGAAAAAGATGGATGCGAACCCGACCGCGAAGGGAGAAATCCCGGAAAGCGCCCGCGATGCCATCGAGCACATGCTGCCGCAGGCGGGTATGCGCTACCGGCTGGCGCGCCGAAGGGCCGGACTGGGAAGCCTGGGCCGCACCCGGCTCGTCGGAATCGCAGACTGGAATGGCGGCCGAGTAGCCCGGGAAGCAAAAGCGCTGCTGCCCACCGCGATGCAGTGCGTGGATCCGAAGCAAGTGCCATCCGAGATTTTGTACGGCGCGATTCTGCGGCGCTCGGTCCGCTGCCCCGACCCGTATGTCCAGATGCGTGGGCACTGGATCGTGCGCCGCCTCTCGCCGCATTGCTCGCGCATTGAACTCGACGCGCTTGCCAACAACCGTGGCGAGTGCCGCCTGCTTGAGGCTATGGGACGGGAGACGGCGAACATCCATGTGGGTACGGAGGAAAAGCGCGGGTCCATCCTGAAAGACTTGCGTGGACGAAAAGGGAACTGGCTGGTGGGAGCCGCGCAAACCATGGCCGACGCCATGGAGAAAGACTGGCGCGTGTGGAAGGAGCGCTGGCAGAGCTAGACTCTGCCAGCGCTTTTTTATTGGAGGGAAAGTCCGTGCGCGGATTCAGGGGGCAGATCGAAGATCCGGCATTCCAGGCTCTGCCGTTTGTTTTCGGTTCCAATCGTGATCAGGGCGTCGAGAATGCATTCGAGCGCAGCGGCCGAGCCCGACCAGACGCGCGAAAAAGACTCGCGATGAACCGCTAATTCGCCGACCAGTCGTCCTACCTCATTCGAGCCCAAATCGAGATCGATTAAGTCCGCATCGCTGCCCAAGGGCATCGCCGGGTACCGCGCCGGAGGCAAGCGCAGATTCGCCTGCGATAGCCAGTGGGCAATCAGGGTTTTGAGATGTTCGCGGCCGCACACGCTCTTGATGTCTTTCTGCGTGGCCAGCGACGAATGCCAGGACAGGATCTTCAGCCGGTCGAGCCACCGGTTCTCGACCACCAGGAACCAGCCGGTGCGGCGAAAGGTATCGATGCCGCAAACCGAGCAAGGCAGCCGTTTTGTGATGGCGTAATCCATTGCGATCCCCTTGATCGTCAGCATGCGTTAGCGGCGGCACGGGTGAGAGAGCGTTCCCCCGTGCGCTCGCTGAGGGGGACAGTCAGCATCCCGACGGTGGGGTCGAAGCGTAGCGTGAAGTGAGCCGAGCAGGCGTCGCACAGCCAGAAATGTTCCCGCCGGCGAAGCTTTCGCCGATTCCCATCGAAAGCTTCGTTGGGATTCGGCAGAGTTTCTGCCAGAAATAGTTTCCCTTCTCGCAAAGAAAGGAAGGGAACCGAGCAAGTTGGATTGGCGCATTTGTGAAGCATGGCTGGAGTCCTGTCTTCTCTTCTGTGGAGTTTCGGCCAGAGAGCGTTGCGGTTATTGCACGCAAAAGGCCGAACCCCTGTTCCACAAAATTAGACGAGGTTAGTCTGCACTTACGGGCAGTTAGAGAATGGACTATGGTGATTTGCAACACGCTCAACTTGACGGCGCTGACGAAGAGCAGTCGCCGCCGACGGACTATCGTCGCAGTTATCGAACATCTAACTCGTGACAGCGATCACACCTTACTTGGTCACAAACGAACACTGCAAGCGACAATTCCGCAACCTTGCTCAGCGATAGGACAAGCATGCATGTTCATGATCGCCGAACATGCCATTTGTTTTTCCGAACCTTCTGCTCCGGCCTATTACGAAATAGCCCCCAACCTCTAGCAGTTTGCTGAAAAACTCGCGTTTCGATTTTGTTTTGAAAGGGTGTGGCTTCAGCCGCACCGTAACTAGCGCAGAATGAATGCGGCTTCAGCCGCTGAGGGAACGACTGCGTCGAGCAATCGAGCTTTCAGCACCCTGCTAGAGCATCATCCAAGTCGATGCCGCAACCAGCACGCCGGCCGTCGCCAGCAACAGCCCAAGGTGCCAGAATATGCGACGGCCCGAAAGCAAAGTGATCGAGGTGACCACCAGCGCAATCTCCAGGAACACTTCGCCGAGATCGAAGCGGTTGGCTTTGCGGTTCGTAAGCGCAAATTCCCCCTCCAGTTCGTGTCCTTCGGCCTCGAGTTTCTTCTTGTCTTCTTTATAAGCCGCAACTTCGGCGCGAACTTTCTCCTCAAACTTGGCCGCGCCTCCGGCGTCCTTGGACGTAACCACGTCCGCCAGATCGGCGAACAATTCGTCGGTGTGCAGGCGGATATTCTTGGCCTGGTAATAGGCCCACTTGTCCGTGACCTGGTTCTGCAGAATGATTTCTTCCGTGTGCGTGCGATGCCCTAGCAGCGATACCGTGGCTACCAGCACCGCCAGCACCGCCATGGTGAGAGTGACCGGCGCAAGATCGGGATGTTCCCGAGCGTGTTCGGCGTGTTCGTGCAGTTCGTTGAGTTCTTCGCTCATGTAGTGGAGTCTCCTGGTAAGTTCTCAGTTCCCAGTTCTCAGTTCTCAGAAAAGGCGCCTGTTTTTAACTGGGAACTGAGAACTGGGAACTGGGAACTGCATTGGGCTACGAGGATAACCCAAGTTGCCTATTCGCCCATTACCTTAATGATGACCCGTTTATCCCGCTGCCCGTCGAACTCCGCATAGAAAATCTGCTGCCACGGCCCAAAGTCAAGTTTCCCGTTCGTTACCGGCACAATGACTTCGTGATGAATGATCAAAGATTTAAGATGTGCGTCCCCATTGTCCTCGCCCGTCTGGTGATGCAGATAGTTCTCGCGGAAAGGAGCCAGGGTTTCGAGCCACGCGTCGATATCCTTAATCAGCCCGCTCTCGTTGTCGTTGACGTAAACCCCCGCGGTAATGTGCATGGCAGAGACCAGAATCATCCCGTCCTTGATTCCAGACTTCTTAAGCGCGCTCTCCACCTGCGGGGTCAGGTGAACGTAAGCCCGCTTGGTTTTCGTATGCAGAGTCAGGTATTCTGTGTGGAATTTCATGCTTCCACATTTACCACGGGCAGTCCTTGTCATGAACAAGAATGTCATGGACAAGAATCTCCCACCGCTCCAGACTGCGGTCTGGACGAAACTTATTTCCCGCTGCTGGGTTACCAGCAACAGCTTGCGTATCTTCCGGAGGAGAGGCGATGAATCTGACGAACCTAAGAACATGCGTCCTGCCGAAATGGCCCATATTGCTGTTCCTTTTCAGCCTAACCGTAGTTGCTTCCGCTGCTGGACCCGCTAAACAGGAGCACAAGTCCGGCGGTTCAAAGCCCGCCCAACACGCGGGCGGCCACTCAGGCGGACACCAAGCGTCAGGTGGACATCAAGCCTCAGGTGGACACCAAGCATCCGGCGGCCACCAGGCGTCAGGCGGGCGTGAGGCGTCGTCAGGTGGGCGTGAGGCGTCAGGTGGTCGCCCAGCGTCAGGTGGGCGTGAGGCATCAGGCGGGCGCCCAGCGTCAGGCGGGCGTGAGGCGTCAGGTGGTCGCCCAGCGTCAGGTGGGCGTGAAGCGTCGGGCGGGCGTCCAGCGTCAGGCGGGCGTCCAGCGTCAGGCGGGCGTGAGGCATCAGGTGGGCGCCCAGCATCAGGCGGTCGCCCAGCGTCAGGTGGTCGCGCAGCATCCGGCGGACGCCCAGCGGGTGGCCGCGCAGGTGGCGGCGGACGTGCGCCAGCAGGCACCAGGAACGTTGCTCTCCGAGGTGGTGGCTCGGCCAGCGTCCGCTCCAACGGACAGATTCGATCAATCAACCGCAACGGCATGCACATCAGCAATGGCCTGCACGGCGGCCGCACCGTAGTCGGTATGCACAACGGAGCGCGCGTCGTGAACACCGGCCGGAATGCTGGATACGTGCAGCGCCCCTACCGCAATTTTGGCGGCCATGCCTATTATTCGCGTACCTACTTCAGCGGCGGCCGCTACTACACCGGCGTCTATCGCGGCTACAGCTGGCGCGGCCACATGTACTACGGCTACCATCCCGGTTTCTGGTATCACCCCGGATTCTATGGCTGGGGCTGGCATCCCTGGGGCATCCACCTCGCCTGGGGCCTGGGGCTATGGGGCTGGGGAGGAGCGCCGTGGTATGGCTTCTACGGTGGCTGGTTTGCACCGTATCCCTACTATGCCGGCCCCGCGTTCTGGCTCACCGATTATCTGATTGCAGCCGAATTGCAGTCGGCCTATGCCGCCCGTCAAGCGGCCGCGGCCGACGCAGCAGCCAGCTACGGAGACGACGGTGGATATCCTCCACCTGCTGCGGATTCGACCGCGGGTTCGACCACGATAGGAATTACTCCCGAGGTCAAACAGGCAATCGCCGACGAAGTGAGCGCGCAGTTGGCCGCGCAGCAAGCGCAGGCGCAACAGGATAGCAGCTCCGGCGGCCAGGCCGCAGCGCCCGCGTCGTCGGCCCCAGCTCCCGCCACCGACCAAGTTCCTCCCGCGCTCGATCCGGCTCGGCGGACCTTTGTCGTCGACAACAATCTCACCGTGGTAGCGAACGGCCAGGAATGCGGTCTAACCGGCGGTGACGTCCTCACCCGCCTGACCGACACTCCCGACGCCGATAACACGGTCAACGCCAGCGTCTCGGCCAGCAAGAAATCCGACTGCGCCGCCGGGCAAACTGTAGCCGTGAAAGTGGACGACTTGCAGGAAATGCAAAACCACTTCGCGGAGCAACTCAACAACGGCATGGGCGAACTGGCGAAAAAACAAGGCACCGACGGTATGCCGAAGGCTCCGGACACCGCCACCGTTGCCTCGGCCGTACCGAATCCGGCCCCGGATACAACCGCCGAAAAAACGCTGGAAGACCAGCAACAAGCAGCCGATCAAGCCGAAGCGGATGCTAAGCAGCAAGCCGCAGCCGCCGGCGGCCAATAAAGCAGGTTGCCCCGTCCTCGTGTCTGCGTTTTATGCAGACACAGGGCGGGGATTTTGACTTCCCATCCCCACCCAATTCCATGTATGTACAAAATATGTAACTACAAAGTGTTTCACGTGGAACATTATGTAGTTACAATTTATGTATGTACAAATATCCATGTTATGAGGAGTTGGGATGGCAATAGGAGAAGAAAACACGAATGGCAGCGCCGGAAACGGAGCGCACAATGAGCGTACAATAGGCGAACAAAATATTGTTTACCATACAAGTATGTACGTACATGCCGGACAGAGATAACATACGAAAGGGGTTCGGCGATTTCTGGAGGCTCAAACGGGGCTTGACGAGGCATGCTACACTCTTTTTCCCAGTTTCCCGCCCATCACGAGCCCCGACTCACGAAGATAAAGCAAAATCCAAGCCAAAGTGCACGCAGTCTGAAATCCCATGTTTCGTGCGCGAAACATGGGGCACCGGCCGCTTAAGAGCTCAAGAGATTGGCGCTCGGAAGGCCCCCTTCTCGAAAAGCGCGAGAAGGGGGGCACCCCCGATTGGTTTTAGTCGACGCTCAAGAACGAAAGCGCGTTATGCATGAAGTAGAAGCCGTGAAGTAGAAGCCTACCTACCGCATCGACTCCTCAATCTCCGAGATCCAGTCAGGACGCTTCAGCACTTCGCGAGGCTTTGGGCCATCGGCAGCGCCGACAATCCCATCGCGTTCCATGAGGTCGATCAGATGAGCAGCGCGTCCATAGCCGATGCGTAGTCGCCGTTGCAGCAGGGAAGTGGAAGCCTTTCCAAATTCGATCACGAGTCGAACCGCGTCGTTGAAAAGCGGATCGTTGTCGTCCGCCGAAATCTCTCCAGAATCATCGCCGTCGCCAGATGACAGCACGCGATCTTCTGTCGGCGTCTCCAGGAATTTCTCCTGATACTGCGCCTGTCCTTGCGCCTTCCAGAATTCCACCACCGCCGCAATTTCTTTTTCGGTCACATACGGAGCATGCAGCCGATGCACCCGCGCCGATCCTGAAGGCAAGTACAGCATGTCGCCGCGTCCCAACAGCGATTCCGCACCATTGGCGTCAAGAATCGTGCGGGAGTCGACCTTGGTAGCAACTCTGAACGACACGCGCGCCGGGAAGTTAGCCTTGATCAGTCCAGTGATCACATCGACCGAAGGCCGCTGCGTCGCCAGCACCAAATGAATGCCGACCGCGCGCGCCATCTGCGCCAGTCGCGTAATGGATTCTTCGACGTTGTGGCCGTCGAGCATCATCAGGTCGGCCAATTCGTCGATGATGATGACAATCTTTGGAATCGGCCCGTCATCCGCGCCGGATTGCTCGCTGAACAAACTCGGCGTGTCGTCAAACAGCCGATTGTAGCTATCGATGTTGCGGACGCCCCGCGCGGCCAGTAGTTTAAGCCGCCGCTCCATTTCGCGGACCGCGTTACGCAAAGCATTTGCGGCAAGTTTGGGCTCGGTAATGATCGGCGTGTAAAGGTGCGGAACGCCTTCGTAATTGCCCAGTTCGAGCCGCTTCGGATCGACCAGCACCAGCCGCACTTCGTCAGGCGTCGACTTATAGAGAATCGACATGATCATGGCGTTGATAGCCACGCTCTTGCCCGTGCCCGTCGAGCCCGCGATCAGCAGATGAGGCATGCCGGCCAAGTCGGCGGCGGCGATTCGTCCGTTGATGTCCTTGCCCATGCCGATCGTGAGCTTCGATTTCGATCCGAGGAACTCCTGCGACTCAATGTTTTCGCGCAGCCAGATGATTTCGCGTTCGCGGTTCGGCACCTGGATGCCGACCGTGCTCTTGCCCGGCATGCGTTCAACCAGAATACTTTCCGCACGCAGAGCCAGGCAGAGATCGTCCGTGAGCCCGACAATGCGGCTGTACTTGATGCCCGCTTCAGGCTTGAATTCGAAAGTGGTGACGACCGGTCCAGGGTTGATCTGAGTAACTTGACCGAGCACTTCGAATTCCGCGTACTTCGCGGTCAGAACCTGCGCAATAAGTTTGAGTTCGTCCTCGTGAACGGCCTGTTGTTCGTCAGGACGGTGCAGCAGGCTGGAAGGCGGAAGCTTGTAACTGCCCGCGATTTTAGGAAGAATCGTTTTTACCTTGCGCTCCGCATCGGCGCGGTCCGTGACCTCGACTTCGAGATCGCCAGCGGGCGCCGGTTGTGCCGCCGCGGCAGCAGCGCTTTCCTCCGCCATCATGCGCTCGATTCCGTTGTGCGGAGCCGGAGTTGCCGATTGCACTCCCGGAATTTCCTGCTCGATTTTCTGCCCAGAACCCGCAGGGTCCTGGCGCATCTCGGGACGCATGGCAGGCCGCGCAGGCACGAGTTGCGCGGTGACCGTTGGTTTTTCGGCGCGCCGCTTTTCGAGTTCCTTTTGTTGGCGCTTGCGTTCGCGATCATCCTGCCAGTCCCTGAAGCGATCTCGAAGCGCCAGCACGAAAGCAAAGCGCGTAGGCGCCCACAGCTCAATCGCCGAGAACGAGAAAGCGGTAGTCAGATAGAGCGCAACCGCCAGAACGGTAGTGCAGACAATGTATGCACCCGCGACGTTGAGGTAATGGATTAAAAAATCGCCAACAATGCGCCCAACCAACCCTTCAATGGGAATCGCGCTCATCCAGCGCAGGTGCCCAGGCAGAATGGCAAGCAGCGCCGGCACGAACATCAGCAGCCAGATTCCGCCGAGAGTTTTCGCGATCGGAGTCTGCACCGCTCGCGAGCGGAACCAACGCATGCCGACCATGCCCATAAACACCGGCAGCAGAAACGATCCCACTCCCCAGAATTGGAGAATGAGGTCGGAAAGATAGGCTCCGAAGATGCCGATCCAATTGCGGGCAGCGTGCGATCCAGTAAGGATGGACGCACTGTTCAGCGAGGGATCAAGCGGTGAATAAGATGCCAGCGCGAGGAAAAGGAGAAGTGCAGAGACGCACAACAGGAACCCGACGAGCTCGTTCAGGCGCCGGTTCTTGGTGGGCGCAAAAAGCTTCAAAAAAAAAGTCATGTGGCAGCGACGGCGTTGCCAGGGCGAGATTCACCCACCAGCACCGTTACATGGCGAGAGCTTGATAATTATGACAAGAAGCAGAGGTTCCGGCAATGCGGGAAAAGGGTCAGGGTGGCGAGTTGGGTACGGGCGGGACGCTTACTGACTGGCGCTCGCAGCTACTCGGATCGGATAAAACACGAAGTTGCACCCGACCATGGAACAGGCGAGAATGCCTCTTCTGAGAAGATGCGCCTCCGAGTTTGGCGGGAACGCCTGTTCGAACGTGGCTTTCTCCAGGCTGTCCGCTGCGTAACGGAGCAACTCGGACCCTCGGAAGAAATTCGCTTTTTCGATCTTTCCGGCGGTCGTAATCAGGACGTCGAAGTCTGCACTGGCGGTCTGCTTAATGATCGTGGGAAGTTTGATGGTACGCATCTGGCTCAACTCCTCCCCCGCACTAATCCGTCCCTTTGGAAGAGCAACGCGGGCCAGATTGCGCATCCGTGACGGGGTCTCTTCCAACTGGGGATTCGCTTCGAGGGCAAGGTTGTACATGTGAAGCGCCGCCGGCAGTTTTTGCTCCTTTTCGTACACTTGGCCGAGATGATCGCCCACTGTCCCATCCTGACCCAACTCCCAGGCCGGGTTCAGGTAACTCTCTGCCCGGGCCAGGTCGCCCATCTTGAAGTAGATCCAACCCAGCGTGTCCCAGTAAGCGTTGATTTTCAAGGGAAGCTGCAGGTCCGATTTCTGCATGTTCTCAAGATCCAGCATTTGTGATCGCTGTTCCAGTTCTTTCACCGACCGCAGCGAGTAGGCGAGAGCCTCGGACAGGTTTGTGCCAGCCTCGGCCATCTCATAGGCCACATCGTTGAGCATCTCCGCCCCGGAATCGATGGCTAATGCCTTGTGCAACGCCTCAATCCCTGCATCCGTATTGTGCGAACGCAGGCGAACCATTCCCAACCTCAACTGCAAATAAGCGTCGGAGGGGTTGGTCACTACCGCCGACTCCAAGAGCACCGCCGCCTCCATGTAGCGCTTTTGCGCCAGGTAAAGCACAGCGAGGTTTGAGGCGATATCGGGATCGTCGGGAGCGATACTTTGCAATTTCTGCCAGGTGGCAATCGCATCGTCCCGCTTGCCATTGGCCGTGTACATGAACGCGAGAATCTTGCAGGGAATAACCTGTTTTGGGTCGGCCTCGACGGCTCTCTGAAAGGCATTGAGGGACGCGCTTTTGTCCCCGCTTGCGACGTACACCCAGCCCAACTCGATCCAAGCGCGGGAAAAAGTCGGGTCCAGCGAAACGGCGTGCTTCAGAGCCGTGATCGCAGAGGTGAAATCCTTCGTCGGCATCGACTTCCTGGCATCTTGTTCTGCTTGCAGCGCTTCTGAATTAGAGCTTGGCGGAAGCTGCGTCATGCTCTGGCGTAATAGTTCTGCTGCGCGGGCAGGCCCCTGTGCCGGCGTGGCGGAAGCCCCGTTTGCGACAACGTCCGCGTCTGCGTGCGAAAGGAAGATGTAGGTGTTGTGGTCGTCGGAAATCGCTTTCAGGAATACTTTGTAGCTATTCAATTGGTCAGGTGTAACCGCGCTCGTTTTGAGGAGCAGGTGCCGTCTGGTTATGAGCACACCGTCGTGCACTTCCGAACTTCCCTCGAAGTCGGCAAAGCTCTCCTTCAGGGTGATCGGAGCTGGCGCCCCCGCCGACCATCCCTTGGGCAACACGATGCGTGACTCATAGAACTGCTCACCGGGATAGCCTAGCCAGAGCGGCGCTTTCCGCTGCAAGTCCTCCTCCTTGACCTCCGGGAGATTCAAAGGGGAGAGTGGAACTACAAATCGGTGTTTGTCGCCTTCGGCGAAATCTCTCAAAGTGTAGTCATAGGCGATGGTAAAGGGCTCTGCCGTCTTCTCGGGCGGACTGATTCGTACAGCGCTGATGGTTCCGCCCAGACGCGCTCCGTAGGAAATCTGCTGCATCAGATCCTTCCAGCGCGCCTCAGACACTCGGCGAAAGGAGTAACGAAAATAGAGTTCATTATCGCCACGATCCGAGGCCTCCACATGCGCCTGCAGAAATCCGTCGGCGTCGAGTATGCCAGTGACCGTGCTGGAGTGCTTGTCGGCGAACGGAGGATTGACCGGCGTGGTCTGGAACACCACTTTGTCTGGGGTGATGACCAGTGCGGGTTTTCCGCGAAGAGGATAGAGCAGGTGCCCGATCGAAGTTACCTCTGGTGTCGTATCCATCCACGAGAGCGTGCTTGCCGCCGGCACCACGCTGATGACGTGGTTAAACTGCCCAGGCGAGGGGACGTCCTCATCGACTGCAAACTGGCTATTGATCAAGGCGGGATACGCGTGGATTCCGATGGCGCTCAGCAATGCTGCCAGCAGTGTGTGTTTGTCTTTGCAGTCGCCGTATTGGTTTCCGAGAATTTCCGCCGCCGCATGGGGTTGATAGCGTCCAATGCCAAGGTCAATTCCCACGTAGCGGTAGCGTAAGCTTACATCGTTGTAAATCGCGCGTAGTTTCGCAGCTTCATCCGGAAGGCCCCTGGTCAGTTCCTCCGCTTTAGCTTTGATCTCCGGCGACGGCTGGATCTTTTCTTGCTGCAGACCCTCATACCATCGGCCTACTTCCTCCCAAGTGCGAAAACTGCTGATCAGCACATCCGGGGGCGGAAGCAATCCGCGGAGAGCGTCATACTTATCAGCCTCTCTTTGTTTCTCCGCGCTTCGGCTTTCGAGATTCGATGTCTTCCACAGATAGATGCGACGGCCGGCTTCCTCACGCATCGTTGGCTGGAGAGTTTTACTTTTGAGTTTTACTTCGCGTTCCCGCGGAACACTGATCTCCAGTTGCTCGTCGAGAACAACCGTGTTTTTCGTAAACTGGTGACTGATCCAGAATTGTCCCTTTGCGAGCGGCTTTTCCAGTTGCCAGCGGCTGGAATATTCCAGTGTATCGCCGGGTTCGAGCCCCTTGACGGCAACATGTTTTTCGCGCAAGTCGCTGTATAAGGGAGCGTCGCGGTAGATTTCCGGAGTAACGTCCTGAATTGAGTCCAGCGGGGTGTCGACCAGCGACCCGTTCGGTTTGGTAACCCGGACGTCTTGTATTTCAACACGCCCGACCGACGCCTGGTAGGCGAAGGGTAGCACGCCGTACTGTCGCACGCCGGCATCGGATTGCACTCGCACTCGGGCGTGCTGATCGTAGGTGTAGATGCCGTCGGATTCGAAGATCACGCGGGTCGTCATCTGTTCGACGACCGCGCCTTCCTTCGAGAAATTCTCTTTGGTTGTGTCCGTCTTGGCGGATGTTTGAGCGAAGATGGGCAACCACAGAAGCACAAGAACGAAGTGCACTTTCACGAATTCGACGGCGGACATAAGCCTTCGGCTCTCTTAGGCCTTCTAGTAAAGCACGGATAGCGGAATTGTGTCAGCAGGTGGGTCTGGCCGTTGGCGCCGAACCGGCATTGTTACACCTATCATTCGGTTGTTGAAATGACGGCGGGGGAGATTACCGTCCCATCACTCCGGCGGCCCAGGCCAGCACCGCAATTCCCAACACAATGCGATACACGGCGAACGGCGCAAACCCGCGCTTGCGGACATACCCCATGAACCAGGCAACCGCGCCATAAGCGACGATGAACGAGACAACGAATCCGATGGCAAGGATGACCCATTCGTGAGACGAGATTCCGGCGACGCCAATCGGATTTTCCTCCGTGCTGCCGTGAATCGACTTATACAGTGTGTAAAGCGTGGCCACTCCCATCGTGGGCATGGAGAGGAAAAAAGAGAACTCGAGCGCCGCGGCGCGCGACATTCCATACAGTTGCCCGGCGCAAATCGTCGACATGGAGCGCGAAGTTCCTGGAAAAACGGCGGAGAAAATCTGGCAGGCGCCGATCCAGATCGCTTGGCCGCCATGAATGTCGTCCATTTGCCAGGTGTGGATGGGCGAACCCGGCGCTCCCGGCCCCGCCTTTTCCCATTTCGCTTTCATGCCGTCAATCACCCACATGATGATGCCGCCGAGCAGCAGCGCCGTGCCCATCACATAGAGACTCTCAAGGTTCTTGCCGATCACCTTAGTCAGCAGAAAAGACGGGATGGCAGTAACCACGAACGCGATCATGACCAGGCTCAGCGGATGGGTCACGTAGTCGCAGTCTCGCTTCTCGCCCCGTGGAAAGGTCGAGATGAGCTTGGCGATATGGCTCCGAAAATAAATGGGCAAAACCAGGATCGCACCCAGTTGGATGACGATCGAGTACATCTTCCAATAACCGCTCGAAAGCGGCACATGCAGCAGTAACTCGGAAATGCGAAGATGGGCAGTGGAACTGACCGGCAGGAATTCAGTGAGGCCTTCCACAATTCCCAGGAGTACGGACAAAAGATAATCGTTCAAGCGTTCTCTCCAGTAGGGGGCAATCTGATTCTAACGAAGTAACGGCATTTCAGGAGTGCACATCTAGTTGCGTCACTTCCGGCGCATGTAAACCCAACCTTAGGTCTTGCTATAGGAGCCGGCTCTGGGATACAAACTCCACAGGTCGGGGACTCATAATTATGCGACGGTTTTTGCCGGTTCTTGTTCTCGGAATTTTGTTTTGCCTGAGTGCGGTTCGAGCGGCCGTTCGTCTGTCAGGGAACTCCTCTTCTGGTGCGGCCAGCGCCGGGCAAGAGTCGCCGGCGAATTCAGCGGCCGGTGCGCAAACCACCCCGAAAAGAGAGGATGACAAGTCTTCCTCGCCCGATGCCTCGAAAGCAGACTATTCGAAAGAGGCCGTCGTAATCGAACAGTTGCAAGTGCGATACCGGTTTGAAAACGATGGTACGGGACGCAAGGAACAGGTTGTCCGCGCTCATGTGCAAAGCGAGGCGGCGTTGCAGGGATGGGGCCAATTGCGGTTCGGCTACAACTCCGCCAACGAGCGTCTTGAGATTCCCTACGTTCGGGTAATCAAGCCGGATGGGAGTGTGGTCACCGCCGGCGCCGATGCCGTGCAGGAACTGAACGAACCCATCCAGCGCATCGCGCCCATCTACACCGATTACCGCGAGAAACACGTCAGCGTGCCGGGTTTGCGCCCTGGCGACGTACTCGAATGTCACACCGTCACCGTCATTCACACGGCTCTAGCCCCCGGCCAATTTTGGATGCAGCACGATTTTCACAAAGCTGCCATCGTGCTCGACGAGCAACTGGAGATCGACCTCCCGGCCGCGCGCAGCGTGAAATTGAAGAGCAAACCCGGCTTGGAGCCCAAAATCACGGAAGAAAACGGCCGCCGAATCTACCGCTGGTCAACCTCACACCTCGTGCACGAGGAGGACGAGAAGTCCAATTCCGCTGACGCGGTCAAGAAAAAGAAGAAAAAGAAGCCGGAAGACGAAATTCCCGCCGTGCAATTGACCTCGTTTGCCAGTTGGGAAGAAGTGGGACGCTGGTATGCGGGGTTGGAGAAAGACCGACGCGTGCCCTCGCCGGCCGTGCGCGCCAAAGCTGATCAGTTGACCAAGGGCGTTCCAACCGATATCGCCAAAATTGAAGCTCTCTACGATTACACGGCCAAGAATTTTCGCTACGTGAGTTTGTCGCTGGGCATGGGGCGGTATCAGCCCCACTCGGGCGACGACGTGCTCCGCAATCAGTACGGCGACTGCAAAGACAAGCACACACTCCTGGCAGCTCTGCTCGAAGCCGAAGGCATGCATGCCTCGTCAGTGATGATCAACGCGCTCCGCAAGCTGGATCCCGATGTGCCGTCGCCGTCCCAGTTCAATCACATGATCACGATGGTGCCTTTGGGCAAAGAGGAAGTGTGGATGGACACTACGACCGAGGTCGCCCCGTTCCGGCTGCTTGCCTATCAACTGCGCAAGAAGCAGGCGCTGGTGATTCCGGCAGACGGTGGGGCTCCTTACCTCAAAGAGACACCGGCCGATTCTCCGATGCCGGACACGGAAGAGCTGCAAATCGACGGCAAGGTCGACGAAGCCGGGAAACTCGACGCCACGATTGCCTATGAAATCCGCGGTGATTCTGAACTCGTATTCCGGCAAGGTTTTCGAATTGTCGGCAGCTCGAAATGGAACGAGATGGTCGGGGGCATGAGTTCAAAGGAAGGTTTGGGCAAGGATGTCAGCGAGGTCAAAGTCTCGGACCCCGATGCTACGCGCGAGCCTTTTAAATTTTCCTATCGTGTCGCCAAGGCGAACTACCTCGACCAGTCCAAGAAGAAGTTAGATTTGAAACTGCCGCTGCCCATTCTTGGTCTGGCAACCGCCGATGCCGACGATGCGGATAGCCCTGACCCCATAAAACTCGGTGCACCGAACACCCGCGAATATCACATTCGTCTCGAATTGCCCGCCAAATACACGGCGCACGCTCCGTTGCCGGTTTCTCAGAAACGGGACTACAGCAATTACGAGGCCGCGTATAAACTGGACGGCAGCGTCTTTACCGCCGACCGCAAGCTGACGGTCAGTGTCGGCGAATTGCCCTCCGCTCGCGTGCAGGATTACCTGGCATTTCGGCGAGTTGTGGTCGCCGATCTGGCTCAACCGCTCTCCTTAGAAACTACGGTGGCAGCGACTACAAGGTCTAACACGGATACGAAACCGGATGATCTCATCAAGCGCGGATCCGAGGAGAGAAAAAACGGAAACTTCGGGCTGGCGATCAGCCTGTTGAATCGTGCCGTGGAAGCGGACCCCAAGAGCAAGTACGGTTGGAATGAACTCGGGCTGACCTATCTGGACGCAATGCTTGATGAATTAGCGATCAATGCCTTTCAAAAGCAGATTGAGGTCAATCCTTACCATGACCGTGCCTACAACAATTTGGGGCAAGTGTACTTGCGCGAGCGCAAATACGAAGAGGCGATCAAGGCTTTCAACAAGCAGATCGAGATTGACCCGCTGCACAAATACGCCCATGCCAACCTGGGCATAGCGTATCTTGATCAGCACAAATACACCGAGGCGGTTCCAGAACTCGAGCAAGCGGCATCGTTGACGCCCGATAATGCCGAAGCCCGGGTACGGCTCGGCGAGGCCTACTTGAACCTTGGTCAAGATGAAAAGGCGATGAACGCCTTTGACAAGGCGGTGAAGATTTCCGCCCGGGCGATGGTCTTGAACAACATTGCGTATCAACTCACCCTGAAGAAGGCGCATCCCGATGTGGCCCGGCGCTATGCCGAATCCGCGGTCACCTCTACCGCGACGACCCTGCGCAACCTCACCCTCGATCACCTCGAGACCCGAAATGTTGGATTGACTGCCTCTCTGGCGATGTTCTGGGACACGCTGGGCTGGGTCGAATTTGCCGACGGCAACCTGGATAAGGCGCAAAAATACATTTTGGCAGCCTGGCAACTCGATCAGGATTCGGAAGCAGCCGACCACCTGGGACAGATCTACGAAAAACGAGGTGCCAAGGAACAAGCCCTGCACTTCTACGCGCTCGCGATGAACGCGCGCCGTCCCGAACCGGAGACGCGGAACCGCTTGGCCACTTTGGCCGGCGGAGACGACAAGGTCGACGCGCTCGTAGAAAAGAGTCGCGCAGAATTGATCGAGCAACGAACCGTCAAGATTGGAAACTCGTCCAAGCAGGAAGGGAAAGCCGATTTCTTCCTTCTGTTAACCAACGGCCATGGATCAGAAATGTCAGTGGAGGACGTGAAATCTGCCAGCGGAGACGAAAAGATGAGGCTCTTTACCGAAGCCGTGCGCGGCGCCCGGTACAGTCAGACGGTTCCCGACGAAACCGCGGTCAAGGTGGTTCGTCGCGGGACGCTCTCCTGCACCGCAGCTGCAGCCGATTGCACATTTCTGCTGGCGCTGCCCGCGGACGTGAAGTCGGTAGACTAAAAAGAGGGGTCGGGTTCCGCGAACCGAAGGCCCCTAAGCGCTTGAGCCCAGCGCCATCTCATGCGATGCTGATAGCCATGGCTGCGCCGGATACCCTATCTCCCTATATCGAGTTCAAAGACGTCTCCAAGGCTTTTGGAGATCGCGTCGTGCTTCAGAACGTCAGCTTCGAGGTTATGCCAGGAGAAATGGTCTGTATCCTCGGACGCAGCGGCGTGGGGAAATCGGTTTCGCTGCATAATATCATGGGTTTTCTCAAACCGGATTCCGGCCGTGTGATTGTCGCCGGGCAGGACATCACCGACTACAACGAGCCTCAACTCGAAGAGATCCGCAAAAAAGTCACGATGGTGTTTCAGAACGGCGCGCTTTTCGATTCCTTAACAGTCGGCGAAAACGTGGCCTTCCCCTTGCGCGAAAGAAGGGAGCTTTCCGAAAACCAGATTCTTCAGGTGGTCGATGGTCTTCTGGAAATGGTCGGCGTCAAGGAGATGCGCGACCTGTTGCCTTCCGACCTTTCCACCGGCATGAAGCGCTCGGTCGCCATAGCGCGAGCGCTCTCCGCCCAACCGGAGTGCGTGCTCTACGACGAACCCACCACCATGGTCGATCCCATGATGGGGAATCTGCTCGGCGATCTCATTGCCCGGCTAAAACTGCAACTGCATCTGACGTCGGTGGTCGTGACGCACGACATGCGACTGGCCAAGAAACTGGCCGACCGTATCGTGTTCCTCTACGAAGGTCGCGCCATCTTCTTCGGTCCGTACAAAGACATGGAGAAATCGACCGAACCCATCATCCATGAGTTCCTGGAACTGGATGAGTTGAAGCTGGAAGCGTAAACGGCAGTTCTCAGTTCCCGGTTCTCAGTTCTCAGCAAAATCTCCCGGAGTTCACTGAGAACTGAGAACTGGGAACTGAGATCTGTTCTAAAACCCTTGCTGCACCAACTCCTCCACGCTAAGCGAGCTCTGCGCCGGTTCACCTTTCATCATCTTCTCAACGTACTTCGCAATCACGTCGGCTTCCAGATTGAGCGGATCGCCCGGCTTGAGTGAGCCAAGATTGGTCAGTTCGACCGTATGCGGAATGATTGCGACGGTGCAACGAGTACGTTCCAGCTTGGCGACTGTAAGGCTGATGCCTTCGATCGAGATGGATCCTTTGAACACCGTGTACTTCTCAATCTCCGGCGGGAGTTCAATATGCAGCCACCAGTTTTCGGAATCCCGACCATCCGAGTCGACGATGCGTTCGAACTTGATCAGCTTGCCTACGCCATCGACGTGTCCCTGCACAATGTGGCCATCGAAGCGGCCATCGGCCTTCATGGGCAATTCCAGGTTCACCAGCGCACCCTCGTGAATTCGCGAAAACGAAGTCCGCACCCAGGTTTCGGGCGCAAGGTCGGCGCAGAACGAGGTTGGTTGGATGTCCAGCGCTGTAAGGCAGACGCCGCTGACCGACACGCTGCGGCCGGTTTCCAACTGTTTCGGAGTATTCGCAGCTTCGATGGTGATGCGCCGGTTTTCCCCGCGCGTTTCAATTTTTACAACTTTACCCACTTCCTCGACGATTCCAGTAAACATAAAAGCCGTGCCTCCAAATATAGTGTCTCGCAAGCTTGTGTCCATAATCCACAGACTGCCAAACGGGGCATAAAATTCATCGTTGTTATCGCGGCATAAAATCGGATGACAGACTATGCCGAGTACGGGTCGCGCAGATAACCTTCGAGCGCGAAGTCTTCGCCGAAGCGGTGCAGTTCGAAGCGCCGCACGCACTGTGCCTTGCCGTGCAGGGTTTCGTCGGCAATGAAGGGGACTGCGCCGTGGCCAAAGATCTTAGGAGCATAGTAGAGAAACACCTTGTCGACCTCGCCCGACGCCAGCGCCGCTCCGTTCACCAGCGCTCCGCCTTCGATCAGCAGGCTGGTGATCTCGAGTTCTCCGAGTTTCTGGACGATGGCGGCAAAATCCGGCCGCCCGTCCTTGGTGGCAGATATGTGCTGCACCCTGATTCCCTTGGCTTCGAGCGCGCGCCGGGTTTCGTCGTCGGCCGAGGAACAGAGCACCAGCACATCGTTCTCGGCAGTTTGAATCACCCGCGACGCGGGCGGGATGCGCAGATAAGAATCCATGATCACGCGCAGCAACTTGCGCCGCCGCGGCAGGCCGCTGCGGTCGGTGAGCAGCGGGTCGTCCGCCATCACCGTCCCCACTCCGGCCAGGATCGCGTCATTTTGATGGCGCAGTTGTTGCACGTGCGCCCGTGCCACCTCGCCCGTAATCCAGTGATATCCGCTGCGCGCGCCCTCGGACGCTGGTGTAGCGCAGCGTGCTTCCGGACTGTGTTCTGTGCCCGGTTTCATGGCGTCAGCGATTTTCCCATCCAGCGTCATCGCCGATTTCAGCGTGACCAGCGGCTTGCCCAGCCGGATGTACTTGGCAAAACTCTCATTCAGCTTTTTGGCGTCCGCTTCGAATAACCCTACCTGCACCGTGATTCCTGCTGCGCGGAGTTTGGCAATCCCTTGCCCTGACACCCGTGGGTTCGGATCGACCATGGAGCAGATCACGCGGCTGATTCCAGCCGCAATCACGGCATCGGCGCACGGCCCGGTGCGCCCCTGATGCGAGCACGGCTCCAGATTGAGATATAGAGTCCCACCCCGCGTCGCGTGCCCTGCCTGCTCCAGCGCAAGGATCTCGGCATGCTTCACGCCGTCATAAGTGTGCGTGCCCGTTCCAACTTCGCGGCCCGATGCGTCCACCACAACCGCGCCCACCGCGGGATTGGGCGACACGAGCCCAACGCCGGCCCGCGCCAACTCCAGCGCCTTCCGCATGTTTTGATCGTCGGACGATTGAGCTTCCCTCATTCTTCGTCCAGTTCCGCTACCGCAGCTCCGCTCCGCGACTGCGGAGGACGACGCAAGGGAGCGGTGACGTAGGCGTAAGGATCCTCCGGTTCGGGTTTCCGGCGGAAGAGCCGCTTCAATCGATCCAACAAACGCTGAAGGCGTGAAGTCGAACGTGACTCTTTTTTCATAGTTTATGTCCTTGGTCCACGGCGAATCTTCAGGAGAAGAGCGATTCCACAAAATCCTTCGCATCGAACGGCAGCAGATCCCCCGCCTTCTCTCCGACGCCGACATACCGCACCGGCAGCCCCAACTCCCGCGAAATCGCAACCACTACTCCGCCTTTGGCCGTGCCATCGAGCTTGGTCAGAACGATACCCGTTACTCCGGACGACTGCGTGAACTGCCGCGCCTGTTGCAATCCATTCTGACCGGTGGTGGCATCCATCACCAGCAAAGTCTCATGCGGCGCGCCCGGAACAATGCGTTGCGCGGTCCGCTTCATTTTTTCAAGTTCCAGCATCAGGTTTTGCTTGGTATGCAGCCGTCCCGCGGTATCGACGATCACGTAGTCTGTTTTCCTCGCGGTCGCCGCCTGCAGTGCGTCGAACAACACCGCCGACGGATCGCCTCCAGCCTTAGTCTTGATCACTTCCGTTCCCGTGCGCTGTCCCCAAATTTCAAGCTGTTCGATCGCCGCCGCGCGAAACGTATCTGCCGCGCATAGCAGCACCGTCTTGCCTTGCGCGCGAAACACTTGCGCTAATTTCCCGATAGTCGTCGTTTTGCCGGTGCCGTTCACGCCCACCACGACGATCACCTCCGGCGAGCCGTCCACCTTGGCCACGGGTTGCGATGGGGTTGAAGTCAGAATCTCCAGCAGTTGCTCTTTCAACAACCGCTTGAGTTCATTGACGTCCTTGATCTGCTTGCGATCGGCCTTATCGCGCAGCTTCTCCAAAACTTCATGAGTGGTAGTAGTGCCCAGGTCGGCGCCAATCAGTGTGGCTTCCAGATCGTCAAGCATGGAGCGGTCGATCTCCTTGCCCATCGAGACGACATCTTCGATTCGCTCAGCCAGGTTCTCGCGCGTGCGCGAGACGGCCTGCTTCATGCGGTCAATGAAACTAGGCTTCTGTTCTTCGTCCAGACTGCCAAAGAGAGTTTGAATCATGGGTATCAGAGTTGATTATAGGAGAATTGTGAGAGGTAGTCGTTGGTCGTCGGTCGCTAGTCGTTAGCAAAGCCTTCGACTCGTGATTATTCACAGAGGCCGAAGCGAATGGCGAACGACGAACGACGAACGACTAGCGACCAACGACTGCCCTAGGTTCGCGTGATTTCGATCGTGCGAGGATCGACAGGCTGTGGCGGTGCGGGCAAGGGAGCGGCTGCCAGCGGTTCCATCGGGAGCGTCAAATGTTTCTGAATCCGAATTTCTCCCCGGTAGAACACTGCCATAAGCGCGGTCACTGCTCCGGGGTCGAGTCGCTTGCCCGAAAGATTCTCGATGATGCGCAGAGCTTCCACGGGATCGTGCGCCTTCTGGTAGGGACGATTCGTAGTCAAAGCGTCAAACGTGTCCGCGACCGCGATTACGCGCGCCAGCAGCGGAATGTCGTCGCCTTTCAACCCATAAGGATATCCTCGTCCGTTCAGCGCTTCGTGATGCAGTTCGATACCGGGCAGCATCTCGCGCAACTGCGGCACCGGACGCAGAATATTCGCGCCCTTGATGGTGTGCGTCTTCATGATCTCGAATTCTTCCGGAGTCAGCGCGCCCGGTTTCTTGAGAATGCGGTCTTCAATGCCGATTTTGCCGACATCGTGCAATTGTGCCGAAACCCGGAGAATCTCGAGGAATCCCGGGTCCAGGCCCATTTCGCGTGCGATCATCAGCGAGTATTTCGTAACCCGGTCGGAGTGGCCGCGCGTGTAAGGATCCTTTTCGTCGACCGCGCCCGCCAGCATCTGGATCGACCCCATGAACAGGTTCTTGTTCTCCTCGGCGGCGCGCTTCAGGTCCTCGACGAACTGTTCCAGTTCTTCCGACATGGAGTTGAACGTCGTAGCCAGCTCGCCAATCTCGGTGCGGGTTTTCACGTGCACGCGCTGGGAGAAGTCGCCGCGCGCAATGGCGCGGCTGGACTGCGCCAGCACCTGCAGCGGACTGGTGATGCGCCGCGCCGACAAGATGCTCAACCCCACGCTCACAAACACGGCCAGCCAAGCCAGCAGGCGTCCGGTGCGCTGCATCTCGTAGATGCCGCGATAGGCTTCTTCGCGCGGCTTTTGCACCACCACGGCCCAGTCCAACGAAGTCACCGGACTGTAAGTTCCTAGCATCTCCGTCGTCTGTTTCCCGTCGCGAATCGCGAACTCGCGCGTTGCCGCCAGTTGGGCTTTCGAGCCTTGGTCCACAAAACTGCGGACAATCTCGAAATTGCTCATGTCCTGGCCGGTCGCATATTGCGTCGTCGCCGCAGCCACCAGCCTTCCCTGGCTGTCCACAACGTAGGGCATCAAGCCGGTAAGACTGACCTGCTGGAGATCGCGGATCAGGTAATCCATATCCACGACCGACCCGATCATTCCCAGAAAGCGTCCATCATACATGATCGGCGAACTGACCAGCATGACCGTACGCGCGGATTTCCCGCTGCCTACCATCAAGGGTTGACCGCTGTAAATGCGGCCTTCACGCGAGGCCTGATAAGCTCGTTCCAACTCCCGCTGCAAGAAAGCGTCGGGCTCAATGCGGCCGGCCGAAACGCCTTTGGCGTCTGCATTCAGCAGCGTGGCATAGGCTATGTCGTTCGACGAAGAAACAAAGTTTTCGAGCATGGCGCGCAGTTCAGGGGTTAGAAGTTTCTGCGCGTTAAGATCGTTTCCGCCGGCATTGGCCAGCATCATGACCTGAATGGACGACGACAGATTCGCCAGCATCATGTGCAGCGCTTCGCGGTGCTGGGAGATATCGTCGGCCAGCGAACGCGTAACCGTGTTCTGCAACAGCATTTCGTTGGTTTTCAGGCGCTCTCGGTTCATGGTTTCGATCTGCGCCGAATAGAAATACATGGGCAGGACGCTGATCGCCAGCAGCACGCCGAGGATGACGTAGAGCAGCGGAATGCGCGCGGGAATGGGCAGCTTCAACGGCAAAAGGCAGTCCTGGCGGCCCAAGCGCGGGGGATGAGTTGGTCCGTCCTACACTAATTCTAAGTGGGTTTGCGCTGCTGACTCAGGTGCTTAAAGTACAGCTCACCGTTACGGCAGTACTTACAAGCTTGGTTACTGCGGATGGCAGTTGACAGTTCCTCAAGATGCAACGTTCAGACGCCAAGCTGAAAGAAACCACCACAAAGGACACGAAGGCACACGGAGGAAAAGCTGATTGAAGAAGTAACTGCTCTTAATCTGCCGTAAGTTGACCCCCCTGCTTCGATCTTTTGGAATCAAAGACTTGGCGGCCGATTTTCGCCAGATCTTTGAGGAATAAGGACTTACTCGTAAGGTATTTATTCGTCAAAGACTTAGGTCATTTGATCAATAAATAACTGACATATTCTGAAACGGAGAGAGAGTGAATCTACGAGCGGGATGCGGGTGACTGAGGTTGATGTTAGGGCGTGGATACTGCAGATCCCTCACTCCGTTCGGGATGACAAACCTTGGAGATGGAACCGTGGGACGACAAACTCTTTGAGATGAGTCGGTCTGGGCGGGCGAGGACGCCCGCCGGAGAGCCGCCCGGACGGCGGCGCTACTTTGCTACCGTGAAATTGAGATAATGGCGCTGAGAACTGAGGCTGGGAAGGGCGCGATCTTCTGCCGTTCCGATTCCTACGTCGGACGGCGCTTTTCCGCCGGTCTATAATAGTGCAACTAGTCAGGCCCGGGGTGCGGCATGCGGTGTTTCCAGGTTTGCGGTCGGCGATTGGCGATCCTTCTATTCTTCCTCATCTTCTCTACTCTGGCGCTCGCCGGTGATACTCCAGCTCCTAAAATTTCGCCGAAAACGCGGCAGGAGATTATTCACGGGTTCAATGCGGAACTGGTCTACATCCGCACAAATTTCCCGATGGGAAAAACTGGCCTGAGAATCAGAGACGGAAACGTGACGCCGACCGGTCCCGAGCTGCAGCACTTAATCTCGCTCTGGGGACCGGCTGCCAAGCCCGGCGAACGCGCTCGCATCAGCAACGTCGTGATCAGGGAGAACTACATACGCTTTGAGATCAACGGCGGTCCCATCAAGAAGCAGAAGTGGTATCAACGCATCGAGGTAAATGGCACAGTCCCGCCGACTGACGTATCGGATGGGTCCGAAACCGGCCGGGGCTCTTTTGTCGATCTCTGCTTTGACAAGTATGTGCCGGAGATGACGGGGCCGGAGTTGAAGCAGTTGTTGCGTCCAGTGTTTGATTTCGATGCCAAGTCTCCGGTTGAGGCGTATCTGGAAACCGTTTCTCCCCAGGTGAAGGAAGCCATCAAGAATCACCACGTGCTGGTGGGGATGAATCACGAGATGGTGATTTACGCGAAGGGACGTCCTCCAAGAAAAGTGCGCGAGACGGCGAACGAGGTCGAGTACGAGGAATGGATCTACGGCGAACCGCCGCAGGACGTGGACTTTGTGCGCTTCGTAGGCGACGAGGTCGTGCGCGTTGAAACCATGAAAGTGGATGGCCAGAAAATCGTGCGCGTCGATAAGGAAGTCGACGTGGGCGCGGACACCGTTGCCAAGAAGCAGGACCATCCCGCAAACGCGCCAACGTTGCGCCGCCCCGGAGAAGAACCGCCGCCGGGTTCCAACCCCACCAGCGCGCCGCCGGTATCGCCGCCGCAACTGATCGGCGGCAATGGCTCAGAGCTCAACTGGAGCCCGTCATCCGCTCCGGTGACGGGACCTTCCTTGTAAAAAGTTCGAAGTGCTTCACGTGAAACATTTGTGCACGTAAGAATGTACGTATCGCGAGATACGTACATTCTAACTTCTATGCAAATGAGATGGGTTACGACCTGCGCAAGGGCTGCGATGAGGAGCCTAACGGGTTACAAAGCGAAAGGAGTCCAGGAAGCGTTGGTAGTCGGCTGGCGGCTTACCCTTGGGCCAACCGGCGACGATTGCCCACGCCATCGATGCGGTTGCAAAGTACCGAACTTTCATCAGGATACCTTCCGGAGACTTGTTCGATGCGGGCGGTAGAATGACCTCTAAAGCAAAGCCCGAAATCCCTCCTTGCGAAATTGACCGCCTGTCGGTGATTTGTCCGTGGGTTGCGAAGCTCCTTTCAGCATTGCGCAGTGCTAGCGCGAGGTCTCTCAGCGGGCGTCTGAGCCTGGATACAGTCACGGAGTAGTAGTTGTCGCCGTCGGCAATTGCGTAAACCCTGGTGTCTATGTCTGGGTCCCCATTTAGCCCGGGCGTAACCCCCGACGAAAACTGTGGCTTGGTGGGGGCGGAAACGGCGAAACCGTCTTGAGCATAGGCATAGTCCCCCCAGGTTTCGGCAGTCGCGATCCCCGGCAGTGCCGCGATCAGCGATGCGAGTAGGAGCATCGGAGCCGCCCTGGCCAATCCAGCTACGGCGTTGATACTCATCACACCTGAGATGGGCATTTTGGGCCACCCCCGGCGGTGCCAAGCGTTCCCAAAGCCATCCACCGCGGATGGGTTCAGAGCGCTCGGGCCGGGGAGGGTCAAAAGCATATCACGACTCCTTGCGGAGTTCTGAATAGGTTGTCTTATAATGGCACCCGAAGGCCAATACGCAAGGAGAAGCTGCGTTGACCCTACTCGGTAGCCGTCGCACCCTCGTCAGCATCTTGGCGGCCTCAATGTCAGCCGTCCTCTCCCTCCTCTTGGGGCCCAGTATGTTGGCCCAGCAAGGGGATTTCAATTCGCAGGATCTCGTCTGGTACGCAGGGTACGGATCGAATCTAAGTCGGGGGCGGTTCATGAATTACCTCGACGGTGGCAAGCCTATGGGAGCAACGACGCCGAATCCGGGAAGTAGAAACGGGAGCAAGCCATTGGCTGACAAGCCCTTCGTGATTAAACAATTTGCGCTCTATTTCGCGGATGAAAAGCGTTCCGTCGAGAAATGGGGGGGTGCGGCTGCGTTTATCCAGCCCGCCGCAGATTCTAAGGTCCTTGGAAGGATGTACCTGATCACATACGAGCAATTCAACGATGTGGTGCTTCAAGAGAACGGAGTTAGGCTTCGCGAGCAACTTGAAAACAAACTTCCTCCCCCAGACTCGATCGACAAGAAGACGGGTTATTCACTAAAACGGCAGATTCCCGATTCGCTATATGATCGGCTGGTTTACATAGGCAGCGAAGGTGGACACCCCATCTTCACTTTCACCACAACCGAGACCCTACCAATCGGCGCGCCGACTTGTGAATATCTAGGACAAATTGTTCCCGGAATACATGAGACATATCCCAAAATGCTGGAGTCCGAGATCTATACGTATCTGTCACGGGCAAAGGGGGTACGATGCAACATAGCGCCGGACCAACTTCGACGCTGGGTGTCCCAACTTTTGCACGGACATCCCTGCAAGTGAGTGGGCGAGTGTCGGCCAAGTCTACGCACGAACCTTCCCGCTCTCGACCTTCTACACCCGACCTTCTAGAATAAAAGTGTGAAGATTGCCCTGGGCCAGATCAACCCCACCGTTGGGGACTTCTCTGGCAACGCCGCCAAGATCATCCAGTTTTCGCTGCAGGCGCGGAGTGCTGGCGCCGGGCTGATTCTGTTTTCGGAGCTCTCGGTTTGCGGCTACCCGCCGCGTGATCTCGTCGACCGGTCGTGGTTTGTGGAACGCAATCGCACAACGGTCGAGCGGATCGCCGCCGAAACGCAGGGCATCGCCGTGATCTGCGGCATGGTAACCGCGGCCGAGGCGGACTCCGGCAAGAAGGCGATGAACTCGGCCGCGCTGCTGCGCGACGGGCGCATCGAGTTCGTGCAATCGAAGATGCTCTTGCCTACCTACGACGTCTTCGACGAGATGCGCAACTTCGCTCCGGCCAAAAGTCAGCAACTGTTTAATTTGTGCGGCACGCAGATGGCTTTGACCATCTGTGAGGATGCCTGGAACGATAAGCGCTTCTGGAACCGGCGGCTGTATGGGGTCGATCCGGTTGAAGAACTGGTGCGCATTGGCGGGAACCTTGTGCTCAACATTTCTGCGTCGCCGTTCTGGCTGGGGAAGCGCGAATTGCGGCGCGATATGCTTGCCTCGATTGCTCGCAATCAGAAGGTTCCGGTTGCGATGGTGAATCAGGTAGGAGGCAACGACAGCCTTGTCTTCGACGGATCGAGCCTGGTGATTGCGCCCGACGGGCAAGTGATCGCGCAAGGGAAGTCGTTCGAGGAAGACCTGATCTATTTCGACTCGCAGAAACTCACCGGAGACATGCACGAACAGGTCGCGGGCGAAGAAGGCAGCGCCTATGAAGCGCTGGTGCTGGGCACGCGAGACTATGTTCACAAATGCGGTTTTCAGCGGGCGATCATTGGGCTCAGCGGAGGCATCGATTCGGCGCTGACGGCGTCGATTGCGGCCGATGCGCTTGGTTCGGAGAACGTCATCGGGGTCGGCATGCCCGGTCCGTACTCGTCGCGTGGATCGATTGACGATGCGCGCGAACTGGCCGGCAATCTTAAGATTCGCTTCGAACTGCTCTCCATCAACGACATCTACGAATCGGCGCTGCGCACGCTCGCGCCGGTGTTTGCCGGGATGACGCAGGACGTCACGGAAGAAAATATTCAATCGCGCGCCCGCGGATTGTTGCTGATGTCCATGTCGAACAAACTCCGCGCGCTGGTGCTTTCGACCGGCAACAAGAGCGAACTGGCGGTCGGCTATTGCACGCTTTACGGGGATATGGTGGGAGGATTGGCGGTGATTTCGGATGTGCCGAAGGGCCTGGTGTACCGCGTGAGCGGCTACGTGAACTCGCGGCGCAAGGTAATTCCGCAAGCCACGATCGAGAAGCCGCCGTCGGCTGAATTGCGTCCCGACCAAAAAGATTCGGACTCACTGCCACCTTACGACGTGCTCGATGCGATTCTCGAAGATTATGTCGAGGAGTCGTTGTCAGCCGAACAGATTGCCCGCGCTCACAATTTCGATCTGGAGCTGGTGCGGCGGGTGATCCGCATGGTGGAGCGCAGCGAGTACAAGCGCCAGCAAGCCGCGCCCGGAATCAAGATTTCCGCCAAGGCTTTCGGGTATGGGAGAAGATTCCCGATTGCGGCCAAGTCGGAGATCTAGCAGGCCGCCTGAAAGTCCGCTTGCGCGCGGGCCTTTTCCGAATTGTTATCGTGAGCAAAGCGCGTGATCTGCATCTGACGGCAAACTGCAGATCCCTCCCCTTCGACTACGCTCAGGGTCGGGATGACAAGGGAATGGGGTCAGCTACTCTGCCCGCGGTTTTGCTGAATGATGACAACTGCGCCGGTTTTTGTAACAATCGAATTCCGAATCGAATTTCACATATGAAGAACATGAATCGCTCTCTCCTCGCTGCTTTCCTGGTATCAGGCATCGTTATCGCTCAAGCCCAATCAGCTCCACCGCCAAAACCTGTGGCCAAGGCAACGGCTGCGGCCGCTTCGACAGGCTTCGCACCTCTTCCGACGGAAGAGACGGTCAACGCGTTTTTATTCCAGATGTTTGGCTACGATCCAACCATCAGTTGGAAGGTGGCTGACATTCATGCCTCGGAGGTGCCGGGGCTGGCGGATGTTTCGGTGGTACTGACGAACTCGCAGGGCCCGAACCAGAATCGGTTGCTGGTCAGCTCCGATGGCAAACATGCAATCGCGGGCGACATCCTGCCCTTCGGGGCGAAACCCTTCGAAGACGCCCGCATCAAACTGGAAAAGGGAGTGAACGGCCCGAGCAAGGGAGCGGCAAAAGCGGCGGTCACGATTGTCGAGTTCAGCGATATGCAGTGCCCGCACTGTGCCAAGGCGGCGCCGGGGGTTGATCAACTGCTGGCGCAGGTGCCCGACGCCCACTTTGTTTTCCAGAATTTCCCGCTACCCATGCATGACTGGGCGGAGAAGGCGGCGGGCTACGTTGATTGCGTGGGGCGGGCTTCGGTGGCGGGTGCGAACGATGGGGTTTGGAAATTTATCCAGAAGACGTTTGACGAGCAGGCCAATATTACAGCGTCGAATGCGGATGAGAAGTTGAAAGCCATTGCAACCGCCTCGGGCGCCAATGCGGACGAGATCGCTGCGTGCGCCGCCAAACCCGATACCCAAGCCAGAATCCAAACCTCGATTGCGCTGGGCAAATCGGTGGGCGTGAACGGCACACCGGCCCTGTTTATCAATGGAAGGAACGCCAGCGGGTACCCGGTCGAGGTGCAGAAAAAGATTGTGGACTTCGAGACGAGCCAGAAATGAATCGGGTGATCGGGCCATCGGGTGATCGGGTGATCTAAAGTCAAGACCGGTGAGGTTTTAGATCGGCCGATGATCCGATCACCCGATGGTCCGATTTATTTTTCCACCCAGATAGCCGGAGCTTCGGCTCGCTCCCGGCTGCGAATGACGTAAGGCGTAATCAGAATCAGAAGCTCATCGTTCTCTTGTTGCTTGGAACTCTGGGAAGCGAGCAGGCCGAGGCCAGGAATGGAAGAGAACAGCGGAATACCGGCCAGTGTCTTCTCGTCGGACCGCGTGACCATTCCAGCTACCACTGCCTGTTCTCCTGGCTTCAGCAGGATCCCGCCCTTGTACTCACGGTTCAGAATATCGGGAATGCCGTTGGTGACTGAGGATCCCAGACTGCGGAATTGGACCTCGAGTTCGACGGCTACCTCGGAATTGTTGTGTACCAGGGGCTTCGCCTTGAGGGTGAGTCCGATGTCCTCATAATTGACGGAAGGAACGGGCGCGGTGTAGGACTGATTTCCTACCACCTGCGCGATCGCCGAATTGTTATAGATCGGTGCAAAACTGGCGTTGAGGATGGGATAGCGCTGGCCGAGCTTGAAAGTGGCGTCCTTGTCCTGCGAAGCGAGCAACTGGACATGATCGATCTGCTGCACGGAACTCTCATTCATCGAGAGCTGCGCGGACAACCGATCGAGGCTTAGGCCCATCAACGTCAGGCCGCCGCCGAAGGTCGCCAGGGGTTGGCTGAAGATCGAGTTCTGCTGGCCCTGCAATTGTGCGAGCAGAGCGGAAAGCGTCTGATTGCCGGCCTGGTTGATTCCGCCCGAGGCGATCAGTTGGTTGATCAGACTTTGAATGTTTTGTCCGCCGCCCACCGCGGCCAGTGCGGCGGCCGGAATATTGAAAAGATTGAAATTGTCGGGAATGTGCAGCCCGATATTACGCAGGTAGCTGTGGCTCACCTCGAAGACTTTCATATCGAACATCACTTCGGGTGGAGGACTATTGAGCTGTTCGAGAAACTGGGTTGCGGCTTCCAGCGCGGCTTGCGGTCCGCGCACCGTGATTTTGCTGGCGGCGTTGTTCGCGTTCACCAGCTTGAAATCGAATATCGAGCGCAGCGAGTTGACTAAATCCTGCAGATCCTTGGGCGAAGTGCTGCCGGGAATGTAAAACGTGCGCATGCCCATGCGGTCGTACAGACGGTGGCTCTCGGGGTTGTCGACGGCGGCATAAAGAACGGTCTCTTCGAGCGGTACACAGAAGGTTTTGGTGGCGGCGGAAGCTGCGGACAAGGCGGTGGCGAAATCGGCATCCTCCAGATCGAAGCGCACGCGCCGGCTGGGGAAGGGATCGTCAAAGATCACGGTCATGCCATAGCTGGCGGCGACCGCGGTCAGCAGACCACGGGAGTCTCCGCGATAATGAAAGTCGTGGTGGGCGTCAGTTGGTTTGGCGTCGAGTTTGTCGGCGCTGTCGACTACCTGCGGCGGGGCTGCAGGGTGCTCTTGCGCGGGACCCAGGGCGTCGCGTATGCGTTGCTGCGCGAATTCGTTTTGCGGGTCGAGGTTCAATGCGGTGCGGAATTCCGCAAGGGCCTCGACTTGCCGGCCGGCGAGGAGATCGCTGTTTCCCTGTTCCAGATGCAGACCGACGAGGTGCTGGCGGGTCATCTCGGTCGCGGTCAGGTATTCGACGTTTTGCGGGACAAGACGAGCGGCTTCCTGAAATTCGTAGAGAGCCTGGTCGAGCTTCCGCGATTTCTCGAATTTAAGCCCATGTTTGAAAGCCTGGCGGGCGGCCTTCAGATCCTTGGCGGGAGCGTGGCAGGCAGGTGCGCCGCCAGCATCGGAGCAGAGCGCTGGCGGAGGGTCCGTGGCCGAGCACACTCCGGCAAGCAACAAAACAATTCCCGCTGGGAGCCATCGCATATAACTACTATAGAATGCCGGCCGGCCGCTGTCTTGCAAGTGAAATACTCGGAAGGGAACTACGGTCGTAACGCTTCCTTGAATGTAGAGACGGGGCTTGCTCCGCCTCCCCGCCGTGGTGAGACGCGGCGAGCCGCGTCTCTACGGGAAATCGGCGCCAGCATCCTCTGCTGGCTTTCAACGCAGCATCAACCGCTCCATGCGGGTAGCGCGGCCGGTCTGGTCATCGCAGTCGACCACGACCGCGCATAGGCGGACGTCGCCATTGGCCGGTTCAAAACGCGCCGGCATCCCGCTCAGAAACTTCTCGATCACTAATTCTTTTTTCACTCCGATGACGCTGTCGTAGGGCCCGGTCATGCCGACATCTGTAATGTAGGCGGTGCCTTTGGGCAGGACGGTGTCATCGGCGGTCGGAACGTGCGTGTGCGTGCCCACCACGGCGGTGACGCGCCCGTCGAGATACCAGCCGAAAGCGATTTTTTCCGAGCTGGCTTCGGCGTGGAAATCCACAAAAACAATTTTCGACTGGATCGGTTCGAGCAGGCGATCGGCGTAGCGAAAGGGGTCGTCGCTCGATCCCATGAAGACGCGTCCCTGAAGATTCATCACGGCATAGCCGACGCCGTTTTTCTGGCCTTCGTAGACTCCCCAGCCGGGCAGGTTCGGTGCGAAATTTGCCGGCCGTAACAACCGGCGCGCCGGACTGTGAGGATTGCCGTCGGCCATCTGGAAATATTCGATGATCTCGCGTTTATCCCATACGTGATTGCCGGTGGTCATCACGTCGATGCCGAGATCGAAAAGTTCTTCCGCCAGCGGAGGCGTGATTCCGAACCCAGCCGCGGCATTCTCGCAGTTCGCGATTACCAGGTCGACCGCGTGCTGATGGCGCAGTTCGGGCAGGCGATCTTTTACAATCGTTCGCCCGGGCTTGCCGAAAATATCGCCGATAAAAAGAATTTTCAAAGTAAGGTCTCAGGTGCCAGGTCTCAGGTCTCAGGTCTCAGGATGTGCCGAAGAACAGTAAACGCGCATCCAAATTTTGATAGTAACACGCTGAAACCGGCTCCCGGCGGGCACGGGCAACCGGTTACTGGGTACTGATTTCCGCCGTCTTCAGAAAGTCGTAATCTCCGGAGGGATTCATGGTTATGTTCCGCACACGACGCGTGTGCACGAGCACGTTATCGAAGTACCACAGGTTTATGTACGGTTCGTCCTGTGCCAGCGTTTCCTGCACTTCAGCGTAAAGCCGCTTGCGCGCATTCTGATCGGTTTCGCGGCGCGCCTGATCGATCAGAGCGTCGACCCGCGGATTCGAGTAGTAGCCGCGGTTTGCGCCCTTGGGCGGGAATCGGTTGGAGTGAAAACAAAGCTCAAAAATATCCGGGTCCTGGTTGCCGCCGATCCAGCGCAACGAGTAAAGCTGGAAGGCGCCACTGGTCACGTCGGCAAAAAATGTGGCGAACTCGAATGTGCGGATGTCGAGCGCAATGCCCACATCGCGCAATTGCTGTTGCAAAACCGCCGCCAACAGTCGCGTGGACTCTTCCGTGGAAGTTTTCATGGTCAAATGAAAACGCACACCGTCGTGGGCCCGGTAGCCCGCGGCATCGAGCATCTGGCGGGCTTTATCAGGATCGTGCGGGTAGGTTGCCACGTCCGAGTCATATGCCCAGCTTTGCGGTGGCAGCACACTCAGCGCCGGTTGCGCGAGTCCGCGCCAGATGTATTCGAGAAGAGGACCGCGATCGATGGCATAGGCAATTGCCTGGCGAACACGCACGTCCTGCAAGAGCGGATCGCGCGTATTGAAAGCGAGATAGGAGAGGATTGTCCCCGGCGCGCGTTCTATCCGGAGATTGGGCTCGCTCTGCAGCGCTACCACTGTATCAGCCGTCAGCGCGTTAATGGCAACATCCGCGCTCTTCTTGCGCAATTCGAGCGCCCGTGTCGTCGGATCGGGGATCACCGCGAACCGCACCCGATCCAGGCGAGGCTTTGCTCCCCAGTAATCGTCATTCCGTTTCACCACAACTTCTTTGTCCTGCTCGGCACCGAGAAACGTGAAAGGCCCGCTGCCGACGGGATGTCGTGTCATCTCGTCCAGCGACCCATAGGGGACGATCCCAATCGCGCCTTCGGAAAGATTCCACAGCAAAGTCGCGTTGGGCTCCTTCAGATGGAATATCACGGTGAAATCGTCGGGCGCTTCGATGTGATCGACGAAACGGTACGCTGCCGATTTCGTGCTGCGAATCTTCCCTTCCAGCAAGGAATCGAACGTCCACTTCACGTCGCGGGAGGTAAGCGGCCGCCGGTCGTGAAATTTTACGCCGGGATGCAAGTGGAAGATGTAGGTCAACGGATCGGGAATCTCCCATCGCTCGGCCAGTTCGGGCTGAACATTGAAGTGCTGGTCGCGCGTCAGCAGCGCATCGAAGAGGAGTTGGTCAATACGCTGCGACTGCGCGTCAATTCCCACGCGGGGGTCGAGATTGGTTGGGCTGCTTTCAATAATCATGACGAGCGTGTTGGGATCGGGAGGGCTTGAGCAGGAGAGAAGAGGTAGGAAGCCGCCGGCGATACCTGCCCAAAGGATTACGGCTCTAAAACAATTTGTCATCCTGAGCGACAGGGGCCCCGAGCCAGCCGCTTTTGCTGGCTGGGGTAGGGGAGCGAAGGACCTGGTTCCAGCTGGCGTCAGCAACGCTGCGTCACGCATACGAAATCTTTCCGAGAATCGCGGCTCGCCGAGCGCCCGTCGCCGACGGCACATTACTCGGTCGCCGATGCCAAGTCTCATGCGCGAGCAGGGCGAACGCTACCGCCTCTTTCGCCTCCGCCGGCAGGCCGAACGCATCTGAGAAATGCAGACTGATCGCCATGGGTTCGAGTTCACGTCGCAACATGGCGAGCAGCGTGGGATTCTTCGCGCCTCCACCCGAGACGATCATCTCGCGATCGCGACTCCGCTCCGGTCCGAATTGCGGCAAAACGAAGCGGCGGACAGCATCTGCAATCGATCGCGCCGTCAATGCGGTGGCCGTCGCCACCACATCGGGCTTGCTGGCGCCATGACAGAGTTGAAGAAAATGGCTTACGTATTCGCGGCCAAATTCTTCGCGGCCTGCCGTGCGCGGCGGCTTCTGGCGAAAAAAGCGCGCGCGCAATAACTGGGCGATCACACCATCGAGTACGCGTCCCGAGGCCGCGACTTTGCCATCGCGATCAAAACGCTTTTCAAAAAGCTCCTCCATCGCGGCATCCATCACCATGTTGCCGGGGCCGGTGTCAAAAGCCAGCACGCGGCCAAGCGACGCGCCGGCGGGAATTGCGGTCAGATTCGCGATGCCGCCAATATTCTGGGCAATACGATTTTGCCCGCGCTTCTGATCGATGCTATTGTGCCCCACTCGCGGGGTGCGATAGACAAGATAGTCGAGGAACGGCACCAGGGGCGCGCCTTTCCCTCCGGCCGCGATATCGGCAGGACGAAAATCGGAGACCACCGGCACGCCGAGTCGCGCCGCGATCACCGCGCCTTCCCCGGTTTGCCATGTCACCGCCAATTTTCGTCCGAGAAATCGCTCCGCCACCCCCTGGTGATAGAGCGTCTGTCCATGACAGCCGACCAAGTCAAGCTTCACGCGATGCTTGCGCGCCGTCTTCGCTACCGCCTCTGCGTAGAGCTCGCCGAGAAGAAAGTTCAGGCGCGCGAGATCGGCAACGCGAGCCAGTTCGGCGTTCATGGCCGCGAGGATGGCGCGCCGCACCGGGGCCGGAAACGGATACTCTTCGTGAGCGAGAAGTTCGAAGTCTGTGTGCGGGTACTTTTCGTGTGGTGACGGGCCTTTGACCCGTCCGGTACTGGCCGACTGGAACCGCACGAGCGCCACATTGATGCCATCCGCCGAGGTTCCGCCCATCACGCCGGCAACGATCATGCTCCTAGCGCCCCTTCCTGCTATTGTCTGAGCGGACGAACGCAGCCAGCCGGATTTCTTCGCCGAACTCCCAGAGCTGCCGGGTTAGCTTCTCAACTCGTGCAGAAGTGGGAGCGGAGGTGCGGCGTGTTGGCAGGTTTTTCTTTTTGAATGCCAACACTCGCGCCGCCGATTCGCGCACGCGGCGGGCGAACTTGCTGTCGCGCGCCGACTCGCGGACCAGCGCTTCGTGCGCGCGCAGAATGAAATCTTCCTGATGGCAGATCAGGCCAAGATTGCCTCCGGCGCGGACGTGCCTGATCGTTACTTGTTCGATCGTTACTTGTTTGAACGGTGCCTGTTCGCTCAGCGCGGGAGCGAGGACACCGCCCATCTCCAGATCGTCGGAACAGATCAGGCCGCGGTAACCAATCTTCTGGCGCAGAATGTCGGTGATCCACTTCTTCGAGAGCGAGGCCGGAATCTGCTCCTTGATCACCGCCGGGAACGCGGCATGCGAAACCATGACGAACGGCAATTCGCGCCGCAGGGCGCGGTAGGGAACCAGATCCTGCTCCCACAATTTGCGCAGCGGCTTTTCTATGCTGGGGAGTTCGTGATGGGTATCGAGCGTGGCCTCGCCTAGTCCGGGGAAGTGTTTGCCGCAGCCGAAGACTCCGGCATCTGCCAGCCCGTGCAGAAACTCGCGCGCGTAGGCAACTACCTGCTTCGGATCGTCCGAAACTGCCCGCGAACTCAGCACTTGCCGCGAAGGTTCCAAGGCCAAGTCGAGCACCGGGGCAAAATCGACGTTGAAGCCTAGGGCGCGGCAGTTTTCGCCGATCACGCGTCCATGCTTGCGAAAGAGCGCGCGGCTGCCCGTGGCAAAAACCTCTGCCGCGGAAGGCGCCGAACCGAGCGCGTTGCGGAAACGATCCACCGTGCCGCCTTCGAGATCGACGCAGGCGAAAAGCGGAGTTGCCACGCACTTCTGGCATTCGCGCAGAAGAGTATGCGTCTGCTCGGCACCGGTGATGTTGCGGGCAAACAGAATCACTCCCGCCGGTTGAATCTTCGTGAGCAGGGAAGCGAGGCGCGGAGACATCTCGGTCCCGTCGAAGCCGATGATTAGGAGTTGGCCGAAGCTCATGTGCGTGGTCAGGGGTTGCTGCCCTCTGGATCCGTGGTAGACGACCCTCGGGTGGCTGATTTGAACCATTCGACGATTGCCACACAGAAGATGATCAGAGCGATCTGACGCACAGCCGATCCGATCATGGCTACAGTGTGGCCCAGGGCCGCGGAAATGGGAAACAAGCTCAACAGGAAGTAGATGCTGAAGTCCGCTCCCATTAACGCGGAAGCGATCTTCACGGATTTCTTCGGGAAACTGAATGCGAAAATGAAAAAGTAAATTGCAACTATGGCCTCAAAGATTTTGTAGAAGATGCTCCAGTAATTCATGCGGAGAAGCATTGGCCGGAAGAAATGGCCTTGCAAGACGCCGTGGATTTCCTGCGCCAGCAACAACACACAGATTACGAAAAGGACTGCCATCCAGAGCGTCGTTTCACGGTTGCTCTCGATCGTCATCCCGAGGACATGCACCGGCCGTGTATCAGACTCCACGCTCATCAGATTTCCTTCTTCAGCTCTGCCAGCAAGTTTAGCGCCTCCAGCGGCGTTAACCGGTTCAAATCTACTTCGCGCAGTTTTTCCAGCACGGGCTGGGACAGGGGCGTGAAGATGGTTAGCTGCGTCGGCCGCTCCGGTTCCGCGGAACTGCCCGGCGTCAGATGCCCCGATAGACGATGCTCGGACGATTCATGCTCGGCCAGCACCTCGCGGGCTCGCACCACGACCTCGTTCGGTAGTCCTGCCAGCTTGGCTACTTCGATTCCATAGCTGCGGTCGGCCGCTCCCGGCTCTACCCGGCGCAGAAAAACCACGCTCCCGCCAGCCTCTTTAACGGACACGTGATAATTTTTTACTCCGCTTAGTTGTTCGGCCAATTCAGTCAACTCGAAATAGTGCGTGGCAAACAATGTCTTCGCATGCACTCGGGCGTGGAGATACTCGATGGCGGCCCAGGCAATTGCCAGTCCGTCGTAGGTGGACGTGCCGCGGCCAACTTCATCGAGCAGGATCAACGAGCGCGCGGTTGCCGTGTGCAGGATGGCGGCCGTCTCGGTCATCTCGACCATGAATGTCGAACGGCCGCGGGCTACGTTGTCGCTGGCGCCGATGCGGGTGAAGACGCGGTCGACAATACCCAAGCGCACGGCGCGCGCGGGGACGAACGAGCCCATCTGCGCCATGATCACGATCAGCGCCGCTTGCCGCAGATACGTGCTCTTGCCACCCATATTCGGCCCGGTCAGCACAATGATGTTCTGCTTCGGAGTATTCTGCGTTGCGCGCGGCGGAGACGAATCGAGAAACAGATCGTTGGGAACGAAGCGCTCGTTGCCCGCCGTCAGTTCCTGCAGTTCGATCACTGGATGACGGCCTTCGACAATTTCCAGATCGCCGCCGTCTTCGTCTTTTTCCGCCTCATCTTCAGTCTCATCGAACCGCGGTCGGCAATAATTCCGCAGCGCCGCAATGTGCGCCAGGCAGGTTAGCACGTCCACTTCGGCGAGCGCCAGCGCGGTCTGTCTTATACGCTTGGCCTCGGCCGCAATCGCCGAGCGCAACTCGGCAAACAGCCGGCGCTCGATTTCGACAATCTTCTCCTGGGCATCCAGAATCTTCGATTCATACTCTTTCAGTTCTGGAGTGGTGAAGCGTTCGGCATTCACCAGCGTTTGCTTGCGCTCATAGTCGGCGGGCGAGAGGTGCAGGTTCGCCTTCGAGATTTCGATGTAGTAACCGAAAATCGAATTGAACTTTACCTTGAGCGATCCAATGCCGGTGCGTTCGCGCTCACGGGTTTCGACCTGCGCAAGGTATTGTTTCGAGTTGCGGCTCAGGTCGCGGAGTTCGTCCAGATCTTTGTCGACGCCGGCGGCGATCACTCCGCCATCGCTCAGCGTGAGTGGAGGCTCGGGAACCAACGTGCTGTCGATCTTTTGCCGAAGGTCGGCTAGTTCGTCGATTGCTTTGTGCAGCGCGGCCAGTCGCGAGGCAGGCGGTTGAGACTCACTCAATCCAGCCAAGGCAGCTCGCACCTTGGGAATCTTTCCGAGGGATGCCGCCAGCGCCAGCACATCTCGCGGATTCGCCGTCTCCAGCGTGACTCGGCTTAGCAAACGCTCCAGGTCTAGAATCCCGTCGAGTGCGCGCCGTAATTCTTCGCGGCGCACTGTGTCTTTGACTTGCGCTTCGACGGAATCCAGCCGCGCTTCAATCTCCACACGATCCAACGACGGACGCAGCAGCCAGGTACGCAACAAGCGCTTTCCCATCGGCGTAACGGTGGCATCGAGGCAGCGGAACAGAGTTACTCCAGCGTCGGTTCCGGCGAAAAGCGGTTCGATCAGTTCGAGGTTGCGCACCGTTACCGTATCGAGCACCAGGCAGTTTTGCCGCTCGTAGAAGCCGATGCGGTCTACGTGATCGAGCGTGCCGCGCTGAGTGGAGCGGATGTAGTAGAGGATCGCGCCCGCCGCGGAAGCGGCCGCGCTCTTGCCCGCTAAGCCGAAGCCTTCGAGCGAGAGCACTCCGAAGTGATTTTCGAGCAGAGGGATGGCGTGGTCGGGAGCGAAAATCCAATCGTCCAAGGGAGTCTCGGCCCAGCCGAAGCCGGAGATCCGAGCGACCGGGGCCGTGCCCGTAGAGGTACGGGCGTCTCGCGCGTCGGCAAGAATGCTCCGTGTTTGAACCGCAGCGTTTCGCTCCAATAATGGTGCCGAAGACCCGTATAACATTTCTTTTGGCCGCAATTGTTCAAGTTCTTCTTGAATGCGACGGGCAGCCGATTCACCGGCGAACTCGGTGGCGCGAAACTCGCCGGTGGAAAGATCAAGCGCGGCAAAGCCGACATGATCTCCGACGGCGGCCACTGCGGCCAGGAAGTTGTTTTCTTCTGCGTTCAGAGACGAATCGGCCGCCGTGCCCGGCGTGACGACGCGCGTCACTTCGCGCCGCACTAATTTCTTTGCCAGCCGCGGGTCTTCCACCTGCTCGCAGACCGCAACCTTAAAGCCCCGCCGAATCAGTTTTGCGATGTAGCCCTCGGCCGCGTGGTAGGGCACGCCACACATGGGTATGTCCACGCCCTTTTCTTTATTGCGCGAGGTCAACGTGATCTGTAATTCACGCGCGGCCAGCACCGCGTCGTCGAAGAAGAGCTCATAGAAATCCCCCAGCCGGAAGAACAGCAGAGCGTTGGGATGCTCTTTCTTGATGGCGGCATATTGCCGCATCAGCGGCGTCGAGGGCTCGGACATGGGGCAATTTGTGATGGGTAATTTGTAATTTGTAATCTCGTATTTTGCAATTCTATGCTCGACCGACTTCCCATGCCGGCAAACTGGATCGCGGAAACATCTTCGCTTCCAAATCACCAATTGCAAATTACAAATTCTTTTGTTCTCCTTACCCCATGGAACTTCGTAAAGATCCCATTACCCGCTCCTGGGTGATCACCGGTGATGATGTCGTCGAGCCTACTCCACATTCTGAAGCGTGCAGGTTTTGCGGCCCGTCCGCCGAATCCGCGCAAGTCATCGCGAACCTGCCGGGCGTGGATGGCAGCGCCTGGTCGGCGCGCTCGGTTGTCCATCCGCACGCGCTTTACCACATCGAAGGGGAGGCGGCGCGCCGCGGCGATGGTCTTTACGACCGCATGGGATCGGTGGGGGCGCATGAAGTGCTACTCGAAAATCCTCGTCATGACGGCCATCTCTGGAATGCGAGCGACGCCGAAGTGGAACAATTCCTGCGTCTGGCCGCGCTGCGCATTCAGGATTTGAAGCGCGACGGCCGGCTCAAGTACATCAGCATCTTCAAGAATCACGGTCCAGGCGCGGGACAGGAATTCGAGCATCCCACATCGCAGCTGACGGCAACCACGTTCGTTCCGCGCCGGGTCCTCTACGAACTGCGGGCCGGCCGCGACTATTTTGAGACCAAAGAGCGCTGCGTCTTCTGCGACATCCTCGCGCAAGAGGAGCGGCAGGGTCTTCGTATCCTGGAAATTCGCGGAGACTACGTGGCCTTCTGTCCTTATGCGCCGCGCGTTCCGTATGAAACCTGGATTATGCCGCGCAGCCATGAATCTTCCTTTGAGCGCAGCGGTTCTTCGCGGGTGGGTAGCGTGAGCGATCTGGCAGCGCTGCTGCGAAGAACGCTGCAACGGATCCGCACTGTGACCGAAGCCTTTCACCTGGTGTTGCACACCTCGCCCAACAGCCAGCATCCATCCGCAACTCTGGGATATTGGAAGACGCTCGATGAAGATTATCACTGGCACATTGAGATTCTGCCCATACTTGAGGCCAAGGCGAGGTCGTACACGTTCAAAGAGATTTATTATTCCCCGGTGACTTCCGAGACGGCAGTGAAACGTCTGCGGGAGGCGAAGATCTAGAAGCGTCAGCTACGAGCTACGAGCCGCGAGCTTCGGGCAACCAAAAGCTTCGAGCAACCAAGAGCTTTGTTTGCTCGCAGCCCGAAGCTCGCAGCCCGAAGCGATTCTCATGACCATCCGCCGCCTTAAAACCTACACCGGATCGCTCGGTTACGTTTACCAGTATTACTTCGTCGGTAAACGCGCGGCTCCGGCGCCGAAGGGGCTGGTGTCCGATGCTACAGAGTACATCTTCGATGTCACCTCCGACCGCAAGCTGACCTACGCGGTGAGCATTTTCCTTCCGCACGTAGTTGCGAGCGCCTGGGCCGAAGCCCACGGGCGCCAGCTGGCTGAGTCCGAGCAATATGCCGCCGTCAAGATGCGGTTGTTCCGCGGCTTTGACGAAGTGGAAGAAATGCAGACGCACGGACACCAATTGCAGATCGACTTGCAATCACTGGAAGAAGCGCTGGCGGCGTTGGGAGTGGAATAGAATCGTCTCTTTGAGCGCCGATCACCGATCACCGATGAGAAGGCCTCGCCCGGCTAGCGGGCGCGTGCGATCACCAGCGTCAGATCATCTTCTTGCTCGCCGAACCGGAATTGCCGAACCGCCTCCCCCACATTCCGCAAGATGGACGCAGCCTCAAGGGCCTGACTCTCACGCAGGCCTTCCAATAGGCGTGTTTCGCCAAATTCTTCTCCGTTATAGCCCCTGGTCTCGGTGAGGCCATCGGTATAGATACTTAGGATATCCCCGGGTTCCAAGTGAACTTCGGCGACAGAGCACTCGAAGCTCTCAAACAGGCCAAGGACCGTGGCGGTCGCGGTAAGCCTTTCCACCGCGCCTCCGCGGCGGAGCAGCAAGGGAGGGTGATGCCCGCAGTTGGCGTAATGCAGGGTTCTGGTGGCGTCGCTATAGCGCCCGAAAAAAAACGTGACGTAACGTTCGTTCGGGGTGTGGCTGTACAGGTGGCGATTGACCAGGGCGAGGAACTGAGGAATATCCTGCACTTGTGTGCCGTGCTCGCTGCAAAGGCTCCCGTGCAGATTGGCCATCAGCAAAGCAGCCGCGATGCCCTTTCCAGCAATATCCGCCAGCGCGAACCCGACTGTTCCGGGTCCCATATCGAGAAAATCGTAGTAATCTCCCCCGATCATTCGAGCCTGCACGCAGTTTCCGGCGTAATCGAGAGTCTTTAACGACGGTTTTTCCTGCGGCAGCAACGCGCTTTGTACTGCACGAGCGCGCATCATCGGTTGATCATCCAGTTGACCCACGTCCAATTTCCAGATGTTTGCGTCCACGGCCAGACACGCAAGGCCGGCCACGCCCTGAGTCACGGTACCCCGCGCACCTTTCCAGACCACTCGGAAAGGTGCCTGCCGATTGCCACATTCGACTCTTAGAACTTCACCGATTTCGACTTCCTCTTCAAGGCCAGCCAGGCGCGCTCCCGACATGGAGATATCAATGGTTTGGGCCAGTTGAGGCGGCAAGCCTGGGGGTTCGCGGTATACCCGTACTGGTAACTCGACCCGCACCCGGTCTTCTTTCCGGTCGTCGTAACAGGCCAGTGCCGTCGCGATCGCCTCGGTCAGAACCGATTTCTCGCAGGGCTTTAAAAGCAATCGGAACACAGAGGCCTCGTTGACCGCCTTGGTTGCGCCATCAAGATCCATGCGACCCGAAAGCAATAATCGAATTGTGCTGGGGGCAATTTGTCGCGCACACTTCAGGAACTGCACTCCATTCATGCCGCCCATCTGCATGTCGGAAATAACAATCGCAAAAGGACCGTGGGTGCGGAGCGATGCCAGGCCTTCTTCCCCGCTGGCTGCGGTTGCAATCTCGAATTCACCTCGCAGCATTCGCCGATAGGAGTCCAACGCCGCCGGTTCATCGTCGACAAACAGTATCTTCTGATTCACTGTGAACGGTCCCTTTTACATCGGTATTCCAGACGCCAGTGCAGAATGTTGCCGGGACCGGCGTGCCTACGAACCTTTCCCCGCAAACGGTTCGGCGGCCGAGGCGCTGTGGCCATGCTCGAACCAACAATTCAGATTGGATCCGACCTCAGTGAGGAAGATCGGCGGAAAGAAGTGCAATCTGGAGCCATTGCAGACATAACCGGAGTAACCTGGCGATTGCACCAGCGGTTTGCTCTCCGTTGACGGAGCCCTGGGTCGCCGTTTTGGCCATGTGACACAGATCACACACTCTTGTGACAGCCTCCGTTTCCCCCGCACTCTCCCTCCCGGCAAACTATAATCACCCAGGCGGGAGTGGGGATGTAACGAACCGGCCTGTGGAAGCACTTTAACAATGATGACCTTGATCTGGCTGCGCGTTGCGCTGGTTTGTTATGCCGCGGGATTGCTCTACGCGCTGGTGGCGCTCACTCGTACCACGGAAATTCTGGGCAAAATTGCACTCCACGCCTCTTATCTGGGCATGGTGTTCCATTTCGTTTCGCTGACCGAAGCCGTCGTGCAGTCGGGCCAGTTCGCCGCCGCTACGGCGCATAACTCGGAGTCGCTGCTGGCTTTCCTGATCATGGTCGTCTTCATGATTGCTTACATCATGTATAAGACAACGACGCCGGGTATCGTGATTTTCCCCCTGGTGTTTCTCCTGACCTTCGTGGCCGCCACTGGCCAGCAGCCGCTGGTCTTCGCTTCGGTGGCCGTGAAACACGGCTGGCTGGCGGTGCATATCCTGATGATCTTCACCGGATACGCGGCGCTGTTTCTCAGCTTTGGCGCCAGCATTCTCTACCTGATGCAAGAGCGTGCCCTCAAATCCAAGCGAGCGAGCGGAATGTTCTCGCGGCTGCCCGCCTTGCAGGTGATTGACGACATTGGCTATCGCTCGCTCATGCTGGGGTTTCCCTTCATGACGCTGGGACTGATCGCGGGCATTGTGGTTGCCGAGAGTACCTACGGCCGGCTTGATTTCTTTGATCCCAAGATTTTGCTTTCCGTGCTGATGTGGGCGGTCTACCTGCTGATGGTGTTTATGCGCCTGAATGCGGGATGGCGCGGACGCCGCGCCGCGTTGCTTGCGAGTGTGGCCTTCGTCGCGGCCATCGTGGCCTGGATTTCCAACTACTTTAGCGGCATGCACAGGTTTATCGCATCATGAGATTCCAGCTCATCGGCGTCAATCACAAGACCGCTCCGGTCGAGGTGCGCGAACGCCTGGCCATTGCCGAATCGCGTCTGCCGGAGGCTTGCAAGAAACTGTCCGAGCATCCCGCGGTTGCCGAAGGGATGATCGTTTCCACCTGCAACCGGGTGGAATTTATCGCCAACATGAAGAACGGCACGGGCGACCTGCGCGAATTTCTGCGCGAGTATTTCGAAACCGATCTCACTCCGTTTGAATCTCATCTTTACGAATTCAAGGAAGATGAGGCGATCCGCCACATTTTTCGCGTAGCCGCCAGCCTCGACTCCATGGTCGTCGGCGAGCCCCAGATTCTGGGACAGGTTAAGGAAGCCTACGCGACCGCCCGCGCGGTGGGAGCGGTGCGCGCGCAGCTCGATCAATTGCTGACACGGGCTTTTGCTGTGGCCAAACGCGTCCGCACCGAAACCGCGGTTGGATCTTCGTCGGTTTCGATCGCGTCGGTGGCCGTCGAACTCGCAGAGAAAATCTTCGGCAGCCTGCACGGCAAAAACGTCTACCTGGTGGGTGCGGGGAAGATGAGCGAGTTGGCGGCCCGGCATCTTCTCGCGCACGGCGCCGCTTCTTTATTTGTTGCCAACCGCACTTACGACCGGGCGATCCGGTTGGCGCACAAATTTAACGGACAAGCCATCGAGTTCAGCCGCCTTTATGAAACCTGCGATCGCGCCGACATCGTAATTACGGGCACCGGCTCGCCCAACTTCATTTTCCGTCCGGAACACGGCGAAAAGCTCATGGCGCTGCGCAAAAACAAGCCCATGTTCTTTATCGACATTGCCGTTCCCCGCGACGTCGATCCGGCGATGAACGAAATCGATGGCATCTTTGTTTATGACATCGACGATCTGCAGCAGGCGGTCAGTTCGCATGTCGCCGATCGCAAAAAAGAAGCAGAAAAGGCGGAGGCGATCATCAATGGTGAAGTCGGCAAATTCCATGCCCGCCTGCAGACGCTTGACGTGGTTCCGACCATCGTCAGTTTGCAAGACCACCTGGAAACTATTCGCCAGGCGGAGATTGACCGGGTGCGCGGCCGGTTGGGTTCCATGACCACCGACCAGGAAATGGCCGTCGAAGCGCTGACCCGCGGCATCGTCAATAAAATCATGCACACTCCCATCAGCACGCTCAAGACCGCTGCCCGCGATCCGGAATCCACCACCGTCATCGAACTGGTGCGGCGCCTGTTTAACCTGCATAGTGAGGACGAAAAGGAAATGGCTGCTGCGAAATCCGGCCGCGGGCCGAGTTCAGAAAAAAGTTCAGAAAAAAGTTCGGATATAGGAGCGCAAAACTGATGGCTCGTTTGCGCATCGGCTCCCGGGGCTCGCAACTTGCTCTCTGGCAGGCCCATCACATTTCCGACCTGTTGCGCGCGCAAGGTCACAGCGTGGAATTGGAGATTATCAAGACCACTGGCGACAAAATCACCGACGTGGCGCTCGCCAAGGTCGGCACCAAAGGCATGTTCACCAAGGAGATTGAAGAGGCGCTCGTCGAAAACCGGGTTGATCTCGCGGTGCACAGCTTAAAAGATTTGCCCACGGAGCTGGCCGGCGATTTCGAAATTGCCGCCATCACTACCCGAGAAAATCCGCGCGACGTTTTTTGTTCGGTGAAATTTGCCAGGATCGACGCACTGCCGCAAGGCGCGAACGTTGGCACCAGCAGCCTTCGGCGCCAGGCCCAGTTGATGGCGTTTCGTCCCGACCTGAAAATTCATCCGCTCCGCGGCAATGTGGATACGCGCCTGCGCAAACTGGAAGCGGGCGATTACGACGCCATCATTCTGGCCGCCGCTGGTCTGAACCGCTTGGGCAAAACGCAGTTGGTGCGGCAGGTGATCCCGGCGGAAGTCATGACTCCAGCCGCCGGACAAGGTGCTTTGGGAATCGAAATTCGCAATGGCGACAAGGCCACGCGGGCGCTGTTGGCTTTTCTCGACGATGCTGCTGCCCGCGCCACCACCACTTGCGAGCGTGCGCTGCTCAACAAACTAGGTGGCGGCTGCCAAGTTCCCATCGGAGCCTTCGCCGAAGCCATCGGAGGATCGGCCAAAGCTGGACGTATTCGCCTAAACGGGCTCGTAGCTCATCCCGACGGAAGCAAAGTTCTGCGCGAAACCCGTGAAGGTGATGATCCCGTGCGCCTGGGCGAAGAAGTCGGCGAAACTCTGCTGCGCCGAGGCGGCGATGTTATTCTCGAAGAAGTTTACGGCGAAGGTTTTGCTCTGCCGCAACAACCGTAGAGGCCGTAGAGGCAGGTGTCAGGTGTCAGGAAAACCCGGGATCTGAGACCTGACACCTGAGACCTGACACCTGATTCATGAAGCCCAACGAAAACCATCCACTCGCCGGAACCCGCATTCTAGTTGGACGCGCCCGACACCAGGCCGGAAGTCTTTCCAGCAGCCTGCGCAGCCTGGGCGCGTCGGTGATCGAGATCCCGTTCATAGAGATCCGCAAACCGCAGTCATACGCGCCGCTCGACAGCGCTCTCAAAAGTATCGAGAGCTATGACTGGCTTATTCTGACCAGCGCCAACGGAGTCGAAGCCATGTGGGAGCGGGTGCGGAAACTTCGCATCACGCGCCGGAACCTCAAGCATCTCCAAATTGCTGCCATCGGACCTGCGACGAAAAAGGCGATCGTGAAGCATGATTTGAAAGTCAAAATGGTTCCGGAGGAGTACGTGGCCGAGTCAGTGGTGAAAGGGTTGCGCGATAAGGTCAGCGGCAAACGCGTCGTGCTGATTCGAGCGAAAGTCGCGCGCGATGTGATTCCAGAAGAACTGCGCGCGGCCGGAGCGCAAGTCGATGTGGTCGAAGCTTACGAAACGGTAGTGCCGGAAAAATCGCGAGCGCGCCTGCGCGCCCTGATGAAGAATGCAGCCCGCCGCCCACACCTTGTGACCTTTACCAGTTCTTCGACCGCCAAGAACTTTGCCGAACTGCTCGGCAACTTCAAGGCCGGTTCACCGAGGGTGAGTTGGCTTAAACATGTCCAATTGGCTTCGATTGGCCCGGTGACTTCGGCGACGCTTCGCGAGTTACAGCTGCCGGTCGCGATAGAGGCTCGCGAATTCACCATGGGTGGACTGATCCGCGCGATCGTCCTGGCCCGCTACGCAGAGCAAGAACATTGAATCATTGAGTCATTGAATCATTGCATCATTAAAACCCTAACCCTTACGGTTTTGAAATGTCTCAATGCGTAAATGATTCAATGACTCAAGACCCTTCACTACGCCTTCGGACCCGAAACTCCCATTTGCGGATCGATCGCGTCCAGGTATTCCTGCATGCGTTTTTTGGCATCGTTGGACATGCCGGTGAACTCGATTCCGTTGCCCACTCCCGGATCGCACGTCCGCACCACGGCACTGATCTTGATGTGCTCCGCGTCCAGCCAGAAATCCACGCGCAACACAGTTCCCAGCGGCAGAGGCTGCATGCTCTCGATATAGCATCCATTGCCGCTCACATCGGTGGCATTGATGCGGAGCGGGGCGTTGACGCGTTCGTCGCGTATTTCCAGGGGCAGCGTAATCTTATGGCGGTGCCAGCGGCGGCGGTTGGAAGCGGCAATGGTGACGGTGGCCCCGTCGAGCGGCAGATAGCTTTTCCACGGACACTCCTGATCCGCCGCCAGCTTCACTCCCACTTGATTTTTCTTGACCGGGCCGGTGTTCATCACCCACACCACGACGCAGCGCGATTTCTTCTCGTCGCATTGCAATCCGATGATGTCGCCCACTTTCAGTTCGGTTTCTACACCGGAGACCAGTGCGCCGTCGGAACTGATGTTGTGAGCGCGAGCGTGTTGGGAAAAAGGGCGTCCCTCGGCGCTCATTCCCCATATCCGCACCGGCAGATCCACCGTCAGGCGAGGTTCGGTTTGGTTCGCAGCCATGCCTTATCCTTAATACTCGCTTCTGGTATTCGCTCCTGCATGATACCGCCGTTGCGGCGCGCACGGATATTACAAAGTGCGCCGGCACGGTAACGAGCGGAGCATCACTTTCGGCACCCTCAGGCCGGGTTTCGGCGAGAGCTGCTACGAATCCTGTACGAACTCCCGATACCCGATAATCCGGATCTTCTGCTCCTCCAGAAACTGCCGCAGCGCTGCTGAAGTCAACAGACGCCGTTCCTGGTCTCGAGATTCGAGGAGCCGCGTATGGACAGCGCGCAAGTCGGCGTCGCAGTATCCGGGATGGCAAACGAATTCCCAGGTTCCGTCCGGCAGGCAAGCCAGCGTCTGGCGGAGAAGGGAATCATCGCCGTTGTGGTCATCGCTAACCAGAGAACCGGTCTCAATCACTCCTATCACACCGTCGGGCGTAAGCAGTCCAGCGCGCTTGGTCCGCTGCCGAAATTGGCGGGAGAGAGTATGCAGCATGCGGACCTGGCCATAGCGTTTCCAGAGCTGCGGCTTGCCTTTGAACAGGCGCGCGGGCAACGCTTTGACCGGAACAACAGGATTGCGGATGGCGCGCACGCCGCAAATCCTCGCCGCGCGCAGCAACGCTCCGAGGATCTCAGGAAAGACGTGGGCGTGCTTGTGGGTATCGAGGTGCGTCACCTTGAGACCGGTGGCTTGAATCTTCCTGATCTGCGCCGTGACTTCCTCCACCAGTTGGTCGCGATCAAAGCCTCCAAGCATGGCGCGCGCGGCGAAAGCCGAAAGCCTGGAATAAAACTTTTCCGGTTCGGCCGAGCGCACCGCGACCAGCGTATCCAGCGCCGCAGGTTGCGCCACGGGAGTTCCATCGACCAGCACAACGTGGCAACCGACGGAGAGATTTGGAGCCGAGCGCGCCGCTGTCACCGCGTCTTCGAAAGCGGGGCCGTTGGCCATTAAGGTTGTAGAGGAGACGACGCCCGCAGTGTGGGTTTCGAGAATGGCTCGATTCACTCCCGCGGTCAGACCGAAATCATCGGCGTTGACGATTAACCTGCGCACCGGAAAAGTGTAGCAGCCGCGCGCCTGGTTTGACTTGCCTGGTTTGACTTCCGTGGTTTAACTCTTCTGGTTTAGCTTCTCTGGTTGAACCGCGGCGGTTTGACCGCTGAGGGAAGCGTCCAGTATGCTCAGCATAAGTTTTGCAGCGGCTCGTTGTTAGAGCGGCGTTTTTGCGGGAGTTCATTTTTGCAGTAGATCCAGTTTGCAGTAGATCCAGGAGCGGCGGAAACGCCGCATCGTCGTCGTTATCGTTGCATCCGCGTCATGCGGGCGGTTAGCTCAGCTGGTTAGAGCGCCTGCCTTACAAGCAGGAGGTCGCAGGTTCGAGTCCTGCACTGCCCACCAATCACGCTTTCATTCACTCACGTTCGTGCGCGGCAATGTGCCACTGTTTTGTTGGCGAAATTCTGGTCGTGCCTTCGATTCGTAGAAGACCGATGGCTCAGTGCTTTTGCCTTTAGACCCTACTGGGGTGGTCTTTTGGAATCAATGGCTTAGCGACATAATTCCTCCCAAATCTTTGAGAAATTAGGACTTACCTGTAAGGTATTTATAAATCAATGAGTTAGCTAGAAATGTTCAAGTTGTTTTCCGCCAGATCTTTGAGGAATAAGGACTTAGTTTTAAGGTATTTATAAATCAATGAGTTGCAGAACATCGGGTCATCGGGTGATCGGGTCATCGGGAGATCTGAAACCCAAAGGCAAAGGCTCTTGATTTTCGATCAGCCGATGGCGCGCCTTTTTTTGACCATTGGTCACTACAACCACAAAGATAAAAGAAGGGGCGCGGAATTTCTCCGCGCCCTGGGGTAAAGTTGGCCTAACTACAGGAACGCTTACTACTGCACGACGATCGCCACACTTGCCTGAGGCAGTGGTGGTGGTGTGCCGACCTCGGTTGCCGTTACCGTGACGGTATACGTCCCGGGCACGGTTGCCGGAGTGAGATTAAACGCGGTCTGCCCGTTCTTGGTCGTGTCGGCTTGGGAGGTTGCCGTGATGATGATGCCTGAAGGCAGACCCGAAGCGATGGTCGGAGCCGTGTATGTGACCGGGCTGGCCGTGGTCGAACTGAGTTGACCGCACTGGCTCAACGTGGTGTAGGGCGTGGGGCATGACGACGTCGAGCTACTCAACGACCAAGTCACTGCCGTGTTGCTCGTCCCGGTAACCGTTGCTGTAAATGACTCGGTTTGGCTCGGCCAGCCGTCGGCCGTGTCATTCGGGTACAATGCCGTCCCTGTGTTCACCCCGACGATGATTGGTGGCGCTGAGCTGCCGCCGCAGGCAATCAGCAGGGCTAGCAGCGTCAGCGATACGCACAGACTGGCAACGGCGGAGTGCTTCCATACTTTCCGTCCCGCGAAGCCGGCCACTACGATGCCTGCGAGCGGCAATGCGAATGGGAGCGACGGAGGACGGTTGTCGGCCCGGCGACGGATTTGGCCTCCTGTCCCTGTGTTGGGGCCCTTGGTCGTTATGGTCATTCCAACCGCAATCCCGGTGGGGGCTATTGTCCCGGCGGCAATCGACGGAGGATTGAAGGCACAACTGCTGTTCGTCAGCGTCGGATCGGTGGGAGTGAAGCTGCATGAGAAAGTTACCGTGGCGCCGAAGCTGGTCGCCGAGGTGGGTGTGGCGAGGAAGGTATAACTCAGAGTTCCCTGTCCCGCCTTGACCGTGTGCGAAGTAGGGCTGCCCGGGTTAACGACGAAGGTGTAGGTGCCATAAATCACCTGGCTCAGGGCGGTCGAGGTGCTGGCGGCGTTGTTCGAGTCTCCGCCATAGCCGGCCGTGATCGAATTTGGCCCCACCGCTAGGGTACTGGTTGCGAAGGTTGCCGTTGCCTGAGTAGCATTCAGCGTAGTCAGGCCACCTGTACCCAGGAGTGTGTTGCCGTCGTAGAAAGTCACGGTGCCGGTGGGCGTGTTTGAGCCCAACGTGGTCACGGTCGCGGTGAAGGTCACCGACAAACCCTGAGTCTGCGGGTTCTGGCTGGAGGCGACAGTGGTGCTGGTCGCCGACAGAGCAGCCGGCCAGCCATTCACCAGATTGGCAGCGTTCACGGTGCCGATTCCGGTTGCGAAGTCCCAGCCGGTTTGCGAGGTGTAGGCCGGCAGATACGAAGCGTCCGAAGTGGAGAGCACACCGAATGTGCCGGAGGGCAGATAACAGTTGTTCGTGCCGGTGCAATTTACGTCCATATCGCCGAGGGTCACGTCGTAGAAAATGCAGGAACTGGCGACGCCGTTTCCGAGGGTTGAATTGCAGGTAGTGCTACCGCTTGCGCCATACTCGTTGGCGGCCAGTTGGTAGTAGATCGGATTCGGATTGCCTTGCGGCCCGCCCGCATTCTGGTTCACCAGCGCCTGAATGCCAGCCATGATGGGTGAGGCGAAGGACGTGCCTCCCGCTCCCGACCATGTAACGGGCGCGCCGGTACAAGCAGTGCCTCCGTTGGCAATGTCGCTGTAGCAGAATACATAAAAGTGATCCCAAACTCCGTTGGCGGCAAAAAGCGAGACGTCGGGCAGGTCGCGCACGCCGTCGCTGGGATTTCCGACCAGCGATTGCCACGATGGTTTTGGCCACCCAGCGCACGTTCCGCCCACCACGCCCGATACGGCCGGCGATCCGGTCGCGCACCCGCTCGGTCCGCCGCTGCCCGATGACGTGGTCACGAGGTCGTCGTCCAAGGCCGTGCTGCTGCTGCAGAAGCCACTCGTTCCGTAAGGTTCGCTGTAACCAAGGAACCCCGTGAGCAGCACGCTGGCGCAGGAATCGTTCCAGGGAATCTCCGGAACATAGGACAGTGCGGATTCATACGTGGCTGAGTTGCTGTTACTCCAGTAGGTGCTATTGGTGCCAGCGTAGGTATCGCCGAAATCCGTCCCACCAACGGCTACGTTATAAGGAGTCGATGCCCAACCGCTGACTCCGATACCATGCGTGGCATTCGCTTGATCTGCGTCGCAGCTCGCCGCACCCTCATCGCCCGCGGAAACGAAGAACGAGACGCCTTCCGAGACCGCCTGCTGAAAAGCCGTGCTAAACGCTTGATTAGAGGCTGCGCCGTTGAAGGCTTCGCACTCACCATAGCTCATGCTCATGACTGCGGGCGGTGTGTTGCTTGCGGCTAGAAGGTTTTGTATGGCGATCAAACCGCCAAAGGTTAACGTGTCGGTGCACGAAGCCAGTTCGATGGCGGCGCTGGGGGCGGCCGCGCTGGCATATTCGGCATCGATGATCGCTTCCCCGTCGTCGCCGTTCACTCCCGGGTCGGTGCAGTTATTGGGGCCAACCGGAGGAGCGGGATGGATCTGCGTGAACGAGCCCTTGGGGAACGACGACGAAAGGCCAAATGTCGATCGGAACGTAGTCCAATCGGCGGTGCTGTAAACGTCCGTATCCTCGATCACTACAATCGTTTGCCCCTGTCCGGAAATACCCGCGGTGAAAAGTGGATTCAGATTGTAGATGGTCGCAAGGTCGCCGGGGACCACTAAGTCACATAGCCCGCCCATGAAGCAAGTGTAACCAGAAGGAGTGTAGTTCGCTCGCGGCTTGTAATTGGTATGCGGCTTGAAGTCGTGCAATGACACCACTCCGACCACGGCTGGCGCCAGAGCCGCCGGAATCTGCGGATCGCTCATGTTGGCGATGTGCTTTACGCCCTTTACATCCAAGTTGTGAATCTCGGTGTGGAAGGCGGCGTGCACTTCGCCCGCCGTCCCGGAAAAATCGATGAGCACCCCGTTCGTGTACACCACATTGACCTTGAACCCTTGCGACTCCAGCCAACGCGTAATCGCGCTGAGATCTTGTTTTGCCAAGCCGTATCGCTGACCGAATTGCTTCGCCGTGAGCCAGTGATGAAAATTCGGCGAGGATTTTTCCTGGAGTTCATCGAGGTACTTCTGCAGCGCCTGCTCCTGCTCAGGCGAACGCTTCAACTGGAGCAGCATGTGCTCCATTGCCAGGCTGTCGGCCACCGAGCCACGATCGTTTTGCTTATTGGCCTCGGGCCGGGTGTTGCCCGCGAGCGTGACCAATTTGCTATTGTCCACGGTCTGGGTAATCAGAATCGGCGCGCCAGTTTGGGCTTGCACCACGGGACCAGCGAGGACGAAGAGAGAAGACAGGATGAGGGTGACAAAAATTGGCGTCAAAAAGTTGAACGAAGACAGTAGGGCCGAGCGCGTACGTCGCATGGGACACTCCGTGGCAGAACAGAAATTGTAGGGAACTCGCAAGCATTATCTATGCTTCTTCTTGTCTGAGCAAGTTGTTACTGGCTGGGGTTGCATGGGTGGAAAATATTTAGTTGGCTCGGTGTGATTCAGGTCACATTTCTTCGGCGTCAGCTCTCCAGTGTCAGCGGTTGGCGGGCGAGGGCGCCCGCCCTACACAACTCAGACTTCGGCTAATTCTTCTTCCAGCAACTGTTTGTTGTAGAGATCGGTGTAATAGCCGTTGCGGGCTATGAGTTCGTCGTGGGTACCTTGTTCTACGATGCGTCCCTGGTGGAGGACGGCGATGGCATCGGCGTTGCGGACGGTGGAGACGCGGTGGGAGATGAAGATGGTGGTGCGTCCGCGCATGATTTCGCGGAGATGGTTGAGGATTTTGTCTTCGGTGTGGGTGTCGACGCTGGAGAGGGCGTCGTCGAGGATCAGAATGCTGGGGCTGCGGAGCAGGGCGCGGGCGATGGCGGTGCGCTGCTTTTGGCCTCCGGAGAGGGTGATGCCGCGCTCGCCTACGGTCGTGTTGTAGCCCTCGGGGAAGCTTTCGATGTCGTGGGCGATGTTGGCGGCTTCGGCGGCGGCTTTGATGTCGGCTAGGGTGGCTTCGCCATCCTCTTTTTCGGATACTCTTTCGGATACTTTTTCGGATACTTCGGTCGAGATGCCGTAGGCAATGTTTTCGCGGATGGTGTCGCTGAAGAGGAAAGTCTCCTGCGGAACAAAGCCGATTTGGCGGCGCAGGGTGTCGAGAGGGAATTGGCGGACGGGGCGGCCGTCGATTAGGACGGCGCCGGGCGGCGCGTCGTAGATGCGGGGTATAAGGTTGACTAGCGTGGTTTTGCCGGAGCCGGTGGGGCCGACGATCGCCAGACTGGAGCCGGCGGGGATGCGGAGGTTGATGTCTCTCAGAACTTCCGTGCCGTTGTAGGCGAAGTTTAGGTTGCGGAATTCGATGGCGCCGAGAAGGCCGGGTGAAGCGGATCGGGCCATCGGGTGATCGGGTGATCGGGTGATCTGAACCGCCGCAGCAGTTGTGACAGAACTCTGGCTTTTCGATGACCCGATGACCCGATGATCCGATGACCCGATTTCATCCAACGGCGCGATATCATCGGCGATTTCGGCTTTCTGCGCGAGGATTTCCTGGATGCGGACCATGGAGGCCGTTCCGCGCTGGAAGATGTTGATGACCCATCCCAGGGCGATGACCGGCCAGGTCAGCTGCACCATGTAGGTGTTGAAGGCTACGAAATCGCCTACGTTCATCTTGCCCATCAGGACTTGTCGTCCGCCGACCCACAGGACGATGACCACGGCGGCGCCTAGCATGAGTTCTAGCGTCGGCCAGAGCATTCCCATGAGGCGGACCAGGCCCAGGCTGCGCCGGATGTACTCCTGGTTGGCGGTCTCAAAGGCGGCGATCTCGGCTTGTTCTTGCACGTAGGCGCGGATGACACGGGCTCCGGAGAAATTTTCCTGGGCGCGGGCGGAGATGTCGGAGAACATGGCTTGAATGCGTTCGAAGCGCTCGTGAATGCGGCGTCCGAAGTACTGGATGACGACGCTGGCGATGGGCAGCGGGAGAAAGGCGATGATCGTCAGCTTAGGGCTGATGGCTAGCATGAAGGCGAGAGCGCCGGCAGTGAAGACGAGAGTGTTGGCCGAGTACATGATGGCCGGGCCGAGCAGCATCCGGACGGCATTCAGGTCGTTGGTGGCGCGCGCCATGATGTCGCCGGTGCGGTTGCGCTGGTAATACGAGTGGGAAAGGCGTTCGAGGTGCGCGAACAGGTCGTTGCGGAGGTCGAACTCGATGTCGCGGGAGATGCCGATGACGACCCAGCGCGTCAGGAATTGGAAGATTCCTTTGATCAGGGCGATGGCGATGATCAGCAGAGAGAAGGTGAGAAGTTTCTGCCGGGTCACGCCGGAGTGCAGGTCGTTGACGGCGCGGCGCAGGACTTGTGGAAAAAGAATCCAGATTCCGTTATTGAATAAGACGCAAAGCCCGCCCCAGACGAGACCGTTGCAATGACGCTTGAGATAGGGAACGAGCGGGAGTAGATTCCTCGGCACCATTGTTTAATAAAGAGCGGTCTGCAAGTGCATGATGAGTGAGACCGCGACTGCTTGTAGATGAGATTGTAGCAGCGAGCGGCGCGGATTTTCCGAGCGACTGCGCGAGAGCAATCAAGGCGGCGGTGAGCAGCAGAGCGGTCCAGAGCGACAGCATGCCGGCGGCTAACATCAGTCCCGAGTAAAGCAGGTCAGCGCGTTCCATGGGTTTCTCCGGTTGATTTTCCCAGTTGCCAGCAGGAAAAAGCCGGGCGAGGATGGAGGTTGGCGTTCCATTCTTCGCCCGGATGGAGAGAGACGGTAGGAGAAAGAACTACTCCTCCGGCGGTGGAGAGTGTTTGCCCATATTGGCTTCGCGACTGGCCTCAAGCTGCGCCAGCTTGGCTTTCTGATCGGCCGTCAGAATCTGCATGATTTCCGATTTGATGCGCTCGTGCTCGACCTGCAGTTCGATCAGGGTTTGCGAATTCTGCGTGGCCAGGGCGCGCGTCTTAGCTTCATCGAACGGACCGCTGGCCTGAAGCGTGTTCATGGCGGTGTGGTTTTGCCGCATCTGCTGTATCAGCGGCTGCACGGCGGGCTTCTCTTTTTCCCAGATTGCCTTGACCTGGCTGCGCTGATCGCTGGTCAGATCGAGCTGTTTGAGCATGTGATGAAAGTCGCCGCCGCGGCCACCAAATCCGTGCGGACCTTGCGCAATCGCGGCTGCCACAGCCAGCAGAACAGCGGCGCCGATCGTCAGAATGCGAATACGAGTCGATTTCATTGGAACTCCTTTACGTCTGTTTGGATCTCATAGAGCAGTTCGGGCGCACCCGAACATCTATGCCAATAAGAACACCAGTGGCGAAAAGATGGGGTAAAGAGTCGGTCAATCGCGGTAAAGTTTTGTAAAGAGCATCGGGTGATCGGGTGATCGGGCCATCGGGTCATCTAAAGTCAAAGACCCTTGATCTTCGACCGCGCGGTGGGCGCGCTAGCTTAGGATTGCATATGGAGCGGAAACTTAGTCAGCAGGAGTTGTTGCGGAATCGGACCAAGCAATTTGCGCTTCGAATTATCCGGTTGTTCCGGCATTTGCCTCGGACTACGGAGGCCCAGGTCTTGGGCAAACAGCTTCTGCGCTCGGGAACCTCGATCGGAGCAAACTATCGGGCCACGGGACGTGCTCGTTCGAAAGCGGAATTCATCTCGAAGATGGGCATTGTCGTTGAAGAGGCGGACGAGACAGTTTTCTGGATTGAATGCCTGATTGAATCGGGAATTGTCAAACCGGATTTATTAGCCGAGCTGCTTTCGGAGGCAAATGAGCTGGTTGCAATCTTTGCCGCGTCTCAAAGGACGGCGAGAAACTGATCGGGTGATCGGGTCATCGAAAATCAAGGGCCTTTGACTTTAGATCACCCGATGGCCCGATCACCCGATGACCCGACCCTTTACAAATCACAAATCTTTACCTGCGGCGGGCACGCAAAGGTGTTGAATGATTAAAAGAATGGATCACGTACTTGTAGTGGATGACGACGTTGAATTGTGCTCGCTGGTGCAGGAATACCTGACTGCTGAGGGTTTCAGCCTGAAGGCCGTGCATGACGGCGAACAGGGGCTGCAACAGGCGCTGACCGGCGCGTATGCGCTGGTAGTGCTGGACGTGATGCTGCCGGGGATTAACGGCTTTGAAGTGCTGCGACGGATTCGCAGTGTGTCGAAGATTCCGGTGCTGCTGCTGACTGCGCGCGGCGAGGATGTGGACCGCATCGTGGGGCTCGAGATTGGAGCCGACGATTATCTTCCCAAGCCATTTAACCCGCGCGAACTGGTGGCGCGGATTCGCGCTGTGCTGCGCCGCACCAAGCCCGCCAAAGCGGCCGACGCGGTGCCGGAAGTGCTGACCGTGGGAGATGTGGAACTGGATCCGGCTACACGCAATGTGTCACGAGCGGGGCAACCGGTCGATCTGACATCGGTAGAATTCAATCTGCTTGAAGTTCTGCTGCGCGAGGCGGGGCGAGTGGTGACGCGGGAGCGCCTGGTGAATGCCGTCCTCAGCCGCAAGTTCATGCCGTTTGATCGCAGCATCGATATGCACGTCAGCAAGGTGCGGCGAAAGTTAGGCGACTCCGAAGAAGACGGAGATCACATCAAGACAATTCGCGGGGTGGGGTATATGTTTGCGCGCCCGGCGGCGGTGAAGGCGAAAAAATAAGGCGAGAACAGGCTTTTCGCTTTTAGCTCTTAGCTTTTAGCCAAGAGCTAAGAGCCAACAGCCTAGAGCTAAACGCAATGAAGAGCCTTTTCCTAAAGATATTCCTGTCGTTCTGGGCGGCGCAGGCGCTCGCGGCGGTTTGCATCGCGGCTGCTAGCCAATCGGATGCGGCTAAGCAGGTCAAGCCGCCGTTTTCTATCACTATTAGCACCGAAACACCGACCATAAAGGCAGGCACCGATTTGTCGATCAAGGTTCGGATTACAAATACTTCCAATCACGACATAAACGCATCAAGCGTGTATGGAGAGGGGGTGGATGGGGGTGTGGATGGTGCGTATTTTGAGGAGGTCCGCGACAGCAAGGGTAACTTGGCGAAAAGAAAACAGCCGCCGAAATCGGAGGCCCAGAGCGATTACCCTGTAAACTTTAGCGCTCGCCCGTACACTCTGAAGCCTGGCGAAAGCACAGGCAGCGTCACTGGTGTCGAGCATCAATACGACATCAGTCAGCCGGGACAGTATGTAATTCAGTTGTCGCGGCCTATTTCGGAAAACCCAAAGGACGGCGTGGTGAAATCGAACAAGATTACTATCACTGTGACTCCGTAGAAAAACAGTCTTTAGCCCTTGGCTTTTAGCTAAGAGCTAAGAGCCAACAGCCAAGAGCCAATCGCGATGAAGAGCTTATTCCTCAAGATATTCCTATCGTTCTGGGCGGCGCAGGCTTTGTTCCTGGTGCTGGCGATTCTGGCTACTCTCGCGCTGAATCCTCGGCACGGAATTGAGACGCAGGCTCCGCAGATTCTTGCCGAGACCGTGAACGCCTACCAGAGCGGCGGAGAGCGCGCGGCTCACGAATATCTGGAAGGGATTTCGCGCACGCAGCACGTGCGGGCATTCGTTTTCGATCCGTCGGGCTATGATCTTACCGGACGGCCGGCGCCTCCGTTTATTGAGGATGTCCGGGAAGGCAAGGCGCCGCGCGAGGGTCCGCTGCACCACCGTGGATGGCTGGACAATTTTCTTCCCGACCGCATCACGCGGCACGCGCTTACGCTCGATGGGAAACGCTACACGATGGTGCTGGAGTTGCCGCCGGGGCCTAGAGTATTTTTCGGTCCGCATGAAATCCCAGGACTGGGAATTGCGATCGCAGTTATCACCTCAGGACTGATGTGCTATCTGTTGTCGTGGTCGATCACCAGTCCGGTGACGCGTTTGCGGCAGGCGACGCAGAGTCTGGCCGCGGGCGACTTGACGGCGAGGGCGGGCGCTCCGGTGAGCGGCCGGCGCGACGAACTGGCGGAGTTGATGCGCGATTTCGACCGCATGGCGGAACGGATTGAAGGGCTGGTGGATTCGCAATCGCGTCTGCTGAAGGATGTTTCGCATGAACTGCGATCTCCCCTGGCTCGGCTCAGCGTGGCGCTTGGGCTGGCTCGGCAACGGACCACGCCGGAGGTCGCTCCCGAACTCGAGAGCTCCTTGAATCGCATCGAACTCGAAGCCGACCGGCTGAATCAATTGATCCAGCGCTTGCTGACCATTTCGCGGCTGGAGTCCGGCACCGACGGCCTGCGCCGAACCAGATTGTCGCTGCGCGAGTTGGTGGAGCAGGTGGCGCACGATGCCGAGTACGAAACTCCAGGCCGCGGGTGCCGGGTGACTGCGATCACAACCGCCGACAGCGGCGGTACGGACACGGATGAAGATGAGAACGAAAGGGACGAATTCCTGGTGGATGGCGATCCCGATTTGCTCCGCAGCGCGGTGGAGAATGTGGTGAGGAACGCCACGCGCTATACTACCGAAGGTACAACGGTGGAGGTGCGACTGGAGCGCGAGCCGGCAGCGAACGGCGATGGAGAAGAAATCATTGTTCGCGTGCTCGATTGCGGTCCCGGCGTTCCCGATCAGGAGTTGCCCAAGATCTTCGAGCCTTTTTATCGGCTGGACGATGCCCGCAACCGCCAGACGGGAGGCGCGGGTTTGGGACTGTCGATTGCGGATCGCGCCATCAGGCTGCACGGCGGGCAACTGCGCGCATCCAACCGCAAAGAGGGTGGGTTGCAGGTGGAAATCCGAATTCCGGCCGGTCCGCCGGTCAAGGGGTTTGCTCTTCCCGCTCATTCCTGATAAACACATCATTTGTAGTTGGTAATTTGTAATTGGTAATTTAAGACCCAGGGCGATCTTCGTTTTCAAATTGCCAATTACAAATTACCAATCCTCAGACGGAGTATAGATGTCAAAGAGAACTAGCAGAGTCGTCGCGTTCGTGGGCGTGTGCGCCCTGAGTTCATTGCTGCTCAGCTGCGGCAGTTCCTCTTCCCGTCCCACGGGAGTGTTATATGTGGAGACTCAGGGCCTTACCGCCCAGGGAACCCCCGGCTTCGGTTTCAACGTGACTTCTTTTTCCATCGATCTGAACAATGGCAGCCTGTCGATCATCAATAACAATGCCAGCACGTGTTCTACGGCGGCGACTCAGGCGAATCCTAGCCCGTGCGGTGCTCCCCTGGACATTCTGGTCGACCCGACGGGCGCGACAGCGTTCGTTCTGAATCAGGGTATTCCGTGCATTGAGATTCCTAATGGAGATGCATGGCAATGTGAAGATCCTATGGCGGATCCGCCGATTTTGCCCACGATTTACCCCTATACGGTAAATTCTGACGGGAGCCTGTCGTCGCCCCTCCCAGCGGTGACTTGGAGTTGCGCCGGCATTCAAATCGGTGGGCCGGGGCCTTGCTCCGACCTTCCGGTAGCCATAGCACGCGATGCCGCGGGGCAGTTCCTGTTCGTGATCAGTCAGGGTTCCTATCCTCACCCGGGGTATCCGACCGAATCGGCGGACAATCCTGGCTGTCCCCACACCCCCGGCAATCAGACCGACGTTTGTCCGTCGATTTCGGTGTTTGCAATAAAGCCGGGTTCAACCAGCATGACCCTGCAAAGCGGGAGCCCGCGCTACCTGAGCAAAGTTCCGACCGGGCTTTCGGCCATTGAATTCACGCCTGGACCCGGCAACCCGTTGGGGACATCACCCGTAGAGCTTCTCTTCGTAACCAATAACGAAGATATTTGTCCCGAGAACGGAGACTGCAAAGCCCCATCCCCACACAATGACAATACAGTCAGCGTGTACCAGGTGGATTTAACAACGGGCGCGCTGAGCGAACAACCGAACTCGCCTTACACCATTGCCGCGAACAATCCAGTCTCGGTGCTCGCGGTGAACACGAACCCGGTGGGGGAGTATTCGGTTGGCGGCATCTTTGTGTATGTGGGCAATAGCGGCGCGAGTGGTGGCGATCTAAATCCGTTTGTCCTGTGCACGGTGACCGGGGATGCCGGCTGCAGCTCCGCCGATGTGCAAAACACTCTGCTGATTCCATTGGAGCAAGTGTGTCCCGAGCCGCCTTGCAACAACGTACCGCCGAGCCCGGCGGGTCAGGACCCCGTCGCCATGGTTGTCGATCCGACGAACAGTTTCCTTTACGCGGTCAGCAACGGCGTCTCGAGCGCAGTTTTTGGATTCACCATCAACGAAACTGCGGGGACGTTGACGCCTTTATCCACGCCGAGTGAGCCGACGGGAGCGCAGCCGGTGGGATTGGCCCTCCAGCCGAGCGTTGGCAATCTAGGCCAGTATCTCTACGTGTCGAACAGTAATTCGGCGAACATTACGGGCTTTACGCTGGATACAGCCAACGGAGCCATGAGCAATCCGATTACCGTGGACGCTCCGCCGGGGCCGACCGGAATTGCGGTGCACTGAAAACATTGAATCATTGAGACATTGAACCATTGAGTCATTGAAAACCGTTGCGCTTCGGATTTTCAATGGTTCAATGGCTAAATGATTCAATGACTCAATGCCTTGATCACGTTGGCATCCGCAATATTAAGTATCCGCCGATAAGACCAAAAACCAGGTCAGGAGACCAAGCCGCGACCGCAGGCGGAAGCTGGCTCAAGTTGCCCATCGCCTCGAACAGGCCATTGATCGTCCAATAGATAACGCCGATGCCAATGGCGGTTGCTACCCCAGTGAGAGCTGAGCGTTTGCCGGTCGAAAGCGCGAAGGGAATGGCGAGCAGAGCCATGACCAGTGTGATCAGCGGATAGGCAATCTTCTTTTGCAGTTGCACGCGCAGGCGGACCACGTCGAAGCCGCTCTGCTCCAGATCGCGAATGTAGCGGCGTAGTTCGTCGTAGTTCATTTCCGACGATTGTTTGATTTCCTTCTTGAAGTAAGCGGGGGGTTCGGCGAGTTCGGGGTAGGTGGCGGCGTCGAACTTGTGGTAGTAATCGATGGCGGAGCCGTTCAGGCTGCGCTCCCATCCCTGCTCGTAAACCCAGCGGTTCATGGTGTCAGACCAGTGGGCGCGGTCGGCAGCGATGCGGTGCGTGATCTGGAGCGTGTGCGGATCGAACTGAAACACGGAGACACCGTCGAAAACATCGCGGTCAGGATCGAAGAACTGATAGTAGTAAATGTCGGAGTGCTGGCCGAACATCCACTGGCGCTCGGGGCGGAGATAAGTTTGCGCGGGCTTGCCTTTGATTTCGTTGCGGAGCGCGTCTTGCCGCTTGTTGGTGTAGGGAAGATAGAGTTGATCCGACAAAAAAAGCACGCCCGCGACCAGCATGGAAGCAGCCAGGACGGGAACAATCACGCGGTAAAGACTGATGCCCGTCGCCTTGATCGCCGTGATTTCGTTCGACCGTTGCAGCAAGCCGAAGGTGATCAGCACTGCCAGCAGCATGCTCAACGGCGTGGTGGTGTAAAGAAAATAAGGCGCTACGTTGAGCAGGTATTCGCCCACAGTGAGCGGCGAGACCTGATTCCGCAAAATATCGCTGAGCAACTCGAAGAGGGTGAAGACCAGGAGCAGCAGCAGGAACGCGGCGACGATCATGGCGAGATAGAGCGCAAATCCACGCAGCACGTAATCGTCAAGGATGGTCGGGAAATGAAGATTGAATAACCAACGGCGCCGGGGTGGGCGGGAGAGGCGTGACGACCCACCGTTGTGGGGCAGAGCAGCCCTGGTCGAGGCCTTAAGCCACGACGCTTTCAGCCATGATGCCCCAAACCACGACCGGAACGCAGTCAATTCGATCGGACGGCGTTCCGATTGCCAGAGCAAGAAAATTCCTCCGACAAGAAATACGAAGTCAGCCAGCCAAACCCCGGCCGCCGGTGAGAGTTTCCCCTGGCGCGCGAAAGATACTCCAATCAGAGAAACCGAGTAGTAGAGAAAGACCAGCAGAATGGTCAGGACGAATCCGCTGGACTTGCCGCCCTTTTTCGACGAAAGGCCAAGCGGAATGCCGACGAGGGCAAGGACGATGCAGGCGGTGGGCAGAGAAAGCCGGCGATGGTATTCGATCAGGTTCCAGCGGCGGGTGACGGGGTCAGCCGTGCGCGCGACGCGAAGGAGTTCTGTAAACCGGACCTCACCGAGCGAAGTGGGCTCGCGCTCCTGATTGTTTTGTGCGGTAGGAATCTGGATGGGGATGTCGGTGGTTTCGAAAGTGGAGATCTGGTACTGATCGGGATTCTTGGGATCGGTTTCGTGCGTGGAACCGCGGATCAGATGCAAGTCCAGAGTATCGGTTCCCTGGTTCACGAGCACGCCCTCCCGCGCCAGGCTGATGCGCGGGGCGGAGGGATCGGTCAAATCGGCGAGGAACACGCCTTTCCACAGAGCCCCGCCCGACATGGCTTTCACGTCTTGCACATAGAGGATGATCTTCGGGAACCCTTCGTAAAACACACGCGGCTGAACCTCAAACGAAGCCTGCGAAGATTTGAGGCTGTCCTGGAGCTTGCCGAGAGCGGCCAGCGAGCGCGGGGCGAGATAGACGCTGTTGCCAAGAGCGAGCAGCCAGGCCACGACCACGAAGATGAAGATCACGCGCAGGAAGGTCCACACGCCCAAGCCGCTGGCGCGCATGGCGGTGATTTCGCTATCCGCCGCCAGACGGCTGAGCCCGATGAGGATGCCAACCAGCACACCCATGGGAATGGTGTAGGTGAGGGCAACCGGCACGGTAAAGAAAAAGACTTCGGCGATGCTGGGCAGTGGAGCGCTGTTGCGGACTACGAGTTCGAGGATGCGTCCGAGGTCGCGCGTGAAAAGGACAAATGTAAAAACGCCCGCGCCGATCAGCGCGTGAGAGACGACTTCTCCAAGAATGTAGCGGGTGAGGATGCGCATCCGCACAGGTGGCGACTCATTGCGAGTCTAGCATGAGAGGGCGAAGCGATGGAGCAATTGGTAATTGGCGATTTGTAATTGGTAATCGAAACCCACAGCCTTTCGGGTTGAAATTACAAATTTGAAATTACAAGTTACAAATTCTGCGCCTAGGCCTTTCTCAGAAACAGCGCTGCCAGCGGGGGCAGCGTCAGCCGCAGCGAATAGGGCCTTCCGTGGGTTGATTCTGGGAGAGCCTCGGCGCCGCCCATGTTGCCCGAGCCGGTTCCGCCATACTCCAGCGCGTCGCTGTTGAGAATTTCCTTCCAGTAGCCGCCCGAGGGCACGCCCACCATGTAACCCAGCCTGGGCACGGGCGTGAAGTTGCACGCGATGAGTATCGGGCTCTCATCGTCCTTGCCCTTGCGTAGCAGCGAGACCACGCTCATAGGCGCGTCGTTGCAGTCCACCCATTCAAAACCGTTAGGATCGTTGTCGAACCAGTGCAGCGCGGGTTCGCTGCGGTAGACGCGGTTGAGTTGCTCGACCCATTTCATGAGGCCATGATGCACCGGATACTGCAGCACGTCCCAGTCGAGGCTGCGATCGTGCGACCACTCGCTGACTTGCCCGAACTCGTCGCCCATAAAGAGCAGTTTCTTGCCCGGCTGGGCAAACATGTAGGCATAGAGCAAGCGCAGGTTGGCGAATTTCTGCCACTCGTCGCCGGGCATTTTGCCGATCAATGAACCTTTTCCGTGCACCACCTCGTCGTGGCTCAGGGGCAGCACGAAATTTTCATGCCATGAATAGAGCATGCGAAACGTCAGCTTGTTGTGGTGATACTGGCGATGAATGGGATTCTGGCTGAAGTACTGGAGCGTGTCATGCATCCAGCCCATGTCCCACTTCATGCCGAAGCCTAATCCTCCAAGATAGGTCGGCCGCGAAACCATGGCATAGGATGTTGACTCTTCGGCGTAGGTTTGAATGCCCGGTTGCTCCTTGTAGGCTTCGAGGTTGAATTGGCGCAGGAAGTCGATGGCTTCCAGATTCTCGCGTCCTCCGTACTTGTTCGGAATCCATTCGCCCTGCTTGCGCGAGTAGTCGAGATAGAGCATGGATGCGACCGCATCCACGCGCAGGCCGTCGGCATGATATTTGTCGAGCCAGAACATGGCGCTCGAGATCAGGAAGCTGCGCACCTCGCTGCGTCCGTAGTTGAAGATGAATGTCTTCCAATCGGGATGAAAGCCCTGGCGCGAATCGGAATGCTCGAACAGGTGAGTGCCATCGAAAAAAGCGAGGCCGTGGCCATCGGAAGGGAAGTGCGACGGAACCCAGTCAAGAATGACGGCAATGCCGTGCTGGTGCAGATAATCCACAAAATACATGAAGTCCTGTGGCGTGCCGTAGCGCGCCGTGGGAGAAAAGTAACCTGTGGTCTGATATCCCCAGGAGCCGTAGAAAGGATGCTCCATGATGGGGAGCAGTTCGACATGGGTGAAGCCGAGCCGATTCACGTGGTCGGCGAGGCGTGGGGCGATTTCGCGATACGTGAGGAAGCGGTTCTGCTCTTCGGGAATGCGCATCCAGGAGCCGAGATGAACCTCATAAATCGAAATGGGCGCGTGCAGCGAATTGGCGGCGGCGCGTTTTTCCAGAAACGCGGCGTCGTTCCAGGTGTAGTCGAGATCCCACACAACGGAAGCGGTTTTTGGCGGCTTCTCCGCGAAAAGCCCCACGGGGTCGGTCTTTTCAATCTGGTAGCCGAGTTGAGTGGAGTCGATGTGGAACTTATACAGCGTGCCCTTGCCCAGCCCGGGAATAAATCCTTCCCAGATTCCCGAGGAGCCGCGAGGCTGTAGACGATGCGATTGCGGGTTCCAACCGTTGAAGTCTCCAATGACCGAAACGTGCCCCGCATTGGGAGCCCAGACGGCAAAGACGGTGCCTTTGGTGCCCTTGGATTCCACGGCGTGCGCGCCCATCTTCTCGTAAATGCGATAATGGCTGCCTTCGTTGAATAAGTAAAAATCTTCTGCAGTCAGCAGGGAAACGTCATAGCGGACGGGAGAGAGTTCCTGAGTTGGCGTGTTGGGCATAATTTCGCTTCCCCGTCCAGTGTAGCCGAATCGCGAGAATCGTCGTTAGTCGCGGGTCGTTAGTCGTTGGCATTCGGAGCTGGAAAAGTTGGCGTGAAGCCAGCTGCGTCCGCGTGCCAACAAGAATCGGCGAACGACTAGCGACGGTTTTCTCGCTTCGCCCGCGCCCAGCCTTCTTTCACGCTCTGGCGCGCCCGCCCGAGCGCCAGCGCATCCGCCGGAACATCTTCTGTGATGCAACTGGCGGCGGCGATATAGGCGCCTCGGCCAATCTTCACCGGTGCCACCAGCGTGGAGTCGCTGCCGACGAACACGCCATCTTCGATTACCGTTTTGTGCTTGTTCACGCCGTCGTAATTGCAAGTGATGGTCCCGGCGCCGATGTTCACGCCTTCCCCGATCTCCGCGTCGCCCAGATAGCTGAGGTGGTTCGCCTTCGAGCCCTTGCCCAGCTTGATTTTCTTGGTCTCAACAAAATTCCCCAGGTGAGCGCCTTCTCCCACTTCACTTCCCGGACGCATATGAGTGTACGGTCCCAACACCGCGCCGGCACCCACGCGTGAGTCTTCCATGATGGTTCCCGGCTTCACCGTGACCCCGTCGCCGAGGGTTGAATTGCCAATTACGCTATAGGAGCGGATGCGGCAATCTTCGCCAATTTTTGTTTTGCCGAGCAACTGGACGAAAGGTTCAATCACAGTGTCGACGCCAACTTCCACGTCGCTGTCGATGACGCAGGTGTGGGGATAAAAAATCGTGACACCTGCCTCCAGCAGCTCGCGGCACTTCGCCAGCCGCAGCCGGGCATCGAGCATCATCATTTCCGCACGCATGTTGCTGCCCAGCACTTCGCTTGCGTCTCCGGTTTTGAACGCAACTACTTTCTTGCGCGCCCGGTGAAAAACTCCCGCCATATCCGTAAGGTAGTACTCGCCGTGTGGGTTATCGGTGGAAAGACGGTCGATATGCTCAAACAAGGCGGGTGCGTCGAAAGCATAGAACCCGGAGTTGATCTCGCGAATTTTTCTCTGCGCCGCGGTCGCGGATTTCTCCTCGACAATCGCCTGAACCTGGGCTCCGCGTGCGCTTTTGCGGATTACGCGCCCATATCCGTAAGGATTGTCGAGATCGGCGCTGAGCACGGTCATGGCCGCTTTCCGCGCGCGGTGGAAGTCGCTGAGCTTCTTTATGGTTTCGGCGGTAATCAACGGAGCGTCTCCGGAGAGCACGATGACGTGGTCGTAAGGGGAGAGCGCCTGGCGCGCGGCCATGAGGGCGTGGCCGGTGCCACACGGTTGAGATTGCAACACGAAGTTCACGCGGGTGCCGGCGACGGCATCGCGCACGAGCTTTGCCTCATGGCTGATGATCACGAAGACGTCGTGCGCGGGCACGACTTTTAGAGCGGTGGCAATTACATGGGCCAGGATCGGCTTGCCCCCGACTTCGTGCAGAACCTTGGGATGTTTCGATTTGAGCCGCGTCCCCTTGCCCGCCGCCATGATGGTGATAGCGATGCGCGGGCGCTGCGGAATTGATGAGGAAGATTTCGGCTTGGTCTTTGGCTTTTTTGCCATGCTAAGTCAATATACCGCGAGAGTATCAACTCCGCATCGTCTGCCGGTCCGGCGCTTGCGCCATCAGCGCCATCAGGTCGTGCGCGACATGGTCGGTCGCGTGGCGCGCCACCGTACCCTCATCCAGATAATCTCCCAGCAAGGGGCACACGCCCAGTTTCTCGATTGCTTCCAGATCGTTCACGATCTGCGAGGCTCCCTCGAGCGCGTACTTGGCCTTCATCTCGGGCGAGGCCGCTTTGCGATTGAGCAGAGCGTAGTCGAACAACTGCGCGCCAGCGTGTCGATTCAAGGCGCGGATGTGATCCGCCGCGGTTAAACTCAGGCTCTCATTGGCCTGCGTCATCAGGTTGCAGACGAATACCTTGATGGAAGGCGACTCTACAATCGCCTCGGCGATTCCGCGCACCAGTAAGTTTGGAATCAGGCTGGTGAATAGCGATCCGGGGCCGATGGTGATCAGGTCGGCGTGGGCAATCGCGTCCAGAGTCTGGGGCAGCGGCCCCACATTCGGAGGCACCAGAGCCAATTCGCGAATCTTGCCCTTGCTCGCCGTGATCCGCGTTTCGCCGCGTACCAGCGTGTCGTCTTCGAGCAGCGCTTCCAGTTCCACGCTCGCCATGGTGGCGGGATAGATATGCCCGCGCGTCAAGAGAATTTCCGAAGAGAGGCGCACCGCCTCGGCAAAGTCTCCGGTTATGGAAGTGAGCGCCGCCAGAAAGAGATTTCCGAAGCTATGGCCTTCGAGGCCCGACCCTTTCTCAAACCGGTGCTGAAACAACCGCGAAAGCAGGGCCTCGTCTTCGGAGAGCGCGACAATGCAGTTGCGCACGTCGCCGGGCGGAAGCATGTTGAATTCTTTTCGCAAGCGGCCGCTCGATCCGCCATCGTCGCTCACCGTGACCACGCCGCACAATTCGCGAATGGTAGGCTGTCCGGAAGTGGCTAGCGCGGGCGATATGACGTACCGCTTCAGTCCCTTGAGCAGCGTGGAGAGGCCGGTGCCGCCGCCGATTGCGATCACGCGCAGTTCGGGACCAGCCTTGCCGGTATCGGATGAGTTGGCGCGAACCTGGGGAAGCATACTGTCTGACTATTGAATCATTGAATCAGTGAGTCATTGAAACATTCGGAGAACCCGCGGGGAACTGAGGTTTTCAATGATTCAATACCTCGATGATTCAGTGGCTAAATCGAAGTTAAGATCGCTTCGAGCGCGGGAAGCTAATAAGCGTTCGCTTCTTCTTCCTGCGGTTCGGCCTCGGCGCCCGGATCCGGATAGAGCAGTTCGGTGAAGCGCGGATCCTCCGCCAGATTCTGGAAGTCGGTATCATTCCGCGCTTGAAAGCGCAGCGCAGGCTTAATCTTAATCGCCTCGTTAAGCGTGGTGAGCGATTCTTCGACGTGACCGGTCAGGCAATGCAGGGCTGCCAGGCCATAAAGAACGAACTCCGCCTTCGGATTCTGCTTCAACAGCTTGTCGAGATGCTCGCGCGCCGTCACGTAATCTCCGACGTTGATGAGCGAAACGGCATAGTCGTAATGCTCCTCAGTCGTTTTGAACTGCAGTGCAAGTGTTTCCAGATGCTTGTCGCACGCCAGGATGTGGACCTGCGCCCGGTCTACCAGCGCCTTGTTTGGGCCGCTCAGCACTTTTTGCAGGTGGCCTTTCGCCTTTTCGAACTTGTGTTCCTGCAAGGCGCGCAGCCCGGTTTCATAGCTCTGCACCGCCTGTATGTGTCGTGGATCCTCAGTCACTTGTTTCTTGGGGGCTACCTTCAGTGGCATGGAACCGCCTTTTGTTCAGAATTGAAATCGAAACTTTTACCATCGAGACGCAGAGCACGCCGAGAAAACCCTTATCTGCAAAGGCCCTTAATGCTGGCTATGGTTTGCACGACCACTCAATTGATGCTGGCGGCTGTCGTCAGATCGATTGCCTTCCAGTCGCCATTGATAATACCAGCGCGAATTTCGCGCGCTGTCTTGTGCTGCTTGTACATCGTGTAAGTGTAATAGAGCTCCTTGAGGCAAGTACCGCACTCCGCCCCGTGCGTACCAGAGAAGCAACTGTGCAGGCTGTTGTGTCCCATGCCGCGATCGCAGTAGCAATAACACGGTTGCTGGTAAAGCACTTTGGGAATCTTGCCTGCCAGCTCATAAGCATGCGTCTGATACGAAAACTGAGTGTTCGAGCCGAAAAGCTGATCCTTGGTCAGAATCGGCGGCAGCTCGGCATCGGCTGCCGGAGGACCAGCGTTGAAATGCGGAACTCCTTGATCGCTCTCGGATTCCAGCCACGGCGCTGATACCATCGTGACCGTCAAAAACATCATTGCCGACGCGAAAATCCGTGTTCGCATGCCCATTCACCTTATTTTACCTGAAGGCGCGGGATTGGGGATTACCGGCAGGGGCCCATAGGGTTTTGTCATCCCGAGCGCAGCGAGGGATCTGCATCTTGCGGCGAACTGCAGATCCCTCGCTTCGCTCGGGATGACAATTCATAAAGGGTCATCTCATAAAGAGGCGTCCGGAACCGTGTCATCCTGGAACCGGGTCACCCGGAAACTTGAACCCTTACCCCAGCTTCTCAAAGAACAAGCAGATCGTCTCGATTCCGTGATGGAAATTCGGAATATGAAACTTCTCGTTGGGAGCATGCAAATTGTCGTCGGGAAGCCCGAAGCCCATCATGACCGAGGGAATTTTCAGCACGTCTTGAAAATCGGTGACGATTGGAATCGACCCGCCGGAGCGAATGAATACCGTCTCTTTCTTGAACGTGTCATGCAGCGCCTCGGTAGCCGCTTTGATGAAGCGGTTGTCGGTGCCGACCACGCAGGCGGGGCCTTTGCTCCAAACTTTGATTTTCGTGTCGATGCCCTTGGGCGTGTGTTTTTTGACGAACGCGGTGAAGCGCTTCAGGATGTCTTCCGGGTCCTGGTTCGGCACCAGGCGCATCGAGACTTTGGCCGATGCTTTCGCCGGAATTACCGTCTTCGCGCCCACCGCGACAAAACCACCCGGTATGCCATGTACTTCGAGCGTGGGACGCGCCCAGGTCCGGTAGAGCACCGAATATCCCGGCTCGCCGGTCAGCACCTTGGAGCCAACTTCAGTCTTCCGATAATGCTCTTCGTTAAAGGGCAGCCGCTTCCACGCTTTCAGCTCATCTTTACTGGGAGCTTTAACCTTGCTATAAAAGCCGGGGATCAGCACCTTGCCCTTGGCATCTTTCATCTTGCCGATGATCTCAATCAGCGCAAACAGCGGATTCGGCGCCGCTCCGCCGTAGATGCCGGAGTGCAGGTCGGTCTTCGCCCCGACCGCCTCAATTTCGGTGTACACCAGGCCGCGCAGTCCGACGCACAGCGTAGGAAGGTTCGGCGCGAACAGTTCCGTATCGCAGACCAGCGCGAAATCCGACTTCAACCTCGCCTTCTGTTTGCGAACGTAGTCGGCAATCGATTCGCCGCCCACTTCTTCTTCGCCTTCAAAAGTAATCTTGACGTTGACCGGCAGCTTGCCGCCGTGCGCCTGCATCAGGGATTCGAGTGCCTTCACTTCCATCCAGAGCTGGCCTTTATCGTCGACCGCGCCGCGCGCGTAGATGTTGTTGTTGCGCTCAGTCGGCTCAAAGGGAGGCGTGTGCCACTCGTCTACGGGATCGGGCGGCTGCACATCATAATGTGCATACATCAAAACCGTCGGCTTGCCGTGCGCGTGCAGCCAATCGGCATAGAGCAGGGGATGTCCCTGGGTCGGGATGATCTCGACATTCTCCATGCCGATGCGGCGCAGTTCGGCGGCCACAAATTCCGCTGCTTTCTGAACGTCGCCCTTATGTTCATCGAGCGTGCTGATGCTGGGGATACGGAGAAGACTCTTCAGCTCGTTAAGAAAACGCGGCTGATTATTGCGGGCAAAATCGACTGCTGGGGAAGCCATAGCTGATTGCCTTTCTGGCGCGCTGGGCGCGGCTACTGGGTTAAGAAGATCGCCGAAAACGTTTCAGTATACCTGAATCCGCGCCGCCGCTAGCTGCTCCACAGGTTGTCTTGGCATTAATTTCATACTTCCAATTTCATATCGCGTTCGAACTTGATTGTGGTGTGCATGACATGCGACGCTAGAGCGAAGCAACGCTCCGATGACCAATGCGGGTTGCCCGGCGCAGCGAAACGGGCGGAGTCCCAGCCATGCGTAGGGATGTAGCAGTGTCGTTGATTTTTCTTGTGGCCGGCATGGCCGCAACCGTGGCCGTTTCCCAGGATACGGGTGGTCTGCCATCGCGCAATTCGCGTTCGTCGATCACCGGCGTATCGGTTGCCGAAACCGCGGACGGTGTCGATGTAAAGGTCGCATTCAGCGAACTCGTGCAGCCTGAGGTGAGCCGGCTCGAGCATCCCGACCGGCTGGTATTCGATTTTCCCGGATGTGGACTGGCTGGCCGCGGTCAGCGCTTCGCTGTGAATCGTGGGCCAGTCATGGCTGTACGCACTGAAACGGGGGGCGCCGATTCCAACGCCCGGGTGGTAGTCGAGCTCAGACGCGAACCCGGGTCCGCTCAGGATCGCGAGCGCGCGATTGCCGATAACAAGCTGGTCGTCAATCTCGGCTCAGTTGGAAACAACCTGCTGATCGAGCTCGGCGCAAACGGTGGGACGCAGCGCCCCGCCCTGGCAAGCGCTGGAAATAAACCCGCAGCGAACAGTCAGCCACTCACCCCCAAATCTGCGGACGTAGTTCCACCCATGTCGGATGCGACTGAACTTATCGTCACCAACGATCCGCGGTTTATCGAAAACCTGCCAACCATGTCGGCAGGGCTGCGTAGAACGGATCAAACCGCACCCAAGTCGGCGGACGTAGTGCCGCCGCCACCAACTGCTCCGCCAGTCACTCTCAGGACAGATCGACAGACGCCCGAATTGGTGGCTGAACCGTCGCCCATGCCATCCCCATCGGTTTTGGCAGTAGTGCATGTAAGAGATGGAATGGCGCCGAAGCCAGCGGAAGTAGTGCCGCCAATTCCAACTGCGCCCCCGCTTGTTCTCAAAGCGGATCGACTCGTGCTCGAAGCCGCCTCCGCCGCACCGCCCAAGCCGAATGTGCTGCCGCCTCCGCGCGTTCTGCCCGCAGCCACTACCCAGGTCAACGCCTATGCGCTCCTGGACCAAGCCCGAGCGTTGACGATCGCCGATCTGGAATCGTTGGAAGCCAAGGCGCAAGCGGGCGACCCCCAATCCGAAACCACGCTGGCCCTTGCCTACCATGCTGGCGCTCTGCTCAAGCTGAATGATGCCGAAGCGCTTCGTCTGCTGCGCCAAGCGGCGGGCCGCGGTTTTGTCCCGGCGGAGGAGGCCCTGGCAATCTTCTGTCAGTCGGGTTTCGGAATGGCGCCGGATAAAAAGCAAGCCGCCTCCTGGTATACGCGGGCGGCGGAGCATGGGTCGGCGGACGCGGCTACCAATCTCGGGTTGATGTACTCCACGGGCGATGGCATTCCAAAGGACCCCGCCGAGGCGGCAAACTGGTTCCGCGCCGCCGCCGAAGCCGGCGACGAAACCGCCCAGTTAAATCTCGCCGGCCTCTACCATCGCGGCGAAGGCCTGCCGCAGGATGATACCCAAGCCGCCTTCTGGCTTACCAAAGCCGCTGAGCGAGGTTCGCTGCCGGCCATGCTCGAACTAGCGAGGTGGGACCTGAGTCCGGAGCATGGCGGCCATATCGACGATGCCATCCTCTGGTTAAAGAAAGCCGCCGATTTGGGCAATGCCACCGCGCAAATGGAATTAGGCGACATCTTTGTCGACAAGAAGCTCGGCCGATTGGACTATTCCCAAGCCGTCGAATGGTATAGAAAGGCCGCCGAGCAGGGCCAGCGCGAGGGCCAGTTTGGATTGGGGGCGCGCTATTTGTTCGGGCAGGGCGTTCCGCAGGACTTCGAAGAAGCGCGGAATTGGCTGACGCGAGCCGCCAACCGGGGCCATCCCTATGCGCAATTTCTTCTGGCGAAAATGTTCGAAACCGGCCAAGGCGGTCCGGTCGATGTCGCTTCGGCGGAGAAATACTATGATCCAGCGGCGAATTTTGGAATTCCCGAAGCGCAATATCGCCTCGGACTCCTACTCGCATCGGACCGCAGCAATGGAGCGAGTCTCGTGTCTGCCTACAAGTGGCTGGTGCTGGCCGAGGACCCGGTGAAAGAGAGCGCCGCGACAGCGCAAGAACTTCGAAAATTGCTGGCGCCAGCGCAGATCGCTCAGGCCGAACGTGAGATTGACGAATGGCGCACCACCCATCCTCCACGGCATTCGGATCGGTAAATCTCCAAACCGCCCGATATTTCGACGCTACGGCCTGCGCACAACCCAGTATTGACAGGCCTTTCCCCCTGTAGGAAGCTTCCCCTACTCGGGTCAGGCCCCTCCCCCAAGATGAGCCGACCTTTTGCGAGTCCCTCAAACTCAAAACTCGAAAGGGATAGGTGAGAAGCGATGAAACACGAATCGATCCATGGCGTCGGCAGCTTCGGCCAGCGAATCCTTATTTGCGCGTTTGTGCTCGGGATCGTCGCGATGACGACTCCGGCACATGCTCAAACTTTCAGCGTAGTTCACAACTTCAGTGGCGGAAGCGATGGCGGCGTCCCGTACAACGGCTTCACCATGAAGGGAAAAATGTTCTACGGCACGGCCAGCATAGGCGGGTCATCCAACGACGGCGTGATCTTCAAAATAAACGCGAAGGGCGTGGAAACCGTGCTGCACAACTTCGCCGGCGGAGCCGACGGGGCGAATCCTGAAGGCGAGTTGATCCAGGACAAGTCCGGTCACTTTTACGGCACAACCACCGCTGGAGGCGCCGCCGGAGCGGGAACCGTGTTCAAGCTCACCGGGAAAAAAGAAACCGTTCTTTATAGCTTCGCGGGTGGCACCGACGGTGCAGTTCCGGTAGCTGGTCTAACCATGGACGCGTCGGGCAACCTCTACGGCACTACCAGCCAAGGCGGCGCGAACGGCAATGGCACAGTGTTCGAACTGGCCGCGCCGAAGACGAAAACCGGGCAGTGGACGGAGACCGTGCTCTACAGTTTCGGCAACGGCACGGATGGGTCAGTTCCCATCGGCGGTGTGATCTTCGATGCCGCTGGCAACCTCTACGGCACGAACTCCGCTGGAGGCTCCTACGGCTACGGCACAGTTTTCCAATTAGTGCCGGGAACCCCATGGACAGAAAACATTCTCCATCAGTTTCAGAACGGAGACGACGGCTCGGTTCCCTATGCCGGCCTGGTCACCGATTCCACGGGCAACTTTTACGGAGCTGCGACGCAGGGTGGCGCCAATGGCGGCGGCACAGTTTTCGAACTTACGTCCTCCGGCGGCAACTGGACTTTCACGGTGCTCAATAGCGTCCCGGGATGGGGGATCTCCGGAACCTTCCGCAACCTCGTTCTCGATGCCTCCGGCAACATTTACGCCACCACGCACTGCGACGGCGATGACAATGCCGGAACGGTTTACGAACTGTCCCCATCGGGCGGCACCTGGACCTACAACCTGCTGTACAGCTTCACCGGCGGCGGCGACGGCCAGTATTCGGTCAGCAACCTCGTTTTGAGCGAAGGGAAGCTTTACGGCACAACCCTATACGGTGGGGCCAGCGGCAACGGAGTCGTCTACGAGGTCACACCCTAACGAATTGGTCACACATGAAGCGCGGGCCCGCCATCATGGATGATAGGCAGGCCCGCGTTTTGCATTGAAGGCTGCCAACTCCAATCTGGCGAAATCCGCATGCGGTCAGGGCGTCGGCACTGGGAATTCACCGGTTAGACTCAGACGCTACGGGATATCCCTTCTCGCGAAAGCGGACATGGCCAAGCACGAGCAGCGCCACGGCTGCCAGCGCGAAGCTCAAACTCACGATGAGCACGGCGGCTGCGTCGACACCGCTAACCACAAAGGAGGCGACCAGCGGACCCAGCGCCGATCCGAGCAACTGCATCGCGGGGATGAGCACTGCGACGCGCCCAGTGGGATCTGCGAGGAACGCCAAGCTGACATGGAACGGCATCAGAAACATCCACACGAAGCCAAAGGCGGCGCACACAAGTGCAAAACGGAGGGTCGCGCCCGGAGGCAACGCGTGCATTCCGAATGGGATCATTGCCAGCGCCAGTGCGCCAACGGTCAGGGTTCGAGCCTTGCCCGGGAGCCGCACGACCAGGGAAGCGGTCGTGCCTCCCAGCACCTGCATCAACTGCACTGCGGCAGTCAGGGTTTGTGCCGCCTGGGCGCCAAACCCGGCGCGTTTTCCTAGAGGCTCCAGATACGCCCAGATCGCGCCAATGGATGCCAACTGCAGAAGGGCAACGGCAAGGGGCAACGCGGCGGTAACTGACCACCTGAACTTGTCGAGAGTTTGCGCGGCCAGCGGCGCGAGGCGCGGCGGCAGCCAAGCTACGGCGATGCAGGGCACCAGTGAAACCGTGGCCAGCACCACGAAACCTCCGTGCCAGCCCGCGCGAGGGATGACGAGGCTTGCGAATGTCGCGGCCAACGCTGCCTGCGCCAGAGCTTGCGTCACCAGAAAGATGCCGGCGATGCGGTCCGGAACCTGAGTGCGGACGATGATGCAGGTCGTCACCCACATCAAAGCTCCCTCGCCTAAGCCCGCTGCTGATCGCACCACCGCGAGGTGAGCGTCGCCAGTCAAATATGTTGTGGCCACGTCGAGAGCGGTGACGAATAACGCGGCCGCAATGCCGACGAATCTCAGGCGCGAGAGGGGTATCAGCGCATCGCACACCACGATGCCAAGGCCGAGCGCGACGATCTCGCACATGGCGATTATGCCCACGCCCGAAAGCGTGGCATTGCGCGCTTCGACCATGGTGCCGAGCAGAATCGGCTGGACGCCGATCACCAGAAGGGCGATGGTGCCGATAGTCAGAGCTGACGCAATGTTCGCGCGGCTTGGCGCTGGCGCTTCGAGATTCGGACGGTCAACCTGCATTCGGTTAAGATAATTCCTGCTTTGGGTGTCTCGTCGATACGCGTTCGTTGACCCCCTAGGGGAGGTCTTTTAAAATCAAAGACCCCGCCAGGTCTTTGAGGAATAAGGACTTACTTGTAAAGCATTTATTCATCAATAAGTTAACGATCATTCTTTGGGGTCCTCGCGTTCACGTCCGGCCCCGGCGCAAGCAGCATGCGCTGGTGCGGCCAATCGAAAATCACGTGGAACCGCTGGAGCAAACCGGTGCCGAGAATGCCCGCGATTTGCGCGTTCGCCAGCACGCCGGCAGCATTGGATGGGAAAACTGCTACCGGTTCTTTGAGAACGAAGGAGCCCAAGGTGAGCGCCGGAATGCGTCCTGCTTGGAGCTGCATCTTGCCGCCTACCGCAGTCACCGAGGGCACGTCCACGTGCTTGCCGGCAAGCAGCGCAGGATGCGCCTTGACGAACGGTTCGGCGAAGATCAGGTCGCCGACCAAGCCACTGTCAATCTCGAAAATTCCGGAGAGCTCGCTGCCGTCCGGCGCCTGAAAGGCGAGCCGTGTAAACGCCACGTTACCGCCCAGATCCACCGGTACGCTGACAAAGCCAGCGGGTGGAGTGAACGTGGCGGGATCGAGAAGGCGTACCGTATGCGCCGCGTAATCCTCATCGACCACGAAGAGCGTAAAGAAATTTCCGCCGAAGATGCCGTCGGTGGGCACGCCTACCTGTTGCGCAATGTAATCAATCGGCAGCGCGGCGATGGTCTGGTCCACAATCGTCGTTCCGCCGAGCGTCAACGTCGCTCCATGGATCATGTGCAGCAAGTTGTCGCCGCCCTTGCCCGGTCCCGCGGCCGCCGCAGTCTCCTCGGTCTTCAGGTGCAGTTCCTCGGCTAGTTGCGGCGTGACAATGCTCTCGCTCGCCCCGCTATCGAGCACCACGTCCAGCGGGCGCGACCCATTGATGCTGCCGCGTACGTAGGTCAGGCCAAGGACAATGTGCGCGTCGACGGGCGCGGAGGAAGAGGACGGGGTCGCAGAAGGGGTTTTCACCGCTGGTTGCGTCGCTGCCCTTGGCGAAGCAGCAGGAGTTGGGACCGCGGTTTGTGCGCCCACAGTAACTACGGTGCATGCGGCGACAACGATCAAACGCGCACAGAAACCCATAAAGCCGCCCCTCCCACAATGTTAGTTTATATGCCTTTTCAAGGCGGCCAACTCCGGACGCTTACGTCCTCGCCCGCGAAAACTCGGCAGTCCGCAACAACCAAGGACGTTCGAGGCACTTATCCAGCGGTTCCTCAAAACACGATCTTGGCTTGCAACTGGATCAGGCGCGGCGACGAGTTTGCTCCCAATCCCGTACCGTAAATACTGGTCGGTGAGCTGACGGTCTGAATAATGGACCCGAATTGAGGGTTGTCAAGGTTCATGACCGGGAAGTTGAAGTTGGGATGATTGAAGACGTTGAAGAAACGGGCGCCAATCGAAAATTGCTTGCCTTCGCGATGGAAGAATCCGAATGCCTTCTCGACGGCGAAGTCGCTGTCAAAGTAGCCCGGGCCGCGGAATTGATTGCGGCGCTGCTGGCCCCAGTTGTTAGTGGGGTCCTCGAAATTCGCTGCCAATAGACAGGGAGTTGAAGGGTGCGCCGCCGACCCGCTGCAGGAGTGGCTGGTGGGGCCGATGATATCGGCGAACACATACTGAGTGCCGAGGCCAGCAAGACCGTAGTAGGCAGCGGTTGGGGTTAACTGCAGGGCCGAGGTTGCATTCTCGCTGACGACGGTAAAAGGCAAACCGCTGCGGCGCAGAATTGTCCCAGAGAACGACCAACCTTTCATCAACGCGTTGGGCCCACGGCTGGTCAGGTGCCGGAATCCGTCGCTCCACACGTAGTTCATGGTGAAGCTGTGCTGGATGTCGTAGTCCGCGTTGCCGTAGTTGTATTTGCGAATGTTGTAGGGGTCCTGGGGATAGATGATGTCGGCGTAGACGCCAATCGTGTTCTGGCCGAAGGGCGAAAGCGAGTTGTTGGAAATCTCATCCAAAGCGTGGCTCCAGATATAGCCGGCTTCGAAGTGAAAGCCTCCGTTGAAATCGTGTTTGGCATCGATGACCAAACCGTGGTAATTGGAGTTGGCGACGTTTTGCTGTTGCGAGACCACGCCAAAGCGGGGATCGGGAGGACCGGGGGGCAGATCAGCAAAGGTCACGGTGCAGGTAGGAGGGTTCAAGCAGTTGAACGCATTCAGCGCCGAGTTCGAAATTTCTTCGTGGGAACCGTGGTTGCCCACGTACTTCACGCTGAGAGCGGAGTTCCAGCCCAGCTCCTGCTGCACTTCCAGGCTCCATTCATAGTAACGAGGGGCTTTGACTGAGGTGGCGTTATAGAAGTTGAGCGGGGGAACGGCACCGCCGCTGGCGAAGCCAGCCTGGTACTCGGCATAGGCACCCTGCGAAAGGGCCCAAAGATTGGGCGACCCCGTAAATGGCGATGTCGGTTGCGCCGGCGAGATTGGCCCGAAGGCATTGACAAAGTTGGGATCGAGGGGCGGATTCTGCGTGAAACTTTCGATGGCGCCGGTGGGGAGCGCATCGGCGAAGATACCCGCGCCGCCGCGAATTACAGTTTTGCGGCGGCGATCGAAGGGCGTCCAGGCAAAACCAATTTTCGGTTGCGCCACGAGCGTGGAGACGGAGGGAAAGGCTGTTCTCAATCCAGAATCAATGGCCTGGTTGACCGGTAATGACGTGTCGAGCTGGTAAAAGGGCGCGGCGAGACGCTGGAAGCAGTGAATCTGGCAGACGGGGTTGGAGAAATGATCGAAACGCAAGCTCATGGTGAGATTGAAGTTCTTGGTCACGCGCAGATCGTCGGCCGCATAGAAGCCCAATTGGTAGAGCGCTACCGGCACCTCGGTACGCGAAGGGAAGCTTTGCACAATCTCGTCGCCGGTGGTTGCTCCGCCCCCAAGAGCGAAATCGCTGAGACTGGCTTCCAAAATCAACGGGGTTACATACAGGAACGTGCGGTCGCTGACGTCAGCGCGGCGGAAGCTGGCTCCGAAGCGGAGGCTGTGGCGTCCCCGCGTCCAACTGAAGTCGTCAGTGAACTGATACTGGGTCGTGCTCCGACCCTGCGGAACCTGCCAGTTGCCTACGTTAAGAGCGCCATTCGGCGTGCCTAAACTTCCGTCCCCAAAAATCAGGGACCCGGGGAAGGAGGTGATGGCCGCGGCTGGGTTCTGCATGAAGAAGTAAGCGCTGTACCACAAGAGCGAAGCATTGAAGACGTTGACCTTCGCCGGACTGAAGACATGGATCTGTTGCACTTGGGACTGCCACTGGGGCTGATCGCTGGTGACATTGAAGTTGGAGCTGATGGGATCGACGTAGGTATCCTGCTGTCCGTGTTCGTGCACCACGCGGACGAAGATCGAATCCTTGCTGCCGATGTTCTGGTCGTAGCGGCCGATGTAAATAAGATCGTGGGTGTGCCCCAGGGGGCCAGCCTGAACCAGGACTGCGCATGGGTTCGATGTGCCGAAGCCAGTGATGCCGGCGGCGGCGACATCGCTGCAACCACCGCCGGGCAGGGGCTGCGCTCCCTTCTGAGAAACACCGTTAAAAAGAGCAAAGGCTTGCTGATAGAAAGGCACGGAGAGCGACAGTCCGGGCACAGCGTTCAAGTTGGCAATGACTGCGGTCTCGAAGGGTACGGTGGGAAGATTTACGGGGGTGGGCGACGGAACCGCCAGATAGATGCCTTCCATGTCGAAAAAGAAGAATGCCTTGTCCTTCTTGATGGGTCCACCGACTGAAGCGGCGAACTGGTTGGCGTTGGCAAACGAGCGCGGGAGTCCCTGCATATTGCGAAAGTACTCGTTGGCGTTGAGCGCGTCGCCGTTCCACCAGTAGATTGCGTTGCCATGGAGCGCGTTCGTCCCTGATTTCGAGACGTAGCTGACATTCGCTCCGGCCACGCCTCCATAAGCGCCGTTGTAGGCGTTGGCCGTCACCGTGCTCTCCTGGATGTCGTTGAGACCCAGCGCCATATTGGCGGCGCCGCTGTTGTTAATGTTGAAGTAAGGGTCGTTGATGCTCGCGCCATCCACGGTGAACAAGTTCGACGTGGCGGGCAAGCCATAGACTTCGAAGTTTCCTCCTCTCAGGCTGTCCCCGGCGGTATTCATGACGGCGCCCGGAGTGGTGAGCGCCACCGCGGTCAGATCGTTGCCGGGATTGGGCTGCAGTTCGATCTGTTTCGAGGTGAAGTTCGTCTCGAGGTTCGCGTCTTTGGTCTCTATTTCACCGGCGCTGGCTGTTACTGCAATTTCGTACGTGGATGAAACCACGCTGAATAGAAAATTCGCCGTCAAACTGCCGCCGAGGGAGACCTGTACCGCTTTCGTGATCGTCTGGAACCCCGACTTGGCAGCGGTGGCAACGTACTCACCGGGCGGCAACAGCGCGAAACGGTAAGCACCCGCCTGGTCGGTCGTCGAAGTCTGCGTCGCCCCCGTACTTTTGTGTGTCAGGGTTATGGTCGCGTTCGCCACTACCGCTCCGCTCGGATCTGTGGCTACACCGCTCAGGTCGCCGGTGGTTCGAGTCTGCGACAAAAGGAAGGTCGTGCACAATAAGCCCACTACGAAATGCCGAACCGTGAATCTCATAAATTCACCGCCATGCACTGCAAATTTATGGCATCAGCGTAATATGAGCAATGCTCGGATTGCAAGCCAAAAAAAGTTGCGAAACGGCAGTATTGCGAGCCGTGTCCCGGCCGAAACGTCCGGGCTACGGCTGTTGCAAGATTCAACAGCTTAGCTCCTGAGGTGCGCCTGGCAGCCGTTCTTAATACCCACTTATGCGTTCGGGTGTGACACCGTTGCGATAACTTGCCGCAGCGCGGCGCTCGTCCCGCAACAGGCGGCGATTGGCAATGAGCCGGACCCACCCCGGTATCGCCCGGATGCGGCTGCCCGAGGCGTTGGCGATGACATAGGCTTGCGCGCATTTTTCATAGAGCTCGACGTTGCACAACAGGCGTTCGCAGGTCATCCCAAGGCATAGCAACTGCTCCCCCAGGAGCACGGCATTTGCGCCGCACCGGAAAGCCTTTCTCACGACATCCGCCGGTACGGTTGCGGCGTCGGCCAGGGGTTCTGCCGGAGCACCGATGTGCCGTGCCTGCTCGTCAAAAAGCATTGGAAAGCAGCCGCCGCAGTGGGCGAGCAGGCGCACGCCGTTTGGGCTTGAGATCGCCACCGCGCCAACATCGGCCCGTTCTCGATAGATGGTTGCGTGCAAGATGGCCGCATGAAGCCCGCGGCCTTCCTCACCGATCGAAAGCGGAGCCGTCTGGAGATCGGCGACTCCAATCTGCCGCCAATCTTTTTCTCGGCAATCTTTCTCTCGCCAATCTTGGCACCCCGATGCGATGATCATTTCCTTGCTTCCGGGGACGCGCATGGAAAAGCTGTCCGAGGGAGTGTTGAGAAACCCTTTGCGGGCCAGACGCCGGCATCCCTCCAGCAATTTTGCTTCGATTTGCATCCGTTCCACGATGACTCCCTGCCTTAAACGAGTTTCAGCACATCCTCGAAACGGTTGAGGGCGTCGTCGATGACCGCATCGCTATCGGCAAGTCCGGTGTACATGCGGCTGCCCGCGATCATGACGATTCCGTGGGCGCTGAACGCCGCGCCCATTTCTTCCATCATGTGCTTGCGCGGCCCGAGTTCTTTCATCAGTTTGATGGGATTGCGCATACTCATGAGCATCACCCCCGAGGTTTGCAGGTGAATAATGGATCCTTCGTTGTAGGTGACGAAGGGTAATCCGAGGCGGTCGATGATTTCGCTGAGGCCTTTGCGCAAACGATCTCCGGCGTGCCCGGCTTTTACGGCGGCCTTGGTGCGCTTCATCTCTTGAATCGCGCAATAGCCAGCGACACAGGAGAGCGGGTTGGCCGACAGGGTCCCTCCGACGAATGCGCGTTTCGAGGTCACCCCGATTCCGCCGGCCAGCAGCATCATCACGTCGCGGCGTCCGCCAATGCCGCCCGCCATCGGGTAGCCGCCGGTCAGGCATTTCCCCAGGACGGTAATGTCGGGGTTGACTCCGAAATAGCCCTGCGCGCCGCCCATGCCGACGCGAAATCCGGTAACCACTTCGTCGAAGATCAGGAGCACGCCAAACTCGTCGCAGAGCTCCCGAAGATGCCGGTTGAAGTCACGATGGACGGGCCGCAGGCCGCTTTCCGGCCCTAGTGGCTCAACGATAATGGCAGCCGTTCCACCGCGGAGGCGGTTGAGCCAGAGCTTTCGCCGCAAAGCCTCCAAGTCGTTTGGAAAACTTTCCTGGATGTAGGCGGTCGAGGGCCGGGGGATGCCGACGGCTTCCCGGCGTCCGGTACCGGGAATGCGCATGCCGTAGACCATCTGGTCGCTCCAGCCGTGATAAGCGCCCCCGATTTTGATGACCCACTTTCGACCCGTATAGGCGCGGGCGAGGCGAAGCGCGGCCATCACGGCTTCGGTTCCCGAGCCGAGCATGCGGAACATTTCGACCGCGGGCATGGCCTCGCAGACCAGTTCGGCCAGCTTGACTTCGTATTCATGCAGCAGGCCGGTGACGGCGCCGCAGGACTCGAGCAACGCGTGGACTTGTTGACGGACGGTAGCGTCGTTGGAGGCGAGCAGGGTCGGTCCTCCGGCCTTGAGGAGGTCGATATAGCGGTTGCCATCGAGATCGGTCAGATAGGCGCCGTTGGCGCCGGTGATGGCCAGCGGGAACGGATAGTTGAAAGCGAGATTGTGCTGCACGCCGCCGGGAATGACTTTTTCCGCTCGTTCCGAAAGTTGCCGGGATTGCGCGCAGCGTTCCTCGAAATACTTGAGGACCTTCTCCATGTTTTCGCGGCGAATGGGACGGATCGGCTGCTTCACAAGTGCGGCAAGGCGAGCGTAGATATCATCTGTATCGGGCCAGGCGGAAATTCCGTAGGCAGGTTCCGCGGCGTGGTTGTTCACCGTGGGCAGGTTTGCGTATGTGGCATTCATTGCACTGACTCCATCTTCGACAAATCGGCTAACAGCATGAGCACATCCGACCGGCTCGCTTGGCTCTGCGGATCGGGGCCGCGCTCGATTGCCTCTTGAAAATATTGTGCGCAGGCCGCTTCCAAGGCCTCCAACCTCGCCACCGTTTCGGCCAGCGTTGGACCGCAGCAGACTACGCCGTGATTGCGCATAAGATAAGCGTTGATATCCGGCCGCAGAGCCTTCTCCAGCTTTCTCGCCAGCCAACTCGTTCCGGAAGGGGCGTAGCCAACCAAGGCAGCTTTCGCGCCGAGCATCGATTGGCAGCGCGGATCCCGAATCTCCAATTCCCGTCCCAGCAGCGTATAGGCGCTGGCAATCGGTTGATGGGTGTGAATGCTGGCGCGGCAATCTCGCCGGGCGCGCAGGATGTTGGCATGCAAGCGGTGTTCGACCGAAGGACGACGCTCGCCTGCAACCAGAACGCAGTCACGCAAACGCAACACGCAGATATCCTCCGGTCGCATGGCGTAGTAGTCGGTGGCCGAGGGCGTGACGGCGAAATGCTCGTCCTCATCAGTATCAGTATCGATGCGGCAGGCGACGTTTCCCCCTGTGCCGGCGAGATATCCCTTGTTGGCCAACTCCAGGCAGGTCGCAACCACCTCGCAGCGCACTTTATCGACGGTCATTTCATCGAATCTCATTTCATCGGACATCATGAACGCGCCTTCTTTCGCCGGTTTAACCGGCGATAGAGAGGTGCTAAACGCCGGTATGCGTGCACAAAACTTTCGAACCTTTCGTCGTAGGTGCCCTTGCTCGCGGCATCGGGGAGATAAGTCTTTCGGATGCGCGTCAAGCCCGTGACATCGTCATAGGTAAGAGCGCCAATCCCTACCAACCCGATAAAGGCCGCCCCGATGGCGTTGGCCTGGATTGGACACTCCAGTTGCTGGATCGGAAGGCCGAGAACGTCGGCAAATATCTGGCACCAAACATCGGACTGCGCGCCTCCGCCAGCGATGATGAGTTGATCGAGCGGCTTGCCGAGAAAGCGATCAAACTGCTCCGCCATCCATCGCGTGTTCAGGGCAACACCTTCGAGGAAGGCGCGGATCACGTCCTCTCGGGAATGCTCCAAAGAGAGATTCAACAGGCCAGCCCGCAGAGTCGAGTCATCGACCGGGCTGCGTTCCCCGAACAGCCAGGGGGTATAAAGCAAACCTCGTGCTCCCGCTGGAACGGACGCGGCAATTTTGTCCACAATGGAATAGGCGTCGGGAGGCCGCTCCCGGCTAAGCTCATCCTCATGAAACAGGATCTTGTCGCATAGAAAAGCGAGATTGGAACCCGCCGATGACTGCATAGCCACCGCCAAATAGCGCCCCGGTATCGCGCAAGGCACCGACGCGATTTGCGAACGCACATCTGTTTTTTTGAAGGGAACATGCGCCTCGATCCACGACGAGGTTCCGATATAAAGATGAGCCTCGCCATCTCGCACTGCTCCAGAACCAACGGCGGCGGCGGAATTGTCGACACTGCCTGCCACCACGAGCGTCTCCTGGGAAAGCCCTAACTCATGGGCAGCGGAAGCGCACAGCGGACCGAGCACATCGGTGCAGCGCACAATTTCCGGCAGCTTTTCCAGTGCAATGCCCGACTGTGCAACGAGCGTAGGGTCATAGTGGATGTTGTTGGCGTCGCGATTATCCGTAAGCCACGTGGTCAAAATCGAATCCACCGTGGCCACGAACCGGCCCGTAAGGCAAAGGTTCATATAGTCGAGGGCATTCAGGAATTTATGCGTCTTTTCGTAAACCTCAGGCCATGCTTCCCGGATGAACGCGATGTGTCCGGCGGAGTCTTTGCCGGAAAGAGCAGGAGCACCACCGGTGAGTCGGAGCCATCGCCACAATCTGATCGGATCGTAGCCGGCGACGGAGAACAACGAGTTTCCCGCGCGGCGCCGGATCGCTTCCGCGCCACGCATGTCGATCCATAACAGAGCCCGGTGCAGCGGTTTGCCGTTGCGATCGACCGGGACCGTACATTCTCCCTGGCAGGAACAGCAAATGGCCGCGATTTCTCCGCGCAGTTCCGGTAAGGCGGCGAGCACTTCCCGGGCCGCGGCGATGAATGCCGTCCACCAATCCTCCGGCGCTTGCTCGGCGCCGACTTGATCGACTACATAGAGATGGACAGGATGGAAAGCCCATTTCTGCACCACCCCATCCGCCGCTACCAAAGCGCATTTGCAACCCGAGGTCCCAAGGTCCACGGCGAGCACAAACCGGCTATGACGAGTCGTGGCCATCGCCTCTGTTTCTCCATCCCACGCAGCCGCGCCCAAGCCGGTGGGAGTTGTGAGGAAGAAATAGTACAACTCCAGGATCGCTAAAAACTTCAACCCCCTGAACTGTTCGATTCCTCTCCGGGTTCGCGGCGCTTCCTCTGCAATCACCCAAGAAGGACGGTAGTGTCCTATTCTCCCGCTCGGCGATGTAGCGCCGCCGTTCCGGCGGCTGTCCGGCGCGCGCGTCACGCTTGCCGAGCCGAGGGCGAGGACGCCCTCGGGACAGCCGGCAGGATGCCGACGCTACTGGGCTAGAATATGAGCAATAGTCAGCTTTTGTCAAACCGTTATATCATCGTATAGTTAGTGCTGAGCGACTGAATCTTGCGTAGACATGTCGGAATCCGAGGTTTCACCACAGCGACACACAACGCTACGAGGAAACGATGTTTGACGCCAAGAGTAGAACGCAAATTAAGCGCATACCACGTCAGGAACGGAGCCAGGTCCGCTTTGAAGCCGTATTGACGACCGCCCTGCGCCTGTTCGCGGCCCGCGGATATGAACGCGTCTCCATGCGTGAAATCGCCCGCAAGGCGAAAATGCCCATCGCTACTGTCTATCAATATTTCCCGATGAAACTCGCCATCGTGCGCGAGATATGGGCCCGCTACACTTTCACCATCTCCCAGACCCTGGCGGAAGAGATTCGCCGTGCCGATCAGGATGAAAGCAACGACCCGAGCGGGATCATTGGAACCATAGTTGACCGCATGGCGGAATTGCAGGCCTCCAACCCAGCCTTTATTGAGATCTGGAGTTGCGTGGGCGCATCGATCGAACTCCGCGCGCTGAATGTGGAGGACACCATGCAAAATGCGCGGCTCATCGCCTCTGCCTTGCACCGGCAGCATCCTGCCGCCGACCCCACGGCCCTCTACGACCGTGCCTTGATCGCGATTGAGATGGCGAGTTCGACCACGCGCCTGGCGCTCGCCTTGGCCGAGCCCCATCGCTCGCGCCTCGTGCTTTCGTTGAAGCGGTCTCTCTCCCTGCTTCTCGACCCGGCGACGCTGGACCGGGATCGACCTTTGCCGCGGGGGAAGCGGCCGCTCGGACGCAAGGCACTTTCCTGAACCAAGAGGGAGACTCCGCTTTACATCTGCAAGCTGCGAAACTGATTCTCATGGGACCGCTGCAACCATGAACGGGTCAGAAAACGCCACTCAGCATCTTTTGCAGGCTCGCGCCGGTCCGGCGAAGCTGTCGCTCGTCATTCCCTTGTACAACGAGGGAGCCGTGGTATCTCCCCTCCGCGCCGCCATTGAGGCGTTTGCGCCGACCCTCGCTTGCCGGGTTGAGATCGTACTGGTGAACGATGGCAGTACCGATGGCACACTGGAATCTCTGGCCGACTGGGCGGCGGACCCTCGGGTGAAGGTGCTGCATCTCTCGCGTAATTTCGGCCACCAAATCGCCACCACTGCCGGCCTTGATCATGCCACCGGAGATGCCGTCGTCATTCTCGACGCCGACCTGCAGGATCCACTTTCCGTAATCCATCAGATGATCGATCGCTATTGCGAAGGCTACGACGTGGTCTATGGTCAGCGCGAGCGGCGCGAAGGCGAATCGTTCTATAAACGTTTCACTGCGTGGGCCTTCTATCGAATCATGCGGGTTTTTGTTTATGATCGATTGCCCGTGGATGTTGGCGATTTCCGCTTGATCTCCCGGGAATGTCTGGATGCGCTGCGCCAGATGCGGGAGACACTCAGGTTCCTGCGGGGGATGGTGGCGTGGGTCGGATTTCCGCAGATCGCGGTGAAGTATCGCCGTCAACCGCGGGTGGCAGGCGCCACCAAGTACTCTTTCACAAAGATGTTGGCGTTCTCATGGACGGCAGCGACTTCTTTTTCGACCGCGCCATTGCGCTTCAGCATGATCGCAGGTGCTTTTGTCGGACTGCTTGGATTGGAAGAGGGAGTGCGCGCCCTGGTGGCGTTCTTCTTCGGGTTCACCGTGAAAGGGTGGACATCGCTGGAGGTAATCGTATCGTTGGTCGGGAGCGCCACCCTGATGAGCATCGGTATTTTGGGCGAGTACATTGCGAAAATCTATGAGCAGTCGAAGGGGCGTCCACTGTATGTCGTCGCTCGCACTTTCACCGCCGAGATGAAGACGGAAGAGCTTGTTTGGGAATCGTCTACTGACAAGGATGGAGCGTAAAGCGATGCCCTGCTACGAAACGCGAGTTTTTCCGCAAACTGCCAGGGCATTTCCTGAGCCATCTCGCGGTGCTGCACGCCAAAGGCGAGCTTCTGTTACATGTGATACGGGCTTACGCCCAGCTTCTTCACCTGGTCGGTGAAATCCCGCACCACCTGCCCGAACCTAGGCCCTTCCGCCGCCGAAACCCATTCCAGGCGGAAGCGTTCTTCTTCGATACCGAAATCCGCCAGCATTAGCTTGATGGCGTCGGCGCGTTTTTCGGTTTTGTAATTGCCTTCCTGATAGTGACAGTCTCCGAGATGGCAGCCGCAGATGAGAACGCCGTCGGCTCCCTTGGTGAAGGCATCAATCACCAGGTTGGGATGCACCATGCCCGAGCACATGACACGAACGATGCGAATGCTGGGCGGGTATTGGGTGCGGGAAACGCCGGCCAAGTCAGCGCCGGCGTAGGAGCACCAGTTGCAACACAGAGCGATGATCAGGGGTTGAAAGTTGTCTTCCATTACGATACTCCCAAAGCAGCCTGGATCTGGGCCTCGATTTGCTCGAGGGTGAAGCCACGAATGAATATGCCCTTCTTCGGACACGTAGCCTGGCAGCAGCCACAGCCCTTACAGTTGGAGTCGGCGGTTTCGACGACCTTTTTGATCGATCCCTGCCACTTGTACTCGAGCAGGGTGATCGCCTTGTACGGGCAAGTGTCCACACAGTAGGCGCAGCCATCGCAGCTTTCGTCGACCACGTGCGATATGTTCGCTTCCAGCTCAATCCTGTCACGCGCCAGGATGGTCGCGGCTCGCGCCACTGCGGCTTGCGCCTGCAGAATCGACTCTTCGATGGTCTTGGGAGAATGCGCCAGCCCGCACAGGAACACGCCGTCGGTCATGAAATCTACAGGACGCAGTTTCATGTGCGCTTCAAGGAAAAATCCCTCGCTGTTGAGCGGAACTTTGAGGAACTGCGCGATCTTCTTATTGTCGTCGTTCGGATGAACGGCCGCCGACAGCACCACCAGATCGGCGGAGATGGTGACCGGCATCCCGAGAGTCTGGTCGTAGACGGCAACGTTCAGGCCTTTGCCATTGGGGGACACTTCGGGCTTGCGCGATTCGTCGTAGCGCACGAACATGACTCCCTGCTCCCGCGCTTTCGTGTAATAGCTCTCCTTGAAGCCGTACGTGCGAATGTCGCGATACGCGACGTAGACATTCGTTTGCGGAGAGAGCGCCTTAATCTTCAGCGCATTCTTAACCGCGTCGGCGCAGCACACACGAGAGCAATAGGGATGGTCGGCTTCTCGTGAGCCTACGCACTGGATCATGACGACGGTCTTTCCCTTGCTTGCGCCTTTTTTCGCGCTTCCATTGCCATCGCAAGCCAGGAAGCCGTTGCCGCCAGCCAGGTGCGCTTCGAGTTCGCGTTGCGTGAGGACGCGATCGTCCTGCCCGTATAAATATTCCGTGGGCCGGTACTGCTTCGCGCCTGTCGCCACGATTACCACACCATGCGTGATTTCCGTGGTCGCTCCCGCGGCTGAGATCGTGGTTTTGAAGTTGCCAATCGTGCCTTCGATCTTTTGAATCTCGGCTCCGGTAAATAAATGGATTCTGCTGTCTCCGGCGATGGCCTCGCGCAGACTCGCTAATTCGTCTTGCGGCTTTTCTCCGTTGAATAAGTAATGCGTGTGGCGCAGACTTCCGCCGAGCTCATTCTCTTTTTCCACGAGATAGGTTTCGGTGCCCTGGCTCGCCAAAGCCAAAGCAGCGGTCATGCCCGACAAGCCGCCGCCGATCACCAGCGCGGATTTTTCCACTCTGACCGTTTGCCGGTAGAGCGGTTGCGATAGCCGGACCTTCGCCAGCGCCATGCGGACCAGGTCTTTGGATTTCTGTGTGGCCTGTTCGGGCTCGTGCATGTGCACCCACGAACATTGATCGCGGATGTTGGCCATCTCAAACAGATAAGGATTGAGTCCGGCCTCGGCCAGCGTGTTGCGGAACAGGGGCTCGTGGGTACGCGGCGTGCACGAGGCGACCACTACACGATTCAGATTGTGTTCGGCAATTTTTTCCTTGATCCGATCCTGCGTATCGTTGGAGCAGGTATAAAGATTGTTCTCCACGTACACGACGTTGGGTAAGGTGTTCACGTACTCCACGACTTGCGGGATGTTGACCACGCCACCGATGTTGGTTCCGCAGTGGCAGACAAAGATTCCGATGCGCGGCTCTTCTCCCTTCACATCTCTTTCGGGGGGATAAACTTTGGGCTTGATCTGCGTGCCGCGAGCGTCTCGCAGAAGCGAAAGCACCTTGGTCGCCGCCGCTGAGGCTTGCATCACAGTTTCCGGAATATCCTTGGGCTCGGCAAATGGTCCGGCAACGTAAATTCCTTCGCGTGAGGTTTCCACCGGCGTGAACGCGGACGTGCCACAGAAATTGAATTGATTGAGCGCAATGCCGCACCTTTCGGCCAGCAGTTTGACATCTTTGGGCGGCTGCATGCCCACCGAGAGCACGACAATGTCGTATTCCTCGGAGAGCTTCCTGTCGTTCTCGCCGAGATATTCAACAATCAAATCCCGCGTGGCAGCGACTTCCTTGATTTTCGGCACGCGCGAACGGATATAGCGCACACCCAGCTCTTCGGCGCGGTGGTAATACTGCTCGAAGCCCTTGCTGAAGGCGCGCAGGTCCATGAAATAGATGTCGCACTTCAGACCTTCGCCGAGATGTTCCTTGGCGATGATGGCTTCCTTGGTGGCGTACATGCAGCAGACCGACGAGCAGTAGTCGTGTTCGAAATCGCGCGAACCCACGCACTGCAGGAAGGCAATGCGCTTCGGTTCCTTGTGGTCGAAGGGGCGCTGCACATGGCCGGAGTAAGGTCCGGAGGCGGATAGAACTCGCTCGAACTCCAAAGCGGTGAGCACGTTCGGGAAGCGGCCGTAACCGAGATCGGGCTTCAAGCGGGCGTCATAAAGCTCGTAGCCCGGCGCCAAGACCACGGCGCCAACATTTAAATCAAGCTTCTGCTCCCGTTGTGTGTAATCGATGGCATGAGCCTGGCAGGCGGTCTCGCAGAGATGGCAATCGCAGCAGATCCCGCAAGCCAGACAACGCTTGGCCTCGGCAATCGCTTCTTCGGCGGTGTAGCCGACGTGGACTTCGGCAAATGTTTTTCCACGGGTCGCGGGGTCGAGGGCCTGCATGTGGACCTGGCGCTGCATCAGGACGCCAGTCGTATCGACCTCGTATTCAGTCCGATACGGTCCTTCCAGTTCGCGCCCGATGCGCAGGTCTTCGTGATTGAGCCAGCGATCAATGGATTTTGCGGCCTTCCTGCCGGCGAGTTTGGCGTTCACCACGACGTCGGGACCGGTCACGCAGTCTCCACCGGCAAATACGCCGGACAGCCCGGTTTCGAGCGTCAGGGGGTCGGCTTTGAGCGTTCCCCACTTGGTGGTTTCAACTCCGAGGCGCTCTCCCAACGCGCTCACATCGGGGAACTGGCCGATGGTGACGATGGCAGTGTCACACGGCAAAACAAATTCGGAGCCGGGGATGACCTCGGGAGCGGGCCGGCCGCTGGCGTCGGGCTTGCCCAGCTTCATCTTCAGACACTCAAGGCCAGCCACGCGCCCATCGGGGCCCGACTGGAATGATTTCGGCGCGGCCAGGAACATCAACTTGATGCCCTCGCGCTCCGCGTCTTCGACTTCACGCGGGTCGGCCGGCATCTCCGCGCGGGTGCGGCGGTACACGATGGTGACGTCCTTTGCTCCGCAGCGAAGCACGGTGCGTGCCGCGTCCAGAGCGGAGTTGCCTCCGCCAATCACCAGCACTTGCCGGCCGGGCAGCACCGGCTTTTCGAGATTGATCCGGCGCAGGAACTCAACGCCGCCGGTGACACCAAGCAGGTTCTCTCCGGGAGCCGCGAGTTTCCGTTCGACGTGGGCGCCGATGGCGAGGAAGACGGCGGCAAAGCTCTTTCGCAGATCGTCGAAGGCAATGCTCTTGCCCACGGCCGTATCCAGAAGGATCTCGACGCCGATGGCGCGGATCCGTTCCACTTCCGCTTTCAGCAATCGGCGTGGCAAGCGGAACGAAGGGATGCCGACGGCCAGCATGCCGCCCGCAGTGGGGAGCGCCTCGAAGATCGTTGGACGATAGCCCTTTTGCCGGAGCTGATAGGCACACACGAGCCCGGCGGGGCCCGAACCAACGATGGCAATTCTCTCCGGGCGGTCGGCCACGGTGGGCTGCGGCAGCTTGTAATCGGAGCACTGGTCGGTGATGAAGCGTTTCAATGCGGGGAGATTCACCGGATCGTCCACTCCGGCACGTGTGCACGCGGCGGTGCATGGATGCGTGCAAACTCGTCCGCAGATGGAGGGCAGTGGGTTATCGCGCAAGATGACTTGCAGCGCTTCTTGAAACCGCTGTTGCGCGATCAGAGTCACATATCCCTGTCCGTCCTGATGAACAGGACAGGCAGCCTGGCAGGGAGCGGTTCCGCGGCGCGAAATGGTGAAGATGTTGGGAACGGCTTGCGGGAACGGCCGGTAGATCGCCTTGCGATCTGCCAACCCCAGATCGAACTCGGAGGGGAGCGTTACTGGACATTCCGTGATGCACGCACCGCATCCCGTGCATTTCGTGGCATCCACGAAACGCGGCTGCTGCTTGATGCTGACCGTGAAATTTCCCGCCTGGCCGTCGACGCGTTCGAGTTCGGCCAAGGTGAGAATTTCGATGTCCTTGTGCCGGCCGATCTCGACCAGACGCGGAGCCATGGTGCACATCGCGCAATCGTTGGTCGGGAAAGTCTTGTCGAGCTGCGCCATGACCCCGCCAATGGCGGGACTGCTCTCGACCACATAGGCCTTGATGCCGCCGTTGGCAAGATCAAGGGCGGCTTGCATGCCGCCAATGCCGCCACCAACAACGAGCGCGGCGCCGACTGGAGGTTTCTGGGTTGGTTCAGATGACATGGCCGATGGCCTCCTGGGCGGGCGCCATTCGCACGGCCCGCTCCTTGACCGCCTGGAAGTACAGGGCGAGGGGACGATAGATCATGTGCGCCGCCTTGCCGAAGGGCATCTCTACCACCAACATCGAGGTGGCGACGATCACGTGCAGGGCATACGTGTAGATGGCGCACAGCCCGAAGCCGGTATACCGGAAGATGTGGGTTCCGATTCCGGTGCACGCGGTCAGCACAAGCAGGACCGGGAAGACCATATCTTCGGCGCGCGTTTCCTTGTAGATTTCCTCCTTCGCTTTTACCCGTCCTATAAGGATGTCGCCGATGCCATAGACGATGAAGGCAGTGGCCAGATACCCCACCGTGCGCTGCGGGTTGTACCAGGAGTAAATGTTGTCGGTTTGAAACCAGCGCAGGGCGAAGATCTTAATGGCTAGCATGATGGTCGTGCCCGTGGCTAGAATGCAGTGGCCCAGCCAACGGCCTTTGTGGGGACATTTCCTCATCAGTGACTGCGTCGCCGATTCGTATATGTACCACCATCCCTCTTCTACATAGGCAACGAACGGGATGGCCGGCTGTTGCCCGTGCATGGTCAGCCGCCAGACGCGGAAGACTCGGGATAGGAGTAATAAGAGCGGAAACAGGATCACTGCCAGCGTGTAATACCTCATGACCGGAAACATGTGTTCCAACCCCATCGCAGTGGTCATGTTCGATAAGGGCATTCCTATATAGAACACGTGGAAGCAGATGATCAGAACGAGGGTTCCTAGCGCTGCCGCGCCGAGTGCGCCAAAGTACCACGCCCGCGACGTGAGCAGTTTGGCCGCCAGGCCCGAGCGCTCATACTGGCCGCTAAGAAAGCGCCGCAGCGTGGCCATCGAAATCCGGGGCTCGGCGTGACGTGGGCAGACAGTGGAACAGTCGCCGCAATCGTGACAGATCCACGGTTCGAGGTTTCCGAGCAGCGGTTCTCTCAGTCCCAGCAGAGAGTAGCGAATGCTTTTTCGGGGAAAACTGGCGGAGTCAGACACCAAATCACAGGAAATTGTGCAGCTACCACACTGATAACAGCCGTCGGCGTCGAACTTCCCATACCGCCGAATGTCGGCCAGCAGTGTCGGATCGCTTTGAACCGGCAACGTACCTGCTGCCATTTTTGCCACCTCCAACCGGGAGTGCCCTTACTGCGTTGTTGCCACCCATTCCTTGACGGCCCTCCTGGAGTACACCAGGAATTTCCCGTCCTCTTCCGCTAACTCAACCTCAAACTTCTCGTTCCGATAGGATTCTGCCACGCGCGCTGCTTCTTCCTTGCTCTCGTAGAGCTGCCCATCCCACAGGAACTTCTTTCCCTCGGTGATCATGGTGAGATCCGGACTCATACGTTGCCTCCTAGTACTTCAGACAGTGCTAAGCAAGCGTCGTCTAGCGGCGGCTCTTCGGCCCGTGGAAAATATTCGCGGACCACCCACTCCGCCGCTCGCGGCACGGCGTCGCTCACCGCCTTCGACAATCCCTGGGAAATCGATTCCGGCAGCGGCCCGGTTTGGCAGGCCAGCACACGGACCTCGACTCCGCAGCTTTGTTGCAACTCGCGCAACAGGTTCGACGTGGGCAGCTGATGCATCGAGAAATCGTCGAGCTTGACGGGCGGAATGTCGGCGGGATCGATCTCGAAAATCTCGCCGGGAGTTCGTCCGGCATCGATGGCGTCCACAATCAGTAAGCGTTGCGGGCGCACCTCACTCAAGCAGAGCGTGAACAGAAGGCTGCGCACGCCGGTGCCGACGTCCAGCAGACAAACCGCTTCGGGCACTTCATAGTGCGATTCGAGATAGCTCACTACTTCGCACCCGAAGCCGTCGTCACCGAATAAAAGATTGCCTATGCCGAATATGAGAGTCGGTTTCCGGCAATAGTCGGGGAGATCCGACCGATGATCGGGCAAACGCTCGGACAAAAGATCAGATTGCTCCCTCTCCGGCATAGTCAATCCTTCCAACTGCCAATCTGCTCGCTGCCGTTCAGTTGGCGAGCGTGCCAAGCAACTTGCCATCCGCGTCGTAAATATCCAGCTTCACCGACAGCTTCCCATCGAGCCGGTGGGTGGCGCAGGAGAAGCATGGATCGTACGCACGGATGGACATTTCTACCGTGTTCAACACTCCCTGGTCGTACTTGCCGTCTTTGATCAAACTCTTGGCGGCTTGGGTGACCGACATATTGATGGGAGCGTTATTGTGCGTGGTGCCGACAATCAGGTTGACGTTGGTAATCAGCCCGTCGGCATCGGTGGTGTAATCGTGGATCAGCGTGCCGCGCGGCGCTTCCGTAACGCCGACGCCTCGCGCTGCCCGTGGCGTGCATTTCACCCGCGTTTCCGTGCTCGTGATCTCGGGATCGTCCAGCAGGCGAATCGCATTTTCCGCGTTGTATAGCAATTCGATCAGCCGCGCCCAGTGATAGAGCAGCGTCAACTGTGCCGGCCGCCCGAACTTGGCGCGAAATTCTTCCAGTTCAGCCTGTGCCAGCGGAGTGTCGATAAACTCGCAGACATTGATGCGCGCCAAAGTGTTGGCGCGATAAATGCCCTTGGGATTTTCCGCATCCATGGAGAACCCTTCGCCCCACTGTTTGGCGTACGGGAACTTCATGTAGCTCCACGATTCAATGTGCTCGGAGAGATAGTCGGTGTATTCGGCGGGCAGAAAATCCTGGAAAGCCCCCTTCGGGGACATCAGACGAATCTTTCCGTCGTAAAGGTTGAGCGCGCCATTCTCCTTCACCGTTCCGATAAAGCCGGTGTTGATCACTCCCAGTGTCTTCACCACTTCAAGGTATTTGGGGAAGATGTTCTCCTTGGCAAAGGCAATGGAGAACTTGGCGAGATCGAGCGCCTCATCGGCCATCTTGCGCAACTGATCGCGATCGGCAGCGGCCAGCGGTTTGCTGAATCCGCCAGGAACGGCGGCCTGGGGATGGATCGACTTACCCGCCAGGATTTCCAGCATGTGGGCGCACATCTGGCGCACCTTCACCACTTTTCTGGCAATGTCGGGCGCCGCTTGCAGCACGCCGATGACATTGCGAATGGAATAGTCAGCATCCGGCCCCAGCAGGAAATCGGCTCCCGCCAGGAAATAGAAGTGCAGAATGTGCTCTTCCATATAAGCGACGCTGTTGCAGAGCTCACGCAGCTTCTTGCCAGCCGGAGGCGGCTCCACTCCAAAGACCGCGTCGCAAGCCTTGGCCGAAGCCAGGTGATGCGACCACGGACACACACCGCAAATGCGCGGCGTGATGCGGGGCATATCTTCCACCGGGCGTCCGAGGCAGAACTTCTCGAAGCCGCGCAGTTCAATGACGTTGACTCGGGCGGTGTCCACGTTGCCCGCGTCGTTAAGCTGAATGGTCACCTTGGCGTGGCCCTCGATGCGGGTGACAGGTTGAATGACGAGTGTCTTTGCCATGGATCACCTCCGGGGCATTGGCCGCAGACGGCCAGCGCCAGCAAAACGGTTGAAGGTTGCGGGCCGATCCGCAATCTGTTTCGGATCAAGTCCAATCGAAGAGAGCGCGCCCATCATGTCGACCATGGGATTGGCTTTGTCGTTCAGTGGGCCAAAGCAACCTTCGCAGGGCATGTAAGCGCGGATGCAGCGCGGGTTGCCGTCGTGGCCGCTGCAGCCGGCTCGCGTCGCCGGGCCCAGGCAGAGGATGCCTTGTTCCATCAAGCAACGCATTTCGCTGAGTGGTGCGCCCGGCTTGAATTCCGGGTTATCCATGCGGCGTTTCACGGTGGAAACCGCCTTCTTTTCACGCTTGGTGGGGCACTCATCGCAAACGCTCTTCGCCGGCAGCACGGGTAGTGGCTTGCCTTCGACGAGAGCTAGAAGCGCTCCGGCCACCATCTCAGGCGTGGTCGGACATCCGGGCAAATAGGCATCCACTTTTACCACCTCGTGGATGGCATAGACCCGGTCCGTGAGTGCGGGAAGCTGCTCGTGCGGCAAGCCGTTCTTTTCGGTACTCACGCTGTCGCGGTAGACTTTCTCCAACACCTCGGCGGTGCTGTACTGGTTGGCCAGCGCCGGGATGCCGCCAAAGCAGGCGCAAGAACCTAGCGAGATCAGGATCTTGCATTTCTTGCGCATCTCCTGCGCCAGGTGTTTGTGTTCGTCACTGCGGATTCCTCCCGAGATCAGCCCGACATCCGCCGCGGGGATTTCCATCTCTGTGCCTTCGCCAGTCTGACCGTAGAGCTTGTGGTCCATCAGGACTGGCATGTGTACGATTTCTACTTGTTTGAGTACGTCGATGAGGGGTTCACCGATGTCGAGGATGGTTACTTCGCAACCACCGCATATCGCAAGCCATTCTGCGGCCAGTCGAGCTGCCATGCTACGCCTCCTACCGGACTTGAATTATTAGTTCTTCGTTCTTGTCTCCCAGGACCTTTCTATTGCTACTGCGCTCGATGCGGCTTTGAATCGAGTGTCTTACTTGTTCCACCGTGTTTGGGACGATCGGGGCCGAGCTAGTGGGGTTGCGGCGTAACCCTCAGGGGAATGGCGGTCGAGACAAGGACGGTCCAGCTTTGCCAGGGCGCCCGGGTGGCGAGGGAAGCTTCCACAGTTCACGTCGTTCGGCATCATCGAACCTTGGTTCGCTTCATGCCACCTTCTGGCGCGGCGCGGCATTGGACGAACATTAGGTGTTACTTATGGTTCAAATCGCCCCGCCTGTCAGTATCTGTAGTCACATATCATGGTGAGCTGAGGAGGCAACGGCATCGGCTGACACCTGCAGTACGTTTTCCTGATGTCTCCAACCCATTACGCGGTATGACATTCCCGCTGTTAGACCGGGCAGTGACATACGTCACATGTGGCTGTTAGCGTCAAGCCAAGGTAGTGCAGGCTATCTGGTAAGTCGCAATGCGGAAGCAACTATAAAGATAGGGTCAGGACTAAGAGACGTGCGCGCAGCTGTTGGTCGATCTGCGTCCGAAGGCCCGGTCCCGGCAAACTGTAGCTCCGTTTTCTTGATCATTTGCGGCCACAAGGAATCCGGATCGGAATCGAAAACCGTTCCTGTATCCGCCTGAAAAATGAACCACGCACCCAGTGCCAACTCCTTCCGCAGTTGATCTGGAGTCCATACGGCAGCACCCAGATAAACATGAAAATCCCGAGGGTCAGGTCGAGCCGAGATGGTTTGCTCGAAGCTGGGCTTGGTGGAAATCATGTAAACCGTACCGAAAATGTGCTCGGCTCCTTCGACCTTCGCCGGCGACTGGAGCAATCCAAACGCCGACGGTTCTACCGGACCTCCGGAATAGACCGGGTCGGAACGGTCTTTCGCCGTCTTGATGCCCTCCAGCACTCGTGACATCGGGATCTCTGTGCGCCGGTTAAGAATCAGTCCGACCACACTTTCAGCATCGTAGCGGACCAACAGGACTACCGTCTGAGCGAAATTCGGATCGCCGAGCCCCCGGCTCGCCACCAGTAACTTTCCGGCAGCCAGATCCTTGGCGTTTTTGGATTGGACCGGAAGAAAAACGGTCGGCCAGATTCCGTTTTTCACGCGCAATGCCCAGTTCGATCGGCCTTGCCTGTTCGACGGCGGGCCCATGTACCAGAGCGACCCATCGTGAGCAAGCGCCGAAACCTGCGGCCGTCCATTCGTCGCCGGTACATCAAATCCCTTGATCCGAACGCTTAACCTTCCGACCGCAACGAAAGCAATTATCGTGGCCAGCATTGTGAAAAAGCACAGTTCGTGTCGAGACATCGCCGCTCTCCTCACTGGGATTCATGCCTTGTTCCGAATGGCCAGCCACAATCTTGACATGTTTCCGTACTATCGGCGTACAAACCTGCCGCGCTTGGCCAGATACTTTTCGGCAGGTCGCTCCCCGTTGTAGCTACAAGCACATCCGTCTGTGACCCGGCGCACAGCAGGCCGTGTGGACTCCGGTGTAACTGAGGGACTGCACTTTTTATGAATGCCTTCAAGGATGCAGGGCACATTTTTCGGCTGGTTGCGGTTTTCGTCGTCGGCACGCTTGTGTTTTTTGGAATGCGGGCGTTTCTTGTGCCGAAGAGCTTCGGGCAGTATGGACACTACCGCGGAGATGCGTTGGCCGAAGTCGCCGGCCGGCCGGTGAACTTCGCGGGGCACCAGGCTTGCGAAGATTGCCATAGCGACGTCCTGGAAAAAAAGAAGAGCGGGCGGCATGCGCACGTGAACTGCGAGGCGTGCCACGGAGCACTGGCAAAACATGCCGATGACCCGGGCTCGGTGCAGCCGGCAAAGCTGGATACGGCCGTGCTGTGCGTGCGCTGTCACGAGGCGAACATCGCCAAACCGAAAGGCTTCCCGCAAGTGGTTTCCGCCGACCACTCTAGCGGAATGCCCTGCGATACCTGCCACCAGCCGCACAGTCCGTCCATCGAGACTGCGGAGACAGCCAAAGCAGCGACCAAAGCGACGACGGGAGGGACGAAATGAGCGTCACTCGGCGTCACTTGCTGCTTCTGTTGCCGGCGGCGGCGATCGCCTGGAAGCACGTGCTGGCTGGCACTCCGGAAGTGTCGCCCAATTACAAATTGTCAGAGCACTGGTGGAGCATGCTGATCGACTTGCCCAAGTGCATCGGCTGCGGGAACTGCGTGCGGGCGTGCCAGACCGAGAACGACGTGCCGGACGGATACTTCCGTACCTGGGTGGAACGCTACCACGTGACCGACTACGACATTGAAAATCCGCACGTGGACTCGCCAGACGGCGCCAAAGAGGGATTTCCGCCGAGCAAGGAACAGGGAGGAAAGAACTTCTTTGTGCCCAAGCTGTGCAACCACTGTGCGGATTCACCCTGCACGCAGGTGTGCCCGGTGGGCGCGACTTTTATCAGCCCGGACGGCGTGGTTCTGATCGACAAGAAATACTGTCTCGGTTGCCGGTATTGCGTGCAGGCCTGTCCTTACGGCTGCCGTTTCATCAATCCGAAAACCGAGACGGCGGAGAAATGCACGCTCTGCTATCACCGGATTACCAAGGGCTTGACCACCGCCTGCTGTGAAGCGTGCCCGACCGGTGCGCGGCAGTTGACGGACTTGAAAAATCCCAGCGACCCGATTCATGAATTTCTGAAGACGCACAGCGTGCAGGTTTTGAAACCGTATATGGCGACCCATGCCAAGGTCTTTTACAACGGCTTGGATGGTTCGGTGCGATAAGGTTCGGTGCGATGGACGTCGGTGCCGTGACGTTCGGTTCGAAAAGGAGAGCAGTGACGGTTTATGCCTGGCGTTGAAGGCTTCATGTATCCGAACGAAGTGGAGCTCCAGTGGAGCGTGCTGATCGTGTTGTATCCGTTTCTCACTGGACTCGTGGCCGGCGCGTTTATTCTGGCTTCGCTGGAGCGCGTGTTCCAGGTTGAGGAGGTGAAGCCTACCTACCGGCTGGCGTTGCTGACGGCTCTGTCGTTTTTGCTGGTCGCTCCGCTGCCACTGCAACTGCACCTTGGACATCCGGAACGCTCGTACGAGATGTACCTGACGCCGCACAAGACTTCCGCAATGGCCATGTTCGGGTTTGTCTATTTGTGGTACCTGATGGCCGTCCTCGTATTTGAAATCTGGCTCGACTACCGGCGTGACATCGTAGTGCTTTCGCAATCCACTAGCGGATGGAAACGTTTGCTCTATCGAGCCATGACGCTGGGCTCGAGCAACATCAGCGAACACGCGCTGCACGTGGATGAACGAGTGGGCTGGATGATTACCCTGATCGGCATCCCTTCCGCGTTCCTGCTGCACGGATACGTGGGGTTTATCTTTGGTTCGATCAAGGCAAACCCGTGGTGGTCGACGCCGCTGATGCCGGTGGTCTTCATCTTCTCGGCCATGGTGTCGGGCATTGCCGCCGTGATGCTGCTTTACATGCTGGTGACGTGGCTTCGCAAAGGAACAATCGACATGCGTTGCGTCGACACAGTGGCGAGCTACCTGCTCTACACCTTCATTATCGACTTCAGCCTGGAAATGCTCGACCTGATTCACCGCATCTACGAGTCCGATGAGAGCTTCCGCAGCCTGAATTTCATGGTCCACACCAAGCTGTACATGTCGCATATCGTAGTGCAGATTGTTTTTGGCACGGTTGCTCCGATTGCGCTACTCGCTTTGACGCAGGTGTTGCGCTTGCGGGAAATGGCGCGAAAACGCATTTACGCGCTGGCCGGATGCCTGACGATGATGGGCATTTTTGCCATGCGCTGGAATGTCGTGATCGGCGGCCAGTTGTTTTCCAAGAGTTTCCTGGGATACACGACTTACAAGATGGGGCTGGTTACACGCGAAGGATTGCTGGTGGCCATTGTTCTGACCATTCTGCCCTTGGGCATACTGTGGGTGCTGGTGAAACTTCTGCCTCCGTGGCCGGAGAAGAAGTCGGGAGCGCTCGCCGGCGTCGCGCCAGCGCACTGAGTTTCGGAAGAAGATTTGGCGCGCCATATTATGCACAGTATGTTGCGCGCAGTAGGTTCGATTAGGTTTGTCGCCAAGTCTCATTGCGGGTAGAGATTGCGGGTGGAGATTGTGGAGATTACCGACGATCTCGACGTTCTAGCGCGGCTTACCGCACGCGTGGAGAATCTGGAACGCCGAATCTCCGTCCTCGAACATCCTTCTTCTGAAACGGCCACGGCGGTTTCCACTGAACCATTTCCCCCAAAAGCAGCCACTGTCAACGCTGCCCGGCCAGTTCCCCGCCAACCTGGCGCTGAAGGTCTCTCTCCGGCGGATGCTGGCGGAGTGTTCTCGGTGCTGGGCAAAGCCATGCTTGGAATCGCGGGCGGCTACGTGCTTCGGGCAGTGGCAGAATCGGGCTCAGTTCCAAAGCTGGCAGTGGTTGCTCTGGCGCTTGCTTATGCCGGAATGTGGCTGCTATGGGCGGCGCGAGTTCCAGTGGGCGCGCATTTTGCGAGTAGCGTTTATGCGACGACCTCGGCATTGATTCTCGCTCCCATGCTCTGGGAACTGACGCTGAAATTCGAGGTCCTGCCCACACGGGCGACTGCGGGCGTTCTCAGCGTGTTCGTGATTGCCGCGTATATTCTCGCCTGGAAGCGCAATCGGACATCGATTGTATGGGTCGTCAATCTCGCTGCGGTGGTTACTTCTCTCGCGTTGCTGATCGCGACGTCGGACCTGGTACCGTTCACTTCAGCGCTCCTGCTGATGGCGCTGGCAAGCGAGGCCGCGGGTATGTTCGAACGCTGGCTCAGGCTCAGGCCAGTGGTAGCCGCCGCAGCCGATCTTGCGGTCTTGCTTCTGTTCTACATTTATTCGCGTCCGGAAGGTCCGCCCGCGGAGTACAAAAATGTAGGCACATCGGCGTTGGTGGTCCTGGCGTGCATTCCGTTTCTGATTTATGGAACGAGCGCCGCTTTCCGGACGATCTGGCTGCGCCAGAAAATCAGAATCTTCGAGATCGGGCAAGCGGTCATTGCGTTCCTGCTGGCTGCATTTAGCGTGCTGCACTTCGGCGGGAACGCTGGTGCGCTGGCGTTAGGCGCTTTCTGCTTGCTGTTCTCAGTCGCGTGTTACACGGCTGCGTACGCTTACTTCGACCGCTACCATGAAGATCTTAACTACCATGTGTATGCCACTTGGAGCGGAGCTCTTTTTCTCGCGGGCAGCTGGTTGCTTCTTCCGGAAACGCCGCTGGCGTTGTGTTTGAGCGTGGCTGCGATCGTGGCTACGCTGCTGGGAGTGCGGGCCTCGCGGCTCACGCTGGAATTCCACGGCCTGTTGTTTCTGGCCGCGGCGGCTTATGCATCCGGGCTGCTGGGTTATGCCGCTGGAGCACTGGTTGGGGCGTTCCCGGCCGTACCGGGTTGGATCGTCTGGATCGTGGCTGCTTCGGCTATTCCGTGCTACGCCGTGGGCGGGCGCTTCCGCACGGAGCGGTGGAACCAGCGATTTCTGCAAACCGTTTCCGCCATTTTGGCGGTGGCGGCGGTGATCGTGTTCCTGGTTTCTGCCCTGGTGTGGCTGGCCGCAATCGGCATGACTCTCGGTGCATCTCACGTGGCCGTCATCCGCACGCTGATTACCTGCGGCGTCGCGCTTGCACTTGCCTTCAGCGGCTCGCGCTGGCAGCGGAGTGAACTGGGTTGGATTGCCTATGGAACGCTGGCTTTGGTTACGGCGAAACTGCTGTTTGAAGACTTGCAACACGGACATCCGGGATCGACGGCCGCTTCGATTTTCCTGTATGCCGTGGCTTTGATTCTGGTTCCGCGTATGTCGCGGGTTGGGCGGCGAAGCTGAGGCTGCGAATGAAGTCCTAAGTTTTGCTAGATCCACGAAAGAGCTTGGGTCTCGCGGGCTCAGACAGGGCAACTTGGATTGTACCGAGCGTCGGGCGTTCGTCTTACCTCAGATACCGTTCATACGTCTGCTGCTCCGGAATGAGCCTGACCGAGCCCGGCGCATGCCATTGCCAGTGGCCTGCCTTGGGAGCCTCCGCACTAAAGCGCATCTTCTCATCCAGTACCGTGAGCAGTCGGCAACGGTAGAGCATGGTGACGAAGTGCCCTCGGGTTCTCGATTCTGGCTTGACGAGTTCGACCACGACCATGGGAGCTGGTTCGCAAGCCACGTCCGCGCCCAATTCCGCAAGCGCCACGGCGTGGAGCCGGTCCAGCGCGCGTTCTTTATACCTAATGATTCCGCCAGGAATGTGCCAGCCCGGACCGTAGTCGGCATCGTGCCGCCAAGTCAGGAGGAATCGTCCAGCATCATCTTGAATCAGCAGATCCACACCCAGTAGCGGCGTAAGCCTGCTCACCAGCTGAAACACCTCTTCCGGCAGCCCGCGTTCCGGTGCGGGAACGAATGCTTCCAATTCAGCGATCGTGCGCGTCAATTCGCCCGATCCCTTGCCGCGTCCGCCGTCAGCGCCCACAGTCATTTCTTTTCAAACAGAGATTCCTCGATCAATTCGCAAAGAATGTGCCCAGTCAAGATGTGCGCTTCCTGAATGCGAGGAGTCTGATCGCTCGGAATGCAGATGCAGTGATCGACCGCGCCCGGCAGCTTCCCGCCGTTTCTTCCCGTCAAACCAACGGTGAGAAGTCCCTTCCCCCGCGCCACACTCACCGCGCGCAGTACATTAGGAGAGTTTCCGCTGGTGCTGATGCCGAAGGCGACATCGCCGGCACTGCCCATCCCCTCGAGTTGCCGCGCGAACACCTCGTCATAGGAATAATCGTTCCCAATAGCCGTCAGCACGGAAGAATTGGTAGTCAGCGCCCACCCCGAGAGGCTTTTGCGTTCTTTCAAAAATCGTCCGCTCAACTCCGCTGCCAGGTGCTGAGCATCGGCCGCGCTGCCGCCGTTTCCGAAAAACAGAATTTTGTTTCCCGAGCGTAGACTCTTCGTCATTGCGTCCGCAACCGCGACCACCGCGCTCAAATACGCCGGAGACTGCACGAGGCTCTGCATCACCGAAGCGCAGTCGCGAATCCTAGCTACCGCCAGAAACTGCGCCGCATCCGCGTTCATAGGAAATCTCCCGTCCAGCGCAAACGCTCATGAGGCCGCACTAGGTTGGGTCTCGCCTTCGTGCAACGATTCTCGCAGCGGTTCGCCCATGCCATATTCAAAATTGATCCTCTCCTGCTCCACCACCAGCGGCCGCTTTTGCACCAGCGTATGGATAGTCCCAATGTATTCCCCGATAATCCCCATAAACAGCATCTGCACCGACATAAAGAAAAATACGCCGATGACCAGCGGTGCGATCCCCACCGAGAAGCGGCTCCAAAAGATCAGTTTGTAAGTGAGATACGCGACCGACACCACAATTGAAACGAGCGCTCCCACAAACCCGGTAAAAGTCACCAGCCGCAGCGGCACCTTCGAGAGGTTGGTGATTCCGAGCATCGCCATGTCATAGAGCGAATAGAAATTGTTCTTGGTAATCCCGCGTTTGCGCACCGGCTGATGATAAGGAATATCAAAGTGCCGGAACCCTGCCTCGGCAATCATGCCGCGAAAATACGGATAGGGATCGTCGAAGCTCTTGATCACCTCCACCACCTTGCGGTCATACAATCCAAACCCAGTGTAGTTCTCGTAGGTTTCCACGCCCGAAAGGCGGTTCACCAGGCTGTAGTATTGTTTCCGCATCCAGAACATCAGACCATTTTCCTCGCTCGCCTGCTTGACGCATATCACCACCGGATACCCTTCCTCCCACTTTCGAATCATCTCCACGATCATCTCCGGAGGATCCTGCAGATCCGCCACGATGCCGATCACCGCGTCGCCGCTAGCCTGATATAAAGCGTGCTGCGGCGATCGTATCTGGCCAAAGTTGCGCGTGTTGCGGATGATCTTTACGTTCCGGTCCCTGGCAGCGATTGCCTTCAATTCATTCAGAGTATTGTCGGTGGAGGCGTTATCGATAAAGAGATGTTCGTACCGGTAGTCGCCAGCGGCGGCAATGGCGGCGCGCACGCGACGGTAAACCTCGTGCACATTAGCTTCTTCGTTGTAACAGGGAGTGAGAACGGTCAAGGTTTTAGGCATGGCTAGTAGCTCTCGTCGAACCTCAGCGCTTCCACGTCGATCTCCTCATTCCGCTCGTACCAGCCATAGAGATCCCGAATCGAGTTTTCCAAATCCCAAAACTGATAACCGCCCATTTCGGTCAGCATGCGCGAGTTATCCCCCGAGTACTCCGCTCCCATCCCTTCGTTCAACACCGACACATCGGGCCGCCGCCCCGAACGCTCGCCCGCAATCCGCGCAATCATCCGAGCCAACTCCGTGATTGCCACCGGACGCCCACTGCACACGTTGTAAGCCTTATGCCGCGGCTCATTCTCAATGAACCACGCGGTCAGGTTCACCAGGTCTTTTATATACAAATAGTCAAACACGATATCCTGCCGCAGCACAATCGGCAATCCTTTCACTGCCCGGCAGCAGGCGTTAGAAATAAAGCGCACGCGGTAGTCCTCGTACTGCCCGAAAACAGCAAACAGCCGCAGCTCCACCATCCGCTCCGAGCGCTCAATATACTTCGCGCAAATGTACTTCGAAAATCCGTAGGGCTCGGTAGGAACGCAAGTATCAAAGTATTCTTCTTTTACCCGCGGAGGCAGTCCCGCCTTGACATACTCCGCTCCTGAGCCAAAATGAATCATCTTCCCAAACCGCGAGCTATGGGGCGCCAAATTAAAAAACATGCGGCAATTCCGGTCCAGCATGTCCGCAGGAGCCCCCAATCCCCGATTCGACCGAGTGGTAGCCGCATGCACGACCACATCGAATCGATGCGTCTTCAAGTATTCGCCGACCGCCGATGCATTCAGCAGATCCAATTCCCCTGATGCCGGCGCCACCACTTCATACGACGAAGCAAGCTGCGACGCCAGATTCCGTCCAATGAACCCCGACCCGCCGGTGATGAGTATGCGCATCAAGCAGGCGTCCGGAAAGAGAACTTTTTATGTCCCACAAAGCTGTACACCACCATAAACGCCGTCAACAGAGCGCCGGCAATATAAGGAGCTTGCGCGAAAAACCTGGTATTCCGCCGAATGAGAGTGACCAGCACCGGCAACGCCACCACACCAAACAGAATGCCTCCGCTGTACACTCCAACGCACCGGATCCATTCCCGCAAATAATTGCCCTTGGTTTTGAACACAAACCATTTGTAGCCCAGGTAAGAGACCGAGATATTCAACAGACTGGAAATCACCGAGGCGACGATATAGCTATGTGGAATCACTGAGCTAAGAATTGCGGTAAAAAATGCAAATGACCCGTACCCAAACAAAGTATTCCACGCGCCCACCAGCAGGTAGCGCCCGAACTGTCCGGGCGGAATGTGCTGCGTGACTTTCGCACTCGATCTGCTGGCAAAATCTGAGAGGCTCATTTCTCTACATCTTTATACCACGCGAATTTTGCCCGAAAGAGTATCGCCACGACGCCGTGTTACCAACCCGTTAATCGCCACGAATACGAGTGAAGGCGCGGTCCAGTCGGGCGGTCTCGCTTGCCTGTGTCAGCTCTGCCATAGACAAGCGTGAGACGTTCGGCTACTCTACCGGAAATGCCCACCGCAATCGTTCACTCTGAGTCTGCCATCGCAATCCCGGAGTCGGTCCGAGCTGCGGCGGAAGAATCTATCGGGGAGTTTTTTGAGAGTATTTCGAACACACCATCGAGCACAGCCGCAGGCGATCACCTCAATGTAGAAAAATCACGGAAGCGCGCCCAGTTGCTTGGGCGTTTCGAACCGTTGCGAAACAAGAAGCTCCTGGAGATAGGATCCGGGTTCGGAATCAACCTGGCTACATGGATCAAGTCTTACCAGGTCGATGGATACGGTGCCGAACCGGATGGGACAGGTTTCGGAACCTCATTTTCTTCGTCGCGGGAACTATTTGTCGCCAACGGCATCGACCCGGAGCGGATTCAGCCAGCCAAGGGTGAAAATTTGCCTTTTGAAGATGCCTCTTTTGAAATCGTGTATTCCGCCAACGTTCTAGAGCACACTGAAGATCCGCTGAAAGTTCTTGAAGAGGCCGTGCGCGTGCTTCGCCCCGGAGGCATCTTGCATTTCGAGATGCCGAACTACCTCTCGTACTTCGAGGGCCATTACATGGTCCCGCAACCGCCGATTCTGTGGCGATCACTGCTGCCCCAATGGCTTCGTCTGCTGGGACGAGATCCGGCGTTTGCGCTGACCATCCGAACCGAGATTAATCCCGTATGGTGTCGACGCGCCGTAAAGCAACTGAACAAGAAATATCCTGTCAAACTGCTTTCCCTTGGAGACGAGATTTTCCTCGATCGTCTGGCCCAGCCTTTTCGTTTTGAGATGGAAGGTACGGCACAAAGACTTCAAACCATCATTGCCGTCGTGCAGCGCCTCAATATCGGCAACTGGATAGGGCGAATGATCGTCGCGATGCAGGGGCATTACCCGATTTATCTGACTCTTCGCCGCGAGAACGTAGTCGAGCACGACGCAACCGCGGTAGCTGCCTAGGCAGCGCTTTTAAGATCCATTCGTCGCGGCGGTGGTTGGGAATCGCGGGCTAGACCGTAGTCCATCCCCCATCCACCACAATAGTTTGTCCCGTCACATAAGAAGACGCTTCCGACGCAAGAAATAGGAGCGCCCCCGCAAGTTCTCCAGCCCGGCCGATTCGTCCCAGGCTGGTATTGGCTTTAAGTTTTTCGATAAATGGATCTCCCACTCGAACCGAGTTCGGCCCCGCGTCCTCAGTATTCGAAAACGGTCCCGGCAGAATTGCGTTCGCGCGGATTCCATAACTTCCCCAGAACGAGGCGACGTAACGTGTGAAGGCAATCATCGCAGCCTTCGAGGCCGAATAAGCCGGCGGATTCAAAAACGTCGTTCCTTCGTACAGCGCAGGACGTGGCGCCACCACGGCATACATGGTTGAAATATTGATAATGCTTCCGCGCCCACGCTCCTTCATGCCCACGCCAATTTTCTGAACGGTGAGCGCCGGCCAGCAGACCCCGGCCGTCAGATTTCGCATCCACACATCCATATTTCCCTGATCCAGGGAGCCTGCGGGCGTATTGAATCCCGAAGCCGGCGCCAGTTCATGAGCGTTGTTGATGAGGACATCGACGGCGTGCCGTCCGCTAATCTCGTCCAACGTCTTCGTCAGCGCTTCCAGGTCGAACATATCGACGTAGTAGCCATGCACCCGCCCCGATCCATATTTCTCCTTCCACGCTTCTACCTGTTTCCCGAGCTTTGCCGGACGGCCGATCGCGATCAGGTCGGCGCCATTCGTGAGCAGGGTTTCAGCAAACGTTCGTCCCAGAAATCCCGAAGCTCCCGTCAGCAAGGCAACCTTGCCCTCAAGCGAAAACAGCGAAGATCGATTCAAGGACGGATTCTCCGAATCTACCAGCACGTTCTTCCTCCATCTACCACGAGATTCGCCCCAGTCATGTAAGAGGACGCATCCGAGCAAAGAAACAGGATCGAACCCTGATATTCATCGGCATGGGCCATGCGCGCTAATGGTATCCGTTGATGAAGTTCCGCCAGAAACGCCTCCGGCTGATTATTAAAAACGCCGCCCGGCGAAATTGCATTCACCCGCACTCCCGAAGTAGCCCAGTACGTTGCCAGATAGCGAGTCAGGCCAATGAGTCCGGTTTTTACCACCGAGTACGTAACCGGCTTGACCGGCTGCCGGTCTTCGGCCACGCCTGTCTGCCGATACAACCGCTGGTCGGGAGCGATCACCGCGAGGTCCGAGGCGATGTTGAGAATCACTCCCTTGCCGCGCTTAGCCATCTCCGAGCCAAAAACGCGGCTGCACAGGAAAGCTCCGGTGAGGCCCACCCGTAAATCGTCATTCCAAACTTCGAGAGGAAAGTTCTCCAGCCGCGACCAAGCTTTGGCACCGTCCGACTCAACCTTGGGGTTATTGGCAGCATTGTTGATCAGAATATCGATGCGTCCAAAGCGCGCCAGCAGCGTGTTGCGAACCTTTTCGACTTCCGCCAGTTGTGTAATGTCGGTAGCGAATCCCGCGGCATCGACGCCAAACTTTTTTGCGATAACTGCCGCAGCAACTTCGGGCTTCGCCTGCGCAAGATCAAGCAGCACGGGAATCCCCCCCGCGGCCGCCAGGATCTCGGCGTGTTTGGTACCGAGCAGTCCCGCGCCTCCGGTGATCACGGCCACGCGTCCGGTCAGGTCAAACAGCGCCTGCGCCTGGTTGCTTGCTTCCGCGTCAGTAACTTTTAGTTTGTCCGCCATCGGCCTTGACACACGCTCCCGTAATAAATGTGGCGGCATCCGAACACAGGAACACCGCCATGTCGGCGATTTCTTCCGGCCTGCCAAAACGCGCCAGCGGCACGCTCGATTCAATCATCTGCATGACCTTGTTCTTGTCTTTCTCGAGATGACGCTCCCAGTTTCCGCCTGGGAATAAAATATTTCCCGGCGCGATGCAGTTCACCCGCACGCCCAGCTTGGCAACCTGGCTCGCGAGATTCTTCGAGTAATTGATGAGCGCAGCTTTGGCCGCGCTATAAGGAAGCGGCGCCGCAGTCGCTTCCGCTCCCGTGATGGAAGCGATGAAAAGCAGCGCCCCATGCTTGCTCTCCGCCAGCAATGGGATCGCGGCCTGGGCCAGGTTGACGCTCGCGAAAAAATTCAAGCGAAAGAGCCGCTCCCACTCCTCGGGGTCTAATTGCCAGCCGGGTTTTCCGCTGCCCGAGCCCAAATTCGCCACGACCGCATCGAGCCGGCCCCACTGGCCGTGCGTCCCACGCACTGCCCGTTCGATGATTTTGGAATCGGTAAGATCGCCGCAGAAAGAGATGGCGCGTCCTTTTTCGAACTCGGCTTCGAACTCTGCCAGAGCCGCGGCCAGCGGCGCCTCATTTCGGGCGGTGATGCAGACGCGGCAGCCTTCCCGCAAAAAAGCCGCTGCGATGGCTTTGCCAATGCCCCGCGATGAGCCACTGACCAGCGCCACGCGATTGTTGAGGGAGAGATTCACACCGTCAATTGTGCCAATGCCAGCGAACAAATGCGAGGTTCTGTTTTGCCCAGGCGACTTCGTCACCAGGGGTTCCGCGCGCCACCTGCAAGGTGAAATCTCCCCGGTAGCCAAGTTTCTCGAGGCCTGAGAACAGCGCCTTAAAATCAGCGTTGCCGGTTCCCAGGGGAACCGTCCCGCCCTTCAGCACGCGGTCCTTAATGTGGACGCTGCCGATCCGCTCGCCATAAGCTGCGAACTCGTCGGCGACAGCATAGCCCAGCGAAGCGCTATTCCCGGAGTCGTAATTTGCCTTGAGCATCGGATGCGGTATCCCGTCCAGAAATTTGGCGAATTCCCGCGGCCCCAGCGAAGTCTCCAAATGAATTTCAATTCCGGTTTCTTCGGCGAATGGCATGGCGGCCTTGAGTGCGTCCAGTACAGCTACAAAGTCTTCCTGCGAGCGGATGGCCGAGGCATCCACGAACGGAATTACCACGCGATTCACGCCAATAGAACGGCCGTTGCGCAGCAGCCGTTGCAGTTCCCGCAATCGTTCGTCAAGTTCCTGCGGGCTGCAACGGACCAGAGGTCGATCCATGAAATAGTCGGCACACACCGAACGAATCGAAACTCCCGAGGATTCCGCGAGCTTCTTCAACCGGTCGATTCCGGCAGCGTTGCCCAACGGGTTCACATCGTGCCCATAAAGGTCGTAAACCCATTCAATGTAATCGAAAGGAACCTTCGCCGCGTGCGCAAATTCGCTCTCCCATTGCGCGCGCGGAAAACACTGAAATCGCCCATCTTCCGGCGGCACCAGTCTCCCTTCCATGATTCCCAACTTTGTCATTTCCATCCTCAGTGCAGGCTCGTCATTCCCTGACCGGCTCTATGATCATATTCTGCGCGAACTCCTGGCGATCCAGGAAGGGCCACAGATCCTCCAAAGGTTTGGAGATAAAGGATCCATCGGGCCGCTGAATCGAAGTTACGCGCGGAGCCCGGATCTCATCGGGAATAACGTGTACATCGCAAACCACCGGCCCACGGCTGCGCAGAACCTTGCGGACAGCAGTCCGCAAATCCGAGTGCCCTTCCCCTTGGCCGTCGATCACTGCCGTCTTCAACCCATAAGCGCGAGCGACCTTGCGATAATCGGGAATCGACACGCCCGTCTCCGGACTGCATCCGATGTTAGGCCCGCCGAAATAGTTGGTTTGACTGGCTCGAATCGAAGCATATCCCTGATTGTTAAGCACGAAAAGCTTGATCGGCAGTCGCAGGTGCGCGATGGTAGCCAATTCCTGGATGTTGAGCTGAAGTCCGCCATCGCCGTCAACACAAATCGTTTTTCGACCACCGCTGCCAACACACACGCCGATGCTAGCGGCGATCCCGTATCCCATCGCCCCCAGTCCGGCGGTATGAAATACGCGACGTCCTTTGCGAGCGCGATAAGCCAGCAAAAAAACTTCAATAGCGCTTCCAGAGTTCCCGGAGACGACGCGGTCGTTAGGTCCCGCTTCCTGCCCGATAACCTCGGCGAGATGGTAAATGCTGACGAGTCCCGGAGCGCGATGCGCAGGCAAAACCAGCGGATAACGAGCTTTCCAGTCAAGGCACCGCTGGAGCCACGGACTGCGATCCTTATTGTTGTCCAGCGCAGAGCCAGCTTGCCTCAGCATGACGTCAATAAAAGTCCGTGCATCGGCACAGATCGGATTATCGATAGCACCCTCAAGCTTGCGCAACTCAGCCGGATCGATATCGACCACAGTTTTGTAAGCGCCGCGAGCAAACTGATGAGGATCCCAACCCATAAGCGGAGGGTCAAGACGAGTTCCAATCACCAGCACGAAATCGGCATTCTGCAAAGCGAAATTAGCGCCACGAGAAGCCACCGTGCCAGGACGTCCGACAAGAAGCGGATCGTCATCGTCCAACAAATCCATGGCCAGCCAAGTCAGGCCGACTGGAACATTCAAAACCCGCACAAGCTTTTCAAACGCGGCCGCCGCGCCGGAAACGCGCACTCCATTTCCCGCAAAAATAAATGGCCGCTCGGCCCGGTTCAGCCGGTCGATCAGGTCGCGCACTTTGGCAGCTAAGTCGTCCTGGTCGGGCTTAGCCGACTCGCCAGGATCGAAGCCGCGCATGGCATCGGGATCAATCGGCGAGGCTTGTACGTCGATAGGAATATCGATCCAAACCGGACCCGGTCTTCCGCTGCGAGCCAGATGTACGGCTTTTTCGAGGTGGTAGCGAATGCTCTGCGGATCGTCGATGGTGATTGCGTACTTGGTAATCGGTTTGACCAGCGAGACAATATCGACTTCCTGGCTGCCGCGCTGCCGCACTCCCAGAGGAGTGCCATCGGGACGGTACATGCGGTCGGAGCGTTTCACCTGGCCCGAGAGAATCAGCATGGGAGTCGAATCCAGCCAGCCGCCGACCACGCCCGTAATCGCATTCGTGCCGCCCGGACCGGTAGTCACCAGGGCAACGCCCAGATTGTTAGTAGCCTTGGAATAGCTCTCCGCCGCAATCGCGCAGGCTTGTTCGTGGTGATTGCAAACAAAGTTCAAACCGCTGCACCGCGCCAGAGCATCGTTCAAATGCATGGCTCCGCCGCCGGTGAGAAGGAAAACGTGCTTCACGCCCTGCTGGGCGACGAAGCTCATGACATAATCGGCGAGTCTCATGCTCTCCTAGCGAACCGCCTTGGCCCCGGTTTTGGCGGACGCAAGCAACATGTCCACGACCTCGCGCACGGCCCCGTTTCCGCCGCCGAGTTTTGTGACTACTTGGCAATGTTCGCGAATCGCACGGCGCGCGTCCGCGGGACAGGCGCTAAGACCGGCGATCTTGAGCGCGGGTAAATCGTTTACATCGTCTCCGATGAAGCAAATCTCCTGCACCCGCAACCCGTGCTTTTCCGAAAACGTGCGCAACGCGGCAGCTTTGTCTTTGCACTCCTTGTGTACGTCGCTGATACTGAATTTAGCGGCCAGCCGGTCGACGAGCGGACTATTCTCGCCCGACATCAAAGCAATCGCCATGCCCGATTTTCGTGCCAAAGAAAGGCCCATGATGTCGGCGAAGTGAAAGCGTTTCCATTCCTCGCCGTTTGGACCCCACCAAACGCCGCCGTCGGTGAGCACTCCATCGACATCCATGGCGATGGCCTTGATCTTCGCCATGATCTGCGGCAAGTTGTGCGGCACTTTTTTCGGCACCTTCTTCGGCACTATGTCGCTCCCACGCGCCGCAGCTTCTTGATGATCGGCTGTTCGCGCTCCAGCACGCGCTTGATGCCATCCCCCATCGACTTCTCGATCAGGCGGATGTCTCGAACCAGGCGGGTGATTCCATTCGGTTCGAGTGACGCGGCGTGGTCCGATCCCCACATGGAGCGATCGAGGGTGATGTGCCGCTCGACGATGCAGGCGCCGAGCGCAGCCGCGGCAACACTTGAGGGCAAACCGGTTTCGTGGCCGGAGTAACCCACGGGGACGCCATAGCGATCGCGGAGCACATCCATCACTTTCAGATTCAGTTCCTCGTAGTAGGCGGGATAAGTGCTGCAAGCATGGAGAATGACGAGATCTTTCTTGCCAAGAATGTCCACGGCGTGGTCAATCTGCTCGATGGTGCTCATTCCGGTCGACAGGATGATGGGCTTAGCGACGGCACGAGTATGGCGCAGCAAGTTGTCATCGGTGATGGACGCGGAGGCGATCTTGAAACAGGGAACTTTAAACTGGGCGATGAAATCGACCGATGCCTCATCCCAGCAAGACGCGAACCACTCAATTTTTACCTCGCGGCAATAGCGGTCAATCTCCTCGTACTCTTCCTGCTCGAATTCAAGGCCGCGCTTCAGATCGCCGTTGGTCGCACCAAAGGGGCTTTCGCGAGGCTTCGCCAGTTCTTCCGGCGTGTAGACGACATCGATGGTCCGTTTCTGAAACTTGACCGCGTCGCAATCGGCGCCCAACGCCACGTTGATAAGTTTCTTCGCTAGATCGATATCACCGTTGTGGTTAATCCCGATTTCTGCGACCACGTAACACGGTCGACCAGGTCCAACCACCTTCGATCCCAGTCGAATCTCTTGAAGCTGGGAGGAATGATTATTATTTTCTTGCGGCATCGGAAAGAACCCCCTTAGAAGCGATTTCGTTGATCGATTCCAAAACATAATCCAACATCGACGGCGTAAGTCCGGGATAGACGCCAATCCAGAACGCCTGATTCATGACGCGGTCACTAGCGGCCAGGTCGCCCACGACACGATAGTTGAGACCTGCGTAAGCAGGTTGGCGAACCAGGTTTCCGCCGAACAGTTGGCGAGTACCAATCTTTTTTGCATTCAGGAAATCAATAAGCGTATTCCGCGAAAACGGAGCCGTCTCCCGTAGCAGCATCGGAAAGCCGAACCAACTGGGATCGGAATTCGGAGTCGCTTCGGGCAGCACGAAGTGCTCGGCAGCGTTCTTGTTCTTGAGTCCCGCCGTCAAATAGGCAAAATTCCGTTTGCGAGCATCAATGAACGCCGGCAGTTTCTTCAACTGCGCGACGCCGACAGCAGCTTGCATGTCGGTAGCTTTCAGGTTGTAGCCTACATGCGAATAGATGTATTTGTGATCGTAGCCGTGTGGCAGTTCACCCAATTGCCAGTCGAAACGCTTGCCGCAAGTATTCTCTTTGCCGGGAGCACACCAGCAATCGCGGCCCCAATCGCGAAACGATTCAACCAGCGTGCGCAGCATCGGCTTTTCCGTCAGCACGCAGCCGCCTTCGCCCATGGTGATATGGTGCGCAGGATAAAAGCTGACAGTTGCGAGATCGCCGAAGGTTCCGACTTTCTTTCCGCGATAGGTCGAGCCGAGCGCGTCACAGCAGTCTTCGATCAGCCACAAGTCGTGTTTTTTCGCGAAAGCCGTCACCGCATCGAGATCAAATGGATTTCCCAGCGTGTGGGCAAAGAAGACGGCCCGCGTGCGCCCAGAGAGCGCGGTTTCAAGATAACTGACATCCACGTTGAACGTGGGAAGGCTAACATCGACAAAGACTGGAACCAGCCCATTCTGCAAGATCGGATTGACCGTAGTCGGGAATCCCGCGGCCAACGTGATGACCTCGTCACCGGGCTTTAGCCGCCGGTCGCCCAACTTCTGCGAAGTCAGAGCGGTGACCGCCAGCAGATTCGCCGACGAGCCCGAGTTCACCAGCACCGCCTCGCGCACGCCCACGAATTTCGCGAACTCACGTTCGAACTGTTCGGCAAAGCGCCCGGTAGTCAGCCAGAAATCGAGTGACGACTCGACCAACAGTTCGAGTTCGTGTTCGTCGAAGACGCGGCCGGAAATGGGAACAGGTGATGATCCCGGCACGAACTCGCGAGTAGGGAAGGCCTCACGATAGTACTCGCCCACCAGACCGCGGATCCGCTCGCGCAACTCGTCTGCTCGTGGCACTACTTCAGCGCCTCCCGGTACCATGCAATGGTCTTATCCAATCCTTCATCCAGAGTGAACATGGGTTTCCAGTTCAACTCCGTGCGTGCCCGCTCCGCGCTCAGGAATTGATGGCGAATCTCATTCGACGCCTGATTCTGAATTTCAGGCTTCAACGTTGATCCCATCTTCCCGAGAATGGCATTCACCAGTTCGAGCACGCTGATTTGCGCTTCATTCGAAAAATTATAGGCTGCGCCGTAAAACTTCGAATCCTCGAGAAGCCGCTCCGCCAGCAGCATGTAGGCTGCAGCGCCATCTTCCACGTAAAAGTAGTCGCGCACGAAGTTGCCGTCAGAGCGAATAATGGGCCGGTCGCCACGAATCACGGAGCGGATCGTGCCTGGCACAACGCGGTCCCAGTTGAGATCTCCGCCGCCATAAAAATTGCCACAGCGCGTTATCGCCACGGGGGCGCCAAACGTGTGCGCGTAGGACTGCGCAATCAGGTCCGCGCACGACTTGCTGACATCGTAGGGATGCTTCCCCAGCAACGGCATATCTTCTTTATAGGGAAGCACCGGCTGTTCGCCGTAAGCCTTGTCCGACGAAGCAAGGACGACCGATTTCACCTTTGGCGAATTCCGGCAAGCCTCCAGCAGATCCCATGTTCCGCGGATGTTGCTCTCGAAAGTTGAAAGCGCATTGCGGTTGGCAATTTGCACCTGCGTCTGCGCGGCGAGATGAAACACGACTTCGATCTCGTACTCACCCAGCGCGCGTTCCAGGACATAAGAACTGCTGATATCGCCGCGCACGACGTTGACGCGCCCCGCCAGTCCTTTTTTCACAAATTCGCTGGCCGGAACCCAGTCCCTTACCAGCGCCGTAATCGATGCACCCTGCTCCAGCAGCCGTTTCGTCAGCCATCCGCCCACCAGTCCCGTAGCGCCAGTAATAAAAACGGGCCGGTCGCGCCAGAAGTCGTTCTTCATTATTCCTGCCAAACCTTCCACGGAGCCTGCTGCGCGCTCCACAACTGGTTTAAGTACTCATACTCGCGATACGTATCCATGGCGTAGAAAAAGCCGTCATGCTGATAAGCCATCAACTGCCCTTCGTCGGCCAGCCGTTCCAAAGGTTCCTTCTCGAAGATGCAATCGTCGCCGCCAAGGTAATCGAACACGCGGCGATGGAGTACGAAAAAGCCAGCGCTGGCGCGGCCTGCAATCTTTGCCTTCTCCTTAAACTTGGTCACGCGGCCCGAGGCATTTGTGTCGATCACTCCAAACCGTGAACTCGGCGTAATGGTCGTGACCGTGGCCAGCTTCCCATGGCTCTTATGGAACTCCACCAGCTTTCGAATATCCACATCGCCCACGCCATCGCCGTAGGTCATCATGAAAATATCGTCGTCGATGTACTTCTCAATCCTCTTCACCCGACCGCCCGTCATCGTGGTCGGCCCGGTATCGACGAGGGTGACCTGAAAGTCTTGCTCGCCGTGAACGTTTTTATATTCAATCTTGGAGTTCCGGCCGAGGCAAAGCGAGAAGTCGTTGTTCATGGCCTCGTAGTTCAGGAAATATTCCTTGATCATGTTGCCGCGGTACCCGAGGCAGAACACAAAATCGTTAAAACCATTATGCGCGTACAACTTCATGATGTGCCACAGAATCGGACGACCGCCGATTTCCACCATGGGCTTGGGCCGGTATTCCGTTTCCTCACGCAAACGAGTACCGAGCCCTCCACACAGCATCACTACTTTCACGAGATTCTCCTGGCAGGCACGGGTGCAGTTTCCCGACGCAAGGGTCCAGCGAGACCGCACAGATTAATCTAGCCGGAGTGCATCGGAATTGCCAAGAATACCACTTGCCCAACGTTGTCGCTTACGGTTCTGATTTCAATGAGTTGTAAAACGAGATGCGAGCCGTCGAGGGAAAGCGCCCGCGAATCGCGTGATTCCCCGCACTGAGCTGGCGTATCGCCTTACCCTACCCGCTGCCCATCGCTGGTTTGACGCTTCAAGACCTTGCGAACCTTACGGCTAGTCCCTATGCTGGGCTGGCAGACCAAAATCACGAGGCAGGCGCCGTGGGTGCACAGGTAGCGCAAATCGAGACTCCGGTTCCAGTCAGAAACGTAGCCACCTCCGCCTAGAGCACGACCGGCTCTCATGCGAAATTTCACTCTGATCGACACGTTGGGCATCCTCAAGGCCTGCCTCGCGCTTTTCCCATTCGTGCTGGCCCCCGGCTATGTCGCAGGATGGGCTTTCAACCTCTTCGAATTCCGGCAGCGGCGTCTGATTTTGCGTTTGATTCTAGCAATCCCGTTTACCATCGCCATCTGCCCGATGCCCACGTATCTGCTGGCACGGTTCTACGAACCGGGGCTCTGTGCGTTCTACATCGTTGCATTCGCCGCTTGCACGATGCTTTTGGCCAGGGAAATCCGGCGAACCAGGTTGCGCGCGGTTTCGAGATATACATGGGCCGGTCTCGGCCTGATCGCGCTATGGGTGATCGTTGCCATCGGGTCGATGGTAGATCTCCAAATCGGCGACGAACTCTATCCGCCAATTGCCGCTTTCGATCACTCCACGCGCACGGCGATGACGGTCGCGATCGCCCGTCATATTCCGCCGAGTAATCCCTTCTTTGCCAACCCCGCCGCGCCTTTGCGCTACCACTATTTGTGGTTGCTGTTTTGCAGCTTGCCCATGAAGATCTTCCATTTGTCGCCACGATACGTGGTGTATTCCGGCGTTGTGTGGTGCGGAGTCGGCCTGATTTGCACGATCGCACTGGGCATCAAGTTCCTAGTTCGAATGCAAGTGCGAGCGCAGGTGGACATCGAGCAGAAAACCTTACTGGCGGTTGGTCTGCTCGCGGTCACCGGCTTGGATATCTTGCCGACCTTGTACCTCGGGCTTGCGCGCCATTTATGGGCAGCGGATATGGAGTGGTGGAACGACGTCCAGATCACCTCCTGGGCGGACTCCATGCTGTGGGTGCCGCACAACCTCGGCGCGTTAATGGCATGCTTTGTCGCCGTCGTGCTGCTGCGCCATCAGGCCGACGTCCATCGCAGGTGGGCCACCGCGCCGGTCATCGTGGCAGGGATGGCCTTTGCCAGCGCGGCGGGCATGTCGGTTTACGTCACCTGCACCTTCGTGGTTGCGATCGCCCTTTGGCTGCTGGTGCTGATCCTGCGCAGGGGTTGGGTGGAGTTTTCCATGTTCGTAGCCGTTGGCGCGGTATCCCTGCTTTGCGCCTCGCCCTTCCTGGTTAGCCTTCGTGGTCCGGGCGGCGGCGAGGCTTTTGTGGGGTTCGCGCTGCGTCCGTTTCCCCTCGGAATTGATTTCCTCCGCCAACTGGGCATCCAGTTCCAAACGCTTTTCGCGCTGGCCGTCGGCCACGCGCTCCTCCTGCCCATCAACTATGGAGTTGAACTAGGATTCTTTCTCGCCATCCTCATCCTGCGGCAGCGCCAGGTCACCAGTGGCAAGATCGAGGCCAGCGCCAATGAACTCGCGGCATGGACGCTGGTCGTCACCAGTTTCGTGGTCGGCACTTTCATGCGTTCGAGCACTATCAGCACGAACGACTTGGGAATAAGATGCTTCCTTCCAACGCAACTGATCCTGCTGCTGTGGGGAGCGGTGGTGATTCATGATTGGTGGTTTCACTCTTCCAGCGTCCCCTCACAACCCGCGCTACGTCCGTGGCTTCGTCGGACGTTCGCGGCCCTGCTGCTTCTAGGCATACTCGGTACTGCCTACCAGATATTCATGTTGCGCATGTTTCCCGTTCTTGCCGATCGCGTGGGGATCAGGGGCTTAACCTGGGTTGATTTGGACCGGCATTTCGGCAAGCGCACGTATGCTCTGCGCTCAGCCTACGAAGTTCTCAATGCCCAACTGCCTTCGTCGGCCGTGCTGCAAAGCAATCCATCCCGGCGATTCACAATCCTGCATTCGCTCTATTCCGGTCATGACGCCGCCGCCGGGGATGCGGCATGTGGGACAGACTTTGGCGGTGATCCTGGCCTCTGTGCCCTTCGCGTGAAGAAGCTGACAGGTTTATTCGCGTTGCCCGATGGCAGCGATTTAGACGCCACTTGCTCCGAGTATGGCATCGATGCGGTTGTAGTGGAAGATGCAGACCCGGTGTGGTCGGAGCCGTCATCCTGGATTTGGACTAAGCACCCTCTGGTCGCCAACGATTATGTCAGGGCGTTTCGCTGTGGCGGGACCAAGCGGGACGAGTAACCGAGTTCAGTCCAAGGGATTGTCCATCGATTAGCCGTGGGCCATTGGCATCCTTGTCCCAGCCGGATACGATCGTTGGCCCCGAGAATCCGGGCATCGTTTCCCACGCTTAGGGAAGGATCGCCTTGATTCCGGTGATCTCACAAAAATCGACCAGCGTCGGATAGAGCTCTTCGCCGTAGCCGAGGCACGCATATTCATTCGTCCAATGCTGAAGCAAAACTCCGATGTCACCATGCGCGGTCACGAAACCGTGGGGCCAGAAAGGGATGCCACATTCGTTCAGCCGGTTTTCGATCTGATCCGGTGGGGGTTCGAAGATGCTGGCTCGAGTTATCACCATTTGAAACTCACCGTTCACTCTGCCGAGTCGGGCTAATACTCCTTCTCCCACTTTGCAGATCAACTTTACAGAAAGGCCACCGGCTTCGCCCTCGGTAGGGATACCGTGTTCAGAAAAGCCAGCCGGACCCAGCTTGCTTGCCAAAGAAGGTGGGCATGCCCCGTCCCCGATGATCTTGATTTCTCTTGTTTTCTTATCAATGTGCTGAAGATCGCCATAATACACTCTCTCCTTGCTCAATTTGGTGAGCAGCAGGACAGTCAAGGCGGTATTGAAATCGCCCAGCGTAGAAGTCCCGACTCCATCCTCAAGCATCATGCTCTGCGCAAAGCAAGTGGCAGAGTAATCGCCGGCCAGGCCAGGAAAGGATTGAATCGTGTAGAAATCAAACTTTTCCTTCGCTACAACCTTTCTTAGAGCGAGATAGAGACGCATCGAGCGCTCTGTCACTGCGTTTCGATCAGGTGCCTTGCCAAACAACTGCTTCAGTCTTGGCTGAAGGTCATTCAGTTCGCTGGCGGAGATTTCTTCCGCAGTTTGCCTCAACTCCGTCGTGTCGCGGGAATCGATATCGATGCCAAACATTCTCATCCATTGCGAAGGATCGGCGGCGCCGCAGGTTTGTCCCATCCCGCGCCCGCCAAATGTGCCAATGGTAGACATGTTTAAGAAGTTTTTTAGATGTGAAGCCCGAGCATAGCTGACGATCTTGCTTGCGGTTTCTTGTTCTTCCAGGCTTCCATATACAAATTTGTGCGGAACACCGATTTCGAGCAAACCTCCGTGCAACACCAATCCGCCAACAGGACGCCACCCTTGCGAGCCGGGGTGCGTCCACAGAAGCAAGCCTTTGCCGCTGGCGCAGTAATCGCGAATCGCGCCGACCATGTGCGCCGCCCAAACCCAGGTCCCGGAAAATAGAACGACCGCATCGATGGCATCGTCGCATTTCATTTTCTTGAAAGCGGCCCGAGCTTCTTCTTTGCTGGCGACAACTATGCCATGCTCAATCACTTTCAGACCTGCCGCAACCAGCGCGCTCTTGGCACGCTGCACCAATGCGCCATCGATGAATGGGGTACCCATGGGGTCTTGTAGACCGTCTTTGTGAACTCCAAAAACTATGAATCCGATTGTGGCTTGTATCACCGTTCCTCCTATTGGCCTTTTGAACTTTCAGTGCTTGTGATCGCCGTGAGCGCTGAAGACAAATGGCGGTATTGTTTGGCTTGCTGCGCGTAGGCTGCCGCCATCGCAGGGTCGGGTGATACGGCAGAAACATCGCGCACTACGAGTTCCACAGCCTCTCGCAAGCTCCCATATTCTCCGGATGCGACTCCTGCGAGTATGGCTCCGCCGAGACATACTGCCTCCGGACACTCCATGACATGCAGCTTCCGGCCCGATAAACTAGCTCGCAACTGAAGACCCATAGCCGACCGCGAGCCTCCGCCGGTGACGTAGATGTCCCGAAAATCTCCGACCGTGTTTGCCAGAATGTCGGCCACCTGTGAAAGTTCGCAGGCGAGCCCTTCGAGGATGCCTTTGTAAATCTGGCCGCGGGTGGTGTTCGCGCCCAAGCCGGAGATCATTCCACGGGCATGCGGGTTGAAGTCAGGATTGCAGGTGCCGATCAGATTGGGAGTAATGCAAAGACCCGTTGGGCCCGCTGGGGCTTCTCGCTCCAGTGTCGCGTAGTGGATGGACTCGGTGTTAGACGGATCTTCGTCTTGAGCGGGGACGCCTTCTCTGTACACTTCGCCGTACATCTGCCCGTACAACAAATCGTGGAACCATTTGATCATTATTCCCGATGGAAAATATGCCAGCGTGACGAACTTGTCTGCAACCACGTGACAATACGAGTTGAGAGAAGCCGCGAGCGCCGCATCCGTTAAATTGGGCTGGTCGGAAGCAGCCAACAGACATTCGTATGTCCCCATCGAGTCGGCCACGCGGCCGGAACCGATAGCGCCAACCCCTAATGCACCGCAGGGTTGATCATGTCCTCCCATCACAACCATTGTTCCCGGGGAGACACCGAGTGCACTGGCACAGGATCCGTCTAACTTTCCTGCAATCGTTCCAGCAGGTACAGGAATGGGTAAGCATGCGGCACTGATTTCTGTGGCGGCGAGAATTTCTGCGGACCACCGGCGCTGCCGTATATCAAATGCCAGATAACGGGAGGCCAGTGAATAATCGATATAGGCGGGCAATCCCAGTCGCGAAAGAACATAACCAATCACGCTGAGGAAACGAACCGAGGGAGCAACCATGTCCGGCCGGTGCTTGCGCAGCCAAAGAAATTTTGGAACCGGATACATGGGATGAGCGATCAGGCCGGTAATTTCGAAAAGCCGCTTTCTTCCGATTGTTCTTTCGAGCCACACCGTTTCTTCCGTGGCTCGAGTGTCCTGGTTGAGAATGGCTGAAGCGATTGCCTCGTTGTGTCCATTTACCGGCACGAAAGTTTCGCCGTGCGAGTTCAGGCACAACGCTCGGACGGGATCGGAAAGATTCCTGGATACGGCTTGCGAACAACGACACACGGCTTGCCAAAAGCGCTCAGGATGGATTTCCGCGTGCGAAGGAGCGGGAAACTCAGGTGTGTACGCGCTGGCGTGCTGGCTAAGGATCTCGCCCCTCACCGAAAACACCACCGCTTTGCATCTACTCGAACCGATATCGATGGCAAGCAAACTCATGATAGTTTCCGATTTCCCGCTTGCTTTACTGCGAAGGTGTTGAATCAAGCTTCCGGGGCGCGACAGGGCGTTGCGGAATTCCTCAGCCATCCGCGCTATTCATAGAAATTTGTCTGCCACGACTGAAAGCTTCCGGCCACGAATCCCGGACTCGACAACATCAATCTTTCTCTGGGCAATGGAAACACTCGCTACGCCATGAAATGTCTCTGGCACCTCAAACAACAAAATCAGAAACCGAACTTGAACCTTCGATCTGGCTGGAAGCCAACGATACGTTGGTTCTCCGAACAACCGACCTTGCTCGATGGTTTGGCGTCGCGGAATGGCGAACGGAGTTGTGCTGAACTCCAGCCCTCGACAAAATGTTTTTCCTTGCCACGGTGCTGAGGTTCGGTTGTATTGTTCTTCCCAATTGCCTACCCAGGGGAAGTCTGCCCGTCGAAATACATACACGACAAGAAGCTTCAGACGAGGGTTACATGCCGCGATGAAGCCAATCTCGAGCTCCGGAGTCAGCAATTGCGCTGTGTAGTGTCCGAACCGTTCTGCCGGCGTGGTGCGCAAGTTCATCTGCTTGCGATCTTTTGTTGGTGCGTTGGGCCAAATAAAGTCGGCATCCGGCTGAAGAAAAAATCGAGGGCTGTAGTTGGCTGGACAAACCTTCGCCTGCGTTGCCGGCATGTCGAACCAGGTGGTTCTTGCTTCCAGAAACGGTGGCCCGAAAGTTACATGTTCGTTCCACGAAATGGGGCGGTCGTAACTGCTGAGGTTGACCGCCTCTTCTTCGCAATAAATCACCGGATTCACCCGGTCAAGGGTCAGGCTCCTGCTGAAACTGATCCGAGCTTCGGGGAGCCTCAGGCCATATTGCAATTGTGGCTTCGGCGACGGTACTTGCTTCTGGATGTTCCACTTCAATGCGGGCGCTTCGCCGTGGGTAGTGAGACCGGCTGCGGTTTCTTCCAGCGAAGGCGGCCCGAAGTGATCAAAGCTAAGGCTATGTCCGGCAATACCGGACAATAACCTGCCATCCGGTGGCGGCCCGTACTTACGGGCATGTTTCGCAGTGGTGTAATCGAATGGATCGATCGTCGCCCATGGCGGCCGCCAGAGCGGGTTTACCCCGGAACACGCATTCAGATTCAACTCGCAGATATGCCCTCCGCCCGCAAGAACTGACACATATCCCCAATCCGCGCGGAGGCGGAATCCGGCGCGACCGTCCATCACATTCTTGTCGCGCACAACCCCGTGTGCCTGGGAACCCGCTGTTGTCATCTGGTGATGGCTTGAAATTCTGCGGTCGGTGCTCCGTCAAGAGCAGCCCGCGCCTGTTCAAGAAATTTGGTCATGTTGTCAGCTTGAAAGACATTACGGCCAAAGAAGACACCGGCTGCTCCCGCGGCCGCAACCTCACGGACAACATCGAGTGCGTCTTTGTCCGACGCATGACGGCTTCCACCGAGCACCAGGATTGGTATGGGACATCCTTCCACGACCGAACGCATCGAGGCTCTATCCCCGGTGTAATCCGTCTTGACAACATCCGCGCCAAGCTCGGCTGCCATACGAGTGTGCAGGTTCAGCCACTTGGGATCGCCTGGATTCCGCACATCTTTCCCCCGTGCGAGCGATTCAACAATCAGCGGGATTCCAACTTGTTCACATTCGCGGGCGATTTCAGCGTTGCGAGTGATCTCCTTCATCTCGAATTCGGCGTCACCTGTACCCACGACGAGATAGGTAAGAACTGCATCCGCGCCATGTCGTAACGCCGCCTCGGGGCGTGCGAGAAGCGAGCTGTGCAGTGCGCCGCTTCCGCTTTGCCCAATCGCCGACCAAACCGTGGTCCAATCCAGACGGGCGATGAGAGCCGGGATTGGACCGAGTCTCGGGGAATTCGCGAATTGACGCATGAGACCAACGTTGAGCAGCAAGGCGTCGATTTTGGCTTGGGCAAATTGGCGAATCTTTCCCAAGGGGTCTTCGGTTCCAGGAATCGGACCGAGTACCAAGGCATGATCAAAAGCCACGACCAGAGCCCGATGTTTTGAGCCTCCGAGCACACGACTCAAGCGAATCTTCTTGCCGCAATCGCTCACTTTCCCCCTTATGTCCTCGCTACAGGTAAAGACGGACTCAAAGTACCCTCGCCGTGAGCGATTGTCAACCTATTTGATCGAATATGTTCTTTTGTGCGTGGTTTTACGCGGTTCCTGCAATTCCGCAATCACCACTTCGACGCCCGCTTCCCGCAGGCCCTTGATGTATTTTGGATCGGTCTCGGAATCGGTTACGAGCACGTCGATATCCGACACAGAGCCGACGTAGGCGAAGCTCTGAGTGCCGAACTTGCTGTGATCGGCTAACGCGATCCGGGTCTTGGCAGCTCTTGCGATCATCTTCTTGATCTGTGCCTCGGCGTGGTTCGCGGTGGAGATTCCGTACGAAATATCGATTGCGCTCACTCCCAAAATTGCTTTATCCAACCGAATCTCGGAGAGCGCACGCTGAGCCCATTCGCCGGAAAAGTAGAACGTGTCCTTTTGCAGATCGCCGCCGGTGCAAAGGACGGTCACGCCAGAGCTTCTTTGCAACTGGCAAACGATCGTCGGAGAATTGGTCACTACCGTCAGCCGGGTCCGCTGATTTAGACCACGCGCAAGCTCATACACAGTGGTGCTTCCTTCGAGAAACACAGTCTCGCCATCCAGTACCAAATGTTCCGCCGCGCGCGCGATCGCCTGCTTCTCCAGGCTGTGGCTATGCGATAACGCTTCGTAAGAAGGTTGGAAGTTGGTGCTGGACATGCGGGAAACCGCTCCCCCATGTGAACGGACCAATACGCCATCCTGCTCCAAGGCTGCCAAGTCTCGCCTTACTGTCGCTGCGGTAACCTCGAGTGCGGCGCAGAGATCAGAAGCGGTAATGGTGCGTTGGCCGGAAAGTATCTCTCGAATGCGAAATCTGCGCTCTTCTGCGAGCATGATGTTTCGGCTCTCCCGGAGAAGTCGAGGCCGCGAAGCCAGTGCGGGTTAGTCTCCGCGGAACCAATTGTATTTTGGACATGGACGATTTGTATCGTAAAAGTGTACCTCACGCAGTACAAATCGATCAGAAACAAATAAATCGATTGACAAACGAGCACACCATCGGTAGATTCGCGCAGTTGTACGACGAAGGGCGGCCGACACCGGAGTGCACGAACAACTACAGCGGCAAGCACCACAGTTCCGCTGGATTATCACACCGATTGCTCACATCCGTACCTGCAATCTTGCCCGCCTACGGCAATGAAGACTGAAACGCACCCCCACCTGACGCGAGCCTTCGGTTTACTTCCTGCCACGGCTCTGAACATGGCCAACATGGTTGGGATCGGGCCCTTCATCACCATCCCACTGTTGATGGCTTCCATGGGTGGCCCGCAATCCATGCTGGGCTGGCTGACGGGTGCGCTCATCGTAATTTCCGACGGTCTGATATGGAGCGAACTGGGGGCGGCGTTGCCAGGCTCGGGCGGCAGCTACCATTTTCTTCGCGAGGCATACGGCCATCAGACTTGGGGTCGCCTGATGGCTTTTCTTTTCATATGGCAATTCGTTCTGAGTGGGCCTTTGGAAATTGCATCCGGGATGATCGGCTTCGGAAACTATTGTACCTATCTCTGGCCGGGATTGAGCGGTCGAGGCCAGCAATACGTGGCAGTGGCCGCTGGCCTGGTTGCGTTGTTCCTCTTGTGCCGAAAAATCACATTCTTAAGCAAGGTCACTCTCACTCTTTGGATTGGCACGGTGCTGGCGATGGCAACCGTCATCGTGACCGGTTTTCCTCACTTCAATGCTCACAGGGCGTTCGATTTTCCTCCAGGAGCGATGACCTTCAATCGTGGCTTTGTGCTCGGTCTCGGTAGCGCTACCCTGATCGCGGTGTACAACTATCTTGGATATTACGATGTGTGCTACATCGGTGACGAAGTGCAAAATCCTTCCTACGTGGTGCCACGATCGATTCTGTATTCGCTCGCCATCTGCTGTGTAGGATACCTGGCGCTGCATCTCGCCTTGATCGGAGTGGTGCCGTGGCAGGAAGGAATTCATTCGAACTTCATCGCTTCTGACTTCATGGAGCGCCTGCACGGCAGGGGCGCCGCAATCGGCTTAACGATTTTGATCCTCTGGTCGGCCTTCGGCTCCGTGTTCGCGCTTCTTCTCGGTTATTCGCGAATTCCTTACGCGGCGGCCATCGACGGCTATTTCTTCCGCCCGTTTGCGCAACTGCATCCGACGAAAAACTATCCGCAAGTTTCCCTTCTGGTTCTCGGCGGTGTATCGATTGCTGCCGCGTTCCTTAAGCTTGATCAGCTCGTCAGCGCCTTGATCACGACTAGAATTTTGGTGCAGTTTCTCGGACAGCTATTTGCCATTCCACTCCTGCGACGAAGGCTTCCCGACAGCGCGCGGCCGTACAAGATGTGGTTCTATCCCGTTCCCATTATTATTGCTTTCTTCGGATGGGCCTACGTTTTTCTGACCTCGGGCTGGTTCTACATCAAGATCGGCTTATGGACACTACTCACCGGCATTCTGGTTTTCTTCCTGTGGGCAAAGTGGAAAGCTACGTGGCCATTCAACCTGAGCCAGGATTCCGAGTGAGGGCCGAATCAAGGCCCCGCGCATAACAGGAGAAATTCATGATTGGACATGATTTCCGCATTTGTCGCCTTTCCTCAGAATTGGCCGGCAAAATCCGCTCGGTTGAAGTCGCAAGTCTTTTCGTAGCCTGCGTGCTGATCCTTGGTGGAGACTGTCTCAGCTCTTCCGACCCGGCAAAGCCTCCTCAGGTAGTGGCTCACACCGGCGGCCTGTCGGTGGTGGTTCGGCGGAACGACGGCACATATGAGATCCGAATGGGAAATGGCGGACACAGCGTTATTCACGCAAGAGTGGCGGCAGAGATCGATCACAAATGGGTTCAGTCGACGGAGTATCCGAAACATGAGATATCTCAATCGAATTTTGAGGATGCTCTCGGACACGGCGAGGGAATTACAGTCACTTCGTCCGGACTTCCGAATTTCCCTGATCTTGTATACACATTACGACTCTATGATGGGAGAGCTTTTGGTGTTATCGAGACAGGACTACAAAATCACGGAGGTAATCCAGTAACAATCCAAAGCATCCGAAGCGTCGAAGCCGTCGGAAACAAGGTTGTCGATCTCGGCGGCGCACCGAGCGCTGAGCGAGTTCTCTCGGACAGTTTCAGCGAGGATTGGCCGCCATTGCAGATTTACGCTTTAGGAAAAGTTCCTCAGGGAATGCACAGGGCTGTTGGCAGCCAACTTATCTACAACCGGCAAAGTAAGGAGAGCCTGTTTGTGGGGGCTCTCACTTCGAACCGCTTCCTCACCATCATTCATTTGCAAACGCAATCTTCCGCACCGGATGGCCCCGGCATCGCTTCCTACACGGTCGATTCAACTGGAACCACTGAAATACAAGCAACCGATCCGGAATCCGGTCTGCGCGAAGGGCCTGCGGAAAACCTGATCGAATTAAGCGTCCCGCTTCCCGCGGGCGAATCCATGAGTTCAGAGCGTGTGATGTTTGCTGCTGGAAGCGACTATCATTCGCAACTTGATAACTATGGCGCCGCGATTCGAGAGCTGCATCACAGCCGCGTCAGCGCAGACAATATGCTTGGATGGTGGAGTTGGACGGCCTTCTACACGAAAATCACCCAAGGTACTGCGCTTACGAACGCTCAATGGCTGGCCGAGCACCTGAAGACACTGGGCTACGATTATTTTCATTTCGACCTGGGTTACGGATACTCTCGCAGTGAATATGCAACGCCCAATGCTTCTCAATTCCCTCGTGGCATGTGGGATCTAACTCACAACATTTGCCGATTGGGGTTGAAGGTAGGAGTTTGGACTGCTCCCTTTGAAGTGGGCGAGCGCGCCTGGATTTACGAGCACCACAAAGATTGGCTTGTGCATAACGCACAGGGCGATCCGATTTCAATTGGAAACGCCGAAGAGGTAGAAGGCGAACGCCTGTTCGTCTTAGACGTCACTCATCCTGACGCCCAGGAATATCTTCGGCAGACCTACAGAACACTGGTCCGCGAATGGGGTGCGCGCTACATTAAGCTCGACTTCATGGACAATACGGCAATCGAGGGTTATTACCATCGCCCGAACACAACGGCACTCGAGGCGCAGCGAATTGGACTCGCGATTATTCGCAAGGCAGTCGGCGAGGACGTGCTGCTCGACAAAGATGGGAGTCCGATGTTGAACCCCGTCGGGCTAGTGGACGAAGGCCGCATATCCCAGGATACCGGTCATGCGTTCCTCCGCAGCAAGGAAGCTGAGCCTGGCATCGCCGCGCGCTATTACATGCATCGCAACTTTTTCATCAATGACCCGGACGCGTTCACGGTTTCCCGGCAACTCCTTGAAGAGCGAACCATTCAAGCTCCACTTACATTGAATGAAGCTCAGGTCTCGATCGCGCTGGCGGCGATTTCTGGAGGAATGTTCGAAATTGGCGACGACCTCCCAACCCTGGGGAGTGATCCGGAACGCATGGCGTTGGTCAAGAACCCTGATTTGCTTGTCATGGCGAAACTGGGGCGGGCCGCTTTGCCTGTAGATCTCCTGACGTATTCAGATAGAGATGAGCAACCGAGCGTTTTTCTGCTGCACGAAGACCAACGTCAGTCCATTTTGGCAGTTTTTAACTGGACGGAGCAGTCGAGTTCTCACACTTTCACTTTTTCCGATTTGAAGCTTCCCGCAGGGCGTGTGTACAAGTTCTTTGACTCGCTGGCGCAAGATCGGCCATTGGCGATGGACCACGAAACGATCCACCTGGACAACCAACCGGCGCACTCCGTCAAGTTGATCAAGATTATTGATACTTCGATTCCGGTGGCCGCGCCTTCGATTGCCTTCCGAGTGCCGTCTCAGGCAAAAATTGGGGAAGAAATTGAGCTCTCGAGCACAGTATCTAAGGAGGGTGTCCCCGCGTTCGCCTATCATTGGGATTTCGGCGACGGAGTGGTCGCCGACGGCGCAATCCTCACTCATACCTATACTGCTACCGGCAATTACACAGTGCGGGTTGCGGCCGAAGGCCTCGATGGCATATCCGCAGAGCAGACATTTTCGATCGGGGTCAGCGGAGCGGTGGTTCTTCCGCCTCCTCGGCGTTACCTCGAACCGCTCGAATAGCTGTATTCCTAGAGATATGGAAACGCGGCGCCGCGCTCCCGACCGAGTGGTTGCCTGGAGACTCATGTCGCAGCTCTGTGTGCTCAAGGCGATTGGGATTAGCGCCGCAGGAAATAGACTCGATTCGTTCAGTCCCAATTCGTGGTTTCTCCTAACTCCACTGGAAGACTGGGAGTGCAAATGATTGTTCTCGACACCCACGTTCGTGATCTGGATGGCGAGCGACCCCAAGCGGCTCGCGGAGCCATTCGGGACAGCTCGCGGCCACATCGAGGAGATTGACCAACGCAGCAGCAGTGTGAGGCTCCGCGCGAATTAAGCAGTGTGGTTACTCCTCGGATTTCTCCACCACCTGCTTCACCGGCTTCGATTTGCTGGCAGCGAAGTTCGAGTCGCCGCCGTACACGGCCGTGACCGACGTTGTGCCCACTTTGAGCGTCGAGGTTACGAACGTCGCCGTGCCATTACTCAACGTCCCCGTTCCGAGTACCGTCTTTCCCCTCATGAATGAGATGGTTTCTCCATCCGGCGGCACAGGAGCAACCACCGCGGTGAAGGTCACCGCCACTCCATAAGTGGACGGATTCGGCGCAGAGGTGAGCGTGGTCGTGGTCTTGGTCGCTTTCGTCGGCGTCAGCTTGAACACCGTGCCGCATCCAATCAATGTTCCTCCATCCCCTCCCGGTCCTGTCGTGCAAGACAGATCTCCGCCCGCCAGGGTACCGCCATACAGGTTGCCCTTCGCGTCCCGGACTAAACCTGAGAAGGGATTGGCGCCGTCCCCTCCAGTCCCGGTGAAGCTGTACAGCACGGTCTCCTTGCCGGTTGTATCCAGCTCGAACGCTGTTCCGCAGCCATCCGGCGCGTTGCATGCAAGATCTCCGCCGGCGATGGTAGTGCCATACAGGTTGCCCTTGGCGTCCCGCACTAAACCTGCCCCGGGAACTGCGCCGTCCCCTCCAGTCCCGGTGAAGCTGTACAGCGCGGTCTCCTTGCCGAGCGTATCCAGCTCGAATGCTGTTCCGCAGCCATTCGGCGCGTTGCATGCAAGATCTCCGCCCTGGGAGGTAGTGCCATACAGGTTGCCCTGTTTGTCCTGCACTAAACCTGGCCAGGGATTAGCGCCGTTCGTCCCACCGGTAAAGCTGTAGAGCGTGGTTTCAGTCCAGGTAACACTCGGTGCCACCGGAGGTGCGAGCTTGTACACCGTTCCGCAGCCATCCGGCGCCTCGCATGCAAGGTCTCCGCCATCGGCGGTAGTGCCATACAGGTTGCCCTGCGCGTCCCGCACTAAACCGCCGGGCAATGCGCCGTCCCCCCCAGTCCCGGTGAAGGTGTACAGCACGGTCATAACGCCGGCCGTATCCAGCATGAACACCGTTCCGCAGCCATCCCCCCCGTTGCATGCAAGATCCCCGCCAAGGTGAGCAGTGCCATACAGGTTGCCCTGCGCGTCGAACACTAATGATCCCATGGGTTTTGAGCTTTCCGGACTCCCGGTAAAACTGTACAGCACGGTCTCCTTGCCGGTCGTCGTATCGAACTTGAACACCGTTCCGCAGCCGTCCGGCGCGTTGCATGCAAGATCTCCGCCAAACCAGGTAGTGCCATACAGGTTGCCCTGCGCGTCCAGCGTTAAACCTACGAAAGGATCTGCGCCGTCCCCCCCAGTCCCGGTGAAGCTGTGGAGCACGGTCTCGTTGCCGGACGCATCCACCTTGAACACCGTTCCGCAGCCGTACGGCGGGTCGCACGCAGAATCTCCGCCCCCGGCAATGCCATACAGGTTGCCCTGCGCGTCCAGCGCTAAACCTGTGGGCGATGCGCCGTCCGGCGGGCCCGTAAACGTATGCAGCACGCTCTCCGCGTAAGTCTGCGCCTGTGCCGATCCGGTCGCGAGGACTGCCGGTACCAGCATGATCGCCAAAACCAGCGCGGCGCCTGCCACTCGCCGGCGTATTCCAAGAATTCTTGGATATCGCGTTGGGTTATTCATAAGTCCGCTCCTCATTAGTTCTTATTGCCAAGAATGACGACCATCCCGACACACTACTCCCCGGCCTTCTCCACTACCTGCTTCACCGGCTTCGATTTGCTGGCAGCGAAGTTCGAGTCGCCGGCGTACACGGCCGTGATCGAGGTTGTGCCGACTTTGAGCGTCGAGGTCGTATAGGTCGCCGTGCCGCCGCTCAGTGTCCCCGTTCCCAGCACCGTCTTACCTTTCATGAACGAAACCGTTTCGCCATCCGGCGGTGCGCCGTTTTTGGAACCGACCACCGCCGTAAACGTCACCGCCTGCCCATAAGTGGACGGATTCGGCGCAGACGATAGCGTTGTACTGGTCGATTGGACCACCTGGAACTGGCCCTGATATGCCGGGAACGCATTCCCGTAGATCGTCACGCTGTAGGTGCCCACCGCATATTTCGCCGCTTTAATCAGATAGGTGTAGACACCCGATTTTGGCTGTTTGAAGGCGTTGATTTTCGCAAGAACAACCTGCTGGGTCGGATTGACCATCTCTACCGAGATGTTCACACTCGCGTCCGTGATCGGGCTTCCATTGGCCACTGACGTCAGTTGGATTTCCACCGAAATATTGGACCCCGTCGCAAATGTCTTCGGAAACTGCGGCTTAAGCAGCGTGAACTGGGCCAAACCTTGCGGGTTGCCGGCACCCAAGTCAACCGCTACAAACTCCGAGAAGCCCTGCGTTTTTCCCTTCACCGTGATGTCATCCAGTTCGGTGAAGATGTTCTGCCATTGATTTTGCCCGATGGGAGTAGTGAGGTAGCCGGGATTGATGATGGCCTGCACCGTGCTAAAGCCGGTCTGCACCGCGATGGTCGGCTCGGATTCACTCGGGCACGGCGACGGGTTGCACGTCACCTGAAAGTCCACACAGTTGCCTCCCGTGTTCGAGTACACGATACAAGTAGCATTGGCAAATGTCGTGCCCGCCACGCGCTGCTGGAACTGGGCCTGGGTCATCTCGACGGCGGCCGTGGTCATGGTATAGCCAGAGAAACTTGTGCCGGGCGGGTACTGTACCGCCTGGTTGTAGGTCCCGAAGTTAAACACATTCGGTTCGGTCGGGCTCAACGGCTGCGTGATTTGCAGTTCGGTAGGAGGGGCGGATGCGATCGCCACACCCAGCGGCGCCGAACCGACCCCGACCGTGCCCGTGATGGTGTTGCTCGCGGTGGCAACCACGGAAACGTTGCTGCCGTTGTGGTTGGTGACGTACGCGGCACTGCCATCCGCCGTGAGCGCCACCTGATCGGGGTTGTTGAAGCCCGGCACCGTAGTCACCACGCTGCTCGAGGCGGTGTCGATCACCGAAACGGTATTCGAACCGTAATTCGCCACATAAGCAAAGCTGCTGTCCGGGGTAAAGGCGACGCCGGACGGGGTCGTGCCAACCCCGATGGTCGCGGTCACCGTATTGCTGGCAACGGAAATCACCGAGACGTTGCTGCTGGACGAATTTGCGACGTACGCCAGGCTGCTGTTCGGCGTCACCGCTACCCCACGAGGCCCGGAGCCTACGGGGATGGTTTGAACCACCCTGGGGCTGCTTCCGACCGCGATCACGGAAACGGTGTTGGACCCAGAGTTGGTCACGTAGGCGAACGTCCCATTCGAGGTGAGCGCCATCGCCACCCCAACCGGACTGCTCTGCACCGGCACCGTGGCCACCACGGTTTGCGATGTCGTATTGATCACCGAAACGCTGTTGGAAGAATTGTTCACCACATAGGCTGCAGTTCCGTCCGGAGTGAAGGCCACGCCAAAGGGGGACGATTGCACCGCAATGGTGGCCAGTACCGTGCCGCTCGCGGCGTTGATCACCGACACATCGTTCCCGCCACTATTGCTCACGTAGACGTGGGTTTGGTCGGGAGAGATAGCAGCCCCCCAAGGTCCGGATCCCACGGGTATGGTGTTTACCACCGACGAAGTGGGGATATTAATCATCGAGACGGTGTCACTGCTCAGGTTGGCCACATAGGCAAATGGACCGGGAGTGACACCTATGGACAGGCTGAAGATCGTGCCGCAGCCACCAGAGCAGTTGCCACTGGTCCCGCCACTGTACGTTGCCCCGTAGAAGTTCCCGTCAGTGGCCTGGACCAGCCCCCAGGGGCCGTTGCCGTCCGTGTTGTCGAAGCTGTGCAGCGTGGTCAGCGTGCCACCTGGGGTGATTTGGAAGACCGTGCCATAGCCGCCGTTGGCCCCGCCATACATGGTTGTCCCGTAGAAGTTCCCGCCGGTGGCCTGGATCAGCCCCGTCCAGGGCTCGGCGCCATCCGTGCCGTCGAAGCTGTGTAACGTGGTCAGCGTGCCACCTGGGGTGATTTTGAAGACTGTCCCGAGGCTGTTGGCCCCGCCACTGAACGTTGCCCCGTAGAAGTTCCCATCCGTGGCTTGTATTAGCCCCGCGTAGGGAACGCCGCCGTCCGCACCGTCGAAGCTGTGCAGCGTCGTCAGCGCGCCGCCAAGAGTGATTTTGAAGACTGTGCCGTCGTTGTTGGCCCCGCCGGCGGTCGTTGTCCCGTAGAGGTTTCCATCGGTGGCTTGGATCAGAGGCGCGCCGGGGAACTCGCCATCCGTGCAACCGCTTTGGGAGCAAAAGCTGTAAAGCGTCGTCAGCGTGCCGCTTGGGGTGATCTTGAAGACGGTGCCACAGCCAACATCGTTGCCCGAAAAGACGCAGGAGTTGGCCCCGCCCCACAACGTTGTCCCATAGAAGTTCCCATCGGTGCCCTGGACCAGCCCTGCGTAGGGGCCGTCGCCGTCTGTGTAGTCGAAGCTGTGCAGCGTCGTCAGCGTGCCACCTGGGGTGATTTTGAAGGCCGTGCCACAGCAGTTGGCCCCGCCAGACCATGTTGTCCCATAGAAGTTCCCATCGGTGGCCTGGATGAGCGGCCCGTAGGGGTTGGCGCCGTCCGTACCGTCGAAGCTGAGCAGCGTCGTCACCACGCCCTCAGGAGTAATTGTAAAAACCGTGCCATAGCCATTGGCCCCGCCAAAGGCGTTCGTCCCGTAGAAGTTCCCGTCGGTGGCCTGGACCGGCCCTCTGGGGTCGCTGCCGTCCGTGCCGTCGAAGCTGAGTAGCGTGGTGAAAGTCTGCGCCTGCGCCGATCCGGTCGCGAGGACTGCCAGTACAAGCAGGATCACCAGAGCCAGCGCGGCTTCTGCCACAACCCGAAACTCCATACAACAGCGCCTGAACATGTGCACACGGCACCTCGTGGGAACAGGATTTTTCTTTCGGGGGAGATTACTTATCCAGCTTGCAAGGCAAGCCGACGCTCGGCGGCGTTGCTTGTCAAGGACGTATCGCACAATCCGATGTGACATGGAAGGTGGAATGGTGCGTGCCCGGATCGGTTGCCAGGTAACTTTCGAAAGGACCCGTCGGACCGCCTGATCCAAGCAAAGTCCCGCTTTCGTTGTCACGACACCTGGTGATCTCGGTTACTGCAATCGAGTTGTTTGATAGGTAAGCTGGCCACCGCGAGCCAAGCGTTCATTTCCCCAGGACATTGGCCGCTAGCCTGCCTAAAAGGTCCGCTGTTCTTGAAATCCGGCTAAGGGAGGAAACCAAATGAAGATAATCGCGCTGTGCCTAATGTTGTTCTCTGCCTGTCTGCTGATGTCGCCTGCGGCGTGGGGGGCGTGGGGGAGTTTTATTACCACGGGCAACGCCACTGGCATCGGCAATCCATCTTGTGCCCTTGTCTCGACCGGAGAGGTTGCATGTGCGGTGCGTAGCGGCAAGTCCGCCATCATGACCAATGAGTTCAATGGAACAAAGTGGGGAACGTGGAAGAGCTTGGCGGGGGAGGTCAGTTCCGATCCGAGTTGTACCAGCGATGGAACCGGAAAGGTGTACTGCGCTGCGACTGCAAGCAATGGCAAACTACAGGTGACGGTGCTGAGCGACGGCGTCTGGAGCAAACCGACGAAAATTAGTGCAGCGCTGTATTCGGCTCCCAGTTGTGCCGAACTGGTAGCCGGTGAGGTGCTCTGCGCGGCGCGAAACGCCGCGGGCGGCCTTGCGTGGTCTCTTTACAACGGTACCGCGTGGAGCGCGTTCGCGAACCTCACGGCATCGACGGTCTCCGCGCCGAACTGCACTAACGATGACAACAGCGATGTTATCTGTGCCATCTACACCATCGGAGGCGACATGCTGGTGAATCGCTTCTCAGGTGGGGCTTGGGAGGGGTTCCTAAACATCGGCGGCGTGTTCGGCGGCGAACCCGATTGCCTCTTCTGGGGGTCCGGGACTGGGCAAGTTACGTGCTTCGCGAAAGGAACTAAGGAACTAATGACGGAATTTATTACAACTTTTTCAATGGAGGAAGCTGGGTCTCGGGCGATTGGTACGGCTTCATCGGCGGTATCGCCGGTGTGGGGGAGAACGACAATGCTAGTTGCGCATCGCAGGCTGCGGACGAGCTTGTTTGCGGGGTGATTAGCCCCTTCACCAACAATGCATTTTTTGCCAACGTCTGGACCCCGTCTACTTACTGGTCAGGCTGGACCGAGATCGGTGGCACCGGCGTTGGCTCGCCTTCCTGCGCGCCGCTGGGCACAGGACAGGTTGTGTGCGTGATTCTGGGACCTAACAACGAACTGACCAGCGTCGTCGGGCCTTGACGCTCAATGGGCCGTCAGTTTTGCGGTGCAAGCCTTACGGTTCTTCCGCTCACCAAGTCTTCCGAGAGCCACTGCCCCCCTTGGGAACCAGGAGGGCGAGCTACTATAGAGGAAAGGTAGAAGATTGGTACAGAAGGCTAGAAACGCCATGAGCCTCAACGTCAAGGATCCGGAAGCCCACCGTCTCGCCCAAGCGATCGCCTAGGCCACCGGCGAAACCATGACCCAAGCCGTCACCGAAGCTCTCCGGGAGCGCTACGAGCGTCTCCAGAGGCGCGATCCCGAAACGCTCGCCCCCGACATCCGGGCGATTGCCAAGCGCGCAGCCGCCCATATCAAGCGTCCGTATCTCGATCATGCTGAGCTCCTGTACGACGAACACGGCCTTCCCAAATGATCCTCGACTCCTCACCGCTCGTCGCCGTCCTGGCGGAAGAGCCGGATGCCGAACTCTATATTCAAGCCATCAGCCGCGCCCCGCGCTGCCGTATATCCGCGGGAAATTTCATCGAACTCTCGACTGTCATCGAGAGTCAATTCGACGTTGAGGTCGCCCGGCAATGCGACGCACTGTTTCGCCGCATTGGCATTGTGATTGAACCCGTGACTGTCGAGCAGGCGCATCTCGCGCGCCAGGCCTTCCACGACTTCGGCAAGGACCGCCACGCGGCAGGGCTGAATTTCGGTGACTGTTTCGCCTATGCCCTCGCCAAACTCACTGGCGAGCCTCTCCTTTTCAAAGGGAACGACTTCAAAAAGACCGACATCATCGCCGCCCTATGACGCACGAGTCTCCTGAAAATGACCGTATGGGGGCGCCTGCCACATGTAAAACAGAATCGACCGGATTCGACAAGCTCTTGCGGAGCGGTTCCTTGGCGATCCAGGTATCCACGAGGCCGTCTCAGAGTCTGCGCCAGCAGATCCTGCGACGTGACGGCTGGAGATGTCAATCGTGCGGATCGATGTCGAATCTTGAGGTGCACCACCGGGAATTCCGCAGCCATTCGGGAGCGGACTCAGAGGAAAACTTGAACGCTCTGCGCGAAGTGCCACGATAGAGTGCACCCTGCTAGCAACGAGCGCGTGCAATGTTGGAAAATCGGAGTACCCTCTGAATAACAAGCTATGGAAGGAACGATCTTCAAAGCAATAATAGTCGGTGCCGGACCAGCGGGTCTTACCGCAGCCTACGAGTTGTCGAAGCAGCATGCCCCGGTTGTTGTCCTCGAATGTGACCCCCAATATGTCGGTGGAATCTCTCGTACCGTCAACTATAAGGACTTCCGCTTTGATATCGGTGGGCATAGGTTCTTCTCGAAGTCCCGCGACGTCGAGGACTTTTGGACGGAGATTGCGGGCGAGGACATGCTCGATCGTCCCCGGTCGTCGCGCATTTACTACCGTGGCCAGTTTTACACGTATCCATTGAAACCATTCGAGGCGTTGTCGAAACTCGGTTTGATCGAGTCGACACTCTGCATGTTTTCGTTTATGGGTGCGCGGCTCAACCCCACGCGCGACCCGAAGACCTTCGAAGACTGGGTCACCAACCAGTTTGGTAAGCGCTTGTTCCGCATCTTCTTCAAAACCTACACCGAGAAGGTGTGGGGGATGAATTGCAGTGAGATTTCCGCCGATTGGGCCGCGCAGCGGATTAAGGGACTCTCGCTCGCTTCGGCGATTAAGCACGCGCTGTTTGCCGGCCGCAAACCGAAAGACCGCAAGCAGATTGTCAAGACGCTGATCGACACTTTCCGCTATCCGAGGCTGGGGCCGGGCATGATGTGGGAAGCGTGCGCAGAGAAAGTCCGCAAACTTGGCGGCTCGGTGATGATGGGCCGCAAAGTTACGGGCTGTCGTTTCGACTCGGCGAGGAATCTGTGGGCAGTGACTGCGCGCGGTGCCAACGGCGACTCGGAAGAATATCGCGCCGAACATCTGATTTCATCCATGCCTATCCGAGAGTTGGTGGCTCAGATCGAACCACGTCTTCCCGAACCCGCGCTCCAGGCGGCGCGCTCTTTGCGGTATCGCGACTTCTTGACCGTTGGGCTGATCGTGCATGACCGCGGCCGTTTCACCGACAACTGGATCTACATTCACGATCCCAGCGTGCAGGTTGGACGCGTGCAAAATTACAAATCATGGTCGCCGGAGATGGTTCCCGATTCCGGCTATTGCTCCTATGGTCTCGAATACTTTTGCTTCGAGGGCGATGGACTGTGGACCACGAGCGACCGTGAGCTGATCGATCTCGCCAAAGTCGAAATTCAAAAAGTAAATCTCGCCGCCAGTGCGGATGTAGTCGATGGCATCGTCATAAGGCAACCCAAAGCGTATCCCGTGTACGACGATACGTATCAGCAGCACGTGAACACGATTCGGAAGGCCCTTGACGAAAACTGTCCCACGCTTCACTTGGTTGGCCGCAATGGCATGCATAAATACAACAATCAGGACCACGCCATGATGACGGCAATGCTGACCGCAAAAAATATCCTGGCGGGCGAGCGCAAGTATGACGTCTGGGCGGTGAATCAGGACGCCGAATACCACGAGGCGGGCGCGGCGGGTGAGCAGGTAGCGGAAGTGCAGACTTGGGTTCGAGTCAGGAACACCTCTACGGCAGACTCTCCAGATTCCTAATGTTCGGCCTTCATTCCACTTATTACTGATTCTTGCCTGCCAGTTGTTAGGACCCATCCTCGCCAGGTACATCTCCTCGCGGGGTCCCAACTCCAGCGGTACAATTCCATCCGGTTGCGCGAGCACGCGCGCATCGTGGGTTTCGATTGCGATCTTCGTCGGCCAATCCCAGAGTTCCATACGAAGGACCGAACCCGAGCGCCAGAAATCGTTCCCGCCGCTGCCCCGCCTCCTGAACAAATACCGCGCCCACACGCGTGCGACGAACCCTTGCGGGTGGTCAAGCCCAATCTCGAGCCTACCTCGGTGTGGCTATCGGTCTGGGTATGTGGTCCTCACGAAGTCCTGTGAGCGCGTCACGCGACGGGCGCACCCGAGGCTCACGAAGGAACACTGTATACTGTTATTTTTTTCAGCATGAAACTGCGCTGCTTGGCATCCATTTTCAGTGCGAGAGGACGTATTCCGCATGCAAGAGGCAGGTTCCCCGTTTTGGCAGCACTTATCTGCGGATTTGCGCCAAAAGCCCGTGCTGCTGGGAGCGTTGCTCGTAGTCGGTACGCTGTTGTTGTATGCTCCCGTCGCACATCATCAATTCCTTGATTACGACGACGCTGCTTACGTCACCAAGAACATCCACGTCCGCACAGGCCTGAATCTCGATAATGTAGCGTGGGCTTTCACCACCTTTCACGAGGCAAACTGGCATCCGCTAACGTGGCTTTCCCACATGGCGGATTGTCAACTGTTTGGCCTGAATTCCGGATCCCACCACCTCGTCAACGTCGCCTTCCATGTTGTCAACGTATTCCTCTTATTCTTGCTACTTCAAGCTGCTACCGGCGCAGCGTGGCGCAGTTTTTTCGTGGCCGCGCTCTTCGCCGTCCATCCCCTGAACGTTGAAAGTGTTGCCTGGGTGGCGGAAAGAAAGAGTTTGCTGAGCATGTTTTTTTGCCTGGTCACCCTGGGCGCCTACGGGTTGTACGTCCGGCAGCCCGACTGGAAGAAGTATCTCCTCGTGGTCGTCGGATTTTCGCTGTCGCTGATCGCCAAGCCCATGGCAGTAACCCTGCCGCTTGTCCTGCTGTTAATCGACTATTGGCCCTTGCAACGGTACGAGGATCTGCCCATTCGACGTAGGTGGACGCGCTTGGCGGTTGAGAAACTGCCGCTGTTTTTGATGACGGCAGCCAGTTGCGCGATAACAATCGCAGCACAGCGTTCCGGCGGCGCCATGGCCGATCCATCTGCGGTGCCGCTCTCGGCGCGCCTCGAAAATGCCGCCTTGTCCTATGTGACCTACGTTGGAAAAATGTTCTGGCCCGCCAGGTTGGCGGTCTTCTACCCGCACCCCGGGCACTCTTTGCCCTGGTTCGAGGTCGTCGCGGCGATCGTTTTTCTGGCAGCGATTACAATGACGGCATTGTACTTACACCGTGCTCGCTATCTTACAACGGGCTGGTTCCTGTTTGTCGCAACGCTCATACCAGTCATTGGAATTGTCCAGGTCGGCCATCAGGCCATGGCGGACCGTTATGCTTACATTCCCTGCATCGGCATCTTTATCATGATCGTGTGGGGCGTAAATGACCTCGTTTCATTGACCGCTATCAATCCCCTCATGCCGGCGTTGACTGCACTGTGCGTGATCCTGGCTTTGTCGGTGGCCACGAACCGCTATTTGCAGTACTGGCAGAACGGCGCGACCTTGATCACGCAGGCGCGCAGTATTGCTGACAAGCCCGATTGGATGCTTGAGGAGCTCTTTGCTGATACGCAGGTAAGTGCGGGCCGGGTTGATGAAGCCTTTCAACACTACAGCGAGGCTTGCACGCTGAATCCGAATCTCGCGGATTGCCATTTCAATATGGCCGAAATCCTGTTTACACAACATCGGCTTCAGGACGCCCTCGAACAGTACCAGTTGGCGGGACGTTCCACGGATAGCAGCGACATGGCGCTTTCCTGCTTGATCAATTCCGGTGAGATCCTGATGGAATTAAGGGATTACAAGACTGCTGAGATGGAATTCGCGGCAGCTTTGCAGATCGACCCCAATAACGCCACCGCGTTGCTGCGACGCCAACAGGCACTCAATCAAGAGCGCGGGAGCCGCTAGGCGTTTCTGAGGTTTCCCCACGCGCGCCGCAATTGCATGGTCTAGAAAGCACTCTCTAGCGGGGATCATTCGTACTGTCCTCGATGGAATGAAACAACGATGGAATCCTGCGTAGAAAGTCAGATCGGGCAACTGAAGAATTCGGGAAAGGTGCAGTACTCAGGATCACTTTCAGGCATTCCTGGAGCGGATCGTTGCGGTCCGTGGCTTGAAAATCGAACACAACGTCCTCAGCGTCAAATTTCTCAAAGATGTACTTCAGGCTTTGAAATTCAATCCGACGCGAAAAAGCACGGCAACTCATCACCCAAGAATCCAGCCGAACTTGTTGTCCATATTGTTTACCAAGCATAACGGTAATCTTGCCCAAAGGACCAAAACGATCCTTATAGGAAGCAATGAGAAGAAAAGAAGTGGGGTCCCGCAAATATCTGGCCAACTCCGCTTCGTTGAAACGCTTTCCATTCAGATTGAACTGGTTTGTCTTGTTGACGAGCTCTAGTGCCCGCGGGTCGCAGTTGTCCTTCAGCAAGGTGAACCGGATGCGCGCATCTGCTGCCCTCAGAAAGTCGTCCGTGCTGACCAGAGATGCCAAGGATTCTTTAACAGCGCTCATCTGCCGCAGGCTCTGCAGACGCAGTGAATCCTCGGATGATAAAAAGGGCTTTCCAAAGAGATCGCGTAAGGAGTGCAGGAGCTGCCAAATTGCACGGTAGTCTTTGTTCGGGAACACGATGCCTTCGATGGACGGAAACGAAGCGGTTACCTCAGCCACTTCCATTGGGCTATCATCTATAAAAACCACTGTATCCGGGGCAACATTCCAGCTTTCGAGGATGCGGCGCACAGACTCCGATTTGCGATCCCAATGGACTTCGATCGGAAAGATGTAATCCGGAGACAACAAGAGGTCCTTTCGTTCGAGAGCTTTCCGTACCAGAGAAGAGTCATTCTTGCTCGCAACAGCAAGGAGAACCCCGGCACTGGCAAGCGAGGCCAGGAATTGCTGGTAGAGACCGTGCATATGACTGTGTTGATCAATACACCAGCTAATTCCGTCAACTCCCACTTCGCCTAGGACGCCAGCCCAGAGGGTGTCGTCGAGATCAGTGATCAATCCTTTCTTGGGGGGGCGGTTCACAAGGAGTTCAGCAATCTGTGCCGCGAGCGCAGAGGAATGAGCCAGAGAGTAGGGGAATCCTGTCAGTATTTCGGATCTCACATCGAATCGAGTCGAGAGCGGAGAGTGGGCAGAAAGCTTCTGGAAGCTGAGCACGCGGATGTTCTTGACCGTGAGAAGAGATGCTGCAAAGGAAGCGACAAACTCGTTGAGTTGTAGCTCTTCGGCAGGGCTCTGATCCGACCGCGTGTAGAAGAGCGGGGGCAAGGGCAAAGAAGGCATGCACAAGATGGTAGGCGTATTCTGTGCTGCCTCCAAGATTGCCCCGCGCAGCCTTGAAAGCTGCGCTTGTGCGGACGAGAGAATATGCGAAAGCTCATCAGAGCGCCATCCCCCCAACGCGCGGGCGCCTAGCCGTGCGTCGATATCTGGCCACTCGACAACAACAATGTTGGCGTCTGTTTCCGCGGATGAGGAGGCGAGAAGGAGATTTCCGGCTAAATCACCGTAGACGCCCGTCTTGAACTCGTTACTTTGCTGAGGTTGTGACGTCAACAGGTGAGCGTCGATAAATGTTGGAAGATGCAGCGGTGTAAAGCCGCAAGCCAAGAATAGCTTCCGGGCTGCGGTACCTTGCGGCACAGGCCGTGCTGTAATTTCTAGCGCCTGCATCAAATTCATGGTCTTCAATTTTCTAGGGTTCGGCTAGTGTTCCAAACTGGACGATTCCTCGACAAGACTCCAAATCGCATTTACCGTGTCAACTCTTTCCTGGTCGAAACCCATGGCCGCGAAGTCCACGCCAAAGTTCTCTTCCAAGAAGACCGCCAGCACGACAGCATCCACTGACTGCAGTCGCCCGCTAAGAAACAAGGAAGTTTCGTCGGAAAAGGCTTTCTCGTCTCTCCTGCGGGCCAGTAGAATTCGAAGAAATTCCCGAATCTCAGCTTTGCGATCCATTCCATTCCTCAAGATGCTAAATTGAAAAGATGAGCCAGGAAACGAAACCCTTCCCGAATGGGGTATCTTTTTTCAGGGTGACCGAAAATACTCAAGACGCAATAAAAACTGCTCACCGACAGCACCGGAATAAGCCGGCCTCGAAACCAGCTTGAGTCCTTTATCTTCCGTTCGCGCGCTTGTGAAATGCTGATACCTAAAGCCAGTATGATCGTATAGAAAATGTAGGATTGAAAACCTACCAATGCCCTCCAGAAGCCGAGTTCCTCGATGTAATTCAGATCGCTAAAGAAGTGGTAGAAAACATTCCCGAAGCTGGCGGCCGCGAAAGTCGCTGCGAATAAGCGCCAGCGGCCCCTCTGCTTGAAATATCGCATGAAGGTCGGGTAGAAAAAGCAATCGACCATCAGTTCCTTGAAATAATAATAGTAGCGATTCCAGAATTCCGCGATCGAGCGCGATGCCAAAGGCCGGTAAGTGTTTCTCAGCGCCAGGAATCCCGCCATCCGGCAGGACGCCACGATGCCGTGCCCCCAAACAGAAAGCCCCAACAGTTTTTCCAGGAAATCTGCAATTAAGCTGGCCCAGCCGAGATACCATGGGAAACCTATTCGCAGTGCGCTTTGTTCGAACACGTCCTCGTAGAGCGGAATTCCCATGTAGCCATGTACGACCGGCAGGAAAGCTTTTCTCAGGAAAAGATCTAAGATCATAGCCCACAACAGGAGCTTGAGACCCTTGAGTTGTGCCACAGCAAGCTGCTCTGCGCTCTGCGCCTCGATTCGCCGAAGATAGGCCGCCCCCTTCACAAAGGGCGTGTGCGTCGATCCCCAGAACGGCCGGTACGTTCCCAACTGTAGGCTGAACGGGTCGCAGCGCTTCGATTTTATGTCCAAGAGGGAATAGGCCATGCACCAGAGGTAGGCTCCAGCTACGGTCAAGAAGTCCCATGAAACCGTTCGAAGAGGTTCTCCTCTCGGAAGATCACTGGCAAGAAGGACCGCCAGTGCGAAGCCCGTTAGCAAGCTTGCGACGGGTCTGCGCCCGAACCATGAATTGCGGAACAAAGTTGCAAACCAGAATAATAGTGCTGCCAAAATAAACAGAATTGCAACTTGGACCAATCGAGGATAATCCACCCAGCGCCACCAAATGCCGCACGCCCACAAAAGCGTTCCGATCGTCAGCACAATCCGGCGGTACTGCGGCAGGGCAGTTATGACGGCCAGGAGAAATATCAGCGTCTGCCAGTGGGGGTTCGTATACCAAAGCCCAATCCCAAAGGCTCCGAGCAGCGTGACCTTTCCGATGATCGTCTGTGCGAACGCCAACACCCTCGGGTACGTCTCAATTCGTGGAATGAGCCGAAAGCCCCTTAGAAAAGACAAAAGCCCAGAGACGGGCATAGCGCGTCCGTCGTCGGCAGCATCGGTCATATGGAGGCCTCAGACCGGCACATTTGTCGGAGTTCTTCGAACCGTATTGCCGCTCGCGCTCGGCGACAACCGCTTCAAAACCGGGCGGGAGTTGGGAAACTTGAGGATGTAGAGGGACATCCGCCCGATGCGTCCGGAGTGGACCCACTCGCGGCGATCGCCTAGCCTATTACTGTCGCGGTGCAGGTATCGTGGCTCCATCTTCTTGGGTTGTATGCGTCTCGTCACAAAATAATTCATTCTACTGCCAACAGGAATACCCGCAAAAACGTGGGAAGATTATTTGACGTCTAGAGTAATGAAGCGCGTGCGATCTTCTTCCCACTTGTGAACCTTAACGGTATCTACTTCTGAGGTTTTCCTACGCGCGCCGCGGTAGCAAACATCTTTGCGACTGTGTCCAAGTCTTTCGGTTTCGCCATGCCTGGTGGGATGTGCTTGTGAGTTAAGTCTTCGAGCGTGAGTACCAAATCCCCCAGCGCCATCGAGTCGACCAGGCCTGAAGAAACTAGCGGCGTGTTCTCGTCGATGATGAGGCTCGGTTTTCGGATTCGCCGAAGAATGAATTCAATCATCTGCTTTTCTTCTGCCGTCATTTCGATCTGGTCTCCATGTATAGAGGCGTACCACGTTTCTAGCTGAAGTTAAGTTCCGGATGCTCTTTCTGTAATTTCTCGAGCGTTGTGGAACGCGCCGCTTTCCCGGCGGTGCTCTTCACCAGCCACTTCGGCGGCTTCAAGAAAATCATGCCGGCTGTCACTCCCAATCCGGCTGCGACTCGGCCTCGAATCTCGCGTTCGATCTCCAAAGCGTTGGCCAGGGATTCTTCGCGTTCTACCTCGGCAACCATAACAATCTCCTCGGTTCCGAGATCGGGATTGTACATGCCCATCGCAATAACACGGCCGTCGCGAATGGCCGGATGGCTCGCGGCAATCTCCTCAATATCCTGCGGGTAAATATTTTCGCCGCCTATAATGATGAGGTCTTTCATCCTGCCAACCACGTACAGTTCTCCTTCCAGGGTGAAGCCAAGATCCCCGGTCTGGTACCAGCCATGGACGATTACCTTGGCGGTAAGGTCGGGACGGTTGTAGTAGCCGTCGAACAGACAGTCACTTTTGACGAGAATCTCACCGACTTGGCCGTCCGCGAGGAGGGTGCCAGACTCCGACACGATACGAATCTCGTGGTTGGACAGCAAACCACCCGACGACGTGAACGGGACCGAACCTGGAGTCCCTTCCGCGACAGGGATGACCTGATGCGAGCTGCGAAATTGCCGTCCATCCGCCCAAATGTGCGTAGGGCCTGATGACCGTTGGATGTCCGACTGTGTTACGGCAAAAACGTTCTCCGCCATTGCGTAACAACTTTGCAGCACACCGTCTTTTAATCCGCTGGCCGCGAATGCATTGTGGAATTCTTGCATGCTGTCGGCTCGGACCGGCTCGGAACAATTGATCAGTGCGCGGACAGAAGAGAGATTGTACTGCGAGCGCCGATTCGGCCGAGTGCGCCGAGGAACAAACTGAAAGGCAAAGTTTGGCAGCCACGCCAGCGTGCACCTATGCTCGGTGATCACCTGCAACATGGTTTCAGGATGCATCACCCAGTCGAGCGGCGACTGCATCACGACGGGTATGTGGTAGACCATCGGCAGCATGAAACAGGCGATCAGTCCCATGTCATGGTACAGAGGTAGCCAGCTGTAAACCCGGTCCGTCGTTCCGTCAATCATCGCGCCGCCAATCATCAGTGTTCCCACTAAATGTGCCAGTTGGCGCAGCACGGCTTCGTGAGTCAGAGCGACACCTTTCTGAAGTCCGGTGGTCCCGGCTGAATGCTGGATGAACGCAATGCGATCGGCTTGACCCGTTGGATCTGGACTCATGAGAGCTTGATTCTTGAGATCAGAGAGTGCTTCGTCTCCACCGGGCCCTCTGCCATCGACAGCGCGAAGGAGTCTGCTTTCGTCAGGCAGAGATACGTGGCTAAGCATATCGTCCGGAAATTCGTGGTCGATGACGACAAGCTTAGCTTTTAGATTCGCCGTCACGCCAGCCAGGCCAGACCGGTACTTGGAAGGCTCAACCTTATCGTTGGGATAGGCGATCAAGGCCGGTGCCGCGCCGAGCATCATCGCGCCGGCAAAAACCGTCATTGCGGGAATGCCCTGCGGCATGATGGCGACCACCCGATCGCCTGCGTTGATACCATGAGTCTTGAGCAATCCCGCCTGCAAGCGGGCGCGACGGCGGAACTCAGCAAAGGTTACGGTCTCCTGCTCATCCTCGTTTACCCAGAACGTAACGAAGGGACGCTCGCCGGGAGCAGCTTCAAGCGCTTCGATAAGATTGCGGTATCGGACCACACGCTATTGTAGTGGATGGCATCGACTGTTCTTGTGACCAGCGTGTGCGTTCGTTATTCTTGTTCGCTGGCGCCGGAGGAAATTCGCCAAGGCTGGTAAGCAACTCGATTTCAGAAACACACAGGAGGGACGTTGTTTTTACTCGTCTCGTACACGCTGGCGCTCTTGGTGTGCACCGTGACCTTCGCGAGAGTTCGCTCGCGACGAGTACGGCAGGCAGTTCTTCTGATTGCCAGCTACGCTCTCTATGTCAGCTGGGGAGCCTGGTTTGCGGGTGTTCTTCTCACCTCAACGGTGATGAACTACCTCGTGTCAGAATCGCTTCGACGGAAGCGATCAAGCATCGTCCTGTGGACGGGCATCCTCCTGAACCTGGCGCTGTTAGGCACTTTCAAATACCTGCCGGAAGCTGCGGTTCGTCTCCCGCTGTCTTCGCTGCAGCGGTTCTCGCATATCGCCTTGCCCCTGGGAATCTCGTTCTGGACTTTCCAGGCCATGAGCTACCTGTTTGACACGTACCAGGGCGAGGAGATCGATCCGTCCTTCTTCGAATTTGCGCTTTATATGGTTTTCTTTCCGGTTACGATTTCCGGACCCGTCTGTCGCATGTCCGAGATGCTTCCGCAATTCCGCTCCGAGAGTGGCCTGCGCTGGGATGACTTTAGACGCGGGTTCCAACGCATCGCAACCGGCGTGTTGATGATGCAACTGGCCAAATTGCTGGGGCAGGGAATTCTGGGAGGCGATGGAATCATCTCCGGGTTCGATCGCGTTACCCGGTGGAGCGCTGCCGACGTCTGGTGTCTGGCCTTTGGATACGGGTTACAGCTTTTTTTCGATTTTGCTGGTTACTCGCAGATCGCAATCGGCGCGGCTAAAATGTTGGGGTTCACTCTGCCCGAGAACTTCGCACGGCCCTTTCAGTCCACAAGTGCCTCGATGTTCTGGACGCGCTGGCATATGTCGTTGTCGTTCTGGATTCGTGATTATGTTTTCTTCCCGTTGATGCAGTTGCGCCGCGAGGTTTGGTGGCGAAATCTGGCGTTCGTGATTTCGATGATCCTATTCGGACTGTGGCATAAGGCAACCTTACTTTTCCTCCTGTGGGGCGCCTATCACGGATTGCTTCTCCTTTTGCACCGGCAGGTGGAAGGGTTGGAACGCAGGTTCGACTGGACGCCCCCCAGAATCCCATGGACTGCCCTCTCATGGCTTTTCACCATCACTCTCATGAATCTAGGATGGATTTTTTTCCGCGCCAACTCTCTCAACCAAGCCCGTCAAATGCTGGCGGCGATTCTGTCGCCAGCCAGCTATCGGGTCCACCTTCTGAGCGGAAGTCTCTACTGGCTGGTTCTCGCGCTGGCCGCGGGCTACACGGTTGTGTTGTTCGTAATCGACCGCCTCAATCGCGTTTCGACTGAAATGGTCGATGCTCAAGCCCCACAAGTCGATTTGCCATCGGGACCGATTGCGCTACTGGCTCGTTGGCGCTGGTTCTGGCTCTCGCCGCTCTATGTTCTGGCCCTGCTTTTCGTCCTGATCGTCACCCTGTCGCAGGGCACGAGTGCAGCGCAGATGATGTATGGAAATTTCTGAATCTCAAGTTTTGTGAATGCCTTGTGCGGATGTAGCCCGGTCACCAGTAATTCTCGTGTGGTGTGAGCCTATTATCGGCGGCAACCCTCAATCGACGAGACCCCACGTGCAAGGAAAAAGTCGTATCAGATCAAGTGTGCCGACAATTGTTGAAATATTGCCGTTACACTCACGCACCGGATCGCAAATGCATGGCAGCGATTCCCTCCCAATTCGAGCATTTCCCCTCACCCGTCGTGTGTTTTAGCTCTTTCCTGGTCGTATCGGCCCGGCCTAAGTGCCGCTGAATGCTTCTCCTTCAAGCACTTACCAAACTGCAGCCTTGGCATGATGATTGCCCTCTTACTCCTCTGGCGAGGGGGTATCGCCGTCGCCCAAAACGATGACCGTAGCTGCGGAACCGCAAATGACGAAGGAAGAACCGAAACTTGGGGACGGTGGCCGGCGGCGCCGTTGGTTGGCCGTCGCGGCGACTACCGTTCTGGCCCCGGTGTTATTGCTCGCGGTCGCGGAGGTGGTGCTGCGCGTCTGCGGAGTTGGAACGCCAACCGGAGTCGTTCATCCCTGCACAGATCAGGGCCGCCCGGCTTATTGCGACAATCAATTTTTTGCCGCGGCCTTTTTCCCGCCGGGTATGTTCCGGACACCGAGGCCGTACGTCATCCCCGCAAAAAAGGCCCCGGGCACGTACAGGATTTTCGTACTGGGCGAGTCGGTCGCGTGGGGGGATCCCGATCCCACCTATGGATTCGCCCGATACTTGGAGGTAATGCTCCGCGAACGCTTTCCGCAAACAAAGTTTGAGGTCATCAACACTAGCATCACGGCGATCAACTCGCACGCAGAACTGCCCATGGTCGAGGACCTGGTGCACTACCAGCCCGACCTTTTTGTTATCTACACTGGCAACACCGAAGTGGTCGGGCCTTTTGGACCGGGAACTGTGTTAACACCCTGGGACTTGAGCCTGCCAGCGATTCGCACCAGAATCGTTCTCAATTCCACTAGGATCGGTCAGCTGGTTGCGAAGTTCACCCACGGGAACCAGAGAAGCGCGTCCGAATGGCGCGGCATGGAAATGTTTCTGGACCGGCAGGTGCGCTCCGACTCCCCACAGATGAAGCCGGTGTACGAGAATTTTGCGGCAAACTTGCGCGATATCGCAGCCGTCGCCCACCGCGCGGGGGCTCAGGTTCTGATCAGCACCGTAGCCACGAATTTAAAGGATTGCGCCCCATTCGCTTCCCTGCATCGAGAAGGCATTCGAGAGGATGAGCTGCGTGCGTGGGAGGGGCTAGTCCAACGTGGCAAAGACCTTGAGAGTGCGGGATCGTATGCGGAGGCTCTGAAACTATATCTCTCGGCGGCGAATATCGATCCTCAGTATGCCGAGCTCCAGTTTCGCATTGCTCGTTGTTTGTGGGCTCGCGGTGATTTTGCCGGCGCCAAGGAACGCTTCGTGCGCGCTCAGGATCTCGACACGCTTCGCTTTCGTGCGGATAGCAAATTGAATGAGGTTATTCGTGCTCTACCGGGTGCGGGTCCGGGCGTCAGCGTAGTTGACGGGGCTGCTGTTTTTGCAGGCGAGAGTGCGCATGACGTCCCAGGCAGCGAACTTTTCTATGAGCACGTGCACATGAATCCGCGGGGGACTTACCTGCTTGCGCGTGCCTTCTTCCGCCAGGTCGAAACGATGCTGCCGGCCGAATTACAGCGTGGAGGCGTAGGCGATGATGTCATCTCGCGGGAAGAATGCGAACGTCTGCTTGCGTTTACGCCGTATGATCGTGCGCGGGTCGCAGGTTTGGTTCTCAGCAAGCTGGAGCGGCCTCCGTTCACCAACCAGCTAAACCACGCCGAGGACATTCTGCGATTGAAAAGCGAAGCCGAAGGAGTGAGCGTAGATTATGGAGAGATGGTCGCCGAATACCAGTGGGCCATCATGAGAAACCCCCAGGACCGGCTCTTACATCTCAATTACGGCTTCTTCCTGCATCGCTACGAACCGGCCGCCGCCGAGAGGGAGTTGCGCGCGGCGCTGCCCTACGATAACGCTCCGGTTCTATGCAATTGGCGCAAATTTAACTGAGGTCCTGACCGATACACCGCACTCACGACCGGTTCTTGTTTCTTTGCTCATGGGCAACTCTTCCCTTTACCACCCAACCCGCCAGAAGAAAAGCCCGGCGAAAAGGTACAAATTCAACATCGCTGACAAGACAATCACGGTCTTGAAGCCGGCTGTCAGATTACCCCGCTGCTGGTGATAGTTGCGCAGCAACAAGTAATACAAAAAAGGCAGGAAGTCCAACGAGTACCGGTAGCCGAACTGACGGAAGCCGACGGCATAGTAGAGCAGGATCGGCACAGCAATCACAAGACAGCTAAGCAGCAGCAACAGGCTTGTGTCGTCGCGGTGCCGCAGCCCCAGCAGATATAGAAATAATGGGGAGGTTACCCAGAGACTCATGCCCCACGGGTTGGCGACGACGTAAGGAAATGCCAAGGCTGTGGACACATCATCGTGTCGAACAGGAGTTGGCGTCGCCAGCAGAAGGGCATAGAGGTTTGCCGGAAGGTGCTGCGGACTCAAGATGCCGAATGCACGGTCGGCCGCCGCGAATCGCGGGATGATCTGCTCAGCGTATCCCTGGTCAAATGCGTCACCGAAGCGCGCATGGTTGTAAGCGGTCAGCAAAGCGACCGTCAAAACAATCGGCGCAGCGATCGTGACCAGCGCCCCCAGCTTTTTCCGCCAGGGACCGTTGGCGCGCAGGATTTCTCCAATGCACCAAAGCACTCCAAGAGCGGCGGTAACGCGGGTAGCCAGGACCAGCGCGAACAGGACTCCCAGCAGCCACGGGCGGCGCTTTCCGATCGTTTCCGCGATCGTCGCAAACACCAGCAAGCACGCGATGACCTGGGAGAAATACCAACTCCATGGCCAAACGCCAACACCAAGAAAGGCTGTCGCAAACGCGAAGCCGAACGCGAAGTATGCTGAATCCTCGGCCCTGTATCCGGTAACTCGCGCAATGCGGTAGACAAGACCTATAAGGGCCAAAACGAAAATCGGTTGCAGGTAGCCCTGATAAAAAGAGGCGCCGAACGCGCCGGCAACGAACTCAAACGGCATCAATACGACCGCCGGAAGAGGTCCCAGTGGCCAGTAGTGGCGCTCTCCGTGGGGTGAGGTGTCCGCCCAACTGTTTCCGGGGACCTCTTGGAACGCCAAATCTCCATGCAGGAAGGAATGTGCTAGAAAAGCGAACTGCTGTTCGTGGTGCTCCCGGGCGTTCTGATAGACCATGACACCTATAAAGCCGACCAATGCCAACAGGAGTACAGCCCAGCCCAGGCACGCGCGTATCCCGTTTTTCTCTTGACCGGCGATCGTAACGGCAGGGTTTTCTGGTCCCTTCATCGACACGACGGAGTCTCCTTTCGTGATCTCAAATTGTTGTTTCCGGCCACTGAGTTCGGACTGCATGGGTTGTCGCTGTTGTGTTCCCGCGATACATGGCGGTGACAGCCGAATTCTCGCACACCGCTGGCCATTTCTCGAATCAACTCGGGATGTTGAAAACCGTGGCTGAGAAAGCTTTCACAAAGGCGGTTCGAGTCGCCGCGCATAATGCAATGAATCCCGACGGCTCGCGTTAGCCTCTCCGCCGCGACCTCGGCTCTTACAAGCATCCTGACGTTATTGGGTCGGGGCATGTACGTCTCGCCACAGAAACTTCTGAGGTGTGTCACAACCGTTGATCGTGCGAGATTGTTTTCATACAAAGGCGGTATCTTTGAAACATGGAGTTTGCGGATAACAACGCGTATCGGGTTGTCCGGTCGATTTTCATTGTTCTGGTGCTCCTCAGCGCCTTGTGCGCCGGCTTGCACACAGTTGCCGATTACGACATGGGCTGGCAGCTTGCCACTGGCCGCTACGTAGTGCAACACCACCAGATTCCCCGTACCGATGTTCTGTCGTTTACTTCCGCCGGAAAACCGTGGGCGTATCCTCCGTTTGCAGGGCTGTTGCTTTACCTGACGTACAGCGTGTTCGGTTATGCCGGCCTAAGTTGGTTTTGCGCGCTGGCATGTCTGGCGGTGGTGGCCTACATCATTCGCCGGGGAGATGTGGGCAGCGCGGTCTTGGCGATGCTCGCGGTGCAATCCATTGCCGCGCGTACCGCTCCGCGAGCCGATCTATTCAGTACTGTGTTCTTCGCGTTATTTCTCGGGGAACTTTGGGCTTACTATCGCGGCGTGCGTTCCCGGCTTTGGTTGTTGCCTGTCGTCATGCTCTTCTGGGTCAACCTCCACCCGGGTTTTATCGCGGGACTCGGGACCATCGGCGCCTACCTGCTGATTGAGCTGTCCGATTTGCTGTTTGCAGAGCGCCGTCAAGCAGTACTTCTGCGACTGCGACGGATATGGCCCTGGCTTGCGGCTTGCGGCGCGGCCACCCTGGTAAATCCCTGGGGCGCCAGAATTTATGTCGCTTCACTTACCCTGTCGGGACTCGCAGCTCCAGCTCAGGGAAGACTCAATAGCAACAGCTTCATCGGTGAGTTCCAGAGCGTACCCATTTCACGCTCTTTGCTGTACCAACTCGTCGATGTCAGGCACATGGAGAATGGTTTCACCTGGCTGTTGGTAATGGCAGTCATCCTGGTCGGGCTCTTCCTGTGCAAACGGCAGCTTGGGGCCGCGGCCATTGCGTTGGTTGCGCTCTATTCCGGACTGGCTCACGCGCGCTATATGGGACTGTTTGTCATCACTGTCGCTACTCTTGGCGGACCTTTGCTGAGCGAGCTCTGCGGCAGCTCATCGGCAGCGACCGGAGCAACTGGCAAGAAGGCCACGCGGCCGCTGCTATGGGTACCTGAAGCAATGGCCATCCTCGTCACCGTTGTCTTCTGCGGCGTCACTCTGCTGGATATTGCCGACTTCGTTTCGAGCCGCAGGTATGTTGTTTTCAACGCCGACTGGAGGTTTGGCGCGGGAGAATCTTCCTGGTTTCCAGAACGTGCTGCGGCCTTCATCCGACGCGAACAGTTGCCAGGAAACATTTTCGAAGAGTACGCGCTGGGCGGCTATGCGGCTTGGGCTCTCGGCCCGCAGTATCCGGACTTCATTGATGGGCGCGGAGATCGCCTCGTCCCTGATCTCGTCGTCGAGCAACGTCGGCTCTACAGCGCGGCCCCCGACTCACAGTTATGGCAGTCGGCGGCCGACCGCTGGAATCTGAATGTTCTCCTGATCGCCACCTCTGGATTCCGCGGATTACAGAAGATGGATCCGTTGGCCTTCTGTCGGAGCGCAACGTGGCGGGCGGTGTACATGGATGATGTCTCGCTGGTGTTTGTGCGCGATACGCCTCAGAATCGTCCATTGATTGAGCGCCTGCAGATTGACTGCCGCACGCAGCCGCTCACTCCGCCGGCAAGCGCTGCGCGTCCGGCGCTTTACGACTTCTATCTGGATTCAGGCGCTTTGTTCTTCGAACTGCAGCGCGACCGGGAGTCGGAGGAATCACTGCACCGTGCTTCACAACTCTATCCCGAAGATCCGAATGTTCATTTACTGCTCGCGTCGTTATTTCAGCGAAGGCAAGGTTACCGCGAGGCGGAGCAGGAATATCTTACTTCGATTGCACTGAACGAAAACAGCGGTACGTTGTACTCGCTGGGACTGCTCTATGCCAGCGAGGGCCGCAACCCTGAGGCGGTCGGAGCTATCGACCGGGCTGCGAGAGAATCTACGGAGCCGCTCGACATGTACATGACGCTCGGAAGACTGCAGCTTGCCCTGCATCATCCCGAGGAAGCATTGGCGGCGTTTGCTCAAGCCAGGAAAAATAGCCCGTTTCGCAATGGCGCCGAATCTCTTGCGCCCGAGCTCTATGCTGAGATTGCAGAGGGGAGCTCGGAAGCCCAGAGGCTCCTTGGAGACTGGAATGCGGCCGTCGCTCTTCAGCAGGAAGCGACCCGCAGAACTCCACTCGTCGCAAGCCGCTGGAACCGGCTTGCCGATCTTTACGAAGCGACCGCGCAGAAGCAGCTTGCCGTCGAAGCGCGGCAACGTGCCGCCGAGTTGCGGGTTGCTGACGCTCCGCGTTGAGATTCTGAGTGGTGCCGCGGGGGCTGAGTTCTATGTGACCGCCATCACATTCGCGAGTGACCTGGAATGCTGCCCCTATTTTCTTCCGCCTTTAAGGTAAATCAGCAAGGGTCGGAGGGTGGTAAACATCTTGCGAGAAGACGCTCGGTTGGTCTTGAGGCCCAGAGGAAACCGGGCTCAGGGTACTATCCAGAGAACGGGAGAAATAAAACATGGCAGTTGAGCCGATAGCGCAATCAAGTTCGGGATCGGCATGGCAGGCGAAGCAGGTCTATGCGATGGCGGTAATCTGCCTCGTGGTCGGGCTGGCGATCGGATACCTTTTCCGCGGATCCCAATCGCCTGCGGCGCCACCGGTGGCCAATGCGCAGCCGTCCGCTCCCGCGGGTATGGGTGGCCAGATGCCCAGCCTGGATCAGATGAAGAAGATGGCCGACACGAAGGCGGCGCCGCTGCTGGAAAAACTTAAGAGCGATCCGACCAACCGCGATCTCCTAATGCAGGTCGGAAACATCTACCAGGCTACCCACCAATTCAAGGATGCGGCCGGCTATTACGACAAGGCGTTACAGACTGATCCGAAGAACGTCGCCACTCGCACCGCGCTGGCTTCGAGCCTGTATTACAACGGAGATGTCGACGAGGCGATAAGCCAACTGCAAAAGGCGCTGGAATATGATCCCAAGGACGCCAACTCGCTGTTCAACCTCGGCATGATCAAGTGGCAGGGGAAGCAGGACGCCAAGGGAGCGATCGCTGCTTGGCAGGAGCTGTTGAAGTCGAATCCGCAATTGAGCGCCGACCGCAAAGCCACGGTGCAGAAGCTGATGGCCGACGTCCAGATGCAGGGCAAGAGCTAGCAGACCGGCTCACGCGACAGATGGATAGGAAAAGATAGAAGCGCTGCTGGCAGCGTTTTTCGCCGCTCAACAAATGAGATCTGAAGGAGCACTTTAGCAATGACCGATAGAAATCGAGCAACTTCCCCGGCAACATCCAACGAACAATGGACAAGCGTACAGGCTTACGTTTTGGCGGTTATCTGCCTGCTGGTAGGAATCGCCGGCGGCTGGTTCGTCCGCGGATCCCAGAGCTCAGCGGCCGCCGCGACCGAGACCAGCGCATCCGCTCAGGCTCCTGCGATGGCAAACCCGGCCACGCAAATGCCAAGTCCCGCCGAGCTGCAGAAGATGGCCGACACGCAAGTTGGGCCCTTGGTCGAGAAGCTCAAAGCTGACCCAAACAACGTTGGACTCCTGGAAAATATCGGCAACGTCTATTACGACGCCCAGCTGTATCCGACCGCCATCGATTATTATCAGCGGGCGCTGAAGATCGAGCCTGCCAACACCGGTGTTCGTACCGACATGGCGACCGCCATTTGGTATACAGGCAATGCTGACGGCGCCATCGCGGAATTCCAGAAATCGCTGTCTTACGAACCAAACAAAGCCAACACATTGTTCAATCTGGGTGTCGTCGAGTGGCAGGGCAAGATGGATATCGACAAGGCTACTGCTACGTGGCAGAAGTTGCTGGACACAAACCCGAACTACGAAGGCAAAGACAAGGTTTTGGAATTGATGGCACAGGCGAAGAAACATGCGGGCGTGAAACCCGGTACGCCGGCCAAGCCGCTGCAATAGCCTCCGTTTAGACCCGGATTCGCGAAATTGTCAGTAGGAGATTGTGATCACTCTGGCCATGGCGGGGCTGTGCAGTTTGGGGTGGACATGACCTCTGAGCGGAAAGCAGACAACACACCAGCCCAAGCCGAATCGCTTGGTGGTAGCCTCGCCGAAGCGAGGACCTGGACGCGCATTCTAACTTTTGTCGCTCTGGCATATGCGCTCTTGGCGGGACTCAGAACCGTGACCGACTGGGACCTGGGCTGGCAAATGGCCACCGGGCGTTGGATCGTGCAACACCATCAGATTCCCTCGACCGACGTTCTCTCTTACACTGCTCAGGGACAGCCCTGGGAATACCCGGTCGCCAGCGGCATTCTCTTTTATCTGGTGTATCTCGCCGGGGGCTACACTTTGTTGTCAATCCTGGGCGCTGCAACATGCGTCACCACGACCGCCTTGCTGCTCCGACGAGGTTCTTGGGTTACGGCGGCATTGGCAATTTTGGCGATTCCCCGCATTGCACTTCGTTCCACACCGCGTGCCGAAATCTTCACCGTGGTGCTGTTCGCGGCTTTTCTCACGTTGCTTTGGGAGCAATATGAGACCGGACGCGCCCGCCTCTGGCTGCTTCCGTTGATGATGATGGCATGGGTTAATCTCCATCTAGGACTCACCGCAGGGTTGGGCCTGATCGCCGGATACGTTCTGTTGGAGTGCTTGGCGATGGTCTGGCCAAACCATCGCCGCTCGGCCATCGATCACCTTCGGCGCTCGTGGCCCTGGTTCCTCGCCACCCTTGGCGCCCTGTTGGTGAATCCCTGGGGATGGAGAGTGTTCTCAACTTCGCTGCACCTCATGTCGCCGATGACGGCTCGATCCCAGAAGATACTCGAGTGGGCGCCAACCAGACTGAACTGGATGATCTTCATCTCCGGACTATCGCTGCGTAGCCCAAATACGTTCGTCGTGCTCCTGCTTGTGGTCGCGATCGCGGTACCGGTTGCCCTCATCCGGCGGCAACTCGGAGCTGCCGTGTGGTTATGCGGCGCAGCCTTCGTCGCCATTCGTTCCCAACGGCTTCAGGTTCTCTTTACTATCGTGGTGGTTATCGTTGCCGGATCAGTTCTCACGTCTGCACTTAGAAGTCTACAAAGCAAGATCGAAGACGCGAGGCTTTTCTCCATTTTCACCGCCGGGGCTTGCTGCTTGATTGTTCTTCTCGTATGCGTCTGGTCGTGGGACCTGGTCACAAATCGAGCCTATATGGGAAGGACCGACTTGGCATCCTTCGGTACAGGTCTAGGTTGGTGGTTTCCCGAGGGGGCTGCGGCCTTCATCGACCGTGAGAACATACCAGCGCAGATTTTCAACTCCTACAGCGAAGGCGGCTACTTCACGTGGCAACTGGGCCCCAAGTACCTCGACTATATTGATGGTCGGGGGGACCCGTTCGGGGAGGAGTTGTTCGATCGCAATGGGACGCTGCACTTGACCCCACCTGATTCTCCCGAATGGCAGCGGGAAGCCGAACATTACGACATCAATGCCATCATGCTCCCGCTGGCGCGTTACAATGCTTTGCAGTTTTTTCCTTTGCTGCCTCAGTTCTGTACCAGTAAAACTTGGCGTCCTGTGTATCTGGATGAAGTTTCGGTAGTATTCCTGCGGCGGCGGCCAGAGACGGAAGATCTGGTTCAGCGTTTGCAAATCGATTGTGCCACCGCTCCGCTACCGGCGCTGCCTGCATCTCCAGGGGAGAATCGCGGCAAAGCATTCAACCAGTGGGCCAATGCGGCTGCTGTGCTTCACGTGCTCGGACGCAATGGGGAGGCTTTTTCGGCAACGTCCAGGGCTCTAGCCATTTTCCCGGATAGCGCTTTTGTCCACTTCCTGCGGGGAAACCTGTTTGACGAGGCTGGCAATCTCCATGAAGCCCAGCAGCAGTATCTATTAGCAGCCGAGCTAGAGGGCAACGCTGCTACCTGGTCGACGTTGGCCCTACTCTACCATCGAGAAGGCAAGCTGACTTCCGAAATCGACGCTCGGGAACGCGCGATCGACCTCTTGCCGGCTCCCGATTCCGAGTTGCTCTCTCTCGGGTATGCCGATCTTGACGCACATCGGCCACGTGAGGCTTTGGACGCCTTTGAACGAGCCATTGCCAGCCAGACTGCCGAAGTTGCGATGGGCGGCGACTACTCGTTCGTTGCCAACGTGGCTCACGGCCGTGCCCTCGCGTGGAGCGCTCTTGGCAACTTGCAACGCGCTATCTCTTTTCAAGAAGAAACCGTACGGCTAACGCCGGATCGTTCCGATGACTGGATATATCTAGCCGACCTGTATGAGCAGGCGGGACGTTCCGAAGACGCGCGCAGTGCCCGGGAACGTGCTACGGCTAACACGCCTTTGAATTTGAAGCCGTAGTTTGGGCGCATTATGCCCTTTAGGCAAGAATCAAGTCCGGATAGACTCCGGCGAGCCAGAAATTGGGCGATATGCGGTTCCCTGACTCCGTTGTGTACAGCTCTGAATTTAGCCAATCTTAAGTAGAGCTCGAAGCAGGATTTCCAGGGGAGCAGAACGGCTCCCGATGGGGATTTCTCCTCAATCAAGGCGTGTTTTGCCCCTTGCCAACTCGCCGCCTGATCGCACAGGGCCTTGCGAATCTTGTGCTTAGTCCTTATGCTGGGCTGGCAGCCCAATTGCCACCCCGCCACTGGGGAGACCGCGACTCGCCTCTTTCCCCCACGGAAGGGGCTGGTCCATCCGAGAAAATGGGTGCCTTGCTGTGGGCAACGGCTAGCGTGAGTAGAGACCCGCGTTCCATTTAGAACCTGGCAACCTCCGCCTAGAGCGATTGCTTCGACCCCGGATTGGCTTTCGAGGCACACGCGAAAAAGGAAGGTAAGTTCATATGGGCTACAACAATCTCCGTTTCGGCAAATGGCTTCTAGTGGTCGCGTTGTTTGTGTTGGGCGTCCAATTTGCGCTAGCCGGAAATGCTCCACTGGTTTCCGGTTCCTACAAGGTGGTGCGAAACACGAGTCGCGGTTCCTTTGCGCAGGTTCGTATGCGCATCCATCTCGTGAATCATGGCCCGTCCGATCTGTCCATTCGCCGCATCACGCTTTGGGATTTCTCCCATCCGGCGAGCGGAGGTTCGAAGCCCTGTACTCTCATCCTTCACGCCAACGGGTCAGCTGATGCGGTCGAGGAATTCACCATCGGCCGCGCCGACTATCACCGGTGGCAACGAGGAGCGCGACCCCGATTCGTCCTCGAGGTAGACAACCCCGTCGGCGCCGAGCGCCGAGCGCCAAAGGCCACGACCGTGGTCCGTCTGGAGCCCATCTCCGCTCAGGAGGCGAAGTAACCATGCGCTCCCAGAAGGTATTCAATCTAGCCTTGGCATTCGTTCTGTTGCTCGCGCCTCAAGCGTTGATCGCTCAGTATGCAATCAGCACCGTTGCCGGGGGCGGCCCAAACGGTTTGGCCGCTCTTAATTCGAGCATCGGCTACCCCGGAAGCATCGCCTTCGACTCCGGGGGAAATACCTACATCGCCGACTCGTTCTCGAGTCGCATTTTCGAAATCGACACCCTCGGCAATCTGACCGTGGTCGCAGGAAATGGGACCACGGGCTATTCGGGCGACGGCGGACAGGCGACCAGCGCCGCACTCAATAAGCCCGAAGGCATCTTTGTCGATGGCTCCGACAACATCTTTGTCGCTGATACCGATAACTGCCTGATCCGTGAAATAAGCGGTGGAATCATCACGACCGTTGCGGGCGGCACGATGCTGCCCTGCCCCGGCTACTCAGGAGACGGCGGACCTGCCACGAGCGCCCAGCTCGCTGATCCTTACGGTGTTTTTGTTGATGGCTCAGGGAACATTTTTATCGCGGATACGGACAATTGCCTGATTCGCGAGGTCAGTGGAGGGATCATCACGACCGTTGCCGGTTCGACGTCATCAGGTTGCGGCTACTCAGGCGATGGTGGAGCTGCCCAGAGCGCACAACTCGATGAACCCCAGGCCTTGTATGTCGCCTCCGGCAACATCTTCATCGCGGATACCTTCAACAGCCTGATCCGTGTAGTGAACACGGGAACAGCCGCGGCGATTGTGAATGGAGTCTCAATTCCCGCAGGTGATATCCAAACGGTCGCTGGCAACAACCCGCAGAACAACGGCGCCTGCGGCACAAACTATAACGGAACCCCTGCAGTGGGCGCCCAGCTCTGCACCCCGGGCGGAGTCTTCGTCGACGGAGCCGGGAATCTTTTTATCGCCGATACCAGCAACTTCGTGATTAGCGAAGTACCGGCGTCGAACGTCGTCGCTACCGTCAATATTAATGTCGTCGCTGGAACGCTCGGAACGGCAGGCTATTCCAACGGTACATCCGCGATTACCGCAACCTTAAACTACCCAGCCAATATGATTGTGGACGGCAATGAAAATATCTTCATCGCTGACACCGACAACTTCGTCGTCCGCGAAGTCACAGCTTCGAACGGCGAGATTCAGACAAAAATCGGAAACAATACATTGGCCTATTCCGGCGATGGCGCATCCGCTCTGGATGCTGAGTTGTATACGCCGGGAAGCGTGGCCACTGATAGCGCTGGCAACATCTACATCGCCGACACTGCCAATTCTTTGATTCGAGTAGTCAATACCGGGACCACCGCGATCTCGATCGCCGGAGTTACGATTCAGCCGGGCTACATTCAGACTGTGGCTGGTTCGTACTACGTGTCCGCAAACCCGCTCGTTCCGTGCGAATACTCCGGTACGCCCGTGGCTTCGACCAGTGCAACGCTCTGCAATCCCGGAGGAGTGTTCGTCGACAACTCAGGCAACATATTCATTGCTGATACGCAAAACAATGTCATCCGCGTCGTCAACCCCAATGCGCCAGGTGGAGCGGGAATTACCATTGCGACGGTCAACATCCCGGCTGGCGACATCGCAACCGTGGCTGGTACTGGCGCCCTCTGCTCTGGCTCTGCCTCGGCCTGCGGCGATGGGGGACTTGCTATCAATGCGGAGCTAAATACGCCAAATGGTGTCGCCGTCGACAGTGCGGGAAACATCTTTATTGCTGATACGGACGATTTCGTGATTCGCGAGGTCGCTTCATCGAGCGGCGGCATTTCCACTGTGGCAGGGAACTACACAGAATGCATCGATCCTTCCTCGCCGTGTGGTGACGGTTCGACTGCAATCAACGCGCAGCTCAACTTTCCCCAGGGAGTATTTGTAGACGTTTCCGAAGACGTTTTCATCGCCGATACCCTCGACGAGCGCATTCGCGAAGTGACGGCTTCGAATGGGAGCCTTACGAACGCCAACATCAGCACCGTGGCCGGAAGTGGCACGCGCGGCTACGCAGGTGATGGCGCTGCCGCCACAAGCGCCGCACTGGATACGCCGTTCGGCGTGTCCGTCGATCGCTCGGGAGACATTTTCATCGCGGATACGGAGAATTCCGCCATTCGCGAGGTCGCGGCGGCCACTGGGTTCATCCAAACCGTAGCCGGAATTGGACCCCCGCCAACGCCTGGCTTCGCGGGCGATGGCGGCCAGGCAACCAGTGCCGAACTTAATTCGCCAACCGGTTTGGCAGTAAGCTCAGTCGGCAACCTGTTCATCGCCGACACGGACAACGCTCGCATCCGCGAACTGAAAGCATCAATCTTTGTCACCGTTGCTCCGAATCCTGTCACCGTGGTAACGAATGCTTTGCAACAATTCAACGCGACCGTCACTGGAACCGGCGATACGAGTGTGAACTGGCAGGTGAATGGAGTGCCTGGCGGCAACTCCACGGTGGGGACGATCACTACCTCCGGATTGTTCACGGCTCCCGCCACTCCTCCGACTCCATCAACGGTGACAATCACCGCAATTTCGCAGGCCGATAACACCACCACCGGATCAGCCCAGGCAACCATTGCAAATCCCAGCGGCACCGTGACGGTTACAGTCAGCACTAACCCGCAGGGTGTCACGCAGATCTATACCAGCAGCGTGCAAGCGTTCGTCGCAACCGTCACCGGCACCACCAATACGGCTGTGACATGGTATGTCGAGGGATCGCAAGGAGGCGACGCGACCTACGGAACGATTGACACTTCGGGCAATTACACAGCGCCTGCTAACGTCCCTTCTCCGGCTACGGTCGTCATTGAGGCGGTCTCACAGGCAGACTCTACTGCCATCGGCACCGACTCGGTAACGATCATTGCCGCGCCCTCCGGGCCCCAACCTGCGCCGCAAACCATTTCTCCGGGAGGAACGGCGACCTATTCGATTACGCTCAATCCAAGCGCCTCGGAACCGACGATCACCCTCTCTTGTCTGCAAAGTTCACTGCCCCCGGGCGCGACCTGCAGTTTTGCGCCGGCCACGATTACGCCCGGGCCTTCGCCCGCGCCGTCAACACTGACTATCAAAGTTCCCTCCGGCTCGGCTTCCCTGAACAATCGCCACGGTACCCGGCCACAACTATACTTCGCGCTTGCTTTCGTACCGCTGGCTGGTCTCTTGTTCGTTGGCGCGGGGCTACGAAGCATGCGGCGAAGTTGGCTCTTGCTGGCAGGGTTAGTCATCTCTCTGCTCCTGCTGAATGCTTGTGGAGGAGGAGGGGGAAATTCGGGGTCGGGTTCGACAACGTACAAAGTCAAAGTTCAGGGAGCGGCCTCGCAGTCCAGTCCGGTGACTATCACGACTGCAGTCTTGACGGTCACCCAATGATGCGGCCGCGTGTGAGCATGAGCTCCGTTAGATCATGAGCGCGGCGCAAGAACTCCGTGGACTCTTCCAGCGCAGGCTGGTGCAGATTATCGTCCTCTCCAGCCTGCTCTCCTTTGTCGCCGGACATGCGCTCTATATCAAGTTCTGCGTTCTCGATCTGGATATCTGGTGGCACCTGAAAGTCGGCGACTGGATCGTCGAACACGTCGCCGTTCCCCACACTGGAATCCTCTCGCGCACCGCCGCCGATCGGCCTTGGGTTGCCTACAGTTGGGGCTATGAGGTTCTGCTCTCGCGCGCTTATCGCTGGTTCGGCCTTGTGGGCATCGGCGTTTGCGGAGTGCTACTGACTCTCGCGGTTGCTTACAGCATCTACTGGATGGCATTGCGTCTTTCCGGACGTTTCTGGTGGGCCTGTGCGCTCGCTACCATCACTTGCTCGGCCTTCCTCTACAACCTGATGCCTCGTCCCGTTTTCCTCTCGATGGCGTTGTTCACGGTCACGCTGACGCTCATTCTGGAAGCGAACCGCAGCGGGCGGGTGCAACTGCTCTATTGGCTGCCTCCGTTGTTTGTCCTGTGGGCGAATCTGCACATCCAGTTTCTCTATGGACTGTTCCTGATGGGCCTGTTGTTTGGCGTGAACTTGGTGCAGGTGGTTGCGGGCCGTCTTGGAATTACTTCGAGTTCCGTGCTGCCGCCAACCTTGCCGACTGCGACCCTCGGAGCCATTTTTGCCGCTTGTGTGGTTGCGAGTTGCATCGGGCCGTACTCGTACCGGTTGTACGTGGTGATCGCTGAGTACTCCAAGGCACAAGTTCCTTATGCCATAATTCAGGAGTTGCGGCCCATCAACTTCCGCGACTACAGCCATTACGTGCAGCTGCTGCTGACCGGCGCCGGATTCTTCGCTCTCGGATGGCAGAAGAAAATCGATTCCTTCAAGCTGGCTTTGCTGATTGTGGCCAGCGTGGTTTCCTTCCGCACCATGCGCGATTCATGGTTCATCTGCATCTCGGCGGCAGCGTGCATCGCCGATTTCCCCGTACCGGAGACGAAGTGGCGCAAGACGGAAACCTGGCTGGAAAAATCCGGAGTTGCCGCCTTCGTGGCTTTGGCGTTACTACTCATTGCCCGTGACGCCGACTTCAACCAGCGCGGACTGGACCGTGCCATCAGCGGCATGTATCCGGTGAAGGCGCTGAATTATCTGCGGCGGCACCCGGCTCCGGGACCGCTCTACAACACGCTCGACTGGGGCGGCTTTCTCACTTGGTATATGCCGGACTACCCGGTGGCGATCGACGGCCGCAACGACTTGTATGGCGATGACCTGGATCGTCTTTTCTTTGAGACAGGGAACGGCGGAGAGTCGTACGCCACCGACCCCTACCTCAATGAGGCGGGCGTGGTCCTGTTGCAGAAGAGCCACCCGCTGGCCGGTCTGCTGATGTCCGATCCCCGCTTCAGTTTGGTTTACCAGGATCAACTGGCGGCAGTATTCGTGAAGCGCTAAGGAGTACGGCAGAGCCATCCGATGGGGAACACGCTAATGGGCTCTTGCGAGGCTCTATCTGGTTCTCGGAACATTCAACCTGAGAAGACTAAGTCCGTTCAAGACCGCGTGCTGTATGCGATCTACGCGCTAGCACTTGCTGCGTCCATTTCTCCTTGGTTTATTGCCATCCGCGCACCATTGTGGCTGGATGAGACACACTCATTCTTTGTGATCAGAGCAGGCTTCTCCCAAATAATGTCTCGAATGGGATGGCCCATCATTCCCATTTATTCGTACATTCTTTGGCTTTCAGCCAAGGTTATAGGAACGAGTGAGATTGCCCTGAGAGTTCCCTCCATTCTCGCCATGTTTGCGGCGGTTTATCTGTTATACCTTGCCGCGCGGGAACTGTTCGACCGCGATGTTGCCGTCATCGCCGCTGTAGTCTTCTGCCTTCATCCCGTTGTCGTTTTTGCGGCCATTGACGTTCGGCCGTACGCGTTCGCCGTCCTGACCATCAACGCCTCTATTCTTGCCTTGGTTCACTTACGGCATAACCACTCGAACTGGCTGGCGGCCTTGTTCGGCCTCTCGACAGCATTGATTGGTTACTTCCAGTTCCTATTCGTTATCATCATACCGGCCCTCGCCATTTGCTTTTTCGCGATCAAGGTTGGCGACCGCAAGACCTTATGGCGACAAGCCGGCGCTGCGTTCGCCGCCTTTGCTTTAGCTTTGCTGCCGGTGATTTCTGTGTTGCAACGGATGTTCCAGACCAAGGGCACCCACGTTTTCGAGGACGCTCCGACGCTGGCGGATCTACTATGGACGCTCGCGCCAGTGTGGTTGGTGGGGGTCTTCGTTGGCGCCATTCTTGTTGCCGCTGCGACCCGGCGACTTGATCTGCAGACCCGTTTGGAGGGTTGGCGTATCGTGCTTTGCACATCGTTGGCCCTCACCCCGATTCTGGTTCTCTATGTCGCAAGCGTGGAAACGCCGATCCACGTTTTTGCCTACCGCTATCGGCTGGTCGCAATTCCAGGAATCGCGCTCTGCTGGGGTTGGCTGGTCAGTCGAATTGATTCCCGCGTTCTGCGATTGCTGTTCTGCGTGGCCGTGGTTGCGGCTGCCACTTATTCGTCCTTCACTTCCCCGTTTTCCAAACTCCACGGCTACACGTGGAAATACGCCTTGGAATTTGTTGAGAAGAACGCTTCTGCTGACGGAGCTCCCGTGCTGATTTGTAGCGATTTTCCGGAAGCCGACGTCGTGCACATGCCAGTCGGTGCAGCCGTGAAGGACAGCGGCCTTTTCGCACCGCTCACTTATTACCAACTCAGCGTCCCGGTTGTGGGGCTACCACGGGCGCTCAATGACGAGGCGATTCGAGTCGCTTCGAGATTTCTGCTGGATGCCGCGATGCGGAAACAGCGTTTTGTTTTCGTCGCCTTTGGGCCTTCGGCTAAAACTCTCGACTGGCTCGCGGATAGTGCTTCACCAACGCACAACGTCCGCAAGTTAGGGGTGTTCGAGGGAATCATAGTCGTGGAGTTCATACCGCGCGTCCAAAAAACTGGTAATGTGGGGGACCAATAACGACCGAAACGAATGGAGCTATTTGCGGGTGCCGCACCTCCCTGTGTGATCTCTCTCACATACTCGCGTGTGGCGTGCGGCTACTTTACTCACACAGATTAAACTGCAGGGAGTGCGCATGGTTGATACCGCCGAAACTGCCGCGCTACAGACGGAGGCGTTGCCGACAACATACAGTTGGGTTCGATCAGATCGGCGCACTTACATTTTCCATGTCGCTACTATTCTCGCGTGCGGTGCCGCGTTTCGTCTACTCTACCAGGTAACGTACAAGCCCTTCTGGTCTGGGGATAGTCCGAATTATTCGGACATGTTCTATTTTTGGACCCTCCACACCTATTCCACCGCAAAGCGTACACCGATATATTCGCTCTTTCTTGGACTCGTGCAACGTTTGGCCGGTGACGCTCCGGCGATTGGAGGAATGGGCGCGCCTTCGCAATATCTGGCTGTCCGCTTGCAATGTCTCCTGGGCCTGTTAGCTGCACTCCTCGTGTACTTCTCGTTGCGTGCCTTGGCGGTGCGCCCCAAGCTTGCCCTTGCCGGCGCGATATGTTTTGCGTTGGTCGGTGCCATTTGCCTCTTCGAACTGTTCGTCTTGTCGGAACTACTGTCGCTTTTCTTTCTGATGCTAGGAACCTGGCTTTTCCTTCGCTGCATGCGATCAGTAAATAACGGCACAAGTTTTACATCGATGGCCTTGCTGGATGGGGCGTGCTTCGGCTTAGCTATCCTGACGCGGCCCGAGAATCTAGTTTTTTTCCTCGCAATCACCTTCGTATTGGCGGTTCTTGCTCTGCGGTGCTGCTATTTGCCTGGTATGAAGTTGGCTGCTGGCTCATTGACTAAGATGGCGTTGCTGCTGGTTATTTCTACAGTTCCTCTTGTGCTCTGCTGGATGAGCTGGAACCTGGTTAGTTTCGGACAGTTTCGCATCAACACGCTCAACGGACTGACAAGAACCGAATCCGTCTACAACATGTTTAACCTTGTGGATACCGAAGATCAGGTTGTGGGCGCGATTTTGTGGCGGAGCTATCTCCTAAGGAACGGCAACGGGCATATTTGCCGGCATCACGTCTGGGTTGCCTTCGATAATGGTGATCTTTCAACGGCATGGCAGCTCGGCTTGCTGCCGATCCATCTCCCCAGAGTGAATCGTCCTGAGAACGCTTTGGTAATCAAGGCCCGCAATTGGTTGGATCGTCATCTCGGCATAAACAAACCAATGGTCGTAGTCGAACCAGTGGACCTCTGGGACTATCTCGGCCACGTCTCTTGGAAGCTTGCGAAGAAGCATCCCGCGCTCTACCTGCACAATGTCCTGAACAACTTCGCTAGCGACACTTTGGACTACAGCTATCAGCCGCCAAGCCCATCTGAGACAGCGGACCCCCATGCTCCCGAGGGGGGCAGCGTCGTTCGTCACACTTCTCTTTATTGGGTTACCGTCTGGATCAATCGCTTGGAGGCCCCCGTGCTCACGGCCAGTTACGTGGTACTTTTGGCATACGTCCTGTTTAGTCCAGTGGTGCTGCTGCTGGGCCGGGATCGCGAGCATCTTTTGCGCGATGGCGCAGTCGTGGCACTCGCCATGGGAGCCTTCGCAACAATCCTATGTTCCTGCGTTTTCGCTGCTTATTATCCGCAGCACGGTGTACCGTTCATGGGCGTTCTTGTGATCTGCGTCGTCTTTGCCGTTAGCAATTCTAGGCGCATCGTCCAATTTTGGGGTCCATTGCCCGTTGGCAGCGCTTGTTAGTGTGAGTTCTCTCACAGACAGACGTCTGCCCGTCAGCTAAACAAGAGGGATTGTGCGGCCAAGGGCCGGAGCCGCTCTGATTTCGATACAACCGCCGCAGCCGGCATGAGTGCATGGCGAACGGCCATAGTAGGGAATGAACCACTCGATGTCGCCCTTTTGTACGCCAATGATGCGGTTGCACTCGTACCAAAGAGTCCGTATACACATCTAACTCGGTGCGAGCTTCTTGCAAGGAGCGGCCAACCCTACGCAGCGATTGCTGAATGTGAGACTGCAAAAGAGCTAGCGGAGGATGATCCGCTCCACCGAGCCGAATTGCAACAAATGCACACAGTTGAAAAAACCGAAGATTTCATGCGAAGGATCAGGATAGCTAACAATCTGCCGAATCCGTAAGGTATTCACCCTGCCCCCTGAGGCGAGGCGAAGCGAAAAGGATCCGAGATAAACACCTCTCTTAGCCTCTGCACGTTCGATAAGCAAGTCGTCTACCATGACGGCGACATCACCTTCACAACGGTTTCCTACTTCTTTAGGGGATTTCCCACAATTGGACGCGAAGCATGGGCCGAAACGGAGCCGTTTGGGTTATGCGCGGTCTCGTGACAGGCCAACACGCAGGTATTGGTCGCGCGGTTATAAGTGATGGGTGCGGCTCCATTCTGGGCAACCACATTGACGTCAAAATTCACCAAGCGCTGGCCACTGAGATTCGGGTCTGCGCCTCCTATACCGTGTGCGGTGTGACATGTCGAACAGGTAAATCCCGCGTTGATGTGGCTCTGGTGCTGGCTGAAGCTGGAGTTCGTCATGATATTGCTCAGACTGTGGCACTTTCCGCACAGCGCGTAAGGTCCGTTCACGCTGAGATCGGGGTTGCGAAATAGATTCGTGATCAACTGACCCGGCGCGATGGCCTGACTGAATTCGTATCGGCGTTCCAGAATGTGAGTCCACTTGGAGCCGTGCGGACCGTTGGGGCCCGCGCCTCCGAACTCGCGATTGTCGTCGCTGTTGTGGCAGTCGGTGCAGAAGATCTGGCTCCCCATAACGCGCCCTTGCGTCTGGCCGTCGAGATTCAACATGTTCGGCAGCAGGCTGGGCTGCGACAGGGAACTGTTGCTCGTGTGGGTGACGGGATGGCTTGAAGTGGCGCTGACCGCGAATTGCGGAATGATATTTAAGGGATCTCCGGCAGAAGCTGCGCGCACGGGGAGGTAACCGTAGATGGGGCGAACGGTCTTACCGGAGCTGCTTCCATGACATCGGAAGCAATTCTCATATTGATTAACCACGGGGTCAACCACGGATATTCCATCGGTGGCGCTGATTCCGGTTGTGTCCTTCTGAGAAATACGGACCAACGGAGGCGGTGGAAATACCATCACTTGAGCGGACCCATGGCCATTGTGGCAATCCACACATGTCGCGTGGCGGTTGTTATTCAGCAGCGTGCTCTCGGCGGCGTCATGCGGATTCGTCGTCGTCGGGAAAGGGTGGCCGATCTTGGGAGAAGCGTACTCGGCGAATACATTGGGCGGTGCGGGCGTAAGGTTCGCGCCGCCATTATGGCAGGCGATGCAATCCTGTTCGTTGGGTCCGCGCAAAAGTCGTGCTGACCCTTGAGCGTTGTGCGGGGTGTGGCACGAAATGCACGCATCTTGCGCCACAGTGGTGTAACTTCCGACATTCGCTTGAGGAGAAATCTTGTTCTGCACGAGGGCGTGGGCGCTCGTGGCCCAGTCTGCAAGAGGGTTCACTTTGCCGGCCATTTGCCGGGTCGGATCGTGGCAGGCCAGGCACATCTGGCCCTTCGAACTGTCGCGGACGAGAAAATTCTGCGAAATCAAATCCTTGTACTGCACATGAGGGTTATGACAGGACGTGCATTCCACATTGCCATTGATAAGACGAACAAGTCCGAGCGGGTCTCCGGTGAGACCTTTGGAGGCTAACGACGCAATCAAGTCGACGTTATCTTTCAGCGGCAACGCCAAAGAAAACGGATGCGACGGCTGCAGGTTCGATCCAAACACGTCGTAGCTGTACATCGATCCGTACATGGTGATCTGACCATAGGCCGCGGTGTTTCCCACCCCCACGGTCCCGTCATGACAAGAGAGGCAGAGGTTGCTGTCGGATCCCATCTTCGGCTGGGTTCCGCGATTCTTCTCGGTATCGCTGGTGTACAGACTATAGCTCTGCACCGTGAGCTTCTGATTCCATAACGGTGTCCGCCCTCCGACACCATTGTGCGGCTCGTGGCAATACATGCAGAAATCAGGACGGGCGCCGGTGATGGGCGACTTGCTGCCTGGTTGGAGATCGTGCAAGCCGATTACGTCGCCTGTGAACTGAGCGAGCAGAGTCCCTGCTGCCAGCACAATCATCAAGCAGACGTATGAGAATTTGGCCCTCACTACATCCCTTCCCTGGACGGCTTCTTCAACCCGAAATAATGAAACACCTGGATGCGGCGATTATAGGAATCCACTACGAATATCCGGTCTTCACGGTCGATGAATAATCCCGTCGGCAATTGAAATTCTCCCGCCTGTGTGCCTCGCGCCCCGAAGTAGTAGAGCAGCTCTCCCTGGCGATTGAATACCTGCACCGCTCCCCAGAGACCGTCGACGATATACAAATCCCCTTCCGAGTCGACTCCGATCCCCTTCGGACGAAACATATCTCCGCTGGTGTCGCCGATTTTTCCGATGGCGTATCGGAACGCTCCCGACCGGTCCAGCACTTGTATCCGGAAATTCATCGCGTCGACCACGATCAGGCTATCGCCATCCAGCCGCAGCTCGGTGGGAAAATTGAACTCGACGTCTCCCTCGCCCCTTCTCCCGATCTCTTGCAGGATGTTGCCCTGCATATCCATCATGAAAATCTTATGGCGCAGCGTGTCGGTCACGTAGATGCGTTGCGTCGCGGAATCGACCGCGATTCCGGTGGGACGCTTAAAATAGCCCTCACCACCTTTGATGCTTCCAATCGCGCGCTCATACTTTCCGCCGGAACTAAACACGAAGATCTTCCCCGTCTCCGAATCCGTCACATAGATGTTGTCCTGGGCATCGACCGCGACGCACTGCGGCCCCAGCATGGGGTCCTTCCCTTTCTCGCGGCGCTCGATAAACTTGTACTTCTGTTGCGCGAAATCGAAGATGTGAACCCCGCCCGCCCCGGGATCGGTGACGATGATGCGCCCGTGGGAGTCGACTGCGATACCGTAGGGCCGGACCAGATTCTTGAATTCCGGCTCACCCGCTACGATGTCCACCAACCGGTTCCAGAAGCCGCGCTTCGGCTTTACCTCGCGTTCCGAGCCGAAGCTGCGTTCGTAGATCAGCTTGCGCCCTCCCTCCAGTTCCAGCACCGGAGGTCCGGGTTCAACGGCAGTGGTTTTGAGTCGCCGCGAGGCCGGGCTCGGAATCCCGAGCAGAAGAACGGGCAGCACGACAGCGACCCATCTCAAACCGCGCGCGTTCCGCATCGCTTTTCACCGTTGATCTTGCTTGCTGAGAGCTTAGTTCCCGCAGCCGATTCTAGAAGAAGTTGAACCATCGGGTTATACCTATGTAGAACGATGATACATTCTCCTGCGGGGTCGATGACGCACTAAACCCCTGCACCAGCCTGCTGTATCCGCCTACCAGGTACATTTTACGGAATTGGTAATTTAAAAGCGTGCTGAACTGCTCCGTATTGTTCGAGGAGCTTACCCCCACCACGTCGCTGCTCCCCAGGGCTCTGGAAAAAGTCGCCGCGACGGTTAAACGGCGCATTGGGTTGCTGGCTAGGCCAAACGAATAACTCTCGCCTCGAAACAGGATAAGATCATTCGGATCCAGAACCGGTTGTGGCGTCGGCATGACCGCCAACCCGGCGCCGGTCTGAATTGCATTTCCGTTCGACTTGGAGTACGACGCAATGAGATTTGCCCACTGGCCGTAGCCTATCGAACTGTTGAAATTCTCGCTGCTGCTCGTCGTTCCTGCCTGCTCGGTCAAGCCTGTTCTGCTGGCGTTCGCTCCTGCGCTCCATCCAAATCTTCCCCAGCGGCGCCTCAAGTTGCCGCCGTATCCGTAAGAGGAGGACATATAGGTGATCAGCAGCGTCTGCACATTCTGCGCATAGCTGAAATATGAGCCGGCCGTCCAGCCATCGAATCTCTTGTTATAGTTCACCGTGCCGGTGAACCCCATTGTGTTCCCGATTGAGGTGCTGGTGATGCTGTCCGTGATGCTTCCCGCTGCGTTAAGATTTCCGCCCAGCAAGGTTCGCGTATAGGTCAGTCCCGCACCGAACGAATCGGCGCTGTAGTCTTTACCAAGATAGAATTGTTCGCGATGGTCGGCCGAAACCTCCGACCCCAGGCTATTCCGAATCGCATAGGTGGCGTTGGCGATCAGGTCAAAACTGCGCGATTCTGCACCTAATGAAGTTGGCGTCGCCACGCCGCCTGCGCCGGCGACCGCCTGATACAGGCTCGCCGTCAGATTGTCGGAATAGTCCGTGGCGATCGAAAAGTGAGATTTTTGCGTTGGCTGAAATGAGGCGCTCGCGTCGTAGGTGTCAACCGTACCGCTGTAGCTGAAGCCGGCAAAGCTGGTGTCGACATCGGAGCGGTTGAAATTAGCGGAAAATCCTCCGTGGAAAGGCAAAGCGTGCCCGACGCCAAAGCCGAAGCCGTGGCCGCCGCCATTCGATGACTCGGTCTGCGTGGAGCCTTGGAGGACTTCCGGTATTTCGGAATGCGATTCTCCGTCCGAGAAGTACGCCCCCAGGCTGAAACCTTTTAGCCTGTATGACGATCGGAGCGCGAACGAACGATTGCTCGACTCCCCGTTGTCGTTCGATCCGTAGATCGAATACTGGTTATTCCCCATCTGGAAGTTGGCGGAAAGGGTGGGCAGGCCCGGCAGGGTTTCCGCCCAGTTGACAGCAAACGTTTGACTGTCGCCGTGGGAGGTGTAGTTCGCCACGCCGGGAACCGCGAAGGTCCCTTCGCTGTTATAAGCTTTGGCGTAACTGATAGCTCCGGGAAAATGGCTGCCGCTGAAAATCTGGCTGGTGAAATTGACGCCGCTGGCGTTCGAAATCGACTGATAAGACGAATTGTCACGCGCCTGGTTCAGGTAGGGTGAAACCGCGAACGAAACAAAATTGGGATTGTAATAAAACCCGGACAGCGTTCCCGTTCCGCCAAAAGTCAGGCTGTGATCGGAGTCAATCAGATTGCCATAGGTTCCCGTGTATCCGGTAGATAGGGTGCCGGTCATGTCCGAACTCAGTTCGCCGAATTTGAGCTGAGCTGTAGCCGGCAGCCCCAAGAGGATGAGGAGGAGCGCCAGCACCACAAACGCCGCATTTCGGAGCGTACCCATCACTAGACACCCACTTCTAGTTGTCGAAACCGCAGCGACGGCGCAATTCTGGCAGAGCGCCAATCACTTCTTCCCTTATGGAAGGGCACGTTCTAAGCCAAAAGAGAAAGTGAATTAAGCAATTGATAATAAAGGAGATGATATGCCGTTGGCGGGTGTCGTTGAGGCCAGCTCTGTGCGATATAACCCAGCTAAAACCAGGCTGGCAAGGTATTTGGCGCACGAAATGCCAGCGCCAGACAGAACCTAAAGTAGCTTAACCGTACAGACACGGCGTCTTTACGGTCAAGTCCTGGTAGTCATCGCGAGCAGAGTCGGAAAGTGCCGGCAGCAATGACGAACTGATAGCTGACAGCCGAAGGCTGACTCCTACAACTCTTCCACCTTGGCCGTCTTGCGTAGCCGTTGATCCAGCGATGCCCTTACTTCTTCCAGCTTTCTCTTCTGTAGATCTTTCTGTAGCTGGTCCTTCACCTCGGCGAACGTCCGCTTTCCGGCTGGGATGTGCTTGTTGAGCCGCACGATCGTGTATGCCTGTTCAAGCTGAATAATCTCGGTGACCCCGCCCTCTTTCGTGGCCAGAAGCGCCTGCACCACCTCGGGAGCCAGTTTCGCCCGCTCCACGGCTCTATGATCGCCCATCATCACCCGGTAATCGTCTTCCGAGATCTTCTCCGCCAACATGCCAAACTGCTCGTAGCTGTTGGTGGCTTTGGCCTGCTTCAACCCATCCTCGGCGCGCTTCCGCAGTTCTTTTAGATTGGCCGGTGTCGCCTTGTCCGGGGGCAGAAAGGAGATGGTCTGAAAGGCAAAGGACTCCGGATACTCAAAGCGGGCCGGGTTCTTGTCATAGTAGGCCTTCGCCTCGGCCAAGGTCACGGTGGATTTATTGTCCACTTCGGACTTGAGCATGGCTTCAATCAACAGCGAGCGCCGGATTTTCTCAGCCAGCGCCTTGTCCGAACCCTTGAACTCCTCATTCAGAAACTGCCGATACGCAGCGGGGCTCTGGAATTGAGCGCGGAAGTCCGCTTGCGCCTTCTGCAGCTTCGCTGCCGGCACCGTGATCTGGCGTCGCACCGCCTCCTGATACAAGAGTTCTTCGAAGACAAGCATTTTCAGGGCGCCCTGGCGGATCCCGGGCGCTAACTCCGGTGGTACCTGGCCATTGTGCTGGGCGGCGTAGGGAAACAAGCTGTACATCTCGCGCTGCAAATCACGATCGGTCAGCACCGTTCCGTTGACTCGCGCTACTGGCCTTCCCGTAGGTTGAACCAAGGCGCTGGACGTTGCCGGTTGTGTTGCCGCTGCGGTCGGCGTATGCGAGACCGTCATTTGCTGGGCCGTTGCCGCCGCGGTTGAAAGCGCCGCCAGAACCAGGGCGCAGACTGTCAATTGGTGTTTCATAAGGCCATCCTAACTCAAAGCTGACTGCGAGTTCACCCAATTCGGGGTCAAAAAAAAGGGGAGAGTTGTTCCTCTCCCCCTTGTGTGCTTGCCGACAAACTTAGAACACTGTCGGGATGACGTAGCTTCCGTTGGACTCGTTCGCTTCGCCACCGTGGCACTGGCGGCAGAATTGCGCGGCCGAGTTTGAGTTGTTGGCGGTGTTGGCCGGATCGTATGGGCCGATCATGAAGAACATCGTCTTGTAGGTGCCAGGGGTCACGCCGCTCTTCTTGCTCGTGACGGCGACAACGTTCATGATGTGCTGGTTGTGGCAGCTCGTGCAGGTAACCACAGCGGTGTTGTTGTACGCGCTGAGGGCCACGAAGAAGCCGTAGTTTTTCACGAATTGGGAGGAGTTCGGGCCGTTCATGCTGATGCTTCCGTTGGTCTCGGTGCAATCCCAATTCCACTGTCTACCGCAAGCCACGGCGGCGTTCAGGCCCACCGGGTGGGTCGACAGATAAGCAGCGGCGTTGTCGCCGTTGTTGCCCAACAGGGTCGGAATCGTGTTGAAGGTGCCGTAAGTGGAGGGCAGCGTCTCATAGACCGCGTTCTTCATCATGGCGCCCTTCGCCAGGTTGCCGTCGTGGCAGCTAAGGCAGGTGATCAGGCCGTTCACATCGGGAGTTCCAGCGGCCATCGAGGACGGCAGAACTTCGGTGTAGCCCGTGGATCCGTTGGTGCTGCCAGTGATGATGGTTTGGGTGAACAGAGCGCCTACATCTTGGCCCCACAGGATCGATTCGCCGGCAGTCCTATCGCCGGATTTGTTGGCGCCGTTGCCCCATGCGCCGCTGTGTGGTGCGTGACAGGCTGCGCAACCACGACCGTAATTGAGGTGGGCGCCAAGGACGTCTTGCGTTGGCGCGTAGGTCTGGGCGGCGGCGAACGACGCCACTGCCAGAACCAACAACATGATTACCAGACTCTTTTTCATACATTCTCCTTAAGGATTTATGATGAAGCGTTTTTTTTGTTACTTTTTACCGCTCTCTTTGGTGCTTTGGTGCTTTTCCGGAACTCTCGATTACCACGAAACTGTGGAGGTGCTTCTTGAATCTCCACTGTCAGTTAATGCACGAGAATAACCGTAGTACGTGGGGATGTGGCGAGTCTGTGCATGTTTTGTAAGTAACTGAATAATAGCGACTTACAATTACAAAAGTGCGAAGACTCGTCCTTGCGGGCGGTATAAACCACGTTGTGCTGGGCTTTCTGCCCCAGCGGTGTGGTGAAAAGACGCACGCAAGTTAGCGCCCGGCATATGGTGTTTTGCAACAGTCCGAATCGCAGTTCCACGTGGCGTCTCCCGTCCAAGGGCAGTTAAAACTTCTAGGATGGCCGGGGTCAGTGACGTGCTCCTCGTGTGACTGTGACAAATGTCACCGGGAGCAGATTGGGCGATCAACCCGCGAATGACTGGCGAAGGCGCCAGAAGGCGATGATCGAGATGCCCACCAGTAGAGCCGACAGCAGCCAGGGAAGAATTGCAAAAGACCGGAGCAGAGCCGGGAAGAATCGAATGACACCGATCCAGAGGAGAAGCGCCAGGACACTGCCGAGGATGGTGAGGACGCGTTGCGGATTCCAGTTGAGAGGGCAACAAACGGCCCACATGGCGAGCGCAAAGGGAACCGCGGCGACCAGATCCACAAGATAATGTTCGCCGCCAGCGAGCGTGGCGAGAGCGGTCAAGACAAAGTAGGCGAGCGCGAGCCAGCGCCAGCGCGAGGAGCGGTTGATGGTCCAGTAGACGAGCAGAGCCCATGCGACATGGAGCGAGGGCATGGCGTTGCGCGGGAATGACGGGTCGAGCGCGACCGGGCGCAGATCGGCAGCGGCAACGGTAGCGCAACTTGCGGGCACCTCGCCGAGGAAGCATTCCGAACCGAGAAGATAAACGGGGCCGCAGGCGGGAAGCAGGCGGTAGGCCTGGATTCCCACGATTCCAGCGAGCAGCATGACGGCGAAGACCCGGGCGGGCTGGCCGCGGCGTCCAAGAGACAGGGCGTAGGTGGAGGCGATGGCCAGCACCAGGCTTTCGTAGACCACGCTGACCATTGGGTACCAACCGAGGCGCTCCACCCATCGGTTGCACCACAGGCTGGGGTTGAAACCAAAACTCAAGTCGGCAGAAAGGGTGTAAAGGTCAAAGGTGTACCAGGAGCCTGCCGATTGTCGACCGAAGATCCATGCGCGGAAGAAGACATAAGCAACACACAGGGGCGCCGGCGCCAGCGTCCAGGGCGAGACAGTCTTCCGCATGTAGAACCAGCGCAGAGCAATTATGAACGCGCCAGCCAGACCAAGCAGAGTTGGTCTGATTATTAGTGGGTTCATCAATGGCTTGGCGGCGCCTCGACGGGCTTCGGTGCCGGCGTATCCGCCGGTTTCGGAGCGGGCGCAGCCGCGTCAGGTTTGGACGTATCCGACGATACTCCCCGGTGCGCATCTGCGGTTTTCTCGGCATCCGCGGCGCGCTTCGCTCTCTCTTTAGCCGCCTCGTCTTCGGTTATGTAGCGGAACATCTGCATGCGGCCCGGATACTGTTCGGTGGTAAACACGCGATTCTGCTTGTCAATGGCGATCGCAACCAGCGCTTTGAACTGGCCGGGTCCGTTGGCGTGGGTGTCGCCGATATAGGTCAGAAGTTGCCCTTCGCGGTTGAATACCATGACGCGGTCCTGCATCTGGTCGGCCACCCAGATGTGGCCATCGCAATCGATGGCGATGCCCTTGGGGCGGGCGAAGTATCCCGGACCATCGCCGGGTTTGCCGAAAGTGCTGATGAAATTACCTTCGGCATCGAAGATCTCGACGCGGTCATTCAAGGTGTCCGTGACGTAGACATTGCCGTCGTGGTCGACCGCAACATTGGTTGGCGCACTGAAGTCGCCAGGTGTGGTCAGAGTGTGCTTCTTGGCGGGAGGCACTGCGGTCCCGATTTTACGGAGCAGTTTAAGGCTGTCGGCGTCATACACGAGCACCTGATCCGCCTGCTCGTCGACAACATAGAGAAATCGGTTTTCGTTGTCGATCGCCAGTCCCACCGGGTCTATCAATCCCTCGGCGATCTGGCCCTCGATTTGGTGTTTGGGATTGAAAATGAGAACCCGGCGCATCTTGCCATCGGAGACGAAAAGGCGGTCGCCATCGTCGATGGCCACGCCATTAATCCAGCCGAAATGGGCGTCCGCGCCGTTCTTGATGAGCGTGGCGTCGTGGGCCTCGGTGTTAATGATGAAGACCGCCCCTACTCTTTGATCGGCCACATACACCAGTCCTTTCGAGTCGATTGCGAGACCATAGGGGCCAATAAACTGCCAGGGGAAGGTCTTGAGCTTGTCAGTATTATCTTCCTGCTTGGTCCCGGCCACGCGATCCATCCAACTCTGTTTTTTCTTGGTGGTTGGGGCTGGGGAGCGGTCTATTTTCATTCCGGTGTAGTAGTCTAGCCAGCGGACGCGTGCGATGTTGGGCGGGTTCGGCCAAACCAGCTTGGACGTATCGATGTCCAATTTCGGAGGGGCGGCGGGCGGAGGGGTGCCGGCTTTCTTCTTCTTGTCACTGCCGTACATCAACGCCGGCGATGCCAGTACCACAGCCAGCAGGATAACGAGCGCCACCACCGCTCCGCGGTGGCGATTCAATTTGAGTGAAAGCGCGAACATATTTCTAGTCTCCTGTTCTAATTTCCCGATGTGGTATCCCGCATGTTGACTCGATTCCGGTGGCAGTTATCGCAGAAAGCCATACTGTTCCGCTGGTCCTTCACGAGCAAGTCGGGTTGCGCCGAAGCGTGCGGCTGATGGCAGCTCAGGCAAGCCAGGTGTTTAACGACCTTGTGAATGTTTGCCGGATCCATCACGTCTCCGACCGGGTGACCCTCCACCGGATGGCCCAGTCCATATTTCAGGCCCAGAGTCACGGTCTTATTCTTCGGGAAGTAGTCCTCGGGCAACCTCACCTTGCCATCGAAGATGGTTATTAAATGTTCGGCGGGCAGTTTCTGCGGCTCCGTATCCGTTCCGTGGCACTCCAGGCAAAGAGCGTTTCCGGTTGCGCGCAGTAAATGATCGTTATTGCCGCCGTGCGGCTCATGACAGGTGGCGCATCCTTGGGTGAACGCCGGCTGGTGATGCACCGGTTTCTTCGCGAGGTCGGCGATATCACTGTGACAACCCAGACAAATATCAACCGCGCTGGTTTTGGGAAGCCCAGGTTGGGAACTGGCATGCGGACTATGGCAATCGGTGCAATCGCCAGCGGCACCGGGATGCTGAACCTTCGCCTTCTCGATTAACTCGGCCTTGTCGGAGTGACAGGTGACGCAAAGATCCTTGACGTTGGCCTGCGTCAGGACAACCTTGCCGTCTTTGGCCGGAGCGTGGCAGGTGCTGCATCCGTCTTTGTCAGCAAACGGTGGATGCAGGAACTTGGCCATCAGCTTCGGAGCGGCTGACTCATGCGGATCGTGGCAGCTAAGGCAATTGGCTTTTTCAAAGGGCTGGTTCTGGTGCGCCTTTTGCAGCGCTGCATCTTTTGGATCGTGGCAATCGATGCAGAGCGCGGGCGCCGCTTTGGTCAAATGGAAATCGAACTCAGCCTTTCCGACTTCACCGGTCTTATGCGTGGTGTGACAAGTGTCGCAGCCCAGGTCGAGCGCGGCGTGGCGGCTGCCGTTCTTTCCGGGATCCGCGGTTCCAACGTTGTGGCAGGTGAGGCAGAGATTGTCCTTCTTGTCGCCCGATTCCGCCTTCAACAACTGGTTCTTGTTGTCGGACGTATGCGGATTGTGGCAGGTCAGGCAATCGCGAACTGCCGGCGGATGCACGTGCCCCTTGATCTTGGTCGCGTCCTTATCTTCGTGGCAGCTCAGGCAGACTTTGTACGGAACGGCGGTGATGAGGGTCACGTGCGTCACATCTCTGTTGGTCCGGACTTGATGGCAGCTCAGGCAACCCATCGCGATGGCGGAATGGACGAACTTGCCCTTCGACTTGTCTTCGTGGCATTCGAGGCACTTGGCCCCGTCGATGTTTTTATCCAAAGGAACGGGGTGAACCGCGGCTGCGGAGCGCGAAATCAGGAGCGCAAGCAGCGCAAACAAAATCAAAACAATAACAAAAAGAGGGCGGTCGCCTTGACTTGCGATCTCATTACGGAACCTTATGCGACGGGGGAGCAATCTCACACGGCCTCCAAGTGTCTACGTGTGCACGAACGTGGCCGTATCACAAAAGAACTGTTGCCGATTACGGCCTCCACGTAAGCAACTGTACAAAAGCGCTTTAAAAAACATCACGCGACCCAACGACGAAGATTTTAATTCCAATTATGGACCGCGAATGGGCCTTCTGCCACAGCATCGTCGGTGAAATGCCCCAAGCCGAAAGCCGCTTACGCCCCTTAACCGCCTTTTCCCTGCCGTCACAAGGGTTTGTGAGAGCGGTCACCACCCGATTGTGATGTGTGAAATCCCCGCCGAACTGGGTTGGAATGCGCGAATTAGCCCTAAACAGCGTCGAGCGCGATCGTCGCCTATTTTCTAAGTCACATTAAATGTGCTGCTTACAAGCCACATCTCGTCTGGCGTCCTAGTTGCATTTGAAGCCCGGGAGTGGGGGAGGATATGGCCCTAGATTTTCGTGCAGTTGCCCACAAAACGTGGCGCACCTTTGCTTCGATTCAGACCGGCGTCGTGCTCTTGATCCTCGTCGTGATCCTCGCGGCCGCCGGAACCGTCGTGCTGCAGCGTCCGGCCACCGAGGCCGACGAGATGCAACGCGCCTATACCCCCCAAGCGCTTCGCGTACTGGACGCCCTCGGGTTGACCAACGTATTTCACGCCTGGTGGTTCCTCGGACTGCTGTTGCTGGTTAGCATCTGCATCGTGGCCGCTTCCATCGATCGTTTCCCCAACGCGTGGCGTTATTTTTCGCGGCCTTACAAATACCCCGACTCAAGCTTCCGCCGCGCATTACATCCGCAGAAATCGCTGGCTATCGTCGACGAAGAATCGGGATTAGTGGCGGCGGAGCGTGCGCTGCATAGCATGGGCTTCAAGCCCGAGCGCGTCATTCCTAAAGACTCCCGCGAAGACCAATTCGGAATTTTCTGCGAGCGCCACCGCATCTCCGAGCTCGCCGTGTACATCGTCCACGCCAGCCTCCTGCTGATTTTCTTTGGCACGATCGTCGACGGCATCTGGGGCTGGAGCGGCTATCTCAGTCTGAATGAGGGGCAGACCTCGAGCGTCATCGAATTGCACGACGGCAGCACGCGCAACCTCCCCTTTGCCGTTCGCTGCGATGCCGCCGGTCAGGAAAACTACCAGGACGGCACTCCGAAGAAATGGTGGTCGAAGCTTGCCGTGGTCGCGGCCGGGCACGATGTGCAGAAAAAAGAAATTGTTGTGAATGACCCGCTTCTCTACAACGGCGTGCGCTTTTACCAGGCGAGTTACGGTTCGAACGGCAAAGTCGAGAAGTTCAGTCTGGTCGCGACTCCGAGCAAAGGTTCTGGCGAGAAGCAGGAAATCGGATTCGCGCTGAACGACAGCGCTACCCTCGACGCCGATACCACGGTGCGTTTCGCTGAATTTTTCCCCGACTTTGCGGTTCGTGACGGCCAAGTCTACAAAAAGTCGAACTACTTGGAAAATCCTGCAGCCCACCTGGTGGTGACTTCAAAAAGCGCCGGAAAGGACTTCGACGTGTGGCTGCCTCAGATGGACGACGTCGCCGACAACTCGAAGTCACCCTATCAATTCCAGCCGGTCGATTTGAAGATGGGCCACTACACGGGTTTGCAGGTTTCGCACGAGCCCGGACAGTGGGGAGTCTGGTCCGGTGTGGTGCTGATGGGCATTGGATTGGCTTTCGTGTTCTACGTGATTCACATGCGATTTTGGGTGGTACCGGTTCGCGACGAGAAAACTGGCAAGTGCTCGCTCTGGATCGGCGGCAGCGCGAACCGCAACCGTGACGCCTTTGAGCAGCGCTTCAATCATCTGGTGACGTTGATCGAAGCCGACCTGAAGACCGCTCCGAGCAGCTCTCCCAGCGTGCGCGTAGCGACCGGCGTGGCGAACTAACGCCAAACGCCAAACGGAACCAACTTATTGGAGGATGGTAATGGCACGAGCAAAAGTAGAGCAGCAGCAGCCGGCAACTGGCATGACCCTGATTGTGCTGGTGGGGTTGGCCATTGCGTTCCTGCTCTTCATGGCATTTCTGAACGTGGTCAAGAGCGGCAATCTTCTGAACGAAAACAATCTGCTCTTTGCCACGCTGATTTTCTATGCCGGAGCCGGCGCCCTATACCTCGGCTTCGGAGTCACCGGCACGCAGTCGTATTTGAAGTTCGCATCGTTCTCCACCTGGCTCGGGTTGCTCGGCAATACCGGAGCTATCGCCCATCGCTGGTATGAGTCCGGACACGCCCCGTTTTCGAGCGTTTACGAGATGCTCCTCAGCTTTGTCTGGACGCTCGCCGTGCTCACCTTGGTCGCCGAAAAAAAATACGGCGTCAAGGTGATTGGCACGGTGACCATGCCGGTGGCAATCGTAGGCGTCGTGCTTATGCAATTGCTGCGCACCGAAGTCCATCCTCTAGTTCCCGCGCTGCAGTCGACCTGGCTCCACGTCCACGTGACTCTGGCCATGCTGGCCTACGCCGCCTGCGCCCTCAGTTTTGCTCTGGCCATGATGTTCCTGATCCAAGACAGTCTGAAGACCGATACCGTCCTCGCCGTAACCAGCGCCAGCACCTTGGCCATTTACGCCGGTATCGTTCTGACGCGCTTCGAGAAGGGCGGCGCACTGAATCTGGTCGCCTGGAATCCCGAATCGAAATCGGAAGTTTTCCTCTCCAAGGGTGTGCGTTTGTTCGTCACCGTTCCCGACCTCGGCTGGCTGATGGCGCTGACGCTTTTAGTGGTGGTCTCCCCGCTCTTCTTTTACGCCTGGGCGCGCTTTAAAAATGACGACAGCTTCCTGGCGATCGCCAACCGGGCCGTCTTCCTCAGTATTCTGCTTCAGGTAATGACGCTGGTCATGTTTATTCTCCGCGCCCGCGATGGCCGCTATCCATCGCTCGACGCCGACGGATTATTCCCGACAAGCCTCGCCGCTAGTCCATTCATACTGTCGGGCCTGGTAGGCGGCGTTTTCATCTCTCTCCTCTATCTCCTGCTGCTCTGGCGCCGGCCCGATCTGGAGCGTTCTCTCCCCACCGCCGACGCCCTCGACCGCATCACCTACAAAACGATTTGTCTTGCCTTCCCCCTGCTCACTCTCATGATTGCTTCCGGAGCTTACTGGGCGAATCAGACCTGGGGCTCCTACTGGAGCTGGGATCCGAAAGAAACCTGGGCCGCAATTACCTGGCTGGTCTACGCCGGCTATCTGCACATGCGCATCACTCGCGGATGGCGTGGCCGTCGCGCCGCCTACTTCGCCATCTTCGGCTTTGTAGTGGTCATGTTTACTTTCTTTGGTGTGACGTATCTGCTTCCCGGTTTACACGCATATGCTTAGCCCCTCTCCATCCGCCGAGACACCCGTTCATCCAATGGATGAGTTGGAGCGCAGTCAGGTCGCCAGTATCGGGCCCCGCGGCGTGGGGTCCACGACGAAACAGCGTTCGCAGCAGATGGAGGATTCCCCATTGAGTTCCGTACGCTTCAACTGGCAGCTCAAGGCAATCTTGCCGGTGGTCTTCGTACTCCTGGTGGGAATGCTGCTGTTCATTTTCGCGACCGTCTCGTTTCGCAACGTCGAACGCCACGCCATACTGATGGTTGCCGGAGCCGGAGCCATCGCCATCTGCGGAGTCTCGATCGGCGCCCTGGCCTTTTTCATTCAGCGTCCCATGGTCGAATTGCAGGAGAAAATCGCGCTGGTCAGTGAAGGCAATCTGGACGTTGCCGTCAGCTTTGCCCGGCGCAACGACGAAATCGGAGACCTCGGCCGCAACTTCAATTACATGATGCGCCAGCTCCGCGAGAGCCGCGAGGAAATCGATCTCCTCCATCGCACCCAGATGTCTCGCGCTGAACACCTGGCCACGCTCGGAGAGTTAGCCGCCGGCTTGGCCCACGAGATACGCAACCCGCTCGCCGGAATCGCCGGCGTCATCGAAATTATCTCCCGCGATCTCCCCGCGACCAGCCCGGCACGCGCCGTAGTCAAGGATGTTCGCCTCGAAATCGTCCAGATCAACCGCATCCTCACCGATCTTCTCGAAACCGCGCGTCCTCATCCGCCGCAGATTTGCCGCAGCAACTTCAACACCACCGTGGAACACGCCGTGATGCTCGCGCGCCAGCAGGTGCTCTCCAAGCCCATCAAGATCGAACTGCTGCAGGCCCCCGCTCTGCCCGAAGTCGAGCACGACAGCGATCAGATTCACCAGGTCCTTCTCAACCTTCTCCTGAACGCAGTTCAGTCCATGGAAGGCGCGGGCGAAGTACGAGTCGAGATCGGTTCCCGGGACCAGTACGCCAGCGTGGCTGTCAGCGACAGCGGCAAAGGCATCGCGCCTCAGCACCTGGCACACATCTTTCGCCCCTTCTACACCACCAAGGGCAATGGCACAGGTCTCGGCCTTTCGCTGGCCCGCCGCATCGTCGAAGAACACCACGGCCGCATCGAAGTCGCGAGCGTGGTAGGGAAGGGAAGCACGTTCACGGTCCTGCTGCCCTTTGAAATGCCCGCCCCTGAGGCCGCGGCCTCGTAACCGCCGTGTCTATCGGCGAAGTTCCGCCATCGGTTCCAGCGCTGGTGGCATGGCTCGGAGACGGTTTATAACCGACTCGAGAGTCTTCTCCCGCCTGCGAAGTGCGAGCTTGAATTCGCGATGGTCCGTATGTGAGATCTCTCTCAGCAGCGCACCATGCCTCTCTCCAAGAATCTCCAACAGAAGCTCCCACTCCTCTGTGTTTAACGTAAGTTCCATACTTCCTCCTATGTGCTAGCGGGACACTGGCAGATCGTCGGACCATGCCGACACAGCATGGCCGAGCGACGCCTTCAAGACACTGTCGAATCCTCGTAGTTGCCTGCTCGCACTCGTTAGACGTGGTACCAGGCACCCACCGAAAGCACCGGGCATGGCGCGTAGCAAACAACCTTGTACGCGACGCCCTCGCTCAGGTGTTTGGTCAAAACAGTTGGCCGTTTTACGCCCAGCACGACCAGATCGACCGCCGGTGCGGCAATCCTCATGATCACCTCTGCCGGAGCGCCAAATTGCACCATGTATGCCGGCTCATGCCAAAGCTCCGTGCCTTCAGGAATGAGGGCACGCAGGCGCTGCTGCGTGGAAGCTGTCACCTCGCGCGGGTCTATCACTGGCATGGCACCGGGTATTGGCTCCGGAAGAGCAACACGAGGTTCTGGCGCCACATGCAGCAGGGTCAGACGAGCCCGATTCTCTTCTGCCAACGATAGGGCGTAGGGAAGCCCATGCAAGGACTCTGGTCCAAAGTCGGTGGCAAACAGAATGTGCCGCAGGTTGCCGTCGATCTCCCATCGAGTAGCATGCGGTCCCACCGTAAGCACCGGACACTCGGCGTGACGGAAGATGTCTTCCGCGACCGAGCCGAGCAGCAGCTTTCCCAGCCCCTGGCGTCCGCCCGTGCCGATTACGATAAGGTCAATGGCATGCTCCCGGACGAGCTTCGCAAGTACTTCCGGAATTCCGCCGGACTCAATCAGTTCCCCGTGTTTGACATCGTTCAACGACGCGGAGCGCATCAATCCAGATAGGCTTCGCTCCGCGGCCCACCTGATTTGGTCGGGATCCGGCTGCGCAGCTTCCACAAACATCATCTGCGGCAGCATGTGTACCGTGTACAGCTTGGCGTCATAACGGCGAGCCAGGTCCAGGGCGTGAGACAGTACTGTTGGCGCCGATGACGAGAAGTCAGTGGCAAACAGGATGTTTTGCAGTTTAATTCGGGTTGGAGCACTTACCGTTGGCATTACAAACCTCCTTCCGGAGGTGCGAGCGCGAACATGAATTTTGCTACATGCCGCTCTCGGCCCTCCAGCTTCGATGGAGCCCGCAGGCATCAGAAACGCGGTTCCGCTGCTGCCTCGGGTTGCAGTGGAACATCATGCACACCTCGGCGACGCCGTCTGGAGCTACTCTTCCAGCGATTCGTCCAGTTTCTCTGACGGCGTGGTGCTCCCCGGCCGGCGTGTGCCCGGCGACATACTCGGCTGAGGAGCGGCGCTGAGAATTGCGCCATCTAAAATCTACGCCATTGCGCGACGTCAGTTCAGTGATAAACGTTACACTCGGCAGTGAGGTAGTTTCTGGAGTTTGGTTTATCGGCCCTGCCCCGCGTCTGTGCTTTTTGCGAAACCGGAAAATTGGAAATGGCCATCGCCAGATAGCCCACGAGGTGCCTGCCTCGTCTTGGCTCCCTCATTTTGGCTCGATGATTGGAAGTCCCTTGACCATCGCGAAGTGTCGTTTGTTGAAGGTAGCCACACGGCTGCCGCACTCCAACGCCGTGGCTGCCACGATCAGATCGTAGGCGCCGATCATCTTGCCGGCCGACTGCAATTCCGCCCAGATACGCGCCTGTTCGTAAGCGGTCTGCTCGGTGTAGGGAATAACGGGTAGCGCAGCTACTACGGTCTCCAGATATTTTCGACGCTTGGACTTTTGCGGCTCGGCAGCGCGCTCCACCCCGTGCCAGAGTTCCGCTACCGTGATGGCGGCGATTGCAAACGAATCGTTGGGCAGCGATGCCACCCATCCGCTGAGATCGAACCTGCCCCGCTCCCCACGAATGATCACATCGGCATCGAGCAGGATCACCATTTATCGGCCAGCGGCTTCAGCCCTCGACGCGCTGCCTGCAGATCGCGCCGCCACGCTTTAGCCGTCTCCTTGGGCAATTCCGTTTTGCCCAGAACCTCAGACAGTTCGCGCCCGGAACAGGCCCTTTCATCGTCCGGCACCAGACGCGCAAACGGAACCCCATTTTTGAGCAGCACAAAGGTGACATTTTGGTAGTGAGCCCGGTTGACGCAGTCGGCGAAATTGCGGGCTGCTTCGGTAACGCTGATAAAGTTCTCTTTCATAAAATCAGATTATCAGATTATCTGCATTCCGTCTAATTCTGCCCCGATTCCGCTCCTCTATCCCCACCTTCCGCCCCGCGGCGGGTGGTCGTCCCGGTTCCCGCCCCTCCCCAGAGCATTCTCCTGTAATTCGTAGTAAATTACACAAGGGAATGCCTGCCGAAAAGATCATGATCGTGGACGACGAGCGCCTGGTGCGCTGGTCGCTCCGCCAGAAGTGCGAAGAGTGGGGCTACAACGTCATCGAGGCCGATTCCGGCGAGCCCGGACTCAAGCTGGCCCAGCGTGAATCGCCCGATCTCGTCCTGCTCGATGTCCGCATGCCCGACCTCAGCGGCATCGAAGTGCTCGATCAGCTCAAAAAAAACGGCGATGCCCGCGCCGTCATCATGATCACCGCCGACCCTCAGCTTGACGACGTCAAAGCCGCGCTCAAACTGGGCGCCTACGACTTCGTCGGCAAGCCCATCGACTTCGACGAGCTCCACATCACCATCAAAAACGCGCTCGAAGCCACCAGTCTGCGCACCGAAGTTCAGGCCTTGCGTGGCGAGGTCCGCCGCGTATCCGGCTATGACAGCGTGGTCAGCGTTTCCCCCAAGATGACCGAGCTCATGAACTTTGTCCGCAAGGTCGCTTCCAGCGAAGCCACCACCATCCTGATTCAAGGCGAAAGCGGCACCGGCAAAGATCTCATCGCCAAAGCCATCCACTACGAGAGTTCGCGCCAGGAGAAGCCGTTCGTAGCCATCAACTGTTCTGCCATCCCCGAAACCCTGATGGAAGCTGAACTCTTCGGCCACGAAAAAGGCGCCTTCACCGACGCCAAGGCGATGAAGAAGGGACTATTCGAGACCGCCGACGGTGGCACGTTGTTTCTCGACGAAATCGGCGAACTCTCTCCCCTGCTGCAAGCAAAACTCCTGCGCGTGCTCGAAGATCAAGTCATCCGCCGTGTAGGCGGAGTCCGCGACATGCAGGTCGACGTCCGCGTCATCGCTGCCTCCAATCGCGATCTCGAAAAAGCCGTGCGCGACGGCCAGTTTCGCCAGGATCTCTATTACCGCTTAGCCATCATCGCCATCTTCATCCCGCCCTTGCGCGAGCGCAAAGAAGACATCCTTCCCCTGGTGGATTTTTTCATCAGCCGCTACAACCGCAGATTCAAAAAGTCGGTTCGCGGCATCACCGACGATACCCGCCGCCTCATTTTCACTCATAACTGGCCCGGCAACGTCCGCGAACTGAAAAACACCATCGAGCGCGGCATGATTCTCGAAGATGAGCCGCTTCTCCGTCCCGAGTATCTCCCCTTCTCAGTAGGAGAATCCGGCGGCCGTACGCTCTTCGAACGAACCTCGCCCAACGACGGCGGACAAGCCTTGCCCAACGGCCGATCCCTTCCCCGGCTCTACATCCCGGAAGGCGGCACATCTCTCGAAGAGGTGGAGCACGCCATGGTCGAGCTAGCCATGCGCCAGGCCCACGGCAACCAAACCCACGCCGCCAAGTTGCTCGACATTAGCCGCGACGCGCTCCGTTACAAGCTAAAGAAATTCGGCCTGATCCGAGGCGACGACGAAAGCGTGCAAACTAGCGCCGCCGAAGAGCAGTAAAAAGACGAACGATGGGTGCCCCATCCTTGCGCGTTGTTTGCGCAAGAGCCTGCCCTGAGCGAAGCCGAAGGGGTGGGATTCCACAGTAGCGGACAGAGACGGCTTTTGCTTTTGCTTCTGGGTGGCGCAGCGCTTCAGCGCTGCGTTCAACGTTGTACTGTTCGGCTTTAGCCGCTGAGGTGACGCTGCGCCGGGCAAGGCACTTTTTCCCGCAGTTCAAGACGACGCGCCATGCTACCAACTACAATCGCTGACAACTGAAATCATGACCGAGCGCCCATCATTCCGAAAACCGCTTCTGGCATCCCTGGCAACCGTGTTTGCCGTGGTTGCTATCGCCTACGGTTCCCTCTGGATGTACGCCGTGCGTCACCAGGGACCGCGGGTGGAACTCGGCTTCAATAATCACCACAATCCTCAGTATGACGAGACCACCCACTGCCAGGCAGTCGAAGATGTGATGCCAGAAAGCCCGGCGGAACGCGCCGGTCTGCGCGTTGGCGACCATGTGATTGGCATCAATGGGCGACCGCTCGAGACCGACATTGCCTCCGACCAAGCCTATCTCCATGGTCATCCAGGCGACTCGGTGGAATTCGACGTGGAACGACCCGGTGAGCCGCAGCCGCTGATTCTGCATGGCGTCTTTCGCGCTGTCGCCACCGCGGGAGCCTCTGAGTCTCTGGCCCGATCCTCCGCGCAGCAGATCACCGGATCATTCCCCATTCCTTTTCTTCTGGTGGGGTTTACCGTCCTTTTCTTGCGGCTCGAGGAACCCAATGCTTGGCTTCTGGCATTGCTGTTCTGCGCTTTTGCCGCAGCCCCAAGTTTTTTCAACTCCGGAATTTTCTCGCCCCCACTCCGCTACTTTGCTTCCACTTTTCGCGCCCTGTTTGCAGGAATGCTTTGTCCGCTCTTCTATCTTTTCTTCGCTGTGTTCCCGGTGCAATCGCCCTTGGATCGGCGCCTGCCGTGGTTAAAGTGGGTGGGCCTTTTGTTCGGCATCTGCATTGTCATCCCCGGTTTGCGGACCGGGATCGCAACCCTCCCGCCAGTGGTAGCTCACCTCGTAGGCAGCCGCGATGCAAATTTCATCAGCGCTGCCTTGAACTACGACTTACTGATTCTAGGCTTGATCGCGCTCGCGCAAAATTCCTTCATGGCCGCCGTTCCGCTGGAAGCGCGGCGCAAATCACGCGTGATTCTCTTGGGAACCGTGGCCGGCGTCGTGCCCATCGTGCTCGAAAAAATGGCCGCGGATTTCCTCGACTATCACCCTTCTTACTGGGTCGAGACCGCGCTTGAGCTCGTGCTGTTCCTCTACCCCCTCTCCTTTGCATACGCGGTGGTGAAACACCGCGTGATGGACATTCCAGCGTTGCTGCGGCGCAGTGCGCGCTACGTCCTGGTGCAGAGGGGCTTTATCGTTTTGATGTTCCTGGTGGCATCTGTCGCCATCGCGGTCTTCACCCGCGTTTTCTCAAGATTCCTCCACGCGGATACCAATGTCGGCATGGCTTTGAGCGCCGTATTTGGCGTTGTCCTGGTCTGGACATCGTCGCCTTTGGTGAAGCAGGGAACCATGCGCATCGACCGCGCCTTCTTTCGCGGCGCGTACGACTCCCGCACCATCCTGCACGACCTGGCCGAAAAAACCCGCACGGTTGGAGACCGGAGCCAACTAGCGATGCTCATCGAGCGCCACGTGAGCGAAGCTCTGCATCCGAAAACGTTGGCGTGTTACGTGGAAACAGGCAATGGCCGCCTGTCTGCGATCTCCGGCATATCCCCCGCGCCGCTGACAACGCTCTCCGCCAGCGCACCGCTTTTCGTCGAACTTGCCAGCCGCGGCAAAGCGTGGGAAGCGCCTTTCGATTCCGCCGCCGAACAGTTAGCCGCACTGGCACCGCTCGCACCCGAATGCCTGGTGCCGATTCTCGGCCGCGACAACAACCTCATCGGCTTGCTCGTCCTGGGCCAGCGTCTTTCCGAGGAGCCGTATTCCGGAGAAGACAAGCGCCTGCTCGAGTCCGTAGCCGCCCAGGCCGGCATCGCTTTGGAGAACATTCGTCTAGCCGAAAAAATGGCCGAGCGCATGGAGGCCGATCGCCGCGCCGCTCAGGAAATGGATATTGCCCGCCAGGTGCAAGCCCGCCTTTTCCCGCAAAAGCTGCCCGCCATGCAGACCCTCGAATACACCGGCGCCTGCATCCAGGCCCGCAAGGTAGGAGGAGACTACTACGACTTTCTAGAGCTTCGTCCCGGTCGCCTTGCGTTAGTGCTAGCCGATATTGCCGGCAAAGGCGTCTCCGGAGCCCTGCTCATGGCCAATCTGCAAGCCAACCTGCGCAGTCAATATGCGCTAGCCGTCGACGATCTCCCGCGGCTGCTAACGTCGGTCAACCGTTTGTTCTTCGAGAACAGCGGCGACGCCAGTTACGCCACCTTATTTTTCGCCGATTACGATGATTCCACCCGCAAACTCCGCTACGCCAACTGCGGACATCTTTCCCCACTCCTGCTGCGCGCCAGCAGCAGCCCGCAAGGTGAGACACCAAAAGCAGAATGGCTGAGTTCCACCTGCACCGTGATGGGATTGTTTGAAGCCTGGCACTGCGAGATAGCGGAAGTGCAGCTCGCTCCAGGGGACATGCTGGTCCTCTACACCGACGGAGTGACCGAGGCCGAGAATGCCGACGAAGAAGAATTTGGCGCATCCCGTTTGCTCGATACGCTTGCCAGCCATTCGCACCTTCCCGTGGAACCGCTTCTTCAAACGGTAGTAGCGGCAGTCCAGCAATTCGCCAGCGGAAGCGACCAGCAAGATGACATTACCCTGGTGATAGCCAGGTGCCTAGCATAGTGAGGCAGATCGGAGGCAGATCGGAGGAAGATCGGTGCGTGCGCCACTTCTCGCGCCTTTCGAGAAGTGGCCCGCCGGACCGCCGACACCCTAGGGCTTCCTCCTACGCGAGGTGCCGCGCTTTTCGAGAAGGGGGCCTTCCGAGTGCCGACCTCTTGGGCTCTTACGCGGCCGGCGAACGAACCTTCATCTTCAAAACTTCCCAATCGTTGATTTTGACGGGACCGCCCTCACTGAGAAAGTAAGAGCAGAAACTGCTCCAGCGCCAGAGTTCCGGTGACGCCACCAAACCGCGCGTCACGGGATTCCGATGCATGTAGCGAAGTTTCTCGATGCGTTTGTGTTCGGTCGTTGAAATCATAGAAGCGTTTCTGCCAGATATGCTGCGCCGCAACCGGAGGGATCGGAGGACGCGGGCGGGGGTGCGCCACTTCTCGCGTTTTTCGAGAAGTGGCCTCTGTGGACATCTCCAGTCGGCGTGCCTCCGCAATCACGCGTCGCGCAAAGCCGAGCTTCAGAGCTTGCATAACCGTCGAAGGCGTCCCCTCTTGCGGTTCGCTGACCAAAAGATGAATATGTTCTGGCATGACCACGTAACCAACGACAACAAATTGATAGCCTCTGCGCACCTGTTCCAAGACAGTAAGAAAACAGGTCGCGACGCGGCGAAGTGTCAAGCAGCGGTTGCCGCCAATAACAACTGCACGTGATGAAATGTAAGTCTCCCGCCCCGTAGTAGCGCTTTAGATTCCGCCTCACGCCCACAGAGTAGTGCCACAAGAGATTGGGCGCGGTGATGGCGCACACCGCCTAATTGTGATGAAAAACTCCGCACCAGCGCAGCGAAAGCCACTTCTCGAAAAGCGCGAGAAGTGGCGTACCCCCCCAGTTATTTTCCGCCAAACGTTCCAAGACAAATCCGCGTTATGCTCCCGACGTTAACGTGGCCTACCGCTTAGCCTGTCACTATTTAGCGAAAGGTCGAAAAACTCCATCAGAATCAGGAAGCAGAGCAGTCTGACACTCAGGACAGCGGATTATAGGAGTCGGCAACGGATTGCGATTTCCCCCACGTTTCGGCAACACTGCTGCCAATTGCTCAGCAGCGTCGTCAGGGAACGCAAAGCCGCAATTCGGGCAACAAAACTTACGTTGCTGCATATCAATCACCGCACTGAGCGCGGGCCGGGCGACTCGCCTTCATTTCGTTTCATCGGGTCTCGACCGTGCTACTTTCTCAGCAATTCGCATCTTCTTATCTTTGCCGTCATCGTCCAGAATGTGTGCATTGTGACCGTCAGTAGCGATTTTCGTCTTTCCGTTTAGAGTCACGTTCAGCAACTGTCGTCTGCTGATAGCAGGCCCGAGAATGTAGGTGATGTCATCGGTCTGTATCCAGTAGAAGGTCTTTGTTATAGGTATTCCGACCACCATTGTTCCGACAGGAGCCGCAACAGCGCCGCCGTTCTCTGACGTAATGTTGACGACCTTCGCGTCTTTCCACTCGCGATTACCAGCCAGTGCGAATGTAGAGCAGAGCACGGTGAAAATCAGTGCAGCGAGTTTCATGTGATAGTAACCTTGCGCGGAATTCTAACACGGGGGCCGCAAGGGGCGGCTTTCTAACTATCTAGCGGTGGGTGGCCACATCCCCGCCGCCTTCACTTTCCAAATGAGTATTTTCTTCAATCCTGGGGTGCCCCACGTTTCGCGGTTTTGTAAAGTCCCGAGGCATCCTTTACATCTTGTCCCGAGACATCCTTTACATGGGTGGAGAGGAACTGGGCCTCGGAATCCAGCGCTCGATGATTTTCGAGCGCTGGATTCCGGGGTCCAGTTC
>Ga0074044_10000005_pt1 | contig 224952 bp, 185 predicted proteins | sample BogForMeECP23OM1_FD_94443 | JGI IMG/M metagenome (GOLD analysis project Ga0074044, IMG submission 94443) | Bog forest soil microbial communities from Calvert Island, British Columbia, Canada - Bog Forest MetaG ECP23OM1 | ecosystem: Environmental > Terrestrial > Soil > Wetlands ...
CTCAATAAACCCGAGCAGCGATTGCCCCTGCACTTTCTCCGGCACCGCAATGTCCACCGTCTGCAACAGGGTCGGCATGATATCCGCCAGTTCCACCCGTTCCTCCACCCGTTTCGCGCCCGCACCCGGCAGCTTGATCACCAGCGGCACGTGGATGGTTTCGTCATAAAGAAAAACCCCGTGGTAGTCTTCGCCATGCGCGCCTAGCGATTCGCCGTGATCCGCCGTCAAGGCAATCAGCGCCCCTTCGTACAAACCGGACGCTTTCAATTGGCTGAAGAACTTGCCCATCGCCGAATCCACATACGCGATTTCTCCGTCGTACGGCTCTTTGGCATAGCGCGTTTTGTACGGCTCCGGTGGATCGTAGGGTTCGTGCGGATCGAACAAATGCACCCAGAGGAAGAAAGGACCTTGCTGATGCTGACTCACCCAGGCCAGGGCGCGATCCACTACCTCGCCTCCTCGGCGCTCGACCGTTTGGTAGCGGGTTTTCGCCGTGTAGCCCTGCGCGGTGAAGCCTGCGTCGTAGGTGTCAAACCCGCGCTCAAAGCCTGGAAGGCCCGAGGTTGGGTCTGTAGCCAGAGAACCGACAAACGCTGCCGTGGAATAACCGTGGGCCTTCAGGATATCGGGCATGTACGGTATATCCTTGCCTAGCGGTATGGGGAAGGTGAGCACCTTGTGGTACGGCGGGTAGGTCCCGGTAAGAATGGTCGCGTGCGAGGTTGGCGTCAATGGAGCCTGCGAGTAGGCCCGGGTGAAAACGGCCGCCTGCTCCGCAAAAACATCAAGGTTCGGGGTCAAACCACGTTTCGAACCCAAAAATCCCATCCGGTCGGCGCGCGTTGTATCAATCGTGATGAGGATAATATTCGGAGGTGCTGGTTTGGTTGACGCATCCGTTTGGCGCGCGTCTTTCTGCGCGTCGGGCTGGTTTCCACCAAGGGCGGCCGCCGTCAAGGCCGCGACACAGAACAAACGGCGAGTCAAACTCATGCTGAACATCCTACTGTGGAAACCCCCGGTTGTAATCTGTGATTGCACAACTGGCGCGGTTCTTGCCAAAGGCAAACTGCAAATTAGCCTTTGCGCATCCGGTACGCGACATGCCCGGGCTGACGAATTGAATCCCTCATTGCGGCTTTCCGCCGGGCGCTGGCGTGGGCTTTGCAGAGGGTACGGGCGGCCTACCCCCTCCAATTTCTTCCCCGTTCTGGCACTCCTCCGAAAAAATGAAAAGCGTGGGATCCTGAGGGCCCAGAACGATGCTCTTGTATTGGATCGTCCGGTGCATCTTGGTCTCGACCTTCACCGGGAACCCATGCAGATCTTCCGCTTCCCATAGCCTGAACTTGGCCGGAGCGTTGGCTTTCGGCAGAGTGACCGTCACGTCCTCCACCTGGCATACGTGTCCGTCGACCGTCTCTTTGCCAACCGGCGTGCGCTCGAACTTGTTGGCCGGATTCGAAAACATGAAGGGATAGGAACGGACATAGACGTTCTTGTATTTCAGGCATCCAGTTTTCGAGATACCATGCGTTTCCTTCTTGGCCAAATCGGTGATTTGGTAGGACCTTCCTTCGTTGGCCTCCATCCTCATCAGGTTGCCGGAACGATAGATGTGGATTCCGTCTTCAGTCCCCGGAACCGGACCTCCGACCATGATGGCGGAAAACTCCTGGAACTGATCCAGGGGAAATCCGGTTTGTGCAGCCGGCGCAACTGCCGGAGCGGCTGAGGTCTTTTCGGCTGGAGTTTGAGCCGCGGGCTGAGCTGGCGACGTTTGGGCCCACACCTGAAAACAAAAGCAGCCTGCAAGCAGCACGGCTGCGGTCAATCGAATCATGATTCCTGGTTCTCCCCCATCCAAGGTATCAGCTGTCAGGTTTTTTCATTCCTGATGATGTATCGCTGACGGCTCAAGTATACAAGAAAAGGCCACGCCAGGAATCGGCGTGGCCTAAAATCAAACCGCACTAGCAAGATCTGCTACTACTTTCTTGCGGGTGCCTTTGCGCCGCCGGTGGACAGTCCATGGCCGACTGCCGCAGCGTGCTTCACGTCGGCGCCGCAGGGCCACAGGTAGCCATAGTTGTCGCCGAAGATCACTTCGCTGACGCTCGCGAAACCTTCCCAGCCGAACTTCTTTTCGCTGCACTTCAGGTTGCTGATCACAAACCACTGCGCGCCCGTGTACGATTCCCCTTCAGCATCGTAAATGTTGTCAGCATAGGCGACGCCCTTAAGGGCAAATCCGAGCGGGTTGGTAACCTTGCTCAGTGACGCGCTCACGCCTGCGATGGTTGCGTTGTAGGGCAAGCCGCAGCTAACCAGAATGTCAGAGCCTTCCCAGACGTTATAGGGGGTCAGCTGCACGAGAATTTCGTAGTTGCAATATTCAACCGATTTACCGGCCGACAGGAAGCCGAAGCTTTGCGCAGAGGCGAAGCTGCAGCCAAGAACGACGAGAGTGATTATCAACAAGCTCTTTTTCAATGGATCCTCCTGGAAGTTTTGTTCACAATTGTGAAGGTTGTACAACCCCGTTTTTCAGCGCGGCTCCTACTTGGGGAAGTGTAGTCGCCTTGCACTGACAGACGGAAGCTTAGCTCATTCTCAAAGTATGTCAAGCCCATAATCGGGACTTCACCAAAAAAAAATCTACAAACCACTGAAAAGGTAAAAACTTTGCGCTCTTGTGGCAAAACATCGTCATTGCAGTGAAGATAGACGTAACAAATCTGGGTAGGAGCCACTCGCAAACAGCAGAAAAACTGTCGCTTGTTGGATACCGAGTCCGAGTCGTCGCGCTGCTGGCATGAGTTGCGTCCGTCCGCTAAAAAGTGATCCGCAGTCCGAGCTCGATTTGCCGCGGCGCGCCGTTTGCGTACGTGCCCGAGCCAGCCAGAACCCGGTCGAGCCGAGCGGTGCAGAAGGTAGTGGAGGCGCCACAAGATGCCGGCCCACTCGAGTTGTTCAGCGAAGTGCCCGGCGCGCCGTTCATCACGCCACTTAATTGGTTGCCCGCGCCCCCGAAGTTCGCCCAGTTGAAAACATTGAACACCGAGAGATTCGGCTCCAGCTTCACCCGCTCGGTAACCTGGATTGGCCGGCTCAACCGCAGATCCATTGTCTTCAGCCACGTCGCAGTCGCGGCATTCTCGGGCAAGCCTTGACATGCCTGGCCCGGAGAGCGGATGTTCGAGCAGATCAAGGGCGCAGAAGCGCCGAGCGCCAGCAGTTGACTCTGGGTAAACAGACCGCTATTCACCAGCGTCTGGCCGGCTTGAGTCAGCTTCCCCGCGACGTTGTTGTTGTAAAATGCGATGGCCTTGGTCAAATTGCTGGGCGAGTATCTTCCTGTGCTGCCAAGAATCGTTCCCGTCAACAGGTCGCCGACCGTGCCATCGCCGGTAATGTCGCTGCGGAAGATTTCTCCCGCCACCCCACCTCCGTCGAGTTGCGGAATATAAGCGCTAAGCGGCAGGGGCGACGCCAGGTGAATGATGGTTGAAAGCCGCAGCCCATGCGCCAAATCCGCCGTCGGAATCAGCGTGAACTGGTGTGTCCGGTCCATCCCTGCCGCTCCCCAATATGCGTGTGGACGCCGGTAGTCTTCCGCCACGTTCAGCACCGAATAATCTCCGCCACTACCATTCGGCTCGGCCAGGTTGCTTTTATATTTGGAGAGCGCATACGCCATGGTCACTTCGAGCCGCTGCACCCGCCGCGTTGGGTTCAATCCGCTGACCCCGTGGTAGGTGAGGTGCACACCGGTATACTTCGATCGCCCGCCCGGAAAGTACATGACGTTCGATCCCACCGCCGGATTGACCCCGCCGAACGCCGCCTGTTGCTTACCTAACACCGAACACGGAAACGGTCCGCAGAATGCATTCGACGAATCCAGCCCGTTGCGCGCGAAATCGGTGATGCTGGCGGTCTTTACATTTTGCAAATAGCAATTCACAGCTGCTTGCGAACTCGCACCGGTCGACGTCGCCGGCCCGCATCCCGCCGCTGCCACCGTCGCATTGATCGCCGACAACTCCGCCGCATAGTTATTCTGCAACGGATTGGAATTGTCGCCATCCGTCAGGTAGCCCGCGTCTCCCACGTGATTGGTGTCAATCCCCATGGGGAACTGCGTGCCGATCTCGCGCACGTAGTCGGCGGAGAACATGCCGCGCTCCCCGATCTGATGCTGAATTCCACCAGACATGTGCACCACTCGGGGCGTCTTGAAACCGGGCGCCAACATGCCGCCAAAATCCGCGATGCTGTTCGCCAGCGAGTAGACGTTGGGTCCGCCCTTCACCGCCGATTGTGCCGCCAGAAAGTCCGATTGCAGTTGCTCGATGGCGGGTGCAGCGCTTCCAATCGTTTGCCCGCAAATCTGCGTCGCGATGTCAACCGGCTGCCCCGAAACCTCCACCGAATTCACTGCCGATCCATTGGGAAACAGCACCGATCCCGTCGGACACAAAGTCAGGCTGCGGTTATATTGCCCGTTCGACAAGCGATTGATGCGATCCTGATATATGTTTTGCAGCAGAAAATTGTCGTAAAACAATCCGCCGCTCGCCCGCAACACTGTCTTCCCATTGTGTCCCGGATCCCACGCAATACCTGCCTGCGGCGCAAAATTGTAGTCCGGTTCGGCCACCCGCCTGCCGATCGAATTGCCCGCGCCCACGTTTTGCAGTCCCAAAAGATCAAATTGATCGAGAATAAAACCAGTCGTGCAAGGAGGAGTCTTCACGATCGTGGTGTTGATGTCCGAACATAGAGCCGGCGGTACGTCACCGTTCGTGCGTCCGGTATCCAGCACATAATTCACGCCCACGGTGATGCTCACGTTCGGTATCACGTCGTAGGTGTCGCCGATGTAACCCTCGAACCGGGTGTCAAAGTGCCCGCCCGTCGGGCGGTTGAATGCCGAGTTCTCGCTGAAATTTCCCAGGCCGTTGAAAATCGTGACCGTGCCCACCGGATAGTTCAGCGGATTGTCCGCCGCTCCCCGCGGATCGTTAGGGAAAAGCGGCACCAGGCTCGGGTTGCTGTTGATGGCATTGATCACGTCCAGTCCATTCGAACTCGTCACCGCAGGTCCGAAATTTCCCGGCGCAAAGTAATCTCCCTGCGTGATGCGATGAATCGCTCCACCAAAGCGTATCGTGTGCTTCACCTTGTAAAGCGTGCGGCTGTCGTAGCGCCCGAAAAGGTCGCGCTGAATGGTTTGCCGCGGTCCGTCCACGCTCGGCCCCAGAGCATACGATCCGATCTGCATATGAAAAGGCGCCGCCGCCAGAATCAACGAATCGCCCAGCTCGGGATTGATCGCGTTCACCAGCTTCTGATATCCGAAGCGCGCACTGCTCACAAACCGTCCCTGATTCCAATCCACCCCCAGCACCGCCGCCGGAGCGTTATATTGATTGCGAAAATTCGACTGGCTATCTGAAGGGCCGATCTCGTTCAGGTTGTCATAGCTGAACCGCGCAAACCCCTTCACGTTTTCGTTGAAGTCATAATCCAGCCGCGCCGTCAGCATGTTCTCGCGAAAATATGCGCTCTGCAGGCTAAGCTGGTCGGAGGCAGTTGTGCCGCACAATCCTGGAATGTATGCACCCGAACACGGAAATCCGAGCTGGATCGGCAAATAACCATCCTGCTTGCTGCGTTCTCCCCCGACAAATAGAAATGCCTTGTCTTTGATCAGCGCCCCGCCAGCCCCAAATCCATACTGCTGACGGCTGTAACCCGGACCTCCCTTCGGAAACCCCGTGACACCCAGGTCCCGGTCGCGCACATTTCCAAACAGGTTGCCGTGCCATTCATCTCCAGCGGAGCGTGTCGTAATGCGCACAGCACCGGTCGCGTTCAACGACTGAAACAATTCCGGCGTCACCTGAGACACGACCACTTCACGGACTGCCTCCGCCGGCAGGTTCATCGTAGATGCGCCCTTGGTCTCATCCATAACTTCGACCTCATCCATGTCGAAGTGCGTCGTTCGCCCCATGACGCTGTCGATCGAGAGCGATTGGATCGCGTCTTTACCCGGCTCGTAAGTCCGTCCATCCACTGCCTGCACACCCGGATCAAACTGTCCCGCATTCAGATAGTTCCGCCCGTTAATCGGCCACGTGTCGGGAGTCTCTCCACTGAATTTGCTTTCCAATCGCACCGGCCCCGGAACTATCCATTCCAGCTTGAAATCCGCAGTTACTGCCGCTCCCGCCACCACGGTTACGCTGGTATCGACCGGAATCATGTCGCGCCCTTCCACGCGCACCACGTAAACCCCTGGAGGAACGGTTTCGGAAACATACTTCCCGTCCTTGCCGGAACGGGTCGCGCCCCGCGTGTCGGTAGCCTGCGAACTGTACAAAACCCGCGCGCCTTCCACCGGAGCGCCGACGTCATCCCGCACTGTGCCCTGAATCGTGCCAGCGTTAGGATTCTCTTCCTGCGCCCCCAACGAAACCGTCAGCGCAACCACAACAAGGAATATGTGAATAAACAGGCCACGACGAACGCGCAAGCCAGAGCAATCGAACAAAGTAACTCTCCTGGGGCAGAACCTCATGTAGAACCTGGAAGCGATTCCGCGTCTAAGGTCTTAAAGTCTCCACTGCAATGGAATGGAACAGTTTACTAGATGCAGCCCCTTCCCCGTCGCGATGTACGCGTTTCTTAGTCGGTCAGTTTGAATTTGTTTTGAAAAGGGCACGGCTTCAGCCGTGCCATAACTGCCGCGGAATCAATAGCGGCTTTAGCCGCTGGGGCTCGCGGTTCGCAGCCTGCTTTCAAAACGTCCCCTTGTGCGTGTAATACCCCGCGCGGTAGTGCGATTGAAAAGGACCGCCCGGCGGCGCATTCGTCAGATCCACCCGCAACTGCCGGAAGTCCGAACTGGAATAGTGTTTCGAAGGATAGTAAGCCAGTAGATACTGGGTTCGCAGTTCGTCGCTGATCTTCTGAAAGGCATCGTCCAGTTGTGCCGCCGACGTGGCATAGTAATACTTGCCGCCCGTGTCGTTTGAGATCTGAATCAGCGCATGTTCGCCACCAGTGTCGCGTCCCGCGTCGGCTTCGATGGGCACGATGATGATGCTATAGATAATCGCCTCCGCCTCCTGCGCCGCGCGCAATGCTTCTTTGTAATCCACCTGGCTCATCGTGTCTCCGCCGTCGGTGATCACCACCATCACTTTTCTTCCCTGCCGCCGCGTCAGCGCATGGGATCCCAGGTAAACTGCATCGTAAAGCGCTGTCGCCGCGCCGTTCCGCGGGTGCTCGATGCCTTCGTCGATCTTCTTCAAATCGGAGGTAAACGGCACCATCTGGCTCACCGTCTCGCTGAACTTGTACACCGCCAGTCCGTCCTGCGCCCGCATAATCGCGTGCGCAAACTTGCGCGCCGAGGCCAACTCGAGCGGTAGATCTTTTCGCGTGCTCAGGCTCGTATCCACCGCCAGCACAATCGACAACGGCAAAGCCGATTCCTTGTCGAAGATCGCGATCTTCTGCTCCTTGCCATCTTCCTTCAGCACAAAATTTTCTTTTTGCAGGTTCGCTACTGGAGCCCCGCGCCCATCCGTCACCGTCACGAACACATTCACCAGCTTCACATCGACCGAGATGGTGGTATCAGGCTCCTCTGCCCTCAACAGGGCGGAGCCGTACATGATCGAGGACAGGACAATTACGATGCGTAGGATGCGCTTCATCAGATTCCAAGATTCCAAGGTCCCGAGGTTTCAAAGTTTCAGAGTTTCAAGGTTAGACCGCAGTGACACTCGCTTCTTCCTTGAAACCTTGCAACCTTGAAACTTTGCAACCTTTATGTGATCACTCATTATGATGCGGGCTCTTTCCCGGCTGTACCTCCCGTTGCCCGAATTTCTTCGGGAAAGGCTTCCCCGTCCGCCCACACCGCTCCATCTACAAAATATTCTTTCTTCCAGATCGGCACCGTCTTCTTCAGCGTGTCAATAATCCAGCGACAGGCCTCAAACGCGGCTCCGCGGTGCGCCGCCGCAACCACGATCAGCACGCTCGTCTCCCCAATCTCCAGCCGCCCCAACCGGTGGACGATCGACGCTCCCCGCACGCCAAAACGCGTGCGCGCCTCCCGCGCCAGAGATTCCATCTGGGCCAGCGCCATCGCCTCATAGGATTCATAGTCCAGATAGAGCGTGCGACGTCCCCGCGTGTTGTTCCGCACCACGCCCTCGAAAATCACCGCCGCACCATCCTCCGGCCGCTTCAAACACCCGGCGACCGCCTCCGTGTCAATCGGATCACGCACAATCCTGACATCGCCAGGATGTTCGTTCTCCACATCGCCGCCGTCCGCTGACCCTCCACTTACCGGCGGCAGCAGCCCAACTTCATCACCTTCGCGTAACAATCGATCCATTCCCGCATATTCCCGATTCACCGAGATCGCCAGCGATGCCATTATTTCCTCAAACCCGGAAACATGCCGCGCATAATAGAAGAGCACTTCCCGAACAGCGGCGCCCTCAGCCAGATCAACCGTGTCGGCCGGTCGTCCAACCAAGTCCTTGAGCACTCCAAAAAAAAGCACGCCAATCTTCATTTCTTTACTGACAACCGAATTCCCGCCAACAGTGTAGCGCGTTCGCATCCCAAAGGACCTGCTCCTCCGTGTACCCTCGCCCGACGCAACACTTCGGGGTCAATTACCTCCGTAATCGTGCATTAGGTCACTCTCCCGCTTAGTCTTATTGGGAAGACTCTTACCCATCAGGAGGCTGTGATCGCTAACACCGTCCAAACCGATGCCAGCCGCAGCGCCTCCGCTCGGTCCTTCCTCCACAGCCTCAATATCCTGGTCAAGTACACACGGCTGTATGGAGTGACCCACAAGCGCACCGAAGGCCAGTTCGAAACCACCTGGAAGGAACTGCAACAAGCGCTGCCGAAAAACAGCGATACCGGTTTTCTCCTCGGCGTCTCCGACAACAAGCTTCTTCTCGATGGCATTCCCCTTGAAGCCGGCCAAGCCGAGCGCAGCTTCGCACAGTTGCTGAATGCCGCCGGACTTTCCAGCATCTTGTTTTCCAGCAAGGTCACGCTCGACGATTTCACGCGTCTGGTCCGCGCCTTTTCCATGGGCGGCTCGAAGGCGCAGGAATTCGCCAAGCAAATCAAAGAAACTCTCGGCGATAACAAAGATTCCTCCATCCGCATCAATGAGGTTAAGTTCGTGGCCGCCGATCCCGCCACGGGCGAGATTCCGCTGGCCGCGCAGCTTGCCGCTCAGGCCCTCGGCCCGGAATTTAAGCAGTGGCTCAATGACCCTCAGAAACTTCTGCAGTTGATTGCGGCCGCTCAGGGAGCAAGCAATGGCGGCGTAGCCGGCGGCGCGCCGCTTGGCAGCGTCCCGACCGTTCCCGTTCCCGCCGGTATGAGCGCGGGCTCCGGCGGGCCATCGTCGCCCGGATCACCAGCCGGATCATCGGCCGGAACTGGAGCATGGTCGGGCGGCGTCGTTCCTCTACAGGAGGAAGAAGTCATTCAGACCATCCGCTTGCTCACCCATTTTGGGCAGGCGATGCATGATCCCAATTCGTCTCAGGAAAATCTCGCGGTCGAACTCGGGAAAGCTCCCGAGGGCGCCAAGGTCAATCTCGCCAATTGCTCGAACATCTTGCGGCGCAGGCTTCTCAGAACAAAGCTAGCGATGCTAATGACACCCCGCTCCTCATGAAGGCGGCCGAGAGCATGGCCATCAAGTTCGCTCTCGACCGTTATCAGCGCGGCGATGTCAAAGTCAACGCCGTCCACGACATGATGGAGCACATGAGCCGGCAAATGGACACGCTCCGCCAGATCTTGCGCGTCCAGGAAGATAAAATGTCCAAGGCCGGTATCCTGGTCGAGTCCCATGCCGACATTCTCGACCGCATGTTCTGGGCCGAGATTCCCGAGGCTGGCAAAAAAAGCGTTCTGCTCTCCGGTGAGGCAGCCTGCGTGCCGCCGCGCAACATTCGTCAGTTTGTGGAAATCCTTTTTGATCGCGACGATAACGAGCTCGCCGCGAAAATTCTCTCCAACTACTGTGGTTGCCTCAATGCCAAGGATGCCGACCCCCGTCGCAAGACTGCCATCGGCCTGGCCCAACTCGCCGACCTTTACGCCACCGCGCCTGACGAGGTTATGCCCAACGCCCTGGCCCTGATCGCCGAGAAACTGGCGCAGGAAAACGATACCGAGATTCAGAGCCTGCTCAGCGCCGCCTTCGCGCGCTTCGGACAGGAAGCCTGCAGCCAAAAAAAGTACAAGGCCGTAGCCGAACTCTGCATTTCGCTCGAAACCATTGCCCAGGAACGGCCCGCCCTGGTGCAGGATCTCCGCTCCCGCGTCGGCATCGAAAATCGTCTGCCCGAAATTATCGAAGAAGCCATCAATGCCGATCAGGCGCAGGAAGATTTAATCAACGTCCTGCAGCAGCTTCCTAAAAATTCCGTCGAACACCTGGCCGACCGCTTCTTCCGGGCGCAAAAGCGCGTCGAATGCGATCGTATCGTCGAACTCGTCGCCGAGCTCGGACGCCCTGCAATCGACGACCTGCGCGACATTCTGCACTCCGGCCAACCCCGCCAGGCTGCCTCCACGGTCGGCCTCCTCAGTCGCCTCGAGGTGACCACTCTGCTCGAGCTGCTGCCCGCCCGGATGGGCGAGTTCAACCGCTTCTATCAGGACGTCATTGTTCGCCAGATCGCTTACGGCGCCGCGCCCGACCGCGGACGCACCCTGCTCGAACTGCTCGAACTCCTCGACCCCCTCATCCTGCCCGAGGCCATCGACGAGATCGGTATGAGCCAGGACCACAACGCCAGTGCCAGCCTCATTGCCCTCGCTACCGCTGGCGATGCTCGTAATCGGCCGCCCTTCGTGCAACTGAAAGCCGTCGAATCGCTCGGCCGCTTGCGCGAGAACGAAGCCATTCCCGTTCTGCGCGCCATTGTCGACGACAAGAAATTCTTCGGCCATGCCCAGCACCGCGAATTGCGCATTGCCGCCATTCAGGCGCTCTCCAAGATCGATCCCCGCCACGGCACCCAAGCCCTCATCGAAAGCGGCCTCGAGGCCGGAGAGCTCGCCGTCGCTCCGCTCGATTCCGGCCCCGGATGTCCCTGGGTCCGCCAGCGCCGCTACGAACGTATCGTCTTGCCGCGCACGCTTTCCGCCACACTCTCCAGTTCCTGGGGAAAGTCAAACATCGTCATGCGCGAAATGAGTCTCGGCGGGGGCATGGGAACGCGCAATGACAATCTCCGCGTCGGCTCCGAAGCCCACGTCGAAATTTCTCTGGGCGTGAAAAAAATCCGCGGCGAGGTTCTTCTGCGCCGCGCCCGCGTCAACGAAATCGGGTTCGAGTTCGTAGGCATGGACCTCGACAGCCGCTACCGCCTCCGCCGCGTCCTGGTAGAGGCCTTGCAGGCCATCCCCGACAATGCCGCCAACACCTGGGACGGCGAACGCAAGACCTAGAGCCAGCTCTCAGCTGTCAGTTCTCAGCAAACGACAATCTCCACTAAATATTGTAGAGACGCGGCTTGCCGCGTCTCCTTCGCGACCACTGCTCCCGCACGGCGATTCTGCTGCATTTTGTGGCAAAGAAAAAGCCCCCGCTTCCGCAGAGGCTTCATGAATCAAAATCAAGAGCTGAGACTCGCTTAGACCACTTTCACGAAAATAATAACCAGCGCGAACAGCACGAGGGACTCGATGAAAGCGAGCCCTAGAATCAGCGCCACCTGAATGCCCGCGCGCGCCGCCGGATTCCGCCCCAGCGCCTCGCAAGCCGCGGACGCCGCCTTCCCCTGGCCTTGCGCCGCCAGCCCCGAGGCAATGGCGATCGCGAAACCAGAAGTGATTGCCACCCAGTTAGTCCCGCCCGCCGCGCCCGCGCCCGTTTGCGCAAACGCCGGAACAGCGAGGAAAGAGAACATCAGCATCACAAACAGCACCATCACAATTTTCCGCATTTTGTTTCTCCTTGAATATGAATCGCCCCAGTGGGTGGTTGACGCCGTGCCAATATGCCGGCGCCCTCACGCTGAAGGCAGGTGTCAGGCACCAGGTGTCAGGTGTCAGGTCTCAAGGAAATTGTGTTTTCCCGAGACCTGACGCCTGACACCTGAGACCTTCTCTAGTGTTCGTGTGCCGTAGCCTCGCCCAGATAAACACAGGCCAGCAGCACAAAAATATACGTTTGAATAAACGACACGCCGACGTGCAAGCCCTCAAATATGATCGGAATGCCCAGCGGCACCAGCGAGAAAAATACCAGCGTCACCATCTCGCCCGCGAACATGTTCGCGAAAAGACGAACCGTCAGTGACAACACGCGGGCTAAATGGCTGAAAATCTCGATTGGAAACAACAGGACCGGCAATAACAACCGGACCGCGAGCGGCATGCCCTCCTGCGGCCCGATAAAGTGCTTCAGGTATCCCGCCGGCCCGTTGGCCCGCAGCCCCTGGAAGTGATAGTAAAACCAAGTGAGCAGCGCGCATCCCAGCGGAACAATCGGCACTGCCGTGGGCGACTCCAGTCCCGGCACCAGTCCAATCAGATTGCAACACAGAATGAACATCCCCAAAGCGGTCAGATACGGGACAAACTTCTCGGGATGACTCGAAATCGTCTCGTTGGCCAGTCCTTGGACGAAACCGTCGATGCCTTCCATCGTGTTCTGCAGCGCGCCCGGCCGCTCGACCGAGAGGCGCATGCGCACGGCAATGAAAAATATGGTAAGCAGCAGCACGACCAGCAACTCCATGGCGAAGCTGTTAGAAATCGGAGCCGCCGGATGCTTGGGATGAATGTGCAACGCCTGCAGCAACGCCAGAACCGCAGGACCGAACAGACGATTTAGAAATGCGGTAAAAACCAGTTGTTCCATGGTTCAGAGTTTCCACTTTATTGGAACTTACGACACCCGCCGGAAAGCCATATACCCTTCCCACACTGCCTCGGCCATTAGGGCTGCCACCGGCACGCACAAACCCCACAGAAAGCCTCGAAACGCCAGGGAAGAACCTTCGAATATAGCATAGGCAGCGGCTGCTACCAAAGCATAACGTACGAGAAAGCGAAGGATGATGCGGCCACCTTTTTCCTGGCTATTTCGCTTGACAATGCGATCGGCAAGCCCTTCGACGCCGCGAGTCAGCGAGCGAAAATTAATGTAGGAAACCGCCGTGCCGAAGGCAAATCCAATCGCCCCCAACCAGCGGTAAAACCAGAATGCCGGACCCAGCAGCAGAACGCCAGCCACGAGCATGTTGCGCAACAGGCGCGGAATGATTTGCGCGTCCGCGGGCCGGTCGGAATGCTCAGGCTCATTCATCATCTGCCTTCACTTGTCTTTGGAAGCGCTCATGGCCATGCGGATCATCTGCGTGAATCCAACTACCGCGCCGAACAACAAGCCGACCAGATAAAGCCATCTGGTGTTCAGCCAATGATCGAGTAACTTGCCCAGGAAAAAGCCAAGCAGGACGGCTGCGGGAATAATAAATCCCATCTCGGAATAGCGGGCTGCGGAGACGAGAGGGTCCTTACCGGAAGGCTTTGTCATGCGCGAATTGTACATCCAGTCGAGAGCGGAATTCGGCGAAAGGAATTGTTGGAGAGCTTGGACCCCTCTGGTCTCGGTCTTTTGGAATCAAAGACTTGGCTGCCATTTGGCGTCTAGGTCTTTGAGGAATAAGGACTTATTTGTAAAGTATTTATTAATCAATCAGTTATCATGGAAAGTTAAAGTTGATCTATGCCAGGTCTTTGAGGAATAAGGACTTACTAGTAAAGTATTTATAAATGAATGAGTTAGCTTTGCGGTCGTTTCTAGCTAGGTCTTTGTTTCTTCCCGGAGTGTCCGGCACTTACTTAAGGGCTCGCCGTTAGCGCAGCATGGCTGCTACGTGCGGGGATTGGGCGATTCCTAGCGACCAGTTCACGCCGCGGATAAACGGCTCGGGATAAATGCCAATCACTATCGTCGCCAGCGCCGTCACGCCTACCGCTAGACGCATTCCGATGCTGACGGGCAGGCGTTCGGTTTCCACCGGCGCGCGCATCAGCATCGAATTTGCAATCTTCAGATAGTAATAAAGTCCGAAGAGCGAGTAGAGCACACCTAGCGAGGCCAGACCGTAATGTCCGCTTTCGATCAGGCTGAGGAAGATGTAGTACTTGCCCAGAAAGCCGGCTGCGGGCGGAATGCCGGCTAGCGAGAGAAGGAAGAGGAGCATGAGCACGGCTTCAACCGGTGCGCGCTGGTACAGGCCGGCCATGTCGTCGAGCTCGTCGCCAATCACGTTGCGCTGGCGCAGGGACGCGATCACCGCGAAGGCTCCCAGATTCATGAAGGTGTAAACCAGCAGGTAGATCAGGATTCCTTTAAAGCCGTCGAAAAAGCCGGGGCTGCCGATCCGTGAAGTTCCCATGGCCACAAACGCCAGCAGCATGTAGCCGACGTGCGCAATCGAGGAGTACGCGAGCAGGCGCTTGGTGTTGGTCTGCGTGAGGGCAGCGAAGTTCGCACCAGTCATGGTGGCGATGGCTACGATGACAATGACGGGAACATAGAGCGAGCGCAGCGGCCACAGCCCAAACAGGAGGATGCGCAGCAGCATCGCCCAGCCCGCCGCTTTCACGGCCACCGACATGAAGCCGGTAATGCTGGTGGGCGCGCCCTCGTAAGCGTCCGGCGCCCACTGGTGGAAGGGAATCGCGGCGATCTTGAACAGCAATCCGACCATGGTGGTCAGCAGCGCAATGATCACTACCGGATTGTGCACGAGCTGCGGCGCCGAGACCATGCGCTGAATTGCGCCCAGATTCGTGCTGCCAGAAATGCCGTAGAACAATGACAGTCCGTAGGCAAAGATGCCCGAGGAAAATGCCCCCAGCAGCAGATACTTCAAGGCGGCTTCGTTGGAGCGGCGGTCGCGGCGCAAGAAACCGACCAGAATGTAAGTGGAGATCGCCATCAACTCGAGCCCGATGAAGATCAGCACGATGTCGACTCCCGCGGCCATGCACATCATGCCCACCACGGAAAGCAGCATCAAGGCGTAGTATTCGCCGTGCTGCTCATCTTCCACGTCGAGATAGTGCACCGACCCCACGATGGCAATCGCCGTTCCCGCCAGAAACAGATACCAGAAATAAATGGCAAAACGATCGACTAACAGCGAGTTATAGAACCCTAACAATCCACGCGGCGGCAGCGTTGATTGAATCTGCCAGACGCACACTGCCGAAAACAGCACGCCGGCGAAGGCACCCGCGGCGTTGATCCACTTCCATCCACGCGGAATCATCAAATCGATCAACAGAATGCCGAGCGCGAAGATGGTGAGTTCCACCATCGGCAACATCAACCGGTAATCCGTTGGAGACATGCCTCGCACTTAGTTGCTCGCTTTCCGGGTGGCGACTTTCGTTTCGATGACGGTCGAACCCGCGACTGCGGCCGCCTGGGGACCGGGCTCAGGCGCAACCTGCGCATTCACCGGGGCGTTCGGATTGGAGCCGTCGTGAATCGTCTGCACCAGTTGATTGACGGGCTGTTCGAGGATCTGGAAAAACGGCTTGGGATAAAGGCCGATCCACAGCGCCATGATGATCAGCGGCGCAAACGTTAGAATTTCTCGCGGCGTGAGATCGTGCAGCTTTTCGTTCTTGGGATTCGTCACCGTGCCGAAGAACACGCGCTGATACAGCCAGAGCAAATACGCCGCCGCGAGTACCACTCCCGGAGCCGCCCACGCCGCCCACTTCCAGTTGGCGGTGAAGGCGCCCTGCAGAATCGTGAATTCGCCGACAAAACCGTTCAGCAGCGGCAATCCCATCGACGAGAGGAACATGATCATGGTGATGGTCGCGTAGAGCGGCATGACGTTTGAGATGCCGCCATACTCGGCGATCTCGCGGGTGTGCCGGCGTTCATACAGAATGCCGACGATCAAGAAGAGTGCGCCCGTCGAGATGCCGTGATTGATCTGCTGCAGCACCGACCCGCTTAAGCCCGCAGAATTCAGCACAAAAATTCCCAGCGTGCAGAAGCCCAGATGGCTGACGGAGGAGTACGCCACCAGCTTCTTCATGTCCTTCTGCATGAGAGAGACGAGCGCGCCGTAGATGATGCCGACTAACGACAGGCCGATTACCCAGCCTTGCACCTTGGGATGCGACACGACCGCAGGAAAGAATGGCAGCGAGAAACGCACGAATCCATACGTTCCCATCTTCAGCAAAACGCCTGCCAGAATGACGGAGCCGGCGGTTGGCGCTTCCACGTGGGCATCCGGCAGCCAGGTGTGGAACGGGAACATGGGGACTTTGATGGCAAAGCCGATGAAAAACGCTACGAAGAGCCAGATTGCAATGTTGAAGGGAATCAGCGGCGCGGTCTTGTACAGTTCCGGAATGCTGAAGGTGAAGAAACCCGCCACCGTGTGGTGATGGAAGTAGAGGAACAGAATGCCCAGCAGCATCAGCACGGAGCCCAGCAGCGTGTACAGGAAAAACTTTATGGCCGCATAAAGTTTGCGCGGGCCGCCCCAGATGCCGATCAGCAGATACATGGGCACCAGCATTGCTTCCCAGAAAACGAAGAAGAGGAAAAAATCGAGCGCCATGAAGACGCCGAGCATTCCCGTTTGCAGCACCAGGAACCAGACGTAATATTCCTTGACGCGGTTCTCGATGGCGGTCCACGAAGAGAGAATCGAGATCCAGCCTAGCAGCGTGGTTAGCATGATCAGCAGAAACGAAATGCCGTCAATGCCCAGGTTGTAACCGGCGCCAATCGAGGGGATCCAGTTGTTCGCCGAACCCTCGAGAAACTTGAAGTGAGACGGAGTCACGTCGAAACGCTGCGCCCAGAACATCGGCACCAGCGGCAGCGAAATCAGAAAGCCAGCGAGCGCGAAAAGGTTCGCAATCCAGCGGATCGCGTCCTTGTTGTCCTTGGGAACGAAGAGGAGAACGAACGCGCCGATGAGCGGCGTGAAGAGGATGATCGAAAGTATGTGATTCTGCATAAGAGCTCTTAGCTTTAGCTCTTGGCCTTTGGCTTTTAGCTAACAGCTAAGAGCCAACCGCTAAGAGCCGGGCATTTCACTTCCACACGTAATACACGCCAAATCCCAGCAGTCCCGCGACCATTACCAGCGCGTACCACTGCACTAATCCCCATTCGAACAGGCGCGCGGGATAGGAAATCATCCGCGCCAGAATGGCTGGACCGTTTACTCCCACGCCGTCGATGATCCACTTATCCCACCAGGTCGAAATTGTGGCCACGGCGCGCGTGACCCAGCCTACGTCGTTGACGGCTCCATCGATGATCTTGGCGTCAAACCATGACGAGGCTTCGCCCGCGCCCATCACGCCCAGGCGAATGTCGCCAATTTTGCGGCGTCCGGTGAAAACGTAGTCGTAGGCCTCGTCGACGTACCACTTGTTGTAGAGCACGGTGTAGAGCGGCGGAGCGGTCTGCGCAATCGGCTCGACGTAATCCTTGCCGGCCTTCGCGTAGGAGCGGTAGGCCATTCCTAGTCCCACGATGGCGGCCAATACTGAGAGGCCCATCAGGCCGTATTCCATGGGATCGGTGTGCTCTTCTTCTTTTTTGCCGGCGGCTAACTGCGCCGGCTCTTCCGTTTGCATCACGGGAGCTTCCTTGGCAAAAACCGGATCTAGAAATTTCTCGAATCGGTTGGAGCCCATCAAGCTGTGCGGAACTCCGAGATATCCGGCCCCTACCGAGCAAATCGCTAGGACGACGAGCGGCACGGTCATCGACTTCGGCGACTCGTGCACGTGATGCTCAACTTCGTGGCTCATGCGCGGCTGGCCGTAGAAAGTCAGATAGATCAGGCGGCCCATGTAAAAAGCGGTCATGAGGGCGGTGAAGAAGCCGATGAACCACAGGATGTGATAGGCGAATGCTTCCGAGGCCCAGGCCTGCCACAGGATTTCATCTTTCGAAAAAAATCCAGCGAGGCCGGGGATGCCGGCGATGGCCAACATGCCGACGAACATCGTCGCAAACGTGGTCGGGATGCGTTTTCGCAGGTCGCCCATGTTGCGCATGTCCTGCTCTCCGCTCATGGCATGAATCACCGAGCCAGATCCGAGGAAGAGTAGAGCCTTGAAAAACGCGTGCGTGAAGACGTGGAAAACGCCGGCGGCAAATGCACCTACGCCCAGCGCGAGGAACATGTATCCCAATTGCGAGACGGTGGAGTAGGCGAGCACGCGCTTGATATCGTTCTGCACCAAGCCAATCGACGCGGCAAATACGGCGGTGAGCGCGCCTACTATGGCTACGGTTTTCATCGCCGTCGGGGCTAACACGAACACGGCATTTGACCGCGCCACCATGTACACGCCCGCTGTGACCATGGTCGCGGCGTGGATCAAAGCGGAAACCGGCGTGGGGCCTTCCATCGCATCGGGTAACCAGACATAAAGAGGAAGCTGCGCCGACTTGCCACAGGCTCCTACGAACAGCAGCAGCGCGGCGATGGTGAGGACGGGGTCGCCTATGACAAAGTGTCCGCTGCGCGCTGCCGCATTGATGTCTGTGAAGCGGAATGAGCCGAGATACCAGACCAGCGTGAGCGCGCCGAGAATGAATCCGGCATCGCCGATGCGGTTCACGATGAAAGCCTTGTTGGCAGCGGTAGAAGCCGAGTGGCGATGAAAATAAAAACCGATCAGCAGATACGAGCACAAGCCCACGCCTTCCCATCCCACAAACAAGAGCATGTAGTTATTTGCGAGGATGAGCGTAAGCATCGAAAACATGAACAGGTTCAGGTATCCGAAGAAGCGGTAATAGCCGCCTTCGTGCGCCATATACCCGGTGGAGTAAATGTGGATCAGAAGGCCCACGCCGGTGACGAAGAGCAGCCAGATGGAAGAGAGCGGATCGAGCAGGAAACCGGCGTCAACATTGAAGGCGGCTTGCGAGCCGTCTTTTTTGACGAAGTTCAGATGGCCATCGCCGGTTCCTAGCCAGGTATAAACAATTTTCTGGAACGGCTGGTGAAAATGCTCTGGCGTCGCGGCCCATTGCGTGTACTGCCAAACTGCGCCGCAGCCAAATAGAAATGCAAGTACGATTACGCCCACGCAGACCGCGTTGACCGAGGCCTTCTGCAGCCGCCGGCCGAAAAAAAACATCATTGCGGCTCCGAAGGCCGGGAAGAGCGGGATTAGCCAGATGTAGTTTAAGAACATGTCGTTGGTCGCTAGTCGTTCGCTATTCGTCGTTCGCTATTCGCTCAAGCGACAAGCGAACAGCGAAAAGCGGCCCTTCTACCATTTCAACAAATCAATTTCGTCCACATTGATCGTCTCTTTATTGCGGAAGAAGGCGATCAAAATGCCGAGGCCGGCGGCGGCTTCGGCGGCGGCATCCACTACGATAAAGATTGCGAAAAGCTGTCCATGCAGGTTTCCCCACATGCGCGAAAATGCCACCAGATTCAGGTTCACCGCGTTGAGAATCAGTTCGATCGACATCAGGACGATCACTACGTTGCGGCGGGTGAGCACGCCGATCACTCCCAGCACGAACAGTGCCGCGGCTACTACGAGATAGTGAAGTGTGGTGATGTCTGCCATAGATTCGGTCGTCAGTCGTTGGTCGTTAGTCGTTCGCGATGTTCGTTGGGTGCAAGCGGTTTTGCTAACGACCAACGACCATCGACGAACGACTAGATCTTTTTCTTCGTCATTATTACCGCCCCCAGAATCGCCACCAGCAACAAGAGCGAGGCGATCTCGAAGGCGAACGTATAGGGGCCCATTTTTCCGGCTTCGCCGTACAGCATGTTGGCGACCTGCTGCGTGTTCGACGACTCGGGCAATGCGACCATGCGATCCGGAAACAACGCTTTGCCTTTGGTAAACGCCGACATAAACAGCGCCAGCAACGCGCAAGCCGCGGCCAAACCTATGGGCCAGATGCGATTGAATTGGCGCTCCTTCGAGGAGATCTCGACATTCACCAGCATGATCACGAACAGGAACAGGACCATGATTCCGCCTGCGTAAACAATGATCTGCACGCCAGCGACAAACGGGGCGTACAACATCAAGTAGAGGCCCGCCACGGAAAGTAAAGTCACGATCAGCGCCAGCGCGGAGTGCACCGCATTGCGCCGCGTGATCACCGCCAGGCCGCTGGCGATGGCCATTCCTGCCAGCAAATAAAAGAAGAACGGAGTTGCGACCGGAGCCATCCCTGGATTCAGCGCGGGGTTCATGAAACGATCACCCCCACGATGGCGGTCAACATCAGCACGCCTAGAGAAATCGGCAGCATCACTTTCCAGCCAATCCTCATCAACTGGTCGAAGCGATAGCGCGGCCAGGTCGCGCGATACCAGATGAAGAGATACATGAAGACGGCAACCTTGAGCATGAACCAGTACACGTAGCCAATCCCCTCATTGAGTCGGGCCGCAATGCTTGTATCCGCGGAACGACCGGCTACCACGATCACGAGCAGCAGCAGCGCAAGAAAGCCTAGCAGCGCGGCAAACACGGCCAGCCCGATGCGTTGAATCTTGAAGAAGGAATGCGAAGGCATCCGCGCCGTGCCGATAAATGCGATTAACGCTAATCCGCCAAAGGTAAGGCCCGGAAACAAGGAGAAGATGAAGTCCCAAGCGGGCGCGTGCAGCAGGTTGGGGAACGGACGCATCCATCCGCCTAGCCAAAGCGTGACCGCTATCGAAGAGACCGCGATCATGGCGGCATATTCGGCCAGCATGAACAACGACCAGCGCAGGCCGCTGTATTCGGTGTGAAATCCGGCGGTCAGTTCCGATTCCGCTTCGGCCATGTCAAAGGGGGCGCGGTTGGTCTCGGCTACCATGGCGATGGCGAAGATCGCGAACGCTACGAAACCAAGCGGGAAGAATTTGAAGAGGAACCAGATTCCCTGCTGTTGTTGCGCGCGGACGATCTCGATCATGCTCAACGTGCCGGTACCGCTGGCGTTCATGCTGGTCATGAGGATGGCGGAGACGACGGCCAGTCCCATGGCGACTTCGTAGGAAACCATCTGCGCGCTCGAGCGCAGCGCGCCAATCAGCGGATAGTGGGAGTTCGAAGCCCATCCTGCGACCACAATGCCGAGCACGCCCAGCGACGAGACGCCGAGCATAAAGAGGATGCCGATGTTCATGTCGGTCACTGCCTGCGAAGGCCCGAACGGAATCACGATATAGACCGTGAATGAGGCCAGCAGGCCGATCAGCGGGGCAACCCAGAAAACGAACTGGTCGGCTTCGGCGGGAATAATGTCTTCCTTGAGCATCAGTTTGAGGGCGTCGGCGAATGGCTGCATCAGTCCGTGCGGACCGACGCGCATGGGGCCGAGGCGAATCTGGAAATGCGCCAGCGCTTTGCGCTCGATCCAGTTCATGCAGAGCACCACCACCGCTACTCCGGCGAAGATGACTAGCACGTAGATCAGCGCCCAGAACTGGTTGCCGGCCTGGCCGGGGGTCACCGTGCTGCCAAGGTACGACATGATGAAGTTGGGCATCAGCGGTCTACCTCGCCGAGCACGATGTCAAATGTGCCGATGACGGCGACCACGTCGGCTACCAGCGCGCCGCGCACCATCAGGTCAAGCGCTTGCAGATTGACGAACGATGGCGGACGCACGCGCAGGCGGTAAGGCTGCGTCGAACCGTCGCTTACGATGAAGTATCCTAGCTCGCCCTTGGGCGCTTCGATGGAATGATAAATTTCGCCTACTGGCGGCTTGATCACCTTGGGCACTTTGCCCATGATGGGGCCTTCGGGAATTCCGCCGACTGCCTGCTCGATGATGCGCATCGACTGGCGCATCTCGGCCATGCGCACCAGGTATCGATCGTAGGTGTCGCCGTTAGTGCCCACCGGAATTTCGAAGTCGAACTTGGAGTAGTTCTCGTAAGGCTGGGCCTTGCGCAGATCCCACTTCACGCCGCTGGCGCGCAGCACCGGCCCGGTCACGCCCAGGGCGATGGCGTCGGCGGCGGAAATCACGCCGACGTTTTTCGTGCGCTCCAGCCAGATGCGGTTGCTGGTCAGCAGGGTTTCGTATTCGTCGATCTTGGGGGCGAAGAAGGTCAGAAAATTCGTGACGTCTTTTTCGAAGCCGGTGTAAGTCTCATACTGGCAGCCGCCGATACGGAACGCGTGCGTCGTCAGCCGCGCCCCGCAGTACTTTTCAAAAATCTTGAGAATTTCCTCCCGGTCGCGGAAGGTGTAGAAGAGCGGCGTCATCGCGCCAATATCGAGCGCATGCGTCCCCAGCCAAAGCTGGTGGCTGGCAATGCGTTGCAATTCCGTCAGGATCACGCGGATGTATTGCGCACGCGGCGGCGCTTCTACATTCAACAATTTCTCGACCGCCTCGCAGTAGCCCAGCCCGTTCGACACGGCGGCGCAATAATCCATCCGATCGACGTAGGGATTGAACATCGTGTACGTGCGGTTCTCGGCAATTTTTTCTACACCGCGGTGCAGGTATCCGATGACGCACTCCGTGCCCAGAACTTTTTCACCGTCGAGTTTCAGAATGACGCGCAGCACGCCGTGCGTGGCGGGATGCTGCGGTCCCATATTAATGATGAGTTCGTTCGAATCGAGATACGGCTTCTCGGGAGTTTCGAGGTTGAGGTTCGAGAGGGAGTGGATCGCGATGTCGCTCTTGCCGTCGTTCACAGGAACGCTCATTGGTTATTGTCCGCTCTCGATTCCCAGGTTGATCTGCACCCACTCTTTGTCTTGCTGCAGTATGCCGTAGTCCTTGCGCAGGGGATGGCCCTTCCAGCCGTCCGGTAGCAGAATGCGCTTCAGGTCGGGATGTCGGTCGAACTGAATGCCGAACATGTCATACACTTCGCGCTCCAGCCAGTTGGCGGTTGCCCAAAGGGGAACGCTGGAGGGGATCGATGCCCCGTCGGCGATCTGCGTTTTGACGCGCACCCGCTCGTTACGTGCAAAAGAATAAAGGATCCAGACCACGTCGAATGGCTTTTCGCGCTTGGGATAATGCACCGCGGTGATATCCACGCAGTAGTTGAACTGCTCGTCGTCGCGCAGTAGTCGCAGGATGTCGGGGATCAGCGAGCGATCGACGGTCAGGTAATTTTGCCCAAGATATGTCAGCGCGTCGAGGCCCGATCCATACCGGCTCTTGTATTTTTCAGCCAGCGGCGAGGTCCACGGCAGCGGCACGGGACCGGCGGGCTTGGCGGGAGCAGCGGGCTTTGCGGCGGGGGCGGCGGGTTTTGCGGCGGGAGCAGCGGGAGCAGCAGCTTTCGCCGGCGCAACTGGCGCCGCGGCTGCGGGCTTTTCCGCCGTCGGCTTTTTCTCACCTTCCGGGCCCCCAGACGGCCCGGTGTTGGCCGGCTGGGGCTGAGGCGGCGGTGGTGGAGCAGGAGTTTTGACTTCCTCGGCCATTCTAGGGTCTATCGTTTACCAGAGCCGCGTTTACCAGAGCCGCGCTTGCCAGAGCCGCTTAGTTGTTTGAGAAACTTTCACTTTTAACATCCGGACACAAGACCGTCAGTGACCGTCATCACATTGCGCGGCAGCTCGCGAGTCAGCGCCGCGCCGCCTGAAACCCTTCGATCAAATCGCGGATGCGTAAAGCGTCCGCTTTGCGATGGCCGTGACTCGAAATCGGATCCGTGCCTCCCGTGGACTCAATCAGAATCTCCGACCAGATGATCCCCGTCGAAATCTTCACCGACGCCACCTGGGAAATCGAAATGCTTTCCTCGTTGCTGCCCGTAAGACGCCGCTTCACGCGGCTTACGCGCAGCGGGCCGACCACGATGCGCGTCGGAAACCAAAAATTTCCCCGCGTCCAGCGGCTCGCCGTGAAAGTCTCTTCCGCAGCCGGATTTGGAACCGAGGAACCTACACCCATTCCAGCGCGCCCTTCTTCCAGATCCATATGTAGCCGACAATCAGGATGCCCAGGAAAACCAGCATCTCGATCAGCCCGAAACGCCCCAAAGCCTTGAACTTCACCGCCCAGGGAAAGAGAAAGATCGTTTCCACGTCGAATACCACGAACAGAATCGCAATGATGTAAAAGCGAATCGTGTAGCGTCCGCGCGCGCTGGTGTAGGGATCAATGCCACACTCGTACGGCATCAACTTGACGCGGTTGGGACTTTGCGTGCGAATGAGCCAGGCTACGACCAGCGTCGCGGGAATCGCGATACCGACCACGGCAAGAAAAATAAAGGCGGGAACGTAATTTTGCGGCATGAGTCCTCGGAGCAGTCGTAATAAGGGCGACCTTGAATACTAACGCCGAAGCCGCTGCGCTTCAAGGACCGATGAACATGCGGGTGTCCTACTTTGTGTTTTTCACCATGGGTCACAGAGCCACGGAGAGAAACTTGGACCTGTGGGAATCGGAAGGGAAATGGTTTTGTTAAGCAATTGGTCTTCTCTTTGTCGGAGCCTGTCCTGAGCGCAGCCGAAGGGTCACTCCGTGGTGGAAGCTGAATTTAGTAGACCACCTGAACATGCGGGTGTGACGTGTCAGGTGTGTTGCTCCGCCTGCGCTGACTTCCCTGCGATCACCACCCACGCCCCGACCGCATAAACCACCAGCACTCCCACGTCGAACCATCCGTGCGCAAGATGCAGAACGATAGCCGAGGCGAGCACAGCGATCAGGAACCATCCCCCGGCAACCGTGGCGCGCGGAACCAGGAAAAGAACGGCAGCCGCGATCTCCGACCAGGCCAAAACACGGTGAACGATGTCGGGCATCCCGGTCTGGGCAAACGCTTGCGCGGCCGCCGGAGAGAATGCGAAACGCATCGATTGCTCCAGGATCACCAGGCCCAGTGCCCACTGCAGAATGCGCAGCGCCATGGCCAGTCGGTCGTTCCTCATTCGCGTGAGCGTCATTTCTTCTTCTCCGAGACGGCCTTGATCGCCGAGCGCCGCTTGATTTCCTTGAGCCGGTGGCTGGCGCTGGAGTCCAGATCGAGGGCGTAAAACTTTTTCAGGTCTTGAATGCGTTTGAGCGAATCGGAACTGAACGGCGTTTTCCCGTCGAACGCGTGCAGCACGATCCCTTCCAGCAGGTCGCCCAGCGACATGTCGTGATATTCGGCGAAAGCCTTGAGCACCTTGAGGAGGCGTTTTTCCATGCGCACGCCGGTTTGCACGCGCTCGATGAAGAGTTGGGACTCATTGATCATGGTACATATGTACCATGTTATATAGATAGCATCAAGCAGAAAGTGGGTGAAGATAAGACAGTCGTCGGCAGCGGTTCACGGCTGCGCCTTCCAAGAGGAAAACCAAATACAAAAACCCTAGCTCGACGCTTCCGTGGGATCCCACCCTTGCCCAAAAAACGCGCAAGGATGGGGCACCCACGGCCAAACAAACAATCTGCGAAAAAAAATGAGAAAATATTTCCCAAAATGGGAGGCCGTAACCGATGTGCCGCAACATCAAAACCTTGTTCAACTTCGATCCACCTGTAACTGCCGATGAAATTCAAGCTGCGTCGCTTCAGTTTGTGAGGAAAATCACCGGTTTTAACAAGCCGTCGAAGGCCAACGAAGCCCCGTTTCTCGCGGCGGTTGATGAAATATCCGCCTGCGCCGCTCGCCTTCTCCACTCGCTCGATACCAGCGCACCGCCGAAGAACCGGGAAGAAGAGGCGGCCAAGGCCAAAGCTCGCGCCGCCGAGAGATTTTCTGCCTGAAAAGGGCGCGATTAAGCGTATAGTCGATGTAAGCTAAGGGCTATCCCCCGAGACCCAAAGCCCGATAGAAATTGGGGCAGGCCGCTGGAATTGATCTGGCCGATCATAGTTCTATAAAAATTCCCAGCGGCTCGCTTAGGGTGAGCCATGGCATTGCACCCTGGGGATCAGAACCGCCACTTCCCGGAAGAAGCGCCAGTCGCGTGGGACCCGATCCGGCGGGACCTGATGGAAAATGAGGACTGGTGTCGCGATCTAGTCGAGCACAGCCATGACCTGCTGTGCGTTCACAACCTTGAAGGCCGATTCCTGGCCGTCAATCCCCTTCCGGCGCGTCTGCTGGGCTACAGCGTAGAAGAAGTGTTGTCCAAGCCGATGCGGAATTTTATCGATCCGCAATTCCTCGATCAGTTCGAAGCCTATCTCCATGACATCCAGCGCGTCGGCGAGGCGGACGGCCTGTTGGCGCTGCGTACGCGATCGGGAGAACGCCGCATCTGGGAGTATCACAACACCCTGCGCACCGAAGGAGTGGAGACGCCGGTGGTGCGCGGCATCGCCCATGACATCACCGATCGCATGTGCACGCAGAAGGCGCTGCGCGAGAGCAACGAACAACTGCTGGTAACGGCGCACGACGCGAACTAACTCTGTTCCGGACGCTGCTGGACCAATCCAACGATGCCATTAAGGTAATCGATGTGGAGACGCTGCGTTTCGTCGATGTGAATGAACGGGCGTGCTTGCAACTGGGATACAGCCGCGAAGAACTATTGTCGATGTCACCTCTTGACATCGACCCCGACGCCGACCATAACTTCCGCGACCAGGTTGAGCAGCAGGTGCGAAAGTCGGGATTCGCGCTCCTCGAAAGAACGTACCGGCGCAAGGATGGCACCACGTTTCCGGTGGAAGTAAACCTGCGCGTGGTGCGATTGGACCGCGACTACGGCGTATCGATCGCGCGGGATATCACGGCGCGGAAGCAGTCGGAGGATCGCCTCCGCGAGTTTGAAAGAGTAGTAGAGAGTCTGGAAGAGATGATTGTGGTCGTAGATCGTAACTACCGTTACGTAATCGCGAACCGGTCTTATCTGAATTATCGCGGAATGACCAAAGAACAGGTCGTAGGCCGTTTGGTAACCGAGGTTGTAGGCGCCGAAACTTTTGAAACCACTGTCCGACCAAGGCTGGAGGAGTGTTTGTTGTCTGGCAAGGTCGTCACTTACGAAATGAAGTACACCTATCCCCAGAAGGGCGAGCGCGATCTACTGATCACCTATCTTCCCGTCGAGGGTCCGACCGGTATTGACCGGGTGGCGAGCGTTTTGCGCGACATCACCGAGCGCAAGCGCACCGAAGGAGCGATGCGGCAAAGCGAAGAACGCCTCCGGGTGGCGATCAAGAATTCTCCGATCACGGTGTTCCACCAGGACCGGGATCTGCGCTACACCTGGATCTATCATCCGACGCTTCAGTGCCCGGCGACCGGGTTTCTCGGGAAAACGACCGAGGAATTCTTCGGCTCGGAAGAGGGAAAGCGCATCGCGGAGATCCGGCGTCAGGTGCTGGAAACCGGCGTGGGAGTGCGTCATGAAGTAATGATCCCGGACAGCCGGGGAAAGCATTACCTCGACACGACCGTCGAACCGCTCTTGGATTCAACGGGCGCGGTGATTGGACTCACCGGCGCCAGCATGGACATTACCGAGTTGCGCGAAACCACCGAAGCGCTCCGCGAAGCCAAGAAAAGGCTCACCGAAGAAAAGCTCTATTTGGAGCAGGAAATCGATACCGAGCTCGGCTTCGGGGAAATCATCGGCCGGAGCAAAGCCTTGCAAACGTTGATGGAGCATGTGGGCAAAGTCGCCTCCAGTAATGCCACCGTGCTGCTGCTGGGTGAAACCGGAACCGGCAAGGAACTGGTGGCGCGCGCGATCCACCGCATGAGCCAGCGCGCCAACACCAGTTTCATCAAAATGAATTGCGCCGCGATTCCCTCCGGTCTGCTGGAGAGCGAGCTCTTCGGAAATGAAAAAGGCGCATTCACCGGAGCAGTGAGCAAAAAAATTGGACGACTCGAACTCGCGGACAAAGGCACGCTGTTTCTGGACGAAATTGGCGAGGTTTCTCTGGCCCTGCAGCCCAAGCTGCTGCGCGTCTTGCAGGATCAGGAGTTCGAACGCCTGGGTGGTACCCAGACCATCAAAGTGGATTTTCGTCTCATTGCCGCGACCAATCGCGATTTGGCCGATAGCGTGCGCGAAAAAGAGTTTCGCAGCGACTTGTATTACCGCTTGAATGTGTTTCCCATCCGGGTGCCTCCCCTGCGCGAACGCCGCGAAGATATTCCCTTGCTGGTGGAACATTTCGTGCAGAAATTCGCGCGCCGGATGAAGAGGTCGATCACGACCATTCCCAGGAAAACCATGGATACGCTGATGTCATGGGAGTGGCCGGGAAATGTGCGCGAGCTGGAAAATTTCGTCGAGCGCTCGGTGATTCTGACGCAGGGTTCGGTCCTGGCGATGCCGCTAAGCGAACTGCGGCCGGCAGCCGTAGAGGGGGAAGCCGCGGATGACACTCTGAGCTCGGCCGAACGCGAGCACATTCTGCATGCTTTGCGCCAGAGCCACGGGCAGATTGGCGGCCAGAAAGGCGCCGCCATGAGATTGGGATTGAAACGCACCACCCTGCAATCGAAACTCAAACACTTGGGAATCAATCCGCGGCACAGACCGGCGGAGCACTAGCTGCCCCATCAGACTGTCGTCGCTCGGCTGCGAAACGCGCCGCAGGCATGGACGGGGACGGCACGCTCCCGTCCACCATTTCAGACCGCCTTCTTGAGGGCGTGATACGCGACCAGCACCACGATCGCACCGATGACGGCCACCATCAGGCTGTAGATGTTAAGGCCGGTTACGCCATGCGCTCCGAAGAAGCTGAACACCCATCCCCCGACCACCGACCCGACGATGCCGAGAATAATGTCGAGGAAGAACCCTTCGCCCGACTTATTCACAATTTTGCTCCCGATAAATCCGGCCAGCAGACCCAGCACAATCCACGCCAGAATTGACATAGTTTCCTCTCCTCAAAACAGCGGTCGAAAACCCCTATCGGAAGAACGCGCGCTGAATATAGCAGAAGAGCGGGCCCGGAGGAAATCCAGCCGGCAGCCTCGCGAGTCGCTCCGAAAAAGGGACAGGCAGATGCCGGAGGCGACGCGCTTCGGTTACAATCCTCGGGCGCATGAACCGCGAATATAACAAGCACTATAGCCACGAATTGGGCCGCGACATGGAATCGCTCGTCTACGGCCACGCCGGCCAGCCCATCCTCGTTTTCCCTACCTCCATGGGACGTTTTTTCGAGTATGAAGATGCGGGAATGATCCGGGCGCTAGCTGGCAAACTGGAGGCGGGAGCGATCCAGGTCTTCTGCGTCGACGGCGTGGATGGCGAGAGCTGGTACAACAAAGGTGTGCATCCGGGAGCGCGGATCTGGCGCCACGTGCAGTACGAACGCTATGTGATCAATGAGTTTGTGCCGTACTTGAAGTGGAAGAACTGGGCTCCGCAAATCGCGGTGACGGGATGCAGTTTTGGCGGCTATCATGCGCTGAATTTTTCCATGCGGCATCCCGATCTGGTTTCGGCGTGCGTAACCATGAGCGGCTCGTTTGACATCAAGAGCTTTCTCGACGGCTATTACGACGACAATGTCTACTTCAATAATCCGCCGGACTACCTGTCGAATATGAGCGATGACTGGTTTCTGAGCCGCTACCGGCAGATGAAAATCGTGCTGGGATCGTCGGACTGGGATATGTGCCTGGACGCAAACGTAAAGATGGCGGCAATTTTGAGTGGCAAAGGGGTTCCGCATTGGCTCGACATTTACGGAGATAACAGCAAGCATGATTGGCCGCTTTGGCAGCGGATGGCGGGGAAGTACTTTTAGAGGAGTGACGGGAGTCGCTCCACGAGCATGATTGAGGACACTGATTATGGCAAATAAGAAAATCGCAATTCTTTTTGGGATGGAGAATACGTTTCCGCCGGCGCTGGTCGACAAGATTAACGGCATGAAGGCCGGCGTCAGCGCGGAGTTCGTGAAAATTGGCGGCATCCGCATGGATGAACCTAAGAAATACGACGTCATCATCGACCGCATTTCGCAGGACATCCCTTTCTACCGCGCTTATTTGAAGAACGCGATGCTGCACGGCACCATCGTCATCAACAATCCCTTCTGGTGGACGGCGGACGACAAATTCTTCAACTACGCCCTGGCGCACAAAATGGGCGTGGCCATTCCGCCTACGGTGATTTTGCCGCATCACGAGCATCCTACGGATACGACCCACAAATCCATGCGGAATCTGATGTATCCGCTGAATTGGGAAGAGGTGTTTGCCTATGTTGGGTTCCCGGCGTTCTTGAAACCTTACGCGGGGGGCGGCTGGAAGCACGTGTACAAGGTGCATTCTCCCGAAGAATTTTTTCATAACTACAACCAGACGGGCGACCTGTGCATGACTCTCCAGCATGGGGTCGAGTTTGAGGATTACTACCGCTGCTATGTGGTGGGGCAGGAAAAAGTTCACATCATGAAGTACGATCCCAAGGCTCCGCATCACGAACGCTACGTGAAAGGCAATCCGCAGCCCGCGGCGGCGCTGAAGCAACGCATTGAGAAAGATGCCGTGGCGTTATGCCGAGCGCTGGGCTACGACCTGAATACGGTAGAGTTTGCGGTCGAGGGTGGTGTCCCCTATGCCATTGATTTCATGAATCCCGCTCCGGATGCGGAAGTCACGTCGGTGGGGCAGCAGAACTTCGAGTGGGTGGTCGACGCCGTGGCCGAGATGGCCGTGAAGAAAGCGCTCAGCGGAGAAAATCCAGTGCGGGAGTTGCGCTGGGCTGCATTTCTGCATGGGGCGAAGTGAAGCGTGGTGGCGGGGCTATAACTCGCCGCAAAATAGCGCGAAGGATTTTTGAGTGTCGTCGGCTGCTAGTAGCAGTTATGCTATTGGCATGGTTGTGTCCCTGGAAGCTCAACCTCTGATTGCTGTACGAGACGTTAGGGCGAGTAGCCGTTGGTACGGAAGATTGTTTGCGGCAGACTCGCTGCCTGATCACAAGCACCGTGACACATATGATCGGGTGTTCTCGTCGGGTCGCTTGATTCTTCAACTCCACGCTTGGGACGAAGAGCATCATCCAAACCTTGTCAACGCGGACGCCGCACCTCCTGGGCACGGGGTATTGCTTTGGTTCCAGGTTAACGACTTTGACTTGACGGTTGATCGAGCGCGAGAACTAGGGGCTGAAGTGATTGAAGAGCCACACGTCAACCCGGCACCCCAACACCGAGAGATTTGGCTCCGTGATCCTGACGGTTATGTGGTGGTAATCGCGGGCCCGGAGGGCGAGGTGAGTTCGTAGGGTTGCTTGAGTTGTGAAAAATCCCAATAGCACTCACACTGCCCAGGGTCAGCTTCGAGTCCATCCTGCTTAACTCAGCGCGTACGGGGCTCGGCTCCGCCGGGACGGGGCCAAGCCCCGTCACCACACGAGCATATTGGTATACTACAAAGACTTGCGCCGGGTGTCCGTCCGCCTGGCAGCCTTGGATGCCGCGATGAAGCCTACATTCACACTGGGAATCGAAGAGGAGTATCAGACTGTCGATCCTGAGACCAGGGATCTGCGCTCGCACATTCACGCCGAGATCATCGAAAAAGGCAAATTGATCCTGCAGGAACGAGTCAAGAGCGAGATGCACCAGTCGGTAGTGGAAGTAGGCACGTCGGTTTGCGCCAATATCAAGGACGCCCGCGAAGAACTAAAGAAGCTGCGCCACCACATGATCCGCCTGGCCCGCGAGAATGGACTGCGTCTGGCGTCGGCGGCAACTCATCCTTTTGGCGACTGGCGGGTACAGGAAGTTACGCCCGACGTGCGCTACAAAAACATTGTTGAGGATATGCAACTGGTGGCGCGCGCCAACCTGATTTTTGGCCTGCATGTGCACGTGGGCATCGAGGATCGCGAGACCCTGATCCACATGATGAACCATGCCCGCTACTTTATTCCGCACCTCCTGGCCCTGTCGTCGAATTCGCCGTTCTGGCTGGGGATGGACACGGGGCTGAAATCGTATCGCTGCAAGGTGTTCGACAAGTTTCCGCGAACCAACCTGCCCGATTATTTTCCCAGTTGGGGTGAGTACGAAAACTACGTCAAGTTGCTGGTGAAAACCAACTCCATCGATAACGCGAAAAAAATCTGGTGGGACATGCGGCCGCATCCATTCTTCCCCACGCTCGAGTTCCGCGTCTGCGATCTGCCGATGCGGGTGGACGAAACGATCGCTTTGGCCGCGCTGATCCAGGCGACGGTGGCCAAGTTGTACAAACTGTATTCGCAGAACCAGGGATTCCGTCTCTATCGAAAGTCGTTGCTGATGGAGAACAAATGGCGCGCAGCCCGCTATGGGATCAACGGAAAGCTGATTGACTTCGGCAAGTCGACGGAAGTTCCGGAGCGCGATTTGATCGAAGAATACCTGGAATTTGTGGACGACGTGCTCGACGAACTCGATTCCCGCGCCGAAGTAGAGTACATCCGCGAGATCATGAAAATGGGCACGGGCGCGGACCGGCAATTGGACGTATACCACAGAACCGGCGACATGAAAGCCGTAGTGGACTACATTATTGAGGAGACCGAGATTGGCCTGGACGAAGTGGACATTTTGCCCACTGCCAAGGCCGTCTGATGAGTTTGATGAAGACTGACTTACAAATAAACCCAAAATCTACCCGACAACTGAACCAATTTCCTTTTGACCCGGAACTCACGCCGGGCGCTCGAAATGCCGTGCGCGTGTGCCTGCGCGTCGAGCCCTCGGAAAAAGTTACCGTGATCACCGATGAAGTGAGCCTGGAAATCGCGGCCGCAATCGTGCACGAACTGGAAGACATAGGCTGCCCTTACCAGACATGGGTGCTCGAAGACGTGGCAACGCGTCCGCTGACCGATTTGCCGCTAGCGATCGCGGAGGATCTGGAGACTAGCCAGGTTAGCATTTTTGCGGTGCAGGCGCAGACCAACGAACTGAAGTCGCGCATGCAGATGACGGACATTGTCAATCGGCGGAAGATCCGCCACGCGCACATGGTCAACATCAAGAAGCGAATCATGCTGGAAGGCATGCGCGCCGACTTCCAGAAAGTTGACCGCCTGAGCGTGAAGGTCATGGAAATCGTGCTCAAGGCGAAACAAATTCGGGCCAAGACGCCTTCTGGAACGGATTTGGTGGCCGATTTGAATCCGAATTACCGCTGGGTAAAAACGAGCGGCATTATCAGCACGGAAAAGTGGGGCAACCTGCCTGGCGGCGAGATTTTCACGACGCCCGGCGAAGTCAACGGCACGTTTGTGATTGACGGAGTCGTGGGCGATTATCTGTGCGCGAAGTTTGGCGACTTGAAGGCGAACCCTCTGACGATCAGCGTCAAGGGGAATCGCGTGGTCGAGGCTCATTCGGCGAACAAGGAATTGGAAGACGATTTCTGGGCCTACACGCACACCGATGAAAACAGCAATCGGGTGGGCGAGTTTGCCATCGGCACCAACATCGAACTGAAAGATGTAATCGGAGAAATTCTGCAAGATGAGAAATACCCCGGTGTGCACATAGCGTTTGGCAACCCGTATGGAGCGCACACAGGAGCAGAATGGTATTCCTCTACGCACATCGATGTCGTGGGGCGGAAATTCGATATCTGGGTAGACGGCGAGCAGATTATGCGGGGCGGGCATTTCTTGATTGAAGCGTAAGATCGGCTTTTAGCTTTTAGCTCTTAGCCACTGCTTAGACTTGGCGCTTTGTATCAGGGCATCGCTTTAGCGATGCCGAAATATCACAGTGATAACCGCCCCTTTAGGGGCTGCCGTCAAGTCTTGACGGGCGAGGACGCCCGTCGCTCCACGAACTTCGATGATTCCCTCTTACCGGCTAGACTTCAATTCGCGCTTTACTTCTGAAAAGTACGAGCGCTTCCGCCGCGAAATGACATCGCGCTGCGGGATAGAAATTCCATTCGCGCTTTGCGAGACGCCTTGCTTTTTTCCCGACTCGCTAGTTGAACGCATGTGCGAGGACGGGAAGGCGCTGATTGCGCAGTTGGTGGGGAATTCGGAGTATCGGGCGCGCTCGGAAGCTTCGATTCCCGCTAGGTTTCGCGTGCCCAACGAACCGCCGCATCCCATGTTCATTCAGGTAGATTTTGGCCTGGTGCGGGATTCCGCCGGTGAACTGCAGCCGAAGCTGGTCGAGTTACAGGCCTTCCCTTCCCTCTACGCCTACCAGCCGGTCTTGGCGCAGACTTACGTCGACGTGTTCGAACTGGATACTCGCCTTCGCTACTTTTTGAGCGGGCTCGACTCCGCGTCCTACAAGCGGCTTTTGCAAGATGCGATCGTGGCGGGCCATGATCCGGCAAATGTGGTGTTGATGGAAGTTCATCCTGAAGAACAAAAGACGCGCCCGGATTTTCTGCTGACGGAAAAGCTGCTTGGCATTCGGACGGTGTGCATCACGAAGATCAGCAAGCAAGGCCAGCGTCTGTTTTATGAAGCAGCGGGCAGGCAAATTCCGATCGAGCGAATCTATAACCGAACCATCGTCGATGAACTCGAACGCAAGGGCGTGACTGTGCCGTTTGATTTTCGCGACGATTTGGATATCGAGTGGGCCGGGCATCCGAACTGGTATTTTCGGATGAGCAAGTATTCGATTCCATATTTGAAGCATCCCACAGTGCCGCGGACTTGGTTCTTAGATCAACTGTTTTTGGATCAACTGCCGGAAGTGCCGCCGGATCTGGAGAATTTTGTTTTGAAGCCGCTGTATTCCTTTGCGGGATTGGGTGTGGTAATCGCTCCCACGCGCGCCGACATTGATCGAATCCCCGCCGCGAAACGCAGCGAATATATTTTGCAGGAGCGCATGAACTTTACTCCGGTGGTCGAAACTCCCCACGGATCGACCAAAGTCGAACTGCGCATCATGTATGTGTGGCTCGACCAGTTAAAGCCGGTGCTGACGATTGTGCGCATGGGCCGCGGCTTGATGATGGGCGTAGACCAGAACAAGAACATGCAGTGGGTAGGATCTTCCGCGGCGCTGGTTAGTGGATAGTGTGAAGACAGAGATCGTAAAACGCCCCTCGAATAAGTTGCTATTTGCCGCCGACATGGCCGGTACTCTCCTCTTCGGTATCGAGGGCGCCGAGGCCGCGATTACCGGCCATCTGGACTTACTCGGACTTATGGTGCTGGCCTTTTCCACGGCCTTGGCCGGCGGGATCTTCCGCGATCTCCTCATCGGAGCCGTTCCACCCAGTGCACTGCGCGACTGGAGTTATTCGGCGATGGCGTTCACCGGGGCTGCGATCGTTTTCTTTTTGTATCGCTTTGTGCAGGGAATTCCGAGCGGGGTGATCCTCGGCCTTGATGCCGCTGGCCTGTCATTGTTCGCGGTGGCCGGAACGGAAAAGGTGCTGCTCTACGAAATGCACCCGTTCATCGCTATTTTGCTGGGCGTCATCACCGGCGTGGGCGGAGGTACGGTGCGAGACGTCCTGCTGGCACGGGTTCCCAACGTACTGCACGCCGACATCTACGCTACGGCGGCGATGGCCGGAGCGGCGGTAATGGTTGCGGGCAGGAAGCTGAAAATTTCCCACACCTGGGCTGCCGGATTGGGCGGTATGACCTGTTTTGTGCTGCGCATGGTCAGTCTTTGGCGCCATTGGAACCTGCCCAAGGTGATGATGCCGTGACTAAACACCCTTCGTATTTTCGGTAGTCGCTCACCTTGCCGACGCACCCTCAAAACCCTGAACCGCGAAGGACACGAAGTGCCACGAAGGTCCTTTTATCTCGGTTGACCCGACCGCGGCGACGCTCTACCATTACGCCTTCTACGCTTTCGCGGGCTAGAGGCAGCTTTCGGGCCGGATTCATAGAAGCAAAGGCAAAAGCAAAAGCAAAGGCGGCGGACAAGAGTGTCCGCCCACACTACTATTATGGAGATTGTTGGCCAGACGGTATCCCATTACCGCGTCCTGTCGAAGTTGGGCGTCGGCGGAATGGGAGTAGTTTACGAAGCGGAGGATGTCCGCTTGGGCCGCCTCGTGGCGCTGAAATTCATCCCCGAACACCTGGCCAAGGATCAAACTGTTCTCGATCGCTTTATGCGCGAGGCCCGAGCCGCGTCGCAACTCAATCACCCCAACATCTGCACCATCCACGACATTGAAAGCGGCGACGGCCGCCCGTTCATCGTCATGGAGAAGCTCGAAGGCGAAAGCCTGAAGCAGCGCATTCATGGCAAGGCCCTCGATCTCGAAGACCTGCTCGATATTGCTGTGCAGGTAGCGGATGCCCTTGCCGCGTCGCATGCCAAGGGAATCGTGCACCGTGACATCAAGCCGGCCAACATTTTTCTTACTCCAAATGGCCGGGTGAAGATTCTCGACTTCGGACTGGCCAAGCTCGCCAAAGGCGGCGTAGGCACCTCGACCGACACGTCGCTGGAAGAATCGCTGACCCAGGTCGGAGTGATTCCCGGGACCGCCGTCTACATGTCGCCCGAGCAAGCGCGCTCGGAAGATCTCGACGTACGCAGCGATATCTTTTCTTTCGGCGTGGTGCTGTTCGAGATGGCCACCGGCAAAAAGCCGTTCACCGGGACGAATGTGGTGACGACGCTCCATGCCGTAATCAATTCCAAGCCAGCCTCGCCGCGCTCCATCAATCCGGCCATACCGGTGGCACTCGAAACCATCATCGGGAAGGCGATGGAGAAAGACCGCGACCTCCGCTATAAGAACGCAACCGAGATGAAGGCAGACCTGGTGAAGCTAAAAGCCAAGACCGGCACGGAGCCGACCTTGCGCAGCGGCCTGCGCGAGGCAACTGGTTTCCATTCAAAGACGAAGACCAAGACCTTCCAGAAGTCAAACGCCAAGCTGCCATGGATCGTCATGGGATTAGCAGTCGCACTGTTCGGGGTGGTGTCAGCGCTGGGAGCATGGTGGTGGTTTACGCACCGAGCGCCGGCCACGGCCGGTAAACGGATGATCGCGGTGCTGCCGCTGCAGAATATTAATAACGATCCCGAAAGCGAGTTTCTGCGTTTTGCGCTGGCGGATGAGATAGCAAATGCGCTGACCTCTGCGCATTCGCTGGAAATACGGCCCTCGGCATCGACCCAGAAGTACGTCAATGAAACCGATCCCGCGAAAGCCGGACGCGAGTTGGGCGTCGGTACGGTGGTGGTGGGACACTTTCTGCGTCAGGACAAAAACGTGAGGGTGACTCTGGAAGCGGTGGGGGTGAAGGACAACAACGTGATCTGGGCCGGCACCCTGACCGCGCCGGTCGATAACTTGATCGCTCTGCGCAACCAAATGGCGAAAGAGGTGCGGCAGGAACTGGTGCCGGCCTTGGGCATCACGCGCGCCTCCGTTGAAACCACCACCACGCCCTCGAATCAGGAAGGCTACGACCTGTATTTACGCAGCGTTGCGATGCCGCACGATGGGGCGGCGAATAAAGAGGCGATCGCGATGCTGGAGCGGGCCGTTGCACTCGATTCGAATTACGCTCCCAGCTGGGAGGCGCTGGGGCGCCGCGATTACTTCGATGCCATTTACGCGGACGGAGGTGAAGCGGGATATCAGCGTTCGAATGCCGCGTACAAGCACGCTCTTGCGCTGGAACCGGGACGGGTCGGCGCGGCCGGATTGCTGGCGGCGAACGAAGCCGAGGGCGGAAATCTTGACCGCGCCTATGACGACGCCCGGGCATTGCTCCGTAAGCGTCCGGATGCGGCGTTCTCGCATTATTCGATGGCTTATGTGCTGCGCTATGTTGGGTGGCTGAGCGAATCGCAGAGCGAGTGCGACAAGGCATTGGCGATCGATGCCGGGAATTACAACTGGCGTTCGTGTTCCCTGGCTTTTATGGAAGCGGGGAAGTTGACGCGTGCCATGGAATATCTCAATCGGGATGCAGGCGCGGAGTGGACGAATGCGATGCGAGTTGCGGTGCTGATGGGGCAGGGAAAGATGCCGGAAGCCCGGCAGGCGGTTTCGCAGGTGACGGAAAATCCCATGTGGATGCGCGGACTGCTGCAGGCATTCCTGGACAAGGCGCCGGCAGCTGACATTCACCGCTTGGCGGAGCAAGCGCAAACCGAATTGTTGCCGAAGCAGAATCCCGAGATGAAGTATCACCAGGGCGCGTTGCTGGCCGCGTGCGGCCAAAAGCAGATTGCATTCGCGTTTCTGCGCCAGGCCGTGGCCGGAAATTACTGCGCGCATCAGGCGCTGCAATCCGACCCATTGCTGGCCAGCGTGCGTGGAGACCCCGAGTTCCGCCAGATTGTGCAAGCGGCCGCAGACTGTCAGCAAAAGTTCAACGCCGCGCAGCCGTTCAGCAAGTAACCCGAGCGCAATATTTTTGATCCTTTCTTCAGAGTAGGTCCATCAGATTCTCATGTTTGTGATGCGAAATAAATTTGGGCTTGGACAAGTGTGCGGCTGCGTGGCGGCGGCGATGCTCCTCAGCGTGCTGGCAGCTTTGACTGCAAACTCAGCGGCCGCGCAGGCAGAAAAAAAGCAGGAAGCGCATTCTTCCGTCGATCATTATTACGAACCGCTCCCGCAGGAAACCGGCACGAATGGACTGAAGCTGATGCTGCGCCGCTTGCAGACAACAGGGCGGCTGATGCAGGTGGACGCGCATCCCGACGATGAAGACGGCGGCATGTTGACCCTCGAAGCGCGCGGCAAAGGCGTTTCGACCCTGCTGATGACCCTCAACCGAGGCGAAGGTGGACAGAATAAACTCGGCAGCAATTTGTTCGATGTGCTGGGTGTGTTGCGCACGCTGGAAGTGTTGGCAGCCGACCGCTACTACGGCGTAGAGCAGCGGTTTTCGCGCGTCGCGGATTTCGGGTATTCGAAAACGCCAGAAGAAACCTTTCAGAAATGGCAGGGGCACGACATCGCCCTGGCCGACATCGTGCGGGTGATTCGCACGTTTCGTCCGGATGTACTGGTGGCGCGTTTTTCAGGGACGGATCGCGACGGCCACGGACACCATCAGGCGTCGGCGATTTTGACCAAAGAGGCATTCCGCGCCGCCGCCGACCCGAAGCGATTTCCCGACCAGATCAAAGAAGGATTGCAGCCCTGGCAACCGAAGAAGTTGTACATCGGAAACGTGTGCGGCTTTGGCGCTTCAACCTGCGACGCTGCCAATTACACCGTCAAGCTGAACACGGGCACAGAAGACCCTTTGCTGGGGATGTCGTATGTGCAGTTTGCCGTGGATGGACTACGCCATCAGGAATCACAGGGGCTCGGCGACATCTCGATTCCTAAGGGCGACAGATTTGCGTACTACAAGCTGGTTGATTCAGTGGTGACACCGGCAAAAGATAAAGACGTGCACGAGCAAAGCTTCTTCGACGGAATCGACACGACGCTGCCGGGCTTGGTTTTTAGGCTGGGCAAGGAACGACTAAAAGTCCCGTGGCTGCGAACTGATTTAGTCGCGATCAAGGCCAAGATCAATGAGGCCACGGCTGCGGCAGAGAAGGACCCGCCAGCAGTGGTGGGTCCTCTAACCGTGAGCAGCATGATGATTGCTAATCTGAGCCACCGAATCAAGGAATCGGAACTCTCGGCGCAAGCAAAACATCGCCTTCTGCTGGCGCTGAACGACAAGCGAACAGAGATAGGTGAGGCCATCGGATTAGCAACCAACGTAACTCTGCACGTGACGGTCGATGCGCAGGTTGGATCAAGTCCTCAGAACGCGTTCATGGCAATTCCGGGCCAGACGTTTGAAGTCACGGCCCGGCTGTCGGCCAACTCAAACATCAATCCCAGCATCAGTTTGTTGGTTCCTCAGGGCTGGAACTTCAAGCTCCTGACGCGAGAAACTCCGGGCAACGGCGTCGTCGAGCGATTCCAGGTTTATGTTCCTCCAACGGCTAAGCTCACCAGGCCGTACTGGCATCGAACCGATCCTCTAACTGAGGCACTCAACACCATTGACGATGCCGAGTATCAAACTCTTCCCTTCCCGCCGCCGCCCATCAAAGCAATCGCGAGGTTCCATAAGGGCGCGGGGATAGTTTCGGCCGAGTGCATGGTTGCATACACGGATGCCTCCGGCTCCGTCGCCGAGCGTCCGTTAGCGGTGGCGCCGGCTTTTTCGGTGATGCTCGATCCTGGGGAGCAAGTGATACCGACGGAGGATGGTCCGCAGTCGACCGTGAAGGTGGATGTGTCGAGCAATCTTGGTTCGGCAACGGCGCAGGAAGCGCACGGGGCGGGCGATCCGGAGAAGGATGAAGGAGTGCTCCGAGTTAGGGTTCCTGAAAGCTGGCGCGTCGAACCCGCGGAAAAACAGCTTGCATTTCACAAACGCGGCGAAAGCGATAGTGCGGATTTCACGGTGCATCCAGAGAATCGCACGGAGGGACGTGAGGAAATTCGAGCCGCGTTCGCGACTGGACGCCGGAATTATGAAGAGGGCTATTCCGTCGTCACCCGCGCAGACCTCGGCACCTTCTACTACTATCAGCCGGCGCTACAACGCGTCAGCGTCGTGGATGTGAAGGTTCCGAAGGACCTGAAGGTCGGCTACATCATGGGCGCGGGCGACGATATTCCGACTGTGCTCAAACAGATCGGGATGAATGTCACCATGATTCCGGCGGACAAGCTGGCGACGGGTCTGAGCAAAGAGGACCTGAGCAAATATCAAACGATTGTGCTCGGCATTCGCGCTTACGACACCCAAAAAGACGTCATCGACAACAACAAGCGTTTGCTCGAATATGTCGAGAATGGCGGACGCTTAGTGGTGCAATACAACACCATGGGATCCTTTGGTTCGCCGGTTGACTTCAATGATGGGAAGTACACGCCGTATCCGACAACGCTCAGCCGGGCGCGGGTTTCGGTGGAAGAGGCTCCGGTACAAATTCTCGATCCGGCCGATCCGATCTTCCACTCACCCAACGAAATTACGCCGAAAGATTTCGACGGCTGGGTGCAGGAGCGCGGACTGTATTTCATGTCGCAGTGGGATTCAAACTTTACCCCGTTGCTGGAATCGCACGATCCCGGCGAGGCCGAACAGAAAGGTGGGCTGCTGGTGGCGCGTTACGGCAAAGGTATTTACATCTACACGGGGTACGCGTTCTTTCGGCAGTTGCCTGCGGGCGTGCCGGGAGCGGTGCGGTTGTTTGTGAATCTGATAAGCGGTCGTTAGTCGATGGTCGTTGGTCGATAGTCGTTGGCGACCGCTCATGCCATGGTTAGAGATGCAGTGACTGAAAAAATAAATTTGTCATCCTGAACAACGCGAAGGACCTGCTTTTCGCAGCGAGCAATCCGCGTGCCGCAAGCCAACGACTAACGACCATCGACCAACGACTTTCATCATGACTCTCTCACGCGAGGACAGCGCCGAATCCGCTACCAGCCCGCAACTCGTCCGCGGCATCGGCCTCGGCTCCGCCACTGCCCTGAACATGATCGACATGATCGGCGTGGGACCGTTCATTACGATTCCGCTGATTGTCAGCGCCATGGGCGGTCCGCAAGCCATGCTGGGATGGATACTGGGCGCGCTGCTCGCCGTCTGCGATGGGTTGGTGTGGGCCGAACTGGGCGCGGCTATGCCCGGCTCGGGCGGTTCGTACCGGTATCTGAAAGAAATCTACGGCCCGCAGAAGCTGGGACGCCTCATCTCTTTTCTCTTCATCTGGCAACTATCCTTCAGCGCTCCACTTTCGATCGCCTCGGGCGCCATCGGCCTCTCGCAATATGCGGCGTTTTTCTGGCCGCACCTGGAGCGCGTTTGGTCGACGCGCACTGCCAGCCTCAATCTGCCTCTGATCGGAACTCTGCAGTTGACCTGGGTTGCCATGCCGGCCACGCTGGTAGCGATCGGCGTCTGCGCTCTCACCGCGTTTTTGCTTTACCGGCGAATCACCGCAATTTCACGCCTCACCAACCTGCTTTGGCTGGGCGTGATGGCAACCATCGGATGGATTATCATCACCGGCCTTACGCATTTCAACGCGCATCAGGCATTCGATTTGCCTCCCGGAGCATTTTCATTCTCGGACGATTTTTTTCGCGGCCTCGGCGGAGCAATGCTGATCGCCGCGTACGACATCGGGGGCTACTACAACGTCTGCTTCCTGGGCGATGAAGTCAAGAATCCGGAGAAAAATATTCCGCGCGCATTGTTGCTGTCGATCGTCGCGGTCGCGTGTCTGTACATCGTGATGAACATCAGCATTCTGGGCGTAATTCCCTGGCGGGAACTGGCGCAGTCGGGCGCATCCAACAGCAAACTCTATGTAGTTTCGACCATGATGCAGCGCGTCTACGGACAAGGCGCGGCGCGGGCGATTTCGGTGCTGGTGATGTGGACCGCGTTCGCCTCGGTATTTTCGCTGACGCTGGGGTATTCGCGAGTGCCGTATGCGGCCGCGCTCGATGGAAATTATTTTCGCGCCTTTGCCCGCGTGCATCCCGTGCACAAGTTTCCTTACGTTTCGCTGCTGGCGTTGGCGGGAGTGGCGGCGCTGTTCTGTTTTCTGCGCCTGGCTGACCTGATCGCGGCGCTGATTGTGATCCGCATCGTGCTGCAATTCCTGGTGCAAAGCATCGGAGTGATCGTGCTGCGCATCCGCCGTCCCGATCTGCCGCGTCCGTTTCGCATGTGGCTGTACCCACTGCCCGCGCTGATTGCGGCCGCCAGCTTCGTCTTCATTTTGATTTCGCGGCGAAACTTTCAGCGTGAAGTTCGCTACGCCGCAGTCATTCTGGTCGTCGGGATTGCGATCTACACGGTGCGAGCGTGGCGGCGTGGCGAGTGGCCGTTTGGGGATCGGTCGTTGGTCGATGGTCGTTAGTCGTTCGCTTAAGCAGGATGGACTCGAAGTGGACCGTACCCATGATGAGTGCTATGGCGATGCTTCGCCAACAATCCCTTCGAACGCTGGCGACCTTACCGCACCGGGCGAGGCTTGAAACCACCCGCAATTCCCTATGTAGGTCAGTCTACCTGTTAGGAACTTTCATCTTGACTTCCAGCCCGCATGGACGGAAAATCCGCTGGTTGCGATTGCCGAAGAAATTCCCGCCCCCGTCGGCAACCAAGCTAGGCTACCTTTTCATAACACTCTCACTGTGAGGAGACTCCTATGAAACACGGCTACTTCATCTGCCTGTTACTGTGTTTCACCACATTCGCCGTCGGCCCAGCGCAGGCCCAAACTGAGACGGTGCTCCACAGCTTCCAGGGCTCGCCCGGGGACGGAGGCTACCCCCTTGCGGGCTTGGTCTTCGACAAGGAGGGCAACCTCTATGGCACGACCGACGGTGGCGGCCAGTTCAACAGCGAGTACTGCGACTTCGGCTGCGGCACGGTGTTCGAGGTCACCTCAGCCAGCAAGGAGAAGGTGCTCTTCAACTTCGGAGGTTATTCCGGGGACGCCTCCTATCCCGGGTATTTTAGCAACTTGGTCTTTGGCAAGAAGGGCAACCTGTATGGCACTACTGGCGGGGGCGGTGCGTACAACCAGGGCACGGTGTTCGAGCTGGCCGCAGACGGCACGGAGAAAGTCCTCTACAGTTTCCAAGGCCCGCCCGCGGACGGAGCCGGGCCCGATGGGGGTTTGGTCTTCGACAAGAAGGGCAACCTCTATGGCACGACCAGCGGGGGCGGCGCGTACAACCAGGGCACGGTGTTCGAGATAACCGCTGCCGGCGCGGGGAGCGTGGTCTATAGCTTCGGAAGTCAGCCGGAGGATGGCAACTGGCCCGAGGGGCCCCTAGTCTTCGACAAGGAGGGCAACCTCTATGGCACGACCAGCCAAGGCGGCGGTTCCACGAATTGTAATGCTGTTAACTCCTTCGGTTGCGGGACGGTGTTCAAGCTGGCACCGGACGGCACGGAGAAGGTGCTCTACGCCTTCCAAGGCCCGCCCGCGGACGGAGCCTTTCCCCTTGCAGGTGTGATCTTCGACAGGAAGGGGAACCTCTATGGCACGACCTACTCGGGCGGTTCTTCCACGAATTGTAATGCTGTTAACTCCTTCGGTTGCGGGACGGTGTTCAAGCTGGCACCGGACGGCACGGAGAAGGTGCTCTACAGCTTCCAAGGCCCGCCCGCGGACGGATCCTTTCCCGTTGGGGGTTTGGTCTTCGACAAGAAGGGCAACCTCTATGGTACGAACTCCGATTACGCTTTCCAAGCACCCGAATTAGGCGGCACGGTGTTTGAGATAACCAAGGCCGACAAAGAGAAGGTGCTCTACTTCTTCTGCTCTCAACCCGGCTGCACGGACGGGTACGCTCCCCTTGGTGCGGGTGTGATATTCGACAAGGAGGGGAACCTCTATGGCACGACCGACGGTGGCGGCGAGTACAGCCAGGGCGTGGTGTTCGAAGTGACTCCGTAGGATGCGTCAATCGAGATCACCGCAGTCATTTGAACCGAGCCAGCTGGCGAAATCAGCGATCGCGCTCACGGTCCGGGCCGGCCGGGTTCGGATTCCGGCCGGATCACAGGCAAACGGATGTAATTCTAAAGCTAGCGCTTGCGGGGCGGAGCCCCGTCACCACACGACACACTATTTTTTGGAGGGTCCGTGGTGCTTGCGCCAGTCGGCTCCGTCGCATCCACCGTGTTGAGCGATCCCGGTGAGGATGAGTTCCGCAGTCAGACGGCGCTTGGTGAGGTGAGCGGCGATTCTCTGCTTCGCCTTTTTCGGTGAGACTTTCGGATCGAGAAACACCAGCACCGACGGTCCCGCACCGCTGAGCGCAGCGCCCAGAATGCCGGAATCTCCCGTGAGTTCTTTGAGCGCCGGAAGCAGCGGACAGAGCGGCGCGCGATAGGGCTGGTGAATGCGGTCTTCGAGCGCCGACGAAAGCAGGTCGGGACGGTCTTGCGTGAAGGCCGCGAACAGCAGCATCGAGTTCTGAATGTTGGTGACGGCGTCGGCGCGCGAATACTGAAACGGCAGCACACGGCGCGCTTGCTCGGTCAACAGCGGAGCGTCGGGAACCGCCAGCAGCAGCGGCCACTTCCCTTTCGGCTTCACTTCGACAACCTGCGCCTGCACCTGATTCGCCATGCGAGCCACGGTAAGCGCGCCCATCCAGCAGGCCGAAGCGTTGTCGGGGTGATGCTCGCGCATGGAAGCCTCGCCGACGATGCGATCATTTTTCCAGCGCAGATGTCCGAAATGTACCGCCAGCGCAATGCCCGCCAGCCGCGCCGCAGCCGACGATCCGCAACCTCGGCCGATGGGAATCTCATTTTCTAGGTGGATGCGCAAGGGCGCGATCTTGCGGTTCTCCGATTCCAGCACCTCACAATAAGTAGTGGTGATGAGGTGGTTCTCCATGCGGGCGCAGATCTGCGCGTCGCGGCCTTCGGCGGTGACAAAGAAGTCAGGCGCCCGTTCGGCGCGCACGCGAAGATGGAAATCGAGAGCCAGCGCGGCGGCGTCAAATGCCGGCCCCAGGTTGGCGGAAGTGGCCGGCAGCGCCAGGCGCAAGGAGCGATCTAACGAAGTGGGGCGTGAAGGCATAGGTTAAAAAACAGTTCTCAGTTCTCAGTTGTCAGTTCTCAGTAACCCCTTTCTTTACGGAGACTGAAAACTCTTCTTGGCGGCGGGAAACCGGTCGAAACGAAAGAAATGAAAGACTTTAGCCAGATGTGGCCGGAGCAGAATTCCTTACAGCCGCCAAGACGCTGAACTGTGTTTTATACACGAATTTGCGGCGAACTGCTATGAATTTCTCTCAGCCGCGTCGAGGGCAGCAATCACAGCTCCCAGATCGGCATCGAGCACGATCGGGGCACGCTGTAGATGTTTGGCCGGGACAGTCTCGGCTCCGGGCGTCCCAGAAAAAAGTTCGCCGCGATGGAAGTCGATAGTGAAGTCGGGATCTTTGAGTTGATGGCCGGTGAGGATCAGAACGACAGACTCGCTGGTTTTGACGAATCCGCTTCGGCGAAGTTTCTTGAGCCCCGCTAGAGTAACGGCCGAGGCCGGTTCGCACCCAATTCCGTCAGCTCCAATCTCGGCTTTGGCAATTGCGATTTCTATTTCCGAAACCTGCTCCACCTCGCCGCCGGTCGCCTCCAGCACGCGCAACGCTTTCTTCCACGACGCCGGATTGCCGATGCGTATGGCAGTCGCCAGCGTATCAGCGGTCATTGGTTCGAGCTTCTTGCCGCCAAACTCGCGCACCGAACGGTAGAACGGATTCGCGCCCTGCGCCTGGATGATGGAAAGCTTCGGCAGACGCGAAATCAGTTTCAGCTCGCGCATTTCAACGAGCGCTTTGCCGATCGCTGAACTGTTGCCGAGATTGCCGCCAGGAACAATGATGTGGTCGGGAGGCTCCCAGCCCAGCTGCTCCATGAGTTCGATGGCCGCGGTCTTCTGGCCTTCGATGCGATACGGGTTGACCGAATTCAGCAGGTAGACCGGCTTCTGAAGGACAAGCTCGTTGAGAATGCGGACGCATCCATCGAAATCGGTGCGCAGTTGGCAGGTGAGCGCTCCGTAGTCGAGCGCTTGCGAAAGCTTGCCCCAGGAAATTTTGCCGTCTGGGATCAGCACCAAGCCGTGCATGTTGCCGCGCGCCGCATAAGCCGCCATCGAAGCCGAAGTGTTGCCCGTGGAGGCGCACGCCACCCATTTGAATCCGCCCTGGTGCGCGGACGACGCGGCGAACGTCATGCCCGTGTCCTTGAACGACGCGGTTGGATTCATGCCCTGGTGCTTAGCGCGAAGGTTCTCAATACCAATCGCGCGCGCGCACCGTGCGAGGTGGTAGAGCGGCGTATTGCCTTCGCGCAGCGAGATGGCATGCTCTGCGGAAATATGCGGAAGAAGCTCCCGGAAGCGCCAGACTCCGCTCTGGTCAAGCTCTTCGCGCGAAGTGCGGCGCTGGAGCCAGAGAGCTTTCAGTGCCGCGGTATCGGAAATCAGCGGCGCGGAGATCCATCCGGGGAAAAAGAACTCCAGCAGATCGCCGCACGTGGTGCAGCGGAAGTCCTGCGCGGCGGAGTCTGGAGTCGCCCCGCAGGCGATGCAGCGCAGGCGAGTTGCGGCTGCGGTGGTTTGTGTGGTCGAGGTTCTAGTGGTCGACAAAGGTATGATCCGGCGGTTCGCGGCTGGCTGCGCTCGCCTCTTCAATCATACGGCAAGGATCATACGGCAAGCGTGCGCGGGGCGCGATTCGCGATCAGATTCCTCGGCGCTGCTGCGTGGACAAGAGTGTCCGCGCCACACGTTACTGGGCGCTGGCGCGCGGACGAGGGTGTCCGCGCCACACGAGCTAATATCCACACCAGCTAATATTGCGTGCTGTAGATCACGCTGTTGAAATTGTCGTTGTTGTAATTGAAACCCGCGCACCATATCTGATGGTGGCCGCCGGCGATGGTGTGATCCGAGCACGATCCCATCTCCGAGTTGGTAGTGACGTCGACCGACCAGGTGTTGCCGCCGTCGGTTGAGAAGTACATGCCGCCCACGTCGGTATAGACATTGCCGCCGCCCGCCCAGCCTGTCTTGCCATTCAGAAACAGGATTGACCGAATCGGCCACGGGCCATCCAAAGTGCGGCCGCTCCAGGTTTCGCCGCCGTTGGTCGTCGCGTGCACCCAGCCCTCCACGTTGGGAGAAATCTCACCGCCGCCCACCCATCCATCTTTATCGTTCAGAAAGAAAACGGGCCCATCGAAAACGGAATCGACCGAAGGGCCGCAGGTCCAGTCGGAGCCGCCCGTAAGGCTGGTGCAGAAGTTAATACCAGACGCGCGAGCGTGCAGGTTGTTGAGAAAAGAAAATTGCGTACCGAACCAGCCGCCATCAGGATTGGCAACAGCGTTGTTCCAATCGGAAAGGCCCGCGCCACCATCGGTGGTGTACTCGGCGAGCGTATTAGGATTGCCGCCGGCGGGGCCCAAGGTCAACATCAGGCCATTTTGTTTTTTCACGAAGCGGACTTGCTGTAGCCACTCGGGACCGGGACTCATGTCGCTGCTCCAGGTGCTGCCGCCGTCTTCGGTCCAGCGGAAAACGCCGTAAGCGCCGCCCGAGCCATCGAAGAAGCCAGAAATGATAACTTTCTTCGTAGTAATAGCGGCGACGCCGTAAAAATAATCGCTCCCAGCATCACCCGGGACCTGTCGCTCCCAGCTATTTCCGCCGTCGGTGGTCTTCCAAACCTGGCCCTCTTCGCCCACGGCGTAACCGATCTTCGCAGTGGGGAAAGCAATGTCGTGAATAATCACTCCGGGCAAAGTGGCGAGTAACTGCCAGGTATTGCCCGGGACTTCGCGGCTAGTGTTGGGCTGGCCAATTGCATGCGGCGTCGATGAACGCTCGGCGGAAAGCTGGATTCGGGAGGAAGAGACAGGCACGCTGCCGGCAACGTAGTGAGCCGGGTTCGCCAGATCCTGCGAGAACAAGAGCGAACTGATCAGCAACAGCGGAAGGAAGCAAGCGAGCCAGCGGCGCATAAAGTATCTCCTGAAGTCACCCGACCGGAAATGTTACCACAGGCGCTCAGCGGCCCATCTGGGGCATTTTCCAGTCGATTCTCTACCGCAAATAAGCGTCGGTCTTGTTGATCCAGTCGGCGCGGGGCGGGTTGAAAATATCGAGATCCACGGTATCCGCAAGCGCCTCGGCCGAGTGCGGCATGTTGGGCGGAATGGTCAGGACTTCGCCTGCATTCACCACGATCTCTTTGCCGTCGATGCCAAACTTCAGCGCGCCCTCGAGAATGTAGGTGATCTGCTCGTTGTGGTGGCTGTGCTCGGGCACGACGCATCCTTTCTTAAGCAGGACGCGGGCGAGCATGACGTTTTGCCCAACCACGAAGTGGCGGCCCAGCAAGGGGTTCAAAGCCTCGACTTCGATCGAACTCCATGCGATGTGGCGCAGTTCAGCCTTGGGCTTGCCTTGCGAGATCGTGGCTTTGAGCGCGACCCCCCGCACCGGGCGCGCAGCTTTTCTGGAAGCGGATTTTTTCCGGGCAATCGTTTTCAGATTTCTCTTTTTCATATTCATGGGGAATAGCCAGATAAAAGATATAACAAACGTGCACTCGCGTGCCGCAGGACTTTCTCACTATCTTGCGCCTTGCCGCGGGCGGGATGGCGCGGGTAGTCTTGAGACATTCGCGCTACGGGTGTCGTGTAGAGACGGGGCTTGCCCCGTCTGCTCTGGACGCGGCGGGAGACGCGGCAAGCCGCGTCTCTACAGGAGATTGCAAAATCAGGAGTCTGCAAAATGAAGAAACACACATTCCGTCAGGAAACCGAGGCGGTACGCGGCGGTACCGACCTCGCCAAGAAGAACGGCCCGCTCTCCACGCCGATCTATCAGACTTCGACCTTCGAAGTCACCGACATGCAGGAGCAGCTGCGCGTCACGCCCACCGACCAGTTCTACACGCGCTATGGCAATCCCACGCACACGGTCGCGGAGAGTGCCATCGCCGAACTGGAAGGCACGGACGCCGCTCTGCTCTTCTCTTCCGGCATGGCTGCAATCACGACCTCGATTCTCTCGCTGGTGAAGGCGGGCGATCACATCGTGGCGCAGCGCGACATTTACGGCGGCGTGATCAAGTTTTTGTCGCAATGGCTGCCGAAACTGGGCATCGAAACCACTTTCGTCGATACCAACGACATCGATCAGCACGAGCGCGCGATCCGGCCCAACACGAAACTCCTGCACATCGAATCGCCGACGAATCCGAATGTGCGCGTCGTCGATCTGGAAAATATCTCCGCCCTAGCGCGTAAACACGGCCTCATCACGACCATCGATTCGACCTTTTCCACGCCCATCAATTGCCGTCCGGCGGAGTGGGGCATCGATCTGGTGCTGCACTCAGGGACGAAATATTTTGGCGGACATTCCGACCTGATCTGCGGCATTGCAACCGGACGGCGCGATTTGATCGAGCAGATCCATTCCACGCGCACCACACTCGGCTGCTGCATGGATCCGCACGCTGCGTTCCTGCTGCTGCGCGGAATCAAAACCTTGGCCGTCCGAGTCGAACGCCAGAACCAAAGCGCGCTGCGGATTGCCGAGTTTCTGAGCCAGCATCCGAAAGTTGCGCGAGCCCACTACCCGCTGCTGAAGAGCCATCCGGACTATGCCATCGCCAAAAAACAAATGGCGGGCGCCGGCGCCGTGGTGAGCTTCGAGGTGGAGGGCACGGGCGCCGACGCCTGTCGCGTAGCCGAGGCGCTGACCCTGTTTACCCTGGCACCAAGCCTCGGCGGAGTGGATTCGCTGGTGACCATCCCGGTGCTAACCTCGCACGCCATGATCGCGCCCGAGTTGAGAAAAAAAATGGGCGTGACCGAACAGATGATTCGCCTGTCCGTGGGCATCGAGCACGTCGACGATCTGATTGCCGATCTGGAGAAGAGCCTGGCTGTGCTCAGCGGCACGCGAAAAGAAGCGGTGGTAGCGGATTAAGAGCTAGTGGGCTGACGGGGCAGAGCGCTTCACGCCTGAGACCTGGCACCTGAGACCTTTACTTCGGTTTCTCTTCCTTCGGAGGAACCGTCAGCCCGAACACCGAAATCTGGCCTCGCCCCGCGACGTTCACGCCGTGTGCATCGTCAGGACTGGGCAGATAAAGCGTTTGGCAGAATTCGCAGCGATACACTTCGGCATCCGTTCCCCAGGCTTTCTCGACGCAGCCGCATTCCTTTTCGAGCACGTCGACGGAGTAGAACCAGCGCTTCAAGTGTCCGCCGCAGAATTTGCCCTTGTCGTTTTTCTCGTTGCAGGAGCGCTGGTCGAGCTTCTTAATCTTGACCTTGTGGTTCGGAAGCTGCTGAATCGTATTCGTAGCAGCAGTTGCCGTCTCGCCGGAAGCCATGGAATCTCCTGTGCGCCGTGTAAGGCCGCTTGCCTGTTATTCTACTCAGCCCGCGTCCCGAGGCCAAGGCAACCGCGTCTAGCGTGGGGCGAAACCCAGTCTCCACACGAGTTCGTATCGACATCCGTTGCACATTGAGTGCACAATGGCTGGCGGTAAATCAGCGCGAATCCAAAGACTCGGCATTTGGGGGAGCAACCGGAATGGGTGACAAGAATCGCGATCGTGAATTGGGGATGGGGCGCGAGATTACCCGCCGCGATTTCCTGAATGGAATCAGCATCGCTGTCGGAACCTCTCTGGTCGCGAATTCTACCTGGCTACACGCCTTTGGTATCCCAGAATCCCCATTCGCTCCGGAGAAGGACCCCACCTATTACCCGCCTGCCAAGACCGGCATGCGCGGCAGTCACGACGGATCATGGGAAGTAGCGCACGACTTGCGCGATGGCAAGGACAATGCCTGGGCAAATCCCGTCGACGATGGCGAGTCCTATGATCTGATCGTGGTCGGCGCCGGGATCAGCGGCCTGGCGGCAGCCTACTTCTACCGCAAGTTCGCTGGACAAAAATCCAAAATCCTCCTCCTCGACAACCACGATGATTTCGGCGGCCACGCCAAGCGCAACGAATTCCAGGCGGGCAAGCGATTGCTGCTCGGATACGGTGGAACGCAATCGATCGAGGCTCCCGGCAACTACAGCAAGGTGTCAATTGGGCTTTTGAAAGAGCTGGGAATCGAGGTGCGGCGCTTCTTCAAGTACTACGACCAAAAGTTGTTTGATTCAATGCATCTCGAAGAGGGCGTCTTCTTCGATCAGGAAACTTTTGGCGCTGATCGCCTCGTGCTGCAGAAGGGCCTCCACTATTTTGGCCTCGCCTTCACTTTGGAGAACGTCGCCCAGATGCCCATCGCCGAGGCTGCCCGCAAAGATCTGCTCCGCTTGCAGCACACCCGCGTCGATTACATGCGTGACCTTACTCCCGAGCAGAAAAGACGCAAGCTGATCAAGACCAGCTACAAGGATTTCCTGCTGCAATACGCCAAGGTTCACCCCGATGTGGTTAAAGTCCTGCAGACCTCAACCCACGATATCTATGCCGTAGGAATCGATGCTGTTTCCGCGAAGGAATGCGCGGTAAACGGATTTCCCGGCTTTAAGGGAATGACTCTCCCCAAGAGCCATGAGCAAAATCCCGAACTCGACGAACCTTACATTTTCCATTTTCCCGACGGCAACGCTTCCATCGCCAGAATGCTGGTGCGATCTCTGGTGCCCGGCACTCTTCCCGGCCACACCATGGAAGACATCGTCACCGCCCGCGCGAACTATGCTCGCCTTGACGATGCCTCTTCCCCGATCCGCATGCGCCTGAACAGCACCGCCGTGAGAGTGCGGCACGCCGGAGACACAGATCCCGATCCAAATCCGAAGACGGCAAAGGAAGTCGAAGTCACCTACGTTCGCGGTGGGCAGGCGCATCGCGTCCGCGGCGCGAACTGCATACTCGCCTGCTACAACATGATGATTCCCTATCTGTGTCCGGAAATGTCAGCCAAACAAAAAGAAGCACTCACGTACGGCGTGAAGCTGCCTCTCGTCTACACCAACGTGCAAATCAGCAACTGGAAGGCGTTGCAGAAACTCGGCGTGAGCGCCGTCTACGCTCCGGGATCGTACTTCACCAACATCACGTTGGATTTCCCGGTCTCGATGGGCGACTACCACTATCCCAGTTCACCCGAGGAATCCTGTCTGCTTCACCTCTTGCGCACTCCCTGCGCGCCCGGAGAAGCTTGCAAAGACCAGTACCGTGCAGGCCGATTCGAGCTGGTCAGCACACCATTCGAGACCTTCGAGCGTAATGTACGCGACCAACTCGGCCGCATGCTCTCCGCCGGAGGTTTCGACCCCGCGCGCGACATTCAGGCCATCACCGTCAATCGTTGGCCCCACGGATACGCCTACGAGTACAACGAATTGTTCGAGCCGCTGGACCGTCCGGAGTCGGAACGTCCGTGCGTGATTGGCCGCCAGCCCTTCGGGAGAATCAAGATCGCGAACTCGGACGCCGACGGCCACGCCTATACCAATACCGCCATCGATCAGGCCCATCGCGCGGTGCGAGAGATTGTGGGAACAGCCAGCTAGTCCCGGTCAAAACACCTTCCGTGGCGGCGCCTGATCCGCGCCGACGCGCCCCATGGTGATCTCGGCGACAAAATAGTTTTCGCTCTTCATGGGAACGCCGGCCATGCGCCGCAACATGGCAAGCTGGCCGACGTGCGTGAGCGCGTCGGCAATCGGACCCTGGAACAATTTCTCGGCCGAAACTTCGAGGGGCTTCTTCGACGCCAGGTAGTCGTCAAACTTTTTCAAGGCGGCGAAGAAACGCTCGCATTCTTTTTCCCAGGGCAGGGGCAGCGAATCCTTCCACTCGCGGCGGCCTTCGGCCATGGCCAGGCCCCAATCCATCAGGTCGCCAATGTGCGCCAGAATTTTTGCCGGCGTGCGCGAGGTTTCGGCCAGTCCATATTCGGCAAAGCCCGGCCCAGCACCGCGGATCGCTTTTGCTCCGCGATAAGCGAGGGTGGCAAGAGTGTGGCGCAGAAACACGCGGGAGTCGCTCATGGAATGGTTCCTTTCTTTTCTTGTAAGACGTAGGCTTCATATTGTTACCCCGATTTGCAGTTCTTGTCATCTCTCGCACGCGTCGCCGATCAAAGCGCGAAGACGAGACGAGGCAGCCGTTGCTGATTTCCCCGCCGCTCTGCTACTTTGAATGGTTTCCCGTTCCCTGTCTGCTGACCTAGTGGGGTGAGACCTAAATGCCGGCCATCAAATTCCGTGGTGTGGACTTCATCGATTTCGACACGTTGCTCAATGACGACGAGCGCCTGGTGCGCGCGACCGCGCGCCAGTTCATCGAAGACAATCTCATCCCCATCATTGAGGAGTGCAACCGCGCCGGCCGTTTTCCCCGCGAACTCGTCAAACCCATGGCCGACTTGGGATTTTTCGGCGCATCGTTGAACGGATATGGCTGCGCCGGCATGTCGAATGTCGAATACGGCCTGGTCACGCAGGAACTGGAACGTGGAGATTCCGGCGTGCGCTCGTTCGTGAGTGTGCAATCGGCCCTGGTGATGTATCCGATTTATAGCTTCGGGTCAGACGACCAAAAAAATACCTGGCTGCCCGCCATGCAGAAGGGCGAGAAGCTAGGGTGCTTCGGATTGACCGAACCCGACTTCGGATCGAATCCCGGAGGCATGAGGACGCGCGCCCGCAAGGTTGGCAAAGAATATGTATTGAACGGCGAAAAGATGTGGATTACCTCCGGCTCGATCGCCGACGTAGCGGTGATCTGGGCCAAGGTGGAAGACGAAGGCGATAAAGTCCGCGGATTTCTGGTCGAGACCGACCGCCCCGGATTCAAGGCCGACAACATTCACGGCAAATGGTCGCTGCGAGCATCGGTGACCTCAGGCTTGTCATTGCAAGATGTGCGCATCCCCGAATCGAACCTGCTGCCCGGAACCGGCGGATTGAAATCTCCGCTGATGTGTTTGAACCAGGCGCGTTACGGCATCGCCTGGGGAGCAGTCGGCGCGGCGATGGCATGTTACGACTGCGCGCTGCAATATTCGTTGTTGCGAAAGCAATTTCGCGATCAGCCCATAGCCTCGCATCAACTGGTGCAGGAAAAACTTGCCTGGATGATCAACGAAATTACGAAAGCGCAGTTGCTCGTGCTGCAAGTGGGACGCCTGAAAGATGCCGGCAAAGTGCAGCACCAGCACATTTCAATGGCAAAGAGAAACAACGTCTGGATGGCCCTCGAGTGCGCCCGCATGTCGCGAGACATTCTGGGAGCAAATGGGGTGGCGGACGACTATCCCATCATGCGGCATCTGATGAACCTCGAAAGCGTGAAGACTTATGAGGGAACGCATGATATCCACACGCTGATTATTGGGGCTAGCGTGACGGGGATTGACGCCTTCTGAGGCCACTTCCCCGATCTAGGAAAGGCGATTATTTACTTCATACAGCAATCGCACTAAACTGCGATATGAAGTCCGCAACTCTTCCATCCCTGCCACCAGTTCCACAGTCAATCCCTGACCCGATACAATGGAAACTCTTCAGGGCACAAGAACATCTCCTCGAACTCGGGGAGGAAATCCGAAGGTTCTACCAACAAAATCCTGCAAAAGTGGTGAGAGAGCAGAATAGCTCCCCTGATGAATTTATCGGGAAGGTTGTGTGTGACGTTACTATTCCCGCTAAGATTCCGTGCGTGATAGGAGACCTGCTCCAAAATTTGCGATCCAGTCTCGATTACTTGATATGGGAACTTGTACTTGCTGCGAAGAATAAGCCCACTGAAAAGAATATGTTCCCCATCTGTAGCACGCCAGAAGCGTTTAGCCAACAACTCGCTCGGCATAGACTTGATGGGGTTGCCGCAGAAGCGGTTACAGAGATCGAAGCTTTGCAGCCGTACCACAGTGGGAAGGGCACGAATGGAAACGTCCTCGCCATGGTGGACGATCTCTGCAACATCAATAAGCACAGGCGGGTAATCACCACAATGGTTTATGGCGGTGAGGCCCCTAGCGATTTCACCACTGAAGTTATCGGCGGGGAACTATACGGGAGCATGAACTACTACGACATGTTGCAGAAGGGCACAAAAATCGGCCCCTTCCCCATGGTTGATGGTCCCTTGGGGCGTGGTCCGAAAGTGAACGAGCCACCGCAGATTATCGCGTTTGTAGCGTTAAATGAGGGAGCCGCACAAGATGTGGAAGTTGGACTCACTCTTAGTATCTTTATCGGTTATGTGATTCAGGAAATGGCTAGGTTCGAGAGATTCTTCAAGTGATTGCAGCCCCGCGCGATCCTTGAGGATTGCGCAAATCATGCGCCCAAGGTTCCAGAAGTGTATAGACTCGGCTTGCACCGGGCTTTTGCATTTCAGGCTAGATTCAAGTAAATATTCACCCCAGAAAGCTCTTGACATCTTCGCAAATTGCGAACTACAATGTTCGCAGAACGCGAAGTTCGCGAGTGCCGTAGCATGCATGTCATCAGCCGCAAGAAGCTCAAGGAAGCCGCGGCACGGCATAGTGATCTCGAGGGGCCGCTTGAAGCGTGGTTTCGCATTGCAAAAAAGGCTGAGTGGAAAAATCTGGCGGATGTTCGAAAGACTTTTTCGAGTGCGGACGCCGTCGGCAAGCGGACGGTTTTTAACATCAAGGGCAATCAATATCGGCTCGTCACAGAGATCAACTATATTTTCATGCGAATCTACATCCGTCTCTGACGCACGCCGAGTATGACCGGGGAGGTTGGAAATCATGAGCGCAACCGCTGCTCGATCCGAATACGCCGCTTTGCTTTCCACAACCTTGCCTGCCGTAATTCGCAGCGAAGTTGAGAACGAACGCTACATCGCCCTGCTGCAAGCACTGGACGCCAAAGGCAGTCGGATGACGGCCGCCGAGCGCCGTATAGCTGAACTCCTGACCCTGCTGATCGAAGATTTTGAAGAGAAACACTACGCGCTCAAGCCGTCCCGCCCGATGGACGTACTCAACGAACTGATGAACGCAAATAATTTGAAACAGAAGGACCTGCTGGACGTTTTCAGCACGCCCAGCGTTGTTTCAGAAGTTCTTCACGGCAAGCGGCAACTTACTACCGATCACATTCGCCGGCTTAGCCGGCGGTTCCACGTTTCTCCGGAAGTTTTTATCTGAGGGCGCCAGACTGGCTGTCCGCCCCACACTCACCCGTATAGCTCCGTCAGCAACTCCATCACTATTGGCCAGGATCCGCAACCGGCCGGGCGTTCGGCGCTGAGGGCGTTGCGCTCGCGACCCGCGTGCCAATGCCGATATCCATGGCTGTATTCTTCGGGAACACGACTTCGTGTCCGCGGGTGAAAAAGTTGTTATAGAGCGAACGGCCGGCTCCATAGGCGCCGGTTGCGTATTCCAAAGCGCGAGATCGGGCGAGTGCGTTCGCGAGGATGCCGACCAGCCTGAATCCACGGGAATTTCCGGCGGTGACAGCGGGCCCGCCTCCGTCACCGTCGCGATCGCTGGAGCCTATGGCCGCCACACCAAGCGCCAACGCAACACTGGCATAGCGCGTCTTGGAGTTCGTGGCCTCCGCCCCGCCCTCAGAATCCAGCTTCACGTTGGCGTCCTTGCCAGACTGTACCCCTACCAGAGCAGCCTCGACTTTCTGTTCAACGCCGTCGGGCAGAGCGACCTGGTGGAAAGCGATGCGCAACTGTCCGTTCCTTTTCATGCGCCGCGCGGGCTGCACTTGGCCGACTGAGCCCAGCAAACGGCTTCCCTGCGGGTAAAGCAGGTGATCACCATCAAACAGCGGGCGCGCGAGAACAGCTTCCACTTCCTGACCCTTCTGCGCCGTTGCCGACGACAACGCTGTGAGAAGACGGGCGTGTACCACGCTGCCTTCCGGTAAAGGGCCGCCGATAGAGGAGGCTTTGTCGGCAGAAAGGGTTTCACTTCCGAAATCGATGAGATCTTCGAGCTCCGCAAAATAGATTGTGCCCGCCGGGATGTACTGGGCATGGATGGGAAGCCGCGCTTCCGCGTAACGCTCGAGGCGGTGGACGCGGCCCGGCGTCTTGAGTTGCTGCATAGCGTTGTTCCACTGCTCGCGGGCCTGCCGCTTGGCTTCCTTCGTCTTCTCGGAAGCGACGTCCTTGGCGGACCTCTTCGGATCTTTATCTGGCGCGGTCACAAACTGCATCACCTGTCCGGAGCCCGGGGTCACGCTCGTGTGAATTGGCAAGTGTTTTCCATTGGGGAGCAACAGATCCGTAAAAGTGACCTCGACTTTGCGGATGGGTGTGAAGTCCGCATTCAGCCCCGCGAGCGTACGCCCGGCACCGGAGATGGACTCGATCTTCGTTACCTCGCCGCGTATCTCCGTTCCGATCGGCACGACGAGTTGATCGAAGGCGTAGATCGGATCCATCAGCCGCGCCGAAACGTTCTGTCCGACCCGTTTCACCCGCACTTCGCTCTCAATAGCAACCTGTAGTGACGTTTCTTTGGGCACGGTGAGGGAAACAAGCTGGGGAGGCACGGGCTGATCCGAACTCGCGGGACTCGTCCCCGGCGGCCGCGCTGATCCGGGGGACAATTGCGGGATGGGCACTTCCTGGGGAGTGGCCGGGACTTCCTGCTGGGCATAGATTCCCGCCACACTGGCGAACGTCATTAGCGCTGTCAACAGGATTTTTGGAACGGCCATGAGATTCTCCACATACAAACGAACTTCAAGCTTCCGACGACCTCGGCTCAGTGCCGATCTTCGGAGATAGATGCCAGATGTGAATACCTTTCTGCCGAATATTCAAAAACGTGACGAGCAAGAAGGTGCAAAGGACGCAGGATTTCGTGTCACTCCACGGGTGCCTTACCGTAAGTATAGTGCAAGACGGATTTCACGGCGGCCATTGCGGTTGGACTTTCTCTAAAGCCAAATTTTGTAATCGCGATATTGAATGCTGTACCACTTAGCCGTAAAGTTCTGTCAGCAACTCGTACGCTCGCCGCAGGTGCGGAATCACTATGCTGCCGCCGACCACCAGCGCCACGTTAATCGCTTCTTCCTGCTCGCCGCGGGTCGCACCCAGGCGATAGGACTGAATCACGTGATAGTCGATGCAGTCGTCGCAACGCAGGCTGGCGGAGGCGACCAGTCCCATCAATTCCTTGTATTTTGCTGGCAAAGCGCCTTCCAGATAGGCGTTGTGATCCAGGTTGTAAAAGCGCTTGACGAGGAAGTTGTCGGCTTTGTGGACGTTGTCGTTCAGACGGTTTCGGCTGTCCAGAAAACGGCGGGCGAGTTCGCTTTTTTCCGCCACTTGTTTATCGGAGAGGAGATAGGCAGGTTCCTTGCGGTCCTTGGTGGTTGGTTCCGTGGGCATCGGTTCAGTGGTCATGAGGAAAGATTAGCAGACGGTTTGCCGCCGCGGATGTGAGTGGCTGGATCGTAGAGTCCAATGCAGTTGACCATTCACGCACCATCTCGGTGCACACATTTCGCGGGCGAGGGCGCCCGCGCCACACGAGCTGTAACGCTTGCCCTTCCATCTATCGCCCGAAGGGGATATATTCCTAGGTCGCATTTGTTAGGAGGAATTCATGGCCACTCAAACCCGTCCCGAACCCCACGCCAAGAAATTCGGGGAAAACATCGAAAGCGACCTGGCGCTGGAATTTTTGCGCGTAGTCGAAAACGCGGCCATCGAGTCGGCGCGCACCATGGGCCAGGGCGATCGTCCGTTGAGCGATCAAGTGGCCACCGAGGCCATGCGCAAGACGATGGACACGGTCCCGATGCATGGCACGATCGTCATCGGCGAGGGCGAGCGCGACGATGCTCCCATGCTTTACATCGGCGAGCAGGTGGGTGGCCCCTATCCCGACGGCCGCGATTGCCCGCAAATCGACATCGCCGTCGATCCGCTGGAAGGCACCAACCTCTGCGCCACCGGTTCGCCGGGCGCGATCACGGTGCTGGCGGCTTCGGAGAAAGGCGGGTTGCTGCACGCTCCCGACTGCTACATGGAAAAAATCGTAGTCGGGCCATCGTGCAAGAACGCGGTCGAGCTGGACGCTCCCGTGGCCGTCAACCTGAAGAACATCGCGCGGCGTCTGCATCGCGGCGTGGAGGATCTGGTGGTGATCGTGCTCGACCGTCCGCGGCACGAGAAGCTGATCTCCGATATTCGGAAGGCGGGAGCGCGCATCAAGCTGATTGGCGACGGCGATCTTTCGGCGGGCATTGCCGCGGCAGTGATTGGAACCGGAGTGCACGCCGTGATGGGCTCGGGTGGCGCGCCCGAAGGCGTGATCACGGCGGCCGCAATCCGCTGCCTGAACGGATACATGCAAGGACGGCTGGTGATCGACAAGCCGGAACTGGAAGAGCGCATTGCCAAGATGGGGATTCGAGACAAGAACAAAATCTATGAGGCGGAAGACCTCGCTCCGGGGAAGCAGATGATTTTCGCTGCGACCGGCGTGACCGAGGGCGCGCTGCTGAAAGGCGTCCGTTTCTTCGGCGAAGGCACGCGGACTTCTTCCGTGATTCTGACTTTGAGGACTGGACGAGTGCGGTTTATCGAGAGCATCCACTTGGATAAGGGGCCGGATGTGCGGGTGCGGTTCTCGTAGGACAGCATTTAGGTCTGGGGATTTACGGCCGGTGGTGCGTCAGGTGATGCGTCAGAAGATAAACGGCGCTGGAGATTGAAATCACTGCCAGCAGCGAGCTTACCTTGTGAAGGGCGAGCAATTCGTCGCTTCTCGGTTTACCAAGACTCAGGAAGCTGCCCGAAATAATCAGGGCCAGAAAAAACAACCCGCCCGCGATCACCCCAGTTAGTTCGAGGCTGGTGAACTGCAGGCCCCGGTGCAGGTCACGAATGGTCACCACGGCGCAAAACAAGAGCGCGAGCGCCATCAGCTTATGGACCGCGGATATTCCACTGGCAAGTGGTTTCCCGGAGGGCCTGGGATCGCTGAGCCGGAGATCTCGGCTCATCCCAAGACCAGAAAACAGAACTCCGAAAAGGAGGAGTCCGGTGACCACCACGATGGACGCGTGAGCTCTCACTCGATCCTGCCTCACCAATCATAACTCGCGCTCCGCCCCTGCGGCCCTACGAGCGTTCCCCTATTTATTCTGCGCTACAATTGCTTGCTTCACGAGTCGGATGGCCAATCATGAAACGAAATCCTCGCATTGGTTGGATCGCACTCCTGCTGTTCTCATTAATCCCAGCCGTGCCGATCTGCGCGCAGCTTCAGCAGTGGCACGCTCGCGAAGTCTCGGACCCACAGGAACCTCGCCCTGAAGGTGTTTATAAGGTAGGCCATGGCGTCAGCGCTCCCCAGGCCACGTACCAACCCGACCCTGAATTCTCGGAACAGGCTCGCAAGATGGGATACGAGGGTACTTGCGTTCTGTGGCTGGTAGTTGACGCCAATGGGATGCCGCGGCAAATCAGAGTCGCACGGCCAGTGGGCATGGGACTCGACGCCAAGGCGATTGAGGCGGTGCAGCAGTGGAGATTCTCACCTGGGTTGAAAGACGGCAACCCGGTGGCCGTACAAATCAACGTCGAAGTGAATTTCCGTACGTACTTAAAGGGCGATGAACAGACGTTGTTTCAGAAGGCCAATGCGGGAGATGCCAAGGCGCAGTTCGAGATTGCTCAAATCCTGCTGGCCGATCCCTACTTCGCCAAGGACGACTCCAAGGGATTCGGCTTTCTGGAGAAGGCCGCCAAGCAGAACTTTCCCCCGGCCGAGTTCGCGATGGGGGAATATTTCGCATCGCGCAAGAATGATCTGGTGACGGCTTATGTATGGTATGCGCTCGCTCAAAAGAGCCACTACAAAGAGAGCGACCAAAAGCTGAAAGATGTGGCGGAGAAAATGACTCCCGAGCAGTTGGCCGAGGCACGTCGGCTTGCGGACAGCGGCGGTCCGCACTGAAGAACAGAATCACGGCTCGTCATGGGCAGAAAAGTGCGCCATCGAGTCTAGCACGCCTTGTCAAGCCCCGTTTGAGCCTCCAGAGATCGCCGAACTCCTTTCGTTTGTTGTCCCTGCCCGTCATGTACGTACATAAGTGTATGGTAAACAATATTTTGTTCGCCTATTGTACGCTTATTAGCACGCTCCGCTTCGGCAAAGCCATTCGTGTTTTCTTCCCCTATTGCCCTCCAACGCAAATATTGTACATACATAAAGTGTAACTACATAATGTTCCACGTGGAACATTATGTAGTTACACTTTGTGTACATACAATTCCGGGAAATCCAATCTGCGGGGTGGTGGACTAACGAGGATCATCCCAGGCTATCCTAAGACTTATCCAGCGTGACCGACCCGTCGCTGGTGTGCACGGTTAATCGGTTTCCGCCGCCATTGATTTTGCCGCGGACGTCGTGGCGGCCGAAGCTGCCTTCGACAGTAATGGGAATGTTGGTCGTGATACTTCCGTCGCTGGTGTGGAGTTCTATGTCCGCCGCCAGATCTGCCGGGATTCTGAGGGTCACTCTGCCATCCGAACTGCGAATGTCCCAAGGCTCCCGCAGTTGTGATCCGGGCCGTGCTTCCGCTTCAACACGGCCATCGCTGGTGCGCAGTTCTAGAACGTCGAACCGCCCGGAGACGCGTACCGAACCGTCACTGGTGTGGGCGCGCAGACTGCCATCCACATCATCGAGTTCAAGCCTGCCGTCGCCGGTTGTGAAATCCAGTTCGCCTCTTAGACCTTTCGCCGAGATGTGGCCGTCGCCGGTGTGGACGTTCACCTTGGCGTCCCGTGGCATGCGGATCTTCAGTTCGACGTGACGGTTGTCGATTCCAATGGAGAAATGGGTGTGCGGTTGCCGCAACTCGATGTCGACCGCATTTCCCTGTTGATGTTCCACGATTTCCACTCCGCCGGTTCCTATATGCCAGCCGCGGGTGGTTACGCGAGCCTCAATCTTGTTTTGATCCCAGGCTTCGACTTGGACGCTGGCGTCCCGGACTGCGACGTGCAACTCAGGCTTTCCGGTCAGGTCGTAGGTTTTTGTCCAATCGTCGGCGTAAGCGGAACCCGTGAAGGCGGTGAGGGCGAGCAGGGCGAGGAATGCAGGCAGGGAAGGTATGCGCATGGCGGCAGATCTCCATTATCCGGACACACTACGTCTAGTCAGACGTATGTACGGGCTGAGGGTTAGGGAAGTTCCATAAAGAACGGACGGGGACGGTTGCCCAGACAAGTAAGTGCTCCGGCCATTTAGGTTAGAATTGAAGCCGGCTGGGCCTGCATGGTGACACGAACAAAAATCGAATGGACCGACGCGACGTGGAACCCCGTTCGGGGATGTACGAAGATTAGCCCTGGGTGCAAGCATTGCTACGCTGAGACGTTCGCGGAGCGGTTTCGAGGTGTGAAGGGGCACGCGTATGAGCGCGGCTTCGATCTCCGCCTCGTCCCAGACAAGCTACTGGAACCATTTTCATGGCCTTCTCCGAGCATGGTGTTCGTCAACTCCATGAGCGACCTGTTCCACGAAGGCGTTCCAGATGACTATATTGTTCGCGTCGCAAAGGTGATGGAGAGCGCCAATTGGCATACCTATCAAGTTCTCACCAAGCGGTCAGAACGGCTTGAGAGAATGTTGAACAGCGTATTGTCGTTCGCAACCGCCAGCAGTCATATTTGGTGGGGCGTGAGCGTGGAGGACATAAAGTACGGGGTCCCGCGAATTAAGTGCCTTCGCAACACTCCTGCGGAAATAAAGTTCCTTTCCATCGAGCCTCTCCTTGAGAATATCGGAACTCTAGATCTGACGGACATTGACTGGGTCATAGTCGGTGGCGAGAGCGGACCGGGAGCTCGGCCGATGGAAGAAGGTTGGGTACAAAATGTTCTCTCCGAGTGCCGCCGCTATGGTGTGCCGTTTTTCTTTAAACAGTGGGGCGGAACGCAAAAGAAAAAGACGGGTCGGGAGTTACAAGGGGAAACTTACGATGAGTTTCCGTTTACCGCCAAAAATCCCATCCCTAACTTGAAGGAGCGGCGTATTATAGCTGGTGATTTGCAAGGCCTATTCTTAGGTGCACTATACGAGTAACAACCGAGAAAGTAACCTCGAAGAGAGTTCCCTTTTTCCTGACATGTCACCGATTGTTGGGAGGAAGATACGGCGTTACAAGCGTATCAGTCAGCCGATCTGGACTGAGAACAAAGCAAAATTCATTCAGGAGTATCTGCGGTTCTTCGTGCAGATCACGAAACATGGAGCATACATCGATGGGTTTGCCGGGCCGCAGTATTTCGACAAGCCAGATGCTTGGTCCGCTGCACTCGTGCTCGCAAGCGAGCCGAAATGGCTTCGCCACTTCTTCTTGTGTGAGATAACACAACGAGGCGTTAAGGCTCTTAGGAAACTGGTGGCGTCGCAACCCGAAGCGAGGGATAGACAGGGGCGACGAATCGTGCGCAACATCGAAGTTCTCCCCGGCGACTTCAACGCCAACGTCGATAAGATTCTCAAGAGCGGCAACATCAGTCAAAAGGAAGCAACTTTTTGCCTCTTGGACCAGCGGACTTTCGAATGCCATTGGGAAACTCTTAGGAAGCTAGCGAGATATAAGAAGACTCCGAACAATAAGGTCGAGTTGCTCTATTTCTTGGGCGTCGGGTGGCTGCACCGCGCCTTTTCTGGCATTCGAAAGAGAGACAAGGCGGACCGATGGTGGGGACGGGCTGATTGGAAGGAATTGAAAGAAAAGACGTCTTGGGAGATCGCTGATATAGTCCGCACGCGATTCGAGGAAGAATTGGCGTATAAGTTTGCGGCAGCCTATCCCATCTATGATAAGGCTAAGGGGAACAAGGTCATGTATTACATGATCCACGCCTCTGACCACGACGAGGCTCCGGCCCTGATGGTTCGGGCCCACCGCAGAGCTGTACGGTCGTTGCCGAAGGAAGTGCAAAGAGCTTTCAAGTTTGGGAGCCGCAGGCGCTAGACTCTCATTCGCTCGATCTGTCCGCGCACCTCCCATCTTGCCCTTATTAAGGGTTTCCCTTATTATGGGTACATGAATATCACGCTGTCGCTGGATGATGATCTGGTCCGGGAAGTTCGGAAGATTGCGGTTGAACGCGATACTACGCTGACCGGATTGGTGCGCGCGCACCTGCAGGAACTGGCTGCTGAACATGCGAAATCGGGGCGCAAGCGGCGGGAGTTGGAGGCGCTCGAACAGAGTTTCAAGCTGCTCAAGGTCAACGTAGGAAAAATAACTTGGAAACGGGAAGACCTGCATGAGCGGCGCTGACTTCCTGGACACGAATGTCGTCGTGTACGCCTACGACGAGCGCAGTCCGCAAAAGCAGGAAGTCGCGCGCCGTCTGCTCAAGGACGCGGTTAGCGGGAAGATCGTTATTTCGACACAGGTTCTGGCTGAGTTTGCCGCGACCATGCTGCACAAGGTTTCGCCGCCGGCCAGGGCGGACGCAGTCATGCGCGGGCTGGATGCTTTGGAGGCAATCCGGATGATCGTTCCCGACGCGGAGTTGGTTCGGCGGGCAGTCGAGGCGCGCGCGGCCTATGGCATCCACTTTTATGACGGCATGATCGTGGCGGCCGCCGAGCGAGCAGGCTGCAAACGCCTCTTGTCGGAAGATTTCAGTGCAGGCCAGGAGTATTTCGGCGTCACGGTGTCGAACCCGTTCCGTTAGTGCAGAGGGTACGGCAATGCAGGGGTCGTCCTAAGTTGTTGACAAATAAATACTTTACCTGTAAGTCCTTATTTCTCAAAGATCTGGCGAAAATTATCTCTAAGTCTTTGATTCCAAAAGACCGGGTCTAGGGGGGTCAATCACTTGCGCCTGCGTGGATCGTTCCATCGGCGCTTGCGCAATTCTCCTGCTACAATCGCTAGCTCTATGATTCAAGGGAACTTCCCGGCCCACAGAAACGTAGTTCTGGTGTGCTGTGGAGGACGGGTCGCGAATCGCCTTTGCCGCCCCAAAAGGGGCTTCTGATTTCGGACTACCGGTATCGCTAAAGCGATACCCTTTCAAAGCTAGCGCAGTTCGCGGAGTTTGGTTTTGGATGATGCCCAGGTTGTCGGATTGCTGGTCCGTCGCTGCGTTTCGGGCGATGCCGCGGCTTGGGAAGAAATTGTCGAGCGCTTTCACCGGCGGATTTATAACGTCTGCTACCGCTTTGCCGGGGATTCCGACAGCGCGCAGGACCTCACTCAGGAGGTCTTCATCAAGATGTATCGCACCCTGAATACTTATGACTCTGGTAAGGGCGCGTTTATGACTTGGGTAACCACGATTACCCGCAATCTTCTGGTCGATCATTTTCGGAAGTCGAAGGGCGACCGGATCACGGATTCCCTCGATTCGGCGCCTTCGGAGCGGGAAGACGCGCAGCCTTTGAGTGAGCAGATCGCGGATCAGGGATTGCCTCCGGATGCGGCGGTGCAATCGCGGGAGACGCGGGAAATGGTGCATTTGGCGTTGCAGAAACTGTCTCCGGAGCTGCGGGAGGCGGTGATTTTGAGGGATCTACAGGACATGGACTATCGGGAAATCGCTACGGCTTTGAGGGTTCCGGAGGGAACCGTCAAATCTCGAATTAACCGGGGACGAGCGGAACTTGCGCGGCTCCTACAACGTACATATAGGCAGGTGATGTGATGCCAGAGGAAACAAAACACGGACAGCCCAACGGACCTCGAATGGAATGCACGGAGTTCGAAGCGCTGCTTAGCGAGGCCATCGACGGCAACGGCGACGGCGAATTGAGCGGATTGAGCCCGGCTCGAATGGAGAGCTTTGAGGCTCACCGGCGCATCTGCGGGGTTTGTGGTCCGCTGTTCGCGGACGCGCAGGCGGGTCAGGCGTGGCTGCGATCGCTCGAACCAGTCGAGCCTCCGGCTGCTATGGTGCAGAGCATTCTGATGGCTACCAGCGGAGTGGTGAGCCGGCGAGCCCTGGCGGCGACTGCCGGTGGACGGACGACTCCGGTCAGCGAGCGGGTGCGGGAATGGTGGGATTCGTTTATCACTCCGGTGGCGGCCTTTGTGCGGCAGCCTCGGTTTGTGATGTCGTTTGGGATGATCTTCTTCTCGTTCTCGCTGGGGCTAAGCGCGATGGGAGTGAAGGCGACCGACGTGGCGAAGGTCGATTTGCGGCCGTCGGCTTTGCGGCACGCGTACAATGGCGCGCAAATCAAAGTGGTGAAGTACTACGACAATATTCGCTTCGTGTACGAGATCGAATCGAAGCTGCGCGAGCTGAAGCGGGCTAACACTCCCGCGGAACCGGGACCGCAGCAACAGAAAGAGAATCGAAAAAACAATACCAGTGGACAACCAGAGCAAAGACAGGATCGTAACTACTCCCAGGATTACAACCAGCCGGTAATGGCCGCGCTGCGGGGTATTTCACCTGCCGTGACGGGAACCACAAATCGGAGGTTTGTATGAACTGCGCCAATCATGCTGATGTATCGGCAGTGGCCTATTGCCGCACTTGCGGAAAGGCACTGTGCGCGAACTGTACACGTCCCGTGCGGGGCGTGATCTATTGCGAGGAATGCCTGGGAGCGAAGATGGAAGGAGTTCCCTCGGGGTCCGTTTCCGGCGGCTCCTCTTCCACGATGGGCGCACCGGCGACGATGGGCGCGCCGACGGCGTTTGGGCCAATTCCGCCACTACCGCCACCTCCGCCGCACATCAGCGGCAGCGGGCCGAACCCGACGGTGGCTGGAATTCTGGCTGGATTTTTTCCTTTCGGAGTGGGCGCGGTGTACACCGGCCAATATGCCAAGGGACTGGCGCACCTGGTGATCATAACCATGCTTTTTGTTGGGGCTAACGCCGGAGACCACGGGAGCAGTGAAGCTCTGCAAATCATCTGCGTCTTCGGCATCTTCTTCTTCTGGGTTTATCAGGTGATGGATGCGGTGCGCTCGGCGAAGGCGATTCAGATGGCGCAACCGGTGCCAGATCCATTTGGACTAGCGGCAACTTTCAGCGGCGGGGCAAAGATCGAGGCCAGCAAGATCCCGATGGGTGCGATCGTCCTGATTTTGCTGGGCGTGCTCTTTCTGCTGCATACGCTGGGCTTGACCGAATACGGACTGGACCGGTACTGGCCTTTGATTTTGATCTTTATGGGCGGCTGGATGTTCGCCCGCGCCTGGGGCTGGCTGGGACCGCCGCGGGATGCAGCTCGGGCAAGGGACAAGATGGCGCGTCACGGCTTTTCGCCGACGATGCAGAACCTGGCGGCGGCCGCGTCCTGCCAATGTGCGCGCTGCCGCACGCGGCGGATTACGGGTCCGGTGATCGTTTTCACCATCGGAGTCTTGTTCCTGCTGCAGAATCTCGACTTTGCGAACCTGCACTTTCACCGCACCTGGCCGGTAATTCTGTTGGTGGTTGGGGCGCTGAAATTGATGCAGGGAAGCGCCTCGGTGGAGGGACACATCTCGCCGCTGCCGGGCACAAACACGGCGGGAGGGCCGATTCCTCCTATGCCGCCGGTTCCACCGGTTCCGCCGGCCAGCGAGGTGAATCGTGGCTAGCCCAATGATGCCGCAGACTCCGCACGTTCCGCGACGTTCGCTTGCCGGTCCAGTGGTGCTGATCGTGATGGGAATCCTGCTCCTGCTGGGGACGATGGGGCTCATGGATATCCACCACCTGTGGTCGCTGTACGCGCGCTTCTGGCCGGCGCTGCTCATTCTGTGGGGAGTGCTGAAGCTGATCGAATACGAACAGGCCAAGCGCTACGGGCAGCCCACCCGGGGCATTGGCGTTGGGGGTGTTTTCCTCATGCTGTTCCTGATCATCACCGGACTGATTGCCACGCAGGCCTCGCATGTGGACTGGAAGAATCTCGGAAATCACATCCAGCTTGGCGATGACGAGGGACTCGACGAAATTTTTGGTGGATCGACCTTCGACTACAGCGGCGAAATCCACACGGACTTGCCGGCGAGTGGTAGCAGCCTGCACTTGAATGACGATCGCGGGACGATTACGGTCAATGTGTCTGACGACAAGAAGCTGAAGGTCTCCTGGCGCAAGAAAGTTCGGGCTGAAAATCAGCAGGACGCCGATCGCTACAATGCCAAGACCGATCCGCGCTTTACGCAAGCGGACAAAGTGGTCACGCTGGATGCCAACACCGGAGGAGCGGGAGACAAGAGCGTGACCACAGACATCGATGTCTATGTGCCATCGAATATGTCCCTGGTGATCGTCTCGCGGCGAGGCGACATCACGATCGCGGGGATGACGGGTGCGGTTGACATCAACCACCAGCGCGGCGAAGTCAACGTTAGCGACCACACCGGGAACGTGGCTCTAACGCTGGAGAATAGTTCGGCACGGCTGGAGCATGTGAAGGGCGATGTGACCGTTCAGGGCAGAGCCAACGAAGTAGCGATCGAAGATGTGGATGGCACGCTTCACCTGAGTGGCGAGTTTCAAGAGAGCGTGCGTCTGGTGCGGATTGGGAAGACGGTGACCTTTCATTCCTCGCGCACGGAAATGGAATTTTCGCGGCTCGATGGCCGGCTGGATCTGGATTCGGGGGACTTGCGCGCCGATTCGCTGATCGGACCCATGCGGCTGACTACACATTCGAAAGACATTTCTCTGGAAGGCGTGTCGGGCGACCTGCGCCTGGAAGACGAAAACGGGTCGGTGTCAGTCGGGCTGTACAAGCCGGGAAACATCCAGATCGAAAACCAGAAGGGCGACGTCACGGTTACGATTCCGCCGGGTACGGCATTTCAAGTGGAAGCGCGCGCGCATCGAGGAGAGATCGAGAGCGACTTCGACGAATTGAAAATCGAAACTTCGGGCGAGCAGGCTAGCGCCGCCGGTTCCATTGGAACGAATGGCCCACGGTTGGCGTTGAACGCAAAAGGAACGATTGAGATCCGCAAAGGGACGGTTGCGGTGGTGGCGCCGGCCGCGCCGATTCCGCCCTCCGCGCCGGCGAAGCCAGGCAAGCCCGCGAAGGCCTTGCCGGCTCCGAAAGCTAAGCCGGTGGAAAGCGAAAACTGAAGAGCAGCGGACCGTTCAGAAACATCGCTCACGATTGCGTTGCTAACTGAAAAAGTTTTCACATCCATCATCCGGAGTTGGTAAAAAAGACGCGAATTTTGGTAATCGGAGTTACCAGCTGAACCGGAATTAAGAAAACTGATCCGCGGCGGGACTTCGATCCCGCCTTTTTTATTGTGCGCAAGAGCGTCAAAACCTCCTCCCCGCTCGCAGCGGTAAACCCTCCACCCCATCACGCCAAAACCGGGCGGGTTGGGGACCCGGCGCTGCGCCACCCAAGGGCGTAAATCAAAGGTAACAACCTCGGTCGCCGCTGCCGTGGATATTCACCCTTCGGCTTCGCTCTGGGCAGGCTCTTGTGCAAAAAAGCGCAAGGATGAGGCACCCAGCGGCCTAAATAAGCGCAGCCAGGCCCGCATGTTAGATTCGAATCATGCGCTGGATTTTGCAAAGACGGTCCCGGGCGCTGCGCTTTGTTTTTGCGGCGAACGTGATCTCCATGCTGGGGAGCGGAATGAACTCCGCCGCCGTTGCCTGGACGATTTTGCAGCGCACTCATTCCGAGATGGCGTTGGGGACGTTTGCGGCGCTGCAAACGATCCCGGCGATGCTGATGCTTCCTTTCACCGGCGTGATTATCGATCGCGAAGACCGGCGCATGCTGGTGATGTGGCTGGATGCAGGGCGCGCCGTCGTGATTCTCACGGTGACGGTGCTTGCGTTTCTGCACCGGGTGCAGGTGTGGGAACTCTACCTGATGAATACGATGGTGGCGGCCGGCTTCTGGATGTTCTGGCCGACGATCACCGCGTTGATTCAGGAACTGACGCCCGAGGGCGAATTCGTGCATTCGAATACTTTTCTGCTGGCGGGGGTGCAGGGGGGATGGCTGATCGCCGGCGCGCTGGTTGGATTTGTTTATGAACATATTGGGCTGGGTGGAGTGCTGCTTATCGACGTGAGCACTTATGTGGTTTCTTTCGCCTGCTACTTCGCGGTGCGGCAAGGGCGGCATGTCGTGCCGCGGGCCATCGAATTGCGTCACGATCTGGAAGCGGCGGAAACCGCGCTGGGACGCTTTTTGCGGGAGATGCGCGAGGGGCTGGTGTTTCTGCGCGAACACCCCAGCGTGGTTCTGCTGGGAACGAGCTGGGCTTTGTTTCTGGGCGCGATGACGACGGGAGTCGTGGTTACGGGGCCGCTCAGCGATCGCATCTTTCATTCCGGAGCTATGGGATACGGATGGCTGAACGCGGGCTGGGGTGTGGGGGCATTCCTGAGCGCTCTTTATACCCCAGCGCTGATTGCGCGATTGGGATCGCGCAGCGCGATTGCGCTCGCCATGCTGTTGCTGACGCTGACCATGGCCTTTGCCCCGTTTTCCCCCTGGCTGGCGCTGGCGGTGCTGCTTTATGGAGTGATGGGATCGGCGCGCGGGGTTAGCGGCGTCTCCATGAATACCAGCCTGATGGAGCAGGTGCCGCCGCAGTTCATGGGACGCGTGCAGAACACGTTTTATTTCTTTGGCACGTTTCTGCAAGTCGGACTGGGGCTGGTGGTGGGGTGGATTGCGTCGCGGATCAGTCTGGCGGCCGGGTTTGGGGTGATTGCCGCGGTGTACGCGATCGCGTTTGGCGCCGCCTGCTGGCCGATTCGCGCGACGAAGGCTGTGGCCGCGGCAGCGCCGTGACTAGACTGCAGGGGTTATGTGGGGCGGACACTCTTGTCCGCTGCCGTTGACGTTGATTTTGAATTTGATCTTGAAGGTCAAAACCAACACTAAGATCAAAAGCGGCGGACAAGGGTGTCCGCCCCACGCGAATCGACTTGCTGGTATTCTTTCTTTTCTTCCGGGAGATTCATTCATGTTTGAGGACTTGAAGGGGCGGACGGCGGTTGTGTTTGGCGTGGCGAACAAACGCTCGATCGCCTGGGCAATTGCGCAGGGATTGCACGCGGCAGGAGCTAATCTCGCCATCACTTATCAGAACGAGCGGATGGAGTTGGAAGCTAAAGACCTGATCCTTTCGCTGCCGGGAGCGGAAGCTTTCATGTGCGACGTTTCGAGCGATGCGGCGATCGCGAGTCTGTTTGAAAAGCTGAAGCAGCGCTACGGGAAATTGCATGTGCTGGTGCATAGCGTGGCCTTTGCTCCGGCGGAGGAACTGAAAAGCGACTTTGACTTCGTCAACACTACTCGCGAAGGCTTTCGGGTGGCACAGGATGTGAGCGTGTATTCGCTGATTGCGGTGTGCCGGGGAGCGGCTCCGCTGATGGAGGACGGGGGCAGCGTCATCACCATGAGTTATTATGGGGCGGAAAAAGTTGTGCCCCACTATAACGTCATGGGCGTGGCTAAAGCGGCGCTGGAATGCACGGTGCGCTACCTGGCGTACGACCTGGGGAGGCGGAAGATCCGGGTGAATGCGATCTCGGCCGGCCCGCTCAAAACGCTGGCGGCGCGCGGCATCGCGGGGCTCGGAGACATGCTCAAAGGACACGCCGGGAAGGCGCCGCTGCAGCGGAATGTGGAAGTTGGCGAGGTGGGCAGCACGGGCGTGTTTCTTGCCTCCGACGCCAGCTCGGGGATCACGGGCGAGGTCATCTACGTGGATTGCGGATACAACATTATGGGATTCTGAGGGATTGTCGAAGTCAGAAGTCAGATTGCAGAAGTGAAAACCAAGGCGAAATCTGACCTCTACAATCTAACCTCTTGCCTTACTAGTTAACAGTTTGATTACTCCCGTCACATTGTTGACAAATATTTGACAAAAATCCCGGGATAGCACGCGGTAAGCTTAGCTTCTATGAAGTACCAGCGGATTTTCTGTTTGTGTGTCTGGATAGCGTTGTTGGCGACACCGTGTTTTGCGCATCACATGGCGGTCGTAGTCAACAAGGACAACGTTGCTCAAAACTTCAGCTCGGCTCATCTCGCTAAACTCGTCAGAGGCGAGGTGAAGAAGTGGCCGGACGGGAAGGATGTGGTGCTGGTCTTGCACAACTCGTCGCCAGACGAGACGGTGACGTTGGAACATCTGACCAAGATGAGCGCGGCAGAAGTGAAGGCGGTGCTCGCCTCGCATAAGGATGCGATCCGGACGGTGGCGTCGGATGCGGATGTGATCAACGCGGTCGCGTCGACACCGGGCGCGATCGGATTTGTCGAGGAACGATCGATCACCGATCGCGTTGGCGTCGTCAAGGTGGACGGCAAACTACCCATGGAAGCGGGGTATTTGCCGCATTAGCCCGCTACAGGGAACTCCCTGCGCCTGCCACGTACCAACCCTGTGCGAGGAATTGTTCGATCGAGCGTTCCTGAACTCCTTCCTGCACCCGCAGCTCGTCATTCAGAAAATGATAGGAAATGCTGCCGCGGTCAACGTCGATGCGGTCGATGCGAACGCGATTGCCGTCGTGATCGGCGCAGATTAAGCCAACTACCAGATCGGGGTCACTGGCCTTCCTCATGGTTGCTTGGATCTTGGGAACCATCACCAAATTGGATGAGACGAGTCGCAGTAAAGAATCGATTAGCGCTATTGCCCGGTTCGCATGTTTTGCGCCACAATCTCTATATGCGTTCTCGCGCCCTGGTATTTGCCTTTTTCGCCGCAGCCATGCTGTTCTCTGTGATGCGGGAATGGAGCGCGCCCGTAGGCTGTCCTCGGGTGGAAATCACGCGCAGAGTTCATTCCCAGTAGCGCAATATCAATGCTGCTGCTTTCTTAGTCTCCGGCGAATATCGGGCCAGAATTCCTTGATCACCAGGGTAAGCGTGTCGTAGCCCACCTGCGATCCCCACACGCTGGCGCTGTTCGTCCAGGTGCGGTCACTTTCGACATAGGGTCCGTGAGGATTATAGGGCGGGTGGGGGTGGTAACTGTAAGTGGAAATGAAGGACGCAACGGCGGCGCCAACAATCTCGGAGTAGTTGAACTGACTGTTTCCGGAGTCGGTGCGAGTGACGAAGATCCTGCTGACGGCGTACCCGGTGCGATTGAAGAAACCGCCGTGGCCTTTCTGAAAGTAGCGTGGATCCTGGCGGAGCATGGAAGGAAAGATCGCGCCCACAAAAAAATTCTCGATGGTGCCATCGGCGGCGTAGGCTCCGTAGCGCTTGCCATACGCTGCCCAGCCTTGTCCGTAGCCGGGCTCACAGTTCTCGGCTTGACATATTGCGGAGAGTGCACCGTACCAGACAATCTGAATGGGATCGAACGAGCCCTGGGCGACAACCTTGAATTTCTGCCCGGCCGTCAGCGGAGGGACTTGGCCGGCATTCTCCAAGGTCAGGAAGTTGGGGAGCGCGAAGAAAAGCCGGTCTTTGGATGTGCCGGAGGATGTGCCGGACTGGTCGGCCGTCGCGTTTTGTTTCTCCTGGCTGTCCTTGCCCTGGCTTTGTCCCTGAGTTTGATCGGCGGTTTGGGCCGGGGACGGCTTGGCTGGCGCAGCCTGTTCCGGGGCCTGCGTCGGTTGCTGCGGGGTGGACTGATCCGCGTCCGAAGTTTGCGGCTGGCTCAAAGTCTGTGCGTTGCAAAACGCTCCGGAGATCAACAGCAGCAGGCAGATGAGTGCGAAATGAGCGGGCTTCAACTTAATTCTGGCTCCAGATTCTAGTGGATCGAAATTCGCCGCGCGGGCAATATTGGCGATACTGATCGCGTTCTTCGCCTTTCCGCAGCTTCCATCTATTGTTCTACGTTTTAACAAATCCTTACCACAGGGGCACGGGGGAAAACCTAAAGACTCGTCGATTCGGCGGTGCTCAGCAGATGGTCACCTGAATTCTGCGACCGGATTCCCCCACGTGCTCTTGCTCTCGTACTTGCTCTAAGACAATTTCGACGTTCTTGTCGCGTTGGAAACGAGGGAACGTCTCTCCCCACTCTATCAGTAAGATGCAGTTTGGGGCGAGCAAGTCGTCGAGGCCTAAGGTATCCAGATCGCGCTGGGTATCGATCCGGTAAAGGTCGATATGGTAGAGGGTGGCGCGGGGTCCGCGATATTCGTGGACGAGAGTGAAGGTAGGGCTGGTGACGTCTTCGGCGCGGGCGGCTTCGAAGCCTTCGGCGATTCCCTTGACCAGAGTCGTTTTGCCGGCGCCGAGGTCGCCGCGGAGCAGCACGATCAGTGGCGGCTTCAGTTCCGCGGCCAAGCTCCGACCGAAGGCAATCGTCTCCTCCGCAGAATGAGTGATGGTCTCGGTGGTCATCCCGGAGGACAGTATAGCGAGAAGGCAGGTGTCAGTTGCCAGGTCTCAGGTGTCAGGTGTCAGGGTCTCCGGAAACCATGGCTGGGTTTGTTTTTCCTGCGACCTGAGACCTAAGACCTGCGACCGGATTCAGAAACCGGTCGACGTCTGCAATTGCTCGCTGGCGGAGTCCAAGAAGGTGCGGTCGAGCGCGGTATCGAGAGCCATGCGCAGCTTACGGTGATCGTCGTCGCCCAGCGCGATGAAGCGGAACGGCTGCAGGCACGCGCTCTGGAACTTGCGCGTCGGGTGCAGCATTTCGGCCATGCCGCAGATGGCGCCCGAGCGGGTATGGAAAGCGATTTCCACGAAATCGCCGGTGGAAAGCTCGTGCTGCAATTGGAGCAATCCGCCGTTGATGGAAATGGTTTGGAGTTTTGCGCGCGCCCGCTGGCCACCTTCGGCCACAACTGCGGCCGTTACGGATCCATTGAGGTGTACTCGGGGTGAACGCCGGTTGGCATCGGTTAGGGGGAAGTGTGTCATAGCCAAGGAAACTATGCCATGCCGGCGAGCGTAAGGGCAGATTACGAAAGCGCCTGCGCATCGACGAAAGCGGCTATGCCCAAGCGTATGAACTACTAGCGGGCTCGATCGGTTTTGCCCGTTCTCCAAGTTTGCGATAATAACGGCAGTAACTTTTCGGGCTGGCGTCGGTGGAGTACCTTGGTGCAGTAGGACGCTGATACGACGAAGTTTGCGCGATGTAAAAGGCGGTCAGGAATATGGGGATGGCGAAAGTGCGGAGATGGCAGTCTGCTGTGGCGGCGATTTGCCTGGGGTTAACGCTTTTGACGGGGTGCTCGCGCGATCCGAACGTGCGCAAGCAGAAGTATCTGGAAAGCGGGCAGCGGTTCTTCGACAAAGGGCAGTACCGGGAAGCAGCGATTCAGTTTCAGAACGCGATCCAGGTCGATGAGCGTTTCGCCGACGCGCACTACAAGCTGGGACTAACGGCCATGAAGATGGAGCAGTGGCCAGTCGCCTATGAAGAATTCTCGAAGACCATCGAAATCCACCCCGATCAATATGCCGCGCAACTGGATCTCGCTAATCTGTTGATCATGGGGCGGCAGTACGGCGAGGCCAAGCCACATCTCGATCTGCTGCTGCAAAAGCAGCCCAGCAATCCGGATGTTTATATCGCACTTTCCAATTACCACTCCGGTGTCAGCAACCCGACGGCAGCGCTGGCGGATCTGCAGACGGCGATACAACTGGATCGCAATCGCTACGACTCGTACCTGGATCTGGCCGTGCTCCAGATGCGCGGGCAGCAGTTTGATGCCGCCGAGGAGAATTTCAAGAAAGCAGTCGACCTGAGCCCTAAGTCCACGAATGCGCTGGTGTTGCTGGGGAACTACTATCAGACTCGAGGACGGTTTCCGGAGGCGGAGCAAACCTACCGGCGGGCGATTGCGACAGCGGCCAACGATCCCAGCCCAAGGCTGTCGCTAGCCGGCTTGTACATGGCGGAGAACAAGCCGGCCCAAGCAGAGGACTTGCTGCGGCAATCGAAGAAGGATTTTCCGGATAATCCCGTGGGCTACCGCATGCTTGGGGACTTTTACTACGCGAATAACCAAATCGACAAGGCCACGGATGAATATGTGCAGTTGTATCGGGATCATCCCAAGGATCCGATCGTCAAGAAGAATTACATTCAACTGCTGATTCTGAAAGACCGGCTGGACGATGCCCGCAAGCTGAACGACGAAATTTTGAAAGAGAAACCGGATGACGAGGACGCCCAGGTTTACAAGGGCGAGATCGAGATTCGCGGCGGCAAGGAAAGCGATGCGGTCAATACCCTGCAAGGGGTATTGAAGAATAATCCGGACAATGCCATCGCGCATTATCAGCTGGGTCTGGCCTTGGACCAACTGGGGAATAGCAACCGGGCCGAAGCGGAGTGGCGGGATGCGGTTCGGCTGCATAATGAAATGGTGGAAGCGCATCGAGCGTTGGCGGGAATTGCCATCCACCGGCGCGATCCTGCCGGGTTGGCGCAGGAAGCGGACCAGATCATCGCGCTGCAGCCAGGATCTCCGGACGGATACCTGCTGCGCGGAGTGGCTGAGATCGATCGCAAGGATTTCGCACGGGCGGATGAGTACTTACATAAGTCGATCCAAGTGCAAGCCAACAATCCCGATGCTTATGTGCAGCTGGGCAATTTACGGATGGTCGAGAAAAAGTTGGACGAAGCGCAAAAAGCCTACCAGCAGGCGCTCGATCAGGATCCGAATTCCACCGATGCGCTGGGCGGCGTGCTCAACGTGGATCTGCTCGAGCATCAACCGGACCGCGCCATCGCCGCGGCCAGGACGCAGGTGTCGAAGTACCCGAAGAGTGTGGGGTTTCACATCATGCTGGGCGCCCTCCTGGTGGAACAAAAAAAAGATCTGACGGGGGGAGAACAGGAATTCAAACAAGCCCTGGAACTGGATCAGAAAAGCAGCGAGGCAAGGGTCAAACTCGGCATGGTAGAGAACCAGCGTGGCGCTACCGACCAGGCGCTTGAAACCTATCTCGAGGGTTCCAAGATTAATCCCAAGGTCGTGGTATTTTACCTGCTGGCGGGTGGCATCTACGAGAACAAGCAGGATTGGGATCACGCCAAGGAGCAGTACCAGAAAGCACTGGACATTGAGCCGGAGAATCCGCTGGCCTCCAATAATCTTGCATACGTGATACTGCAGCAGGGCGGCAATGTGGACGTCGCTTTCGCCATGGCACAGACGGCGCGGCGCCAGTTGCCCGACAACCCGAACTCTGCCGATACGCTCGGCTGGGCTTTCTATCACAAACATGTTTACGGATCGGCCATTACGCTTTTCAAGGAAGCGGTGAAAAAGGACCCGGACAACCCTCTCTTCAACCTCCATCTGGGACTGGCGTACGCCAAGAGCGGCCAGATTGCGCTGGCACGGCAACAACTCGATCGATTGGAGAGGATGAAGCCGAATTCCCCGGATGTGGACCAGTTACGGCAGGCGCTGGCCGAGGCCAAAGGATAAAAGATTGCGAGCGATACCTTTGACGGACTTACCTCCCAAAGGAACCAAACCGGGTACGTGCGCCGGGCAACGATTCTGTGCAAAATGTGAAATTCCGGGTTGAACCGGGTAATTCTTGCTCTCCGGAATGGCCACCCTCCCCTTGGCCAGCTCTTAACTGGCGTCTTTGCACTAGGTTGCTTTGGTGATTTGCTTGCGGTCCGAAAAGACCAGTAGAACAGCTCCTGAGTCTATCCATTTATGGCAGAAGCTGCCGATCAGGTCCAACACGAGTTTTGGCGGGCACCGATGCCAGCGTCCGGATCGGTCGCCCCTGCGGAACGGCGTTCAACCTGCCCCTGCGGAACTGAGTTTATCGTTGGTTCAATCTACTGCCACGTTTGTGGCGCGCGGCGTCCCGAAGTTGGGGTGAGCGCTGCGCGCACGCTGGAAATCCCAGGCCGGGCTGAACTGGCGTCGCTGGGAGAGCGGTTGGGGCTTACGGCGGCTGCCACCATCCCCTTTCTGGTAGGCCTGCTCTGCGGGCTAGCCGCCTTGACGGTGGGCGTGTTTTTCAGTGCCCGAACCCTGCTCGACTGGCAGGCAATCCAATTGTGGCGCATCGAGTGGCTGTTGGCCGCGATTGCCGCCTTCGTGGTTGGGTTGCTGCTGAAGAAATAGCTCTCAGCCGTCAGCTCTCAGCTTCCATCAAGCAAGACAGCGCTCAGACCAGTTCTAGCTTTTTGGGTAGGCGTGTTCCTCGGGGGCCGCCGTGCTGGGCCTTCTTTGCTGGCCCATGCGGTAGAGATGGTGCAGTGGACCTATTCCCTTACCCAAGGGGTGGGCACCGGCAATCGCGGCCAAAACATACACTTTGGAAAGCAGAACCGCCTCGGGTAGCCCCCGCCCGAGCGCGAGGTGGCAGGCGAGCGCGGTCGCGAACGCACATCCTGTTCCATGGGTGGAATTCGAACGCTGACGGTTGGCCTTGAATATCTCCGTTTGTCTGCCGCGCGCCGTGGTGAAGCTGAGGAGGTCGGTTGCCTTCTCCAGATGGCCGCCGGTAATGACCACATTCGCGGCTCCCATATCGTGCAGACGCGCGGCTGCGGCGCGCATCTGGTCTAGATCGGCGACCTCCAAGCCGGTCAGGACGCTCGCCTCGTCAAGGTTTGGCGTGATGACCTCCACCAGCGGAAGCAGCTTTTCGACCAGGAGCCGGGTTCCGGCTGCGTCCAATAAATCCGCTCCGGAACTCGACTTCAGAATGGGATCGAGGACGACATGAGACCGCCTAGGTTCCTCCGAAAAAACCCGGGCCAGAAAGTCCGCGACCACCTCGACCACCTTCGCGTTTCCCAACATGCCGATATGGACGGCTTCCACGGTTAGGTCCGAAACCAGTTCCTCCAAAGTCTCGCCAACGATCTTGGGATCTACCGCTTCGACCCGGCGCACTCCCTGGGTCGACTGGACGGTGAGCGCGGTGATGCAGGAGACGCCATAGCACTCATGGGCGGCGATGGTCTTAATGTCGGCGGTGACGCCAGCGCCCGAGGAAGGATCGAAACCGGCAATCGTCAACACTACGGGTGGAGTCACGGGCATGGCGTCACTCTAAACCCAAAGTTCGCACAGGGGAACAGCACTTCCGGGGATTCGCGGGCGAAAGGGCGCGGACAGATGCAGGTTCTCTGCCGTCGGATTTCCGAGGCGTTGAGATTACCAATCTGCCATCAAGCCTCACCGTATCTTATTGATTGTAAACATATTATTACGATATTCATGTAAGTATAACATTCCATAGGAAGTTGCGAGAATTTTGCCGGACTCCGTTTTTTATAGTAACCAGTCATGCAATGATGAGCTCTTCCTATTTTCAATGACATGCGATGAAAACCCATGTTTTTCATGGGGTTAAGTGATTGATTAATTACCATTTAGTTAATGATCTACGGGATTTTTCCCATTGACACTTCCTCCCCGAGCCCGTAGCATCGTCGAATCGTCTGACCAAAGGAGCATACGACCAGAAAACGACTTTCCAAGATTGAGAGGTAATCGAATGCGACGTTTAGCCGAAGGCCTGGCGGTGATCTTATCCGTTGCCAGTCTGGGGGCCGGAGCCGCATCCGGGCCAAGCAGCCTGGAAGCCGCCAAGGTCAGAAAGCCACTGGTTGGAACAACGACCAGCGGGCAAAAAATAACGAAGTCAGGCAGCCATAAGCCGAAGGCCTATCAAGTAGGCACCGCATCCTGGTACGGAGAACAGTTCCAGGGCAGGCAAACTGCGAGCGGAGAGCCCTTCGACATGCACGATTTCACGGCCGCTCATCCCAGCCTTCCGCTGGGTTCGTTGGTCAAAGTTACCAACCTGAGGAATGGCAAGGCCGTCGTGGTGCGAATCAATGATCGCGGTCCGGTAGTGGAAGGGCGCATCATTGACGTTTCCTACACCGCCGCGCAAGCGTTGGGCTTCAAAGAGCGCGGAGTGCAAACCGTCCGGCTGGAACTCTACCAGCCTAGGGATTCGCGTCCAGATTACAGGAAGACGACAGTGGCGCTGCTACAACCTGCAGCCAGTCTCGAGTAATTTCCCCATACAAGCGACAATGAGAGTCTGAAACATACTGCTGGTTTTCTTGTCTTTGCATTTGATATAAGAAGACAAGGCAAATAGCGTTGGGAGACTCGATATGCCGCTGGAAGTCGCCCCTACTGTAGCCAAAGGTGCGAGAAGTATGGATCCGCGCCAGCGTCTGATTGTTGCGTTAGATGTGTCTACAGCTGCGGCCGCCCGGAAGATCGTGGCGGCTGTCGGCGACTCTGCCCATGCCTATAAAGTGGGCATGCAGCTCTACACTGCCGAAGGTCCCGCGGTGGTTCGCGAACTGGTGGATTCGGGACGGCGCGTTTTTCTCGACCTCAAATATCACGACATTCCAAACACAGTGGGAGCGGCCGTGCGCGAAGCGGCGGAGCTGGGCGTGAGCATGCTGACGGTGCACGCCTCCGGAGGCGGAAAGATGTTACGTGCCGCAGTCGAAGCCGCGCAGGCGGTCGATTCCGAAGCGCTGGTTCTGGCCGTCACTGTGCTCACCAGCCTGGATGACGTGGAACTGGGCAAGATCGGTCTGCGCGGAGGAGTGCTCGAACAGGTGCTGAGACTGACCGCGCTGGCCCGTTCGAACGGATGCAAGGGAGTAGTCGCCTCGGCGCAAGAAGCCGCCGCGTTGCGCGAGGAATTTGGCCACGAGTTTACGATTGTCACGCCAGGAGTGCGTCTGGCGGGGACCGGACCTCATGACCAGGCGCGGGTCGTCACTCCAGCGGAAGCGATTGCCGCGGGAGCGTCGCACATCGTAGTCGGGCGCCCGATCACGGAAGCCGCGGACCCAGCAACTGAGGCGCGGGCGATTCTGGGGCAGATCGGGTAGATCGAGTTCTCAGTTCCCGGTTCTCAGTTCTCAGCAAAAAACAAGGTTCACAATACCGGAAGGGGCACGAGTGGTGCTCGCGCCTTCTTATTTTCTTAGAACTGAGAACTAAGAACCGGGGACTGACTTCTCACAATTTTTCAAAGAATTCGCAGGTGGAGCAGGAAATGTAGATTCCGCCGGGGACGCCCCGCTCGCGGTCTTTCATACGTTTGACGATGCGGGTTTCCTTGCCGCACTGGGGACATGCGGTCGATTTCGTGGTATCCATGACCTTTTTCCGGTCGGCTGTCTTCGCAATTTTTGCCATGCCATCTCTCCTGACAGGAATGTGCCGCCAGCCGGAGGGCTGCGGTTCTACCTGGTAATTGGGGAGTATCGTCGATGGGCGACCGTCGTCGGTTGAACAACCAGCGCCGGTTTCGAAACTGCCCGGCAGGATCGACCCACTGTGAAGCGGTGCACTGTACTCGCCTCTAGAATCTTACACGAATTGCGAACGCGAGGTGGGAGCGAGGCCGAAAGATTCGGATGCTTCGTTCTTTTCGAACGAATAGCGCTGCGTAAAAAGTGAAGAGGACCGATTGCTCGGCCCTCTTCAGGTTGGTTCCCAGCAATTTGTGACAACGTCAAGCTTACGGAGCAGTGACCGTTAGCTTGACCTTTGTCTTTTTCGTCAGCGATCCATACGTGCCCTCAATGGTGATGGTCGACTTCCCGGTAGCTGCCCCGTCACCTACCGTCAGCGTCAAGGTGCTGGTGGAAGTAGTCGGGTTGGGACTGAACGACGCGGTGACTCCGCTGGGCACGCCGACAGCGGTCAGATTGACCGCCTGATCGAAGCCGCCTGTTGGATGGACCGTGATGGTACTTGTTCCGCTGCCGCCTTGCGCAACGGTCAAGCTGCTCGGCGACGCCGTCAGCGTGAAGCTGCCCAGCGCTTCCACCGTCAACGTGAGCGTGGTGCTTGCGCTCAGGCTGCCGGAGACTCCCTTGATGGTGATGGTGTACGTCCCTGCCTTCGCCGTTTTGGCTGCGGTTAGAGTCAGGGTGCTGGTGGGGAATGCCGGGTTCGGATTGAACACAGCGGTAACGCCTGCCGGAACTCCGGAAGCGCTCAGCGTCACATTGCTGTTAAATCCATTCACCCCGGTAATGGTGATGGTGCTCTGACCGCTGGCTCCGCCTTTCGCGATGGTGACTGAGCTCGGTGAAGCGGCGAGGGTGAAGCTCTGCACCAAGGCCTGCACGGTTAGGCTGAGCGTCGTGGTGTTGGTCAAACTACCGGACACGCCCTGGATCGTCACCGTGACGGTTCCGGCGGTGGCCGTCGGGGTAGCCGTCAAGGTTAGCGTGCTGGTATTCGTGGCGGGATTCGGATTGAAATTCGCGGTCACGCCGTTGGGCAAATTCTCGGCAGAAAGAGTGACGCTGCCGCTGAAGCCGTCCTGCGGAGTGATCGTGATGGTGGTGGTCGCCTGGCCGCCTTGCGTGACGGTCACGCTATCCGGATTCGCGGACAAAACGAAATTTGGTCCGGTAGGAGCCAATGCATTGATGAACGCAGCGCCGTTCGGACTGCCCCAGCCGCCGCACATGTTGTAACCCGCTACGCAGGGAAAACCGTTGCTGCCGTTGGCGTCACTGGTGATGTCGTGGAAATAGGCGTCACTGTTGCCCAGATTCAGCGAATACATGAATGCATCAAAAAACCCGGGCGGCGGATCGCTGTTGGCAGCGGCCTGTTGATTGGCTAGAGCCAGGTAGCCGGCCCACATCGGGGCGGCAAAGCTGGTCCCACCGTATTCGTTGGCCGAACAGGCCGTCTGGTCGGCGCAGACGTAGAAAGTGAAATTGGAGTTGGCCGCAACGTCTGGGACGTCCCGAAAGGTTGTGGAACATTCCCCGCCCTCGTTGGCACATATGGTAGCCGCAGCCAACTGCCATGAGGGGATATCAACGTTGCTCCCCCAGCCGCCGCCACCGTCGGACCAAACGGTCTCCGAAGCCCAGGGGCCGCCCGGACCGGTTGTGGTCAAGTCCGTGCCGCCGACAGGGATGGTGTATTGAGAATTCATCGGCCATGGCGCCTCGTGCGTATACCCGCCGCTGTCGCCGGCCGCTTGAAAGAAACTCTGACCCTGCACCGCCATCTTCTCGAAGTAGGGATCGTCACCGTTGACGTTCGGCGTCCAACTCCACGAAGAACTCAAGTTCAAAGGCAACGGAGTGTCCGAAGACATGCCGCTCAAGATGGCAGTGTCGCTGGAACCCACGTAAATGTACACCGTGGTTACCCCCGGGGCCATGCCGCCCGCCTGAGTAATGTCAATGGTCTGTTCGGTGTCGTCGCAGCTGGGTTCGGTGCAGTTGATGCTGGTGCCATCCGTGGAAATACCCGTGACTGCGAAGGTTCTGGTTTGGCCGGCGTTCTTGTAATAGGTGTTGACGTCGGCGATATCAAATCCGGCAAACTCCAGCAACCCGATATTCTGGCCGGAGCCAGTGAGCGCCGTTGCTTCGTAGTAGGCAGCGCGCATGTCGCTGCCGCAGAAAGATTTGTCAGGGCAGGAGCCAGTCGTCGCTTGGGAGACTTCGGGCTTCACCTTCGGATCTCTATGCACGAACAGGGGACGCGGGATCGAATAGTTATCCAAGCCCGAGATATGCTGGAGTTGGGCCGACAGGTCGACGGTCGGCTCGCGGTCGGGAGAGTAGAAGGCGCGGTTTTCCGTGGGATGCTGATAGATTCCCATGCTCACATGGAATGCTTTCTCGATGTTCGCCACCGAGCCCGAGAGCTGGACATCAAAACCGTCGCGAGAGCCGCCAACTACGGTAAAGCCGCTGGCTTTCGCGAACGCAATCACGGCGTCGAAATCCTCCTGGCTGGGACCGAACCTCTCGGTAAATTCTTTTACCGTGACAAAGTGCCGGTAGGAGGGACTGGTAGGATCGTAAACTTGTTGTAGGAAGTTCTCTAATTCGGGCTGATGGCGCAAGGCCAGCTCAATATCGAAGTGAAGGGTTTGGGTTGCGGGGAGCCGTCCCACCAGCTTTGCTTCCCCATTGAGAACCACCTCCTGCACATTGGGCTTCAACAGGGAGAATGACTCCGCCTGGCAGACGAGATTCACGGCCGTCACGATCGCAACGAGCGTGAGCAAGAACACACTTACTCTTCGAATCATATTTTCTCCTGATTAGTCTGAACCTCATGGAAGATTGTTCTGTCCGTAGCACGGCCCCCGAGCCTGCTTGCGCTTCTGGTTAACATGCCGGATGGAACTTGGACCCTTCGCCGAGGGATGACGAAGGAAATTCTATCGGACCGTAGTTTATGCTCCAACCCGGTGCAAGACAAGGAAAATTCGGGCGGTCAGCCCTTCTAATTTTCAAGCTCGCCAGTACCAAACATTTGCACAGAATGTGCAGAGAAACGGCTAGCATCGCCGCTTTTCGAGGGGACCCGATTTTGAGCATGGGCCGCTCAAATCACGCGCTGCCGGTACGGTCGTCACCAACTCAACTCTCGCGGCTCTGTCAGCCGAAGACACTGCCGCCGCTTTGCAGTACAGTATGGAGTTACATCATCGCTGGCGAGGAATGAGAAACAGACTGAGTGTGGGCACCCGGTTCGCGGCGCGTCTTCCCCTTCTGATGGGCTTTCTGGCGGTTTTTTTTGTGGTTCTGCCGGCTGCGCCGGTTTGGGCTCGCTCACATACTCATTCTGCGGAGTCGTCAATTACGTCCGACCCCGGCTATGGCTCCGCTTTGGCAGCCGCTGACCGCTTTCTACAAGCTTGGCAAAGTGGAGATGTCGAAAGCGGCATGGTCCTGGTTGGCAACAGTGTTCGCCACTCGCAAAGCGCCGACAACCTGGAACAGTATTTTTCCAATGCGAAGGAGCGCGCCTTCGAGATCACCCGCGGGCACGGGCGCCCCGGGCGCTACAGCTTCCCGGTCGTGCTGGTCACGCCTCGAGGGGCGCGCGTGACGCGCAGATTTTCTGAAATCACCCTGGTCGACGCTGGCCGGAACGACTGGGTGGTGGATAAACTTCCGTAGAATCTAAAGAGCATTTTCTCATTGCAGGAGTCGCCTTTATGAAACGGATTCACAAGGTTGCTGTCCTGGGCGCAGGCACGATGGGTGCCCGCATCGCGGCACATTTCGCCAACGCGGGAGTGCCTTCGTTGCTGCTCGATATGGTTCCTCCGAACGCGCCTCCAAACGCGGACGCTGCCGCGCGTAACCAAATCGCGGCGGCCGGGCTTGACGGTGCCAGGAAATCAAAGCCCGCGGCGTTTTTCGAGCCGTCGCTTTCGCGACTGGTTGCGGTGGGCAATTTTGACGACGACCTGAAACGTCTGGCCGATGTCGACTGGATTATCGAGGCCATCGTCGAGAACCTCGACATCAAGCGGTCGCTGCTGAAAAGGGTGGAAGCGATTCGGAAGCCGGGCACGATCGTCACGACCAATACCAGCGGGCTTCCGGTGGCGAAGATCTCCGAGGGATTTTCGGAGGATTTCCGGCGGTCATGGTTCGGCACGCATTTTTTTAATCCGCCGCGCTATATGCGGCTGCTGGAACTGATTCCAACGCCCGATGCGGACCGCGCTCTGATGGACGCCGTCAGCCACTTCTGCGACACGCAACTGGGTAAAGGAGTGGTGCTGGCAAAAGATACTCCCAACTTTATCGGCAATCGCATCGGTACGTTTTCGGTACTCAACGTGATGCGGCTGATGCAGGAAATGGACCTGACCGTGGAAGAGGTCGACGCGCTCACCGGGCACTCCGTGGGTTGGCCGCGCTCGGCCACATTTCGGACGATTGATTTGGTCGGGCTCGATGTACTCGGGCACGTAGTTTCGAATATGACGCAAAACGTCCACGACGAGCGCAGCGAATTGCAGGTTCCCGCTTTCTTTCATCAGATGGTGGAGCGCAAGTGGCTGGGCGACAAAACCAAGGGCGGCTTCTACAAAAAGGTGAAAAGCCACGGCAAAGACGAAGACGGTAAACACAAAGAAGACGAGCGCATGGCGCTTGACTGGAAGACGCTGGAATATCATCCGCGGCAGAAGGCAAAATTCGCGGCGCTCGAGATGGCGAAGAACGTCGACGACACGCGAGCGCGAATTCGCATGCTGCTGGGTCTGGACGGCAGCGCACCGCAGAAGGCCGATAAGGCCAGCGCTTTCCTTTGGACGGCACTCGCTGATTTGTGGACTTACGCCGCCAATCGCATTCCAGAGATTTCCGATTCTGTGGTGGAGATCGACCAGGCGATGCGCCTGGGGTTCGCCTGGGAACTCGGGCCGTTTGAACTCTGGGACGCGGCTGGGGTGGAAGCGACTGTCGCGCGCATGAAAAAAGAGGGGCGTCCAATCGCGGCCAATGTGGAGAAACTGCTCGCCTCCGACGCGAAGTCCTGGTACGAGGACGATCCGAAGACCGCATCCGGCCGAGCCTACTTCGACCTGGGCCATGGGATCTTCAAGCCGGTCGAAATTCCGGCGGGCGTCTGGTCGGTGGAGGTCGCGAAGAAGTCCAACTATATCGTCAAGAAAAATTCGGGCGCGTCGCTGGTCGACTTGGGCGATGGCGTGGCCTGCATCCAATTCCACTCCAAGATGAACGCGCTTGGCGCCGACATTATTTCGCTCATTCAGCAGACGCTGAAGCCGGGCGGCCCGGGGGATGCATTCGACGCTTTCGTCATCACCAACGATGCCACGAATTTTTCCGTTGGCGCGAACCTGATGCTGCTGCTCATGTCGATTCAGGAAGAAGAATGGGACGACGTCGACATGGCGATTCGCCAGTTTCAGGGCATGACGCAGGCCATCAAATTTTCACCGAAGCCGGTAGTGAGCGCGCCTTTCGGACTCACCCTCGGCGGCGGTTGCGAAATCTCGTTGCATGCGGCTGCTCGCCAGCCGCACGCCGAGCTCTACATGGGATTGGTCGAGGTCGGAGTCGGCCTGCTTCCCGGAGGCGGTGGTTGCAAGGAAATGCTGCTGCGCGCCGTCGACAGCGCGGCGTCGATTCGTCCCGATGGCCGCGGCGAATCGGTCGAATTGATGGAGGCGATGAAGAAAATCTTCGAAGCCATCGCCACCGGGAAAGTCGCTACCTCGGCGGAAGAAGCCCGCGGACTCGGCTTCCTGTCGAGTTCCGACCGCATCACCATGAACCGCGAGCGTGTGCTCACCGACGCCAAAGCGCGCGCGCTCGAACTGGTGCGCGGGGGTTATGAGCCGCCGGTGATGCGCACGAACATTCCCGCTCCGGGGGAGAATATCTTCGCCGCGCTCAAGATGGGCGTTTACCTGATGCGGCAGGGCGAGTTCATCAGCGATCACGAGTTGAAGCTGGGCACGAAAATCGCGGAAGTGCTCTGCGGCGGAAACATCACGCCCGGCACTCCGGTTAGCGAACAGTACCTGCTCGACCTGGAACGGGAGGCGTTCAAGTCGCTGTGCGGGGAAAAGAAAACGCAGGAGAGAATTCAATTCACGCTGAAGACTGGTAAGACGCTGCGGAATTAGGGTTGGGTCTACATGTCACTTAATATGAATGTTGCGATTGTTTATGACATACCCCGGCCGAGGTAAAATCTGGACGCCCGAAAAACTGATGGAGGGATATTCCGCGATGGCAAGAGATGCGGCGCGCGAGCGCGAGGCGGAGGAGTGGTCAGACGCGCTGATCGGTGACTCATCCGGCATCGACCTGAGAGCCACCTCAAGGGCGCCCAGTACGTAGACACGTCATTGCTTCGACAGCGCTCGGTCAACGGAAAACGCGCCAGCTCCTCGCAGCAACAGGGCTGCAGCCGCGGCGATCACGAGCAGGTGATACTCGAATCCCTCGCCTTTCTGCGTGCCAAACCAGTTCATGAAGAAACCGTTTTGCAGGTGAATCATGAAAATCGCGCCGATCATCTCGATCCCGATCCCGAGCGCTGCGATCCTGGTCAGCAACCCAACCATCAATCCGAGGCCACCGAAAAATTCCGTGCAGATGACCAGAAACGCAACCGGCGCGGGCATTCCAAGGTGTTCGAAGAAACCCATGGTGCCGTGAAATCCGTAACCTCCAAACCATCCCAGCATTTTCTGCGAGCCATGCGCCAGGAACACCACTCCGAGAACCAGACGCAAGATCGTCAACGCTACGTCATTGCTTGTGCCGATGAGTCTTTTCACGATGCTTCTCCTGTCGGGGCTGTCGTCCTGTCCTGCTCCCGCACTTGTCGTTATAACGACAATATAGTGATTCCCGTCCCCAGCACGAAGATTCATTTTCCCATGGTGGCGCAATTTCTCATTGGACCTCCCGAGGAAATCGCCGCGCACCGGTATGCGAGTATAATTTCGACACCAAGATTGTGCGAAGGATGGTACGACGCAAATGTCCGCAGACAATGGCAATTCGACAAACGGCTCAAACGGGAACGGGTTGAATGAGGTTTTGAGGCCGCGCGGGGAGTGGCTGGCGCAGCGGAAGGCCGAAAACACGGACGGCAACTTCTCGCAGATGCATTACGCGCGCCGCGGAGTGATCACCGACGAGATGCAGTACGTCGCTTACCGCGAGAAAATCACGCCGGAACTGGTGCGCGACGAAGTCGCTCGCGGCCGCATGATCATTCCCGCGAACATCAACCATCCTGAACTGGAGCCGATGGCGATTGGCGTCGCGTCGTTGTGCAAGATCAACGCCAACATAGGAAATTCCGCGGTTACGTCCAACGTTGACGAAGAACTCAAGAAACTGCACACCGCCGTGCACTACGGCGCCGACACGGTGATGGATCTTTCGACTGGCGGCGACATTCATACCATTCGCGAAGCCATCATCCGGCATTCACCCGTGCCGATTGGAACGGTTCCGATTTACGAAGCGATCTCGCGCGTCAAGCGCGTCGAAGACCTCACGGCTAGCGTCATGCTTGAAGTGATCGAAGAGCAGGCGCAGCAGGGCGTGGATTACATGACCATTCACGCGGGCGTGCTCATACAGTATGTGCCGATGGTTTCGAAGCGCATCACCGGCATCGTGAGCCGCGGCGGCGCGATTCTGGCACAGTGGATGACCCATCACCACAAGCAGAACTTCCTCTACGAATGCTTCGAGGACCTCTGCAAGATTTTCGCCAAGTACGACGTGAGTTTCTCACTCGGCGACGGCTTGCGTCCCGGCTGCCTGGCGGATGCCAGCGATGAAGCGCAGTTTGCCGAGCTTAAGACTTTGGGTGAGTTGACGCGGATCGCGTGGAAGCACGACGTGCAGGTGATGATCGAAGGGCCCGGGCATATTCCGATTCACAAGATCAAGGAGCAGGTGGAGAAAGAGAACGAGTGGTGCGACGAGGCTCCGTTCTACACGTTGGGGCCGCTGGTTACCGATATCGCTCCGGGATACGACCACATCACGTCGGCGATTGGAGCGGCGATGATCGGCTGGTATGGCGCATCAATGCTCTGCTACGTCACACCGAAAGAACATCTTGGGCTACCCAACGAAAAAGATGTCAAGGATGGAATCATTGCTTATAAGATCGCCGCACACGCCGCCGACTTGGCCCGGGAGCGTCCTGGTGCGCGTGACCGCGACGACGCCATCAGCTATGCCCGCTACAAATTCGACTGGGAGAAACAGTTTGAGCTTTCCCTCGATCCGGAGACGGCGCGAGCCATGCACGACGAAACCCTGCCCGAAGAGGGATACAAGACCGCGGCGTTCTGCTCCATGTGCGGGCCCAAGTTCTGCTCGATGAACTACTCCAGCAAGGTGGATGAATACAACAAGCAGGTGCATGGGCTGGAGAAGAAGGACTACTCGGGATTAGTGGAGAAGCTGGTTACGATCAAGTAGACACCCTCCTGCTTTGCAAAATGGAGATACGTTTCACGGAAACATTTGTGCAGGTAATATTGTATGTATATTGATGTACATACATACAAAAGTCGCTGATAACACTCGGGATTGAGGTGTGGTTGAATCGATACAGTCGAGTCTTTAGTTCGCGTATTCCTTGTGCAGTTGGCCGTTACGCGCACTTCCCCGGTCCGGTGTTTCTCTTTCCCGCCTGAAAATCGCATGAGATGGTTCCGTGGAATCCAACCCCCTCGGCTTCGCTCAGAGTTTGTGACTTTATTGAAAATTAACGATTTTGTCGCGCGCAAGTTATTTGTTTTCAGCGGCGAAATTTTCACAAAATCAAAAAAGTCACAAACTCTCAGGGCAGGCTCTAGCGCAAAAAACGCGCTAGGATGGGGCGCCCGCCCTTCTCTTACTTTGCAAAATCTACGGCTGATAAATCTGCACGTTGCTGATTGGGGACCCCTCCCATGTGGCCCAGCCGCCGATGCAGTAGAGTTGTCCTTTGTAGACGGCGGAAGCGGGGAATATGGTGGATTGCGGGACGGCAGCGAGCGTCGTCGTCCATTTGTCCTTCGACAGCTGGAAATCAGTGGCGAAAGTTGGCGCTGGCTGGCCGCCCATGTCATACAACTTAGGACCGATGGATCCGAAACAGGATGCGAAGCGAGACGTGGGGTCGGACGCGAGCGACGTCCACGTATTTGTGGCGGTGTTATACGTTTCGTTGTCGCCGGTGTCCCCTTGACCATTGGTCGCTCCGTCGGCGACCACAATCGTCGTTCCGAGCAGGCCGGCGGCTGACTGCGCCTTGGCCGCTAGCATCGGCGCCAACTCGGCCCAGGTGTTAGTCGCGGGATTGTAGCTTTCAACGGTCGCGATCACGCCGTTCCCGCTGGCGTTGACAACGCCGCCGATGACATAAATGATGTTCTTCTCGACGACGGCTTCCGTAGCCCATCTCGCGGTCGGCATGGCGGCCGCCGCAGTCCAGGCCTTGGTCTTGGGGTTATATTCCCAAACGGCGTTCGTCGGGTTCACTCCGTCACTGGTCCCGCCAAAGACGTACAAGACGTTCTTCACCACCGCGGAGCTTGCCGATTGGATTCCGGTTGGATAGGACGGGCCCGTGCTCCAGGCGTTGGCGACGGGATTGTAGATCTGTACATCGGCCACGTTCGCTGTGCCGTTGTTCCCACCGACCACGTAGATTTCGTTCTTGAGCACGGCTGCGGTGGGGGCTACAAGGGCCGTCGGCATCGACGCCCCGCTCGTCCAGGTGTTGTGGGTGACTTCGGGATTCTGGGCCTTCATTTGAGAGGCCGCGCCGAGGAACAAAGACGATGCCAACAGCAATCGAAATGCAGTTTTCATATTTTTCTCCTATACAAAATTTTGGTTACGCAAGAGCAGTTCCCTGGCCCTACGGCTGATAAATCTGCACGTTGTCATACACGGTGTTCTGGAAAACGTAGCCGCTGCCGGCGCCGCCTATGCAGTACAGCACATTCTTGTAGACCGCGGAACCGGGAATCCCGGCCGCGAGCGGCATGGGAGCGAGCGTCTTCCAGGCGTCCTTGGAAACCTCGAACGATTCGGTCACGCTGAGCGCCTCGGCGTTGTTGCCCCCGCCACCGGCGACGTAGAGCGATCCCTTCACGGAACCGAAGCAAGCTCCATTTCGGGCGGTGGGATCAGCGTTGAATGACGTCCACGAGTTCGTGGTCACGTCGTAGCCCTCGTTGTCGCCATCGTCCCCGGACTGCGTGTACCCTCCCGCTGCCACAATCGTGGTCCCGACCGTCCCGACGGCGGGCTCTGACTTCCCGGCCAGGAGCGGCGCTTCTTCCGTCCAGGTGTCGGTCGCAGGATCGTAGGCCTCGACCGTGTTGAGCCGTGTCCCATTGGCGTAACCGCCGATCACGTAGATGATGTTGTTCTGTACTGCTGCCGCGACGCTGCATCTTGCCGTGGGCATTGCTGCTTTTGAGGTCCATGCCTTCGTCTTTGGGTTGTAGGCCCACACTGCGTTGAATAGGTTTCCTCCCCCGTTGTTGCTTCCACCGATGACGTACAGGATGTTCTTTACTACCGCGCTGGCCGCCTGGCCCGTCGCGGTCGGCAGGGCAGGGCCGGTGCTCCAGGAGTTCGTTGCCGGGTTGTAGATCTGGGTGTTGGCGATGGCCGCTGACTCGCTGTAGCCCCCGACTTCATAGATTTGGCCTTTGACGACTCCGGAGGCTTGGAAACTCGTTGCCACTGGCATCGGCGTTCCGCTCGTCCAGGTGTTGTGGGTGACCTCGGGAGTTTGCGCCTTCACCAGCGAGGCCGTCCCGAGGAACAGAAGCGATGCCAGCAGCAAGCGAAATGCGGTTTTCATATTTTTTCTCCGGTACGAAATTTTGGTCGCGCAATGACAGTTCCCTGGTCTTACGGCTGATAAATCTGAACGTAGGGGTAGATGAAAAAGTTATCCACGGCGCCCCCCATGCAATAGAGGCGGCCACCGACAGTCGCGGAGCCAGAATAATCGAGGGCACTCGGGATTGGTGCGAGGGTCGTCCACGAGTTGGTTTTTGGGCTGTAGGCCTCGTTAGTGGTGACCGTGCCACTGTTATTGCTGCCGCCGGCGACGTACAACTGGCCTTTGATGGCCGCAAAACATGCCTGCTGGTGCGGATTAGGGTCGGCGGTGAGTTCTGCCCATGTGTTTTCCTTCAGGTTGTAACCTTCGTTATCCCCCGTTGCGCCCGAACCGTCACCTCCATCCGTCTCCACGATCGTCTTTCCCAGCAGACCCGCCGCCAGGTTAGTGTCGGGCACCAGCAATGGCGCCTCTTCGGTCCAGGTATTGGTGATGGTGCTGTAGCTTTCGACAGTGGTCAGGACCCCGCCGCTATTCGCGCCGCCGATGACGTAGATGACGTCCTTGTCAACAACGGCGGCAGCGGCCTGTCGGGTGGTGGGCATGGGGGCCAGCGTCGTCCAGGAGTCGGTAGCGGGATCGTATGCTTCAACCAGATCCAGCTGTTCGCTGCAATTGCTGCCTCCGAAGATGTACAGGATGCCCTTGACCACGGCAGAGGCGTCGAACCCGCGCGCGGTCGGGTCGGACGCCCCGGTCGTCCACGTGTTCGTCTTGGTGTTGTAGATCTGGTTGGAAGACAGACAATATTGGCTGTTAGCGCCACCGACGACGTAGATGTTCTTCCCGATCACGCCCACGGCGGCACCATAGGTAGCGCCGGGCATGCTTGTGCCGCTCGTCCAGGTATTGTGCACGACGGCGGGCGCGGCCTCGGTTTGGGCGTCGAGCGGCAGGGTTGCTCCGACCGTAAGAATGAAAAGGGTGAGCCATGTCGCAATGCGGGATGTCGCAACTTGTTGGCGAATGCAATTCATAATTCTTCTCCTGAGCGTCTGATTTTTTTTGCACTTTCGGAAATGCGCCGAAGGTCCTCGTCGGCCCAAGCCCCAAAGTAGACCCCACGGCTCTGAACGTGGGGCTCACTCTGCCCTGAAATGGGGGTTGGGGTCAATGTTCCGGGCGTGATCCGTTCGTGCAGTGAATGTGACGCGCTAAGTGGCTTAGCTACAGCACAATACGCGGAGTTGTTGTCTGGGGAATGAGGCCCGGGGAAGGCCTTGAAACGCGCCCCAGGGGAAACAAAGTCTATTTCCACCGCCCGATTTCGATGATAGACTTGCGGTCTCCCCTGAAGCGACTCCGTTTTTATGCCTATTAACTCCTTGAACCGCACGCCCGCGGTCATACTGTTCGGCGTGTTCGAAGCCGACATGCGCACAGATGAGCTGCGCAAAAACGGAGTCAAGGTCAGGATCCAGGATCTGCCCTTTCGGGCGCTGAAGCTTTTGCTGAGCCGTCCGAACGAAGTCATCACACGCGAGGAATTTCGTCAGACGCTGTGGCCGGATGACGTGTTCGTGGATTTCGATCTTGGAATCCGCAGCGCAATCAAGCGGCTGCGCGACGCGCTCGGGGATTCGGCGGAGAATCCCATCTTCATTGAGACGGTCGATCGGCGCGGCTACCGCTGGATTGCTCCGACGCACAGGGAACCGCTCGCGGAAGTGGAGGCCCCTCCGGAGCTCGAAGATGAGGATGTGGCCGCAGCCACCCCGGGCGACTCTTCGGCCAGTCTAAGGAAGTGGGCTTGGAATTGGAAAATCGCGGTGCTGGTAGTGGCGGCCGGCGTCGCCTTGGGAGTCTTAGGTCTGACGTTGCTTTATCGTCACCCCAGCGCCGATTCTATCGCCGTACTTCCCTTCAGCAATGGCAGTGGAGATGCCAATACCGACTATCTCAGCGATGGCATCACCGAATCATTGATCGGCAACCTGGCCCATGTACCGCAACTCAAGGTGAAGTCGCGAAGTTCGGTCTTTCGCTATAAAGGGAAAGATGTGGACGCGCAGAAGGCCGGCAATGAGTTGGGTGTATCGGTGCTAGTAAGCGGGCGAGTAACGTCGCGTGCGGACAGCATCGAAGTGAGTGCCGAGCTCATCGATGTTCGCGACAACACAGAAATCTGGCAGCGCCACTATAGCGGTAAGAGCGCGGATATCGTATCGATGCAGATGCAGATCGCGGGCGACATCGCGGGGAAGTTGCGTTCCAAGCTTAGCAGCTCAGAAAAGCAGCAGGTCACGCGGCAAGGCACGCAGAATCCGGAGGCCTATGATCTGTATTTGAAGGGGCGCTACGCGTGGAACAACCGCACCTACAATGATCTTGAGGCGGCAATCTCCTATTTCAATCAAGCCGTCGCGAAAGATCCGGGCTACGCTCTGGCCTATTCGGGTCTGGCCGATGTCTATTCCGTGCTGCCGAACTATGGCGGCAATCAAAACGAAGACTTTCCAAAGTCGAACGCCGCCGCCCGCAAGGCATTGCAGTTGGACCGGACCCTGGCTCATCCCCACGCCGTTCTCGGCAGCAACGAGATGCTCTACGAGTGGGATTTTGCCGCCGGCGAGGCGGAGTTCAAGAGGTCCTTCGAACTCGATTCCAACGATGCCACGGCGCATCAGTGGTATGCGAACGATCTTGCCTATATTGGCGGCAGAGAACGGGATGCCATCGCGGAAGTCAATCACGCCCTGGAGCTCGATCCGCAGTCTCTCGTTATTCGCCGGGTGGCCGGAGATGTTTACTACCTGGCGCGGCAGTACGACGCGGCAGTTGCCGTTTGTTCGAAATTGGCGAATGAGAACCCGACATTTGCGATCGCGCACGACTGTTTAGCTTATGCCTATTGGGGCAAACGCATGTACCCGCAAGTGGTGGAACAATGGAAGGCCTGTGCCCAGATGACAGGCTTCCGAGGCGATTGGGGATTCGCCACCGCCATGGAACAGGGATTACGTTCCGCAGGCTGGAAAGGCGCGCTCGCCAAAGCCATCGAATACGCACGGTCACAACGTACCACTGGCTACTACTCGGCGTTCATGATTGCGCGGTTCTACGCCGACTTGGGCGACAAAGAGCAGAGTTTCCGCTGGCTCGACATCGCCTACAAGGAGCACGATTGGGCGCTCATTTGTTTGAACACTAGCTTCCAATTCGACCCCATGCGCTCCGATCCGCGGTTTGCGGAGCTAGTCCGCAAAGTCGGTTTGCCACAGTAAGCCGGGTCGAATCCGACCTTTTCTGTTGGCCTACTTCTATTGGCCAACCAGAAACAGATTGCCGTCGTTCTGGCTGTAGATCTTTCCGTCTGCGCCGATGGACAACGGAGTGTAGGCGGCGCCCAAGGCCTCCTTCAAGAATATTTTTTGAAGCGGCTTGGTGAAGACTCCGGTGTTGCCCTGGGGAACCGAGTAAATGTGGCCATCTTCACTGGTGATATACACGACACCGTTGGAATCGATGGCGGGAGCGTTCACGCACCATTCATAGCCGTTGGGATGATCTTTGTTAATGGTCGTGCTCTGGAAGGACCATTCGACGTTCAGGTTGGCATCGAGCTGCGAGACATAATAAGGACCCTCCGGAACCGGGGTGCAAACCGGGTTGTCGAAGGTGCAATAGGCTGCCGCCGGGTAGTGATTGTCTTTGATGACGACGGAGAAGGTGTTGTCGTGCGTATACACCGCGCCGGTGGAGTCCCATCCGAAGGTGTAGGCGTTGATGTACTTGCCGGTAGAGTCGAAATGGAGCAGGTGGCCGCGGCCGTAGTCATAGTTGTCGGTCACGCCGAAAATTACCGAACCGTCGGGCAGGACGGTGGGCGTGGCTGAGGCCTCATCCTCGACCGTGCCGGAACCCTTGGCATTGGTTGTGGGGTCGACGCCTAGAGTGGTTCCGTAGCGGCAGGAGTTGGGCTCATTGTCGACGCCTTCGGCTGCAATCGGCAAAAGGACGCCGCAGCCGTCGGTCAGGCGCTTCTGGAGGGTGACGTCCCACTTGAGGGTGAGATCGGGATTCACTGCGATCAGGAAAGCTTCCATGGTATTGAAGTGGGCAACGCTCACGGTATAAATCGTTCCGTCGGGAGCGACCGCTGGGGCCACGTTGATAGGCGGGCGTTGCGAACCGCAGAGTTGAGTGGAAGGTTTGGCGGTCGGCGTCGGAGGCCAGGGTAGCGACGCTCCGCCATCTCCGAGATTGAAGAAGGTGCCTGGACATTTGTAGGAACTTCCGGGGGGCGCATCGGGGACAAGAGTCGCGAAGGTTACGGTACTGGGTTGGTCGCCAGATGTAACTTTTACCAACCAGCCATTCGCCACGTCGTTCTGGTTCCAGGGATTGCCATCGAGGGTATTCAACTGGATCACGTTGTAGTAGATGTTGCCCTGGCTATCGGCCGTGAACGGACCGGAGACGAAGGTGTTGGTGGCGTTTTGAGACCCTCCGAAGGGTTTGAGGTGGGTGACGGATTTGCCGGTGGTTTTGTCGACCTTCCAGATGGTGCCGGCGGCTCCGGGAACATAGAGATATCCGTTGGCCAAGGCGGGATGAAAAACGGGCTCCCAGCCGATCAAGCCGACGAAGCCATACTCCACGGCCGTGGCATTAGGCTCAGGTTTCCAATCGGTCTCGAAGGTCCACTGCGGGACGGCCTGGCCGTTGCTCCAGTTGTAGCGAACTACATTCCATTTGAGTTGCCCCCAGGCGTTGGGGCCGCACTGGGCTCCGTACCACCAGTAGCCGAGCGGCTTGCAGGAGGGGTACGTGCCGCTCTTCTGCACCATGTAAAAGCTGTTGTCGCCGTCGACCAGAGTGGCTTGGTAGTGCACGGTTAGAATGGCTGCGCCATAAATGGGGCGATTCTCTGCTTTCTCCTCCGGCGTGAATGGGTCATACACAATGTCGGCTAGTTTTTGATCGAGCGGCTGGCCGGGAATGTTGACCATACCGGTGTGTTGAGAGTTGGCACCCCATTGCGACCAGAAGGGCTGCGCATTGCCGATGCCGGTGAGGAGCACGGCGATTGCCAAAAGTGAGAGTGTGCGGGCGAACCAGGAATGAGTCATACGAAACCTCCGGAGGAGAAGCCGAATTCGGGGCGGCGCTATTGTAGCTCGGTTTTCGGACGATCGCCAGCGGGACGCCTTGCGCGTCGGCTGTCTGGGGCGATTTGAATTTCACAAATTTCGGGCGCACGGGACGAAATCCCATGCCGCATGCTTCCGCGGAATCCCACCCTTGCGCAAAAACCTCGCAAGGATGGGGCACCCGGCTCTGCGAAACTGTCGTAACTTGCTGGTTTATTCTTGCGACCTACACTTGCCATAGGAGATTCCGGTTCCATGTCACATGAAAAACTGCTGGGAGAGTTCGAGACCTATAGCCTCTCGGCGGATGGAGTGAACTCTCTGATGCAGCACGTCTCGCAGCGGCTTCATGAAGAGACGCCGCGCTATAACTGGGTCGGCTTTTATCTAATGGAAGCTCCGGCTTTCGACGCGCTGGTGGTCGGACCTTACGCCGGCAGCTTTAACCCGACGCCGCGGATCCCGCTCGACAAAGGATTGTGCGGAGCGGCGGCGACGTCCGGGAAAACTGTAGCGATCAACAATGTGGCCGCCGATGCTCGCTACCTTGGGTCGGATCTGGTGAAGTCGAATATGGTGGTGCCCATCTTCGCGCAGAAGGGCGGGGCGCGGAAACGGGTAGTGGCGGAGTTGTGCATCGAGAGCTACTTCGCGGATACGTTCACTTCGTCGGAGCAGAAATTCGTTGAGTCGTGCGCCGGGTTGGTCGGGCGCTATATGGATAAAGAGGCCCTGGCAGCCGCGAAATAGACGCGAGCGCAAAAGGTACACCGCCGGCGGCAAAGCGCCACACATTTTCAGACGTCCCTCCGGGACTTAAATCATTCTCTCCACCTTCCTTTCCCATTCGCTCAAGCCCCCGCGTCACACCAAGACCAAGTGCAGAGGAAGTTATTGCCTACCTTGAACTTACATACAATTATTTATGAACCACCTCTGTGATTAGCGGTTAAGCACTGCGGATGGAATAGATAGTACTTGTCCGGAAGCACGCAATTTTTGAATCTCTTCCATGGATAAATTGGGGGAAATGCCCACTTGCTGTAGCACTGCTTTTTGTGGCATAAATTCGGAAGGTTCCCAGGGGTCAGACAACTGCTTTTTCAGCAACCGCTTTTGCGGAGTTGCATCTTAGAAATATTGCACCGCCAGGTGCGAGTCAGGAGACGTGTATGGCAACGAAGTTTGTCCAGATTGAAAACGACGTGGAACTCCAACAACGTCTGCAAGCAGAGCGCATGCGCTTGCGCAAGATTGCCGGTCTTGACCGGCCCACACATTTTCACCGGCCGGTGGAGCGCGCTTTTACGGCCGAGGAGCGCGGCCGAGTCACCATTCTTTTTGGGGGGTTCACCTGGAAGCACGAGGATTTGATTCGGGCGGTTTTTCAAGGCTGCGGGTATCGCTGCGAGAAGCTGCCGGTGCCGGATGTGCCGGCGTTTCAGATTGGCAAGGAATACGGCAACAACGGGCAGTGCAATCCGACATACTTTACGGTGGGGAATCTGGTGCAGTATCTGCAATTTCTGGAGAAGGAAGGGGTTTCGCGCAGGGACATTCTGGACAACTACGTTTTCTTTACGGCGGGTTCGTGCGGGCCTTGCCGCTTTGGCATGTATGAGGCGGAGTATCGCTTCGCATTGAAGAATGCGGGGTTCGACGGGTTCCGGGTGTTGCTGTTCAAGGACAGTGATGGGATCAAGGCGGCGTCGGGCGAGCCGGGATTGAAATTTACGATCGACTTCGGATTTGGCATGTTGAACGCCATGCACATGGGCGACGTGTTCAACGATTTGATTTACCAGATTCGTCCGTTTGAAGTGAACAAGGGCGAAACCGAACGCGTGTTTCGCGAGACGGTGGATGGGCTCTGCGACGACCTCAGGAATCGGGATTCGTTTGAGATCGAAGAGCGGGCTCCGGAGTGGGCGAAGCCGAAATTCAAGAGCAACAAGATTCTGCGCAACACGTTTAACGTGTTCGGCAAAATGCATGAGCATCTTTGGGGAAAGGATTATCTGAATGCGCTGGCTACGGCTCGCGCGAAGATGGACGGCATTGAAGTGGATCGCACCAAGGTGAAGCCGGTGGTGAAAATCACGGGCGAGTTCTGGGCGCAGATTACCGAGGGCGACGGCAACTTCCACATGTTTGATTTTCTTGAGCGCGAAGGCGCGCAAGTGCTGGTGGAACCGATCGCTACCTGGGTTGCTTACCTTCTGTATCAGGCGAAGGCGCACGCTAAGGCGAAGTGGCCGGTGAATCGTCCGCATCGGAACCCGGAGTGGTGGGAATTGAAAAAGCATCTGGCGAATGATTTTGGATTGCGCAAGAAGCTGATGGGGATTGGCGCCGGCGAGAAGATGTGGAACTACCTTTATCACCGGACGATCAAGAATCTGGGTGGGATAACGCATCATCTGGTGCCGCAGCCAGAGTTAGCGGAGATGGCGAATCCGTTCTATAACCAGTTTGCGCGCGGCGGCGAAGGACATCTCGAGGTGGGGAAGAACGTATACTACACAGTGCATCATCTCTGCCACATGGTGCTGGCCCTGAAGCCGTTTGGGTGCATGCCGTCGTCGCAGTCGGACGGGGTGCAATCGGCGGTCATCAACAAGTTCAAGGACATGATCTTCCTGCCGATCGAGACCTCGGGCGAGGGCGAGGTCAACGCACACAGCCGCGTGCAGATGGCGCTGGGTGAGGCCAAGGTGAAGGCCAAGACGGAATTCGAGCAATGCTTGAAGTCCACGGGCAAAAGCCTTGATGAAATTCGGGAATATATTGCCGAGCATCCCGAGCTGAAGCGGCCCTTCTACCACGTACCGCATCGCGAAGGGATTGCGGGCACGGCGGCGCAGTTCATCCTGCACGTGAATGACCGCATGAATAAGGGAACCTGGCTGCGGCGCCGGAGTCACGTGCCGGGGATTGCGCTTCCGAAGGCTGCTTAACCGATCTGGACCGGAGGCAGGATGTGTGCCGCCGGCCATTGTTGTTATTGTTCCTCTTTTCGCTTGCACCTGATCGGAGAACGAGAGAATGCACGACCATTCGACGGGACACTCGCAACAACCGCCCGTGCTGCTGCAGATTGCCGCGGCTCCTTACCAAAAACCGCACGATCATCATACGAAGTTCATGGTCGGGCTCGACGTGGGCTCAACCACCGTCAAGGCTATGGTGGTGGAAGCCGCGACCGACAAGATTCTTTGGCAGGATTACCAGCGGCATGAGACCAAGCAACCGGAGAAGACGCTGGAATTCCTGCGGCGGATGGAAGAGGAAGTGGGCATTGACCGGCGCAACACGCGCATGTTCATGACCGGCTCGGGCGGCAGTGGGATTGCGGATCAGATTGGCGCGAAGTTTGTACAGGAAGTTACGGCCGTGTCACTGGCGGTCGAGAAGCTGCATCCCGAAGTGTATTCGGTGATCGAGCTGGGAGGACAGGACGCTAAGATCATCGTATTTAAGGATGACGATGAGACGGGGCGCAAGAAGAAAATTCCGTCGATGAACGACAAGTGCGCGGGCGGGACGGGTGCGGTCATCGATAAGATCAACGCGAAGCTGAAGATTCCGGTGGAAGAGCTGGCGCTGCAGGGCTACTTCGGGATCAAACTGCACAAAGTTGCCGGCAAATGCGGCGTGTTTGCCGAGACCGACATCAACGGTCTGCAAAAAGTGGGAACGCCGGCGGATGAGCTGATGGCGTCGCTGTTTGAGGCGATCGTGCTGCAGAACCTGAGCGTGCTCACGCGCGGCCATACTTTGCGGCCACACGTTTTGTTGCTGGGCGGGCCGAACAGCTTTATCAAGGGGATGCGCGAGGCCTGGCAGGCGAATATTCCTCGCATGTGGCAGGAGAGGAAGGTTGCGATTCCGGAAGGAGCTAAGCCGGAGGATCTGATCAAGGTTCCGAACAATGCGCAGTACTTCGCGGCTTTGGGCGCGATTGAATTCGGCAAGAGCGAAGAGGATTGCGTCGGCTGCTTTCACGGCTGCGAGCAACTGAAGTACTACATCGATTTTGGGCGGCAGGAGGAGAAAGCGAAGTCGGGTGCGAAGGGGCTGGTTACGAAAGACGGCGAACTGGATACGTTCAAGGACGCGTACCGCCGGAGGAAGTTTACGCCCGCGACTTTCCAGAAAGGCCAGACCGTCGCTGGCTTTATCGGCGTCGACGGCGGGTCGACTTCGACCAAGGCCGTTCTGCTGAATGAAAGCGGCGACATCCTTTGCAAGGCTTATCAGCTTTCTAACGGGAACCCGATCCAGGACACGATCGAGATGTTCGAAAACCTGCGCGGACAGGTCGAAGCGCAGAACGCCAGGCTGGAAGTCCTAGGAGTCGCGACAACCGGGTACGCCAAGGATATTTTGAAAGACGTGTTGCACGCGGATGTGGCTTTGGTCGAGACCGTGGCGCACACCGAATCGGCGCTCAAGTTTTATGAAGATCCGCATGTGATTGTCGATGTGGGCGGGCAGGATATCAAGATCATCATTCTGCATAACGGGCGCGTCAAAGATTTCAAGCTGAATACGCAATGCTCGGCGGGCAACGGATACTTCTTGCAGTCGACAGCGGAAGGCTTTGGACTGGGCGTGGAACAATATGCCGATCTGGCCTTTTCGGCGCAGTCCATGCCGGTGTTTGGCTATGGGTGCGCGGTGTTCATGCAATCGGACATCGTAAACTTCCAGCGGCAAGGGTGGAGGGCTGAGGAGATTCTGGCTGGGCTGGCCGCTGTGCTCCCTAAGAATGTATTTCTCTACGTGGCCAGCATTCCGAATCTGGCGGCGCTGGGTACCCGGTTTGTGCTGCAGGGCGGAACGCAAAACAACATGGCGGTGGTCAAAGCCGAGGTCGATTTCATTCACAATAGCTTCCGCGCGGCAGGCAAGAAGCCCGAGATTATCGTGCATGAGTTCTGCGGAGAATCGGGCGCAATTGGGGCGGCGGTTGAATCTCTGCGCTTGTGGCGCAAGGGATTGCAAACCTCGTTTGTGGGGCTGGATGCGGTGCGCAAAATTCAGTACCGCACCACGCGCAACGAGGCTACGCGCTGCAATTTCTGCAAGAACAACTGCTTGCGGACTTTCATCGACATCAGAACCGCTCCGAAAGATGAGATGAGCATCATTCCGGTGCAGAAGGTCACGAAGGTTCCGTTGATGCATGGGGAACAGCGGCTGATTATTGCTACCTGCGAAAAGGGTCTGGTGGAAGATGTCAACGACATGAAGGACATTAAGGCCGGCATCGACGAGATTAAGGATAAATATCCTAACTTTGTGGATTTCGCGGCCCATGAGGTTTTCCGGCCGGTGAATGCTAAGAGCGTGGCCGATCCGATTCCGATGGCCAAATTCTGGAACAAGGCGGCCAAAGAGCGGATTCCCCTGATGGAGAATCGCAAAAAACTGCGCGTTGGCATTCCGCGCGTGCTGAATATTTACAGCTATGCGCCGCTGTTCAACGGATACCTGGAGAGTTTGGGAGTGCAGCCGGAGAACATTATTTATTCCGATTACACGAGTTCCGATCTTTACCGCGCGGGCGCCAGCCGCGGGGCGATCGATCCGTGCTTCCCTGCGAAGATCGGCATTTCGCATGTGTACAACCTGATTCAGGAAAAGCATCGGAAGAAGCCGCTGCACGTGATTTTCTTCCCGATGTACGACGTGCTGACTTCACCGCTGGTGAAGATTGTGGCGGCGAACGCTTGTCCTACAGTGACCGCTACGCCGGAAACGGTGAAGGCTGCGTTCACGAAAGAGAACGACGTGTTTGCCGAACACAACGTGAAGTATGTGGATCCGGTGTTGAATTTTGCCGATCGCAAGCTGTTTGCTCACCAGATGCTGCAGGCCTGGCAGCCGATTCTGGGACTGTCGCAGGAGGAAAATGACCGTGCGGTTGAGGTGGGGTACAAGGCGCTGGCGGACTATGAAACCAGCATCCGGCGGCGTGCTCGCGAAGTGATGGATCAATTGGAACGCGAAGACCGCATTGGCATTGTCATGCTGGGGCGGCCTTACCACCATGATCCCGGGCTGAATCACGAGATTCTGGAAGAATTCCAGAAGTTGGGTTATCCGATTTTCTCGCAGAATACTTTGCCACTGGACGAAGACCTGCTGGAGCGCCTGTTTGGCGAAGAGGTTCGCGATGGCGTGATCAGCCATCCGCTGGATATTGGCGATGCCTGGAAGAACTCATACTCTTGCAGCACGAACCATAAAGTGTGGGCGGCGAAGTTCACGGCGCGGCATCCGAACCTGGTGGCGCTCGAAATATCGAGCTTCAAGTGCGGACACGATGCGCCAATTTATGGCGTGATCGAAGGGATCATCGAGCAGTCGGGCACACCTTATTTCTGCTTTAAGGATCTCGACGAAAACAAGCCCACCGGGTCGATCAGGATTCGCGTCGAGACCATCGATTATTTCCTGCGGCGGTATCGGGAGGAAGTCATCCGCAAGCGCAAGGCAGTCGAGGAAATCGAGGCGCAACTGGCCGCATACGAAGATCAGCTTCGCGCGCAGGCGGAACCAGAGGCGAGGGAAGTCGCGGCCGATTGATTTTGGCGCACGCCGTTTTAGAACATGATGGAGCGGCAGGGCCTCGCCGCTCCCGTCTTTGTGTTACACTTCTTCCTTTTACATTTCTCGCTTTTACCTTTCGCGAAGCAATGTGACGACACGAAAACGAAGTGGCTTGGCGCGGGCGCTATCGAAAATGGGCTATTGCTCGCGATCCCAAGCTGCTGTTTTGATTCGCGCTGGGCGAGTTGCTCTGAATGGACGCATCGTCCGCGAACCGGAAAGCCCGGTGCGGCTGCCTCGGGACCGGATTGAGGTCGACGGTTCGCCGATCGGCAAAGCAGATGCGATCTATCTTGTCATGAATAAACCGCGGGGCGTGGTGACTACCGCGTCCGATGAGAAGGGGCGCGAGACGGTTTACGATCTGCTGGAGCCGGAGCTGCCCTGGGTCGGTCCGGTGGGACGCCTGGATAAGGCTAGCGAAGGGCTGCTGCTGTTGACTAACGATTCGGAGTGGGCGGCTCGGATCACCTCGCCGGCGAGTCATCTGGATAAGAAATATCACGTGCAGGTGGACTGCGTGGCGGATGCCGATCTACTTGCGAGAATCACTCGCGGGTGCGCGTTGGGGGACGGCTCGGCGGAACATCTGCGGGCCAAGGGAGCGCGGCTTCTGCGGCACGGGGATAAGAATAGCTGGATTGAGATTACGCTGGACGAGGGCAAGAATCGACAGATTCGGCGTCTGCTCGAGGCGCTGGAGGTTCGCGTTTTGCGGCTGGTGCGCGTTTCGATTGGGCCGATTGAATTGGGCGACTTGAAGAAGGGCTCGACGCGACGCTTGACGGCGGCGGAGAAGCGGGACATCGATCTGGCATTGCGCGCGTGAGAACAGCGAGCTTGGCCGTCCTATCGGCGAAATCCCGCCACGCGGCAGACCGCAGCGAGGAGCCGACGAAACCCCTGGCGAGCTTCGCTCGCCTGGACGGACGAGGGCGTCCGTCCCTACGTGGGCTTTGCTGGACGACAAATCTTAAAGCCTGCCCTGTTTTTCCAGGTAGTCCTGGGCTTGGCGCACTACTTTGCGCTCGTTGCTGTACGCCAATTGTTTGGCAGCTTCAGCCAGGGGCACCCAGCGCGCTTGTTTGACTTCGATTCGCATGTCGGAGGTTAGGTTGTCGATTTCTCCAGAGACATAGCGCATCAGGTAGAAACTCACAATTTTGAAAACGCGTTTGCCATCGCCCCAGGTACGGACGTAGACATACTTGTTATCCGCCAGCTTGGTGACCACTTCGGCGATGATGCCGGTTTCTTCTCGGACTTCGCGGACGGCTGCTGCTTGCGGTTTTTCGCCGGGATCCACCAGGCCTTTCGGAAGGGCTAACACGGCTCGGGTGCGCTTGCGCGGGGTCTTTGACGGCTTCTTGTCTTCTTTCAGCGGGCCATTCTTCTTTGGTTCACTTTTCTGCGGTTCGATCAGGGCGACTTGCCACACTCCTGACATCTGCCTTAGCACGACGCCGCCGGCTGAAATCTCCCTGGGCATAACCTACCTTATCGCGAATCTACCACTGCGTGAGCATCGGCAACAGCCGAGCTGAGCTCGGCTGGCGGGCGAGGGCGCCCGCCCTACACTGAATTCTCCAGCTTCCCAGTCTCTTCCTGGATTCGTTGCCAGGCTCGTTCTACGTGGCGCTCCTGCGTGTTGGTTTGTCCCACGCAGAATCGGAGCGTAAGCTTCCCATCGAGCTTGGTATGCGTCAGGTAGAGATCGCCGCTGGCATTCAGACGATCCATCAGTTGCTGATTGGCCTCATCTTGACCAGTACGATCTCCGGCGCGGAGGCGGAAGCACACCAGGTTGAGATGGGCCGGCGCGGCTAGTTCGAAGCGTGAATCGCTGCGCACCCAGGCTACGAATTGCTGGGCGAGGCGCACGTGCTCGCGAATGTGATGCTGCAGGCCTTCGATTCCGTAATGGCGAATCACAAACCACAGCTTGAGCGAGCGGAAACGGCGGCCCAACTGGATGTGCCAGTCGCGATAGTCGATGACCGCACCGGATTCCGTGGCCTGGTTGCGGAGATACTCGGGGAGGATCGAAAGCGTTTCTATCAGGTGCTTGCGGTCGGCAACATAGAAGACGTTGCAATCGAAATTGGTGAACATCCATTTGTGGGGGTTGAAGGTGTAGCTGTCGGCGAACTCTACGCCATCGTGGATGAAGCGGAATTCGGGGCAGAGAGCGGCGGTGCCGCTCATGGCCGAATCCACGTGCAACCAGAGATTATGGTCGCGGCAGATGCGGGCAATTTCGCGGACGGGATCGATGGCGTTGGACGATGTCGTTCCTACCGTAGCGCAGACGAAGCTGGGAATCAGACCGGCTTTGAGATCTTGCGCTATTTGGGCCGCAAGCGCTTCTGGGCGCATGGCGAAGTTCTTGTCCACTTCGATGTGGCGGAGGTTGTCCGAGCCCATGCCGGCGATCTTCATCGCTTTTTCTATGGAGGAATGGGTTTGCGTGGAGCAGTAGGCGATGAGGCGTCCATCGCAGCCTTTGCGATTGCTGGCGAATTTTGTGGTGCGCTCGCGGGCGGATAGCAGAGCACAAAGCGAGGCGCTGGACGCGGTGTCTTGAATCACCCCGCCTCCGGCGCTGCTGGTCGAGAGAAACTTTTCGGGCAAGCCGAGCATGGGGACCAGCCAATCCAGCAGCCGCGTTTCGAGTTCGGTGCACGCGGGACTCGTCGACCAGAGCATGCCTTGGACGCCGAGCCCGGAGGAAACGAGATCGCCTAGAATCGCGGGGCCTGAGGCATTTGCGGGGAAGTAGGCGTAGAAGTTGGGCGACTGCCAGTGCGTGATGCCGGGAAGAATGATGCTTTCCAAGTCGCCTAGAATCCGGTCGAAGGCCTCGCCATGCTCGGGTGCGTCGGGCGGCAGCTTGGCGCGGATTTCTCCGGGCTGAGCGCGCGACAGAACCGGGAAACTTTCGATGCGCGAATGGTAGTCGGCGATCCAGTCCACGACAGCGTGGCCCTGGCGGCGGAACTCCTCGGGAGACATGTGGAAAGACTTTGAGTCGGACATGGGAATCGGAAATTTGTAATTTGTGATTGGTAATTGGTAATTTGAAACCTTATGCCCTTAAATTACAAATTAGCAATCACAAATTACAAATGCCCGTAATACACTCTCGTGTTGTATTCGAATTCGACTTGGCCATCTGCCGCGTGGGCGTGAAAGATTCTTTGGAGTTCCTGCATCATCGGCTTGTAGTTAGGATGATCTTCCAGCGGCGCATAGGATGAAGACAGCAGGCGTCCGGCGGTACCTTCGTAGTCAAACTGCTGGCGGAGATCGAAGACGCGCTCTTCACAGCGCTTGGGCGCAAAAAACTCGTGGATGATAGCGGTCGTGCGCTCGTGGCGGACTTCCTTATAGTCGGTGCCGTAGGTCAGCAGGAGTTGCTCGTAGTCGCGCAGGAATGGAGTGGTTGCGGTGCGGCGCTCATTCCAGATCAGCACGCACCAACCATCCGGCTTCAGGATGCGGACGAATTCGGCCCGGGCTCGGGGCAGATTGAACCAGTGTGCCGCCTGGGCCGCGGTAACGAAATTGACCGAGGCGGAGCGCAGCGTTGTTTCTTCGGCGGTTCCGGCAACGGACACCAGCCTGGGATAGGATTTAAGCTGTTGCACGCCCATTTCGCGCATTTCGAGGTTCGGCTCGACGGCGAAAACGAAATTGCCGTTTTCCAAGAGCAAGCGGGTAAAGACGCCGGTGCCGGAAGCGATGTCGGCGACGATATGACTGGGGCGCAATCCGCATTCGGCGCGGAGCAGGTCGAGAACTTCAGGGGGATATCCCGGGCGATAGCGGACGTAATTCTCCACTCGATCAGAGAAACGCGCTGTTGGCGACTTGGTCATCGCTCTTTAGTGTAACCCGTCCAACTGCCGCGTCGCCCGGCGCGGTACAATCTTCACTTTGTGCTGGAGGATTTCGCCACGGTATTACAGTTGAGGGAATCTGTGAATTCTACGAGGAGCTTCATGAGATTTTTTTCGGGCGCAGTTCTATTGTTCACGCTGATAGGAGCGAGCCTGCAGGCGTTTGACGAGACCGGCAAAGGGAAAGAGAGCGCGGACAACTGGTCGATCACCGGGTTCCACGATGTGGCCAGCGAACGCGAAGTGGAAAAGAAGTTCATGGCTGTGCCCGATCCCAAGCTGGCGGAAGAGCATCTGCGCATTCTGACGCAGTCGCCGCACATTGCCGGCTCTCCAGAGGACAAAGCGACGGCCGAGTACGTAGCAAAAAAGTTTCGCGAGGCGGGGCTGGAGACCGAAATCGTCGAATACAAAGTGTGGCTCAACTATCCGGAGGAGATTCGTGTGGACATGACCGCGCCGGCGGGAGTGGAGATGCACGGGCCACGGCGCGAGCATGTGGACGACGATCCCGGCCAGGACGATCCGCGGGTAGTGACTCCTTACAACGGCATGTCACCTTCGGGCGACGCTGAGGCGGACGTTGTCTATGCGAACTACGGGTCGCCGGCGGACTTCGACAAGTTGAAGCAGATGAACGTCGATGTGCGCGGAAAAATTGTGATTGTTCGTTACGGGGAGAATTTTCGGGGCGTTAAGGTGTTCGTGGCGCAGGAGCGCGGAGCGGCGGGAGTGATTCTTTATTCCGATCCGAAAGACGATGGGTACTATCGCGGCGACGCCTATCCGAAGGGGCCGTGGCGTCCGGCTAGCGGAGCGCAGCGCGGATCAGTCGGATTCATGTTCCTGTTTCCCGGCGATCCGACTACGCCGGGAGTGGCTTCCAGTCCGGGGCTGCCGGATTCTAAGCGCGTGTCTCCGGCGGAATCGGAGCAGTTGCCTAAGATTCCCGTGACTCCGCTGTCTTATGCCGATGCTTCGCCGATTCTTGAGCACCTTGGCGGGCAGGCTTCGCCGCGCGAGTGGCAGGGCGCGCTGCCCTTTACTTATCACGTTGGACCGGGCCCCGCGAAAGTGAAAATGCACCTTAAGCAGGACTACCAGTTCCGCACGATTTGGGATGTGATTGGCAAAATTCGCGGAGCGTCTTCGCCCGACGAGTGGGTGGTGGCGGGCAATCATCGTGATGCCTGGGTGTACGGAGCGGTCGATCCGAATAGCGGCACGGCGGCGATGCTGGAAGCGGTGCACGGGCTGAGTGCACTGATGAAATCGGGATGGAAGCCGAAGCGCACGATTATGATTGGAAGCTGGGATGCGGAAGAAGAAGGACTGATCGGTTCGACCGAGTGGGGCGAAGATCATGCCCAGGAGCTAGGGAACGCGGCTGCCTATTTCAACATGGACGTGGCCGTATCGGGTAAGAAGTTTGGAGCGTCGGGGGTTCCGAGTTTGAAGGAATTCATTCGCGAGATCGCGAAGACGGTGCCTTCTCCGCAGGGCGGGTCCGTGTACGAGGCATGGAAAAAGTCGAGCGCGGCGAACGCGGAGGGTAACCATCCGGCGGAAACGGCCAGCTATCGGCCGAACGCGATGCAGAATGATGTGCCGGTGGGCGATCTCGGCAGTGGTTCGGACTACACGGTGTTTCTGCAGCATCTGGGAGTGCCTTCCACCGATATCAGTTCGAGCGGCGATTATGGCGTGTATCACTCGGCGTTCGATGATTTCACGTGGTTCAAGAAATTCGGCGATCCCGACTTCCTTTACGAGCAGGAGATGGCGCGCATTTATGGGTTGGAAGTGGTGCGCATGTCGAGCGCCGACGTGCTTCCCTACGATTACGAAAATTACGGGAGGGAGATTCTGGTTTACCTTGAGGCCGCCAAGAACAAAAGCAAGGAGCGCTTTGGAGATAAGGGACCGGACCTGACAGCCGCTTTCGAGGGTGCACGTCATTTGCAGGAAGCGGGCGCTAAGATCCTGCAAAGGCAACGGAAAACATCTGGAGTTACAGATCGTATGAATGTTAGACTGCGAGAAGCAGAACGGGCGCTCCTGATTCCAGAGGGGCTACCCAACCGTCCGTGGTTTCGCCATGCCGTATTCGCTCCGGGGCAGTATACGGGATACGCGGCGGTGGTGATTCCTGGGGTGAACGAGGCGATTGATCGGGGTGATCTTCGCCGGACCGAACAACAAATTGCGGCGCTGGCGGCGGCTTTAAACCGGGCTGCTCTCGTTCTCGAGCAAGCACGGTAACTGCGAGCTCAAGCGAAGGCCTGAACCGTGCGGCGAGTTAGACGCCGAGGCGACACGAGTTATGGCACTGGCAAGAATCATTACGCGCTCTCAGGTATGCTCGAAAGAGTTGGCGCGGGATCTCCTTGCCCGTGGTTACGCCGTTGAAATTGTTTCTCCCGACGCAATCTCTGACAACCTTGCCGATCTGGAATTGCGGGTCGATTCTACGCGCGTAGATCGTTTGACGGCGAGCGTCGAAGTACACAATGGCGAGCGCTCGGCTTCGCTCGAATTCTTGCATCATTTGAAAGCGCCGTTGAAGGACTTCGAGCGCAGGACGCCGGCGGTTGGCGCGGGTTGTACAGAACCAACTGGTGCAGTCCCGGACTCGGAACATCCTCTCAACTTCAGCTCCGAGCCGAGCATCCAAGATGTGAGCAAGCTTGGCGGAACCCAACCACGGGAGGCGAACACTGTTTCCACGGCAGTCGCGAGTCTGCTCGTTCCCGTGGTGGCTCGCCCTCAGTTCGGTCCCTTCGAGTTAGGTTCCAAGGAAAGTGCTCGTTGGAGAGTGCTTCCAAGGTCGTTGCCTTTGCCACCGGAAGAACCACCGGGCTACTTTACCGTCGAAGAGCCCACGATTGCCTTGCCCACGGTAGCGCAGCCACAGCAAACACCGCGACGGCGCGCTCGCTCCGCAGGATGGTTGTGGCGGGCGGCGGTGACTTTTACCGGCGTGTTACTGGTGGCTTTGGGATTCGGCATGCGCCGGACCGGGAAGCTCTCCGACCAGAGTTTTGGACCAGCGCCGGTTGAGAAAGTTGCGGCGGCGTCCGCGGATTTGGGCTTGGTGAGTACGTTCGGACCCGAGAAAGATACCGCGAATAATTCCCCTTCAGTTCCGGCTCCGGCTGTGACGCGTCCAGCCAGAGAAGCGGAAGCGGCATCCAGGAAATCTCCGCACGGATTGCGCGGTGAAAAAGCGTCCCGGATTTCACGCCATCACAGTGACGGCTTGATTGCCCGCGACACCGTTGTCTATCTCGACCAGCGTTACAAGCCTGCTACGAAAGCCAAGTCGGTGGATCATATGGCTCGCCGGCGTCCAAATTCGCACAAGCGCGGCGGCGTAGTCGCGGCGAGTACTGTAACCTACCTCAACAAGCCGGCCGCAACCACGCCGAAATAGAACCAACGTTATGGCGGTGAGATGGCTGTTCCTTCACTGCATAACTCGTCGCTGTAACCATCACATTAGTGCTTCTGAATCACTTTGGCGATTCGCTCGAAGGCCCAGTCGATCTCCTGACGCGTAATGACGAGCGGGGGCGCGATTCTGATTACTTTATCGTGCGTCTCCTTGCACAGGATTCCTTCTTCTTTCAGCGCTTCGCAGTAGGGGCGCGCGGGACTGTGTAGTTCGATGGCGATCCACAGGCCTTTGCCTCGCACCTCTTTTAGATCGGGGCTGCCGAGCGTCTTTAGCAAAGTCAGGAAATAGGCTCCTAGTTCGGCGGAGCGTTCTACCATTTTTTCTTCGATCAGGACGCGTAGGGCGGTGCGGGCGATGGCACAACCCATGGGGTTGCCTCCGAAGGTGCTGCCATGGTCGCCGGGTTTGTAGACGCCTAGAATCTCTCGCGACGCCAAGATTGCTGAAACCGGATAGAAGCCTCCGGCTAGAGCTTTGCCTATGATTAATACATCGGGCTTGATGCCTTCGTGCATGTAGGCGAAGAGTTTGCCGGTTCGTCCCAGGCCCGATTGAATTTCGTCGGTCATCAGCAGGACGCGATTCTGGCGGCAGATTTCGGCGGCTTCCTTTAGAAATCCTTCGGGCGGAATTACGACTCCGGCCTCGCCTTGAATGGGCTCGACCAGGAACGCGCAGGTGTTGGGCGTGATGGCTTCGCGGAGGGCGCGCGCATCGCCGAAGGGGATCACTTTGAAGCCGGGAGTGAAGGGGCCGAAACCGTCGCGAGATTGTTGGTCGCTGGAGAAGCTGACCAGAGTTACGGTGCGGCCGTGGAAATTGTTGGCGCAAACAATAATCTCGGCTTTGTTTTCTGGTATGCCTTTGATTTTGTAGCCCCACTTGCGCGCTGTTTTGATTGCCGTTTCCACGGCCTCGGCTCCGGAGTTCATGGGGAGCGCCTGGTCAAAACCCGTTAGGTCGTGGAGTTCTTTGTAAAGCAGCGGAAGTTGCTCGTTGCGGAAGGCGCGCGAGGTTAGGGTGACTTTTCTTGCCTGCTCGGTCAGTGTTTGCAGAATTCTGGGATGACAGTGCCCTTGATTCACCGCGGAATACGCGGCCAAGCAATCGAGGTAGCGTTTGCCATCGACGTCATACACCCACACGCCTTCCGCGCGCTCGATTACTACGTCTAGCGGATGGTAGTTGTGGGCTCCATATTGGTTTTCTAGTTCTACGAAGTAATCGGTGCGGGTGGTTTTATCTATTAGTTCGGTCGTCATAGGTTCCCTTTCACGAATTCACCAGTGGAGACCCAGGCGGCGTCATAGACGGGGCAGACGGGCGAGACTCCCGTCCCTCCACAAATTGTTATTACCAACATGCACTTCCCGCAGCCGGCTTGTCCAACAGCATGGTCAATAGCGCCATCCGCACGTAGAGGCCATTCATGGCTTGGCGGAAATACATGGCTCTGGGGTCGGCATCGACTGACTTATCTAACTCGACCGTGCGGGGCAACGGATGAAGGATTAGCGCGTCTGTCTTCATGCGCTGCACTACCTTTGAGTCGATGGCGTAACGCTTGAGGCCGTCTACATCCCGCACTCGCTCGGGCCTGATTCTGGTTTGATACACCACATCTACCTCGCCAATTACGCGGTCAATGTCCGACTCCATTTCGTAGCGGATGCCGTGCTCGTCGAGATAGGCCAGGATGTCGGGCTTCATCTGGAGCTGCGGCGGGCTGACGAAGTACATCTTTACCCGGTCGAATTTGGCCAGCAGATACGCCAGCGAGCGCGCCGTGCGGCCCTTGTCTAACTCTCCTATGATGGCCACGCTGAGGCCATCCAAGGGACGTTGCCTGTAAATGGTGTACAGGTCCAGCAGGGCCTGAGTAGGATGCTGCCCGCCATTGCCATCTCCGGCATTGATGACTGGGGCTTGCGAGACTTCGGCGGCGCGGCGGGCGCCGTTTTCGTCGTGGTGGCGGATAACGATTACATCCGAATAACCGCTGATGATGCGGATGGAATCTTCTACTTGCTCGCCTTCGATCTCAGACGAAAACGCGCCGGCGTGCTCGGTGGAGAGAACTCTTCCGCCCAGGCGATGCATGGCGGCTTCGAATGAGAGCCGAGTACGGGTCGAGGGGGCATAGAAAAGCGTGGTCATGATGCGGTGCTGGTAGTCGAGCGTGCCGCCTCGGGCCACCACGCGCTCCATACCTTGCGAGCGGCCGAATAATTCCATGAGCAGCGGGACGGTGAACTGCTGCGATTCGATCACGTGTTTTAATGGCATTCCACCTATCCGTGCCGGTTCCGGAGCGGGGGGCTGCACTGGCTTCGCGGGCTTGAGGGCAATGATCGTCGGCTGTGGCATTTAACGGCCTCCCACCGGGAGTTCTAGAGCTTTCTTCTTTTCTCGATCAGCTTGGCTCTCGATTTCCGGCCGATCGGGGAATATGTGCGTGCCGGCGGATCCGGCCACTGCCTGGCACAGATTCTCGCATGAGGTAATGATAGCCTCCTTGCCGCCCTGGCGCAGAAAACGCAAGACGGACTCGATTTTGGGACCCATGTTGCCGGGTGGGAAATGGCCGGCCTGGGCATACTCTTCCAACTCGTTCGCGTCTACTTGCTCCAGCGGGGTTTGGGTGGGCTTCTTGTAGTTCAGATAGACGTAGTCGGTGTCGGTCGCAATCACGAAGAAATCGGCAGCGAGGCGTGAGGCCAGCCAGGCCGAGGCGCGGTCTTTGTCGATGACAGCTTCTACACCTTGTAGTTTGCCATTTCTCCAGATGACAGGAATTCCTCCGCCTCCGCAGGCGATGACCAGCACACCTTTGCCCACCAGATTCCGAATTACTTCCAGTTCAATCATGCCGATCGGGTCCGGCGACGGAACCACGCGGCGATAGCCTCTGGCCGCATCTTCTACGATTTCCCATCCCAGAAGGCGTTTGCGCTCCTCGGCGTCGGCGCGCGAATAGAAAGGGCCAATCGGCTTGGTGGGATGCTGCATCGAGGGGTCCTCGGGCAGAACCAGGCACTGGGTCAGCACCGTGGCGACCGGCACGTGCAGATCGGCTTGCTGCAACTCGGTTTGCAGGGCTTGCTGGAGAAGGTATCCGATCTCGCCCTGGGTCGAGGCGCCGCAAACATCCAGCGGGAGGCCTGGGACCTGGCTGGCTCCGCGTTCGGAGCGCAGAAGGGCTGCTCCGACTTGCGGGCCGTTGCCGTGGGTGAGGACGATTTTGTAGCCGCCACGGATCAGGCCTACGACCTGGGTGGCGGTGCGCTCGGCGTTGGCGCGTTGCTCGGCGATGGTTCCTGTTTCTCCTGCGCGAATCAGGGAGTTTCCGCCGACGGCCAGGAGGATGGTCTTCATAGTCGCTTCATCAGACTCTTGTCATCCCGAGCGCAGCGAGGGATCTGCATTTTGCGGCGAACTGCAGATCCCTCGCGTCGCTCGGGATGACAATTCATGAAAGATCCTTTATATGTGCACCAACTCCTGCAGTTCTGCCAGGCCGGGCAGCTTTACGAACTCGCCTTTCATCAATTCCAGCATGATCGCTTTTTGCGAGTGCAGGCGGTTCTCGGCTTGCTGAAAAACCAGCGACCTGGGCGAGTCGATCACATCGTCGGTGACTTCTTCGCCGCGGTGGGCGGGCAAGCAATGCAGAAAGATAGCATCCGGTTTGGCTTGGCGAAATAGTGTCGCATCGACCTGGTACGGGAGGAAGTTATGCTTTCGGCTTTCGGCTTCCGTCTCCTTACCCATGCTGACCCAAACATCGGTGTAAATCACATCCGCGCCTGCGGCGGCCTCATCTGGGTCGTTGGTCACGGTGCAAGTGCCACCCGTCTCAGCGCCACGTTTGCGGGCCCATTGGATCGACTCCGCGTCCAGTTCGTATCCCGGAGGTGAGGCTATCCAAACATGCGCGCCGACTTGGGCTCCGGCAAAGAGCAGGGAGCGCGCTACGTTATTGCCGTCGCCGATGAATACAACCTTCAAACCCTCCAGATCGCCTTTCGCTTCCCAGATGGTCAGATAGTCGGCCATCGCCTGGCAGGGATGACTGTAGTCGGTCAGGCCATTGATTACAGGAATGCTGGCGTAGCGGGCCATCTGCTCCACTGTCTCGTGGGAGAAGGTGCGGATCATGATGCCCTGCACCATGCGCTCCAGGTTCTTCGCCACGTCATAGACCGATTCGCGCTTGCCTAAATTAATCTCGGAGGGCGAGAGGTAAAGCGAAAAGCCACCCAGTTGCTGGATGCCGACATCGAACGTGACCCGCGTGCGCAGGGACGGCTTCTCGAAGATCATGGCCAGGGTCTGGCGCCGGAGTGATCCGCTATAGGCGCTGGGGTGAGCCTTGACTTGACGGGCTAGAGTGAGCAGGTACTGGATGTCAGAGGGCGAGAAATCTCGAATCGAGAGAAAGTCTTTATTGGCATTGCCATCGCCGTTCATTATCTGCCTCCGGTTCCTGCCAGGGCTGGCTCGTGGGTATGCCCATGCGCGAACTTGACAAGCAATTCGGCCAGGCCGGGCTTGGTGAGTTCTTCGACTTCGTAGGTCACTCGTAGATTTGGGCGATCTAGTTTGATCACTCGCGCCAGATCAATGGGAGTGGCGATCAACACCAGATCGCAGGGCGTGCGGCGGATCGTCTCCTCCAGTTCGTGCCTTTGCATGGCGCTGTAACCCATGGCGGGCAAGAGAGTCGTCAAGTGCCGATAACGCTCGTAGGTGCCGCGGATGGAACCCACGGCATACGGGCGCGGGTCGACCAACTCGGCCGCTCCATAGTGCCTGGCCGCGACTACGCCGGCACCGTAGGGCATTTCTCCGTGAGTGAGCGTGGGGCCGTCCTCGACCACCAGCACGCGCTGTCCCTTGACCAGATCTGGCTCGGGAACGGCGACACGGCAGGCCATCTCAAAAACCGCGGCTTTGGGGTTGTGGAGCTTTATGTTTTGGCGAACCGTCTCCACGTCGCGCTGCTCGGCGGTGTCTACTTTATTGATCACGATGGCGTCGGCGCGGCGTAAGTTGACTTCACCGGGGAAATAGGACAGTTCATGCCCTGGACGGTGCGGGTCTACGACTACGATTTCGAGGTCGGAGGCGTAGAAGGGCGTGTCGTTGTTGCCTCCGTCCCACAAAATAACGTCGGCTTCTTTTTCCGCCTTGCGAAGAATTCTTTCGTAGTCAACTCCGGCATAGACCACGGTTCCGTGAATAATGTGCGGTTCATACTCTTCGCGTTCTTCGATGGTGCATTGCTGCAGGTCGAGATCCTCCATGGTGGCGAAACGCTGGACGGCCTGCGCGGCCAGATCTCCGTAGGGCATGGGGTGTCGAATCACCACAGGCCTTCGACCGTGACGGCGCAATTCTGCCGCTACCAGGCGGGAGACCGGACTCTTGCCGCATCCGGTGCGCACGGCGCATACGGAAATGACCGGGACCGAGGACTTGATCTGCGTGTGCTCGGTTCCCAAGAGCCAGAAATCGGCGTCGGCAGCCACGGCGCGGGAGCCTAGATGCATGAGGTTCTGGTGGGAGATATCGCTGTAGGAAAAGACCACCGCCTCAATCTTGTATTCGGCGATCAGTTTTTCGAGATCCTTCTCTTCGAAGATGGGAATGCCCTCGGGATAAAAATGACCGGCAAGTTCCGGCGGATAACGGCGGCCGGCTATGTCGGGAATTTGAGTGGCGGTGAAGGCTACTACGTGATAATCAGGATTATTTCGGAACCAGACGTTGAAATTGTGGAAGTCTCTGCCGGCAGCACCAAGAATCAAAACTCTCTTCACAGGTACACCTCCTTGAAGATCGTTTACCTGCTATTTTCTCGCTGGGAGAAGGTTTGGGGCAGTACCGTTCGTCACAAGCGAGGGTGACCTTTGATGCATCAGAGATCACATGTCCATGGTCGCAAGATCACAGACAGAGGACTGCCCCAGGCCGGACAATATAAGTGGGCAGTTAGAGCCTTCGTAATGCGGGAGGCAGTTATGAAAAGGGCCATTTCGCTATTTACCATATTGACGGCGGTTTTTGTGATCCTGGTCTGCGCGCGAGCGCTGGCCCAGGATAAAACACCGGTCAAGGTGAAAAGCTCGCAGGTGGTAACAGGAGTTGTAATTGTTAAGGTCCAGAAGGGCGCGGACTCGCTTGAACTACAGTGCAATGAGGGAGCGGGCAGTTGCAAGCCTCTTACGGCCGGCAACTACCTGATGGTCGAACTTCCCAAGAACTACGGGATGTACGATTGCAAGAACGTTGAAGTCTATACAGGAGATCCAGATAAGCCAGATGATGCAAAACTGGTTGGCGCGTACTGCCTGATGGAGAAGTAGGGGAGATCGGTCACCCCTCCGGGACTTGGATCATTTCCTGCGCCGTTCCCAGCGCTTAAGCGCTGGCCTATTTGGATCGCCCCTCCGGGGCTGGGTAGACGACTAGCTCACTTGGGCTGCCTTACATCACTATGACGGCGGCTCCGTCGATGGAGTCCTCTTTTACCGCAATCAGAGCTTCGTTGGCTTGGTCTAACGGGAAGGCAGTTACTTTCGGCCTTAGACCAATCTCGGTTGCGACCTTCAGGAAGTCTCGCGCGTCGGCGCGCGTCATGTTTGCGACACTCCTGAGCTGGCGCTCGCCCCACAACAGGCTGTCGTAGTCAAACTGCGGAATCCGGTCTAAGTGGATTGCGTTGATGGCAACCACTCCTCCTTTCCGCAGGCTGGCCAGAGCCGCTATTACAACATCGCCACTGGGAGCAAAAGTTACGGCACAGTCGAGCTGGGCGGGAGGTCTGTCCGTCTCGCCTCCTACCCAAACCGCGCCGAGAAAAGCGGCTAACTGGCGATGGGTCGCTCCTCGGGTGGAGACGTAGACCTCGCAATTCCAGGCGCGCAGGACCGCGATGGCTAGATGGGCCGAGGCGCCGAAGCCGAACAGGCCGACACGGCCGCCAGACTTGACTCCTGCCACACGCAGGCTGCGAAACCCAATAATGCCGGCGCACAACAGCGGCGCCGCGTGCAGATCGTCGAGTTGATCGGGAAGAGGGAACGTGAAATCGGAGCGAACGACGGCGAATTCAGCATAGCCGCCATTTGCGGTGTAACCGGTGAATGTGGGTGCATCGCAAAGATTTTCGAGGCCGAGGCGACAGTATTGGCAGGTACCATCGGTTCCTCCCATCCAGGAAACGCCTACACGGGTGCCGACGGGGAGATCATTCGTCGCTCCGGCTATTACTTCTCCGACAATCTGATGTCCGGGGATGATTCCGGGGCGGCACGGTGGCAAGTCGCCCTCAACGATGTGCAGGTCGGTGCGGCATACTCCACAGGCACGTACCCGCAGCAGGACTTGGCCTGGCTGCGCTTCGGGCGTTGCGGCCTCGGCGATCCGAAGAGGGCGATGGCCAACGTCTTGCGGTGAGGTTAGAGTGGCAGCTTTCATCGACCCAGGCGCGAGCATGTCTCACGGAGCGACCGTCGCGAAATCAATATACTCTTTCCGCTAAGGGATCGGCCTGAACACTACCGCTTTTGCTTCATCACGTTGGCTTGTGATTCGCGTTACGGTAAAGGGTTATTCGGAGGACCATAGTAAGAAATTGCCAACCTTGATTCGGAGACCATGATGGAACCGTTCCGCTTCCACCTCTTCGTCTGCACCCAGCAAAAACCAGAAGGAGTTCCCTCTTGCCCGACCAGCGGATCGTTTGGTGTGCTCGGCGCGCTCGATCACGAAATACAGGCGCGCGGCCTAGGCAATGATGTGCAACTCACTACTTGCGGCTGCATGGGGCTTTGTGATGAGGGCCCCGTGCTAGTCGTCTATCCAGCCGGGGTGTGGTACCGGCGGGTTAAAGCGGCGGATGTATCCGAGATTGTTGGCGCGCATCTGGGCGACGGCAAGGCCGTCGAGCATTTGGTATGGAACGACGCTCCCGCTATGAAGGCGATGGCGGCAGAGCATGGGAAAAAGTACCGCGAGGCAATGGCAGCGCGCGACAAAGCCGGTGTGCTGCCTGACCGGCTCGATCAGATGATTCGTGGCTACTGGCCGAGTCGTTGCCTGCTTACGGCGCTGGAACTTGACATCTTTACGGCCGTCGGCGAAGGAGCCTCTGCCGAGCGGATTGGCGCGACGATCCATGCGAATGCCCGCGCCATTGGCATGCTGCTCAACGCGCTGGTTTCGTTTGGGCTGCTCTCGAAAAGCGGCGACATTTATAAGAACACGCCGGAGTCGGCCCGCTTCTTTGTGGAAGGTTCCAAAGACAACCACCGCAATGGCCTGCTGCACATCGCCAACATCTGGCATCGCTGGAGCAGGCTGACCGAGGCGGTTCGCAGCGGTTCGCGCGTCTCAATTAGTCGAGACGATACTCCTGCGACGCGTGACTTCATCGCCGCCATGCAACGTAACGCGAAAGATCGCGCGCCGCTGGTGGTGAAAGCGCTAGGGACGGCCGGAGTTCGCCGCGTTCTTGATCTCGGTGGGGGCTCGGGCGTCTACTCCATCGCTTTCGCAAAGGCGTCTCCCGAGGTGCGCTGCGAGATTCTTGACGTGCCACAGGTCGTACCGCTTACTATCGAATATGTCAATCAAGCTGGCGTCTCAGCACAAGTTAGCCTTCGCGCTGGGGACATGCTGCGCGGTGATTTTGGCTCCGGCTACGACATCATCATGCTGAATGCGATCTGCCACATGTTCTCGCCGGAACAGAACGGGGACATCTTTTTTCGTGCACGCCGGGCACTCGCGCCGAACGGACGCCTTGTGGTGCAAGACTTCATCCTCAATCCTGAGAAAACCGGGCCGCAGCACGCGGCGCTATTCTCGCTGAACATGCTCGTCAGCACCGACTCGGGCGCCAGTTACAGCGAGTCGGAATACAGGGAGTGGATGGAGCGCGCGGGGTTCAACGCCGTCAGCCGGATCGACCTGCCCGGGCCCAGCAGCCTGATCGTTGGACTGGTGCAATAGGGCAGCCGCAATCCACCCGGTCCACATCACACGGGTCTGTTATTCCGGTCACCGACGGATGGCCTTCAACCGGATATGGTACTAGCGAGTCGCTTTCTGCCCGCGCACTTCTTCGCCGGAGGCCACCATGCAGCGACCGGTGCCGATACTGCTTCTAGTCTGGCTGCTTTCCTTCGCTGTTTCCATCTGCGCACAAATCAGCAACCAACAACAACCCGCGATCCGTCCGGTGGAGGGAGCAAGCATTTTTCGAAATTACTGTGCCGCTTGTCACGGGATGGATGGGCACGGGAAGGGCCCGGTCGCCAAGGCACTGAAAAAGGAAGTTCCTGACCTGACCGGACTCTCGCTGCGAAATCGCGGTGCGTTTCCCGGTATTCATGTGCGGACCATCATTATGTTTGGCAGAGACGAGTTGCTGTCGGCGCACGGATCGAAGGAGATGCCGATTTGGGGATCGATTTTTCACGAGATCGAGTTTGATCAGGACTTGGGCAATGTGCGACTGGAAAATGTGACCAGGTATCTGGAGTCGATGCAGCGGAAGTAGGGCAAATTGATTTCTGCAATGTCTTCCAGCTTGGATAGCACGACCCTCAAGGGCTAAACAGTTCGCTGAAAAACTCGATTTTGGTCTTGCTTTTGGGTGGCGCAGCGGTTTACCGCTGCGAGAAACGCCCTCTTTAAATTCTTTCTGCGAGCCCTCAGTGGTTGTGTTCATGGCGCGAATGGCCGTGAAGGTGGGGATGGGAGTGCTCGACGCCACCGTGGGAGTGGCGATGGGCGTGAATGAGATTTGCTCTTAGGAGCAGCTCCGTGTTGGAAAGGATCCCGGACGGAGTTCCTTCGGCAATTACAGCTCCTGTCTCGAGCACGAGAACGCGATCGGCAATATCTTCGACAATCTCCAGTTGATGCGTGGCTGTAACCACCGTCTTCGCCGTGCCTTTCCAATGTTGAATGAGGTCGATGACGTGGCTCTGGCTTTTCGGGTCGAGGGTCGCGGTGGGCTCATCGAGCAGCAGGACTTCGGGATCGAGGACAAGGACGGAAGCCAGAGCGACCCTTTTTTTTTCGCCGCCCGAGAGGCGATAGGGAGATCGGTCTCTCAAGTGCGCAATGGACATGGTCTCGAGCGTTTCCTCCACTCGCCGAACCACGTCTTCCCTGCTCCATTGCAGTTGTAACGGAGCGTAGGCAACTTCGTCGAATACCGTGGGATTGAAGAGTTGTACATCCGGATTCTGAAAAACGAGGGCAACGCTTCGCCGGAAGTTCAGAAAAAAATCTTCTTGTTGCAGATGCTTTTCGGTGAGCGCATTGCCTTTGAATTTGACCGAACCTGTCATGGGGAAATAGAGCGCATCCAAAATTCGCAGGAGTGTGGACTTGCCGGAGCCATTGGCGCCGAGTAAGGCAATGCGATTCCCTGCCTCGATATGAAGCGTGAGCCCGCGGATCGCCGGGATCGCTTCGTACGAGAAGTTAATGTCCTGCAGTTCGAAGATGGACGCCACTTCCCTTACCTCCCCATCCAGACCGTTGCGCAAGCGGTCAGGAAGAAGGCAGTCAGACTGGCGTAATCGCACAGTTGGAGGCGGAAGTCGCTTAAGAGACGGACCTCTCCGCGAAATCCCCGGGACAACATGGCTAGATAGACCTCCTGGCTGAGTTCGATGCTCTTGCTGAGCAGCACTCCGGCGGTTCGTGTTGTCATTCTGCGACGCTCCGCGCTGCTCAGAATGCCTACGGTTCGGCTTTGCCTGGATTCGAACATCTGGTTGGCAGTTTCGATCAACAAGAACACATAGCGATGCGTCATGGCCAGCATGGTCACGATCTCGGCTGGGAGGTGCAGCGAACGGAGCGCCTTCAGGATGTGAGTCCACGCCGTCGAAAGAACCAAGACCGTTGTCAGGGTCGCCGCAGTTTCTACTCGCAAGACGAGCAACACTGCAGTTCGCACTCCTTGGACGGAGATGGAAAGGTGCAGCGCCGGCGCCGCGACGAGCGGCTCACCGGGAGTCAGAAATAATGCGGGCACGGCGATTACTCCGGAGAACCCCAGGACCACGAGCCACACTCGTCTTGCCAGCGAGGTGAGGCTCACTCTCGAAGCAACCGCTAGAGCAACCGCGACCAGGAAAATGGCGGCAATGGCCTCGGCTCGGCGACAAAGAACCACGGACACAACTAGAGCCAGGATTCCCAGTACGCGGACACGCGGATCGAGGTGCTGCAACAGTCCCGGTTGGGTTGCGGCATGTTCCGATTGCAGCGCTTTCGATACGGCCCTGGCGAAGCCTTGCAGCGTCGACTCCAGGAAGGAATTTCGGCTCATGAGTGCAGGTTCCCCGCTGACCATTTTCTGCTCACCGCGCGCGCGATTAGCGATGCGAGCACTAGGAGCCCTACGCCAAAAATTGCTGAGAGCAAATAGCCGAACATCGGATTTCTGATAAAGCTCGGCGCATAGCCGGGAAACGGCGCGGTCCACACGGCCGATAGTCTCTGAATTCCCACCGGAACTGACGACGGCAGGGCGTGGTTTCCAGATCCGGCTGCGATCTGGTCTCGCGTGTGAGGACTCGTGAAAGCAGCGGATGACCACTCTCCCCAGGCCGTGCCCGCCGCCAAAATGCCTAGAGGCGTGAGCAACATTAGGCAAGCTACGATCCACCAGAGGCGTCCCGGTGAGGGTTCAGAGGTCGCGACCGCGAGGGGCGTTGGCGTCGAGGCCGGGCCGCTTACTCCTCTTGTTCCGCTTATTAGTCCGCCCAGCAGGCCCAAATCGGCGCGCTGGAGATAGGACACCATACCTGCCGCTATGACGGCTTCTGCCAATCCCGCCAGCGTCAGATGTCCGATCATCATCGCTGGAATGGCCACGTGCAACGGATAGGGCGCATAGAGCGGCGTGCCGCTGGCATCATGAAAAAGCATTGGCTGAACACCGAGTTCAACCGCCGTCACCAAGGCTGAGGCGTTGATGGCCACATAACCGGCGATGGCTGCTGCCAGCACTCGCCGGCGAGATTTCAGATCGGAGTTTGCCGCGACTAGCCGGTACAGAGCATAGGCGGTGAACGATCCGACCATTGCCATGTTGAAGCAATTCGCACCCAGGGTGGTGATTCCGCCGTCGCCGAAGAACAAGGCCTGGATAGCGAGAGCGATGGAAATGGCAAGAATCGAACCCCACGGGCCGAGCACGATGGTGGAGACACCCACGCCAACTGCGTGGCCGGTGGTCCCTCCGGGCAGGGGCACATTGAACATCATGACGACAAAACAGAAGGCGGCAAACACCGAGATCAGCGGGATGGCGCGCGTGGCCAGAAGCTGCTTGATGCGCTTCAAGGCCCCATACCAGCCCGACGCCGCGACCACATAGAAAGTGGCACAGGTCGACGGGCTGAGGTAACCATCCGGAATGTGCATGATCTCGTCAATTTCTACCGGGTTTGCCTGCTCTAACGCAAGGTGATTCCAGTAGCGGAAGTCGACAGCTGGCTACGGCTTGAACCCAACGCTCTTCCACAGTTCGGCGGCGTTGTATATCGTGCCGTTGGTTACCACGGATTCCACGTTGCGCGTGTTGTGAATGTCTTGCAAGGGATCGCCATGGATCACGATGAGATCGGCGCGTTTCCCCACTTCCACCGTTCCCACTTCTTTGTCAAATCCCATTACACGCGCGGGCACGCTAGTCGCGGCTTGAATGGCTTCCATGGGAGTGAATCCGGCTTGCACATACAACTCGATTTCGCGATGCAGGCTGTGGCCGGGCACGGTCTGATCGGTTCCCGTTACAATCGGGATTCCCGCCTTATGCAACGCCCCCACGATCTCCACAAATTTTTCGAACGACTTTTCACCCACGGCCGCATTCGGCCCGGGCGGTCCTACATCATTAAGCTGAGCGGCCAGCTCCACGGGAAGTTTTGTGACTCCGGGCTCGAAACTTGCCGGCGGCTTGGCGGTAGACGCGGTGTAGAACTCCATCAACGCGAGCGTCGGATCGACCGCGGTATGGTGAGCTTCGAGGAACGCAATCGCCTTTTGCGCGGACGGAGAATTCACATCGATGCTCGCGATTGCCTTGGAGCGATCCAATCGCGTCGCGCCTTGCGGCAAGGGATCGTACATCATGGATGCGATGTAGTGAATGTGGTTGATCTGATCCTGTCCCGCTTCAATGGTTTGATAGGGCGTCAGACCTTCGGGCACATGACCGGTCACCGTCATGCCGAGGCGATGGGCTTCCTCCGCGATTACTTTTACCTCTTCCAGCTTGACGGAGCTGTAGATTTTCATCTGCTGAAAGCCGGCATCGTGATACTTGTCAGTCCACATTTTTGCCTGCTCGGGTGTGTCCACGCGCTGCACGCCGACGGTCAGCTTGCCGGAGCCGTCAACGATTCCAGCCAGCAAGAGGCGCGGGCCAAGTCCTTTGCCGGCAGCGACCGCATCGCGTACCGCCTTGATGAATTCGAATTCGTTGCCGCAATCGCGAACCGTGGTGACGCCGGCCGCGAGATAAATCGGGCCCCACTCCACTTGCTCAAAGTGGGCGTGCATATCCCACAAACCGGGGAGGATGGTCTTGCCGGTTTCATCGACCACGGTTGCGTGCTTCGGAATCTTGACCTTCGACCTCGGTCCCGCCGCAACAATACGGCCTTGCTTGATGACGACGACCGCATCGAAAACGGGCGGATTACCCGTGCCATCAATCAATGTGGCTCCAGTCAAGGCAAGCGTCTTCGCCCGGCTGCCCGAAATTCCTTTCGATAGCTCGGCGAGGACTGCCATGTTGTCCGCTCCGGCTCGCGCCACGAAATCGCCGAGGGCGCTCTCGTAACCGTCGCGGATGGCTTCGAAGTGATCGAATTCCGCATCGGTGGTTATGGCAGCGACTAGATTACGGTCCGCGTCGAACCACAGCGTTTCGCGTCCCCAAATCAGGCCTTCGACGGTGTATCGGGTCAGCTTCTGGGTCTTGCCGTCTATCGCCACGTCATCCTCACCGCGGGGCTCGATCTTCACGCTCCCGCTCGGGAGTGTTACCAGTTCGGCGGGTGAGCCGTGGGCGGCCCAATAGCGCACCATCAGCATTTGCATCGTCGTGGGAGCATAGCCGGCAATGGTGAAGAACTGCTGCGGAGGCGGGATCTCTTTCCAGTGCTCGCGATCGCGAAGACGTACCTTGCCCGGTTGTACTTCTACTGCCTGGTCGATCTCGACTGGGCGGGCGGTCTTTCCCTTGATCTCGAACTCCTCGGGAGTCAAATCCTCGGCGCCGCGAAACGTGGCCGTCAGCGGCACCGGAGTACCACGATCGGTGAAATGGAAGTCTATTTTCACGGAAAGCGAATTGCCCTCACGGGTAATTTCGTAGCTTTCTTCACCGATGGGCTGCTCAAATTTGTGCAACTGGAAATGACCGCGTTCCACAATCTGCGGCTGGGATGATGTTTGCGGAGTAGTCGTTGGCGGCGACGAGGCCCAGAGGCTTATGACCGAAGAGAGGAGAATTACGAAGGAGCATATCTGAGACTTTCGCATCACGGTTTAAGTTTCACCTTTCGGAATGATACCCGGCGTTCTGGTTCACGATAAGTTGGGTCGATTGTAATTACGTGAGCTGGTCGGGGAAGTTCCAACCGCGTTCCGAAATGCATGCAGATCGCGGACGCTCTTGTTTCGCTACGAGTCTAACTGCACGGCAGTTTCACTTCTACCCTGCAGCCTCTCTTTCCTGCCCGGTTGGATAGGGTAATAGAGCCCCCGTGCGCTTCGACTATCTGTCGCGAAAGGGCCAGGCCTATGCCACTGCCCGCCGGCTTGGTCGTATAGAAAGGCACGAACGCGTTGCTTGGATTCAGCAGTCCCAATCCGTTATCGTCGATGGTCAGCACAACATTCTGATCTTCGACCACCCAATGCAAGGTTACCTGCGGCTTCTCAGCGTCTACGTGCTGGGTGGAGTTGCTGGAACGGTCGTCACCCGGGTTTGGCTCGAGGGCCGCTTCGACCGCATTCCGCACGAGATTGATCAGCATCTGCTCGATCTGGTCGGCATCCACCATCACCATCACATCCGGACCTCGGCAAATCTCGACTGCCATGCGGGTTTCCAGAAACGCAACCCGCTCAACGATCGGAAGCAGCGCGACTTTCTTGAGCACCGGAGGTGGCATCTGGGCCAACTGCCGATAGGCCTGGAGGAACCGGTTGAGCGATGCAGTGCGATCTTCGATGATGGCGAGTCCCCGCTCGAAATCGCGACGGTCTTCGGGGTTGAGTTGGGTCTCCACAAGGCGAGTGCTTAGGCTTCCCGCAATCGATTTGATCGGAGCCAGCGAGTTGTTGAGTTCGTGGCCAAGGACTCGGATCAAACGTTGCCACGCGCTGCGTTCCTCTTCCCGAAGTGCGCGGCTGACGTCGGACAGCACAATCAGAGTGTGCGGCACACCCTTCTCCCGGAACTTGCTCTGCCGTACCAACCAGCGGGCGCTGGAACTATTGGCCGGCAGAGCCACGAGTGCCTCGCTTGCGGCGCCGAGGCAATCGGCCAGGCCGATCTCGTCGGCGGTGCGACCCAGAAGGCGAACCGCAGCCTGTTGAAGAAGTTTTTCGCCCGCCGGATTCACCAGTTGCAGCACACGGTTTGGGTCAAAGGCGAATAGGGGAGCATCGATTTCTTCCACCACCCGCCGCAGCAGGGCCGTCGCTTCGATGGCTCGGATTCGCTGATCCGCCAGCAGGTCGGCTAATGCATTCACTTCCAACGAAAGCTCTCCTAACGCGTCGTCCGCAATGGCTCCGCGGGCGCGAAAGGAATAATCCTCTTCCCGAAGGGCCGCCACCACGTTGGCCAATGTTTGCAACGGTCGAACCGTTTGGTCGTGCAGCAGCAGCGCCAGTATCCACCAGACAAACAGCTCCAGGAACGAGAGAGCTAACTTCGATTCCGTGGACCAGGGCTGGCGCCAGATAAAAATACCGCTGACTGCAATTCCGGGTAAGGCGACGAGCAATGAGTAGAGACTGATGCGATGCTCGTAGTGGAGGCGAAATCGCTTGCGAGGAGACTTCCGCATCGCTGGCTTGCCGCTGGTCTTCGCTTGCGCGGGAGGAAAGACTGGCGGGCTAGAGGCCATATTTTTCCATGCGCCGATAGAGCGCGCCACGGCTCAGCCCCAAGGCTTCCGCGGCCTGGCTGATGTTGCCCTGAAATCGTTGCAGAGCTTTTCGGATCAAGAGCGCTTCCACCGCCTCCAGGCTGAGCTCTTCGAGATTCTGGGCTTGCGGCCGCTGCGTATTCAGTCCCAGATCCGCAGGCTGAATCTCCCGTCCACGGCACATCAGGACGGCACGCTCCAAGGTGTGTTCGAGTTCTCGAACGTTGCCCGGCCAGGAGTATTGCGCCATGACTTGTAGCGCGGAGCTGTCGAATCCATCGACTTCGCGGCGATAGCGACTTGCATAGCGGCGGAGAAAATGGATGGCGAGAGTCGGAATATCTTCGCGACGCTCACGCAGCGGCGGTACATGGATTTCGACGGTGTTAAGGCGGAACAGGAGATCCTCGCGAAACTGGCCGGAGGAGCACGCGGCTTGAAGGTCGCTGTTGGTGGCCGAAATCAGGCGCACATCGACTTTTCGCGAGCGCGAGGATCCGAGACGCTCGATCTCGCCCGATTCGAGCACGCGCAGTAATTTTGACTGCTGGCGGATCGGCACATTTCCGATTTCGTCCAGGAAAATCGTACCGCCATCGGCCAGTTCGAAGCGGCCGATGCGATCCGTTCGCGCGTCGGTGAAGGCGCCTTTTACGTGGCCGAAAAGTTCGCTTTCGAATAATCCCTCGGCCAACGCGCCTGTATTCACGGCAACCAGCGGGCGCGAAGCGCGGCCAGAAAGCGCATGCAGGGTTTGCGCGACGACCTCTTTGCCACTGCCGTGCTCGCCTGTAATAAGCACGTTAGCGTCGGAGGGACCGACCCGCGCAATCGCCTCCAGAACGGGTTGCATCGAAGCCGCGGCGGCGATGAACTCCGGTCGCCCTTCGACCTGGAGCAGCCGGTTCTCCGCCGCCAGCAACTCGGCGTGCTGGAGGGCGCGATGCAATTCGACTTGCGTCCGCAAAATAGCGAGCAGGCGTTCGTTCTCCCAGGGCTTTTGGATGAAGTCTCGCGCTCCGCGGCGCATGGCTTCGACCGCCAATTCGACGTTGCCCCATGCGGTCATGACGATGACCGGCAGATTGCTGTCGGACGCAACAATTTCTGAAAGCAGGTCCAAGCCTTCCTGACCCGAAGTGGTGTCGCGCGTGTAGTTCAGATCGATCAGCAGCGCGTCGTACGCATCTACGGACAATGCTTCCCTGACCTCAGCGGGAGATTTGGCGCTCTCCACCCGATAGCCATGGGGATGGAGCAGAAGTTGGAGAGCTTCGAGGATGTGCGGCTGATCGTCAGCGGCAAGGATGCGCGGCGCGCGATCCTTGTGGGGATGGGAAGGCGCCTTGTGGAGATCTTGCGGCTTGACCGTAGTCGACATGAGCTATGGAGAGGAGGCGGTGACCGTCCCAAGGACCGCATCCTGAATCAGCACTCCATTATGTTCCAAAGTTGCGCCGGTCGCGCGATCAAGTTCTACTCGCGCCTTCTGGTAGGTAGTCATGGCGTTCACCAAGTCCAACTCCGCCACCGAAAGATCGCGCTGAGCCGTCATGGTCTGGTAACTCGAACCTGCTCCCAGGTCTTGCTCTTTCTTGGTGATTTCAAAGGTACGCTCGGCCAGGTCCCTGGCCTTGCGGGCTGATTCCACCCTCGCACGCGATTGTTCCAGCGCATACTGCGCGTTTCGCACCTCGATTCTAATCTGTTTTTTCAACTGCTCCTTGCGCAAGCCGGCTTGCCGGTACTCCAACTCGGAACGATATTGGTCAGCCTTGGCGACGCGGTTGCGAAACGGGATGTTCAGGTTGAGACCGACGAAATAGTCTGGCGATGAGTTGTTGAAAGTATTTTGCCACGTGCCAGGCAGGTCGCTCGGAGTGCCCGCGGAAACGTTGGAATTGCCGGGTGGGTTGGGTATTCCTCCGAGCCCGCTGCCACCGTAGAAACCCACGAGCGAGAGCGTGGGCAGGAGTGCATTGCGGGCGGCCTGGCGACTGATTTGCCGGTTAGCCAGATCGACGTCGGTCTCCAACAGTTCTGGACGATTCTGCAAACCCGCGGCAATCAGGTCGAGAATCGGCGCATTGGTGTCGGCTTTGGTGTCTGAGGCTCGCATGCGATCCGTGGGGATAACCGGCATCTCTCCCAGGGTGGGATCGTCGAGGCTCTTGGTCAGCGCGTTTTTCATCAACGATTCTTGTAGTTGGAGGTTGGTCCGCGCCACGGTCAAATCTTCGTCGCGCTTCGAAGCCTCGGCCTCGGCCTTCATCACATCCATCTCCGGAATGCTTTCCAATTGCAATTGTTTTTTGGCGTTTTCCAGAGTCTGATTGGCAAAGGCAAGTGATTGTTCATTCACCCGGGCTTGCTCATAGACACTGACCAGATCCCAATAGATGTTCTCAATCTGCGTCACCGTGGCAATCACCTGGTCTTTGAAGGCGATGTCGGAGATTTTCTTGTTGTTCTTCGCGATACGCAGGTAGCGCAGGTTGGGGCCAAAACCAAAGCCCGCTAGAAGCTCCTGCTGGAAAGTGAAGCGGTAGTACGAATTCAAAGCCGGTGACAGAAAAAGTTCAGGGCTGTTCGTAGTCTGGCGATTGTTATTGAAGGCAAAGGATATCGTGGTACCGGTGGAGAAAGCCTGTGTGTAGAGGGCGTTGACCGTCGCCGTGTTCAGTTGCAGCGAAGAGACGTTGAAAAGTACTTTGCTCGACTGCGGCGACGTCAGGTGCTCGATGCCTCCGCTCACAGTGAGGGAGGGATCGTACGAGGAAACGGGAGTTCCCACGCCCAAGGTTGATTGCACCAAGCCTGAGGCGCCCGCCCCCGCGCCGCCCGCGCCGCTCGTCGTGCCGCCGGCGCCGGCTCCTGGCGCTCCCGCTCCGAAGCCTCCGATTCCTCCTCCCGGAGTTCCCTGCACCACACCCGTGTTGACGCCGCGAAAACTTCCGCCCGCCTTGGTGCGGAGCAGATCGGTATCGGCAATCGGCAGGTTGTAGCGGGCGATCGCGAGATCGAGATTGTTCTCCAGTGCCAGATCAATCGCATCTTTCAAGGAGAGATATAACTTCCCATCTCGAATAAGGCGATCGAGACGCGGCGAATTTGTCAGTACCGGCTCCGGCACCTGGTCGCCGGTGTACGGACCGATCGGGTTGTGGGATTGCGGCATTTCCAATGCAGCTGGTGTGCGCACCTGAGCTTGCACCGTGGCCATGATGAGCACGAGCAGCGCTACCCTTTGTGGTATAGCAGAGAGCCGTTCACGAAAACAGATTGTCATCGATTCACCGCTGCGCTGCTGGGCTCCGTTGCTGAAGGACGATTTGAATTTGCCGTATCGCCCACCAGCCAACCGTCGCGCAACTGGATGGTGCGCGTTCCATAGCCAGCGTTCGTTTCGGAGTGAGTGACTTGCACGATGGTTGTTCCCTGCCGGTTCAATTCCCGGAAGAGTTCCATGATTTCCTTGGCTTGGTCGGAATGCAGATTGCCGGTGGGTTCATCGGCGAGCAACAACGCCGGCTTGTGAATCACCGCTCGCGCGATCCCGACTAGCTGTTGTTGTCCGCCGGAAAGCTGACTGGGGTACAGATCCTTCTTCGCGACAATCTGGAAGCGATCGAGCGTATCGGCGACCAGACCCTGCCGCTGGCTGCGTGGAATGTCTTTGTAGGAGAGCGGTAGATCGATGTTTTCGAGTACTGTGAGATCGTCGAGCAGATGGTAGCTCTGAAAAACCATGCCAATGTTTTTTTTTGCCAACTCCGCCCGTTCTTTCCTTTTCATGGAGTGCGCCGCCTGCTCGCGGAACCAGTACTCGCCTTGCCATTGGTCGTCCAGGAAAGCGAGAACGTTTAACAGCGAGGATTTCCCAGCGCCAGACGGCCCCATTAATGTGATGAATTCGCCGGGCTGAATTTCCAGGTTGACGCGCCGCAGAACCCATGTCTGGCCGGCGCCGGTCTTGTAGCTGCGTTCGATGTTTTTCAGTTGAATCATTTCACTCCCGACTGTCACAAATTGATTTCACTCTGCCCGCAGCGTAATCGCGGGATCCACCTGTGCCGCGCGCCATGCGGGTACGCCGCATGCGATCAGCGATATGGCTCCCAACAACGCGACCACGCCCAGATATGTGACGGGGTCGAGTTGCGATACGCCGAACATGAGCGTGACCAGGGCCTGGCTTGCGACTACCGCTCCGCAGAGCCCGATCACGGTACCAATGACCGTCAAAGTCATGCCCTGCCGGATCACCAGCGCGAGGATGTCACCTCGAGTCGCGCCCAGCGCCGCCCGCACTCCCATTTCGCGCGTTCGTTCGTTAACGCTGCCGGATAACACTCCATAGATTCCGGTCGCCGCCAGGATCAGCGCTACCAACCCAAAGGCTTCGAACAGGGTCAACACAAAGCGCCGCTCGGCCTCCGACCGGTCGACGAGGCTGCTCATGGTGGCGACCCGCACAATCGGCTGATCCTTGTCCACGGACCAGATCGCCTTTTCGATTGCGGGAGTAAGTGCCGCCGCGTCACCGTGTGTGCGGACCACCAGCGACTGCACGTTGTCAATCCAGCGCCACTCCGAGGGCGTAGTGTAGAACGCATCCGGTTTGCTCAGTGCCAGAGATGTCTGCTTTACATCGCCCACGACCCCGACAATGGTGTGCCACGGCTGGTCAGCTTGATCAATGTCGGGACCGATGCGAACCCGCTGCCCAATCGGGTCTTGACCGGGGAACTTGCGTTTCGCAAGTGATTCGCTGATCAGGATGGCCTGAGGCGTTTCGGGTGGCACGTGCGCGCGCCACGGCGGAGCGTCGCGTTCGTCAAGCAGGCGGCCGCGGCGGAGCGGAATGCGCATGGCCTCGAAATACCTTGGGTTCACGGCGTAGCGCAGCGCGTCCTCGGGGTCGGCGTTCGGGTAGGACTCGAACTGCGCGCCGAAGGATTCCAGATCGCCACTCAGCGGCAACTGGGTGGTGAACGCCGCCGCGGCGACGCCGGGAACCTGGCGAACCGCTTCCAGGGCTTGCGTGAAGAACCGGTCGCGATCAGTATCGGCGTCGAATCGATGGCCGGATTCCTGCACCTGCATGGTAAGCACGTGCGACGCATCGAACCCGGGATCGATCGCGAACAGACGCTGCAGGCTGCGCAACAGCAATCCCGCGCTCACCAGCAGAACAAGGGCAATCGCGACCTCGGCGGCGACGAGCGTACGGCGGGTCAGTTGGTGACCCCCGGCGGTGCGCCGTGAACTTTGTTGCAGTTCGAGTTGCAGGTCACCACGGGAGGCGTGCAGCGCTGGAATCAGTCCGGCCATCAATCCAACGAGCGCGGTGATGCCGAGTGCGAAAGCGAATACGGGTCCGTCGAGAGCGATCGCGTTCACCCGCGGCAGTTCGGGCGGACTGAGCACCACCAATGCCCGTACACCAAACTGTGCCACCATCAACCCGACCGCCCCGCCGAGCGCGGCGAGCAGGAGACTCTCCGTGACCAGTTGCCGAATCAGGCGCGGTCGGACGGCGCCGAGCGCGGCACGCATCGCGAATTCGCCACGCCGTTGCGCGCTGCGGGCGAGCAGCAGGTTGGTCACGTTGACGCAGGCGATCACGAGGACCAGGATCACTGCGCCGAGAACGGCGAGCAGCGCCGGCTTGACGCTGCGCGTGACGTCATCCTGCAGCGAGTTCACGATGAGCCCGTGCGCAAGAGTCGCCGAAGAGAGACGGGGAAACTCGGGCACTGGAGAGTGCGCAATCCGATCAAGATCGCTCGTGGCTTTCTCTATGCTGACACCCCGCCGCAGCCGCCCCACCATTCGCAGGGCATGACCCCACTCCCTGGTCCCGTCGGTCGCGATATTCCCCGCATCGAATTGCAACGGCGCCCAGACCTCTGCCGAGGAAGACAGGACATTCTCGAACCCGCGCGGCATCACGCCGATGACGGTATAGCCGTCGTCGTTGAACCTGACCTGCTGCCCGATGATGGCGCGGTCGCCACCGAAACGCCGCCGCCACAACCCGTCGCTGAGGATCACTACTTCCGGGCCGTTGAGCACATCGTCCGCAGCCTGAAAATCCCTTCCCAGCACCGGCTGCGCGCCCAGCGATCGGAAATAGCCGGCGCTCACTCGCTGCCCTTCGAATCGTTCCGGCGCGTCCGCACCGGTGAGAGTCGGCTGCCAGAGCTTCATTACGGCGACATCATCGAACGAACGATTCCGCTCCGCCAGTTCGCGATAGGTGTGGAAAGTAACTTCCTGGCGCGAGCCTTCGAGGATATCCCAGATCATCATGATTCGGCTGGCATGCGGATAGGGCAACGGCTCGAACAGGATCGGGTTCACCGCGCTGAAAATCGCCGTGCTGGCTCCGATCCCGAGACCCAGAATCACGATGGCCGTGCAGGTGAAGCCCGGGTTCTTGCGCAACTGCCGGAGCGCATAACGAAGATCCTGGAGTAATCCGTTCATGCCTTCTCCTTACTCATAGCGCAACGCCACCATGGGCTCGACCTTGGCCGCGCGGCGCGCGGGAATGAAGCAAGCCAAAAGGGCCACCAATGCAAGAAAAATCACACTGCCGGTGAACGTGACCGGATCGCTGGGGCTTATTCCAAACAACAAGCTGGACATCAGTGGAGTCAAAACGAACGCTGCCACGGCGCCCGCGGCAACGCCCAGCAACAGGAGCTTCATCCCCTGACCTACAACCAGGGTCAAAACATCTTTTCGCTTGGCCCCAAGAGCCATGCGAATTCCGATCTCGCGGGTTCTTTGCGATACACCATAGGAAATCACGCCGTACACTCCCACTGATGCCAGCAGCAATCCCAACCCGGCCAGCGCGCCGAGCAGCGTCGCAGAGAATCGGCGGGAGGCGACGGAATCCGACATCACCTGATCCATGGTTGCGACGTTTGAAACCCCCTGATCGGAATCCAACTCTCGCACCTGCCTCTGGACTACTGAAGCGAGGTCCAGCGGATCGGACTTTGTGCGCACCGCTAGGGTCAGGAATCCAACCCTGTACTGGGCGTGAGGCAGGTAAATTTGCATCGTGTGCGGCGCATCGAGACCCGCCTGTTTGACGTCCTGGACGACGCCGACAACCGTGCGCCAGGGTTGCGGCGAATAGTCGAAGCCTGGCACTTTCACGTGCCGCCCAATCGGATCTTGATTGGGCCACCAGCGTTCGGCGGCGGTAGTTGAGACCAAAACGGCAAGCGGTGCGCTTTCCTGATCGGCGTCGGTGAGGAGTCGCCCGCGAACCAGCCGAATCCCCACGGCGGCCAGGTAGCCGGGTGTAACGATATAACGCTCGGGATATGGCATCTCGCCGCGCTTGAATACAAATCCTTCGGGCTCGGTGCCCGCGCTATCGAAATTGGCTCCGAGCGGAAGAACGTTCACCGCACCAGCACTTTCAACCCCAGGCAGTGCGTTCACGCGGCGCAGCAGTTCCCGATAGAACACCATCGTTTTCTCAGCTCCCTGGGGATACTTGGCGTAAGGCAACCCGATGTCCATCGTGAGCAGGTGATCGGCCCGAAATCCCGGATCGACGGCGTAGAGTTTGTTGAAGCTGCGCAGAAGCAATCCGGCGCTTACCAGCAGCGCGAGGCTCAGAGCGATTTCACTCGCTGCCAACAATTTTCGGAAAGTGTTGTGGATCTCTCCGGAGCTTCGCGCGCCTTCCTTCAGAGTGTCACTGAGGCTAACCGCAGAAACTCTCAAGGCAGGAACCAGGCCAAATATCAAACCGGTTCCAAGGCTTAGAGCGGCGGTAAACGCGAGCACGCGGCCGTCGATGGAGACGGCCACGAGTTGCGGAATTACCTTCGCGCCCAGCGCGACCACGACATTCACGGCAAAAAATGCCAGCAGGATTCCGGCCACTCCGCCGCAGAGGGCGAGCAGGACGCTTTCGGCAAGAACCTGCTGCACCAACCGCGCTCGGCTTGCGCCCAATGCCGACCGGATGGCGACTGCTTTTTGTCTCCCGATGGCACGCGCCAGCAGCAAGTTGGAAAGGTTGGCGCAGGCGATCAGAAGCAGAAATCCAATCGCTCCTAAGAGCACCAGCAGCGCCGGCCGCAATCCAGCCGCGATATCGTCCTGCAGCTTGATGACGCGCACCCCGGTGGTCGAGTATTCATCGGGAAATTGCTTGGCGAGGCTGCGATTGATGACTTCCAAATCCGATTGCGCCTGCTGGACCGAAACTCCGGGCTTGAGACGGGCGATCGCGCGCAAGTGGCGCGATAGTCTTTCCTTGTCATCATGCTTTTCCGCGACGGGCCGGTAGAATTGCGCTGGGCCATCCACCAGAGTGACCGGCAGCATAGGAAAATTCCTGGGGGTAACGCCCACAATCGTGTATGGCTTGCCGCTCAGATTGATCTGCTTCCCCACTATTTGCGAATCGCCCGCAAAGCGGCTCAGCCATAATCCATAGGTCAGAATGATGACCTGGTCCTTGCCTTCAATCTGCTCCTCGGGGAGGAAATCACGGCCCAGAATCGGCTTGACGCGCATGAGCTTCAAATACCCATCCCCCACCTGCATTCCCGGAATTCGCTCTGGATCGCCCCCTCCGGTAAAAGTGGCGTTCCAGTTTCCAAACGCGACAACATCTTCGAAGACGTGATTCTGGGAGCGGTAATCGTCGATATCGGTGGCTGAAAGCTGGTCGCGATTGTCGTCGCGTCCAACGCTCCACAACAGCGTCAGCCGCTGCGGGTCGTCGTAGGGCAGATCGCGGATGAGAACGCCATTGGCGACGCTGAAAATCGCGGTATTGGCGCCGATGCCGAGCGCCAGCGTAACTATCGCCACCGCTGCAAACCCAGGCGACTTTCGCAATTGGCGAACTGCATAGCGGAGATCTTGCAGCAATCCGTTCATGCTTCTTCCTCACTCATATCGCAGCGCGACCATGGGATCGACCTTCGAAGCACGCCGCGCCGGCATGTAGTTCGCCAGGAACGCTACTGTCGCTAGCAGTGCGGCAACGCCAGCGAAAGTCAAAGGGTCGGTCGCGGTTATCCCAAACAACATCCCAGAGATCAGCCGCGTCATTGCGAGCGAAAGCAGGATGCCGGCAGCGATCCCCAAGACGACGAGCGTCATTCCCTGCTTCACCACGAGTGCCAGCACATCGCGGCGCCGCGCTCCCAAAGCCATGCGGATACCGATTTCCCTGGTGCGTTGTGCGACTGAGTACGACATGACACCGTAGAGCCCAATAGCCGCCAGCAGCATGGCCAACGCGGCAAAAATGGAGAGCAGCAGCATGCTGAACCTTCTCGGTTGAACGGAATTGGCGATCACGTCCTGCAAGGTGCGGACATTGGCAAGCGGGATGTCTTTGTTCACGCTCAACACCACATTCTGCGCTGCCAAAGTCACGCTCGTGGCGTCGGAGGTCGCGCTCCGCATCGCCACGTACATCGACGGCCATTGCGCCTGGCCGAGCAACTGGTAGATTTCAGCGCGCGGAGCGGTATCGAGCCCGACGTGCCGGACATTCCCGACCACACCTATGATCTGCAGGGTTAAATCGTCCGGACCAAAATGATTGAGCTGTTTGCCAATCGGATCCTGTCCCGGAAAAACCGTACGCGCCAAAGCGTCGTTCACGACTGCTAAATTAAGCGAGGAGCCGCGGTCACTCTCATTGAAGTTGCGCCCCTTTAGCAACGGAATGCCCATGGTGCGGAAGTAGTCGGGAGTGCTGACGCGAATGTCCGCATCGTAACCGTTTTCGCCGCCGGGAACGTGGAAACTGCGCGAGCTGTTGCCTCCAGCCAGGGGCAGCCGACTGACAGCGCCCACGGACTGCACCCCTGGCAACGCCTGCAGCCGCTCGAGGACTTGCTGGTAAAACGCGAGTTGGCGAGCAGGACCGGTGGAGGGCGGAAGTGCTAGGTTGAAGGTCAAGAGATGATCGGGATCGAAGCCGGGATTAACCTCCATCAGTCGCGCGAAACTTTTGATCAGCAGCCCGGCTCCAATCAGCAGAACCAGCGAGAGTCCGACTTCGGCGGCCACAAGCGCGGAACGGGTTCGACCACGGTTGGCCGTTATGCCGCGCTCGCCTTCTTTCAGGAATTCGTTCGGGTTGGATCGCGACGCTTGCAAAGCCGGCATCAGCCCGAAAGCAACTCCGCAAACCAGAGAAACCATGAAACTGAAAGCCAAAACTTCCCAGTTGATTCCAATTTGCTTGAACTCGCGGATCTCCGGTGGACTCAAAGCCAATAGTGGCGGAACGGCTGCGACCGCCAGCAGCAGCCCGAGGATTCCCCCCAATACCGCGAGCAGCACACTTTCGGTTAGCAACTGGCGGAGCAAGCGCCGCCGGCTCGCGCCGAGTGCCGTTCGTATGGAAACTTCTTTGACGCGCGCAGTGGCGCGTGCCAGAAGCAGGTTGGCAACATTCGCGCATCCGATCAGAAGCACGGCGACGACGGCAGCCAGCAGAACCAGCAGAACCGGACGAACGTCACCGACAACATAATCATGCAACGGCAGAAAACTCACGCCGGTCCTCGCGTTCGCATCGGGATACTGCGTTTCCAGGCGGCGGGCAATCGTATCGAGTTCCGCGTGGGCCTGCTGCGCGGTCACTCCTGGCTTCAACCGCGCCCAGACGGCAAGATAGTTTCTGTCCCTGAATTGGCGCGGATCTTTGTCAGACACCAGAGGATGGGTCGGTACGCCCCATGGCGAGGGCAGCCACAGTTCACCGTACTCGTCCGGAGAAAAGTTCGGCGGCATCACTCCGATAACGGTATACTGCTCCCCGTTAAGCTGGATGTTGCGGCCCACGATCGCACCATCGGCAGCAAAGGAGCGGTGCCAAAGGCCATAGCCGAGTACCACGACGTGATCATTCCCAGGTTGTGCATCGCTCGCCTGCAAACCGCGACCGAGGATCGGACTCACTCCGTATAAAGCGAAGAAACTGGGCGTGGTCATCGTGCCTCTGATCCGCTCCGGACGATCTCCCGCCGATAAGCTCCCTTGCCATCCGCGAGACGCGGCCATCTCCGAGAAAACATGGTTTTGTGAGACCCAATCCAGATAGTTGGCAGGAGACGCATCGTCGGTAGACACCCCTTCGAACGTCTGTGAGACCTTTACCAGCCGATCCGAATCTGGATACGGAAGCGGATGCAACAACACCGCATCGACCACACTGAAAATGGCCGTGTTCGCGCCAATTGCCATCGCCAGCGTGATCACCGCAACCGCAGTGAAGCCAGGGCTCTTGCGAAGTTGCCGCACCGCATAGCGAAAATCCTGCAACAGCCCACTCATGCGCTCGTCTCCTGCAGGAGTTTCTTCAGTTCTTCCTCGGCCACCACCTTGCCGTCGAACAGGTGCACTTCGCGCTGCGCGTGCTTGGCGAAACGCGGATCGTGCGTCACCATGCAAATCGTCGCTCCCTCGCGATGCAGGTTCTGCAATAGTTCCATCACCGCTTCGCCGTTGCGCGAATCGAGGTTTCCGGTCGGTTCGTCGGCGAGCAGGATGGAGGGCTTTCCCCCCAACGCTCTAGCCACTGCAACGCGTTGCTGCTGACCTCCCGATAGTTGCGATGGATAATGGCGGACGCGATGCGCCATACCGACGCGCTCCAACGCTTCCATCACCCGCGCCTTCCGATCGGCCGCCGGCATTTTTTGCCGATACGTCAGCGGCAGTTCAACGTTTTCGTAGACCGTGAGATCGCCAATCAGGTTGAAACTTTGAAAAATGAACCCAATCTCCTGGTTGCGAATGCGTGACCGCTCGGCGAAATCGAGGTTCTCGACCGTCTTCCCATTCAGCGAGTAGCGCCCGGCGGTCGGCGTATCCAGCAGTCCGATGATCGACAGCAGCGTTGATTTGCCGCATCCCGACGGGCCCGACATGGCGACGTACTCTCCTTTATTCACCGACAGGTGGATTCCGGAGAGCGCATGCGTTTCAATCTCGTCGGTGTAGAAGACTTTGGTGAGATCCTGAATCTGGATAAGCGGTTGCCCTGCTTCGGTCATTCCAAGCTCCTTGTTATTGCCGTTCGTAAAAGCCTCTTGCCCTGATATCACGCGCCCCTCACCGGCTCAACAGATTGCAGACAACCTCGATTTTGGTCTTGCTTTTGGGCGGCGCAGCAGTTTACCGCTGCGATAAACGCCTATTTTCAGTGCCGGCTTTAGCCGCTGAGGGAGCAACGCGTCGCGCAATCGCGTTTTTCATCAATCTGTAGAGCCGTGCCCTACCCAAAACCGTTTTACTCAAGCCGGATGCGGTCGGTATTATCCCAACGCGACATGTCGGACAAGATCACCGTGTCTCCTTCGTGCAATCCTTCAATCACCTGGATCGAATTCACCGAGGCTCGTCCAACTTTCACGGGCACGCGCAAGGCCCCCTGCCCGTCTGGGCCAAGTTTGAACAAAGTTATGGTGCTGTTCTCCTGACCAAAGGCAGGGCGCCCCACATAGAGCACGTTGTCCAAGCGCTCCAGGTCGATGGTTCCATCCACGCTTAAGTCGGGACGCGCGCCCTTCGGCAATTCTCCAGTTAGTTTGACGTCGACCGTTACCGTTCCGTTTTGCACGGCTGGATCGACCCGCATCACGGTGCCCGCGATGACGCCATTGTGCGTGTCGACCGAAGCCGGCTCGCCAGTCTGCACGTCGCGCGCCTGGGTCTCGGCGACCTTCAGTGTGGCCATCAAGTGATTGGGTTCCACTACTTTCGCCAGCATGGTTCCGGGCAGAACGTGCTGGCCAACTTGCAGTGGGAGATCCACCAGCACTCCATCAATGCCCGCGCGGACCTTCAATGCGTCCAATTGTTTTTGCTTGAGTTGAGCCAGGGTTCGCATCTCATCAACTTTGGCTTGCTGCACTGCCATCTGCGACGCGATCGCCCGTTGATTCGCGGTGAGCCGCTGCGTTTCAAGGTCGTTTCTGGTGGTAAGTTCGTCCGCCTTGTCCTTCGAAGCCTTATAGGCCAAGCCCGAAATGACTCCGAGTTCGTACAGCGCCTTGTCGGTGGCGGCCTGCCGTTGTGCTTGTGCGTCGTCCGCGTGCACGGTAGCTGCACCAGCCTTCTGGTTCATCAGGTCGCTTTCGAGCTTCACTCGAAGACTCTGGTATTCGGCCTCGGCCGCCTGCAATTGAAGTTGCGCGTCGACTGCGGCCTGCTCAGTCTGCGGATTACTCATCTCCAGCAGGATGGTGCTGGCTGTCACCTGAGAACCGGGGAGCATGTGAATGCGAACAACGGTAGCCTCAGTCTCCGCCGGAATCTGACGCACCGATTCCTGGCTCGGCACTAAAGAGCCCAGCCCGCGCACCTGACGCAACATCGGACCGCGTTTGACCGTGTCGGTCCAGACAGTTCCCCGCTCCACGGTCGGGGCCGCAGGCTTTAGCCGTAAAACTGCCACCGAGACCGCAGTCACACCTAGAACTACAGCGGCCATGACGATCGTCTGGCGACGTCGTTTCTGCGTCTTAAACTCGGGTCGAGCGATGTCCATTCAGTTGTGGAGGGGCAACTGAGAGGCCATCTTCAACCGAACACTAAGTATTTAGAAACATGGTGGATAGTGCTGATTTGATGGGCGGAAAGAAAGGTCTCTTTATCCTGAACCGGACGGTGGTGTCCACGAATGGACAGTGCTGGCGCGGACTTCCTTAGGCGCCGCCGACGTCCTTATTTTACGGTAAGAACGAAAACTCCCTGATGCTCTGGTAAATTGGACCGCGTGGAACCGCCTCACCAGCGATTCACTTGTTGGAAATAACAAAGTTGACCACGCTTGTCTGGCTTCCCGTGACCGTGACCGACTTCTCCCAGTTCTTGGGTTGAGTGAACATAGGCCGATCGACTTTGCGCTGGGATAAAACATCGTAGACTTGTTCTTTTCCTACAACGCTCCAGCCCTCGTGCCAAGCCACGATTTCGTAAGTACCCGGCGGCACGCCTGTAAATTCAAACTTTCCGCTTTCGTCGGTGACTGCATAGTAAGGATGCGGCGCCACCATCATATCCGCGTTCATCCAGACATGACCGCCATTGCACTGAATGTGGACCAACCCCGCCGTGGACATGGTGCGCGATGTGACCTGGTGAGTGAACGGAAAAGGCAGGTTGAAAGTGGCCGCACCCTCCATATGAACCGTGTGCAGTGTCGCATCGGAACTCTGCATTTGCAGCACGGCATCCTGCGGTACCAGAAGAATGTGCGGAACATAGTGGCAATGTACCTGGTCGAGGTGGCGCCGTGGCTCGGGCAGGTCAAACGCTTTTCCGCTGGTGATGTTCTTGAGATAAACGATGGTGTCGGCCACGCCTCCCTGCGATCCGACAATCAATCGCTCCAGGTCAACCGTCTTTTTGGATTCAGGGTCGCAGATCTGTGGATCCTTGATAACCGGGAACTCCAGTGGACGAGGCATTGGGCCTGACCATTTCACAGTGCCGGAGATGGTTCCACCATTCGGAACAGGGATGACCCTGTAGTTGCTTTGCGCCGGCAGCAACGCCACGGCAGCGCATACGAATAAGAAGAGGAGGAGGTTCCTTTTTGACTTCACCGTAATGTCCTCCCAGCAGGCCTTGCCCGCTTCGCGTCAGTCCAGCGCCCACGCGCAAGTCGGGTTCAGCACGCGCGTCGAACGCTCGGTCCAGGGCAAATTGCGCCCGATTGAACACACAGTTCAAGCGGCTGCAAAGCTCAAGCCTGGATGTAGCGGACTCTAGCCCCTTGCGGCAGACCCCACGTCGTGCCGCATCTTGCAAACGCGTTCCGAAAGCCGGAGGTACTGGCGGGGGATTGGGACAGCGTTTGGGAACTGAGCTTAAGCCAGGCAGCTATTAAAGCGCTAGATTCCCTTAGTCCATGAACATTGGGTTGGTGAGACACCGAAGCGGGAATTATCAGCACTGGAACGAACGATCAGGCTGATCTGCGGCTACCAATTGCCGTCGGAGCCAGGCGCGTCAGAGCCCTGCCGGAACTGATTGCGTTTGCGATAAACAATAAAAATCATGCCCACCGACATACAAGTGGGAGGGATAATAAGAATCAGAATCCCGCTGCGCAGCGCCTGAATCATTCGTGCGCCAGCCGACGCCGCCTGCGTATAACAGAGCGCGCAACTCTGGGAAAAAGCCGGGAGTGGGGCAACCAGCATGACCAGCGCAAGCAGCGCAATGCTGGCAATCAGGAGTGGTCTCTCGATCCACATTTTGTTTAGCTTTTTACTTAACATCCTCACCCGCGTTCCCGGACATAAGTCATCTTGCAAATGGCGCGGCGCCGACCAGCATCCGGAAGGCATCGGTCCACCCATATTGCATCCCCAGCAAAACAGAAACCGTAAAGATGAGAACAAACCAGAGAAAAGCCCGCTTTTCGTTCCACAGATGCATGAAAAACAATACGGCGAGCCCGGCCTCGACGCAAGCCACAACCAGCATGCGCCAGAACATTTGCGAGGCATCGATATGCTGATAGGCAATGACGAATTGCAGGCCGGCCAGAGCCAACAGGCAAACATAGACAACCAGATCTTTTCCGATTCCGCCGCTCTCTTGCTGCTCGGCTGTGGTCATAATATTCTGCTCCCTGACTCCCGGATTAGTGGGCGAGATTCAAAAGGTAAACTAACGGAACCACGAACATCCAAACCAGATCAACGAAGTGCCAATAAAGCCCCAACACCTCGATGTCGTCGGCGTTGTAGCGGCCACCGTTGTAGCGCAGGCCAACCGCAATCAGAGCAATCACGCCGCAGGTTACGTGGGTGAGGTGCAAGCCCGTGATGCTGAAAAATGACGCCCCGAACAGTCCCGTTCCCCACGGATTCTTAAACAGCGTCATGCCCTGGTCGATCAGTTCCATCCATTCGCGAATGTGGAGCACCGCGAAAACGATGCCCAGTCCCGCGGTAATCATGATCCAACGGAAGGCTCCGGCCTTATCACCCAACCGCGCCGAGCGCAGTCCCATCAGCATGGTCAAGCTGCTGGTCAGAAGAACGAAGGTCATCAGCGCGACGTTGGTGATGCCGGGGAACGGCCGCGGCCAGTTCGGTGTTCCATTGCGTAGAAAGCCGTAGGCCACCAGGCACGCGGCAAAGGTCATGGTGTCCGCGATGATGAACAGCCACATCGCCAGCTTTTTTGTCGGAATCGAAAATGCCGGTCCTACCATAAGTCCGGTCGTGTGTCCTTCCATGGACAAATCCGCTTGGCTCACGGCGCCTCCTGATTTCGGTTAGAGTTTCATCCACAACAGCAAAAGCAGGTACAGCCAGAGAATGCCCATGAAATGCCAGTAACGAGCGGTGGCAACCAACTGGTTTCGCCGCAGAACTGACTTACTAAGTTTGCGAAGAACATAGATCAACCCGCCAAGTCCGCCCAGCACATGCAGCGCATGAAGGGCCGTCAGCAAATAAAAAAACGAACTGCTCGGATTGGTGGCGAGATACAAGCCCTCGGACCTCAACTGTAACCATGCAACATACTGACCAGCCACAAATAGCAAGCCGAGGAACAAGGTTACATAGAGCCAGCGCGCCGGACTCTCAACCCGACTTTTCAATCCACCCATAAAAACGGCGACGCGACGACGCGCGATTTCCAGGGTGAGGCTGCTGGCAACGAGTACAAACGTGTTGATGTAAAGAATCGACGGTAGAGTAAAGCTCTGCCAATCCAGCGATGACCCTTTGCGAACGATCAAGGCGCTGGTGAACGCGGCAAACATCATTATGACCGCGAACATCACTACGAAAATCGCAGTCGACGACGGTGGCGGCGAGTAATCAAGCGTCACTCGCAGGTCCCCATCCGCTGGAACCATGTTCCTCCAGCCGCCGTTTCCTGAGTGTCCGGGCTCAGGCGAGCGGCGCGAATCGATTTGCGGCGGCTCATGTATCGTAGTTGCCATTACCCACTAACTCCCTTCTCATCCGGCAAGATCTTGCGAGTTACTTCTCTTCGTCTTCCGTCTTAACTTGCTCTGGTGAAGCCTGCATTACGTAGTCACCCACCGAACTCTGCACTCCGTATTGATAAGGATCGTGGTAAACCACGGGATGCTTCCCGCCAAAATTGTCGAAAGGCGGCGGCGTAGCCGTGCTCCACTCCAGAGAAGTGGCCTCCCACGGATTATCATTCGGCGGCAGCGCACCCCAGAACCGGCTGTGAATCAGGTTATAGAGAAAGATAAGTTGGGCCGCACCGGTGAGCAAGGCAGCGACGGTGATGAAGCGGTGCACCGGAATTAGCGGCTGCAGATAATCATCGACAAACGACGCGTAGCGCCTGACATTTCCAGCCATCCCCAGATAGTGGAAAGGCATAAAGATGCAATAAGCGCCTACGAAGCTGCACCAGAAATGAACTTTTCCTAAAGTCTCGTTCATCATTCGTCCGGTCATCTTGGGGAACCAGAAATAAGTTCCGGCGAAGATGCCGAACATGGCGGCCACGCCCATCACCATGTGGAAATGCCCCACCACAAAGTAAGTCGCATGGAGCATGATATCGATCGACGGCTGAGCCAGGAAAAATCCACTCACGCCGCCGGCCACGAACATCGAAATAAATCCCAGGGAAAACAACGACGCCGAGTTAATGCGCAGCTTAGACCCGTACAGACTGAAGACCTGTACCAGCACGATGATCGTAGAGGGTATGGTGATGACCAGCGTTGGGAAAGAGAAGGCCAGCGACGAATACGGATTCATCCCGCTGACAAACATGTGATGCCCATAGACCATGTAACTGAGGACGGCCAGAGCGCCAAAGGAATAAATCAGGGTGCGATGGCTGAGCATGGGCTTACGCATGTTGGTAATCAGGATGTGGGAGACGATGCCGAGGCCGGGCACGATGGCGATGTAGACTTCAGGATGTCCGAAAAACCAGAACAGGTGTTGCCAGAGAAGAGTCGATCCACCCGAGTGCGGCTGCACCTGGTCGTTGACAACCAGATTCGATGCGACAAAGAAGCTGGTTCCGGCCACGTGATCGAGAATGGCTAGGATACACCCCGGCATCAGTACGGCAAATGCGGTCAGCCCCATGCATGACGTAATGAACCATGCCCATGCGCTGAGTGGGAGCCGCATAAGACTCATGCCTTTGACGCGCAGATCAAGCGTAGTAGTGATGAAGTTCAGGGAACCCAGCAACTGGCCAACACAAAACAGCCCGATGGAGGCCATCCAAAGAACTACACCTAGACCCTGACCCGGACCCGCCGCCGAACCCACCGCATTCAACGGCGCATATTGCGTCCAGCCGCCGAGAGTAGGTCCATCGCCGAGAATGAACGACGACATCAGCACCAGGAAAGCGCTGAACGTTACCCAGAACGACATCATGTTGAAGCGGGGGAAGGGCATGTCTTCCGCGCCCACCTGGATGGGCAGAAAGAAATTACCGAAAGCAGCAAACGGAGCGGTCGTCAGCACAAAAAAGACCATGATGGTGCCATGCATGGTCATCAACTGCAGGTAGAACTCCGGCGTCATCACCCCGCCCGGTGCGCCAGTTTTCGACAGCAATTGCAGGCCGGGAATCGGGGCGCTGTTCCAAGCCAGGTGAATGCGCATGAACCATGAGAGCACCATGCCGGTTAGCGCGGCCACCAGCGCCAAGGCGTAATACTGCTTGCCAATCACCTTATGGTCCAGGCTGAAGACGTGCTTCCGAATGAAGCTTGTCGGAGGAGCGTGGTGCTGTACCGCATGCCCTGACATGTCGTGCATTGTGCTCTCCCAAAAAAACGTTGATCCACTTGCGCGAGAACGCGCTGGACGAACTTACTGCATTGCCGCTTCTTTCTTCAACCAGTCATCGAAGTCCTGCTGCGACATTACTTCCAGATATGCCTTCATGTTGTAATGCCCCAGCCCGCAAAGCTGTGTGCAGACGATTTCGTACTTGCCGATCTTGGTCGCCGTGAAGTGCAGAGAAACATCCAGGCCCGGAACAAAATCCTGCTGCACCCGCAACTCCCGTACATAGAAGGAATGCCCCAGATCCTTGGAATGCATGAGCAGGTGAATTTCCTTGTTGACCGGGATCGCCATTTCCGCGGTTACGATGTCGTCTTTGGCATCCTGATCATGGTCGAGATCGAGGCCAAAGTAATTCTGCGTGCTCTCATTAATCAGCTCGGGGTGCAGAGGACCGAAGGTCCCGTCCGGACCGGGATATCGAAAATAAAAAGCGAACTGACCGGCTTGAACCTGGATGGGTATGGCGTTGGCCGACGGCGGTGTGAGATAGACATTGGCCCATGCCTTCACGCCGAAGATTCCGAGGGCTAGGACTTCTATACCTACGACGAGAATGGCGGCAATCACCAAGCCCTTGGCGCCTCCGGGAAATTTCTTGATCTTCGCGTCCGGTCCAGGGTTGGAAAACTTCCAGACAAAAAAAGCCAGCACAAATTGTGCGGCCAGAAACGAGATGCCGGCTTCGGCCATGGTTTCGGACATCTGCTCGTCGATCAGCGCACCATGGGTCGAGATGTCCTCCGGCGCCACCCAGGTATGCAGCAGAATGGGAATCGCGGATGCAATCGCGACTACGATGATGGTGACCGCAAAAAATTTCGCCATGATCCACTAACCCCCTGGCCAGACTTTGCCGTCCGGCCTCGTTCGTTGGCTGCAAACCGGACGCAGGATTGCCCGCCCTGCCGTGTTGCTAACTCAACTTTCTTACTTCGCCTTAAAGGCAAAGTCAGCCTTGGCCGATCCACCCGCCGCGACCGTCACCTTTTGCGCCTGCGTACCCAAGGTTTCCTGCCACGCCGTCACCGTGTAACTTCCGGGGGGCACATTCTGGATGGTGTAGTTACCATTGTCGTCCGTGGTGGCGTAAGGACCCTTGACCACCGCGAACCAGCCGCTCATCCAGGGATGAATATTGCACTTCACGTGGATCATCTCCGGGGCTTTCCAACTCTTGGTGACCGGCGGAGCTCCGGGCGGTTGCGACTGATTCCACGGAATATTGCCGGTCAGAGGATTCGGTTCCGGGTGAATATTGTGCGCCGTCGCATCGCTGGTCTCCACTTTGAAATCCTGGCCCACATCCATCGCCAGCACGTGCGGCGTGTACATGCAGTTCTTCTGATCGAATACCGGGATTTGGGTGGATTTCGCATTGGCCGCCTCGGCACTCAAACCTTCCGAAATATAGAGCACTACATTCTGCAGCCCGCCGCCGCTGCCAACCAGGACGTTCTCGGAATGGGCGGCGTTGCCCGCGTGCGCCTTATCGCAGAAGGGATCCTTTGACATGTCGATGCCTCGCATGTGCGGGGCCGCACCATCGAGTTTGACGGTGCCGGTGATCTTGCCGTCACCGGCCGCGCTCGCCTTCTGGCTAATCATTACCGCTCCAAAACCGACCAACACCAAGATGGCCAGTACGGCCGCCAACCTTTGGTTGCGTTGCTGCTTCATGGCTTCTCTCCTAAGTTCGAATAATCCGGAAGGGGGTTACCCTTCCGATCATTGTGCTGGTGGTGCATTTGGATCGACGGGCTTCAACCCCAGTTGTCTGGCAATCTCCCTCTCTTTGGAGTTGTAGGCGTTGTGGCGCTGCAAGGAGCGCAGATAGAACACCAAGTCCCACGCCTCATCCGGTTTAATGTTGTCGACAAATGACGGCATGGGCGTGCCATCCAAGCCGGTCATAAAGATCCTGTAGATATCGGTGTCGGTGTCTCCGCATTTCGGCCGGGAACCATCCGTGAAGTTGAAGGCCGCAATCGGCTGATTGAGATCGTCGGTAAGCGTAGAGGCCGAGGGGCCATTGGCCATACCTTGCACGCCGTGGCACTTGTAGCACTGCATCCTGGCGAACACTGCCTGCCCGGCCTTCACCCGCTCTGGCGTGATTTCCGGCTCGGGAGGAATTTGAATGGGAGTGCCGGGCTTTTCCGTCTGCCAGCGCGGCGAGAAGTGCTTGATCCACGCCACCAAATCCGCTCGCTCCTGCCTTGACATCGGATTCCACTGCGGCATATTCGAGCGGTCCATCCCTCGGCCAATCGTATCGTAGAGATCCTGGTCGGTGGGCAAAGTTCCGGTCGGAGTGGATCGGCACTTGAAAATCGCCAACTGGAAATTCCGCGGCTGGGCGTACATTGGGGTAGTAAACCACACCGCGTTCTCCCCGTTACCGTCCCCCAGTTCACCGTGACAACCGACGCAGAATCGGCGATAGGGCAAGGCGGCTGCCTTGGCGTCTCCGGTTATGTTGCCGATGTGACTGGAAGCTGCCGGTGTATTCAACCAGCCTTCCTGCTGATACGTAGTAAGTTGCGCGTACGAGGCTGCAGACAGACAGAGAGCGACAACCACGCCCAACAACCACGACTGCTTGAGTAAGTTCGTATACATAGTCATCCCTCCCTTTAGAAGTCGAAGTCAAGTCCAAACAGCAATTCGCTGGTGTTGATGTCAGTGGGAGTACCACTCGAGGTGAGGGGCCCTGTACCGTCCTGGTGGATCAAGTTGAATTCACCGTGATAGGCAAAGCCGGCCCGACTGGTCATAAACGGGTTGTAGCGGTAGCCGATCACGTAGTTGGTGATGTTTCCCAGGCTCGGCAGAGTTCCCGGAGTTGCTTGTTGCTGCATCCGCTCCGCCTCAAACCGGCCGAGGAAGATCAGCTGCGGACTGTATACATAACGAGCTTCGACGGTGTAGCCGTTCCAGATGGGCGACCGCGATCCCGGCGCAAGCGTTGTTCCCGGCGAATTGTTCAAAGTGCAACCGGGAATGACAACTGCATTGGTGCAGGTTACCGTTGTGGTTCCATTGCTTGGCGCGATTGGGTTGCCATAGCCCTGCCCGAACCAAGCGTTGTCCTCACCGTGCTGCGTCACTACGTTCACGTCAAAGTGAGGACCGAAGTAGATCTGCCCGGTGAAACCCACGCGACTGAACCCTTTGTTGCCAATTCCCGAACCAGGAATGGGCGCCCCGGGACTGGTGGGTGTCCCGCCAGTTGTCCGATAGTACGTTGCCGCTTCACCTACAAAAGCGTAGGCTCCGAAGCGGCTCACTCCGAGCTTGCCAAAATCTACGCCTTGGTCGAAGGTGAAGAAGCCGCTGTAGCCGTTGCCTCCAGTAACCAGGTTCACGTTCCCGTCATTCGAACTGACCAACGCAGCTGAGACTCGCGTCCGATCGTCCACCGAGTGTCCTACGTACTCCATACCAAACTGGTTGTCGCCCATTTGCCCGTAGATGTTTCCGTCACCCACCGGGATGAAGTGATACGTCTGGTAAACGCCGCCATTAGCTGTGAGCGTAAGGATGCGCTTCTCAGAAAGCAGGTTGTTGAGTTCGAATCGACCGACTTTGATGTTGAGCCATGGGCTGTTTGCGATGTTGTCGATGCGCGCCATGACGGTTTCAAAGTGAAACGATGCGGTCGAGTCCGATGACGGAAGCACATAAAACGAGATGTTTTTCTCAAGAGTCCCACCGGTGTGGAAGTCGAGCCCGCTGAGGTCGAAGCCGGACGAAGTAATGCGTGCGGCCGTCGACCCGGTGGGAAGGGGATTCCCGGACGTGTAGACGTCCGTCTCCTGCAGGCTGCTCACCCGGTGCCAGATCGGCGTGATGCGGAAAGTCACCGGCCAGTAGCCGGGATTCTGCCAGATCGGAGCATCCCGGTCGTTCATTAACTGGTAGCCGTTGTCTCTGAACTTCAGCCCGAAGTTGTTCAGCGCGGGCCACGACTCGTGGCAGGCGGAGCAGCGCAGCCCATACTTCCTGGCAAACGCGGGCAACGCGCTCGCCGACTGGCTGGCGCCCAGGAGCAGAAAAATTAACGCGAAAGCAGCGGCGAGCACGGAACTTACACGCTGCGGCTTCTGACAGAGATGAGACTGCGTCCACATACGCATGCTGCACTCCTCAGACGAAGGTCACAAAATTTTTTTTCAGAACCCGAATTCCCCACATCGCGCAAACGAGAGCACGCAAGCGGCAGCGACCAAAGTGAAAGATAGCCAGTAGCTCCCGCGGCAAAACTCAAAACATTTGCGGTTAGGTGGTCCAACCACCCCACAGTCGCGAGATACTACTACTCTCAAAAACGAAGTGCAAGGGGGTTGTGAAAATTTTTTTTATGTTTTGTTTACCTGGGAACTTCTGTGTACGCTGCAGTACCCACCCGCCTAGCCTCAGTTGACAACGATCGCCCAGCGTTAGAGACTCTTGCCACAGGAACGCGGGAGCCCGTCTTGATCTGGGATCAGAGTTTTCGTGGTGAGGGGCTGAACCGTTGGGGTGCGTTGCGTGGCCCCAGGATTTATCTCGCGCTGATCGAAGTGTTTGTTCTGCTAACGGCGGCGGCCATCCCCTCGCCGGGCCGTGAAAAAGATGTCCTCACGTATGGCGAAGGCCTCATCGTCAACATTCCGCTCCCCGAGCCAGAAGTGGCGCAAATCGTGGAAGACGTAGCGGAGAACACAATCATCCGCGGCACCAAGGAATATGACAAAGATGAGTTCGTGAAGGGAGCGGTCGCGGCCGCGTCCACGCGCGTTTTTCCGGAATGGACCGAGGGCGGCAAAGTTTTCTACAAAGTGAAGACGCATGCGCTCGATCCGCGAAATTTTAAAAACAGCGGCGATCTTGGAACGTTGGCCGTGCGCTACGTGGTGCAGGTGCAGGGCTTCGAAAATACCGTGCTGCGCATTGACGCAGTGTTTGTCGAGGATATACGGCACACCGTCCATCTCTCCAGCGGCTCGGTCGAAAGCAGCGAGTACGCCGACATCCACGAACACCTGGAAGAGGTCGAGTTGATGAAAAAGGAAAACGCCGAGGCCATACGAGCCAAACAAGACCGCATGGCGAAGGAAAACTTCGGTCTCGGCAGTGACACGGTGGTGTTGAGTACTCCACCTCCCGAGACGTCTGCCGAAACCGCACATGCCGAGGGTTCGATAAGCCCAATGGACCAGAGCATGCGCGGCTCAGCTGACTACTCCGCCGAGCAGCCTGCTCAGACGCTGGAGCAACGCGTCGCCGAGTTGCGCCGCCAGGTGGAGCGGATCGTCAAAAAGCCTGGGGCTCCCCTCAAATCGGCTCCGTTCCACACCGCGAGCACGCTGCAATCTCTCAACCCGGGCGTCGAAGTCCTGATCCAGATCTCCACCCCTTACTGGTACGGGGTTGAAACTCACGACGGACAGCACGGATGGCTTCAACGCGACCAGTTGGAGCAGGTTCCATGACCGGGCGGAATTTGCCAGTCGTGACTTGGATTCTCCATTTGCCCTGCACCCGCCAATTCGTTCGCGTCCCGCTGGCTGCCTTTCTCCTCGTCGCCTTTCTAGCGGCTGCCGCTCCGAGCGCTCCGGCACAATCAAGTCCGCAACCAACTTCGCAAGCGGCGCCCTACGAGCGCACCTATCCTCAGTCGAAAAGCGCGGTGGAAAAAGCCCTGAAGGAGTTGCAACCCTCCATGCGAGGCCGCTTGCCCGTGCTGGAAGGATTCGCCGCGCCGGCCGATCATCCCCTAAGCCGCTACCAGCGCGCTTATTATGAAGCCTCCGCGCAGGTGAGTTCGACCCCGTCCGGCGGAGCCGTGGTGCGGGTGAACACCAAACTGACCGCGTGGTACAAGGATTCAGTCGCCTCCCATTCCGGATACCAGTTGCTGACTTCGAACGGCCGGCTCGAATCCGATCTCTTGGACCAGCTCTCGGATTTGCTGGCGACGAGCAGTGGCGCGACAAATTCGGGAGGCGGTTCCAGCGTAGGGGTTCCGGCGACAGCACCAAATGCCGCGTCGGCGAAGCAATCCGCACCCGCTCAAAAGGGAGTTGGGGCCGAACCTGAAATCTCGGCGCCCATGCCCCAGTTGCCCGGAGCCGGCCGTAACTTCTCGTCCTCGTCTTCCTTGCACTCGGGCCTGGCGAATCAACCACCGCCGCTTGAGAAGAATTCAAAAGACAAAGTTGCAGATCGGACCGACGCTGAGCTGCAGGCAGAAGCCGCGAGTCTGGAGGGGGTCCTCAAGAACCAGGCCCATCCCAGAAACCTGGTCGCGGTCAAAAAAACCGGAACGCCGGTCGTCTCCACTCCCAGTTTGAATGCCAAGCCTTTGTTTCTCGCCACCCAGCACGATGAGTTTGAGATGTTGGATTTCAACGCCGATTGGGTACACGTGCGAATTTCTGGCCTGTCGCGGGGATGGATTTGGCGCACCAGTTTGGAGATGCCCGAGGGTCTCTCCGACGTTCCGCTGGCGAGCGAGAAGGCCGCACCCGTTGCTGCCGATCTGTTTCAAATAACCCGCGAGGAAACTGGTACCTTCCCGGGCGATTGGGAAGCGTTGCGGGGCAAAAATGTGAAAATCATCTCAGTGCAAAAAATTCGCGAGGACGAGAAGAACGCCGGTGCGTCCGCTAAGCTCGAATTCGCAAAATCCGTTCTCGACAAAACCTACGGCGAACTGGCGTCTAATTCAAAAGAACTCGCCGGGGTGGTATTGATTTTCGATTCCGTCGATGGCGGCATGATCGCCATTACCCTCCCCACGGTGGAGCAATGGAAGGCAGGCAAGCTGACCGATGCCGCGCTCTGGCATCGCTGTTATTTTGATCCACCCGAAACCTTCAGTGTTACCAGTAGTGTCTCCAGTTCTACCCCTAACCCCTAGTACTGGTCTCATAAATGGTTTTGGGTAGGGCACGGCTTCAGCCGTGCCGTTCAGGACCGATAACAACGCGGGCTCTAGCCCCTGAGGGCCGTAGCGTCCGCCCGGGGAAATATTAGTGAGACCAATTCTAGTTTTTCCGCACCCTCCTGGATGCTGCCCCTGGGCGCGAGGTTGCATAGGATGGGAGCAGAGCAAAACGCGGGGCAGTTTGAGTTTTTGGCTTGACATTGAACCAAGGTCGCGATACCAATGCTGACGTTCCGGCATCCAAGGTTGCGTGGGGAACGAATTGGGGAAATCCGCTTGACGGCGGAAAGCTAAACGGGGGCGTGTGGGGTCCATGTTGCAAATATTTGTGTCGCGGTTGCGCGATTACGCCGAACTCACCAAGGCGCGCATTACCACACTGATCGTGCTTACGGCATGGTCTGGCTACTTTTTTGGCGCGCACCGGTCGGGCGACCCGTGGTGGTCGCTGGGCTTACTCCACGCGCTGTTGGGCGTGGCTCTGGTTTCGAGCGGTACAGCGGCGCTGAATGAAGTGCTGGAAGCAGATGTAGACGCGCGGATGCGGCGCACGGCAATGCGTCCCCTGCCGGCGGCACGCATGACTAAGGCCCACGCGGCCATAGTAGGTCTGGCGCTAACTCTAGGTGGTTCGGCCTATCTCGCCATCTATGCCAACTTACTAACTGGGTTGTTAGTGCTCCTGACCGCCCTGGTGTATCTGGCGGTCTACACTCCACTAAAGAAGGTTTCTCCGGCCTGCACATTTGTCGGTGCGTTTCCGGGAGCGATGCCCGTGGTGCTGGGCTGGACGGCAGCGCGCGGAAAACTGGAACTCGAGACGTTGATTCTCTTTGCCATTATGTTCGTGTGGCAATTTCCCCATTTTCTTTCGATCGCATGGCTCTATCGCGAGGACTATGCGCAAGGCGACATTCGCATGTTGCCGGTCGTGGACTCCGACGGAAAGTCCACCGTATGGCGGATTTTGGCTTATAGCGCAGCGTTGATTCCGGTCAGCGTTTTGCCGGTTGCCATGGGAATGGCGGGACGCGTGTATCTGGTGGGAGCACTTCTTATGGGCGCGGCGCTGTTCCGAGTGTCGGTGGGCATGGCGCATCCGCAACTGCCTGCAACGGCGGCGGCATCGAAGCCTTCGGCGCGTCGGTTACTGCAGGCTACCATTATCTATTTGCCAGCCTTGTTCGCCCTTATGATGGCTAACTCAGGCAGTTAGCCACGCATTCGGTATTCGTGCCGAATTCCTCCTGGTTACTTTACCATTTCACCCACAAAGAATCATGACCTCGGTGGCCTTGATGAGGGCGGCGGCGGTCTGCCCCTCTTTCAGGTGCATTTCGCGAGCGGAACCGGGTTGTGATGATCGATGTTATTTGCTGCCCGCCAACGCCGCATCTTCCGCCAGCGGTAGCCATATTTGAAAACGGGTGTCGCCGGGCTTCGAGGTCACGTGAATATTGCCTTTGTGCTTCTTCACAATGCGCTGAACCGTGTCCAGCCCCAGCCCAGTTCCCTCCCCCACTCCTTTGGTTGTGAAGAATGGTTCGAAGATATGGGGCTCGACCTCGGGAGAAATTCCGGGGCCGTTGTCGCCGATCTCCACCACGACGCAATCGTCGCTACGATACGTGCGGATTCGCAGTTCACCCTGTCCGCCCATGGCATCGATGGCGTTATCGATAATGTTGGTCCAGACCTGATTGAGCTCGCTCCCGAATGAATTCACCAGCAGCGGAATACGCTCGTAGTCGCGCGCCACGGTCACTCCGCGTTTGAGTTTGTGGTTCAGGATGGTGAGCGTGGTTTCCAGGCTCTTCACGATGTCGACGTTTTGGACTGGCGCCTGGTCCATGAAGGTGTATTCCTTGATGGCGCCGACCAGGTCCGAAATGCGCGCTACGCTGCTCTCGATTTCGTTCAGCAGACCCGCGATCTCGACCGAGGCGGCAATCCTGACCAGCGCGGCTCGGGCGGTGCCGGGGTCGAGGGCCGCAAACAACGATTCCAGCGCTTCTGGCCGGATGTTCCTCCTGGCCAGATCGGCCGCCAGTTGCCACAAGTCGCTTTGCCCATGACTGCGCAATAAAGAATCCACCTGGTCTTCGAGGTCGCTGATGGCCAGTGCGTCGCCTGGAGGTTCGTCGCTCTGGATGAACGATGTTTCCAGCTTTTCGATTTCTGCTCTCTGCGCGGAAGTGAGGTCGCGACGGCCCAGTTCGAGACTGGCGCTCTTGATTTTCTTCAGCACGTCGCGCAATTGGCTGGTCGCGCGTTTCGCGGCGGAAGCAGGATTATTGAGTTCATGAGCCAGACCGGCGGAAAGCTTGCCTAAACCGGCCAACCGGTCACGCTGCTGTTCGATGCGGGTGGTTTCACGGATGCGGTCGGACATGAGGCCCACCAGACGCTTGGCCAATTCCGGCATCTTCTGCACCAGATCCGGAAACAGCGCGGCAGGAAAGCGCAAAACGCGGCTGTCGGTAACTGCCCGCCCGTTCACCTTGAACTGTGTCATCCTGGAGAACGGAAGCACGCCGGTGATATCGCCTGCGCTCATGGAAAAGGTAACGATTTCGCCGTTCAAATCCCCGTGGATTTCAAGTTGCCCTTCAAGAATCACGAACATTGAATCGGCGGGAGTACCCTGGCGCAGGTAGGTATCGCCCGCCTTGTAATGGAGTTCCTGCGACTGGCTGAGGAACCAGTCAATTTGATCTTCCGGCAAATCCGCGAATTCCGAAACGCGACGTAGTTCCGATCTCTCGACCATTTATACCTTGCTCAAATACTGATGGATGAATTGCACAGCAACTGAACCTTCGCCCACACCGGATGCGACCCGCTTCACCGAACCGTGCCGCACATCGCCCACGGCAAAAATGCCCGGAATATTGGTTTCCAGTAGAAATGGATCCCGGTCGAGCGCCCAGCCCTTGGGGCGCTCGCCGTCGCGAATAAGATCGGGACCGGTCAGCAGAAAACCGCGATCATCCCGCTCCACCAGATCTCCGAGCCAGTCGGTTCGCGGCAGCGCCCCAATAAAAATGAACATCGCACTCGCCGGCACTCGTTCCAATTTGTTGGTATCGGAACAGAGGACGGAAATTTCCTCCAGCCGCGTTTCGCCATGAGCCTCAGCCACACTGGCCTGCGGCCACACCTGAATGTTGGGTGTCTCCTTGATCTGATCAATCAAATACTGTGACATGGTGCTGGCCAGCGAACTGCCCCGCACCAGCATCACGACACGTTCCGCATACCGGGCGAAGTTCATGGCCGCCTGGCCCGCCGAATTTGCGCCGCCGACCACGTAGACCATTTCCCCTTTGCACGACAGCGCTTCGGTCGCGCCGCCGCCATAGTACACTCCTGCGCCCTGCAGTTTAGCGATGCCCGGAGCTTCCAGCCGCCGCCACTGCACTCCGCTCGCAATCATCAGCGCGTGGCACGAAATCTCATTCCCGTCGGCCAGCTTGAGGATGCGATACGATCCTTCTGTGCGCACTCCGACCGCTTCCTGAGGACTTAGAATTTCCACTCCAAAACGCTGCGCCTGCGTGACCGCCCGCCGGGCAAGATCGTTACCGCTAAGGCCAGACGGAAATCCCAGATAGTTCTCAATCCGCGAACTCATCCCAGCCTGGCCGCCCGGCGCTTCGCGCTCAATCATCACGGTATGCAGACCTTCCGACGCGCCGTAAACGGCCGCCGCCAGGCCCGCGGGCCCTCCGCCCACAATCGCCAAATCGTAGAAGTCGGTTTGTGCGCGCGTGCGTAAACCAACTTTTTGCGCAACATCGGCCGGAAGGCTTTCCAATAATTTGGTTCCGTCCGGAAAAAGCACGACCGGCAGACTCGTGGCCTCGTCGCCCAAAGCCTCCAAAATGCGCTTGGTTTCCGGATCGTTCGCCGAAGTTTCCACGTCGATCCACTGATAGGGAACGCGATTGCGCGCCAGGAAGTCACGCAACTCATACGGCCGCGGCGACCACCGCGTACCCAGAACCCGTATCCCCTGGAAAGCTGGCCGGTAGGAGGATTGCCAATCATCGAGCAGGTCATTGAGCTGCGGATACAGATGCTCGGTCGGCGGATCCCACGGTTTTAGAAAAAAGTAGTTGATACTCGCCTGATTAATGGCGCTGATCGCCGCATTCGTGTCGGCATAAGCCGTGAGCAAGGCGCGTTTAGCATCGGGATAAACGTGCATTGCTTCCTGCAAAAAGGCGATCCCGTCCATTTTCGGCATGCGCTGATCCGCCAACAGCAAAGCCACGGCGTCATTGCGCACCTTTAGCTGCTTCAACAAATTCAGGGCCGCTTCAGGAGAATCGCTCCCAATGACGCGATACTCCGCGCCGTACTGCGAGCGCAAGTCGCGTTCAATCGCCCGCAAAACATCGGAGTCGTCATCGACACTCAGCAAAATCGGCTTCGGCATGATCGTTCTCGGCGGCCGTTCTCAGGCTTAATCGCTACGGACCTGCACCCACGTTTCGCACATTTTAATACGGTCCCCGCTTGTTCGTTGCTCCTGGTTTGGACGCAGAAAGAGAACCCGTCGATTCGAATTTTCGACAAAACGCAATTGGCGGAAAGCATTCTGCGATTTTGGATGCCCGTCCACATCCCATAGATTCGCCGGAGATGCGCCCACCTTTGGCCGAGACGTCAATTCGAACCTACCCGGAGAGAATTGAGAGCCCTCCGACTGTCGGAAGTCGGAATTCCGAATAGAGATCGCTAACTTCCGCCAACGTTCGCCGTCCAACATAAGGAGGAGAGCATGCTTACTCGGCTGTCCGTGATCGTGCTTGTGCTCTCTGTCTCTCTTCCCCTCGCAGCCAGCGACCGAATTCAGTTAACGCTCGACACCAGCGAAGCCGACCAGGTGCTGGCCATCCTCGCATGCCGCAGCCAGGGCAAGCCCATCCCCGACTCCGAATGGCGGAAATTGTTCGCCACTGTTCCCTACCAGCGTTTCAAGCAGCGCGAGAAAGCCATTGGGGAAAGATTCCACGACCCCACTGTCGCCTTCACCGACGATGACTTCAAACGCTTCGTCCTCTCCGGCGACCTTCTTCCGCGTGCTGCAGCGCTCTCCAGCACCCTCGAGCACTGGAAGAAAGCCGATCTCCATGAGGATGCCGGCCGGGCGCTCTCCTATCTCCCCTCCGACGCCTTCCTCCACGCCAAGGTGTATGCGCTCATCAAGCCGGGCATCAATAGCTTCGTCTGGGACCTTTCCACCGACCCCACCATCTTTCTGTATCTCGACCCCGACGTCAGCCGCGAGAAATTCGAGAACACAGTCACCCATGAACTGCACCACATCGGTTTGGGCAGCGTCGGTCCCATCTACGACAAGAAGATCGCTGCTCTACCCGAACCTGCCCACACGGCAGCCGACTGGATGGGCACTTTTGGCGAGGGTTTTGCCATGCTCGCTGCCGCCGGCGGCCCCGACATCGATCCGCACGTCGCTAGTTCAGCCAAAGAGCATGCTCGCTGGGAACACGATATGGGCCAGTTCAACGACGATCTCGGCACCATGAACCGATTTTTCCTCGACATCTTGAACGCCAGGTTCGCCAGCCACGATGCCATGCAAGAAAAGGGTGAGTCGTTCTTTGGCCTGCAGGGACCGTGGTACACCGTCGGCTACAAAATGTCGGTGATGGTCGAGAATCGTTTTGGCCGTCCCGCGCTGATCGATACCATGCTTGATCCGCGCTGCCTGCTCGTGCTCTACAATCGCGCCGCCGCCGAGCAGAACGCCGCCGGCAAGCCAACTCTCCCGCTATGGTCCAATGAAATCCTCTCCGCCCTCCACGCTGGCTCCTGCGGACCATCCTGATGTCGTTTGCTCCTTCTTTTACGGCAGCAGCCCCAACACCCCCACGCCGTTGGTCGTCCCCACATACACCTTGCCGTTGGCAATAGTCGGAGTAATGAACTTGTTCCCATTTCCAAAGTGGTCCCGTCCGTTCGCCGCCTGGTTCGAGTTATATAACTCGACAGCAAGATTTTTCGCGCTGTAGGCGTGGAGTACCGCCGGCGAAGTATTTTCCGTGGCCCACAAAATCATCTTGCTTGCGGAACTCCCAGAAATGCTGGGCGAAGCCCCGGGATACCCGAACTGTGTCCCCGTAGCCGACGCTGGCGTCGTATTGAGCAGACCGTTGCCGTTGAACGAAAACGCTTTGATCGAGTCTCCGACCGCTCCGTAGTAAATGCTCTTGTCGGCAAATGCCGGCGCCGAATAGACCGACCCGGCCAGCGCACCGCTTAGCTCCTGATAAATCTGATCATTGTTGTTAGGATTAAATTTCCCCATGTTAGTGCGGTTTGCCAGATAGATGTTACTGTCTTTTCCGGCCCCCACCACCAGTTCGTGCATTACGTGGCTCGAGTCCTTGAAATTCGGTATCACCATCGCCCCGCCCGACCCCAAATCCTCATCCGCATCCGATTCGCTGACCGTGTTGTACATATTGAAGTAGTCGGCCACAGCCAGTTGGCCCTTTTTGGTCGAAAGCTTCACGATGGCGTTCCCATAGTCGCCATTGATCGGGAACCCATTGGCATTGAGCGTAGTGTCGAAAGTTCCATTCGCATCGTCAAAATAGATATTACCGTTGGAGTCCGCCGCCAACCCCGCTCCCGCCGCCCAGATCGCGCCTTCGCCACCATTCGGAGTCACATTCAGCACTGACTGTTGCGCCAAAGTCGTCTGGTTGTAACTGATGATCCATCCCGTATAGGGCTGGTCGTCGCAATGCGACGCCCACGATGTATACACCACATGATTCAGCAGCAACAATCCAGCGCGCTCTTTATACTGCTTGGGATCAAAGATCACGTATCCGTCCTGGCTGTTTTCGCCCGTCCCAGGATACTGGGCCGCAATCGTCACCGGCCCGCCAAACTGCTCAGCTCCGCTAGTAATGTCCAAGGCATGCAGCCGCTGATAATAGTTGGAATTTGCATCTTTGCTCATGGCAACCACATAAATCGTGCCGTGCGGTCCCGCCGAAAGATCGATCACGGGAGTCGAAGTGACTCCGATCTCCGGTGTAACCTGCCCGCAACGGCGATCATCCGACGGCCCTTCGCCCGGCGAAAGCATAGTCACCTGCCACAGCGTCGACCCGTTGTCCGCGTCAAAGCCATAGACCGTGTCATTTTCGCTAGCCACAAACAGCACGTTGTGCGTGCCGTTCCCCGGAATATTGATATTTGGCGCATACAACGGCTGTGCATCCACCAGTCCGTCCGTCGGGATCGCGAACAGCTTCCCAAACGTATTGACATTCACATTCTTGAGTGTGAGTGTGGTCTCGCTCGAATTCTGGCCCGTCCGCATATTGTTGTTGTGATACGTGAGGACACCCGTAAACGATGGCGCGGCTCCCACCAACATGTCAGGTCGGAAAATCAGCACCGAAAACAACGACACCAGCAGAAGCGCAACTGAACACAGAAGGATTCGCGCATGCAGAACTCGTCTCATAACACACCTCGAAATTAAGATTGGAATTTCGAGCCGGAGGTTGCCGGACTTCGAGACGATGCAGCGGTGAGATGATTCTACCCGAATTCGGCGGGGGAAATTGTCCAAAATACTCAGAAGTGCTCCCCGCCCTAAAAATCATTGCAGATCGCGCAACTGCACCACATTTTGGGACCCTGTTTTTCCTGGCGGGCACAATCAGCTAGACTAGAACTGGTCTCACAAATGGTTTTGGGTAGGGCACGGCTTCAGCCGTGCCGTTCAAGCCAGCACAAATGCGGGCTTCAGCCCCTGAGGGCCGGAGAGCCCGCTCAGAGAATCATTGATGAGACAAGCTTGCGGAAGTATTCCGGTTTAAAGAAAAGCACGAACCCAGCAAGTCGCAAAGGAAATCCATGCCCATCGCCCAGGATGACGTTCTAAATGCACTCAAGCAGTGTTACGACCCCGAAATCCCGGTCAACATCGTCGACCTCGGTCTGATCTATAACGTCCGCTTCGACGACGTACCCGAAGGCCAGCAGGATGTCACCGTCGATATGACTCTCACCGCCCAAGGCTGTCCCGAGCACGTCAACATCAGCGCCCAGGTCAAGTCCCGTGTGGAGCAACTCCCCGGCGTCCGCAACGCCACCGTCAACGTTGTCTGGGAACCAGCCTGGACTCCCGAACGCCTAAGCCCCGAAGCCCGCAAACAGCTGGGCATCGACTGACGCCGCTGCTCGTCGTTCGCTATTCGCTGTTCGCCAATGGGATCTCTGCCAGGCGAACGACGAATAGCGAAGAGCGAGAAGCGGGTTCTAGTACTCGCCCAACTCCTCAAACGCCCGAGCGGCACGGTGCTCCGCCAGTTCCTCGATCTTGCTCCCAATCTTCATCGCCAAATCCAGAAACCGCGTTCCCTGCCGCACATACGAAGGCAGCTCTTCGCGAATTCGCACGAACGTTTCCGGATACTCCGAAGCCAGCACCGCCAATCCCACGCTTCCCACCAGCACCGCCGCCGGACGTCTCCCCTTCAGCACCAGGATGGCCGCCGTCCCCGCCGTGCCCGCAATCACCGCCCGCTTCCAGTTCTCCATGTCTTCTCCTCGCCGCCAATTCCGATCCCGAGCGTCGGGTTTCCCCTGTGGCCCTTTTGTCGCCGCCACAACCACAGCTGTAACAACTCGTCCACAGGATTCTAAACCACGCGTCCATGCTTTATACTGCCGCCGACGATCCAATCGAAAAACAACTCTATGATGCAATTTCAAAGAATCGCGTTTCTCGCCGCACTTCTCTGCGCCACCTTGGTTCACGCTCAGTCCAAGCCCCGAGCCCGCGATCTAGGCGTCCCCTTCGATGGCAAACCCGGCCCCAACAACGCCATTACCGACGTCAAAGGCATCGAAGTAGGCCACACCACGCTGATCTCTGGCAGCGGCAAACTCAAAGTAGGAGAGGGTCCCGTCCGCACCGGAGTAACCGCCATCCTCCCCCGCGGCAAGAGTTCCACTGACGCAGTCTTCGGTGGCTGGTTCACCCTCAATGGCAACGGAGAAATGACTGGCACTACATGGCTCGAAGACTCCGGCCTCCTCGATGGCCCCGTCATGATCACGAACACCCACAGCGTAGGCGTTGTGCGCGACGCCGTCATCGCTTGGAAAGTCAAACGCGGCGAGCCGGATATGGAAGGCTACTGGTGGTCATTGCCCGTCGTAGCCGAAACCTGGGATGGCTTTCTCAACGACATCAACGGATTCCACGTAAAACCCGAGCACGTTTTCCAGGCGCTCGATTCTGCCCACAGCGGTCCCGTGGAAGAAGGCAACGTAGGCGGCGGAACTGGCATGATCTGCAACGAATTCAAGGGAGGCATCGGAACTTCCTCCCGTGTGCTAGAGGCGAAGTCCGGCGGCTACACCGTAGGTGTGTTAGTACAGTGTAACTACGGACGCCGCGACCAACTTCGCATCGCCGGTGTTCCCGTAGGCAAGGAAATTCCCGACCATCCCGCCTACGGAGACGACCTGGGCTCCATCATTATAATAATCGCCACCGACGCCCCACTAATCCCCACCCAACTCAAGCGCCTGGCCCGCCGCGCGAGTCTGGGCCTCGGCCGCGACGGCAGTTACTCCGGCGACGGCTCCGGAGACATCTTCATAGCCTTCTCCACCGCCAATCCGGGAGCCGCGTCTCCCAAAGGCATCCACGACCTGAAGATGCTTCCCAACGACAGCCTCGATCCGCTCTTCCTGGCGACTGTCCAATCCACCGAAGAAGCAATAGTAAACGCGATGATAGCCGCTGAGACCATGACCGGAATAGACGGCCACACCGCCATAGCCCTGCCGCACGACCGTCTCCAAGAAGTCCTGAAAAAATACAACCGTCTGGCAAAATAATCGTCAAGGTTTTGATCGCGTAGGGACGGCCGCTCTCGGCCGTCCAGGCTTGCGTCGGGGCAGGTGCCCTCACCTGCCCAGCCGAGCAAAGCTCGGCAGCGGTCGCCGCCCAACTGACTCTGTAGTAGCGAGCGCGTTACCTTCGCCGCCCGACCATCGCGTGCCCGCTCCGGACGCACGAAAGGGTACAATCCATTCAGTGAAAAGCTACCGCATTGAGCGCATCAAAAACGGGATGAAATTCACCTGCTTGCAATGCGCCCACCATGTAAGCACGCTGGATTTCGACGCGAAAGCCGGTAATCTTCGCACCCAGGCCGCAACCGCAATCAATAACCACGCCTCCCAAGCCCACCCGGAACCGGCCGTCAGTTCCACCCACGACGCCCAGCAGCGCAGTTGGCGCTAATCCAGCCGGGGGACCGGGAACTACCCCGTAACCGCCCGATCTGTAATCTCCAGCCCCTTATCAATGAGCGCAAACGCCTCGCGCAGTTGCTGCTCATTGATGCACAGCGGAGGATTGGTAAAAAAGCTATTCCACCGAACGAAAGTGTAGAGCCCGCTCTCGCGGAAGAATTTCCCCAGCGCAACCATCTCATCGGAAGTGCCATTAAAAGGAGCCATAGGTTGCCGCGTATTGTGGTCGCGAATCAATTCGACAATGCCAAACAGCCCAATCGAACGCACCGCGCCCACCGACGGATGTTTCGCCTGCAGCTCCGCTCCCAGCGCCTTCATGATCGCGCCCATCTTCCGCGAATTCTCGATCAACTTGTCGTCTTCATAAACGCGAATCGTAGCCAGCGCCGTCGCGCATCCTATCGGATGGCTGTTATACGTAAGTCCTCCGTAAAACACTTTGTCGTCAAAGTGCCGAGCAATATGTTGCCGCATACCGACAGCGCCCAGGGGAATGTAACTCGACGTAAGTCCCTTAGCCATGCATAGTAAGTCAGGAACAACCTTCCAATGATCAACCGCAAACCACGAGCCCGTGCGCCCGAAGCCCGACATTACTTCGTCGGCAATCATCAGAATCCCATACTTGTCGCACAGTTGGCGCACCCCTTCAAGATATCCATCAGGAGGAACGAGGATGCCATTGGTTCCGGTAACCGGCTCGAGAATAAAGCCCGCAATCGTGTGCGGCCCTTCCAGTTGAATGGTCTCCTCAATCAGCGCCAGCGAAGATTCCGCCGATTCCCAGCCGCGCTCAATGCCGTGATAAGGATCAAGCACCCGCACCACGCCCGGAATTCCGGGCTCAACCGTCCAGCGCCGCGGATCCCCTGTAAGGCTGATGGCGCCCGCAGTAGCCCCATGATAAGAGCGATAACGGGCAATGATCTTATGGCGCCCAGTGTAAAAACGCGCAATCTTGATGGCGTTTTCGTTAGCCTCCGCGCCGCCATTCGTAAAAAAGAAAGTATCAATATCGCCCGGAGTAATCTCCGCGAGCTTCGCGCCCAGCCGCGCCCGCGGTTCAGTAGCCATGAACGGATTGGCATAAGCCAGCGCCGAAGCCTGCTCGCTGATCGCCCGAATGACGCGCTCATCGCCGTGTCCGATGTTGACCGACATCAACTGGCTGTTGAAGTCGATGAAGCGCTTCCCTTCCGGAGTCCAGAAATAAATGCCCTTCGCCCGCGCCACGGGGATAGGATCGACCTTCGATTGTGCCGACCACTCAAACAGGGTGTGTTTCTTAGTAAGATCGACCATCTCCCGGCCGGTCATCGCAGAAACCGTAGTTAAAATAGTCATAGAATCTCGAGAACGTCGTCACGATGTTTGGACAAACTAAGCTCTGCGCGGCACCAACAAAGCAGTCGCCTCTAGGTCAGTTGTGCCGTCAATGCGCCCTTCTTTTCGGTAACATGTGCCAGCGCAGCTTCGAGCACGTCCATCGCCTCGTCCATTTGTGCGTCGGTGATGACCAGCGGCATGAGCAAGCGAATCACGTTGCTGTACGACCCAGCCGTAATCGTCACCAAACCATGCTCGTAACAGTATTGTGACACTTGCGTGGTTTCCGTGTCCGCGGGCTCGCGGGCGCTCTTCGAGCGCACAAGTTCGAGCGCCTGCATGGCGCCAAGACCGCGAACGTCGCCGACCAATTCGAACCGCTCCTGCCACTTGGTCGCACGTTTACGAAAGCGCTCGCCCAGCACATTGGCGCGGGCGCAGAGATTTTCTTTTTCGATGACATCAAGCACCGCCAGCGCCGCTTCACAAGCCACGGGGTTGCCCCCAAACGTACCGCCCAGTTGGCCAACGCCAGGCGCATCCATAATGTCAGCCCGCCCCGTGACCGCGCCCATAGGCAGTCCACCCGTAAGCGACTTAGCCATAGTCACCAAATCGGGTTCGAGTCCCAGTCGCTCGCAGGCAAACATGGCGCCAGTCCGCGCGAATCCACTCTGCACTTCGTCAGCGATAAGCAGAATTCCGTGCTTGCGGCAAATCGCCCCAAGGGTTGGATAAAACTCCGCCGGAGGAGTTACGAACCCCCCTTCGCCTAGGATCGGCTCAACGATCACTGCCGCCACCGATTCCGCCGCCACCACTCGCTTGAATGTATCTTCAATGTGCCGAGCGCAGTAAACATCGCACGACGGATACTTCATGGAGTAGGAACACCGAAAGCAATACGCATACGGAACGCGATACACCTCCGCCGGAAACGGCTCAAATCCAGCCTTGTAAGGATGCGTCTTACTGGTCGCGGCCATCGCCATATAAGTACGTCCGTGAAACGCATCCTCAAAACAAATGATCGCTTGCCGCTTCGTGTAGCACCGTGAAATCTTGATGGCATTCTCGACGGCTTCCGCACCCGTGTTCACCAGTATGGTTTTCTTCGGCCCCTTGCCTGGAACCAATTCGTTCAGCTTTTCACAGACCGCAAGGTAGCTTTCGTAAGGCAGCACGTTGAAGCTCGTGTGCAGAAAGCGATCCAGTTGGCGACGCACCGCCTCGACCACGGCCGGAGCGCGATGTCCAGTGTTAACGCATCCGATGCCGCCGGCAAGATCAATCAGCCGGTTGCCGTCGACATCCTCCACAACCGCTCCCTCAGCCTTAGCAACGAAAACCGGTGTGGCGTGAAAAACTCCTTGCACTACGGCGGCTTCTCGCCGTCTCATAAGCGCCTGCGAGCGTGGTCCGGGAATAGGTGTGCGCAGTTGAATGGTAGACATAAGTCAGCTCTCAGTACCAGCCAATCGGAGCCTCGTTCAGATTGATGTACACCTGCTTAGTTTCGAGATACTCTTCAATGCCCCACGGTCCGAGTTCGCGTCCGAATCCGGACTGCTTGTAGCCGCCCCACGGCGCTTCCACGTAAGTCGGCTGCATATGGTTCACCCATACGATGCCCGCGCGCAACGCCTTCACGGTCCGCATAGCTTTGAAAATATCACGCGTCCAAACCGCAGCGGCCAGCCCGTAGGGAGTGTCATTCGCGATCTTCAACGCGTCTTTTTCGTCCTCAAACGGAATTACAGCCGCCACCGGTCCAAAGATCTCTTCGCGCGCGATGCGGGCGCTGTTATCGACGTCATAGAAGATAGTAGGCTGCACATAGTAGCCCTTGGCGAACTTATCGGCGCGTCCGCCACCGGCGGCTACCTTCGCCTCTTTCCTACCAATTTCAAGGTAAGAGCACACGCGATCGTACTGCTCCTTAGATACCAAGGCTCCCATTTTAGTATCGCGCTCGAGCGGCGGACCGATCTTGATCTTCTTCGCCTTCTCGGTCATGGCTTCAACAAACTTTTTGTAAATCGATTTCTGGACGAGCACCCGGCTGCCCGCCGAGCACACTTCTCCCTGATTGATAAAGACTCCGAACAGGGCCCCGTCGATAGCCGCTTCGAAATCGGCATCCGCAAAAAAGATGTTGGGCGATTTTCCGCCCAGTTCGAGCGTCACGCGCTTCACCGTGTCTGCGGCCTCTTTCACAATGATCTTGCCGACCGCGGCCGACCCAGTAAACGCAATCTTGTTCACGTCCGGATGTTTAACCAGAGGCGAACCGCAGCTCTCGCCAAACCCGGTGATTACGTTCACCACGCCTTTCGGCAGGCCAACGTCGTCGAACCACTCCGCAAGTTCAAGAGCTGTGAGCGGCGTTTGTTCGGCGGGCTTGAGGACACAGGTACAGCCGGCAGCCAGTGCCGGAGCCAGTTTCCAAGCGGCCATCATTAAGGGATAATTCCAGGGAATGATCTGCCCGGCGACGCCCATCGGTTCTTTCAGCGACAGGCTCATTGCATTGTCTGGGACGGGGTTCACATAACCGACGACTTTCGTCGCCAGCCCGCCGTAGTATTCGAAGCAAGTGGCCACGTCATTAATGTCATACTCGGCCTCAACAATCGGTTTGCCCGAGTTACGGCACTCGAGTTCGGCAAGCATCGGGAGGTTCTGGCGCACCTTTTCCGCCAGGCGGAAGAGAACTCGCCCGCGCTCCTGCGCCGTAGTCGTTGCCCACGGACCTTCTTCAAACGCCGACTTAGCGGCCGCGACCGCGCGGTTCACATCCTCCGCATTCGCGTCGGGCACCTGAGCGATCACCTCTTCCGTCGAAGGATCGTAAACCGGGAACATCTTACCCGACTTGCTACCAACCCACTCGCCGTTAATCAACATCGAGTAAGTCTTGACGTCAGTTGTAACTCCGCCAGGCATAACAAACCTCCACAAATCGTTCTATTTGACAGTCGCCGTCTGCGGTTCTTTGAACCGTCCATACACAAAAAAGAAAAATGCGGCCAGCACAAGGAAAAACAGCGTGAAGCCAAACATCTTCGCTTCATACAGCCAAACCGACGTGATCTGCTTGGCCGGAAAAAACGCCAATACGATTCCAAGCGCAGTCGTCACGAAGCCACAGATACCGGCAAACATCAGCGTGCCACGACGGTAGTGCCCGCCGGCCAGATCACCGCCAAAAGCGAACCTCAGCAGTGCGGCAAAGACGTAAAGAAACGGCACCAGTTGCAGCACCACCGCCAGCGACAGCATCGTCTGAAAAGTTTCCTGCACCCCACCCGACGCATAGAAATTGATGACGATCAATATCAGCGATAGAATCCCCTGCACGATGAGCGCCGCATAGGGGGTCGCGTATTTCGGATGCACTCTCCCCAGCCATGACGGCATATAAGAATCGAGGCCCGCGACAAAGGGAATCCGCGCCGAGCCGCCCATCCAGGCCGATCCGATTCCCGCTATCGAAAGACTCAGCATCACCGCAAACGGTGTCACGATCCATATCACGCCGACCTTTCCAGCCATGTGGCTAACCGCTTGCACGATACCCTGCAGCACGCTGATGTCGTTCTTGCCCACCGCGACCAGCAGCGTCAGCGTCACTCCAATGTAGAGGAAACCCGAAATTATGCCGCCCCATGCCACCGCGCCGGGCAACGTTTTCTGTGGCTCCCGGATTTCGTCCCCCATCACCGAAGCCAGTTCAAGTCCGACCAGCCCGAAACAAATGACGCCGAATGAATTCAGAACAAACCTGGGATCCGCCGGAATCCGAAAGTCCGCCGCAGTTACAGTCGTGCCAAAACGCGACCAGACCGTAACTCCCAGCCCGATTAACACGGCCGCCGCCACAAACGTCCCGATAGCGCCAAGATTATTCAGCCACTTTCCCACTCCCAGCCCAACGATGTTGAAGACCGTCAAGAGCGCCAGCAGCGCCACCGACGCTGCCATCGCGAACTTCTTATTGTCGGCAAGCGCGGCATGACCTGGGCCCATCGCAAACACAGTTACACCCACGAAGTACAGCATAATCGTCGGGACATACAACATGTTGTTCGTCCAGTAACACCAGCCGGAAAGAAAACCATGGAAGTCGCCGAAAACTTCCTTAGCCCACAAATACACGCCGCCTTCGCCAGGGTAGCGATGCGCTAACTCGATCACCGCGATCCCCTGCGGCCAGAAAAACAGTAACAACGAAATAATCCACAGCCAAACGGTCACACCGCCGTTAGCCGCGATGCTGGGCACGACGTTGAGATTGAATACCGCAACCACAAACAGCAACACCAAGTCGCGGCGTCCGAGGACGCGCTTCAAGTGCGGCTGGTTGGGATCAGAAGTCATCGAATGATCGGGTCATCAGGTGATCGGGCCATCTGCCCCGTCCGGATTTCGGATTTTCAATCACCCGATGACCCGATGGCCAGATGACCCGATCCCGTTAGTGTGCCGCCACTGCTCCCAACCGTTCATGCTGCGCCGCAGCCAGCGACGGGGCAACATCGGCGAATGCGGCTAAGTGCTTGTCAATATCGGCTTCATTGTGCTGCACGGAAATCGTCCACTGTTCGTCCCACCAGTAAGGCTGGCACATCACGCCGCGGTTCACCATGCCAAACCAGTAATGCCTCCACAAGTCAATATCAATCGCCAACCAATCGCGGTAATTGCGTACCTCCTTCGGATACAGCATCAGCACGCCATTCGCCCCCGCACTCGCAATGTAACCCTGCAGGCCGACTTTCGCGATCGTTTTCTTATATCCGTCCACTAGCCTGTTACTGAGTTTCTCAACGTGCGTGTAGTTATCCCGAGTAAGCACCTCGCGGAACGTTGCCAGCCCCGCAGCCATCGAAATTGGGTTCGTGTTGTAAGTGCCGCCATGGAATACTTTGTGGTCTGCAATCAACTTCATAACTCGCGCATGCGTTCCGAAAGCCGCTAGCGGAAATCCCCCGCCAATTGACTTAGCCAGGCAGATCATATCCGGAATCACGCCAAAGTATTCCGAAGCGCCGCCCCAGCAAAGTTTAGCGCCCGTCTTGACTTCATCGAAGATCAGCAGTGCGCCGTGCTGGTCGCAAAGCGTTCGCAGTCCTTCCAGAAATCCCTTCTGCGGCAAGCACATGCCGACGTTCATCATGATCGGCTCCAGAATCACCGCCGCGATCTCATTTGGATTCTCCCGAAACCGCCGCTCCACCGTTTCCAGATCGTTGAACGTCGCAATCGGAATATTGGCCAAACTCGCCTTAGGCACGCCCGCGCCCCCCGACACCGCTTTCGGATTCTTAATATCGCCCAGATCGTCCCCCGGCGGATGCGGCTTCACGCTGACCAGTGCCGCGTCGTGCAGCCCGTGGTAACCGCCTTCGAACTTGATGACCTTGTCGCGTCCAGTAGCGGCTCGCGCCAGACGAATCGTGTGCATGGTGGCTTCGGTACCGCTGTTGCCAAAGCGGCACATCTCCACCGGAAAACGCGTGCAAATCTCTTCCGCCAGTTCCCACTCCATATTGTGCGGCATCCCATAAGCCGTGCCCTTGTGCAACCGGCCCTCGACAGCCTTGATCACCGCCGGATGCGAATGCCCCGCCATGAGCGTGCCAAAACATAGATTGTGGTCGAGGTACTCATTGCCGTCGAGATCGCGAAATTTGCTGCCCGACGCTTCCGCCACGAAAATCGGATAGGGCTCATAAGCACGATAATTACTAGCCACGCCCAGCGGCAGACGTTTCAGGTTTTTCTTATGCGCTGCGGCGGACTTCGGAGTGCGGCGCTCGAACGTGTCGAGCTCTTTTTGCAATGCGGGGTACATCGAGATCTCCATTAAGACTCAGGCCGAGTAGGCCATTAGATTGGTCCCGAGCGGCCGAAACCGCCCGGGCATCGGACTAGTAATACAATTTTAAAGCAAACTGCACCAGGCGTGGGTCCTGGGCCTGCGTGATCCTTCCAAACTCGGTCGGCCCGTCAGAGAAGTGGCCGTCCGGGTTAAAGAAGTTGGTATGGTTAAAGATGTTAAACATCTCCGCCCGAAACTGAAAATACACATTTTCGTTAATTGAGATTTTCTTGTGGACCGCGAAGTCCCAGTCCTGAAGCCCCGGTCCGCAACAGAGACTGCGCGGCGTGCCATTGTTGAACTGGCCGAGCGGCGGAACGGGAGAATTCTGCGGATTTGGGGTTGCAGCAGTTGCAAAATCAGTGGGGTTGAAGAAGTACCCGGGCGACGAGATGCTGAGCGCCGGAACTGTAAGCGTGTTCCGGGGATTGAGTTTTTGAAATGGCGCCACCAGACTCGGCGCCTCCGTGCCCAGAAAGAAGTCGCTGGCAATCAATTCAGTGTCGTCCTCGGTGTCCAGGCGGATGGGGAAGCCACTCTGAAATTGGGTGATGCCGGAAACGGCCCAGTCATTTGTCAATCCACCCATCACGCCGGAATGCTTTCGAAACGGCAGTTCCCAGTCGTAGCTGACCACAAAGCGCTGCTTGGAATTAAATAATGACAAGCCGCGGCTACGCCTGGCATTGAACGGGTCAAGGGTCTCTTCAAACGTCGATCCATCATCCAGGGACTTGCTCAGAGTGTAGGACGCCTGGAACTGCAAGCCATGAGAAAAGCGCTTTTCCACCATTGCTTCGAACGCGTTGTAGGCGGAACTGGCGATAGTGTCCTCGGCGAAGATATCGCTAAACACTGGAATTCCATCCACCGGACAGCCGACACCGGTCAACGGATTGCACGTCGGCGAGGAGTAAGGACGCAGTCCCACAAACTGTAAGTTCTGTCCCGTACCAGCTAAGACTTGCCCATTAGGCATATGGAACTGGAAGCCAGTTGGAACCGTCACCGTCCATTGCGTGTCCTGTAAGAAGGGACCACATTGAGTCGGCGTTCCAAATGAGGTCACATTGTTCTGATTCATGTTGTAAAGCGTGATCATGTCCGCGCAGGTCTGCGGATTCGATGGGTTGATGTCGTGCGAGGCCAGCAAGCGATGTCCCTGCGACCCAACATAGCCGAGCTGCAACATCATATCCTTTGTAAGTTGCCGCTGAATCGTGAGGTTGTATTGCGCCGTGTACTGCGTACGCAGGTGCGGCTGGAACTCCCCGTAAAGAAGGATAGGCCTGAAGAAAGACAGATCCACGGGCTGACCGGGCTTCGGGGTAATGATGCCGTTAAACGGATTTGGAGCAGGCGTGGGACCTCCGGCCTGGTAAACGAACGGCGTGTTAAACATCGTGTCGAACAGCGACGAACTGCCTCCAAACGGAGGTTCGGCGCCGAATTGCGCCAGCACCAGTTCTTCAATCGGGTTGTAGAATAGGCCCCAACCGGCACGAATGCTGGTCGCGCCATTTCCGCCAAAAAGCTTTCCCAAAAAACCATCGCTGAAGTTGGGGCTGTAGGCGATCCCCACGCGCGGCGCAAAAGCCTTGTAATAAGTTGAAGTCAGTCCAGGGGGAACTCCAGGGTCACCCGGCACCACCAAGCCCGTGGGCGTCGTGCCAGTGTTGGCACAGGTTGGATTCGTCACGCCCAAGCTCTCCCAGTAGGAAGCGCTTACGGAAATCGTGCAGGGATAGACCGTGGAGTTCTGCCCGGGGCGGAAGGTTTCGACGTGCCCGCTGATGTCCGTGAGCGGCGTATCGAGTTCCCAGCGCAGGCCATAGTTGAGTGTCAGGTTTGGTTTAATCTTCCAGCTATCTTGCGCGAACGGATAAACCGACGTGCCCCGAATATCCTCGCGCTGTCCAGATCCTTGCGTGTAGGTGTCGGTCAGGCCCAAAAGATACTCCGCGTAGTTATCCCCGTCCCCTGGAAGAATCGAGTTGGTACCGGAATTGTTGAAGGTAAATTCGCCGTTCACATCGAAATAATAGTACTGATCAAAACGGGCTCGGCGAAGATCAATGCCAAATTTGAACGTATGCTTACCCTTCACCCAAGTCAAATTGTCCGACCACTGGAAACTATTGCCAACCTGAGGAAGTTGACCTTCGTAGTTATTACCAATCTCAGCACCGCCACTGATATTGATATATGGAACTCCGGTGAGGCTCGACGGCAGGCCGGGCGTGATGCCCAGTTTTTTGCTGGTGCCATACTGCGAAGTAATCGCAGAGGAATCCGACGTGCCGGTGAAACAAAAGGTCGCGGCTGCCCCCGTACATGAACTAGTCACTGCGCCCGTGCTCTCCGGGGTCAGGAAGCCAAGCTGCCCCTCTCGCATGTAGGTAAAACGCGCTTCATTCACCACCGCATTGCTCACGGTCCATGCGTGGCTCAGATTCCATTGCTGAAAACGGCCGTTGTTATAGTTGCCGAAACCGGGAACGTTGGCGCCCGCCGCCTCAAATTGATCGAACGGCTGAAGCTGTCGCCCGTCATTGAAGTAGTAGTACACCGAAAAATTCTGATTGCTATTGATCTTGTGATCGAAGCGGACGGTGAACTGATCGGCATTATCTGTGCTCACAGGTACGGATACGTTGTCGCCTCCGACGTTCGCCGCCGGAACGAACCGGTTCAAAAGATTGGCGGCGGCAGGATCCTGGCACACTGACGGAATCACCCCTGTCGGGAAAATCGACGACCACTGCACGCCCGCCGCTGGCGCCGTGCCGTTGATGGGGGACGATATGATTGCACTCGTGCAACCCGGCCGGCCATTCAAAACACTAGCTACAAACGAATTGCTGATCCCCCCGCTCGTGCCGACGGGAAAACCGCCGACTCCAGAAAAATCCCCACCGAATTCCCCGGTGGGCGAGGTCAGCGACGGCGTCCCCGAAGGCACGGCCACGGCTTGACCCGTCAGCCCCTCCCGCACGCGCCGCCCCTCATACGAAACAAAGAAAAAGCTGCGGTCTTTCTTTACCGGACCGCCGAATGTCCCGCCAAATTGGTTCTGATTCCACTGCGGTCTCCCATTAGGAAGATCAAAATAATTTCGTGCGTCCAGAACCGTATTGCGGAAGTACTCGTAGATGTTGCCATGAAAGTTGTTGGTCCCTGATTTGGTGATCACGTTCACGACCGACCCTGAATTCCTGCCGTACTCGGCGTCGAACGTATTCGTAATCACGCGGAACTCCTCGATGCTGTCCGGAGTAGGCTCTACTGTGGGCGAGTTCACGAACTGGTCGTTGGCGTCTCCCCCATTCACGCTGAAGTTGTTGGAGCGCGTCCGGCCACCGTTCACCGACACGGAACCAACATCCTGCGATCCATAAAACAAGCTGCCGTTGCCGTTTCCCAACTGCGCCTGCACGCCGGGTTGAAGTTGCAGAAACTGGTAGGTATCGCGGCTGTTCAGCGGCAGTTCGTTCACCGAGCGGTTGTTAATTACCGCCCCCAGTTGCGTGCTCGTCGTATCGACCTGAGGAGCTTCCGAAGTCACTTCCACGACTTCTTGTGCCCCGCCGATCTCGAGCGTGGAATTGAGTGTCACCACCTGATTTACATTGACGAGGATGCCCTTCTGCACGTTCTTCTTGAAGCCCGTCAACTCATATTGGATGGTGTAGGTCGCGGGCTGAACTGAGACCAGGACGTAGTCGCCGCTGTCGTTGGTCAAGGCCGTGCGGCTCACTCCCGTCGCTTCATTGGTTGCGGTGACCGTTACGCCCGCCAGCACCGCCCCGCTGGGATCGGCAACCCGGCCCAGAATGCGCCCGCCGGTGCCTTGCGCAAACATCATCGTGGAACAGATCACGCACAGGCTCAGGACGGCAGGCCAGCAAGACATCCGAAACGCCTTTGACGTCGGCATGGGGCAGATCCTCCGATCTGGGGGGCAAATTTGTTCGTTCCGATAGAGCTTGCAGGCAACCCAAACCTTGCTATAATCGCGCAAGGTTAGAGACTCCGCGTCCCTCTGTCAAGCGGAAAAATGCAATCTCCCGTAGCGCGGCCAGCAGGCACATTCGGAAAAACATGTCGAGTGACGGACAAGTTTATCTCAAAATCGGTGAGGTGGCCCGTGTAGTGGGAATTTCTCCCTCGGCGATCCGCGCCTGGGAAGCGCTGGGCCTGACGCGTCCCCACCGCACCCGGAGCCGGTATCGTCTTTACACTCGCGACGACGTGCGTTTGCTGAAAAAAGCGCGCTATCTGCGCAAAGTCCGCGGACTGAACGCTGCCGCCATCGTCCAAATGCTAAAACGCGAAGGCTCCATCAACCCTGCCGCCGGCAACGGCGCCGCCGCCATTGGTCCTCGGCTGCGCCGGTTGCGCACGCGTCGTGGCCGCAGCCTCGCTGAAGTCGCCGCCGCCGCCGGAGTCTCGGTTGGCTTTCTCAGCGCGCTCGAACGCTCGCAGATGAGCGCCTCCGTCGGCACACTGCGCAGGCTAGCACGCTACTACCGCACCAACATCCTTGATTTTTTCGATGCCACGGAATTGAATACCCGATTGGTGCGTCCGCCCAAGCGCAAGGTGCTCGAAGCCGGTCCCGGTGTGCGCATGGAGTTGCTCGCCTGGGGCAACAAGGTCATGGAGCCGCACCTGTTTCGCATTAAACCAAACGCGGGAAGCGGCGAGTCCTACGCCCACGAAGGCGAGGAATTCCTCTTCGTGCTGCACGGAGAGCTCAAGATCGCACTGGCCCACGAGGAGTACCATCTGAAGCGCGGTGACAGTTTTTATTTTGAGAGTGCCACGCCGCATAGCTGGAAAAATCCCGGCCGCAGCGAGACCTGGCTATTGTGGGTCAACACGCCGCCGACATTCTGACATTCTAAAGATTGCGGGAGGAAGAATAATTAATGTCGCGCCAATCGATATTCGCGTTGCTCGCGCTGTTACTCATTGTCTTCACCGCATCCTGCTCCAGAAAAACTCCCACCCTCAACCTGCTGGTCTGGGAAGGTTACGCTGACCCGTCCTACGTGAAAGCCTTCGAAGAGCAGAACCACTGCAAAGTATCGGCCTCCTATATGGGCTCGAGCGACGAACTCGTAGCCAAACTGCGCGGCGGCAGTTCCGGAAACTACGACGTGATCTCTCCCTCAAGCGATGTAGCCACCATGATTGCAACCTCTGGTCTGGCGGCCCCGCTCGATCTCGGCAAATTGCCCAGTTACAACCAGCTTTCGCCGCAACTGACTTCGCTCTCGCTCGTCCGCGTAAAGGGCGAAGTCTACGGCGTTCCCTTCATGTGGGGCCCGGACCCGATGATCTACGACACCACCGCCTTCCCTCAACCTCCCGAAAGCTGGGCGGTAATGTGGGACCCAAAGCTGAAGGAAAAAGTTTCCGTCTGGGACGATCTTTCCACCGTCTACATGGCCGCGCAAGTCCTCGGTTACGACCAGCCCGATCCCGCTCATCTCTATAACCTGAGCGATCAGGAACTCGATGCCGTCAAGAAAAAGCTGGTCGCGTTGAAGCCCAACATTCGCAAGATGTGGTCGACCGGCGGAGAACTCACCAACCTTTTCCAGAACCATGAGGTCGTAATCGCCATGGGCTGGCCGCTGATGACCAACCAGTTGCGCAAAAGTAATTTCCCGGTAGGCGAGACTATTCCCAAGGAAAACACTACCGGCTGGATCGATCACTTGATGATCACGGCTGGCAGCGAAAACAAAGACCTCGCCTACAAGTTCCTGGAATTCATGATCCAATCCCAAACGCAGAAAAAAGTCACCGACGTGACCGGCTACACCCCAGCCAATCCGCACGCCGCGCAGTTCATGACCCAGGAGGAAGTAAAGAATCTGCACCTCGACGACGTAGACAATTACCAGAAGCGTCTATATTTCTGGCAAAATGTCCCGCGCCGCGCCAAATACAACGAGATCTGGAACGAAGTAAAAGCCACGCAATAGCAATTGTGGTCACGTTCGTGTGGCCGCGGGCATTTTGCCCGCGAAAACCTGTAGAGCGCCAAAGCGCCAACCATGGCAACAACGTCAGAACCCGCAATCACAAGCACGAAGCCAAGCGCCGCATCCCTGCTCTCCGTCCGCTCCATAGCCAAGCACTTCGGCAAGAACGTCGTCCTCCGCGACATCTCGCTCGAGATCGCCGAAGGCGAATTCCTCACCATCCTCGGTGAAAGCGGCTCCGGCAAAACCACGCTGCTCAGAATTCTAGCCGGCTTCGAGCACCCCACCTCCGGAGAAGTCTGGATGCAAGGCGCGCGTCTCGATACCCAGCCTCCCTATCGCCGCCGCGTCAACACTGTGTTCCAGCACTACGCGCTTTTCCCGCACATGACCGTGGAACAAAACGTAGGCTACGGATTGGCGATCGCTAAACGTCCAACCGCTGAAATCGAGTCGCGCGTGGCCGAAGCTCTAGCGAAGGTCAAAATGTCCGCCTACGCCAAGTCGAAGCCCTCAAAAATCAGCGGTGGACAGCAGCAACGCATCGCCCTAGCCCGTGCCTTGGTAAATCGCCCGCGCCTCTTGCTGCTAGACGAGCCACTCTCCGCGCTCGACGCCAACCTGCGCCGCCAAATGCAGGTCGAACTCAAAGCCCTGCAGCGCGAGGTAGGCATCACCTTCATCTTCGTCACCCACGACCAGGAAGAAGCGATGGTAATGTCCGATCGCATTGCCCTGTTGCGTTCCGGAGAACTAGAGCAGGTAGCCAGCCCGCGCGAAATTTACAACCGTCCCGCAACCTCCTACACCGCGCAATTCATCGGACACACCAATCTATTGCTAGCCACCGTTCGCCAAGGCATAGCCACCTGCGGCGCACTGCAGTGGCCAACTTCAGAGCCCGACGGCAACACCCTGTTCTCGCTGCGTCCAGAGTGCATTCGCCCCGCAACCTCCGCCCAATCGGGAGTTGATTCTCCAGAAAAAAGCACGACGGTTCGCTTTCGCGCCCAGCTTCGCGATCAAGCTTTCCACGGCGCCACCGACCTTCTCCGCGTCGAATCCGATGCCGGACTGATCCTCACCATTCGCACCGCCAGCCGCGACCTACGCAATTCCGACGCTCCGCTAGAGTTCGAATTCTTAGCCGCCGACGCGATCCCAGTTCGCCCCACCAGCCTGGGCTCTAAGTCCAATTCCAGTTTCGAGGACCTGCCCTGATGTTCTCCCGTGCCTACCGCACCGCGATCACGGTCCCGCCTCTGGTTTGGGTCACGGTATTTCTGCTCGTCCCCTATCTGCTGATGTTTTGCTACAGCTTTTGGTCGGTCTCCGAATCGGGCGTCATAGTTCATTCCTGGAATCTAACCAACTATCACGAACTCCTGACGAAGCCCGTCTACTGGCAAACCTTGCTTCGCTCCATGTGGATCGCCGTCCGCGTAACATTCTTCTCCATGGTTCTGGGCTATCCCTTAGCCTACTTTCTCTCATTCCATGCCGGCGGCAGAAAAGATCTCTACTATCAGTTAGTAATCATTCCGTTGTGGGTAAGTTACCTGGTTCGCGCCTACGCCTGGAAAACAATTCTAGGCACCGACGGCGTCCTGAACACGCTGCTGCGATATGTGCACCTGACCAGTCATCCGCTGGATTTCCTGCTCTACAGTCCGTTTGCCGTCGTGCTTACCTTAACGCACATCTATACGCCCTTCACATTCTTACCGATTTACGCATCGTTAGAACATATTCCGCGCAACTTGGTAGAAGCCTCGCACGATCTAGGAGCCACACCCCAGCAAACCTTCTGGCGAGTAATCTTCCCGCTCTCCATCCCCGGAGTGTTAGCCGGAGCAACTTTCGCCTTCGTCCTAAGTCTTGGAGATTTTCTAGCTCCGCTCTTACTAGGAGGGCCCAGCGGCATCATGATCTCAAACATAGTAGTAAGTCTCTTCGGAGCCGCCTATAACTGGCCGCTAGGAGCCGCGATCTCGCTCTGCATGTTAGCCCTGGTGCTGGCGCTGATCCTATTCTCCGAGCGATTAGAGAAGAAGTGGAGCTTCCAGTGAGCGCGCACAGTTCCAACCAAGCCGGGTGCCCCATCCTTGCGCGCCCTTTGCGCAAGGGTGGGATTCCACGACCACATATCCCAAGGTGGTTTGACTATGCTCCGACTTTCCAAGGTGCAGCGCGATGAAACGCGCATCGCTCCGACCTCCGAGGGGTTTGACCGCTCACGCCCTAGCCGTCTTTGTTTTCCTCTATCTCCCCATAGCCGTCCTAATCCTCTATTCCTTCAACGGCCAGGGAGTGGGAGGCTTTCCTCCGCATGATCTAACCCTGAACTGGTATCGCATCCTGTTCAACGACGCGCCCATCTGGGATTCGGTCTTGAACAGTTTGCTAGTGGCCGTAGCCGCCATGTTCATAGCGCTAGTTTTCGGAATCCCGGCCGCGTTAGCGCTAGACCGCGCCCAATTCCCCGGCAAAGCCCTGTTCCGCCGCCTGGTGCTATTGCCGCTCATCCTCCCCGGAATCATCACCGGCCTCTCACTACTAATGTTGTTCCGAGTAGGAGAAGTAAAACTAAGCCTGCTAACCATCATCTTGGGCCACGGGACCGCATTAATCTCCGTAGCCACCACCGAAATCTTTGCCGGATTGCAAAAGCTAAACCGCGCCCAGGAAGAGGCCTCGCTGGACTTAGGAGCAACTTACTGGCAAACCTTCTGGCGCATCACCGTCCCCAATCTCAAACTCTCCATCATCGGAGCGGCGCTCCTGATCTTCACCCTATCCATGGATGAAATAGCCGTAAGCTTCTTCCTGATCGGCCGCGACAACACGCTCCCGCTAGAAATCTGGGGACGGTTGCGGCGCGGCATTACTCCCGAAATCAACGCCATCTCCACCATCATCTTTATGTTCTCGCTGCTAGCGATCGTGTTCTGGTATCGCCTGCGAACCCGAGTAGAAGCGACTCCAGAAATCGACGTGGAGTTAATCGAGACAGAGTAAATCAACTCCAATTTGTCATCCTGAGCGTAGCAGAACGATTCGCGAAGCGAGTCGTTCAGCGGAGTCGAAGGACCCCTACATTCGACTCGGTCCACGGTAGCACCGGCTTTCAACAGCGCTCAGATGGCGGGTGGCCCAAACTTTTGGCCCCGTCGGCACCAGCAACACAAGGGGTGCTCCATCCTTCGTGCACTTTGCGAAGGGTGGGATTCCACGACCGCCGCGAGCTTAGGCCTTCTTTCGAGATTACAGCGCGGACAAACTACGCCAGCATCTCCCACCCAACACCGAGTGCAGCGCCCAACCTCTTCCAGGTCCCAACTGACCCGCTCTTGCGCCTCGTCTCAATCGCCGCAATCAGCGCCCGCGATACCTTCGCCTTCTTAGCGAGTTGCTCCTGGGTAAGTCCACGATACTCGCGCCACACGCGGAGCGCGGGCTCTCCCCTCAGTCTCCGCTCGGTGATCTCCAGCGGTATGAGCTCGTCCGAGCCATCGTCCAGACGCGCCTTAGCCGCATCATAGGCCTTCACGTCGGCGAGCATCTCCGCATCTTCCATCAGCTTTTGCAGAGCCGCCACCGGAATCACGGCGAATTCCTTGCCCTTGCGGGTAATGGTTTCGACACGCATCAGTAAATTCCTCCCCGTGGCCCCACTTCCAAGGCCCATAACTCAAGACGGTCGTCGTGCAATTCGTAAATGACGCGCCAGTCGCCAACCCGCAGTCGGTAGCCATCGCGTCCCTGAAGCTTGGTGACGTTGTTGTGCCGGCCGTAGGCATCGGCGGCGATTTCCTTGATCTTCTCCACAATCCGCTTCTGCCAGTTCACCGGAAGCCGAGAAAGCGCTTTGGCGAAGGATCTTGTGGTGACGACTGTGTACACGATCAATTGTTACTGATAGTAACAATAATGTCAAACGGAAAACGAGGCTGATTTTTTTCATCACATTTTTCCCGTACCGCCATCACAGACATGCACCATAATCGGTGCGAAGATTCTTGAAGAGTGCATTATCAAGAACTGTGCCCGTCTCCAGAGACGGACCGATAACCCGCGAAATCACTATTGTCGCCGCTCTTTGAAAAGTTGAGCCGTTTGTCGGAAGGAGCGGTGATCAGCCTGCGTAACTCCTTATTCCTGAAGATTATCCATATAAGTCCTTTAATCCCAAGATTTTGCCCCTAAATCTTTGACTCCAAAAGACTAAAAGAGAGGGGGGTATCAAGTTAAGAGCACAAACACTTACTCAAAGCCGAGAGGCTGAACTGACCCAGGAGCAATCATAATGTCCCCACATACAGTCCCACCTTGCCAACACATAAAGAAAGATGGATCGCAGTGCGGTTCTCCCGCTCTTCGCAATCGCCCGTTCTGTTACCATCACAATCGCCGCCCCTTGACAAAGGATGGCAGAAGCTCCGCCCAGTTTCCGCCCCCATCGTTCTTTTTGCCCCTCCTCCAAGAGCCAGTTCGATCCAGCACGCACTCAGCCGGATCTGCGATCATGTGCTTAATCGCGGCCTCGACCCGAAAAAGGCTGGAGTCCTGCTCTACGCCGCGCAACTCGCGTCCTCGAACCTTACACGTGAGAAAAGGAAGAAGTCCCCGGAGAACAGCCAGGACAAAAAGCCAAGGCTCTCACGCGCCTCAGCTTCCTCCGAGGCCATGGTGCATGTCCCGGCCAAACTCCTCCCCGACAAGAATTGTGCAAACAGATGACACCACGTTGACAACCTATAAGACGCTGCGGACCTAACATGCGATTGCAAGCTGGAAACGGAGAAAGTAAGTCCAGCGCCGTGCGCTTCTCGCGACTTACTCGCCCCCCAACTCCGGCTCGCACAATCCAAGGAGGGTTCTATGCAGCGACGCAAGATTGCAGGCGGCCTTTGCGCTCCTAGCGTTGCTGCTCATAAACCGAGCTGTTAGGCGTAGGCTCCTCATACTCGCGTCCATACTTGTTCTTATGCGCCATGCCCTGACCGTTCGCCTGTGGAACCCGAATCACTCCCAGAGAGGGAGAACTCTCCGCGATCGTAATCTCGCGCGTGAGCGGTTGCGTATTTTCCGGACCCATGCCCTCGCTCCAGACGTGCAAGTAGTAACGCCCATAAGGAACGCCCGTCAGCGCGATTTGCCCGTCCGCATTGGAAATGGCATACAGCGGCGTCGCCAGAGTAATGATCACCGCGCTCATCTCAGGATGAATGTTGCAGAAAATGTAGCTGATTCCGGGCCGATCGAAGCGCACCGTCCGCGAGGTACCGGCTTCGTAGAGACCAAGGTCAAAGCGCTTGCCTTCGAAAAGTGAAAAGACGTTGTGGAAGAAAGGATCGTGATTGGGAAGCTCGACCATCGACCCTGCTGGAACCACTAAGATGTGCGGCTCAAAGCTCTTGTTCTTCTGGATCAGGCGGGGGATTTGTGGCGGATTGGACAGCGGATTTGGTGTCACCGTCGCTTCGCCCGTCGCCGTTATTGGCGTGAGCCACACCACCGTCGCAGGGGTTGTTCCGTGCCGCCGCTTACTGGGACTGCCATCACCGAAAACCTCAACGCGCCCGCGCACGGTCGCCGCCGTAACCGGCGTGCTGGTCTGCGCGCGCAATCCAGTTGCGCCGACCCACAAAATCGCGCCCAAGATCAAGGTTCTTTTATGCCCCATCGTTGCTCGCCCACATCTGATCACTCACTTCCGATCGCTCACTTCTGCTGGTTCATCGCAGGACCATGCCACGCATCTTATCGTGCGGGGTCCCTCGGCCCGCTCAAAACAGAACTCCCATCATCAGATTGAGATGCCCTGCGTTGTTGCCGCCGTCGGTAAGCGAATACGTCGTCAGGTGCCGATACTCGGCGGAAAACAACAGGTCTGACCGAGGACGGTAAATCATGTTCACAAAGCTTGCCAGATTTCTCGCCAGTGACGGATCTCCGTATGAAACTGGGTATTGGAAGTATCGCAGGTCGCTGGCAAACGGATTCTCGATCCCGAATGCGGCATTGAATTCCCACTTGTTCCTGGGCCGGTATTTCAGTTGCGCCCAGCCGCCAATCGAGTTCAACGCTTGCACCTCGGTGCTGGCGTATGCCGGATTGCCGCTGAACAACACGCTTTGTCCGAATGCGCCATACAGTCCGCCGACGGCCCTTCCGCGATAAAACTTACCGCTCAAGGAGAGCTGATGACCAAGCGGCAGTTCAATATCTGTCATTGCGGCCCAGCCGTCAACGTCGCGGCCAAAGCCATAATCCTGCCGGCTGTAATACCCTCCAACGCCCAAGCGCAAGGGCTGTCCGAAAACATTCCGCGTCCATGCGATCCGTGTGCCATAGGCAGGTTGGCGCGACGCTTCCCCGGGACCCGGCTGCCGGTAATAATTTGTGCCCGATGCTGTGCCGGTCGATGTGCCCGGTGCTTCTCCGGTGACGGGATCGAGAATGCCTCCCTGGAATAGCAGGCTGGAGTCGTTGCCGAGCGCAACCCTATGTTCCACTCGAATCTGCGGCACCCAACCCCACAAATTGCCCGCATAGGAGAGTGCTGGGATGGCCAGCGTGGCAAACGAGGTTGGCGAACCTGGCGAGAAAAAAATCGCATCTTGTCCGACTACGACCGAAGTGTTTGTCCAATCCATGCGCAGCGTGGCCGTGCGCAGGCGCATGAGTCCGGAGTTGATCCCGTTCGGAACCGGCGGAAAACCGCCCGCCAAGTCGAGTTGCAGATCGGCGGTGGTTTTCGCACCTGCTACCGTCGGCCCGAAGGCCTCGAAGCCGATCTCCGATTGGCGCAGCGTGGCGCCAAAACTCCCTCCGGAATCGCCCGGCGGTTTCGCATACGCGAGAGTGGGAAGATCAACGCTATCCACCACACCCTGATTGCTCACCAGATTCATCAGGACAATGCCCGAGAGCCGCACCCGATACTTTGAGGCGCTTTCCACTTTCGTCTGATACTGGTCGTCCACTTTCCCGCTCAGCAACTGGTATTCCTCATCCAAACTGGCGGCATGCTCGCTCTTTTTCTGATCTTCTTTCTGAATCTCGTTCTGATCTTGCGTCCCGCTCTGCAAGGTTTCCGCAGCGGCCTCGGAGTTCCCCGTCTCCGCCTTCACCACCGCGTTCCTCAACAGGGCATTCGGCTGCAACGTTGTGCCGCGGATTTCCTGGAGTTCCCGGCGCAGTTCGGCCGTCTCGGCGCGCGCTTGCTGCCAATCGGAGCGCATTCCGGCAACCGCGGCCTGCAGTTCGCGCAACTGCTCTTGCAGATCGCGGACCGAGGCGCCGACCGCATCCTGCGACGATTCAGACGCAGGTGGCTGCAGACGCTCCTGCGCTGCGCCGAGTGCGGCCGAAGCCACCAGAGCCACCAGCATCCCCTGTCGCATCCATTCGAAACCGCGCATCTTGCTCATAGTCATGCCCCTCCTGCGTCTCTCCACACTTCATTTGAATTTCGGCGTGTACTTCAAGTCTGGTGTGCCCAGTAGCCTGTCCGGCCTTCAGGGGCTAAAGCTATCGTATTTACCTACTCCGTAGGGCGAGGCTGAAGCCGTGCCCTACGTAAAACCGTTGATGAGACCGGAATCTAGTTAGCATGACGGGCTGCCAAAGCGTTTTCCGCTGACGGATTCAGGGGAATATTCAGGCGGAAGGTGGTGCCCGAAGCCGAAGTACGCTCCACCGCGACGTCGCCACCGTGATCCTGCACAATTTTCTGCACCACCGTTAATCCCATGCCAGTGCCATTTTCCTTGCCGTAGCTCACAAACGGTTCGAACAACCGGTCGCGCACCGGCTCTGCGATTCCGGGGCCGTTATCTTCTATGCGAATTTCCAAACTCTCGCCTTTGCGTTTCAGTTCGATATCTATTTTTCCGGATTCGGCCGGCACCACCTCGCACGCGTTCAACAGCAAGTTGAGCAAGGCGCGCTCCACTTTCTTGAAATCGAACCATCCCTCCGTTAGCCCTTCGGCGGAAATGCGGATGCGTATGGGTTGGAACTCCGGATGCGCCTTCACCCCCTGGACCGCGCGATCCACCGCCGAGCGCACGTCGCCGTAGGTGGGACGGAGCGACTCACGGGTACGGGAGAATTCCAGCAGCGACTCGATCAGTTCCGTCATCTGGTTGACCGCAATCCGAATCTCGGCGTAAAGATCCTCGCGCTGCCCGGGAGTCAGGTTGCTCTCGCACAGAAATTCCGCATTGGCCATGACCGCCGCCAGAGAATGGCGCAGGTCGTGCGATATCGAACTCGCCATCCGGCCAATCGTCGCCAGCCGTTCTGCATCCAGCAACTCGCGCTGCGTTTTCTGCAGGTTCTTTCGCATCCGGTCGAAGGTTCCGGTGACCTCAGCAACTTCGTCTCCGCCATGGGCTTGCAACGGGTAGGCGTAATCACCCAGTTCGAGGGCGCGCACGCCGGCTACCAGATTCCCCAGCGGGCGCGTGAAGGTATGCGAGATCAGAAAAACCAGCAGGCTCCCTGCCAGCACCGCGGTCAGACCGAGCGCCAGCAGCAACTCGTTCAGACTGCTCAAAAATGCAGTTGCCTGATCGAACGACTTCAATACCCACAAATTCAGTGCCTGCGAACCAGGTGTGGGCAATTCTACCGACGTGGCCAGAAACCGTTCGCCGCCTAACCAGATCTGATCGCCTTGCGGGGGACCTCCGGCAACGGTTCGGGACGGGACTCGCAGCAGCTCCGATTCCTGGGCAGGCTTGAGAGTGCTGCGGACAATCCCATCGCCGTAGCGGAAGGCCACTTCGCTCGCGGCCACCCGGCTCAGGTCGCGAGCAACGCGGTCGTCAATCTCGTAACCGAGCAGCAGATACCCCAAGACCTGATGGCCGCTGACCGGCCCAAAATAAATATCCTGCAGGAAAACTTCGTAGAGGTGACCCTCGACATACCACCAGTGCCGGGTCTCAGCGCGCGACACGACTTGCGGGAAAAAATCCTGACCTTCATGGACGGTGATTTCCTGCGGCGTGGCTTGCAGCGCCATCACCTTGCCGGAAGAATCGGCCAACAGCAGCAAATCGCTGCCTGCGAGTTGCCACAAATCACGCGACGCGTCCTGAATGGTGGCCGGGTCGTGCGTGGTCATGAGCGCCCGCACGTTTGGAAGGTCGGCGAGCAGAGCCGCCGAGCGCTCCAGCGTGACCTCCCGTTGCTTCTGAAAGTTGCGGAACGCGGAAACGGAATTTTCGAGGTCGCGCTGGATGCCGAGGCGCACCTCCTGTTGAACGGTGTGCCGCACCACCAACAGCGTGGTAAAGGTCAGCGCCGCCGATACCACGACCATGGAAAGCAGGAACTTGGTCCGCAACCGAATTCCGCCCATGGTCTGCCCTCGATTTCTCCCTCTAAAGAATCGCATCTGTAGAGACGGGGCTTGCCCCGTCTCCGACGCCGAGACGCGGCAAGCCGCGTCTCTACAACGGACTCATGCATCTTGACGCGTTCCTACGGCACGAATTTGTAACCCGAACTATGTACGGTGCGAAAGTGTAAGGGATTGGCCGGATCTTTTTCCAGCTTCTGCCGTAACCGCAAGATGTGATTATCCACCGTCCGCGTGCTGGGGTAATTCCTGTACCCCCAAACGTGGTTTAACAGTTCCTCGCGCGACAGCACCCGCTCCGAGTTCTGGATCATGAACTTCAGAACTTTGAATTCCTGCGAAGTCAGTTGCACCAGTTCGCCGCCGCGCCACAATTCCATTTTCGTAAAGTCAATTTTCACATCGCTAAACTTGAAAGTCTCGGTCAGCGGAGTTCGCGTCGAACGCCGCATCGCGGTGCGCACCCGAGCCAGAAGTTCCCGCGGACTGAAGGGCTTGGTCACGTAGTCATGCGCGCCCAACTCCAGCAGCAGTACCTTATCCATCACTTCGGTCTTCGCACTGAGAATGAGGATTGGAAGCGAGGGCGCGGCCTGGCTGATTTCGCGGCACACGTCCTGGCCGGGCGTCCCCGGCAGGCTCAGGTCCAGCACCAGCACGGAAGGAGCCGCCGCCCGAAACATTTCCAGACCCGCTGCGCCATTTCCCGCAATATCGACGGTAAAACCTTCCGCTTCGAACAATCGCCTGAGAGCTTTTTGCACCGCGCGATCATCCTCAATTACCAGGATGCGCTCGGAAGTCGCCGGAACTGCATCCATCGTCGTCGTCGCTGAAGATACGCTTTTGGTCACAACCACCCCCGCGGCGTGATCGCCATGAATCATACCCCTAAACTCTAGCCTGAGTTCGGGTTAATGGCACATTCGGGGGAAGAAAGTGACATCAATTTGACAACTTGTTGACAAATGGGGGCCAAGTATAGATGGTCTCAGCGCCACGTGACCTCGCGGAGGTAGGACCAGGGTCTCGCTCAACCTTCACGGCGCTCTAGCCGATCACAAACCTGTCATGCGCTGCATCTGTTCCGGATAACGATCGCCTTGCACTGTGATTTTCGAGGCCGCCCTATCGATGTCGCGCAGGTCGTCCGATGTAAGTTTGATTGCGACCGAGCCCAGGTTTTCGTCGAGGCGAGACAACCTGGTCGTACCCGGGATCGGGATAATCCACGGCTTCTGCGCAAGCAGCCAAGCCAGCGCGGTCTGAGCGGTTGTTGCTCCCTTCTGCTTGGCGATCCTGCCGAGCAGATCGACAACCGCCTGGTTCGCCTTCAGCGCCTCGGGCGTGTAGCGAGGGAGCTTGCTGCGAAAATCGGAGTTGGTAAACTTCGTATTTTCATCCATCTTTCCTGTGAGGAAGCCCCTCCCCAGCGGACTGTACGGAACCAATCCAATTCCAAGTTCCTCAAGAGCCGGCAACACTTCCGCTTCCGGAGTCCTCCACCACAGCGAGTATTCGCTTTGGAGTGCAGTCACAGGTTGAACGGCGTGGGCGCGGCGAATCGTCTTTACGCCTGCCTCGGAAAGCCCGAAGTGCTTGACCTTGCCGGCGTGAATCAGTTCCTTCACCGTACCCGCGACATCTTCTATCGGCACGTTCGGGTCAACCCGATGCTGATACAGCAGGTCGATGCAATCCACCTTCAACCGCTTGATTGAGCCTTCGACGGCCTGCTTGATGTGCTCGGGCCGACTATTCACTTGCGCCGCCCCCGGCCGATGATCGCTGCCGCTCAGATCGAACCCAAACTTGGTGGCAATCACCACCCGGTCGCGGATGGGGGATAGCGCTTGGCCCACGAGTTCTTCGTTGGTGAAGGGGCCATACACCTCAGCCGTATCGAAGAACGTGATGCCCCGGTCGACGGCTGTGCGCAGGAGGGAGATCATCTCCTGCTTATCTTTCGGCTCTCCATAAGAGAAGCTCATGCCCATGCAGCCGAGTCCCAGAGCTGACACTTCCAGGTTGCTTTTTCCGAGTTTGCGCTTTTCCATTGTTTCTCCTTCCGAACCGCTAGCGTCGGCTGGTAGTCGACAAAGCGCTAGGGGATCGTGTTGCGAACAGCGGAATTGTAGATTGAGTTGCGTCCTGGAGTATACGGCGTCACGCGCGGCGACTCTCTGAAAAGAATTGGCGGGGACGACGGGACTCGAACCCGCGGCCTCTGCCGTGACAGGGCAGCGTTCTAACCAACTGAACTACGTCCCCACTTGCTCTTCATGCGTCCAGCATCTGTCCATGCTGTGAATGAATTGTAGCAGACAAAATTTGGGCCGGTACAGGCGCTGCCGCCTAATTTGTCGTCGGAGTGGGCAGCACGGGCTGGCGAGTCTACGAAATCGGTCACTACTTTGTTGAGAAGAGACGATCAGGATGCAACAAAGAAGTGGCTTCAATCGATATTTCGCAATGCAAAGCAATCTAGCGGTCCCCGGTGTAGAGCCAGCAAGCCGAGGCCGAGGACCTGGCGGAACGGAAGACTCGAAGTCCCAGGGGTTTTCCGCGCCAGATGCCAACGTCAACTCGAACGAAGAATCGACACTTTAGCGCAATTTAAATGCCGTTCTGATTCGCTAGCAGACTTCAAGGCATTAATCCGGCCGATTTCCTCGAGCCCGCTTCTGGATAGCTTGACTCCGTTCCCTGACGCCCGTGATCACGCAAGGACGTGGCACTACCCAGAAATAGCACAACCGATGTGACCGCAGTAACCAGAGGATTGGGCCATTGCGTTGACCCCGGAGTGTACTACCCTTAGAGTTGGGAAAAGGGGAGAAGGGTTCGATCCCCAAGTTTAAGACTGGCGGATCACCCCGATCTCGCGCGTACCGCGACAATTCACAGGATGCTTACTCCAACAGGCTCGGCAGCTTGCACGGGTGAGGATCGTGAACGCGGTTTGAATCGTGAGTTCAAATGATGACCTTGAAGTCTCTGCTGCTGAGTACTGACGAAAAAACGGTGCGGACGCTGCGCCGGGTTCTCAGCGACCTGGAGATTGACGTCGAACACTGCCGGTTGGCGGATGATGCCGTCCGCCGCATCACGCGGCACCGGTATGAAGCGATCATCGTCGACGGGGCCAATGCGGAGGAAGCTGGAAGCGTGTTGGGAGCAGCGAAAGCGGCTCCCGTGAACAAGCGGGCGCTGGCGATTGCGCTGGTGGAAGGATCGGTCGGGCTAAAGGGGGGCTTCGAAATGGGCGCCCATTTCGTGCTCCACAAACCGTTTGCGGTGGAACGAGCGAAGGCCAGCTTTCGGGCGGTGCGTGCGCTGATGAAGCGGGAACGGCGGCTGCAGATGCGGGTTGCGGTGCAAGTTCCTGTCGAATGCTTTGGAGCCAACCGTTACAAAGCTACGACCCTGGACCTGTGCGAAGGCGGGATGGCGATTCGGTTTTCCGGACGCAGGGCCAAAGAGAGTCCGCTGCGCTTCTCGCTCGCCTTGCCGGGCGCTAGCGAAGCGCTCGAAATCTATGGAGAGTTGGCGTGGGGAGGCAGCGACGATTCCGCCGGCGTACGTTTCAAGAATGCGAGCAACGAACAGCGCAAGGTGCTGCGCGATTGGCTGAACAGTCAGCTTCCCGAACCCGAACCGGACGATCCACCGGTGGTTTGCCGTCTGACTGACCTCAGTCTTGGCGGGTGCTATCTTACGACGGGCTCGCCGTTCCCCAGAGGCACGCGGGTCACGGTTTCGATCAAGATTGCCGACGCTGAATTTCGTGCGGCGGGCATCGTATTGGTGGCACATCCGGAATTTGGAATGGGATTGGAGTTTCTCCAGAACACGCCCGAACAGCGCGAGCAGGCGCATCGGCTGATCACAACACTACGCGCGAACACAGAGAAATCTCCCGATCTTCACGTCGAACCGGACGGACTGGAGATGTCGTGTGCGGAGGATGGCGGTTCGTTCCAGGCTTTGGCGAGCGAGGCCTCGGGAGGAGAAGACACACTGGTCGAGCTTTTTCGACGCAGGTTTGAGGCGCCGGTGGAGAGCTTTCTGGCGCAGATGCGGGAGCAGCGGGAGCAGATTAGCTCTTAGCTCTTAGCAAAAATCTTTTAAGCTCGGGGCAGTTGGGTCACGGCCCATTCTCTTTTTTTGCTTCCGGAGTGATTTCGCTTACTTCGGCTCGCTGTAGTAGATAGGCCCCGGGGCCCTGGTTTCCACGAATCGAACGGCAGAATTCGGCCACTACGAATCCGGCTTTTATTGCCTCGCTAAACGCCCATCTGGTCGCTTCGCGCCACTCTCTGGCCCGGCCCATGTCGGCTTGCTCGACCTCTAAAATATCGCCCGGAATTTCAATGCTCACGCGCTGCCTGGCCAGCGATTGGATGAGATCGGCACGTGCTGGTTTGCCGCTGGGATCAAAGCGAACCAGCGGAGCCAGCAGGCGCATGGTATCGATGGTTTCCGCGCGCAGGTTTGTGTTTTTACCCGCCAGCCGATCGCGCACCCGTCTTGAATTTAAGATCCAACGCACCCACAGGCGGTCGGTTGCGTTGCGATGCAAGATGCTGGATGTTTCCGGGCCGTAGAAATCTACCTTATAGGTATCGGAAAGCACTCCGAGTTTGGAAAAATTGAAGTGGGCGTTGCGGCTTTGGAGCGGATCGTAGGTCCAAGTCATCTCGTGGACGCCCATGGCCATGGCTCGCTCCCGCTGCGCCTGCTTGAGGCGCGAGCCTAGATCGAGATGACGATAGGCATCGAGGACAGCCAGCATGTGCGAGTGGATGGTGGTCTGCCCGTGCTCGCGGCCGAGGAAACCGAAGGCGAAACCGACTAATTTTTCCTTGTTTTTCTCTTTATCGTCTTTCTCCTTATCGAAGGCGCCTACGAAAATATTGCCGGCTGTTTTCAGGGCGATGGCGAGGGTGAGGGGCAGCGCGTCATCGTCCGCCATGCCCCAGACCTCTCTTTCTACTGCTTTTAACTGGCGTAGGTCGTCGATGCTCTTGAGGTCGCGAATCGCGATCTGCGCGGCGGCGCTGCGGGACATCATGGGCGGACCTGGGCGAGCTTGTGTTCTTTGGGCATTGTCGTCTTGGCGCACCCGTCCGGTGATCGAGAAAGACAACCGTGTACAGCACGGTGGCTTGCTTGTCAATGTGAATTAAAAATCGGTACTGGGTCAGTTTCCTTTTCCACAGGTAAGGAGGTAGGATGTTAGCCCTTAAGCCCCGACCTGATGTCCGGCTCAAATTCCGGCGGCTGTTAAGGAAAAGTATGACCATCGCCATCGGCACCCATTTTGCTGACGGTGTAATTCTTTGTGCGGACACGAAGCTAGTAGACAGTAGCGGAATCGTAAGCTATGGTGGAAAAATTAGCGCAATGGAAGCTGGCAATGGAAGAACGTTTGCAATTACCCACGCCGCCGATGATGCAAACGCTGCGACCATGCTCGCAAACGAGATTCTCGATGCCCTCGGCAATTCCCTAGAACATCACCAGTTTGAGCCGGTCATCAAGCAGTGTATGATGCGTTGGCAGTCAGACTATGCGCAGTCTACCGTTCCTCTGGTTCAATTCTTGATAGCTTGCGGGTCCGCTTCACACCCGTCTTTGTTGTTTTGCCAACCCCCCAACGTAGTGATCCGCAAATATCGCCAAGACCCAATCGCAATTGGAAGTGCAGTTAGGGTGGTGGAAGCTCTCTTGCCGTTCGTTTTGGTGCAGCCGAGTGGCGCGGCTGATCCTGACCTGATAGTAATGGACGCTGAATCGACGCTGCTAAAACTCGCCTATTTGATGCGTCGCGCCAAAAGCGAAGATTTGTATGCTGGCGGCGATACCGATACGATGATCGTCCGCAGAGATGGCACGTGGGCGCAGACTAAACGAGCAGAGATGAAAAAGGCGGAGGAGTTCAGTAAGAAGCTCGATTTGTATTTCAGATGGGCGTGCTATGGGTTGTTTAGCCAGCAATCAGAAGACGATCAGAAGGCTTTTATGCGGCGCTTCTCATCCCTATACCTGCGAGATGTAAACGAAGCTAGTAAGATGTGGTTTCCGTCTTTAGAGGGCTTAGGAGATTAACGCCTTCGCTACCAAGTTCCTCTCAATCATCGAAGCCCTAACAACTGGTTTTGGCAGTAATGCGCAAAGCTCCTCAAGACCCCAAATGTGATCTGTTAATCCCGCTTGCATCGCCGGGGTAACGCGTAATGTCTGGTGAACGCGGCAAAAGTTATAGTGCATGTAATGCAGAGCAACAGAGCGGCGGTGATTGTCTACTTTTTTGCTGTGTGCGTTCGTTAGGCGCGTGAAACGGCGCATCTGCATTCTCATCGTCAAGTTCTGCCGCTCCACAAAACTGGTACTGATGTGCTTCGGGTCAGGATCGCCGCTCACGACCTTCATATCGCAGCCGATACAGGTTGCCGGGGAGTACCGCGTCTCGTTGTCCAGCGGAGCGCCATAAATCTTTTGCAACATGGCGTAATCAATATCCGCCCCAAAAGCATTCTCCACCGCATCTAGGTATGCCCGATGGCCGTCAGTGGTGATCTGTACGCGATTGCGAATCCGTGACGCGCAATCTTCCATGAATTCTTTCGCCCATCCGCCATCGCGTCCGCCGACTAGATACGAAACAACCAACTTCGTGTCGGCGTCGATTCCGACCCATGTCCAAACGTCGCCCCAACCTTCGAGCTTCTTTTCCGCTCTGACGTTCTTTGCCTTCGCTCCGACGAAGCACCAAATCTCGTCAGCCTGTAAACGGCGCACCTTGAGATTGCGGACGGCGCGGTTGTGATAGCCAGCACAGGCACAGCCAATGTCGGATAGGAGTTTTACGACTGTGTTTTTGGCCGCTCCTGTCATGCGAACAGTGGCGCGAATCGAGCAGCCTTCGAGCAGGCAACTAATCACTCTGGCTTGGGTCTGAGTGTCTAGGCGATTCATATTGACTTTTATACCATAGCCGCTTTAGCATGTCAAAATCTAAATCACGCTTGGGGTTATCCGGGCATGAGTGAAAATGAGAGGCCACGGGTGAACAACAAACTACCGTTTCTGACGTGTCCATCTTGCGAGAGGCGAACCGTTCTCCCGCATCGAAGCCTTCGAGGTACACGTCAAGTAGAACCGTATTGGCCCACGGATAGTGACTCCTTAACTTTTGTATGCCGTCACTGCGGGCGTCTGTCCGTTCATTTGCTACAAGGCATCCACTGAGAAGAGAGCAATACGCCGGACCAAGATCAACGCCCCAATATTTTTTGGCGAGTAGAATTCGTATGCAAGGAAAGAGACTGCCGCTTACCCATCGTAGCGCACACAGAAACCGACGCAGACGTGACCCTTGGAACAATCGGGAAATTGGTCTATGACGCACATCCGGTTTGCGCTGAAGGTCATCCGACTGGCGACCTGGAATTAGTGGATAAGGTTGAATGGTCCGGGGAAGACGGCTATTTGACATAAAAAGGCGCACTCCCTATGGGCTTTCCTCAGTTGTGATTAAATCACAGGCGTCAAGAGGGAGGTAACCGTGTCGCTCTGGTTTGAGATTGCTGTGCTCGTAGTGCTTGTCTTTATCGCCGAAGCACTCGCAGGAATTAGACGCAACATCGCAGTGATGGGGTCGCGGTTGGAGATGTTGTTTGAAGAAAAGTTTAATGCTTCTTCCAGCGAGCCCTAGCGGCCTTGACCGCGACTCTGGAGCGCTCAGCCTTCGTCATGGTCTTGAGACGCCGTTTCCCACCGATCTGACCACCCTTGCGCCCTATTGCAGCCATGTACTCTGAGAGATTCACGGGCGGGACTGGGATCGCGGCAGATTCGGGCTGTGGCTGGGCTTCGCTGGTGGACTGATCTACAATCCACTTCGCAAGCTGGTTTGGGTCACGCGGACGTTTACCTTTGCCGATGGTCACGCCAACATCATGCCACAGACAGGGATGCTAAAGCGAGATTGTGGATATTCAAACTGACCCAGTACCTAAAAATCGGTGGGTGAGCCCCTTTGAATTACGTTGCGTGATTATGTTGACGCAGGGTTTCCACGATCAGACCGATCAGCGCATACGTAGCAGCGTTCACGAGAAGTACCCAGTAGAAATAAAGCCCGAAATGGAAATAAAAGCCAACGAGCACGACCGGTTGAGTTAAGCGGGCGAGAGTGTAAACAATCGTTTCGGCTGAAGTGATCGGAATTGGCCTTGCAAAGGCATAAACAGCCCAGCAGCCGGCAACCGCAAACCCGACAATCGCCCACACAGAAATTCGGTATTTCATACGGCCTCTCCCAGTGCTCTCGGGTCCAATAATCCCACAAGTTCCTTTAAGCTCCAAGCGTGATCCGCTTTCGCGTCTCGGCCTGCCGTGCGTTCCACGGCATCTTAATCTACGTGCTACCCTCAAAACCGGAGAGGACGACTACCGTGAGACCGATTACGAAACTACTCTATTGGACCGCTCTGATGCTGCTGGGAAACTCGCTGGTTTTGGCTGCTGATCGTGGGACGCTGGTGCGCGAGGCCGTCCTTTATCTGTCTCCCGACACGAATTCCAATAAACTGGCCCAGATTGAGCGCGGACGGGAACTGGTTCTGCTCGACCGAAGCCCGAAGTGGGTGCACGTGGAAGCCATGCTTGGCTCTTCGCTGACGCCTGACCCGGCATTTATTTTTGACGACGAGCAGCAGGGGAAAACCATTACCGGCTGGGTGCTGGATACGGGGGTGGTTTGGGCATCGACTGCGAATGGCGACCGCATTCTGTTCGGGGCAGCCGTCGATGCGGAGGACGAAGCGAGCCGCCGGCATGGACGTCGCGGAGCAGCGCAGGATGCCTTGCGGCTGTATCGCCGGGCGTACGATATTTTTCCCGCTTCCCCGCTGGCGGGCGAGGCGCTCTACCGCGCGGCTGACATTCGCTGGCAGATCGATAAATCGGACATGGCATCGCGGCCTTCCGCACGCGAGAAAGACCCTTACCTGCGCGGAACGATCGACGAGCAGTTTATGAAGCTGGTGATAAAAAAATTCCCGGACACGAAGTGGGCGCAGCTTGCCGCTTTTCACTTGCTTGACAACAAGCTTTGCGGAGACTGGCAGGGTTCCTCGAAATGCCCCGAGAAAGAAGCGGACATTTACGAAAAATACGTAAAAGAGCACCCGGAATCGCCGGCGGCACCGGAGGCGCTCTATGACGCGGCTTCCCGGCGAGCGGCGCTGATTGAGATTTACAAGACAGAAGATCAAGCTAAGAAGTCGGAGCAATCCAGGAACCTGGCAATGGCGCTGGCGGAGCAACTCGTCTCCAGGTATCCGCAAAGCGACTGGTCGGCGCGCGGACAAACTTTGCTCTTTCTGGTGCAGCAGGGGTCGCCGACTTACGGGAATGCAATTCAGTGACAACGTGTCAGGTGTCACGGAAAACCACCCCTGAGGCCTAACTAGAGCTTGACTATTGAAGGCCGTCTTTTGCCGGAAATAGGCTCAACTATCAGCATCAGGTCGCTATTCATTATTTCGATCCTTCGCATTATTCTTGACACCCGCTTCTTTTGTTTATTAAATGGACCGTTTTTGAGACCAGGACTATTTTTAACTGTCTAAAACTGTTCATGAAAGGCGCCTTATGACGATGATGCGAAGTTTCGCGGTGCTGATGCTGTTGGTGCTGTGCTTGGGTGCGCTTGCTTTCGCGCAAGGCGGAGCCACGGGCGCCATTAGTGGCGTAGTCCAGGACTCATCTGGAGCCGTGATCGCGAACGCCAAGGTGAACGTGACCAGCGAAGCGACAGGTGAACTCTTGCGCCAACTGAAGACGGATGCATCGGGGCTGTTCAATGCCACCTTTTTGCCGGTGGGCACTTACACGGTGGAAGTGAATGCAGCGGGCTTTCCTGTGACCAAGTTCCCGGGCGTCACGGTGCGCATTACCGAAACCACGCGCATCACGGCGACGATTAAGCTGAGCACGGTGAAGGAAGTTGTGGAAGTGCAATCCGAGGCGGAGCTAGTCAATACGACGGATGCCACCACAGGCGAAGCCATCGGCTCCACCACGGTTAGCACCCTGCCCCTGGCCACGCGAAACTTTCAGCAGTTGCTTGATCTGTCGGCGGGCGCTTCGGCGGATCTGAACAGCGCTGCCTCCTTGGGCCGGGGCAATGTGCGTATCGACGTCAATGGTGGAAGAGAAGATAACAACAACTATCTGATCGAGGGAGTTTCGGCCTCGGACTACTCCTTCGGGGAACTCACGTTTACCCCGGTCCCGAACCCTGACTCAATTCAGGAATTCAAGGTCGGAACCAGCCTGTATGACGCCAGCCAGGGCCGCAATGGCGGAGGCAACATTAACGCCATTCTGAAAAGCGGGACCTCCGGCTTCCACGGAGATCTTTGGGAGTATTTCCGCAACACGAGCCTGGATGCCAACGACTTTTTCATTGGGCGCTTCGATCTGAAGCAGAACATTTTCGGCGGCGATTTCGGCGGTCCGGTCGGGCAAAAGGCTAAGTTCGGGTACTTCTACGTGAATTACCAGGGAACACGGCAGCGCAGCGGCGATTCGCTCGGAACTTATGTCAGCAACGCTATCGTTCCGGTCCTGCCTACGTCACGCGATCAGGCCACGTTGCTCAGTACCTTTTTTTGCGGAGCGGCTTGTGGCGGGCCTACCGCTACGGCCATCGATCCGGTCGCACTGGCGCTGCTACAGACGCCGGGCACACAGTTCGGGAAGGGGGTAGGGGGTGGCTGGCTCATTCCCAGTGTCGCTGGCACGCCCGGCTATACCTGCAATCCTAAGTGCGTGATCAACACGGGCACGGTGACGCTCAGCGTTCCCGGACGCTATACCGATGATCAATTTACCGCCAACTGGGATCGCGATTTCAACAATGGCAAGGATCGCCTCTCGTGGCGGTTCTTCTGGTCCGATTCTGAAACCTACGAACCGTTCGGCGCCGACAACCTGCAGGTGCAGACGGGCTACCCGGCAGTTGCCAGCAACCTGAATTTCCCGCTCGACATTCCGTTGCGGGGGCGCTTCGGCAGCATCGCAGAGACGCACTCTTTCAGCAACGCCCTGATCAATGAATTTCGCTTCGGCCTGAACGTGATCAGCGACGCGCTGCAAAACGTTCCCGTCCCCGGGACCTCGCCTTCTGCGCTGGGTATCGACAACGGATCGGGCGCGCCAAACATGTACCGGTTCCAGTTCGCCAGTGGCTTGCAAATTGGACCTTTTCCCAACCAGCTGCAATCCGCGTTATCGGATTCCTACGTCTATCTCGATACGGTCAGTTGGACGAAGGGGCATCACTCCTTCCGCTTCGGCGCTGAAGTCGACCGCACTTCGATTCGCCGTAACCTCCCGGTGCTGGACAATGGTCTGCTGTTCTTCGTTCCCGGAGGCGTCAGCGGCTTTGATTATTGGCAGAACTTCCTGTTGGGTTCGGAAACGTTTGGTGAAGGTGGCGGCGGTGCAGCCAATCACGATTACATCATTCCCGCCTTTGCCGGGTTCGCGCAGGACGATTGGCGCGCGACACAAACTTTGACGCTGAACCTGGGGCTGCGCATGGAGTGGGTGGGTGCGGCGTACGACAATCTCTGCCACTTGGGCAACGCGATTCCCGGGAACGCTAATCTGACGGGCATTGCGTTCGTCTATCCGAGTTGCGTGAGTAAGTTCGGTATTCCGGGGTTGAGCGGTACGTTAAACAGCGCCGCGCTGAATAACGAGTATGCGAGAGTACCGGAACCGCGCATCGGCTTCGCCTATGACGTGGGTGGGAAGCACAGCACGGTAGTTCGCTCGGGCTACGGCATCTACAGTGTCCGCGAAGATATTGGCGCGGTGGACAATCTGTCGTTTACGGCTCCAATTTATCCGGTGCTCGTGACCGGCAACGCGCCGTATAACGGTTCGCCTGGGACGGGCATGGCAGGGATTTTTGCGGGAGCGCCGCCGCTGGGGACGGTGAGCCCAGCTTTCTTGCCGACGCCCTCCCTTCTTCAGAATTTTGCCTCTTGTGGTGTACCCGGCGGAATCACATCGCAGTGCCCAGTGTTCTCCGGCACCGCCATCGACTACATCAATCTTGCGGTTCCACTGCACTGGGTTGTACCTACCACGCAACAGTGGAACTTCTCGATCCAACACCAACTGGGTAGAGATTGGGTGCTCGAAGTCGGATACGTAGGCACCAAGGGCACGCGTCTGCGTTCCACCTACGATCCTGACCAGCCGAGGCTGGCGAGCCCGTCCAACCCCATCACCGTAAACTGCGCCACCAACTGCTTAACAGGAACCGGCGCTCCGAGCTCAACCCAGATCACGACCAACACGGGAGCGACGGGTGCAGGCAACTTCGAGGCGCGGGCGCCGTACTTGGGGATTAACCCGCAGGCATTCGAGGCGTTCTACCCCAACTCCGATTCCCATTACCACGGTTTGCAGGCTACGGTCTCGCACAAATTCTCGAAAGGACTGTACTTTCAAAGCGCGTACACGTGGTCGAAGTCGATCGACGACGTTTCCACGGCGAGCGTGGCGTTCCTCACGCGCGTGAACGATCAGAACTGTGCGGCGTGCTCGCGAGGTCTTTCCGACTTCGATCATCGCCATCGCTTTGTCACCAGTTTCAACTATGCGCTGCCCTTCTTGAATAACCGCCGCGATGCCATGGGATATGCGTTTGGCGGTTGGGAGATCAACAGTGTGATCGTCGCGCAATCAGGCTCCCCGATCACGATTGCAGATTCCTCTGGCGGCTCGGCTTATCAATTGGCCAGCCCCTCTTCCACAGCCAACTTCGCCCCCGGCTTCGATTGCAGCAACGCTTTAAATACAGGCGGCACGTTCAGCAAAGTCGCCAACTGGGTCAACCCCAATGCCTATAAGCCTGCGCCCCCCGTCCCAAATTCCCCGGACGGCGCCACCGGCTACGGCGATTCTCCGCGCAACTGCATCATCGGCCCGAAGCAGGTGAACGTCGACTTCACGCTGGGCAAGGCGTTCAAGATCGGCGAAAACGGGAACCTCCGGTTCCGCACCGAGTTCTTCAACCTGTTCAACCATCCAAACTTCCAGAACCCGCAGTTTACCGGGAATGCGAACGTCGAGGCGGGTCCTGCCATTGGCGAGATCACCCAAAGCAACGGCACGCCGCGGCTGGTGCAGTTCTCGTTGAAATACTCGTTCTGATTTCGAAGACGGCGGAGGGAGCGCACAGGTATGTGCGCTCCTCTCTGATTCTGTAGCTACCATCAACCCGTCAGCCGCGACCACCGGCGGCTGGCAGGCTTTGCTCGAATCCTAACCTTGGCTCGTTCCGGTTCCTTTCCGGCATAATCATCATCTGAGTATTAACCTGATCGGAGTGCTTCTTAGGAGTGTGTCGCTATGCTCTTCTCGGCTTGTACGTTGAATGGTCGATGCCGCGTTTTTCTTTTTCGTGTGGCTGTTTGGTTTTGCTTCGTGTCGGTTGCGGCGCTGGGCTTTGGCCAGCAGGTAGCGCCGCAAGCTCCAACTGCGGGTGGCGAGATCGCGAAGCCTGAAGCGGACAAAAAGGCCGATAAGGCTAAGGCGATGGGAACTCATCCGGCCGAAGCTCCGGCCGTGCTGCAGCAATTGAATTCGGCGATCGAGCAGCTCACGGCGCGGATTTCTCCAGCGGTGGTTCAGGTTCTGGTCACCGGGTTTGGGACCGTCGATGAGAGCAGTCGCGGACAAACGGCGCTGATCACGCGCGAGCAGGCGATCGGGTCGGGTGTGGTCGTCGACTCCGACGGCTACATCATGACCAATGCGCACGTGGTCGAGGGGGCGCAGCGCATTCATGTCGCCCTTCCCATGGCTTCGGTTGATTTTCCTGACCAGATTGCGCCTGTGGGCAAGCAGAGGATTGTGGAAGCACACCTCGTCGGCCTCCACAAGGAAACTGATCTTGCTCTCATCAAGATTGAGGAGACAGGCTTGCCCACACTTTCGCTGGGCAGCCGCCGGCCAGTGCATCAGGGGGAGTTGGTGTTTGCCATGGGTAGTCCCGAGGGACTGGAGAACTCGGTGACCATGGGGGTGGTAAGTTCTGTGGCTCGGCAGGCGGATCCCAACCGGCCCATGGTTTACATTCAAACCGACGCTCCCATCAACCCGGGCAATAGCGGAGGGCCTCTGGTGGATAGCGATGGGTACGTGGTTGGGATCAATACGTTCATTCTGTCTTCAGCCGGTGGGAGCGAGGGCTTGGGATTTGCGATTCCGGCACGAATCGTGCAATTCGTCTACGAAAGTATTCGCAAGTATGGACACGTGCATCGCATCGAGATCAAAGCGGGCGCGCAAACCATTACCGAGAACTTGGCCAAGGGATTGGGGCTGGCGCAAAGTTGGGGAGTGATAATCGATGACGTGGCGCCGGGAGGTCCGGCCGAGGCGGGCGGACTGAAGATCGGAGACATTGTGTTGCGCGCCGACGGGCGCCCCATTGGCACGCTGCCCGCATTCACTGCTGCTCTCTATCTGCATCCTCTGGATGATTCATTGAAGCTGGAAGTGCTGCGCGGGGCCGAGCACAAAACGCTATACATCGCGGCGCTGGAGATGAAGGATCCGATGGATGCGCTGCCGGATCTCGCCAATTCGCGGGACAACCTGGTTTCGCGGCTGGGAATACTGGCGCTGACTTTGGATGAGAAGTTGCTCTCCATAGTGGGTACACTGCGGATTCCCACCGGCGTCGTGGTAGTGGCACGCGTGGCAAATTTCTTGAGTGCGAATACCGGTCTGGAAGCCGGAGATGTGATCCATAGCGTAAACGGGACATCGATCGACTCTTTGAACGCCCTGCGCGACGCGTTGCGGCAGATCAAACCGCACGATGCGGTCGTGCTGCAGGTGGAACGGGGAGAGGGATTGCGGTGGCTGCCGTTTGAGATGGAGTAGAGGCCGACGGCGGAGACGACATAGTTATGGAATCAAATTCAACCTGTGAAGGTGCCGAGCGCCCCTGCTTACATCAAGAATCGGGTTTCTAGTGTCCGACCCAGCAAAGCGCCCCTCCTGTTGGACCTTCTACTGTCCTCGCGCAGAACAACCACCTTACTGATCCAGATCGTCGTCGGGAAGATCCGGGTCCGCCTCAGCACTGCTAGAGGCGGTTCCATTAACGCCGAGAACCGTTGCAGTTCCTTCGAATGTGTATTTGAACTTGCTGCCTGGTCCGGTGGCAGACTCAGCCGCCGTCAGCGTCTGCGGAGAGGGACTGAAGACCCCGGGGTGCTCCAGCACTGCAGTCGTCCAACTGCCGGCCGCCAGAGCGGTCGTATCGGTGATCATAAAACTGAAACCCTCGATAGAAGACGCGAAAATCAAAGTCAGAGTGTCTGCCGTCTTCGCCAGCTTGATCGTCATCTTGCACGGAGACGTGTTGGTGAAGATCTCGCCTCCCACGTTAGCCGTGATTGCGCCGGCGGGAAGCGTGTACGTGGCGGAAGCCTTGGTGTGTTTGGTGGGCGACAGCGATTCGCTGGCCATGATCGTAACGGTCCCGCTTTGCCCATCTGCGCCGATGGGATCGCTGCCCGACAGGATCGGTCCGAGCGTGCCATTGATGGTGATTGTGAGCGTTTCGGTGGCCTGGCTAACGGTTGCAACCGCAGTCGACTGTGCCCAAGTCACGCAACCGAGCACAAGAAAGGCAACCAGAACCAAGGCGGATGCGCGGACTATCCTGGATAACATTGCAAGGAACCCCCATGTGGCAGCGTAACGTCTCCGCGTACCGGACGGCGGGCACGTGTGCCCCAAATCGTGCGACAGATTATGTTCTATGGCCATCGCCCTGTCAACCTGCAAGGAGTTGCGGTAGTGGTGCAGTTTGAAGCGGTTTTGAAAGAGCACGGCTTCAGCCGTGCCGTAAGCTTCGCATTTTCATTGCGGCTCTTTAGCCGCTGAGGGACGGCACTTTTCAAACTGCACACTACCGGCAAAATCACCAAACCCATCAACTCTTTTCTTTTGTTGGCGTCCCCGGCGGGATTTGAACCCGCGTTACCGCCGTGAAAGGGCCGCAGTGTACGGTAAGTGGCTGAAACTACGCGACACGGATGGCTTCCGAAAGCAGTTTCAGTAAGGTATAGAAACGTTTCGTGGATCATAAATGGATCAAGATTCAGTCCGGTCTGGAAATCACTGTGCCTTCTGCCGTGACAGGGCAACAACGAGATATAACTGGTTGAGATCAAATGGTGTCGGCGGACGTCGTGTGATACAAAATGATACCGAGCAACTTCTCGTATCGTCCCCTTAACGTCCCCAGAATTGAAGCGTTCAAATCTCAGTCCTCAAATTTGTTGACGAGGTGCTTTCATCACTCGAGGAACGTTTGTTGCTGCTACCACTCGGATGGGAGAGATAAATTGTATGGCTCGAGCGCACTCAGTTTGCCGCTTCGCCGATCGCGTCGGTTAGCTCGTCCTGTGCTTGCGCGTATTTCGAGTTGGGATTGCAGCAAAAGTGTCTGGGCCTCAAATTCTTGCGCCGCGGCCGCGGCTGCCTGCGATCGCAAATAAGTGCCCTGTTGTAGCTGCTGTGCGGAGACTCGCCGGGCCTCCTGACGCGTGGCGAGCAGTTCTTGGGAAACCTCCACCATCTGCTGCGTGCGCTCCACCTTGTTATAGGCAGTCTGCACTCGTACTGCGACTTCATCCCTGATGCGAGCCAAATTTTCCTGTCTGGGTTGCAAGGGTGGCTTTTACAGAACTTTGTTCCGATGTGACATACATGTAGCCCACACCTCGCACGGTACGAATCCTCCATTCATTCTCGCTGCCTAACTTTTTACGCAAGATGTAGATACGTTTGCAAATGTCGGTTGCATCAAAGTCCTCAGGTGTGTCCCTCATGAGTTTTTCGTTGGAAACGACACGGTTGGCATCCATGAGCAACACACGAAAGAGTGCTGCGGTGACCGGTCCAAACGAGATTTCCCTGGGGCCGATCGAGAAAGTCCAAGTGTCTTCCCGGATCAAAACATCGCCAACAGCTATACAAGCCCGGCGAGTGTTGGAACTCGTTGCGATTTCGTTCGCTACGTTGCACAGGTCATGAAGATTCTCTAGTTTCTTACCTGAGCGGACCCAAGATGTATCCCCCCGTACTATTTTTTGTTTTGCGGAGCCCTCAAAAGGTGGAAGCACATAAAACTCCAGCAATTTCGAATGGGACGGATCAACTGTACAGACGAATGCCGGGAGGTGCTTGTCGCATTGGCGCAAATGCAATAGCCAGCCGAGTTCGCGCGAATGTTTGTAGACCGTTCGGCAAAAATGAACGGCCAATCTGCAGCAACCGTCGATCTCCACGATAGGACCGATCTTTTGACCTGGAGAACATAGAAATCGAACGCGATCTAGGAACAAACTTTTCAATTTGGCATAGAGACCTTCGCGAAGTTGTCGCATCTTCCGCTCTGTGTCGTTTCGCTTGAGAACCTTTGGGCGTGGCTGATAACCCACAAGTTCGTATGCCTTCATCAGCGACCCAAATCGCGTATAGTAGCGTTGTCCTACGAGCCTATGGGTCAACATACCGTGTCTCTCAAGGATCTTCTTCATCCGGCGGATTAGATCAGCATCAGCTTTAGGCGGGTGTTTTCCACGCCTGCGCAATTGCATCTGAACCTGATCGAAAAGCTCCTGATTTATGATGGGGACGAATGCACCAGGCTGCGTAATCCAATGTTCTCGTTTGACTGCTCGACTGACCTGTCCGAGTTTCTGAGTGGTTTTACCGTACGTATTCCATCCGGCATAGGCATTATTAGTCAGGATGCGATGGATCCGATCGCGGCGCCACAACGGCCCAGCCGGACCTGTCATTTGAGGTCGGTTTATTTCCCGGGCTATTTCTTTCGTCGTCTTCCCTGAGGCTGCAAGACGGAACATCGTACGAATGCATTCAACTTCCTTCCTTGGTCCGGGCACGAGGATTGTTCGATCTGTGTGGACTGCTTTTCGCTCTCCGTGTTGCAACACGATCTTTCGTCGTCCCTCCGGAGATATCATCATTCGCCGCAATCCAACCCCTGCCATCCCCACGGCTCGGAATCCCAGACGTGCTATCCGCTGTTGCCCTGCGAGAACTTTTACTCCGAGTTCGCGGCTATATTCCGCCGCCATCGTTCTCTTAAGGGTTTTCATGATCGAGCTGGCGACAGAGCCGTCATTGCTAAACTGTTCGGCGCAGTAGTGGACCGGGATGCGATTACTCCTGCACAGAAATTCGTAGTGAGCAGATTCGTCAATATCTTGAAATCGACCCCAGCGGCTTACGTCATAGACGAGGATTGCGTGGAACTGAGCTTTGCCACCAATGACATCCGACAAGAGTTGACGGAGTCCCTTGCGGCTTCTAATCGAGATGCCACTTCTGCCTGGGTCGGAGTAGGTTGAGATCACCTCAAAGCCACGTTTTCTCGCATATTCCGCAATGGCGGCTTCCTGGTTAGCAATGGAATACTGCTGATCTTCAGTGGACATTCGTACATACTGCGCGGCCAGAATTAACGGGGTTGACTGCATTATGGTCGCCTTAGTTGTGTTTGGCCAGAGTGGCGGCAATTACGACACAGACACCTGAAGCTATCGACTCCAAAACAAACCGTGTGGGCACAATCGCGACAGACGAATCGCCCGTCTTTATATGCGATCATCGGCCTCCAGACACTGCCGACCGAGCAATATGGGCAAACAATGACAAGAGTCGTGTCGGTTTGGATCGTTTGCATTTGCCTGTTGTTTGCAGCATGTCAGATGCCAAGAGCGTAAGAATGCTCAAGGTCTGGCAGCTCTATAGGTTACGTGCGAGGAGGCATCGGAGGTATCGAAGGCTCTGCCGGGATGTCGGCGGCGCTGCCAAGCAGTCGGCAAGGTCCTTGATCTTCCAATCAGACTCTTCTTTTGTTCGGCAGTCGGAGTAACCCATTCCACGAGAGATCATTCGTTCCTTCCTCAGAGCTAAAGAAATAAAGCGAAATGCCGACAGCAAAGTAGCCGTTGGGTATCGCTTTCAAAGGGGGGCACCCCGGTGGCGTTGAGGGAGACACACCTGAACTCCCGAAAGGACAGGTAGATGGAGAATACGGTCGCAGCTCAATATCTCCGCGTTTCTACGGAACGTCAGGAGTATTCCCTTAGTTTTCAGAGTGCTGGAATTGCGGCCTACGCTCAAGAGCACAACTTCACAGTCTGTGCAACCTATGTCGATGAAGCGAAGAGTGGCCTTGAAATAAAACGCCGTAAAGGTCTCTCTCAACTACTTCACGATGTCCTCGCGGGGAAACATCTCTACAGGGCCATTCTAGTCTATGACGTAAGCCGGTGGGGAAGATTCCAAGACCCGGATGAGGCGGCAGCGTATGAATTTCTTTGCAAAACGGCGGGGGTCCGAGTTCATTATTGCGCCGAGCATTTCCGCAATGATGGATACCTTCCGAACGTCATACTTAAAGCCCTGAAGCGGGTTATGGCGGGGGAATACAGTCGCGAACTGTCGGAAAAGGTCTTTGCGGGTGAGATCCGGGTTGCTCGGGACGGATTCAGGGTGGGCGGACACCCCGGCTACGGTTTCCGAAGAGTGCTCATCTCAACGAACAAAACTCAGAAGGGAGAACTACGACCCGGGGAACGGAAAAGCCTCGCCAACGAGCGAGTCAAACTGATTCCCGGACCGGCAACTGAAATCCATTGGATTCGGGAAATCTATCGCATGTATGTCTCGGAAAATCGAACGATGCAGGGCATCGCCGACGAACTGAACCGGCTGAACGTTCCGTTCCTTGATGGGCGAGAGTGGACGCGTATGGGTGTCAGAGGGATTCTGACCAATCCGAAATACAAAGGCACTTCGGTCTACAACCAGAGGAGGAGCAGGCTGGGTTCGCGGGTGAAAACTAACGCAGAAACGGAATGGATCGTCGTGCCAGACGCATTTGAAGCAATCATTGATCCGGCGACCTTTGAGGCAGCCCAAGAAGCACTCCGCAACAAGCCGTTTAACTTATCAGATGACCAAGTACTGGAAGCACTTCGGTCAATACTCAGGGCTAAAGGTAAGCTTTCACTGACGCTGTTTCGCGGTTCTCCACACGCACTCTCCAAAGAAGGATACAGAAGACGTTTTGGCTCCCTTGTGCGTGCTTATGACCTCGCAGGCTATGACTCTCCACTAAAGGCCACCGTTGTTCACAGAGCCGAAATCCGCAAGGTGCGCAGGGAGTTGATGGAGAATCTTGTAGAGCTGTTCCCCGGTGAGGTTGCAATTCAAACGCGTGGCCCCATTCGCCGGGACTGTCTTCGTCTAAAAGACGGTACTAGAGTGGCTGTTCGAGCGTGTCGCAGCCAGACAAAAGCATACAAAGCGTCAACTTGGATACTACAAAGCGCGAGGAGTGAAAAGCGGCTGATATCGTTACTAGTGTGTTTGAACGCAACCAATACGGCGCCAGACTTTATCTATGTGCTGCCGCCCATTGCAAATCGCTGCGCAGTTGTTCTTTCCCTTGACCATTCATGGCTTAAGCAGGGTATACGACTGGAAAAGCTAAGTTCATTCTGCGATGCGGTGCGACAGTTTCCGCGTCAAAACAGACGGCCTATCGAAGACGAGCGAAAGTTGACGGGAAGGATTTCCGAAGACGCTCGAGCAGCCATGTCGGAAGCCCTCCGGTTTCGTTGGGCTGCGAAAAAGAAAATGTCAAGATGATTTGAGACGCCAGTCCCGTGTGTCAAGTGAATAGTCGTGTTTATTCTCGGCTATTGACCGTGTGCTTGAGGAAGACGATCGAGTGCGGGAAGGGCTTAGAAGCTGGTGTTCGGAAACGAACATTCCTGAGTACACTCCAGCCATGCAGGACAACGACAGCGCAATGACAGCAGCGGCAGCCAGTCGTCGGTTGGCAGCATTCAGCTTGGGCAGGAAGGCAACAGCCGACCCACCAGCGAAGGTAAAAAGAAGTGGTATTAGCACAGCGAGCGTGCTTTCGGGGCTTGCTGCTGGTGATTTTGACGGAAAGTGGATAAAGGATCACTCTCGGCGGTATCTAATACCTACGTGGTCGCGGCGACCGGCGGAGGGCCGCTCTCATTCCGGTAGTGTTCAAGCCTACAGGGAAGACGGTCTGGGTTGGTGCCCTGCAGGGGCGCGGACAAGAGAGTGGACAAGAAAGCGTTGGAAATTGACGCCTGAAAGGATGCGACTTTCCGACCCTCTTGTCAATGGGAAATGATTTGGCACGTAAGCAGGGCTATAGTTGTCGAAAAATGTTAGCAGAAGTTACCGCGCAACCACTTCCGCGTGATGCAAAAGAAAAGCCGCCCGAGACCCGAGCGGCCGCTCTGTCCTGATAGCGCGGACTTCTAGACGTTGCGGGTCAGCGTGCCGCCGGGCGTTACTAGCTTGACCGGGCCGGTGGTGGCACCGGCGGGTTCGGAGGTTGTGATTTCGGAACTCGATACAACGGTGAACGTAGCCGCCGTGCCGAGTGCCCTTGTAAGGCCGGTCACTCGGGCCGGATGGTAAACAACCGATGCGCTCTTAGTCGACTACTGCCTCGCCGGGGCTTGCGGTATACGTCGCTTTGTCCACGCTGTCGGTCAAGGTGATAGTTAGCGTGAATGTTCCCGATTTTGCGTAAGTATGGGTGCCGCTGACGCTGAAGGGGCCACCCATTGCTCCGGTCACGGTGCCCTCCGACTTTTTACCGTCACCCCAGTAAATTTTAGCCCTCAGTTCAGATTCGGTCGCCGCAGGCGTGCCATCCTCGAAGATGGCCACGGTTCCCTCGAACGCCTTACCGTGGGTGGGTTCAATGGTTTCACCCGTGCCGCCGATGGCGCTCAGGCGGCTGAGCGCTCCAGGGAATTGTTCTGCCACCCAGAGCCTGCCGTCTGCGGCTACGGTTAGAGAGTTTCCGCAGGCATTTGGAGTGGTGAGGGCTACGGTGCTGAGAACACCGGAAGTGCTGATGCGGGCGATGCTGTTGGGATAGCACTCCGCGAACCAGATTGCACCATCCGGGGCTGCCACGATCCCGTCTTGAAAATTCTGGACTTGCGCGGGATACTCGGTGACCGTGCCAGAGGTGGTGATCTTGGCCACCGCGCCGAAAGCGGTGTTCTCGATGAACCAAAGATTGCCGTCAGGGCCCGCAGTGATGACGCTGGGATTCGCGTTATTCGTCGGCGTCGGATACTCGACGACGCCCGCTCCCGAGGTATTCATCTTCCCGACCTCGCTGTTGGCGTCATCGGTGAACCAGAGGTTGCCGTCCGGTCCGGAGGTGATGAAGAGCGGCACGGCGCTGGGGTTCGGTAGTGCGAACAGCATAATCACGCCCGCCGGCGTGATTCGTGCGATGCTCGGACCTTGGAAAGAAAAAGGCACGGTGTACCAAATATTTCCGTCTGGACCCGCAGTAAGCCCGACCTCGGCACCCGCATTCGCCAGGGGATACTCGGTAACGGTACCTGAAGGAGTAACCTTCGCAACTTGACCGGGGACTTCCTCGATAAACCAAAGATTCCCATCGGCACCGGCGGTGATGGCTGAGGGAAAAGCGTCAGGTGAAGGTGTCGGATAAGTCGTGATCACACCGCCGGGTGTGACGTTGCCGACATAGCTTGGAATCAGCTCCGTGAACCAGACATTTCCATCCGGCCCAAGGGCATCGAATCCAGTCCATGAGCCAGTACTCAGCGGGTAGGTATTGGTCAGTTGTCCATTGGTCGTCACGCGGGCAATATTGCTGGTCAGATCACCGGTAATCCAGAGCGCGCCATCTGGACCCGATGTTAACGACGCCAAGATGTAAAAAGCTGGAAACTGGGACGGATACTCGGTCACTACGCCTGCCGGAGTCACATTCGCGAATGAACTGTTGGCTTCAGTAAACCAAATATTTCCATCGGGTCCAGTGGCGATTCCCGTCCCGCCGCCGCTGGTGATGGGATACTCGGTCTCCGTACCCGACGTGATCTTTGCCACGTGAGCCGACTCGATGGCCCAGAGATTGCCATCGGGACCAGTCGTGACGGAATAGGGGAAGTCTTTGGTCGGGTAGAAGGTGATGGTTCCGCCAGTGGTTATTTTCCCGATCTCCTCAATAGCCAGATTCTGTGAATTGACAAACCATAGATGCCGTCCGGGCCTGCGGCAATGACTCCATAGTTACCGCCAACCGCAGGATCGGCTTGAAATGTGCCTACGTTCACGTTTGTGGGATATTCGGTGATGGTGCCGGAAACAGTGATCTTGCCAATCTCAAACAGACCGTTCTGTTTCTGGTCCACAAACCACAGATTGCCGTCGGGGCCGGCCGTGATGCCTTGCGGGAAACTGCCCTTTGGCAACTCGAACTCCTTGATGTCCTTGCCGGCCGTGCTAATGTGACCAACTTTTCCTGTGAGTTGGTCGGTAAACCACAAGTTCCCATCCGGTCCGCTGGCGATGCCGATGAGGGATTGAGCTTTAGGGATGGGGAACTGCTTAATGACCCCGGATGTCGTGATCCGGCCGACCTTTTCACCGCCGATCTCCGTGAACCATAGATTCTTGTCAGGGCCGACGACGATGCTATACGGAGACGAGTCCCTTCCCGGAGGCACCACAAAGTCGGTGCTGGCGGGGGCGAACTCTGCGCAACCTAGCAGTACGCCCACAAGGGCAGCAGATAGGGTCATCGCGGTAAGCAACGTCAATATTCTGGATTTCATTTCGGAATCTCCTTTCCACGGTCTACTGTCTTGCTTTCTGCGTCCGACAGAAATGAACCTGGTAGCCACAAAAACGAACGCGCTAGTACGTCCGGTCACTCGGGCCGGGGATCTGAGACAGAGGACCCCAGGCGAGGCAGCATCCGGCGAATGTCCTTTGACGGGCCTCGGAGCGCGGGACTGCGCGGCCCCGTTGTCATTGGTGCATGCATAGCCGGTGCCGGAACCTCACGGGCTGTTTCGGCAGCGCCCACCATGCCATAATCGCAGCCCTCGACACCAGGATGATTCCCGTCGCAGGGGACCAGCAGGAAAGCATGTTCGTTGTCACTGGCATCCGCGCCGGTGCCGGCAATCTCACCACGATCGTTTATGGTATCGGCGTCCAGCAGATACAGAGCGGAACCGGGGGGAATCAGTGCATTCAGGTCGAAGATCGCGCCGTCCTCCCACAAGAAAGCACGCGTAGAGTCCCCGTTGCTAAGGCACGCGGAGAGCGACAACGAGCCGCCGATGACCTGGCCGCTCGCGTTAATATCGCTCGCGTAGTCGCATGCATCGGTGCCAACGGTTCCGAGATCAGTGATCTGCCCAACCTTTGTCCAGAGGGTCGCGTGGAACAAGGTGTCTCCGGCAAGGTACGCCCAACCGACGACCTGGCCGGCATCGTTGATCGCATCGGCTCCTGTGTCGTCGCCTCCAAGCGAGCCGCCCAGGTCCTGAATGGAACCGTGCTCCGACAGGAAGGCGCGCTCGAATGTGTCTCCCGTCAGCAATGAATAGCCGACGACTTGACCTCGGTTGTTGAAGTCTTGAGCCACGGTGCAGGTGCCACCAAGGCTGCCGACGTTCGTCATCCCCTTCTCTTTTTCCCAAATGAAGGAGCCGAGAGCGAAGGGGGAACATGCTCCGCTCTGCGTTGTGCTGGTGTAGGACCACCCCATAACCTGTCCGGGCTCGTTGATATGGGCAGCCAGGGCGTCGGTACCGCCCAAAGTACCCAAATCCTGCATCCCGTTCTTTTCATCCCATAGAAATGCTCGTACCTGACCCCACGGGGGAAGATAGTTAATGAAAAGTGTCAAAGAGTTGGAATCGGGAATCGTATTCATGGCATATCCCGCTACCTGGCCGCGGCTGTTGACAGCATTGGCCGCGCTCTCGTATCCGCCCTCGGGCAAGGTTCCCAGGTCGGTGATCCCGCCGTTCTGCCAAAGCGTAGCATGAAGTTCCGGTAAGCCTGTCAGGGGATCAATTTCGCCATTTTGAGAGAACCCGGCGATCAGTCCGCTGGCGCTGATTCCGACCGGGACGCTGCTCCAGCCGCTGAGAAGCGCGCCGAGGTTGGTTATCCCACCGTTTTGCCATTGAAATGTATAAGAGACAAAGCAATCTGGGTTGAAACAAGAGGCTGGGAAAGGATCGGGCGTTGCCGTATCCGCAAAACCGGTGAGCACGCCGCCGTTGTTTATATCCGTGCCCGGACGAGGTATTCCGGTGTTGACGAGGTAGCTCTGGGGCCCGCCGAACGTGCCCATGTCCACGAGCTGGTAATGATGGGGCTGATGAGGGTGATCTTCTTTAGCTTTATTCTGCGCGGCCAGTTGGATTGTGATTCCCAGCGCAGCGAATAGAGCTAGAGCGATAATACGCATTCCTGTCTTGGAATTCATGACTCTCCTCCTTGTAGCTTTCTCGTGCTCCCTCGCCGAACTATCTGCCCGGCGCTTGCAGACCAGGGATGTGATACCGATGGGCCCGCCGCGACTGCAACGGACGTTGCGTTCCGCTGCGTGCGTCGCGAGACGCCGTGATTCTTGCCGCGGTGCTAGCATCCACCAGGCCGTAGTCGCACCCCTCAACGCCAGGATGATTCCCGTCACACGGGATCAGCAGGAAAGCATGCCCGTTGCCGCTATCATCCACCCCTGTGCCGGCAATCTCGCCACGATCGTTGATCGCGTTGGTGATTTGCAGATACAGAGCGGAACCAGGCGGAATCAGAGTATTCAGGTCGAAGATCGAGCCTTCTTCCCACAAGAAAGCGGTAAAGCCGTTGCCCCCACAGCCTGAGCCGCCCACGACCTGCATTTCCGCGTTAATCGCGGTGGCATAGCTGCAAGGATCGCTGCCAATGACTCCGAGGTCAGTGATGCTCTTCACATTCTTCCAGAGGGTCGCATGGAATTCGTTGTTCCCGGAAAGGTATCCAAAACCGACAGCTTGTCCTCGATCGTTTATCGCAAAAGCCCCAGTGTAATCTCCGCCCAAGGAACCGCCGAGGGCGGTAATTGAACCGTTTGCCCACAGAAAGGCAGACGAAGATTGGTCTCCGGTCAGATTGGACTCGCCGACGACTTGCCCTTCATTGTTGAGGTTTGTAGCAAGGGTGCAGGTGCCTCCGAAGCCGCCGAGATCTGTCATTCCATTTTTCTTGTCCCAAAGGAAAGAATTCGTGGCTAAGGGGAAGCAGGCGCCGCTTTGCGTTGAGGCGGTGTAGGAATATCCAACCACTTGTCCCCGGTCATTGATAAGGAGCGCTTCGGCGTCGGTGCCGCCGGGAAGAGTGCCCAGGTCCTGCATCCCATGCTGCTTGTCCCATAGAAACGCTCGCTGCTGATATCCGTAAGGTTGGTTAAAGTACCAGAAGTTCCCCACCGCCATCGAATTGGCATCCGGAACCGTGTTCAGGGCCGAGCCCACCACCTGGCCCGCGCTGTTGACCGCGTTGGCTGCGCTCTGGTATCCGCCTTCAGGCAATGTACCCAAGTCGGTGATGTTGCCCTGTTGCCAGAGGACGGCGTGCATTACCGGGAAGCCTCCTGTATACAAGGGATCGGTTTGGCCATTTTCAGAGATTCCAGCAATCAGTCCGTTCGCAGTGATCCAGATGGGGGCACTGCTCCCGCCACCGGGAAGCGCGCCCAGGTTTGTCAAAGCACCGCTGCTTCCGGCCTGGAATGTGTCATCGACAAAGCAATCTTCCCAACAAAAGTTTTGGAAGGGGTCGGGCATGGACGTATCCGCAAAGCCGGCCACTGTTCCCCCACTGTTCAGGACCGATGAGCCGGCAAAATCGTCGCCACTTCCCGGGACGAAATAACTCTGTGGCCCGCCGAACGTGCTGCCCAGATCGACGAGTTGGTAGTGATGGGGCTGGTGAGGGTGATCTTGTTTATTCTGCGCGGCCAGTTGAACTGGGACTGCGAGCGCAGCGAGTATCGCGAGCGCAGAGATATGCATAGCCAGATTCTTTTTCATAACTTCCCCCTTCGATTCTTTTGTCGTTCTGTGCCCGGATCGAGTTCAATGGCTGCGTCCTGTCCCCGGCGGACGCGGTGCACAACCAGATCTACGCACTAGAAACTTACGACCTAAAGGCCCTCCTTGACCTCGTGGGCCATCGTGTTCGTTACCCCTCGTCTGCGGCAAACTATCCTTTTTCATGCGCAATCGCGCAATGGATGGAGGGTTTGTTGCTGGTTAGTTTTGTATAAGGATCTATCGCGTTGAATCCAGGAGTTTTATATCATTCTGGCGTTGATCAATGACGCATGTTACAATCTGCGGACTTGGATTTCGGAAGGTGCTGTATGGCCTCATTGGTGCCGTCCTCGCCGATCCTTCGCTTCGGACCCTTCGAACTGGACGCGGCGGCAGGCAGGCTTCTGAAGTCCGGCATCCCCATTAGGCTGCAGCCGCAACCATTTCGTGTTTTGCAACTGTTGATTGAGCGCGCCGACCAGGTGGTAACTCGGGAAGAAATCCAGCAATGCGTGTGGGGCGATTCGACTTTTGTCGACTTCGAGAACGGGATCAACTTTTCGATCAACCACATTCGCGGCGCACTTTGTGACAGTGCCGAAAAGCCGCGTTACATCGAAACCATTCCTCGCCGGGGATACCGGTTCATTGGCACGCTCGTCAGCCCGACAGACCATGCTGCCTCGGTAGCGGCTGCCGCTCCCGGACAGGTCTATGAATGGCCGGTAGATCGGGGGTCCGTGGCAGCAGTGTCTGCTGGTGAATCGGCGGCGCGGCCAAGCGCGATCTCTGTCGGGAGGGGAACCTATTTGCTGGCTGCACTCGGCCTTACGCTGGCGATTGCGGGCGTGATCGCCTGGCAGTGGCACAACCGACAGCGAGTGACTCCTATCCGTTCACTAGCTGTATTGCCTCTAGAGAACCTTTCCGGTGATCCGGCCCAGGATTACCTCGCTGATGGAATGACGGACCAGTTGATCACCGACCTCGGGCAGCTAGGCTCACTGCGAGTGATTTCCCGGACTTCGGTCATGCAGTACAAGGGAGCACGCAAGCCTCTGCCGCAGATCGCGCGCGAGTTGGACGTGGATGCGGTGATAGAAGGAACAGTGCTGAGGTCGGGGAGTGATGTCCGAATTATGGTCCGGTTGATTGAGGCCCCGACGGACAAGCGCTTGTGGGCCCAAGCCTACGACGGCAGCCTCCGCGATGTAATGGTATTAGAGGATGAAGTGGCCAGAGCGATCGCCAACCGGATTCGCATCAAGTTGACGTCCGAACAAGAGGCGCTGTTACGTAGAGACCGAGTCGTGGATCCGGAGGCCTACGAGGACTACGTCAAAGGCCACTACTTTTGGGACAAGAGGACTAGAGGCGACTTGGAGAAGGCGATTACATACTTCCAGCGGGCGATTGAACGCGATTCCAACTACGCGCTTGCGCATGCCGGATTGGCGCAATCATATGCTTTGCTGGCAGGGTACGACCTTCCGGGACGCGATACGGTCGCCATCGCCGAGGCGGAGGCAAAAAAAGCTCTTGAACTTGACCCCAATCTCGCCGAACCCCAGGTTACCCTGGGACTCATTGCAGAAAACCATCGCTGGGAATTCGGGGACGCCGAACGTCGCTACAAACTGGTTACGGAACTACATCCCAATTACGCCACGGGTCACCACTGGCTCGGCGAAGCTTACCTGGTTGCAGGGCGATTTCCGGAGGCGCTTGCGGAACTTCAACGTGCACACGAATTGGATCCTCTGTCCTTAATGATCAGCGCCGACGCGGGTAGCGTATTTTGCTTCGCACAGCAATATGACAGGTGTCTCGACCAGTTGGGTCACATCCTGGACCTCGACCCCAACTTCGCTGGCGCACACGAGTGGCGGGCGCTGGCTTATGAAGGTAAAGGGATGTTTCCCGAGGCGGTCCTAGAAACTCAGGCAGCTAGGCGAGGCAATGATACCCCCCACACGCTGGCATTGCTAGCCCACGCGCGTGCACAATCTGGAGACCAGCTTGAAGCGCGCAGGCTCCTTCGCGAACTGAATGAGCGGTCGGCGTCGGAGTATATCAATCCATGGAATTTTGCTCTGGTGCACGCCGGGTTAGGCGACAAAGAGGCCACTCTGCGCTGGCTGGAAAAGTCGTACCAGGCGCGATCGCCGGAGGTGATTAATCTGAAGATCGATTTCCGCTTCGACCTCGTGCGATCTGACCAACGCTTCCAAGATTTACTGCTACGAATTGGCATACCTGGGTAGCTTCGTAGCGCCCACGAGACCCGGTTGCAACTCCGATCGTGGCGCGGATGGACGAACTGTTTGCCGTCGACGCCGACGCTCATCGCAAAGCGCTGAACGTTGCCGCGCGCCATGCCCGGCGTCAGGAGAGAGCCAAACCTCTTCTGGATGATATCCGCAGCAAGATCGAGGCAGCGCAGTCTATCGCATTGCCCTCCAGCGCGTTAAGCAAAGCCAGCCAATATGCGCTTACACGTTGGAGGAAACTTACCCGATTCCTGGAATATCCAGAACTTGTGCTCGCCATCGTCTGAACTGCACGACTATTTAAGGCCCGACAATGGAGGTCTCAATGTCGTCCGGTACCCGTCTTCCGGCAGCACAGTACCTGCGAATGTCAACTGAACATCAGCAATACTCAATTGATAACCAGGCCGATGCGATTCGCACGTACGCCGAGGCCCAAGGATTCGAAATCATAAAAACATACGTTGACGAAGGAAAGAGTGGTCTCGTACTAAAGCACCGAATGGGCCTAGCCAAACTGTTGAGCGACGTTGTTGGAGGGCCGCAGCCCTACAAGGCAATACTGGTTTATGACGTAAGCAGATGGGGCAGATTCCAGGATGCTGACGAGTCAGCTTATTATGAATTTCTCTGCAAGAGTGCTGGGTTACCGATCCACTATTGCGCAGAGCAATTCGTCAATGACGGAGCGATGCCGAATGTCGTAATGAAGGCGCTGAAGCGCGCTATGGCTGCCGAGTACAGCAGAGAGCTATCTTCCAAAGTTTTTGATGGGGAGAAACGTATATCCCGATTGGGATTTTGGGTTGGCTCCATACCCGGCTACGGACTGCGTCGCATGCTCTGCTCATCGGACAGTACTCACAAACAGATTATGGAGTTCCATGAACGCAAGAACCTCAACACGGACCGAGTCATCCTAGTTCCGGGTCCTGCTGAAGAAGTCGACACGGTTCGCAAAATATTCCGCATGGTGCTTGATGATCACACTCTTAAACAGATTGCGAGCCATCTGAATGAGCAGCATGTCAAAGGACCTCGTCGAGGGAATTGGTGCACGTCGACGATTTGCGAAATCGTCAAAAACCCGAAGTACATGGGCACTCAGATTTGGGCTAGGAGTACGGGCAAACTTGGTCAACCGAGGGTGAGAACTCCTGAGAACGAATGGGTAGTCAGAACAAACGCATTTGAACCCATTATCGATGAACATACGTTCACGGCTGCCCAAGAACTCATTGCACGCAGCAAATCGGACCAGTACTTGCTTGATCGCTTGCGTTTTCTACTCGCAACCGAGGGGTCCTTGGGACGTTGGAAAATACGTACAACTCCTGGCATGCCGTGTGAGGAAACATACGTCAAAAGGTTTGGGAGCCTTAGGAAAGCATACGCCCTGGTGGGGTTTGAATGGCGCGACCTGACAAAAACCTACCAGACAGTTCACCGAGTACGACGTTTGCGCTCAGAGGTCGTAAAAAGCCTCCTCAATCGCTTCCGCAAAAAGTCCGTTTACAACAAGAGAGCCGACAGCAACGACCAATCCTTCATTTTGATAGTGCACCACCATTGCTAGTCGTAGTGCAAGTCTCTTACTCTCCGCAATGGGGAGCAGCGCTGGATCCTGTCAGCGCATATCAAATGGAAACACGCGGCATTGTTGTGCCGCTGTAACCGTACGAACACGGAAATTGAGAAGTTTTCGTTCTTCAGTAGCCTACCTCGGGGCAAGTTGTTCTTCGCAGAAGATGACTTCGATCCTCGGGGATGTCGTAGCTCAACAGACGTTTGTTCACTATTTGAGACCGTGGGGGCTCTGACGTGAAGCTCCACATCTCAATGCTGTAGCGGGGGACCTGGAGACCCAAGAATGCGATTTGCACTGGTGGGGGTGTAGCTGAATTTTTCCCGAAGTGTATAACCCCATTCCTTCCATTGACCTGCCCGTTTTGCCCAAGTAATATTCGCCACAAATGATCGGCCAAACCATCTCGCACTACCGCATCGTCGAGAAACTCGGCGGAGGCGGCATGGGTGTGGTCTACAAAGCAGAAGACACAAAACTCGGCCGCTTTGTCGCTCTCAAATTCCTGCCGGACGATGTAGCGCAAGACCCGCAGGCTCTGAGCCGCTTCCAGCGCGAAGCCAAGGCTGCATCTGCCCTTAATCACCCCAACATCTGCACGATCCATGAGATTGATGAAGAGAATGGACGGGCCTTCATCGTCATGGAGTTCCTCGATGGTCTCACTCTGAAGCATAAGATCGCAGGCCGTCCCCTGGACGTTGAGTTAGTTCTATCTCTGGCAATCGAAATCGCGGACGCTTTGGAGGCCGCTCACGCCGAAGGCATCGTCCATCGCGATATCAAGCCAGCGAATATTTTCATAACCAAGCGCGGCCATGCCAAGATTCTGGATTTTGGGCTAGCGAAGTTACCGACAGGAGTGAAATCTTCCAGCGGCAGCGACAGTCTGGAAACGGCACCGATAGAATCTGAGGCGGCTTTCCTGACAAGCCCGGGGGCGATGATGGGTACCGTCGCCTACATGTCGCCGGAGCAAGTGCGAGCCGAGGAACTCGATGCACGCACGGATTTGTTCTCGTTTGGTGCCCTGCTTTACGAGATGGCGACTCGTACATTACCGTTTCGCGGCGAAAGTTCGGGTGTGATCTTCAAAGCGATTCTGGATGGAACACCCACGCCAGCCGTGCGTCTCAATCCCGATCTGCCTCAGAAGCTCGAAGACATCATCGACAAGTGTCTGGAGAAAGATAAGAACCTGCGCTACCAGCACGCCTCGGACGTTCGTACCGATCTTCAAAGGCTGAAACGGGACAGCGAGAGCAGGAAAAGCGCTGTCACGACGAGGGAATCTGGAACACTGAGCCGGTTCCGACGATTGGTCCGGAGCGCAGCGGTATCAGTCTTTTTGGTCGGCGCTGCATTTCTCGTCTGGCGTTATTGGCATCCCCACCATTCCGATGCCGCGCCCATCAATTCCATAGCCGTTCTGCCGTTCGCCAACGCGAGCAAAGACCCTGAAATGGACTATCTCGGCGAAGGTCTCTCAGAAGAAATCACCAACTCTCTTTCTAAGCTTCCACATCTCCAAGTGATGGCTCGAAGCACGGTGTCACACTACAAAGCGCGGCAGGACGATCCGCAAGGGGTCGGGCACGACCTGCGTGTCGATGCAGTGCTGACTGGGCGGGTCGCGGAACATGGCAGTGAACTCGATGTGGAGAGTGAATTAGTGGATGTCAGCACGGGGGCACAACTTTGGGGCGAACGATACAAGAGCAGCACGAATGACGCCTCGCTGCTGCAAGCTTCCATCACGCGTGATGTTGCCAGCCAGTTACGACCGCAACTGGAAGGGGTTCAGAAGGAAAAACTGGCGAAAACCGGAACGCAGAATGCTGAGGCGTATCAGCTTTACCTCAAATGCCGCTACCACTGGCACAAGGCAACACCGGAAGAGTTGCAGAAGAGCCTGCAATTCTGCCGCCAGGCAGTGGACAAAGATTCTAATTATGCTGCGGCATATTTTGGGATGGCTGACGCCTACGCTTTGTTGGCATGGGTCGGTTACCCTCCCTCCGAGTTCATGCCAAAAGCTAAGGCGGCGCTGACTAAGGCGTTGGAACTTGACGATAGCCTCGCGCAAGCACATTACCTTCGGGGCATTATCAGCCTCTACTTTGACTACGATCCGCCCGCTGCTGAGAGGCAGTATAGGCGTGCATTGGAAGCCAATTCCAATACGCCCGAAGCGCACTATGGCTATGGCACCTACTTGGGCGCAATGGGGAGGCTACCAGAAGCAATCGCTGAAATAAATCGCGCAGTCGAACTAGACCCGCTTGCCCAGTTCTGGAACGAGCAGTTAGGTGGCCTATATTGCGGCTCACACGAGTATGACCTCGCGATTGAACAGTGGCATAAGACGCTCGACATTGATCAAAGTTTCTGGATCGCACATCAAGACCTAGGCGGCGTGTACGCACATCAGGGTAAATATGCGGAAGCTTTACAGGAATTTGAAAAAGCGGCAGCGTTCTCCGGAAACGCCAGTTATGCCGTAGGTTATCTGGGCTATGGTTACGCCGTCGCAGGAAGGCGACGGGATGCAGAAAGAAAGCTTGAGGAGCTGAAGAAAGCCTTCCAACACACGTATGTGCCAGCGTTCAGCGTCGCTGTCGTCTACTCTGGCCTCGGTGATAAAGACCGCGCCTTCGAGTGGCTGGACAAGGCGTACAAACAGCGCGAGGGGTGGATGGGATGGTATCTGCTCTTTGATCCGGAGTTTGACAACCTGCGTTCCGATGCTCGCTACGCCAGCCTGCTCCGCCGCATGGGGCTGCCGCGATGACGGTGCCGACATCCCCATCCTGAGCAAGCCAAAGCCGAGCACGCGACGCTGCAATAAGCGGCTCGCATTGTGGGCGCGGCTATACTACCGTCGTAATGCACCTGAAGTCACGATTCGTGCGGCTGTGATCAGTGACATCGACTGCCTGTTGCAGTTGATGCTCGGCTTGCAGCAGGATGATTCGTGGTCGGTTCCTTTCCGCGAAGAAGTAGTGCGCGAGAGCTTGCGCGAACTGCTGGTTAATCCTTCTGTGGGACGTGTCTTCTTAATTCAAGAATCCGATTCTTGTGTGGGCTATCTGGTGCTCTCGTTCGACTTTAGCCTCGAATACGGCGGCAAGAACGCTTGGGTTGACGAGTTATTTATCCGACCAGAGTTTCGGGGGAAGGGTATTGGTTCAAAGACACTGGACTTCGCAGTCGAAGCTGCCCGCGACTGTGGCGCTAAGGTGCTGCATTTGGAAGTGAACCGGGGAAATCCAGCGATTGACCTGTATCGGCGGCATGGCTTCGAAGACCACAATCGCTCCCTGCTCTCGAAGTGGCTTTCCCGAAAGAACGAGGAGAATCCCTAACGATCACTTGCAATAGCTGTCCGGGCTATCATCTTGTGTAGAATCGCACTCGCCCATGCCAAGAAGCACAATTAACTTCGACACGGTACGGAAGATCGGCTTGGCGTTACCCGGCGTGGAGGAGAGCACAGCCTACGGGTCACCCGCGCTCAAGGTTCGTGGAAAACTGCTGGCGTGCGTGCCTACTCATCGTTCGGCTGAGCCGGGTTCGCTTGCGGTTCGGGTTGACTTCGACGACCGTGCCGAACTGCTTGCAGCGGCTCCAGATGTTTACTACGTGACCGACCACTATCTCAACTACAGCGCCGTGCTGGTTCGCATGTCCCGCGTCACACCCGATGTCCTGCGCGACTTGCTCGGCATGGTCACAAGTTCGTGACCGCGAGGAGGGGACGATGAAGCGAGAACGTGCGCTCAAGGTTGTGCTGGTGTTGGTGGGATTGATTTTTTCGGCTGGCATTTACCCCGTGACGGATTCTTTATGGCACCAGAATCAGTCGATGTATACCTTTGATATGATGCTCAGCCTCTATGTCGCGCTCGGCATTTTCCTGCTCATCGCAGTGCGTAATCCATCGGCGCATCGCAGCCTGATCGCCTTCACGGCATGGTCGTGTTTCGCTCACGCCGCTGTTATGGCGGCGACGGCATTCTCGAAGGGGGGCTATCGCGGTGACCTGTGGGGCGTGGCGGTGCTTGTCATCATCGGCGTAGCCCTGATCGTGCTGGCTCCGGCAAAGCCGTCAGGCGAGCGGGTATCGGTAGCCGTTGTGTAGGCTCGCACTCCAAGAGCGCCATGCACACGTGGGTCAATCGCTCGACTAAGGAGGAAAGAGTTTGAACACACTTGTGTTGTCGGAACGGATTGCAAAAGCTTCGTCCTGCGGCGAGGATTACCGGTGTGGTTTACTTCCTTTACTTTCTGACAGTCGTATCCAGCGCGTTATTCATGCGCGGGATTATTGTATCTGGCAACCCTGCGGCAACCGCAACCAACATCCTGACGCACGAGCGACTGTTTCGGTTGAGTGTGGCGGTCGGTCTCATCGCAACTGCGTTGTACGCCCAAGAAGACTGCTTTGTGGTACCAGATCGATCGCCGTATCGATCTTCTGATCAATTTGCAGTTGTTTTCGCAGATTCCGATGGTCGATACCAGCAAGTAAGCTGACGGGAAAGCCTGTTCTGCCTTCAACGATACTGCACCCTCGGGACGCCCAATAGCTTCTCGTTGACCCGGCAATGAGCGTAAATGGGATATTACGTCAATTGAGACAATCGCCTGCCAGCTGGAGCCTCGGATTACTTCCGGCTTGCCGACCATCCGCCAACTGGCTTCGCGCTTATCGGTCAAATGAACATCCTCCCAGTCTTCGTTGCCGTGGAAAAGCGCCGCCGGTACGCAGCTGGCGAAATCCCCAAAGCGCGCGAAGTAAACCCGGTGCGTGGCCGCCGATTCTACATCAGCCCCGACGGATATTCGTGCAATTCTGTGAACGAGCGTTGCGTGCTCCAGGGAGCGTAAGTACAGTGGGGCTTTTTTCGCGGGCATTAGCTGTCTGCCATTCGTGTAAACTCGACCGTGCAATCTCAACCCTCAGCGTTTCACGTTCATAATGGCGATAACATCATGATTATTGGTTCTCCACGGGGCTCGTCTCGCGTTTGGCTATTTGACGCGGTTGCGGCGCTCGGGCTGATGGCGGTGTCTCTGCACCTTCCTTTGCGGGTCAATGCACAGACGGTTCCGGCACAAACGGCTCCGGCACGGCAGTCTCGTCAGGAGCTCCCGCCGGATTCGGTTGCCAAGGTGGGCGCGATTGATTCGGTTGCCACGATCCACGTTGACGTAACGCCGGAGCACGTTCTGAATACGATCTATCCCGATACGGCGACCGGCGCGTGGATGGATGATCTCAGTACGAAGCAGGTGGACAACTTGACCAAGCCCGAGACGATTCAGGCAGTCAAAAACTTGGGTTGGGGTTCCATCACCATGCGCAACAACAGCGAGTTGCGCCTTGCGGCATGGCACTGGAACGAGAACGGCACATGGAGCGATCCTGCGACAAAGAGCGGCTATTACGTCGGCAGCGCCGACCTGGGCGAACCCATTCACTACGGCTATTCGTATTCGTTGCCCCATCGCGACTTTATGACCAGCGGCGATTCACCCCTGGTGGCTGGTTTTCAAAGTTATTGGAAGAGCAATCCTTACCTAACCAGCCATTTCACGGGTGAGAGCGATGCGCTGCACCCGCAATGGGTGGTGATCGATATGGGCACCGCCCGCGCCGTCAATGCGATCCATATCCAATGGGTGAATCCGTATGCCGTCGTGTATGTTGTGCAGTATTGGGTCGGCGACAACAACGCGATGGACTGGGACATGGGTCCGAATGGTATCTGGAAGCCTTTTCAATCGGGTGCGGTGTTGAACGGCAGCGGCGGAGATGTCCATCTGAAGCTTTCAGATGCGCCCGTCACGACACGCTTCGTCCGTGTATTGATGTCGAAATCCTCCGAAACCTGCGATACTCACGGGGCGCAGGATATTCGAAACTGCGTCGGCTTCGCCCTGCAGACGCTGTCGGCCGGTGCGATCGATAGCGCGGGAAACTATGGAGTTGTTTACCCGGCTAACGGCGTAGAGCCCGGACCTGGGGCGCCGCCACACTTGGCGGGTGCTGGAGATCAAGAAGTGATCGCCGGTTCGCCGGCGGACTTGGCTGGATCCTTTTTCGGTTCTTCCATCGATCCCTGGCACCAAGCTGACAACTTGATCACCGGAGGCCGCGATCAATACAACGGCATGGACAATTTCTTTACGAGTGGATTGACCATGGGGCATCCGGCGCTGATTGCATGTGCGGCGATTTATGACACTCCCGAAGACTGCGCCAATGAGGTTTCCTACATTCACAAGCGTGGTTATCCAGTGGTGGGAATTGAGGTCGGGGAGGAGTGCGACGGCAAGCACATGACGCCGGAAGACTATGGCGCCATCTACATTCAAGTGGCGAATGCGGTCCACAAGCTGACGCCCAGCGCCAGGTTGGGCGGCCCGATTTTCGAAGGCGTCGACAAGGACATCACCCTGTGGGCGGACGATGAGGGACGCACTTCCTGGATGGAGCGATTCGTCGATTACCTCAAGGCCCACGGACATCTCAAGGATCTTTCATTCATGTCGTTCGAACACTATCCATTCATGATCAATGGATTCAATCCACCGAACGACTGGGCGACCCTTTACATGGAACCGGGAATTATGAAGCACGTCCTCCACATGTGGCGTGAGGACGGCGTCCCAGCGGACGTGCCGCTGATCATTTCCGAGAGTGGAATTACAGCGAGGCCAAGCGGACCCGGCTACTTGGGCGTGACCGGCGAGGCCATCTGGGAGTGCGACGCGTTTGGCACATTCTTTGAACAGGGCGGCACGGCGTTCTATCGGCCGGCCATCAATAATGGTGCCGGTGGTGACGGGAACCTCGGCCCCAGCAGTGGCCCTGATGGCGGCGGAGCGTATGGCACTCCTACATATACTCCCTATTCTTCCGCACACCTGATCAATTTCGAATGGCTGCAGCACGGCGCGGGAGCGAACAAGATTTTCCCCGCTTCGGCCGATCTTAAGGACGCTGCCGCGCGGAGCGTGGTTACCTCATACGCTGTCAAACGTCCCGACGGGAACTGGTCGTTAATGCTGATTAACCACGATTTGAACGCGCCCCAGCCGGTTCATATCGTCATCGACGATGCCAAGCACGTGAGCTATTCATTCGTCGGATCTGTAGCTTTTGTGCAGTATTGCAACACCCCTGCTGAGGATAAGAACATGACGATTGCCGCCACGCCCGACGGCATGTACTCACTCCCAGCGGGGTCGATCACGGTGATTCGCGGGAAGCTGCGCTAGTCCAGCCGACCAATCGTTCTCGATCGAGACTACGCCTCTTCGAACGAGTACTGCGACAGACACCTACGCACGCATAACGTTAGCGCTGTATCGGAAGCGAACGGCACGACGGTTCCGGTTAGCCTCGACCTCGGGAGTTCGCTTTCGATACAGCCGTCAGAAGGAAGCCGCTCGCGGGTGCGGCGGACGCGGGGTGCTA